>Ga0183095_10059_pt1 | contig 524292 bp, 427 predicted proteins | sample BioMet4_FD_130346 | JGI IMG/M metagenome (GOLD analysis project Ga0183095, IMG submission 130346) | Microbial communities from bioreactor (seeded with sewage sludge) at LBNL, California, USA - Biofuel metagenome 4 (v2) (version 3) | ecosystem: Engineered > Bioreactor > Anaerobic > Unclassified ...
TCGGCTCGTCACATCCTGGGGCTGGAGAAGGTCCCAAGGGTTCGGCTGTTCGCCGATTAAAGTGGCACGCGAGCTGGGTTCAGAACGTCGTGAGACAGTTCGGTCCCTATCTGTTGTGGGCGTAGGAAATTTGCGGAGGTCTGTCCTTAGTACGAGAGGACCGGGATGGATGAACCACTAGTTTACCGGTTGCGGCGCCAGCTGCATCGCCGGGTATCCAAGTTCAGTCAGGATAAGCGCTGAGAGCATCTAAGCGCGAAGCCGTCTCCAAGATTAGATTTCCCTTGAGGGACGTGGGAGACTACCACGTTGATAGGCCGAAGGTGTAAAGGCAGCGATGCCAAAGCCGATCGGTACTAATATCCCGAGATCTTCCTAAGTAGAGGATGCCGGAAGATATCTTTCTCGTAAAATAGGCCTGGCGAGGGTGAAGCTTCGCCAGGCTTCAGAATCAGGTGATGACAGCAGTGAGGATACACCTCTTCCCATTCCGAACAGAGAAGTTAAGCTCACGCGCGCCGATGGTACTGCCATACCAGGTGGAAGAGTAGGTAATCGCCGCCTTCGGGTCCCGTCCTGCAGCAATGCTCGGCGGGACCCTTTTTTCGTGCACTAATGCAACGTGTGCCCGCTGATGAACTTGTCGAACCTCTCGCGATACTGGTCCCCGATAGGGAGTGCGACTCCGTTGTCCATGGTGACTGAATTCTTTGTGATCTCGGAGATTTTATTTGCGTTGATGATGTAGGAACGGTGAATGCGTATGAATTGCGGGGCCTTGAGCTGGTCTTCGATATTCTTCATCGTGAGCAGCGGGACGAGAGGGAATTTCTCGTCGGTGTAAATCTTCACATATTCGCTGAAGCCTTCCACATAACGTATGTCGCTGACTTTAATGCGTGTTATCTTATAATCGGCCTTAATGAAGAGATAATCTCCGGATGATTCTTCAGGTGGAATCGACGATTGGGCTGACTGCGCCTGATGTGTCAGTGTGTATTGTTTCTGCGCCTTGTTGGCGGCGCGGAGAAAGTCGGAATAGTCGAACGGCTTGAGTAGATAGTCGACGGCGTCGACCTTGAAGCCTTCGATGGCATATTCCGAATAGGCAGTGGTGAAGATGATCATCGGCTTTATCTTCAATGATTTGACGAAATCAAGACCGTTTATTCCTGGCATGTTGATGTCGATGAAGATCAGGTCTGTGGCCTCGTCGTTAAGATACTGTATGGCCGAAATGGCGTCGTGGCAGCTTTGAGTGAGGTTCATGAATGGAACCTTCTTGATGTAAGCTTCCAGTTGCGCAAGAGCCAGCGGCTCGTCGTCTATTGCAATGCAGTTTATCATAAGTAGAAGATAGATTATTCTAGATGGTTTGATTTTCAGTGTTCTCTGTCTTTGTCTTTGCCTTGAATGGAATGGAGAGCATGACGCTGTATCCGCCATCCTTGACTCCATAGTCGAGATAGTAGTTGCTTCCGTAAAGCAGCTCGAGGCGCTTTACAGAATTTGCGATTCCTATGCCTCCGGATTTAGGAAGCTGAGTGGTCCCGGCAGGAACTTCCACAGGTGGCCAGTAGCTGTTCGCCACCTTGTAGATCAGTCTGCCGCCGACAATCTCCATTGCAATGTGAATATATGATTTTTCATTGTAGCGCACTCCGAACTTGAATGCATTTTCGAGGAATGATACAAATAGGAGAGGTGGAATGTCGGCGCTTGGGAGCATGGCAGGAGCGTCGAAAGTTATGTCGACTTCGCTGGTGTAGCGCAACTCCATGAGATTGATATAGTTTGTTATGAATGATACTTCCTTCGACACGTCGATGGTAGGCCTGTCGGCTTCGTAGAGGACGAAACGCATCAGCTTGGAGAACTCGATGATGGTGGTCTTGGCCTTCTCGCCGTCGATGTCCACAAGAGCGTGGATGTTGTTCAGCGTGTTCATGAAGAAATGAGGATTCAGCTGGGCCTTGAGATAGTTCAGTTCGTTCTGCAGCTTTGCGTTCTCAAGTTCCTTCATCCTGTGTTCGTCATCAATGGACTTCATTATCAGCTTGATGGCGATGTTGAAGCCAATGAGCATAATCCCAACCAGAAAGGAGAGAAGGATGGAGTTCGGGTCGAACGGGTCGATCATCCTGCGTAGGTTGGGGTGGCTCAACTGCGGCTGTCCATCGTGCGCATTGCCTTGCATTGGCCCCATTCCCGGCATGTTCTGGTTGTCTGCTGGACCTCCCATGCCCGGTATGACCCGACGGCCGGAAGGAGGGTCACCGAAACCTGACGGGCCTCCTTGACGATCTTCCAGATGGAGTGAATCACGAGGAGGGATGGACCTGTCCCTCATCATCTCTTTCGGAGGAGTCATCGAATTCGGGAAGAGAAACGGCCAAACTGAAACTATGGTGGCCGTCACGACAAGGCAAAGCGCAATGTAGAGCGCGTAGTTCTTCTTTTTTGTGAGAATTGGAATGAGCAGGAAATTGTGTATCAGGAACAATATGAAGAACGGAAGGATCTTGAGCCAGACGGAGAATACCCTGCTCCAGTTCAATGTCCCGGTCGATTCCGACAATGCGATGCTTATTATCGGAATGACCATTATAAGTGCCCAGAGAACAAGATAAATGATGTTCTCGAGGTATTTCCTGCTCACTTGATGCAACATTTCTGAAAGTGATTAGAACTTGAAGGCGTAGCCTATGCCGATGATGAAGCTCGGGTCGTAATCGTCGCTCTCGTCGTCGGAGTCCTTGTCGTAGACGTCGACGTATTTTATTCCGAGGTCAAGGTCGTTGTGCTTGTCGATCCTGAAGTCTAAGCCTGCTGTGTAGCGGAACTTGGTCCACTTGGTGTCGTATTCGGAACTTGCATTCAGGTAGTAGTATGCTTCAGCTGAGACATAAGGCTCGAACTTGCTTTTCGGAATGTCGCAGGCGACCTTCAGCCTCGAGCGCAGGTGCATTTTCGGGTTGATACGCGATGAACTGCTGGAAAGTCCCGCAATCCAGGTGGACTGAAACTGTTCGCGCAGGGAGAAGTCGAGACGTCCCAGACTTACGGAGCCAGTGAGGTTCGAGAGGGCGCGGTTCTGGTTCTCGTATGAACTGCTTCGATGATTGTAGATGAATTCGTAGCCAGCTCCGGCCTTGAGGTATTTATTGAACTTGTATTCGAGGCCGGCGATTCCCTTTACCTTGTCGACGGACCTGAATTCGTCCCTGAGGCGGAATTCACCGCCAATGTCGAGGGTAAGTTTCTTTGGCACAAGCGAGTATTGAGCGTCTGCGGATGTCCAGAGACCCCAGTCTGCCTGTGCAGTGGCGTCTGGTGCGAGAGCTGCGGCAGCGATGAGGGCTGCGGCAAGCATTGAAAGAATCCTTTTCATGATCAGTGGGGCTTTATCATTCCGTCAATCGAGTTAACCTTGTCGGATTCGGTCTCGTAGTAAACATTGATGTAAGCGGAATCCTTCAGAAAATCGATGTGACCGATTTCGATATCCTTTATTTTAAGTCCGGTGCGTTTCTCCAAGTCTGCCCTGAGTTCAGCGGACTTGTCCGGAGTGAGGAGGTCGACCTTGTCGTAGAGAATGATCTTGCATGAGATGTGCTTGATGTTCCTTACGCCTTCAAGGATCCAGATGGAGCCGATGAAGATGGCGTTTGTGGCGAGCAGTGCAACCCACGATTCAGTGTCCGTCAAGGCGTTGATGACCGAGATTGCAATGATGCAGAACAGATAGGTCATTTCGCGGATGGGAACCTGTTCGGTGCGGTAGCGGATTATGCCGAAAATGGCAAACAGTCCCAGGGCGAATCCGACCTTGATCTTGACGCTTCCCAGGAGAAATACCATCAGGAAAATGCTGATGGAGATCAGCAAAAAGGTGAAGAAGTAATCCCTGCGCTGGCTCTTCGGGTAGTAGAAGAAACGGATTATTACCCATATCACCAGGGTGTTAAGCAGAAATCTTATCAGCAGCTCCCAAAGGCCGGGCGCCACTCCGGCAAGGCCGCTGTCGAGCATCATGATCTCATCGGCGTCAGCGAGCATATTCATATTTGTAATTTGTTAATTTGTCCAGATATCTGAGTTTAGTCTTGAAATTGTTCCGTTTGAGGCCGTGGTCGGTGAGGGAGCATCCTATGCAGTACTTGCTGAAGTTGCTCGGCCTGATCCTCATGTCCAGGAAAATATCCCTTGCCTTTGACACCGAACCGCCTTCGGTCTTGGATTCGAGGACTATCAGGCCCCTGAGATCGATGGAATTGCCTGTCATCAGGTTCCTGTATGTTATTTCGGCGTCGATGGTCAGGCGCTCCTTCATGCTGCGGCTGACAAGCGTGATGCGCTTGAACCGTTCATCGAGAACCGGTATGATTTGCTCGGCAGTGTAGTTGGCTTTTTTCTCTAGAAATGCCCTTGCGGCGTCGTCGATCTCTTCGGAAGGAAGCTGAATGCGGTGCTTGTGGGTCTTGGACTTGTTGTCCTTGTCCTTGATTTCGATGAAAGTAAGGCCCGACTCGACATAGGTGCGAATGCGTATCTTCTGGCGGACGCTGCGCTTGTCGTGGTGCTCAAGGTACATCGTCATGTTCGGAGTGTCGTAATAGACGGTGTGGTAAGTGGAAAGCCTGACTCCCGATGCGTCCTGGACGAAGTAGTGCTGAGAGGCTTCGGAGAGGATGGCTTCAAGCTTGGAATCGTTGGCTACATACTTCAGGTCGTTGCGGTCCATAAGCTTCACATCCTTCATCTGCTCAAGGGTGATTGGGCTCATTCCCGACAGGATGCTTATGACTTGCGGTTCGTTCATGATAGTTCAAGTGCCTTATTGCCCTTTCTTCTGCTAAATTAGTGACAGAGTCGATACGGGATGGCCATAATTCAACCAACGGGCTAATTTACTCAATTAAATTCCTATCTTTGTTCAAAACTAAAGAACTTTGACCTTATGAGTGTATTCCGTGGTATTATCCGTCATATTTCGATTTTGGGGATGTTCTTTCTTTCCCTTCTGAACTTCCAGGCCGCGGCAGCGTCAAAGGACAAAAGGATAGTCGTAACTATCGTGTCCACAAACGACGTGCACGGGAAATACTTCGATTCACTTTATGTCAGGAACGAGTCGAACCCCACTTCCTATGCCAATGTATCCAGCTTCGTCAACTCATTGAGGAGCGAAGGGAAGGACCCTGTCCTGATCGATGTCGGAGACAATCTTCAAGGCGACAATGCGGCTTATTATTTCAATAATGTGGACACGGCGGATGTGCACATCCTGCCAAGGGTGCTCAATTACCTGAAATACGACGCGGTAGTGGTAGGAAACCACGATGTGGAATCCGGCCACCGGGTTTATGACCGTGTGCGCAGCGAACTGAATTGCAGCTATTTGGCTGCAAACGCCATAAAGCCGGACGGGAATCCGTATTTCGACTCGTACGCCATCCTGCAGCGCAGCGGACTGAAGATAGCCGTGATAGGCTTCACCAATCCGAACATTCCGAGCTGGATAGCTCCGAATCTCTACAGCGGGATGAAGTTCGATTCCATCCCGAGACTGGCACAGCGTTACATTGACTCCATAAATGTGTGGGAAAAGCCGAAGCCTGACATAGTGATAATTGCAGTCCATGCAGGGACAGGCCCGGGAGATGACAGCGACTTCGAGAATGTTGGATTGGAATGTGCCAGACGCCTGCATGGAGTGGATGTGGTACTTTGCTCTCACGACCACCAGCAGTATGCCGGTCTGGTAGACGGCGCGGACGGAAACAAGGTGCTGCTGATGAATGCCGGCAAACAGGCCTCATATATCGGATTGGGCACTGTCGCGGTTACTCTCGGGAATGGCAAGGCAATCTCGAAGACAGTGGACGGGCATACAATTCCCATGGCTTGCATGCCTGTAGACAAGGAGTATGCGGAACATTTCAGGAGCGACTTCCTAAAGGTCAAGGAATTTACCAATAAGGAAATAGGCGTGATAACCGAACCGATAAACTGCAATGCCGCCATACAGGGGCCAAACTCGTATGTCCATCTGCTTCAGACCGTGATGATGGAAACCACCGGAGCAGACATTTCGTTCTGTGCTCCGATTTCGTCGGCTACGGTTACTTCCGGCCCGATAAACATTCAGGATCTCTATACTCTTTATCCTTACGAGAACCAGCTTTATGCGGTGAAGATGACGGGCGAGCAGATCAAGAACATGCTTGAGATGTCGTACAACTTCTGGGTGACAGGGTCCGGCCCGACCTTCAACTTCGATTCGGCCGAAGGGATAATCTATGAGGTATACAGAACAGCTCCTTTCGGCCAGAGGGTGGTCATCAAATCGATGCAGGATGGCTCCCCATTTTATCTGAAGAAGACATATATCGTCGCAATGACCTCATACAGGGCAAGCGGCGGGGGGGACCTGCTCAAGAAAGGAGCCGGCATAGACCCGACCGGAATCGACTCTATAGTGGTCGGACGCTATCCCGAAATACGCAACCTTCTCTACGAATATGTGCATCGCCATCAAATAATCAGGCCTGCAGCAGGAGATAACTGGAAATTCATAAACTAATTTTGCTATCTTTGCAAAGCAATATGGAAGATAAAAGTCAGATAGAACTTGATAGGCTCAAGAAGAACGTAGGACAGCTGATTGCAAAGCTCGAGACGTCCGAGTCCAATGAGAAGCAGCTGGCTGCAGAACTTCTGGAAAGCGAAGAAAACTTAGCAAAAACCAAAAATAAATTAGAAGACCTACAAAAACAGATAGAAAATCTACAATTGGCTGAAGCGTTCAGGGCTTCGTCGGAAAATACGCAGGAGGCGAAGGCTAAAATAGGAAAGTTGATACGCGAGATAGACAAATGCATAGCTCTTTTGAATGATGATGGAAGAGGAAGAGAAGCATAACATCAAGATTACGTTAGCAGGCAAGGAGTACGAATACAAGCTGCCTCCGAGTCTCGAAGGGGAGGTGAGGAAAGCTGCAAACTCCATAAATGCCAGGGTCGAGACCCTGATGAAAAGATACGCCAATCTTTCGGTGCAGGATGCACTTTCCACTTCGATACTTGAATATGTGGTATCAGGCAACATTGCGGCAAGCAAGCGCATAGACGATACCTCGGAGATTAGAGGAGAGCTGGATGCCATGAATGGCCAATTGGAAGAATACTTGGGAAAAAAGGAATAATGAACTAGCCGTTAGTTTGCTTCGTGCGAAAATTAACAAATAAAAAAATAGTACCGAGCAAACTCGAAAGGAAATGACAGGCCTGGGTTACCCGAAAGGGGATTGCGTTTAGCGTTCGGCGCTACGCGACGTTGGAAGCCAAATCCCGTCAGGAGCTCAAATCTTATCTTTCAGAATTTTCTGACTGACTGCAACTAACGGCTTTTTTCCATATCATCTCATTGCTTTCTCTCTGTTGATGTTGAAGGGACATCAATTACAACAACATACAACATACATTCAACAAGCAATGTTAACCACAATTATAATCACGGCGGTAATAGCCGCTGCAGTAGCCGTCGGGGCGTACATCCTCATCAGCCGGTTCGTGCTCAAGAACAAGGCGAAGGAGATCATCGACAATGCAACCGCCGAAGCTGAGAACATCAAGAAGGACAAGATTATACAGGCAAAGGAAAAGTTCCTCCAGCTCAAGGGGGAACATGAAGCTTATGTCAATGAAAGGAACTCCCAGCTTCAGCAGACCGATAATCGTCTGAAGCAGCGCGAAGCCCAGCTGAACCAGCAGAACAATGACATCCAGCACAAGCAGAAGGATCTCGACGCGGCAAGAGAGACTGTGAAGACACAGCTCGAGGCCGTCCAGAAGAAGCAGGAAGAGTATGACAAGCTCCGCGAACAGGCCATTTCCAAGCTTGAGGAGGTCGCTGGAATGTCAGCGGCCGACGCAAAGAACCAGCTTGTGGACCAGATGAAGGCTGAAGCCAAGACTCAGGCCATGGGCTACATCAACGATGTGATGGACGAAGCGCGCCTGAATGCCAGCAAGGAGGCAAAGAGAATAGTGATCAACACGATTCAGAGAATCGCACCTGAGGTCGCCATCGAGAATGCCGTCACGGTATTCAATATCGACAACGACGAGATAAAGGGCCGCATCATAGGCCGCGAGGGACGCAACATCCGCGCGCTTGAAGCTGCCACCGGCGTCGAACTGGTCGTTGACGACACGCCGGAAGCCATCCTGATTTCCGCATTCGATCCCGTGCGCCGCGAGGTCGCAAGGCTCGCCTTGCACCAGCTGGTAGCCGATGGAAGAATCCATCCGGCACGCATCGAGGAAGTGGTTGTAAAAGTCCAGAAGCAGCTCGAAGACGAAATCCTGGAAACGGGGAAGCGCACCTGCATCGACCTCGGAGTCCACGGACTGAACATCGAGCTCGTAAAGCTCATCGGACGAATGAAATACCGTTCTTCTTATGGCCAGAACCTTCTTCAGCATTCTCGCGAGGTTGCGAACATCTGCGCTACCATGGCTGCGGAACTCGGTCTCAATGCAAAGTCCGCCAAGCGTGCGGGACTTCTGCACGACATCGGAAAGGTCTCTGAAGAAGATCACGAGCTGCCTCATGCATTGCTTGGAATGAAGCTTGCCGAAGAGTGCAAGGAAAAGCCGGATATCTGCAACGCCATCGGAGCCCACCACGAGGAAATAGAGATGACATCCCTGATTTCTCCTCTGGTACTCGTTGGAGACGCCATTTCCGGAGCGCGTCCTGGCGCACGCAGGGAAGTCATAGAGTCTTACATAAAGCGTCTGAAGGACATGGAAGACTTGGCTTTGAACTATCCGGGAGTCACGAAGACCTATGCCATCCAGGCAGGGCGCGAGCTGCGCGTCATAGTTGGTGCAGACCAGGTTTCGGATGCCCAGGTAGAGTCGCTCTCCACTGACATCGCCAAGAAGATCCAGGACGAGATGACCTATCCCGGTCAGGTGAAGATCACCGTCATCCGCGAGACTCGCGCCGTGGCGTTCGCGAAGTAATTCGGCCCGCGGACTGCAGAAAGGCAGGAAAGGGCATGAAAAAGGAGGCAGCTTTTCGGTTGCCTCCTTTTTCTTATGTTGTCGTCGCCTTAGATCTCGACCACTGCATCCATGCCGGCCTTGATGGCTTCGGTGTTTGCAGGAATGGAATCCCAGTGGCGCTGCGGAAGGGATTTCTTCAGTCCCTTCTCTACGTTCTCGAGTGTGACTACCGGCTTTTCCTTAAGGTAGGCGCCGAGCACGACCATGTTGTAGGCTTTGTTGTTGCCGACTTTCGCCGCAACGTCGACTGCATCGATCTTGCAGATAGTGATGTCCTTGCGCGTTGGGTAACGGGTCATGCCGTTTGTGTCGAAGATGAGGAGTCCGCCGGGACGTACGCGGTCCTCGAACTTGTCGAGTGACTGCTGGTTGAGGATGATGGCGGTGTCGAAAGTGTTCAGGATGGGGGAGCTGATCCTGGTGTCGCTGATGACGACGGTGACATTGCAAGTGCCGCCGCGCATTTCAGGGCCATAAGATGGCATCCAGGTGATCTCCTTGTCCTGCATCATTCCGGAATAGGCAAGGATCTTGCCCATAGAGAGGACGCCCTGTCCTCCGAATCCTGCTATGATTATTTCTTCTTTCATTGCTTTGCGTTTTAATGGGTTATCTGTCCTTCATGTCGCCCAGAGGGTAGAATGGGAACATGTTCTCTTCCATCCATTTGTTGGCTTGGACTGGAGGAATCTTCCAGCCTGAATTGCATGTGGAAACGACTTCCACGAAAGAGGTTCCTTTCTTCATCATGGAGTTCTCAAATGCCTTGCGGATCGCTTTCTTGGTCTTGCGGACTGCAGGGGCAGTCTCTACGGACTGGCGTGTGACATAGCAGGTGCCTTCGAGCTGTGCGATGAGCTCGGTGATCTTCAAAGGATAGCCGTTGAGGTCTGCGCGGCGGCCGTAAGGAGTGGTGGCGGTCTTCATTCCTAGGAGGGTGGTTGGAGCCATCTGTCCGCCGGTCATGCCGTAAATGGCGTTATTGATGAAGATTACCACGATGTTCTCCCCACGGTTGCAGGCGTGGATGATTTCTGCGGTGCCGATGGAGCAAAGGTCGCCGTCGCCCTGGTAGGTGAAGACGTACTTGTCAGGATTCAGACGCTTTACTGCTGTGGCCAGCGCTGGAGCGCGTCCATGGGCGGCTTCTTCCCAGTCGATGTCGATGTAGTTGTAAGCGAATACAGCGCAGCCTACGGGAGAGATGCCGATGGTCTTGTCCTGGATTCCCATTTCGTCGATTACTTCAGCTATGAGCTTGTGGACGACGCCGTGGGAGCACCCAGGGCAATAGTGAAGTATGTTGTCGGTAAGAAGCTTGGTCTTGCCGTAAACCATATTTTCTGGCTTGATAATATCTTTTGTATCCATTGCCTTGCTTATTTAATGAATTTGACAAACGCATCGAGGATCTCTTCAGGAGAAGGGACGCTGCCGCCCATTCGGCCGTAGAATCCGACGGGAATCCTGCCGTTCACAGCCAGCCTCACATCTTCGACCATCTGGCCGGAGGAGAGCTCGATGGACATCATGCTCTTCATCTGGGGGACTAGACGGTCTATTTCTGCCGTAGGATAAGGGTAGAGGGTGATGGGACGGAGAAGTCCGACCTTGATGCCCTGTTCGCGTGCAAGATCGACAGCGGTTTCTCCGATCCTGGACATACATCCGTATGCAATAATCATATATTCTGCATCTTCTACTTTATATTCCTCGAATTTAACGTCATCTTTCTCCATCTTGCGGTACTTGGCCTGAAGGCGGAGATTCGTGGCTTCCATTACTGAAGGCTCGAGGGCGAGGGACGTGATGACGTTGCGAGGGCGGTTCTTCTTTCCGGTAAGAGCCCAAGGCGACATCTTCAGGATTTCCTCGTCTGTCCAGCGAGACTTCTGCTCGTGGCGTTCCAGCTTCTCCATCATCTGTCCGATGACGCCATCGGCGAGAATGATGCAAGGTGAGGAATATTTGAAGGCGAGCTCGAAGCCCTCTCCTACGAAATCGTACATGTCCTGGACTGATGCCGGGCTGAGAACGATGGCGTGGTAATCGCCGTGGCCTCCGCCCTTCACCATCTGGAAATAGTCTCCCTGTCCAGGCTGGATGGTGCCGAGCCCTGGGCCGCCGCGTACGACGTTGATGACGACGCAAGGAAGTTCGGCTCCGGCAATGTAGCTAAGGCCTTCGCACATAAGCGAAATGCCCGGGCTGCTTGTGGAAGTCATGCATTTCTTGCCTGTGCAGGCTCCGCCATAAACCATGTTGATGGATGCGGTTTCGCTCTCTGCCTGGAGGACTACCATTCCGGTCGTCTCCCAAGGCATTTCCTTCATCAGCGTCTCCATCACTTCGGACTGAGGCGTGATGGGGTATCCGAAGTATCCGTCTGCGCCGCAGTCGATTGCGCCGTAGGCGAGGGCTTCGTTCCCCTTCATTAATACTTTATCTGCCATAATTGCTTTTTGAATTAGATTTGTACTTTGTAGACCGTGATGACGTCATCGGGGCAGACCGTTGCGCAGTTCGTGCACCCGATGCACTTATCAGGATTCGCCATGTAGGCGTAGTTGTAACCTCTGCCGTTGACTTCCTTGGCCAACGCAAGCGTTTCGGTAGGGCAGTTTGCAACGCAGACTCCGCAGCCTTTGCATCTTTCCTTGTCTACTACGACAGCTCCTTTGAATGCCATGTTATTAGTGTTTTAAGTTTTTGTAAATGAGTTATTTCTTTAAAAAGTCAAATCCCCTGGATGCTCCCCCGATTATATAGTTCCAACGGATGACGATGCCTATGACCAGTGCGAGAATAAGCCAGATGCTGACCTTGGTGAAGTCAGTCTGACGCTTGTACCATTCTACAATCTTCCTAAACATCTTTCTCTATCCTTATTCTGGTGTCGACGGCAACCAGCTGCTTGGAATTACCCATAAGCGGATTGATGTCCATTTCAAATATCTCAGGTGCGGCGTTGCAGAGTGCCGACACCCTTCTGATAACTTCATTGAAGATAGTCTCGTTGACTCCTTCCTGTCCGCGGATGCCGTGGATGAGGGAGTAAGAGCGGAGATGATGGATCATCTCTTCGGCCTCTATGGATGAGATCGGCGACAAGCCTGTGGATACGTCATGAAGGATTTCGACATAAATTCCTCCCAGTCCGCACATTACCAGATGGCCGAACTTGCTCTCGCGCTTAGCTCCTACGAAAATCTGTGTGCCCGTGAGCATAGGTTGGATGAGGACGCCGGTGGTGTCGGGAATCTTCATCATCCTGTCGAACTCGAAGAGCAGGGTCTCGTTGTCGATGACGTTCAGGCTTACGCCTCCCACATCCGACTTGTGAATCGGGCCGATTACCTTCATCGCCTTCGGAGCATTGATCTCCTTGGCGGCCTTCGCAGCCTCCTTTGCAGAATGTACGACGAATTCCTTGGCCCTCATTATCCCTGCTGCGTCAAGCATCAGCGATACGTCGTCCGGCGAGAGATAGCCGTCTTGGGACCTGTCGACGATCTTCCTGATCATGTCCAAGTCGACAGGCGGCAGTTCGGCTTCGGCGATGGGAGGCGGGGCGTTCATGACCTTCGAGAATGACATTCCGAACTGGACTTCCTCGGGGAAGGATATGTGGCCTTCCTCCTGGAATTTCCGTATTTCCGAATGTGAGTTAACTACCGATGTGAGAATCGGGTAAAGAGGCTTCTTGGCCTTTTTCTGCAGGTCCGAAATGGTGTCGGTGACTTCGTAGATGTCCCCGAGTCCCGGCTTGCCGAAGATGACGCACATGGCATCGACGTCGAAGTCGTTTTCCATGGAGTGGACGATGTCCCTCAACTGCTCGGCGGTGCCTGTGGAGAGGAAATCGACAGGATTTCCGACTGCTGCCCCGTTAAAGAGCTTGCCGCGCAGTTCCTCGGCCTTCTCGCCTTCGAAGCGAGGCACTTGTATGCCGTTGGTGGTAAGGCAGTCCGTCAGCATGACTGCCGGTCCGCCTGCATGAGTGATGATTCCGAAACGCTTTCCGGCAGGCTTGCCGAACATCATGATCGCCGCTGTGGTGACCAGTTCGGTCCTGCTGTAGCAGCGGATGATACCTGCCTTGCGGAACAAGGCCGTCACAGCCTTGTCCGGAGAAGCCATGGCTCCGGTGTGAGAGGATGCAGCCCTGCTTCCCGCATCGCTGTAGCCGGCCTTTATGGCGCAGATGCTGGCTCCCTTCCTTACTAGGGAGGAAGCGTGCTTCAGCAGCTTTTCGGGATTGTTTATGCTTTCGATGTAAAGCATCTTGACGCGCGCGCTCTTTCCCGGAACATAAATCTGGTCCAGGTATTCGAGGAGGTCTTCGACGCTGACCTGTGCGCTGTTCCCTATGGAGAAGACGCTGGCAAAGCGAAGGCCGTACTGCATGCCGGTTTCCAGTATGAATACTATGGTGGCTCCGCTGCCGGAAATGAAGTCAATGCCGTTCGGGGCGAGGTGTGGGATGGGTTGCGTGAATACGCCGGCGTAATGCGGCGTGATGGCGCCGATGCAGTTCGGCCCGATGAGCGTGGCTCCGGCAGCATTCACAGTGGAAACTATGCGCTTCTCAAGGGTGGCTCCTTCAGGGGAGTCTTCGCCGAAGCCGGCGGAAAGGATGATGATCGCCCCGCAGTTTTTCTTGTTGCAAAGGACGTCGACCGTGTCGGGACAGAACTTCGCCGGAATGGCAAGGATGGCCAGGTCCACGAAAGGCAAGTCCTCGGCGGACTTGAAGGCCTGACATCCCTGGACGGTTCCTTCAGCCTTTGGGTTAACAACGTATGTGTTACCTTGGAAATGGGTGGTAATAAGATTCTTCAGTACGGTTCCTCCCGGTTTGCCGGTGTCTTCGCTGCCTCCTATGACAACGATGCTCCTGGGAGAGATCAGTTTTTGATTTATCATCTCTTGCGTTCTTTATCATGCAAATGTTGTCATTATTTTCGACTTATCCAAAGAATAGTTTAATAAACAGAAAGTTTTTTGCGACAATTTATAACATAATTTATCGTTTTTATCCGAAAAAATGTTAAAATGTAAGTATATCAACTATTTTGTCCGGCGATTCCAATAAGGCTGTCTATTCGTAGATTATTTTAATTACATTTGCTGAAATTAAGCGGAAAAATGAGCAAGATACTGATAAAGGGCGCTACAATCAAAGGGAAAGAGACCGATTTGCTGATAGACGGCAACATCATTTCCAAGATCGCTCCGAAGATAGACGTACAGGCTGACAGGGTGATATCCGGAAAGGACAGGACTGTCATACCGGGACTCATAAACATGCACACCCACGCTGCCATGACACTTCTCCGCGGCGCTTCGGAAGACCTGTCGCTCCAGCAGTGGCTGAACAAGATATGGTCCATAGAGGCCGACCTGGACCCTGAAATGATATACTGGGGAACCAAGCTAGCGGCCCTCGAAATGATCCAGAGTGGAACCACCTGCTTCCTTGACCAGTACTGGAACGAAGATTCCGCTGCAAAGGCCTGTGCCGAGGTGGGAATCCGTTCCAACAACTGCTTCGTCGTGCTCGACAAGCATGACACAGCCAATGCCGAGCCCATCAAGGAGCGCTGCCTACAGGCACTTGAAAGGTCGAGGAGCTGGGGCCCTCTCCAGAAATTCCAGATTGCCTGTCACGCTCCGTACACTGTGAGCGACGACATGTTCCAGTGGAGCAGCAATTTCGCGAGGCAGAACGGCCTCCTGCTTCACATCCACCTCTCTGAAACCAGGCAGGAGAACCTCGAGAGCGTCGCACAGTATGGCCAAAGCCCTACAGAGCATCTCGAGTCCATCGGAGTCCTGGGGCCTGAAGTCGTCGCCGCGCACTGCGTCTGGGTCGAAGACAGGGACCTCGACATCCTGGCCAAGCGCAAGGTGAATGTGGTCCACAACGTGAATTCGAACCTCAAGATAGCCTCCGGCGACAAGTTCAAGTACAATGAGATGAAGCAGAGAGGAATCAATGTCTGCATCGGAACGGATGGAGCCGCCTCGAGCAACAATCTCGACATCATGGAGGCAATGGAGACCATGGCATTGATTCAGAAAGGGTGGAGGGAAGATCCGAAGGCGCTTCCTCTTCAGGAACTTATGGACATAGCCACGGTAAATGCTGCCAAGGCATTGAAGCTGGATGCAGGCAGGGTAGAGGAGGGAGCATTGGCAGACATCTGCCTTGTCAATACGGATAATCCGGCATTCATTCCTAACTTCAATTTCAATGCGGACTTCATCTATTCCGCCAACTCTTCATGCATAGACACTGTCATCATTGACGGCAAGGTCGTCATGGAAGGCAGGCACGTGAAGGACGAGGAGGAGATCATGAGGGAGGCCAACAAGATGGCCTGGAAGCTCTGCAAGAAATACCTTTAGAAATTCAATAAATAATATACTGAAATGGAAGACAAATTGAGTAAAATCTACGAAGCGGCCGATTATCTCAAGAGCCGCCTAGACGGAAGGGTTCCGGTGGTAGGGATCATCCTCGGCAGCGGACTCGGAAAGCTCGGCGACAAGATTGAGGATCCAATAGTCATTCCCTACAAGGAAATTCCGAATTTCGCCATCTCCACGGCCATCGGACACAAGGGCAACTTCATCGCCGGAATGCTCGGCGGAAAGTTCGTCTGCGCCATGCAGGGACGCTTCCACTATTATGAAGGCTACGGGATGGACCAGGTCACCCTTCCTGTACGCGTGATGAAGCTTCTCGGCATAGCTTACCTGTTCGTCTCGAATGCGGCGGGCGGAGTGAACTTCGAGTACAGGGTCGGGGACCTCATGATAATCAAGGATCACATCAACCTCCTTCCAAACCCTCTGATCGGCAAGAATCTCGACGATTTCGGACCGCGCTTCCCGGACATGACGCGCCCTTACGACCTCGGACTCATCAAGTCAGTCGAGGAAATATGCCACGAATTGTACATACCGGTACGCAAGGGAGTGTATCTTGCGGGAACGGGCCCTTCCTATGAAACGCCGGCAGAATACAAGTACTTCAGGATGATAGGCGCCGACGCCATCGGCATGTCAACCATCCCTGAAGTGATTGTGGCGCGCCATTCAGGCCTTCAGGTGTTCGGAATGTCCGTCATCACCAACGAAGCCCACGGCGATTTCGCAGAAGACTTCGTGAATGACGGAGACGCAGTGATAAGAGCCGCAGACGCTGCTGCCGACCGCATGGAAAAAATCTTCGAGACTCTCATCGAAAGACTGTAGCCTGATATAATGGACAAGATATTTCCTTACGATTCGGTTGAGCTAAGCGAAGACGGAAAGGAGCTTATCATCCTGGACCAAAGCGTATTGCCTAATGCCGAAGTATTCCTGAGGCTGACTTCAGCCGAAGAGATATTCTTTTCGATCACTCTGCTGAAAGTCCGCGGCGCACCTGCAATAGGAATTGCCGCCGCTCTCGGTCTGGCAATGTGCATGAACAGGATGCAGACCGACAACCTTCAGGAATTCGAGAACGAGTTCCTGCGGATCAAGAGACACCTCTACATATCCCGTCCTACGGCCGTGAATCTGATGTGGGCCCTGGATAGGATGGAACGATGCTACTACGAGGCAAAGGCAAGGCTCTCGGACAAGGACGACGCCATCGACGTTCTCAGGGACACTTTGATTCGGGAGGCCCGCGCCATCAAGGAAGAGGACATCAGGATGTGCCTGGCTATCTCCGAAAACGGATTTTCGCTCCTTAAACCGGGAATCGGAATCCTGACTCACTGCAATGCTGGCCATCTTGCCGTGTCGCGTTACGGCACAGCCCTGGGCCCCATCTATTTTGCCCTTCAGCGCGGATATAACCCCAAGGTGTTCTGCGACGAGACCAGGCCGATGCTGCAAGGCTCGCGCCTGACGGCCTATGAGCTGATGAAGGCGGGAGTCGACACCACCCTTATCTGTGACGACATGGCCGCACTCGTCATGAAGCAGGGCAAAGTCAACGTCGTCTTCGTCGGATGCGACAGGATTGCAGCCAACGGGGACGTGGCAAACAAGATAGGGACGTCCGCCCTGTCAATCCTCGCACAACACTACGGGATACCTTTCTACGTTCTCGGTCCGACAAGTACGCTTGACCTCAACTGCCCGACCGGCAACGACATAGTGATAGAGGAACGTCCATCCTACGAAGTGACGGACACCTATTTCACAGCGCAGATGGCTCCGAAGGGAGTGAAAGTTTACAATCCCGCCTTCGATATCACGCCTGCCGAGCTGATAACCGGCATCGTGACGGAGAAGGGCATTTTCAAGGCTTCAGAACTGGCAAATTCCATACTTTACAAATGACCCGCTTCATAAGCCTGTCCAGCGGCAGCAACGGCAACTGCTACTATCTTGGAAATGAGGATTGCGCCATCCTTGTCGATGCCGGGTTGAGCGGCCGTGCGGTAAAGAAGCGCCTTGAGGAGAACGGGCTTCCCATCGGGGCGATAAGGATGATACTGATAACGCACGACCACGTGGACCACATCAAATGCCTCGGATCCATTGCCGAGAGGCTGAAAGTTCCGATCTATGCCACCAAGAAGGTCGGAGCAGCGCTTTACAGGAACTTTTCCATCGGAAGCCACATCTCTGGCTATTTGCGCACGTTCGAGCCAGGGGAGCATTTCGAGAATTTCGGGGTAAAGTCCTGCAGCTTCGAGGTGCCTCACGATGCGACGCAGACGGTGGGATACTACATCGACTTCTTCGGCGACAAGTTCCTGTTCGCTACGGACTTGGGCGAAGTGACCGAGGATTCGGTGAAATACGGCAGGATGTGCCAGCACATTGTCATAGAGTCGAATTACGACGTGGACATGCTCGTTACCGGAAATTATCCCCCGCTGCTGAAGACGAGGATAATGAACACCCACGGCCACCTTTCGAACGAACAGACTGCACAATACCTGAAATCGGTCTGGTGCGAAGGGCTGAAACACGTGTGGCTGTGCCATCTGAGCGAGAACAACAATACGCCCGAAAAAGCTTATGCTTCAGCATATTCGGCTCTTACTGAAGCCGGAGCGAGAGTAGGCGAAGACGTGGACCTTTCCTGCCTGCCCAGATACAAGGCGTCGGGAATATTTGTAATGGAATAGAATTTGAAAGTAAATCGCTGTATGAAAGCAAGTATCAAACCCCTTATCATCGCCTCGCTGGCCATGCTTGCCGTGGTCGTTTCATGCAATCTGGAAAAGCCGTCCGACACTCGCACCCAGTTCATCGGAAGGTGGGATTCATATTCTGCTTACGACAGCCTGGACGTCCTCGACCAGAAGGTCAATGAGGTCTCCTGCCTTGGCCACTCGTATAAGTTCGACGGAATCTGGGAGTTCTTCTATTACGAGAAGAACCTTCAGAGGAATGCCGGGTTCTTCACATACGACGATTCCAACACGACCATTTACCTCGCATCCAACTTCAAGCAGAACGATACGCTGAAGGTGGTGAGCATCAACAAGAACATGCTCATACTGGACAAGCGGGCGAAGACCGGCAAATACTACGAATACCATAAGAGCAGCCTCAAGTAGCTGCTATTTTCCTTATTTCTGGGTCTTGAACTTGTTCGGGGTCATTCCTGTGTAGCGCTTGAAATATTGCCCGAAGAACGAAGGATTCGGGAAGTGGAGCATGTCGGAGACCTGCTGGACTGTCATGTCGCTCTTCTTTATCAGAATCTTTGCGTTAAGGATGACCGTGTCGTTGATCCAGTCGTTGGCGCCTCTGCCTGACGCTTCCTTCACAAGCGACGAAAGGTATTTCGGAGTCATGAACATCTTGTCGGCGTAGTAGCTCACGCGCCTCGATACGATATAGTCGTTCTCGACCAGCGCAAGGAACTTGTAGAATACGGTCCTGCAATGGCTGTTCTCCTTGCCTTCCATCGGCTGTCGCTTTTGATAAAGGGCAGCTATCTCGTAACTGATGGCCTCAAGGAGCTTTTCGGCTATTTCCTTTCTATAGACGTTGTCTTCCCTTTCGTACTTGGCCTTTATCAGGTCGCCCATGGACATCATCATCGCAACTTCGTCGGGATTCAGGCGGATGCAGGGATTGTCGCTTATGTAGGCGTAAAGCGTTACTGATGTCGGCATCATGAAGTTCTGGAAGAAATCCACATTCACGAAGGCGATGTAAAGCTTCAGGTCCTTCGACCTGTTTGACGGCTGAATGGTCATCTGAGGAAAGAACACGCACATGTCGCCCTTGTGTAGGATGTATGAGCGTGTGTCGATGGAGAACTCGACGCTGCCTTCCATGCATATCGCGATGCCTCCTGCATCAAGGATTTTGGGGTCGTCATACTTGAAAAGGTCCATTTTCTTGCCGTCGTATACGATCCTGTCGAAAAAAGCGTCCTTGTCTGAAACGTAAGGAGCTATGTCGAGAGCTTCAATCTTGCTCATGGTGATAAGGAATTAGTTAGATTATTATTATTGCAAATATAGCGCTATTCAGTAAAAGTGAACATAACTGGAAAGACATCAACAAAAAATCTGCCGTCTTTTGGTATCTTATTTGACTAAGCGAGTGTAAAACGAATAAACTTACTATTCAGTAAGAAAAAGAGCTTCATTTTCCTGACTTTTGTCGCATCCATTGCCATTTTGTCATCTTGCTGTGGCAGGACTGCCGAGAAAAAGAAAACGCCGATCGTAAAGACCGATACCGTCGCACTTTACGGCAATGCCAAGGGAGCGTCCTATCCAGGACGGGTCAAGTCGTCCAAGGAGGCTTCACTCGCCTTCAAGGTGAGCGGAAATATCTCCCGGCTTCCCTCGCGCGAAGTTTCTTTCGTCCGAAAGGAGCAGATGGAGGCAAAGTTCCGCCATCATCAGGACCAGATCGCGGACACGAGGTTCTATGCCCATACTGCTGCTACGTCCAGAAAAGGCTCTACAGCGAGGGAGAGACGGTCGGCGCCGGAATGCCGGTGATAACGGTGCTCAATGCCGGCGCTTGGAATATGCATTTCGACCCTGCCGGGGAATGATGTCACCAAGGTAGGCCGCACCTTCGACAAGTCCAACGAGAACATGCGCGTCGTCACCAATCGTTACAGGAACGGGATGTCCACCGTAGCTGACGTCCTTGCCTCCCAGACATTGTGGAAGAAGGCTTCAGCCGACCTTGTCACCGCCAAGGCAGCACTCCGCCTAGCCTATACCGACTACCGACGGACGCTTGGCGAAACACTGTAGGTATCCTCTTCCGACCCACTCAATTTCGACCTCGCAATCTCGAAGATTGCCATCTGGCCTGATTTGGAAGTGACCTTTGTGAAACCTCATTATCAATGTCTCTCCGAATGAGCGATTCTATATGACCTTGCCCCAGAAATTGTCACTTTGTTGTGACAATTTCTGGGGCAAGGTCAGGATTCAGGTTGCTTGGAATCTGCAACGAAGTAAATACATTCTTCATTGAAGATTTCGGTACTGATGCTGAATATCAGTGAGTTATGCTTTTTGATGGTTATATGTGACAAGCAAAGAAGTTGAGAGCATGATCATAATCCCTCTTAGATTGCGTATAAGGCTATTTTGCCAAATTCTTCAAGGCAAAGTTTTTCTGCCAGAATTATCAACGAAGTAATTGGCAAACCTAAAGTGATATAATGAGATAGGGGGAAGACGGCCATAATCGGAATAATCTGAAAAAAAGAATCCGGCTGGTTCACCCAACCGGATTCTTTTCAGTGTAATATAATGCGTTAGCTTAGTCCAAAGCGTGGGCTTGGTCAAAGCGCGGCGCGAGCTTATTTCAATTTCGGGCCGGCCTTGACGAGAGCCTTGCCGGCAGGGTTATATTCGAACTTGGTGAAGTTCTTGATGAAGCGGCCTGCGAGATCCTGAGCCTTTACATCCCAATCCTCCGGCTTTGCGTAAGTGTTGCGAGGGTCGAGGATCTTGGTGTCGACGTCGTGAAGCATGGTTGGAACCTCAAGGTTGAAGTAAGGGATGGTGATGGTCTTGGCCTTGTCGATGGAGCCGTCAAGGATGGCGTCGATGATGGCGCGGGTATCCTTGATGGATATGCGCTTTCCAGTGCCGTTCCATCCGGTGTTGACCAGATATGCGGTGGCGCCGCTCTGCTTCATCCTCTTGACGAGCTCTTCGCCGTACTTGGTAGGATGCAGTGAAAGGAATGCCGCTCCGAAGCAAGCTGAGAATGTAGGAGTAGGTTCGGTGATGCCGCGCTCAGTGCCTGCGAGCTTAGCGGTGAAGCCGCTGAGGAAGTAGTACTTCGTCTGTTCTGGATCGAGCTTCGATACTGGAGGCAGGACGCCGAATGCATCGGCAGTGAGGAAGATGACCTTCTTTGCAGGGCCGGCGTGGGAGATAGGCTTTACGATGTTCTTGATGTGGTAGATGGCGTAGGAAACGCGGGTGTTCTCGGTGACGCTCTTGTCGGTGAAGTCGATCTTGCCATTCTTGTCGACAGTAACGTTTTCAAGGAGAGCGTTGCGCTTGATGGCGCCGTAGATGTCAGGCTCTGCATCCTTGTCGAGGTTGATGACCTTGGCATAGCAGCCGCCTTCGAAGTTGAAGACTCCGTGGTCGTCCCAGCCGTGTTCGTCGTCGCCGATCAGGGCGCGCTTAGGGTCTGTGGAAAGGGTGGTCTTGCCTGTTCCGGAAAGTCCGAAGAAGATGGCGGTGTCGCCGTCCTTGCCTACGTTTGCCGAGCAGTGCATTGCTGCGATGCCCTGGAGAGGAAGACGGTAGTTCATATAGGAGAACATGCCCTTCTTCATCTCGCCGCCGTACCAAGTGTTGATGATGACCTGGATCTTTTCAGTGAGGTTGAATACGACTGCGGTTTCGGAGTTAAGTCCGAGTTCCTTATAATTTTCGACCTTGGCCTTGGAAGCGCACATTACGGTAAAGTCAGGTTCGCCGAAGTTCCTGAGCTCTTCTGCTGTTGGGCGGATGAACATGTTCTTTACGAAGTGAGCCTGCCAAGCGACTTCGACGATGAAGCGGATTTTGATGCGGGTGTCCTTGTTGGCTCCGCAGAAGGCATCCATGACATAAAGCTTCTTGTCAGAAAGCTGGTCGCCAGCAATTTTCTTCAGGACTTTCCAGGACTCGGGAGAGCAAGGCTTGTTATCGTTCTTGTACTCGTCGGATGTCCACCAGATGGTGTCCTTGGAGACGTCGTCCTTTACCCAGAACTTGTCCTTGGGGGAACGTCCCGTGTAAATGCCGGTCATTACGTTAACTGCGCCGAGTTCAGTCATCTGGCCCTTTTCGTAGCCGGTGAGTTTCGGGCTCATTTCGTCCTTGTACAGTTCGTTGTACGAAGGATTGTGCATTATCTTCTTGACGTTGACAATGCCGTACTTGGAAAGATCGATCTTAGACATTTTGTATTTTGTTTATAAGTTTTGTAAAAAAATCGCCTTTTAAAGGCGCTGCAAAATTAGAAATCTTTGCGCAAATTGTCTGCCAAACTTCCGATTTTATCCCCTTATTTTCTTAATTTTGCTCAATGCAAGAGAGAAATTACACAGATTCCGAAATCAAGGCATCGCTGGAGCGCTGGTTCGGCTATTCCGAGTTCCGCCCTATGCAGCTGGAAATCGTGAAGGCAGCCCTTGAAAGGAGGGATGTGCTTGCAATGCTACCTACCGGAGGGGGCAAGTCTCTCTGCTTCCAGCTGCCTGCACTGATGAGCCGGGGCACCTGCCTGGTGGTCTCGCCGCTGATAGCATTGATCAAGGATCAGGTCCAGAACCTTAACGAGCGGGGTATCAGCGCAGTGGCACTGCATTCCGGGATGACGTCACGGGAGATGGGGATAGCTTTGGACAATGCCGTGTACGGCGACTGCAAGTTCCTCTACGTGTCGCCTGAGAGGCTGAAAAGCAAGGCGTTTCTGGCACGGGTGGCGCAGATGGAGGTTTCGTATCTGGTGGTCGACGAGGCGCACTGCATCTCGCAGTGGGGGTACGATTTCAGGCCGGACTATATGGACATCAGGGACGTGGAGGATGTGATGGGAAGAGATTGCGCTGAAACGGGCTACAAGACGGGACACGTGCCGGTAATCGCATTGACTGCATCGGCAACTGAGGAAGTTGTTGCCGACATAATGGAAAAGCTCAGGTTCAATGCAGGGACAGTTCTGAAATCCGGCTTCGAGAGGCCTAATATGGCGTATATTGTGCGCAGGTCCGAGGATAAGCTCGGACAGCTGCTTAAGATATGCAAGGCGGTACAGGGAACTGGGATTGTCTACGTGAGGGAACGGCGCAAGACTGAGGACGTTGCGGCGTTCCTGAAGTCGGAGGGAATCGATGCAGAACCTTATCACGCGGGCATGTCGCGGGAGATGAGGATGGTGAAGCAGGATGCGTGGAAGGAATCTAAGCTGAGAATAATTGTGGCTACCAATGCTTTCGGGATGGGTATAGACAAGGCTGGCGTACGGTTCGTGTGCCACTACGACACGCCTGACAGCATAGAGTCGTACTTCCAGGAGGCGGGAAGGGCTGGGCGCGACGGGAAGAAGGCGTATGCGGTGCTGCTTTTCGACAAGTCGGACGGGAGCAAGCTGAAGAAGCTGGTGGGAGTGAACTTCCCTTCGATACAGTACATCAGGGACATTTACCAGAAGGTTTTCAAGTATCTGGGATTCGCGTACGAGACGGGTGCGGGGCAGAGCGTGAAGTTCGACCTGGCGGAGTTCGCAAAGCAGCAGAAGGTGCACGCCTCGAATGCGTATTATGCGATAAAGTATCTGCAGACGTGCGGGTACTGGACGTTGACGGACGAAGTGGACGTGCAGTCGGCGGTGGCGTTCTCGGTGTCGTCGACGGAGCTGAGGAAAATGCAGATGGACGAGCCTCTGAGAGACCTGTGCGACGTGATGATGAGGTGCTATGAGGGAATATTCGACAATTTCACGAGGATAGACGAGGAATACATTGCAAGGCAGGGAAGGTTCACGGTGGAGCAGGTCAGGGGAATGCTGATAATGCTGGGCAGGATGCATGCATTGAAATATGTGCCTCATTTCAAGTCGCCTATGCTGAAATTGAACAACGAAAGGCTGACGGAGGAGAACCTGTTCATCTCTGAGAGCGACTACAATGCGAGGCGGGAGAGGTTTGCGAAGAGGGTGGAGGCGATGGTGGAATACTGTACGGAAGACGATGTGTGCAGAAGCCGGTATCTGGTGGAGTACTTCGGGCAGAAGGAGAGCAGGGACTGCGGAGTGTGCGATGTCTGCATTGAAAGGAGAAAAAGAAACAAGACCGATTGATATGAAAAGACTATTATTGACCGCAGCTTTATTGGCAGCGCTTTTAAGCGTTGCAGGCTGCAAAAATGCGCGTGAAGTGGAACTGGAAAAAATAATCAGGGAGGTTCAGGCGAAAGTCGAGCCTCTGAAAGTCGAAGCGGCTCTGGCAAGCTGGAACGGCGACCTCTCAGGGAAACCGGAGGATTTTGCAAAAAGCACCGAGGCGCAGATGGCGCTGAGGACTGTCTTTTCGGACAAGGTGACTTTCGCGGAGATCAAGGCAATACGCGAGAGCGGAATGATCCACGACAAGTCCCTGGCTAGACAATGCGAAGTGCTGTACGAGAATTTCCTTCAGAACCAGGCTGATACCTTGCTGCTGAGGCAGATTGCGGACAGGGAGACGGCTCTGGCGCAGAAGTATGCATCGTTCAGGGCGGAGTACGAGGGACAGAAAATCAATGACAACCAGGTGGAAGAGATTCTGCATTCATCGAAGGACAATGCAGGGCTGGAGGAGGTTTGGAAGTCGCACAAGGCGATTGGAGCTTTGGTGGCTCCGGACATCATCGAGGTGGTGAAGCTGCGCAACAAGCTGGCCAAGTCGCTGGGATTCGACAACTATCACTCAATGTCGCTGGAACTCTCAGAGGAAGACCCGAAGGAGATCGACAAGCTGCTCGACCAGATGGATTCGATAAGCAGGGATGCGTTTGCGGAGGTGAAGAAGGAGATGGACGACTCGTTTGCAGTGCGTTACGGAGTGCCGGCGGAGAAGCTGATGCCTTGGAACTACCAGGGCAGATTCTTCCAGGAGGCTCCGAACTTCTATCCGGTGGATTTGGACAAATATTATGCGGGAAAGGATCTGGGAAAGCTGATGCTGACTTTCTATCACGGGATTGGCATCGACTTGGACTCGATACTGGCGCGTAGCGACGTGTTCCCGAGGGAGGGAAAGAACCAGCACGCGTATTGCACCGACATCGACAGCAAAGGAGACATAAGGGTGCTGGCTAACTGCGTATCGGATGCGTATTGGATGGATACGATGCTGCACGAGTTCGGGCACGCTTCGTACTCACAGGGCAATGACCTTCCTGAGAACCCTTATTTCCTGCGCGATGCGGCTGGAATATTCACTACGGAAGGCATTGCGATGATGTTCGGAAGGCTGTCGCGAAATCCGTATTGGATGCAGGGAATGCTGGGCATTCCAGATGGCGAAAGGGACGCGATCGCTTCCAACTGCTATCTGTCGTCGCGGCTGCAGCAGCTGGTGTTCAGCCGCTGGGTGCAGGTGGTGTATAGGTTCGAGGAGGCAATGTACGCAAATCCGGACCAGGATTTGAACGCGCTGTGGTGGCAGCTGGTGGAGAAATACCAGTTGCTGAAGACCCCGGAAGGACGCGCTAGCCAGCCTGACTGGGCGTCGAAGATACATATCGCACTTTATCCTTGCTACTACCATAACTATCTTATGGGAGAGATGTTCGCATCGCAGGTGCATCACTACATCGTCACCGAATTGCTGAAGGAAGGCGAGGACGCCATTCCGACCGAATGCTACATAAACAATCCTAAGGTCGGTGCCTGGCTGAAAGAAGAAATCTTCAAGCCCGGCCGCCTATATTCTTGGGACGAACTCATGATGCGCGCCACAGGCGAACACCTCACGCCGAAGTACTGGAAGGAACAGTTTATTGGGAAGTAGCGAGCCGACCGACGCAAGCCTGCGCGTCAACCTTCGATGTCGATTCCAACTTAGGCCTTCTATGCCCTGTGATGTGCTTTTTGGAATCCACCTTCGAGGTTGACTGGACTGAGAGAGCGAGAAAGCTAGATGGAGAGGAGGGCTTGGTAGAGGCGGGCGGTGGGGAGGCCGACGACGTTGTTGTAGTTGCCGTCGATCTTGGTGATGGCGGCGGCGCCGATCCATTCCTGGATGGCGTAGGCGCCGGCCTTGTCGTAAGGCTTGAAGGTGTCGACGTAGTACGATATTTCGTTGTCAATCAGTACTCTGAAGGTGACTTCAGTAGTTTCGTGGAAACTGATTCTATTTGTGGAGGTGCGGAGAACGACGCCGGTGATGACCTGGTGGGTGCGGCCCGAGAGAAGCTTGATCATACGGATGGCGTCTTCGCGGTCCTTGGGCTTGCCGAGGATGTTCTTGTCGCAGAAGACGAGGGTGTCGGCGGTGAGGAGAATTTCGTCGGGTGCGAGGTCGCGGTGGAAGGTGGCGGACTTATGATCGGCAAGGAACTCGGGAATCTGGTCGTGAGGCATGTCGGGACGGAATGCCTCGGTCGAATCCTTGGCGGGCTCCACGCTGAATGGAACGCGGAGCATTGAAAGAAGTTCGCGGCGGCGAGGGGACTGGGAGGCCAGAATTATCCTGCGGCCGTGCAGGGGATCGAAGGCAATGCTGTCGGGTCGCAGAGAGTCAGAGGCGAGACTGCCGGGGTGAAGAGAATCGAGAGGGTCGTCCATAGGGCTATTTTTCTAGCATCGGCGCAGGAGGGAATCCTTTCCAAGGCTTTTCGGGGCGGAAAATCCACTTATTCTGGGCGGTGAGGACCATTTCGACGAAGTGACGGACGCATAAGCGGCCGCCGGGGTAAGGCGACACTAAGTCGGCGGCATCGCGTAGCTGCTTCGAGGCGTCGCAAGGGACAACGCCGATGCCGGCGGCCTTGACACATTCGAGGTCGGGAATGTCATCGCCGAAATAGACGACTTCTTCCGGCTTCAGGCCGTGCAGCTTGCAAAAGTCCAAGAATACGGGGAGCTTGTTCTTCGCCATCTGGTGAATGTCCTCGTCGGGAATTCCTGTGGAAGAGAACCTGTAATACAGGCCTTTTGAGTAGCCACCGGTTATGATGGCGAATGGGTAGCCGTTGTCGGTGGCGGTGCGGACGGCGAAGATGTCCTTCGAGTCGTATTGACGGAGGAGATCTCCGTCGGGCAGGCCGAGTACCTGACCGTTCGTAAACACGCCGTCAACGTCGGACGCAAAAGCTTTAATTTCGTAAATATTTGTCATCGAGAAGAATAATCTAAAATAAAGTCACGTGAGAATCAATGTTAAAACATGACTTAATGAAAACTTGCCTCATGAGAATGGATTGGAATGAGATGGGGCAGGGCCGTCGGGGTGAGGCGATAGGACGAGACTCGGGGGCTAGGCCTCGCCGGCGGGGCCGAAAGGCATTGCGGTGGCGTTCTGGGGAGCCTGGTGCTCGACGATCTGGCCATTCACGGCCTCGTACTTCGAAATGTTGTCGTTCAATGCCCTTAGAAGTCGCTTTGCGTGCTCCGGAGTCATGATGATGCGGCTTACAACTTCAGGCTTCGGAATTCCGGGAACCATCTCGACGAAGTCGAGGATGAATTCTGTGGGAGAGTGGGTTATCACTGCGAGGTTTGAGTATGAGCCTTTTGCCATTTCAGGCTTTATTTCAATGCTGAGTTGCGGTTGCTTCGGTTGATCCATGTCTTATGTTTTTGAATTTTGACAAAGATAGAGAGATTTGACTAACTTTGCAATTCTAAAAAATTGCATTGAACAATGGAATTACCTGCAAAATACGATCCTTCACAAATAGAGGACAAATGGTACGCATACTGGCTCAAGAACAAGTTCTTTCATTCAGAACCGGATGAAAGGAAGCCTTTCACGATAGTCATTCCGCCGCCTAACGTCACAGGTGTGCTCCATATGGGACACATGCTGAACAATACGCTTCAGGACGTCCTGGTCCGCAGGGCGCGCATGACCGGAAAGAATGCCTGCTGGGTGCCGGGAACGGACCATGCGAGCATAGCCACTGAAGCGAAGGTCGTTGCGAAGCTGAAGGACATGGGCATCGAGAAGAGCAGCCTGACTCGCGCGAACTTCATGAAATATGCCTGGGACTGGCGCAACGAGCACGGCGGAATCATCCTCGAGCAGCTCAAGAAGCTTGGAGCTTCCTGCGACTGGGATCGCACCCGCTTCACGATGGACCCTGACATGAGCGAGGCAGTGATCAACACCTTCGTATATTTCTATAAGAAAGGTATGATATACCGTGGCGTCCGCATGGTCAACTGGGACCCTGAAGGACACACTGCAGTCAGCGACGAGGAGGTCATCCACAAGGATGTCGCCTCGCATCTCTATTATCTGAAATATCCTATCGCCGATGCAAGCCATCAGTCAAGCGGCGAATACGTCACCATAGCCACCACGCGTCCTGAAACCATCATGGCCGATGCCGCAGTCTGCATCAATCCTGCCGACGAGCGCTACCACGGCCTTCGCGGAAAGAAGATACTCATACCCCTAATAAATAAGGAAATACCTATCATCGAGGACTCTTACGTCGAGATAGGCTTCGGTACCGGCTGCCTGAAGGTGACGCCGGCACACGATGCCAACGACTACGCCATCGGCATAAGGCACAACCTGCCAGTGGTCTCCATCATAGACGACCACGGCAAATTGAACGAGAACGCTCAGATTCTCGTGGGCGAAGACCGCTTCACTGCGAGAAAGAAGATCGTCAGGATGCTCGACGAAGCAGGGCTTTTACTCAAGACAGAGGATTATACTTCGCCTGTGGGATTCTCCGAAAGAACCAACGCCGTCATCGAGCCTATGCTTTCAAGGCAGTGGTTCCTAAAGACCGACGAGCTCTCGAAGCGTGCCCTGAGCTATGTCGAATCCGGCGAGATAAAGATGATTCCTGACAAGTTCAAGAACGTCTACCGCCACTGGATGGAGACCGCCCACGACTGGTGCATCTCCCGCCAGCTCTGGTGGGGACAGCAGATTCCGGCATATTATCTACAGAATGGACAGTTCGTAGTAGAATCCACTCGTGAGGAGGCTCTCGCAGCTGCCAAGAAGATAGATCCGAACATAACCGACGATGACCTGATGCAGGACGACGACGTCCTCGACACCTGGTTCTCGTCGTGGCTCTGGCCTATTTCCGTGTTCGACCCGGAAATGCCGGGACATCCTGACCACAAGCCAAACAAGGACCTTGCATACTACTTCCCGACCGACGATTTGGTCACCGCCCCTGAAATCATTTTCTTCTGGGTCGCAAGAATGGTCATGGCATCCGACGAATTCATGCATAATGCACCTTTTCACAACGTCTATCTCACAGGCATCGTCCGCGACAAGCTCGGAAGGAAGATGTCCAAGTCGCTCGGCAACTCGCCGGACCCGATCAAGCTTATGGAGAAGTACGGGGCCGACGGCGTCCGCCTCGGAATGCTGCTTTGCAGCAGCGCAGGCAACGACATTCTCTACGACGACGCACAGGTCGAGCAGGGAAGGAACTTCTGCAACAAGATATGGAACGCCTTCCGTTTGGTAAATGGCTGGGAAACAGTAGAAAAAGACCAACCAGCGGAAAATGCGGCGGCAGTGAAATGGTTCGGATACCGCCTGAGCCGGTGCATCGAGGAAATCGACGACCTTTTCAACAAGTTCCGCATCAGCGAAGCAGCGATGGCTGCCTATAAGCTGTTCTGGGACGATTTCTGTGCGTGGTACCTAGAAATAATAAAACCTGTCTTTGGAGAGCCGATCGACAAGGCGACTTTCAAGACTACCCGCAACTTCTTCGATGAACTGATGAGGATTCTCCATCCTTTCATGCCTTTCATCACGGAAGAGATATGGCAGCACCTCAAGGAGCGTGAGGACGGGGAGACCATCATGCTGCAGCGGATGCCGTTTGCGAATAAGTATGACGAGGCATACATCGATTCGTTCGGGCTCTGTTGCGATGCTGTGCAGGGTGTCAGAGGCATAAGGCAGCAGAAGGGAATTTCTCCGAAGGTTGCATTGAACCTGAAAATCAAGGGGACATTCGAAGCGGAGCTGCTTCCTGTGCTCGAAAAGCTTGCCAATGTGCAGGATGTGGATAATGTCGAGAAAATCGATGAAAATGCTGCGGGACAGAGTTTCATAGCAGGGACTACCGAATTCTTCGTGCCTCTTGAGGGAATGGTCGACAACGAAGCGGAGTTCGCAAAGGCGCAAGCCGAACTGGAGCGCTACGAAGGCTTCCTTGCCGGGGTCAATGCAAAGCTCGGCAATGCAAAGTTCGTGGAGCATGCTCCGGCCCAGGTAGTCGAGGTCGAGAGGAAGAAGCAGAGCGACGCGGAACAGAAGATCGAGGCATTGAAGGCGATCATGGCGAAGCTAGGAAAATAAGGGCGAAGCTGAAAAAGCAACCTGATAAAACGATTAAAGATTTGAGCGAAAACAGGGGATTGACATCGGACGAGGCCCGCAGGAGCCGGGAGACGAACGGAGCGAACGTGCTTACGCCGCCGATAAGGACGAGTTGGTTCAAGACCCTGTGCAACAAGTTCAAGGAACCCACGGTGTTGCTGCTGGTCGGCGCAATGCTGGTCTGCTTCGTTCTGGGATTCTTCCAAGGATCGTTCACTGAAAGCATTGCAATCCTGATAGCAGTCTGCCTGTCCTCTTTCGTGGCGTTCATTTCGGAATACCGGGCCGGGAAGGAGTTCGATTCCATCAATCGGATGGACGACAATTCATTGGCCAAGGTGGTCAGGGACGGAAGGCCTGTCAGGATTCCGACCTCGGAGATAGTGGTTGGGGACGTTGTGTTCATCGAGCAAGGAGGAGAGGTGCCGGCGGACGGGACATTGATCAGTGCTATCAACCTTATAGTCAATGAATCCACTTTGAGCGGTGAGGCCATTCCTTCCGTGAAGGGCGTCGAGCCGCCTGAGCCGTCGGAAGACGACGGCGACGATGACGACAGGGTGGCAGACACGGCGGGAGCATATCCCAGAAACTGCGTCTATCGCGGAACCACCGTTGTTCAGGGAAGCGGCGTTATGGTGGTTTCTGCCGTCGGGGACAGGACCGAGATAGGCGTCACGGCCATTCAGTCGGCTGTGGATAACTCTGAAGTGTCGCCTCTGGACAAACAGCTGGCATCGCTGAACAGGATAATAGGAATCATAGGAGTGTCGGTTTCTCTGCTGACATTCATAACGTTGCTGACTCGCGGGTTTGTGACGGGGGAGATAGTGAAGGGAAACACGCCTCAGGATGTCGCATTGATGGTGAATTTCCTGATGCTGGCCATTACTCTGGTGGTTGTCGCAGTGCCTGAGGGCCTGCCGATGTCGGTTGCGCTGTCGCTGGCGTATTCGATGAGGAAAATGAGCTCGAACGACGCGCTGGTGAGGAAGATTTCGGCGTGCGAGACGATGGGAGCAGCGACGGTGATCTGCACGGACAAGACAGGGACACTGACCCAGAACAGGATGACAGTGCAGTATTGTTCCGTGCCGCTGAATCCGAAGTTTGTAGAGGCTGTTGCGTCGAACTGCTCGGCGAGCCTGGAGATAACGTCGGAACCGCCTGCGGAGGAGGGAGGGAAGCCGGTAAAGAAGATAGTGGTGGTCGGAAATGCGACGGAGGGGGCATTGCTTGCGTACCTTTATAAGAATGGATACGACTACAGGCAGTACAGGTCGAGCGATTACCTGATAGACACCCTGCCGTTCTCTACTGAGAACAGGCTCACGGCATCGATGGTCGACAGCGAGTTCGTGACATCGGTGGGGAAGGACAAGTACGTACTTTATGTGAAGGGGGATGAAGAGCTGATACTTGGGCGATGCGGACTTTCAGATGAAGAGAGGGAAAGCATAGCGGATGACATCGACGACTACGAGGGCAGAGGAATGAAAATCATCGTGTTTGCGCAGGCGTCGGTCACAAGAAAATATATAGGCTTGCCCATCAATAAGATAGTTGGAGAAAGCCTGGCCGGCGGAAATGAATTCGTGTCAAAGCTGTCCTATGTAGGGATTGCGGCGATTGCAGATCCGCTGCGTCCTGACGTCAACGTGGCTGTGAAGTCCTGCGGCTATGCAGGAATCGATATCAAGATGATAACCGGCGACAATTCGCTCACGGCGCGTGAGACGGCGATCAAGGCTGGAATCCTTACGCAGTACGACGATGAGGACTGCGTGATAACGGGAAGCGAGTTTGCGGAGATGGACGACGACGACGCTCTGGAGACGGCGAGGCATATCAAGGTGATGTCGAAGGCTCGTCCGACAGACAAATTGCGGCTGGTCAAGGTGTTGCAAAAGGACGGGGAGATAGTCGCAGTTACGGGAAACGGCGCAAACGATGCGCCTGCGCTGAACTATGCCAATGTGGGGATTGCGATGGGAACCGGAACGGCAGTGGCTAAGAAGGCTAGCGACATCGTCCTGCTCGACGACTCCCTGTCGACGATAGTGACCACGGTGCGCTGGGGAAGGTCGCTGTATCTCAATATACAGAAATACCTTCAATTTCAGCTTACGATCAACCTGGTGTCTCTATGCACGGCGCTGATAGGGCCGATAATCGGGGTGGAATTTCCGTTGACGGTGATGCAGGTGCTGTGGATAAACCTGATAATGGATACGTTCGCATCGATCGCCCTGGCGTCGGAGCCTTCCGACGTGTCTGTGCTCAAGGCGAAGCCGAGGCGCATCGAGGACTACATCATAACCAGAAAGATGCTCTTGGACATCATTGTCCAAGGATTCTGCTTCCTTCTTGCGCTGATGGTGCTTCTGGCGGTGCTTTCGCCTCTGGACAGGCACGGATACACGATCTTCTTCACGGCGTTCGTACTGATGCAGTTCTGGAATCTTTTCAACGTCAGGACAATGGGCTCAGGCAATTCGGCTTTCCACAACCTTTTCAAGAACTTTACATTCGCTCTCATTGCGGCCATTATTTTTGCACTTCAGGTTGTGATAGTCCAATTCGGTGGAAACCTGTTCCGTACTTGTCCGCTGAACCTGAAGGAGTGGCTGATTTTGACGATTTCCACATCTTTTGTTTTGTGGATTGGCGAGATTGTACGATATTTGAGAGGATTTTCCATTAAAAAAGAAAAAGATGCATAACTTATTATTGTTCGGCACCATCGGTTGGGCTGAAGTCCTGATCATCGCATTCCTGATACTTTTGCTTTTCGGAGGCAAGAAGATTCCGGAATTGATGAAGGGTCTCGGCAAGGGCGTCAAGAGCTTTAAGGAAGGAGTCAAGGGCGTCGAGGAAGATGCTACCATCATAGTCGACGACGACAAGGACTCCAAGGAGAGCAAGAGCGACAAGACCGATGCAGGAGACGGATCAAAGAAAGCGTGATGACACCGCTAAGATGACTTTTTGGGAACACCTCGACGAGCTGCGCAAGGTAATATTCAAGTCGCTGATCGCCGTTGTGGTCGTAATGGTCGCCGTCTTCTTTGCAAAAGAAATCCTTTTCAAGATAGTGTTGGCTCCGCTGGACAGCAACTTCGCGCTGTACAAGTGTTTCAATGCATTTCTAGGGCTGGTAAAGCTCCCGCCCATTCCAGATTTCGACATAAGCCTGATCAACATCAACGTCACAGCGCAGTTCTTCATACATATGAGGATGGCGATGGACTTTGCTCTGGTAATTACCGCTCCGTTCATCTTCTATGAACTGTGGACGTTCATTCGGCCGGCTCTCTATCCCAAGGAGATAAAGGCAGTGAAGAAGTCCTTCGGCTTTGCAGCGCTGCTGTTCTATGTCGGGGTGCTGGTGGGGTATTATGTGATTTTCCCTCTCACCTTAAGGTTCCTAGGAACCTACCAGGTCTCTTCCGATGTCCCTAACACGCTGTCGCTGAATTCGTACATCGACATGTTCGTGGGAATGATCATGATAATGGGAATTATTTTCGAAATGCCGTGTCTGGCGGCACTTCTGTCGCGCTTCGGCATCATCGACAAGCAGATGATGAAGAAGTACCGCAAGTACGCAGCAGTCATATTGATGATAGTTGCGGCGATCATAACCCCGTCTGGCGACGCCGTCACGCTTCTTTTCGTATTTTTGCCGCTGTATATGCTTTACGAGCTGAGCATCTGCGTATGCAGGTCGAAGCCGAAGGAGGAGGTAGAGGATGAAGTGAAGGAAGACGAGACTTCTGGCGAAGCATTGCAGAAGTTAAAGAATTGAACGAATGATTTCTCTGAATGACATAACGGTGGCGTTAGGTAGCTTTACGCTGCTGGACGACGTCAGTTTCCACATCTCTGACCATGACCGGATCGGACTGGTGGGAAAGAACGGCGCAGGAAAAAGCACGCTGCTGAAGATAATGATGGGTGAACAGACGCCTACGTCCGGGTCCGTGACCAAGCCGAACGAGGTGAACATCGGCTATCTGCCGCAGATAATGGAGAACCATCACGGACATACCGTAATCGACGAAACGCTTACGGCATTCGAGGAGGTGAACAGGCTGAATGAAAGGCTGGAAGAGCTTAAGCATCAGGTGGAAACGCGGACGGATTACGAATCCGACGAGTACGCCAGGCTGATAGCCGAGATGAGCGAAGTCAGCGAAAGGGTCACATATTTCAGCAACGAAACTCCTGAGATACAGGCTGAAAAAGTCCTGCTCGGGCTTGGCTTCAAACCGTACGAGATGGACAGGCTGACGGATACTTTCAGCCAGGGATGGAACATGCGAATAGAGCTTGCGAAGGTTCTTCTGCGAAAGCCCGATGTAATATTGCTCGACGAGCCTACCAACCATCTGGACATTGAGTCCATACAGTGGCTGGAGGATTACCTCAAGTCGTTCAACGGCTCTCTGGTGCTGATCTCTCACGACAGACGCTTTCTGGACGCGGTTACCACACGCACCGTAGAGATAGTGCTGGGGCATATCTATGACTATAAGGCCCCATACAGCCAGTTCATCGAACTGCGCAAGGAGAGGATAGCACAGCAGAAGGCGGCCTACGAGAACCAGCAGAAGATGATCGAGAAGACTGAGGAGTTCATCGACAAGTTCCGCTACAAGCCTACCAAGAGCAACCAGGTACAAGCGCGCATCAAGGCTCTCGACAAGGTCGAGCGTATAGAGATGGACGACGAGGACCTGTCGCAGATAAACATCAAGTTCCCGCCGGCACCACGCGCAGGCGATGTAGTCTTTCAGGCGGAAGACCTCAAGGTTGGCTATCCTTCGGAAGACAATGACGACCCCCGCGTTTCAGATGGAATGAAGGTCGTGCTTCAGAAGGCGAACCTGACGGTAAGGCGAGGGGACAAGGTCGCTTTCGTGGGGCGCAACGGCGAAGGCAAGACCACCATGCTGCGCGTCATTATAGGACAATTGGAGCCGATGGCCGGAACGGCGAAGGTCGGATACAACGTCGATTTGGGCTATTACGCCCAGAATCAGCAGGATATCCTCGACAAGAACGACACCGTATTCGATACTTTGGACAAGATAGCGGTGGGAGACATACGATTCCACCTGAAGGACCTGCTCGGCGCTTTCCTGTTCCATGGCGAAGACGTGGACAAGAAGGTGGACGTTCTCAGTGGCGGCGAGCGTTCGCGTCTTGCGATGGCGAAATTGATTATCCATCCCTACAATGTGCTAGCGCTCGACGAACCTACCAACCACATGGACATACGCAGCAAGGAGGTGATTAAGAATGCATTGAAGAAGTTCGACGGCACCTTGATAGTCGTTTCGCACGACAGGGCGTTCCTCGACGGGCTTGTGGATAAGATCTACGAGTTCAAGGACGGCGGTGTGCGTGAGCACCTCGGAGGAATAGACGACTTCATGCGCCGCAAGAAGATAGAGAGTATGGCAGAGCTTGAAAGGAACGAGGCCTGCCTCTTGAAGAAAGATGCGGAAAAGGCTGCTGCAAAGGCTGCTAGGAAGGCTGAAGCCAATGCAGGTAGCTCCGGACATGCGAAGGACGGAGCATTGTCATGGAAGCAGCAGCAGGAACAGAGGAAGATAGAGAACAAGAGGAAGCAGCTCGAGGCGGAGATAGACAAGCTTGAAAGGAAGATGAAGGCGATCGAGGCGCAGCTTTCGGCGCCGACTCCCCAGACCGACATAATGGAACTCACCCGCGACTACTTGAATCTGAAGAGGTATGTCGACCAAAAGACTGAAGAGTGGGCAAGTATGTAAATAAAAAAGCCCGAGAGCCAAATTCCCGGGTTTTTCCTACCATTGTATAATTAACTAACAAAATTATTTATAGCGCTATTTGATAGCCTTGAGTGTGGACCCGCGTCCGATGGATACGGGATTGATGGAGAGTCCGGAATTGTCTACGTAATAGACTGAAGATCCGCCGCTGACGTCGACCTTTAGATTGTTGACCGGATGTACGGTGGCTTTGGAAGCTCCGCTGACCTCAACGAATATGTCATCGACAGTAAGGCCGTCCGCGTTCAGGTTGCAAACGCCTGAAGCCTCGAACTTAGCCTTCGATGCCCTGCCGTCGATCTTCGTCTTGCAGGCGCCGCTCAACTGGCCGGTAATGTCGGTATATGATCCTGATGCGTGGAAATTGGAAGCGCCGTTCACTTCGAAGCGGATTTCCTTCACGTCTCCGTCGATGTCCGCCTTGGATGCGCCGGAAACTTCGGCAGACATCTTGCTCCAGTTGCCTTCAAGCACGAGAGTGGAAGCTCCGGAAACCTCAATGTCGGCTGTCTTGGAATTCACGTTAAGTCCCAGTGCCTTGCATGCGCCGCTGAGTTCGCAGTGAAAATCCTCGTTCATCTCGTTGAATACTCCGTTGGCGTTGATCTTGGAAGCTCCCGACATGTTCAGGTCCGTCAGAGAAGGCATCGTGACATAAGCCTTCAGCTTATCATCCTCGCGGATGGAGCGGAGGCGGCGCGGCATCTTGTCGTAATTCAGCCTGAGGACCAGGTTGCTGCCTTTGACCTCGACGATGATGTAATCGATGTAGTTTGCGTCGACGTCTACCTTGACGGAGCAGTCCGTGCCCTGAGTAAGGGTGACGTTGAAAACGCTGCTGATGTCGAGGCCTGTGAAATCGCCAAGTCCATTGTAATCCTTTTCTACTGCTTGTGCGGGGAGGACGAAGGCAAATGCGAGCGCAGCAAGTGCAAGAGCAAATCTTTTCATTTTATTTTAAGTAAGTTTATGTTATACGTATCAGTTGTCCTTGTTGGCGTCCTTGGCATAATTCACCAGTCGCTGGACCGCATGGGCTTTGCAGTCATAATAATTCTGAAGGACCTGTTCCCTTTCATTTGAATCCATCTCTTCCGGAAGCTGCTCCTCAAGAGGAACGTTTTCGGAAGTGATGTTGTCGATGGCGGCGTTGACCATGTAATAATCGCTTTCGCTCATAGTGGCGCCCATGTCAGCGATCTGGCCGGTCATATTCTCGATCTTGCGCATGTAGTCCACGTAAATGCCGTAGCCCGGGGTGACCATCTGAGAATTATCAGCCTGTGCAGGCTCTCCGCTCTGCTGATATGTGATGGCGCCGAGTACGCTTAAGGCGATAACAAGGCATGCCGCCACTGCAGATGAAGACCAGCGGAGCAAGACTGCCCTGTGGGCGGCCTTCCTGCTGTTCAACAATCTCCTTCTAAAGCGGGCCTTGTGGCCTTCCGGAAGCTCTATCGACGCGAGGTTTTCCGAGCAATCGCGGATCTTTTCTTCGAACGAGTCCATATCATCAATCATTTCCTAATTTACCTTTAAGCAATTCGGCGAGGCGTTCCCTGCCGCGCATATATTGGCTCCTTACTGTAACTTCCTTCTGTCCGGTTATTTGCGCTATCTCCTGATAATCGTAACCTTCGAAAAGAAAAAGCGAGAGGATGACTCGGTATTTGTCCGGAAGCTCCATAAGCGTGTCCCTGACCTTCTGCATGTCGCGCGATAAGTCGAGGCCTGCGAGGACCGATGGTTCCGATTCCGTGGCTTCGCTGCTTTCTGCAGCAAGCTCTTCATTGAAGAGGTTGCGGCGCTTGCGGGCCCTGAGACGGTCGATGGAGGCTCGTATGCAGGTCTTGTGAAGCCAGACGTTAATCTGTGCGTCAGAAAGGGGGGCGACATGGTGCCGCTCGTCCTGCCCGGCCTTGGCGATGTATTTGATAATGGTATCCTGCATCGCCTCTTCGGCTTCCATCGGATCTTTCACTACGCGAAGTGCACTTGCATAAAGCATTTTGCTCCACTTATCGTAAAACTCCGATGTTTCACGCCTCGTCATTTTCTATGCCTTTCATTAATTAAACGTCTGTGAAAAATTACTGTTGCAAAAACCGTGGCAAAAATTGCATATAAATGTACTATATTTGTTGAAAATATCAACAATGGACAACGAGAATTACGTTTACGGCATGCATCCCGTCCTCGAGGCGGTGAAAAGCGGAAGGAAATTCGAAAGGATATACATCAAGAAGGGACTGGAAGGAGAACTATTTCGCGAGCTTATGGAATACATCGATAAAGAAGGTATTCCATTCCAATTCGTCCCATTCGAAAAGCTGGATTCCCTGGTAGGGAGGGTGTCTCACCAAGGCGTAGTGGCCGCCATGGCTCAGATAGATTATGCCCCTTTCGAAAGGACCATCGACTTCTGCGTTTCCGAAGCCAATGCCAAGCGCAGCGTCCAGCCGCTGGTGGTGCTTCTGGACGGTGTTAGCGACGTGCGCAACTTCGGAGCCATAGCCAGATCCTGCGAGTGTGCAGGGGTCAATGCCATCATCCTGCCTGCTAAGGGCGGAGCTCCGATCAATGCGGACGCACTGAAGACTTCCGCTGGAGCATTGATGAGAATACCAGCCTGCAAGGTCTCGAACCTGAAGTTGGCAGTCTATTACCTGAAACAGTGCGGGTTCCAGGTCATCGGATGCACCGAACACAGCGACAAGCAGATTTATGGCATTGATTTCAAGAAACCAACCGCATTGGTACTAGGCAGCGAAGACAAGGGCATCTCTGACAGCATCCTGGCTCTGTGCGACGATTCGGCAGGAATCCCGATGCAGGGCGGAACAGGCTCTCTGAACGTTTCGAACGCCGCTGCGGTGGTGCTGTTCGAAGCCGTAAGGCAAAGAATTGCGAAATAATTGACATTTGTTAGCTTTTTCTTTATCTTTGTTTGATTTATCAAGGATAAAGTAACAATTTAACACTTTTCTATATGAACAATTCAGTCTATTGTTTCCCATCACCGGACAATGAGCCCGTAAAATCTTATCTCAAAGGCAGTCCCGAAAGAGCCGCCATCGAGGCGGAACTCGAACGCCAAATGAATGAGTGCATCGAAATCCCTCTGGTCATCGGAGGAAAGGAAGTGCGTACGGGAGATATCGGAAAGATAGTCTGCCCTCACGACCACCAGCACGTGCTTGCCACTTACCACAAGGCAGGCGAAAAGGAAGTGAAAATGGCCATCAAGGCGGCAATGGCGGCAAAGAAGGCTTGGGCGGACACGCCTTGGACCACCCGCGCAGCCATCAACCTCAAGATAGCCGAACTGCTGGCAACCAAGTACCGCGCGCTGATCAACGCCTCGTGCATGCTCGGCCAGAGCAAGAACTTCTTCCAGGCTGAAATCGACTCGGCTTGCGAGAACATAGACTTCCTGCGCTATAATGTCCATTATGCATCAGAGATCTACGCCCAGCAGCCAAAGTCTCCGAAGGGATGCATAGACTCCAACGAATATCGTCCTCTTGAGGGCTTCATCCTCGCCATAACTCCATTCAACTTCACATCCATTGCAAGCAACCTGAACATGACACCGGTCCTGATGGGCAACGTTACGCTTTGGAAGCCTTCGACCACTGCCATCCTGTCGAATTATTACCTGATGAAGATATTCCAGGAAGCTGGTGTTCCCGACGGAGTCGTCAACTTCCTCCCGGGAAAGGGATCCGTCATCGGCAAGGCAGCCCTCGACTCTCCGGATTTCGGCGGAATCCATTTCACCGGCAGCAGCTCCACATTCTACGGATTGTGGAAGGCTCAGGCACAGAACGTCGAGAAATACAAGACTTTCCCTAGAATGGTCGGAGAGACCGGAGGAAAGGATTTCATCTTCGTCCATCCTACCGCTACCGCAAAGGAAGTAGCCACCGCAGCATTCTGCGGCGCATTCGAATATGCGGGACAGAAATGCTCTGCAGCTTCGAGAATGTACATCAACAAGAGTCTCTGGAAGCAGGTTCTCCCTCTGATGAAGCAGATGGCGGCTGAAGTGAAGGTCGGCGACGTGCTTGACCCGATGAACTACGTGAACGCGGTGATAGACGAAGCATCGTTCGACAAGTGCGCTGAGCACATCGAATACGCCAAGAATAGTTCTGATGCCAAGATTGTAATAGGCGGAAAGCACGACAAGAGCAAGGGATATTTCGTTTGGCCTACTGTCATCGAGACCACCGATCCGAAGTATAAGTCGATGGTCGAAGAGATATTCGGACCTATCCTCACAGTTTACGTCTATGAGGACGCCGATGTGGACAAGGCAGTCAAGCTTTGCGAAAGCACTTCGCCTTATGGCCTGACAGGAAGCGTGTTCGGACAGGACAGGATGGCCGTCGAGAAGATCTGCAGCGACCTGCGCTATTGCGCCGGCAACTTCTATATCAACGACAAGCCGACCGGAGCGGTCGTTGGAATGCAGCCTTTTGGCGGCGCCCGCGCTTCCGGAACTAACGACAAGGCAGGAAGCGAACTGAACCTTTACCGCTGGATAACTCCGCGTTGCATAAAGGAAACTCTCGTTCCTGCAACCGATTACCGTTATCCTTATCAAAAGTAGATGGTAGTCGATTCGCACTGCGACGCTCCTTGCGACCTCTTAAGAGGAGCCGATTTTTCCGGACGTGTCCCGTTTGGGTTCACGCCCGGAAAATTTCCTTTGGCTCAAGTGGATTTTCCGAGGATGAAGAAGGGCGGCGTGGATGCATCGTTCTTTGCGATCTACACCTCGAATTCGCTGAGCCCCGACGAAGCCACGCACAGGGCGCTGGACATGATAGCCTCCGTCTGTGATGCCGTGGAAGGGTCAAGGCGGAGCGTGGCATTGGCAACCACTCCTGCGCAGGCCAGAAGAAATAAGAGCAAAGGCTTGATTTCCATATTCATGGGAATGGAAAACGGAGCTCCGATACAGAAGAGCCTTTCGCTTTTGAGACTGTTCTACAGGCTCGGAGTGCGGTACGTGACATTGACCCACTGCGGGAACAATGAGATCTGCGATTCCTGCTCGACGGCGGAAAAGAGGTGGGGAGGGGTGAGCCCGTTCGGAAGGGAAGTGATTGCGGAAATGAACAGACTTGGAATGATGGTCGACGTGTCGCATATTTCCGACGAGTCGTTCTGGGACTGCATAAAGTTCTCGAAGGCACCGATAATTGCCTCACATTCATGTTGCAGGGCTTTGGCAAACGTGCCGAGAAACCTGACAGACGAGATGCTGGAGGCGATAGCCGACAAGGGTGGGGTGGCGCAGATCAATTTTTACCCATGCTTCCTGGATGATACCTACAAACCTGAAGAAAAGGCACTTATCGATGAATATGACGATGCGTACTTCGCATGGCTGCCAGACAAGTCGAATCCTGAGCTGCAGGAAGCATTGAAAGAGGCGTTTGCCAGGCAGGAATCCCTGCACAAAGTCTCGTTCAAGCGCATTGCGGACCACATCGACCATGCGGTGAAGGTGGCCGGAATCGATCATGTAGGCATTGGAACCGATTTCGACGGAATCAATATCGTGCCTGAGGGGCTGGAGGACATCTCGAAGCTGCCTAAGCTCTCGAAGGAACTTCTGGATCGCGGCTATTCCGCGTCGGAAGTCGGAAATATAATGGGCGGAAACTTCATCAGGGTGATGGAGAAAGTCCAGAAGCTCGCAAGAGCGTAACATTGACAAAAGCCTCCGACTTATGAGGAAAACATACCTTATTATATTATCTGTCCTGATCATGGCAATGACTGCTTCTTGCCGGAACTGTGGAAAGAGCCGGACTCCGGTCCTTTCGGCCGCCGATTCCGTGTGTATCGAAAAATTCGACTCTCTTTTTACGGAAATGTTTCCGGTTGACGCGCCTGGCGCAGCCGTGCTGGTCTTGCGCGATGATGACATAATCTTCGACAAAGGCTACGGCCTGGCGGATATGAATGTAAAGACTCCGGTCGACGGGAAAACGATGTTCAACATCTGCTCGGTCTCGAAGCAATTTTCCGCCGTGGCGGTGATGAAGCTTGCGGAGGACGGAAAGCTTTCGCTGGACGATCCGGTATCGAAGTTCTTCCCGCAGTTCAAGGCGGATTTCTTCAAGGAGATAACTTTGCGACACTTGATGTCGCACACTTCCGGAATACCCGACGCACGCTCATACGAAGATCCGAATTTTGTGCATTTTGCCACGGACGAGGCGTCCTATGCCTACATGGACACGCTGGATTTCCTGAACTTCGAACCCGGAACTCAGTACGAGTATGAGAATCCGACCTTCCAGCTGCTTTACACCGTAATCTCGAAATGCAGTGGCATTCCGTTTGACAAGTATATGAGAGACAGCATCTTCACACCTGCATCAATGCCACGCGCAGTGTATTTCGAGGCGGGGAAGGACATTCACGGAGCGGCTCACGGTTATCGCTACGATGCCACGAAGGGCTGGGTGGAGTATGATTACGGCGAGGCTTCATTCTTTGCCACGAAGGCCGACGGAGGTCTTTACACATCGACTGAAGAGTTCGTCCAGTGGGAGAAGGCATTGCGGAATAATCTGATAATCACCGCCGCAGACCGCGACACGATGCAGAGCGAAAAGATAATGTGCAACGAGCCTGACCTGCCTTACACGGGATACGGCTACGGCTGGTTCATCGAAAGAAAGCCAGGTTTCCCTAAGAAGGTTTTCCACACCGGAAACAACGGAGGGTTCCAGATTTTCGAGGGCATGTTTCCTGAACAGAAGATCCAATATCTGATATTCGCCACGAGAGACGATTGGGACAGGGAAGCCACGGTAGCACAGCTGGACGAGTATATGAAATCTGCCGGATGGCTGGGTGAATAAAAGTGCTATATTTGTAGAAAAATATATTCTATGTCTTTCTACAGGATAATCAGGCCGATACTTTTCCTCTTCTCTCCCGAGACCTCGCACAGGATGGTGATAGGGATGCTGAAGAGATTGGGACGCGTTCCATTGTTCTGTTCCATTGTAAGAGGAGCGTTCAATGTAAATGCTCCGGAACTTGAGAGGGAGGTATTCGGAATCAAGTTCAAGAATCCGGTTGGCGTTGCCGCCGGACTGGACAAAAACGGAGAGTGCTTCAACGGACTTTCCGACTTCGGCTTCAGTTTCGTGGAGATTGGGTCGGTTACTCCCAAGCCTCAGCTTGGCAATCCAAAACCGCGCGTATTCAGGCTCGTGAAGGATAATGCACTCATCAACAGAATGGGCATCAACAACAAGGGAGTGAGGGCGGTGGTGAATTCGCTGATGGAACATAAGCACAGGACAATAGTTGCAGGCAGCTTGAGCAAGAACAGCGAGACTTCGAACGAAAGCGCTCCGAAGGATTTCGAGAACACATTTGCCATATTGTACGACTTCGTCGATTTCTTCGTTCTGAACATTTCATGCCCGAACGTGAAAGACTTGGAAAAACTACAGGACATCGACGCCCTGACGAAGATAGTCGACAGGCTGATGTCTCTTCGACTTTTTTATGACGACTACAAGCCGATACTCCTCAAGGTTTCGCCGGACATCGAAAAAGAACAGCTTGACCAGATTCTGAACCTCGTCCTTACAACTGGCCTTGACGGAATCGTGGCAACCAATACGACAAAGGATCGTCCTCAGTCGCTGAAGAGCGATCCTGAAGATATCGCGGAGATAGGCAAAGGCGGGCTCAGCGGCGAACCGCTGTTCGAAAGGAGCCTCGGCCTGGTAAAATACATCAACGAAAAGACAGGCGGACTGGTCCCGATAATCGCTTCCGGCGGAATCATGACTCCGAAGAACGCGAAAGACATGCTCGACGCAGGAGCTTCCCTCGTGGAAGTTTACACCGGGTTCATCTACGAAGGACCGGGATTCTGCCGAAGAATTCTCAAATACCTTAAACAATGCTCACAGCATCAGTCTGCACCATCGGCGATGAAATCCTCATCGGACAAATCGTAGACACGAACTCTTCCCATATCGCCCAAGAGCTGAATCTTCTGGGGATAAAAGTCAGATACATGCTTTCGGTAGCCGACGACCACCAGGAAATCGTAGACGGATTGCGGAAGTGCATCTGCGATACTGACATCGTCGTCGTTACCGGCGGCCTAGGGCCGACGAAGGACGACATCACGAAGGAGGCGCTTCGCGAATTGTCGTTTTCCGGCGGATACAAGAAATCGGAGGAACAGTACGAAGTAATCGAGAAGGTCTTGAATCGCCGCGGTATTCCTATCAGCGACATCAACAAGGCTCAGGCTTTGGTTCCCGACAACGCTGAAGTCATCGTCAACCAGATTGGCACAGCGCCGATAATGGCATTCGCGTTCGACGAAGAAAAGCTTGAGGAACTTGGTGCCAAGTCAAATATAACAAGGATGTTATACTCTATGCCTGGCGTGCCGTTTGAAACGATGAAGGCCTTGCCGGACGTATGCGCCCACATAAAGTTGCACTTCGAACTCGGCGAGGTCGAACACAAGACGCTCGACACTTTCGGCATCGCTGAATCTACGTTGAGCGATATGATAGAGCCTTGGGAGCTGGCTCTTCCAAATGACCTGCATCTGGCGTATCTGCCGAATCCGACTTTGGGCGTCAGGTTGAGATTGTCGTACTACGGCAGCAAGCACGACACGACGGCTAAAGAAAGGATCGAAGGTGAATTCGCAAAGCTCCGCGCCCAACTCGGGGAAGCAGTCTATGGCGAGGACAACGACGACCTGATGACTGCGATAGGGAGACTGCTACTTGACAAAGGTAAAACTTTAGCTATAGCTGAATCGTGTACAGGTGGTCATATTTCGGAACTTATAACATCTGTGCCTGGATGCTCGGCTTATTACAAGGGATCAGTTATTTCATACGCAAACCAGACGAAGATCGATGTGCTTGGCGTGGATCCGGAAGTCATAGAAGAGTACGGAGCAGTCAGCAAGGAGTGCGTAGAGCAAATGGCGACGGGAGTAATGAAAGCTCTCGACGCTGACTTTGCTCTGGCTACTTCAGGAATTGCAGGTCCCGGAGGCGGAACTCCGGAAAAGCCTGTGGGCCTTTGTTGGGTGGCGGCTGCAAGCCTTGACAGGAAAAGCGGCGAAGTAAGAGTGCAGACAAAGCAATTGAACTTTGCCAGTACACGAGCCGTCAACATAGAAAGATTCTCATCATACGCACTTGATTTTATGCGTATAAATATTATTCACTCATAGCGGAGCATTAAGTAAAATCAGTGCTCTTCGTACGAACCGTCCGCATAAAACACAGTTATGCGGACGATTTCTTTTTTGGTGACCAGCTTCTCCGGAACATCCGGGGCACTTTTCCGGTAAGAAGGAGCCTCTTCTTCGGTGACCTGAGATTCCGGCTGGTCGAAGAGAGAGGGATCTTCATCGACCGGGTTCATGAGCGGTGCCGGTTCGGGAGATGCCGCGGTCACGAGAGAAGGTGAAGGAGAAGGAGCCGGAGGCGAAGCCTGCGAGCCGGCTTCCTTATACATTCTGCCTTTACCGAGGAGAAGCCAGTCGGCGCTAAGGTTCGGAAACTTGGAAAGGATGGTGCGGATGAATTCATAGCTAGGATAATTCCTGCCGGAGAGTATGTGCGACAAGCCCGAGCGCTGTACGCCGAGAATGTCGGCAAGTTTGGCCGAAGTGAGGTTTTCCGCACTTAGAAACTGCTGCAAACGTTCATTCATTTCTGTAAACTTTTAACGATACAAATGTAAATCAATTTTCTGACAAAAATGCAAGATATCTTGAAGTATTTTTGTAAACACTCGAAGATGTTTTGTGCCTTGAGAGTATGCCTTCAGCAGTAAAGTGAGGATAATATATTGGATATTCAGACGTTATGAATGATATACAGGGATATTACCGCAAAAGGCTCGGACATGGCCTCGCCATCACTTAATAGATACTTTTTTGTAATAGTATTAAAGTACTGGATTTAAGTGACTTATAAATATAAGAAATTAATTAGGCAGACAAATTAATTTACAAATGAGGTCATGGCCTTCACGTCGACTGCCGAATTTACAAATGTTTACTTTTGTAAATTATTAATGGTTACAGATGTAATTTGCAAAAATACATGAATTTGATTTCAGACACTTTCCCAACTCTTCCCATAATATGTTACCTTTGCACGCGAAAGTCTCTAAAAACGCCAAAGAAACGAAGAGCAAAAAAATGCAACCATCAATACGTATTCAAGACTTCACGTACAATCTGCCCGAAGATCGCATCGCCAAGTACCCTCTTCCTGAGCGCGACTCAAGCAAGCAGCTAATATATAATGAAGGAGAAATCTCTCAGGATGTCTTTCGGAACGTAGCCGGACATCTGCCACCAGGCGCAATGATGGTATTCAATGACACCAAGGTCGTACCGGCCAGACTGCTGTTCAAGCGCGAAACCGGTGCGCTGATTGAAATATTCGCGTTGGAGCCACACACGCCGAACGACTATCAGCTCTGCTTTGCACAGACGCAATCTTGCGAATGGAAGGCGATTGTCGGCAATTTGAAGCGTTGGAAGGGAGATTCACTTAAGTTCTTTACTTCAGATGAGACATTAGAGAAGATTGATTTACATTGCGATATGATTGAAAATGATGGCCGTACTGCAATCGTCAGATTTACTTGGAAAGGCTGCTATGCATTTTCCGAAGTGATGGACCATTGTGGCAAGATGCCCATTCCGCCTTATCTCAAGCGCGATACCGAGGCCATCGACTACACGCGCTACCAGACGATGTATGCAAAGTTCCGCGGCTCCGTCGCGGCTCCGACAGCCGGCCTGCACTTCACGGACCGCGTGATGAAGGACATAGATGCGAAGGGAATCGACCGGGAGACCATCTGCCTGCACGTTGGAGCCGGCACTTTCCTGCCGGTGAAGAGCGAATACATCGCAGACCACACCATGCACACTGAACCGTTCGAAGTAACGGAGTCGTTTCTTCTCAAAATGGCCGAACTTCCTTCTGAAACTCCGGTCATAGCCGTCGGAACGACTTCCGTACGCTGTCTGGAATCGCTTTATTTTCTCGGACTCCAGATGATCGAGAATGGAAAGCTCGAGCCGGTCAAGCAGTGGGACCCGTATGAAGATTATGGTCCGGAACATCAGGGCCCGTCGAGGAAAGAAGCTTTTGAATCATTATATAAATATTTGAAAGATAATAATAAGACATCTCTTATTTCAAGAACAGGTATAATAATAGTTCCGGGCTACAGATGGCACGTCTGCGACTATCTGGTTACCAATTTCCACCAGCCGCAGAGCACGCTCTTGCTTCTGGTATCATCGTTTGTCGGGGACGGGGAATGGAGGAGAATCTACAGCTATGCTCTAGAAAACGGGTTCAGGTTCCTGTCCTACGGGGATTCATCTCTGCTCAAAAGGTCTGAAAAAGCATAGGATAAGGCTGTGCCGGGGACTCATTCATTTCCTGAAATCCGCTTTTTGACTATCTTTGCGTTTATGAAAGCGCAAAAACCTCAAATATGAAGAAATTTATTCGGCCGATCATCGCACTTATTGTAATAGCCTTGTCCTTACTTGCTGCCTATGGAGTCCTGTGGACGATTCCGAAACCCGTCAAAGCTGATTCAGAATCATTTTCCGCAATGCGCGTGGCAGGCAACTTCTCCTCGATCGACAGCACGGGATCGTTCCTTGCCAACAGGCTTGTCGAAGCGGGAGGAGTTCAAATGCAGCTCGACAGCAACGGAAAGCGTGGCATTGCATTCGATTTTCCTGCGAAAGATTCAGCAGCTCCGAGACTGTTGCTTGCAGCTCGGAACAGGGCGGACGCTAGCATTGAAGCGGAGATCCTGACTCAGGCCCTGAGATACAGGGACCTTTGGAACCAAGGGCTGAGACTCTTCCTACAAAATGATTCAACTGAACTAGCGGATAATCCTGTATTTGAAAATGTTGGACTTGCTATTTGTATCGATGCTGGAGTGTCTCGCGGGGCTGCTTTGCTGTATCGGACGAGCAACGGAAACGACAGCATCATGAAACTTTACAAAGGCTCCTGGTACAACAGGACACATACATTGTTCAATGCTTTCAACGGAGCCGGTCCGACCGACAGGAACTTCAATTCGATTGCGACAGCGGTGCCTGCAATGCTTTTCACGGATGAAGGGACACTGGGAGCTTCGAAAGGTGAGATGATCTGCGATGTGGCAGAGCTCGGCGCATTGAAAACGATCCAGCACTATGGAAGTCAGATAGACCCGATGGTAAAGAAATACCTGATGGGAAAGGAGTACGGCTCGGTCAAGGCACTGGAATCTGGGAGCGACTGCACGGCATTCACTAATACCGTATCAACGCTCGTCGTGTTCTCGAAAGGGCAGATGAACCTTTGCAACAGCATAATCCTGCTGCTTTTCTGCCTCGCTTTCTGCATGGCTATCATAAGAGGCAGGCTGAAGCCTGCAAACGCAATCAGAGAGACGGGAATCATACTTCTTGCGACAGTCCTGGCGTCTCTGGCGGGATACTGCATCTTCAAGTTCGGGTGGATAGACGCGGCGGGACCGAAGGCTTCACTTGCAATGAAGGCCATTTTCTACGCGATAATCGCAATCTGCGTCATCGTTTACAGCATCATGCGCGGGAAAGCGGCTAGAAAGGCTTCCAGCCGCTCGCTCAGGACTAATGCCAAATCGTCAGGCGCGGCAGCATATTCGTATTCGGTGCTTTACGGAGACATGATTCTCTGCGTTGCTCTCGCATCTGTGGCATTTTTCACAATAAAAGACGACATTTTCCTCACCGAACCTCTGATCTGTGCCGTCGCAGGAATAATTTTGTGGAGAGTGACCAAGTTGAGACTGTTCCTGATCACATCGGTGGCAGGCATTTTGCTTTACATAATTCCGCTGCTCACAGCATACTCGGCGGTAGTGAACAATGTCGCAGCCGCTGCAGTGGTTCCAGTAGCTGTCTGCTGCGCATTTTTACTAATTACTTTAACAGATCTGTATGTACGACGAGATAAGGCCGTTTAACGACGAGGAGGCTTCGGCTGCGCTTCGCAGGGTTTCGACCAACCCTGGGATAAAGAAGATTTCGCAATATCTGTTTCCTGAACAGGATCCTGACCTGATGGTTCACCTTTTGGCGAACATCAAGTCGGTCGACCAATTCCAGAACGATGTAATGTCCGTCATCGTGAAGGCAGTGACGAAGAAAAGCACGCAGGGTGTCACCTACGACGGCCTCGATTACTTCAACAAGGACGTGAAGGGGAATGTCCCGAAGTACGTCCTGCTGTCAAATCACCGCGACATCGTGCTGGACGCGGCTTTCATCCAGGTAATCTTTTACGACAACGGGCTTCCGCTCACCGAGATTGCGGTTGGAGACAACCTGGTCCAGAATCCGTTCTTCGAGGACCTCATCCGCTCGAACAGGATGATCAAGGTTACGCGCAGCCTGAATCCGCGGGAGGTGTACACCACCTCGAAAAACCTTTCAGAATACATCAGAATGAGGATTACCGAGAGCGCCAATTCCATCTGGCTTGCCCAGCGCCAGGGACGCGCGAAGGACGGCAACGACTACACCGAGCAGGGACTTCTGAAGATGCTTGCGATGAGCGGTACCGGAGATTTTGTGAAGGACTTCACCGAAGTGCGCATCATGCCGATGGCAATTTCATACGAACTTGAGTCTTGCGATATCCTGAAGGCGATTGAACTGGAAAGACGGGCACACATGAAAACGACGTATGTCAAGGCTCCGAACGAGGACTACAACAGCATGCTGACGGGAATCTGCCAGCAGAAGGGAAGGGTACACGTGGAATTCTGCAAGCCCATCACTTTCGACGAACTTCGCGGATGCGCGGATCTGGACCATAACCAGCGCTTCCAGAGGCTTTCAGCCATTGTCGATGACAGGATCCATCAAGGCTACAAACTTTATCCGAACAATTACATCGCGCTTGACATGCTGAAAGGCAACAACGAACACTGCGACAAGTACTATCCATGGGAAAAGGAACAGTACAGGCAATATATGGAAACTCAGTTGCAGAAGGTTCCTGAAGGAGTCGATCGGGATGACGTGAAGAAAATTTTCCTTGAAATCTATGCAAATCCTGTCCTGAACAGGTAGAAATTTACTGTTTGTTACATTTTTTAACTCTTTGCTTTCAAATTGTAATTTGAAATGTGAAGAGTAATTTTTATCTTTGTCGATTCGCAATGACAACTGTAAATTATCAATATATGACAAAGAAATCTATTATCCGCGTACGCATGAGCTGCAAAGACGCTCACTACGGCGGCAATCTGGTTGACGGAGCCAAGATGCTTGAACTCTTCGGCGATGTTGCAACCGAACTTTTAATACTCAGAGACGGCGACGAAGGCCTTTTCCGCGCCTATGACAGCGTCGAATTCCTGGCGCCGGTCCATGCCGGAGATTTCATAGAGGCAACGGGTGAAATCGTTTCCGAAGGCAATACAAGCCGCAAGATGATCTTCGAGGCCCGAAAGATGGCAGGAGCACGTCCTGACATAAGCGATTCGGCTGCAGACGAACTGGAGGACCCTATCGTGGTCTGCCGTGCAAGCGGGACCTGCGTCACTCCTAAGAACTGCCAAAGACTGAACAACAAACAATAATATGGAAAAATTAGTCATTACCGCCGCCATCTGCGGCGCAGAAGTCACCAAGGAGCAGAATCCTGCAGTGCCTTATACAATTCCTGAGCTTGTCAGGGAAGCCAAGTCGGCTTATGATGCCGGTGCAGCCATGATCCACCTTCATGTCCGCGAGGATGACGGGACGCCAACAATGCGTCTCGCTCGCGTGAAAGAAGCCATTGATTCCATTGCAGCGGCTTGCCCAGGCATTATAATAATGCCTTCCACAGGAGGCGCTTGCGGAATGTCGGCTGAAGAAAGGATGCAGCCTCTTGAACTGAATCCTGAGATTGCCACTCTGGATTGCGGGACTGTCAATTTCGGCGGAGACGACATCTTTGTCAATACCGAGAACTTCATGAGGCAGTCGGCAAAGATGCTCGCTGCAAAACACATCAAGCCTGAACTCGAATGCTTCGAGAAGTCGAACATCGACATGATCCTGAAGATAATCAGGAAGGATGGCTCCATCCAGCCTCCTTTCGAATTCAATTTCGGCTTCGGCGTAGCCGGTGTGAACACTTCCATCAGGGACTTCGTATTCATGCGCGGCTCCATTCCGGAAGGATCCACTTACACAGTAACCGGAATCGGCCGTTGCGAGTTCACGATGGCTACTCTGGCTATTATGGACGGTGGGCACGTCAGGGTAGGATTCGAGGACAACGTCTACCTTTCCAAGGGAGTCTTGGCTCCATCGAACGGCGCTCTGGTCGACAAGGTCGTCAGGATCGCCAAGGAATTCGGTCGCGAGATTGCTACGCCTGATGAAGCGCGCAGAATTTTATCAATAAGTAAATAAAACAACATTGTTACACGCTAAAATCGCTTAATGATTATGGAAAAGAAGGGAAATAAGTACGGAATACACAGAGTGATTTCGCCAATAGGAGTCCTGCCTCAACCGGCAGACAGGATCGACAACGACATGGACGAAATCTACGATGACGAGATACTCATCGACGTCCAGACCTTGAACATCGACAGCGCAAGTTTCACACAGATCTGCAATCAGGCAGGCGGCGACGAGAAGAAGATCGCCGAGATCATGATGGACATCGTCGCAAAGCAGGGCAAACACCGCAATCCGGTGACCGGATCCGGCGGAATGCTTCTCGGTACAGTCGAGAAGATAGGCGACGCCCTCAAAGGCAAGACTGACTTGAAGGTCGGTGACAAGATTGCCACTCTGGTATCGCTTTCACTGACTCCTCTCAGGATTGACAAGATAAAGGAGATACGCAAGGATATCGACCAGGTGGACATCGACGGGAAAGCCATTCTCTTCGAGAGCGGCATCTATGCAAAGATTCCTTCCGACATGCCTCAGAACCTCGTCCTTTCGGCTTTGGACGTCGCCGGTGCTCCGGCACAGACGGCAAAGCTAGTCAAGCCGGGCGACACCGTGCTGATAATCGGAGCCGGCGGAAAGAGCGGAATGCTCTGCTGCTACGAGGCCAAGAAGTGCGCCGGCCCGAACGGAAAGGTCATCGGACTCTGCCACAGCCAGAAATCCACCGACCGCCTGAAGGCTCTCGGATTCTGCGACTACGTTTTCTCTGCCAATGCGCAGCAGCCCGTGCCGGTGCTTGATGAGATCGAAAAGCTCACAGACGGCAAGATGTGCGACGTTACCATCAACAACGTGAACATTCCTGACACCGAGATGACTTCCATTCTCTGCACGAAGGAGGACGGTCTGGTCTATTTCTTCTCTATGGCAACCAGCTTTACCAAGGCTGCGCTCGGAGCTGAAGGCGTAGGCAAGGACGTCACCATGATCATAGGCAACGGCTACACCAAGGGCCACGCAGAATTCACGCTTCAAATTTTCCGCGAAAGCAAGGTACTGAGAGATCTCTTCAGCGAACTTTATGCCTAGGTCCAGTTAATTAAATCGCCAATCAAAATGGAATCAAGAAGAAAAATCCTCTTTCCTGAAGTGACTGATGCACAATGGAACGACTGGCATTGGCAAGTCCTCAACAGGATAGAGACCCTGGAAGACCTGAACAGATACATCAAGCTCACCAAGGACGAGCAGGACGGAGTCGCAAAGGCTCTGACCCGCTTCAGGATGGCTATCACTCCTTATTATCTGTCGCTGATAGATCCGAACGACCCGTTCGACCCTATCCGCCAGCAGTGCATCCCGACAGCGGCTGAGACAGTGATTTCGCCTGCCGACCTTTTCGACCCTCTTCACGAAGACGTAGATTCGCCGGTTCCCGGACTCACTCACCGCTATCCTGACAGAGTTCTGTTCCTCATCACCGACATGTGCTCGATGTACTGCCGTCACTGTACCCGCCGCCGCTTTGCAGGCCAGCAGGACGGTGAGATGGACGACTCCAGGATCGACGCCGCCATCGAATACATCCGCAAGACTCCAGAAGTCAGGGACGTGCTTCTTTCAGGCGGCGACGCGCTGATGGTAAGCGACGAGCGCCTTGAGGACATCATCAGGAGGCTGCGCGCCATCGACCACGTTGAAATAATCCGCATCGGCACCCGTACGCCTGTGGTCTGCCCGCAAAGGATTACGCCAGAGCTTTGCAACATGCTGAAGAAGTATCATCCGATCTGGGTGAACACCCACTTCAACCATCCGAACGAAATCACCGTCGAAAGCAGCGCAGCTTGCGAAAGGATGGCTGACGCCGGCATTCCTCTAGGAAACCAGAGCGTGCTGCTGCGCGGCATCAACGACTGCGTCTTCATCATGAAGAAGCTCGTGCAGGGACTTGTCAAGATCCGCGTACGTCCTTATTATATATATCAATGCGACCTTTCGATGGGGCTCGGCCATTTCCGCACAAGCGTGTCAAAGGGAATCGAGATAATCGAAGGGCTTCGCGGACATACGAGCGGATTCGCCGTTCCTACATTCGTGATCGATGCTCCCGGCGGAGGCGGAAAGACTCCGGTGATGCCTCAGTACGTGATATCACAGGCTCCGGGAAAGGTAGTACTGCGCAATTTCGAAGGCGTGATAACGACTTACACAGAACCGACTGACTATAAGAGCGAATGTCACTGCGAAAACTGCGCTAAGGAGAAGGCAGACGGCGTCCTCTCGCTGCTCGAAGGCGAGAAGATGTCCATTGAACCGAAGGATTATCTGCGCAAGGACCGTTGTGACAAATTTGCCACAGCCAGGAAAAAAGATAAGTCCGACGGAAAGTAGCAGCCGGACGAAAATATCTCTCAAATGACTTTCATTGACCGGTTGGACAGTTTCAGGAGCGTTTCGGTAGTCGGGACGGAAAAGAATACCGGCAAGACCGAATGCTTGAATTATGTCCTTCGCGGTCTGCAGGGTACTGGAAAACGCACCGTCGCCGTCACATCCATCGGGATGGACGGCGAGGATGTGGACCAGCTTTACGGCAATCGCAAGCCGGAAATCACTATTGAAGCCGGGACCATATTCGGAACCAGCGAAAAGCATTTCAGGCAGCGCAGGATCGAAGCGGAGGTGCTCGACGTCACAGACATCAACACTTCTTTGGGATACGTCGTCACTGCTAGGGCTCTCAGGCGTGGGAATGTGATTCTCTCGGGGCCGGTGATGACCACTGAAATGCGCCGGTGGATCAGTTCAGTCAGCCGTTTCGGCGTGGACATCACGCTGCTGGACGGCGCCCTCTCGCGCCTTAGCAGCGCTTCCCCGGCCGTCTGCGACGGGATAATACTTTCCACAGGAGCTGCCTACAGCATAAATATCCCGGAGCTTTGCCGGGCAACGGCGTTCCAGGTGGAGCTGATCAATCTGCCTCTGTGTACCCACGAATGGTCGGACTGCGCCGTCAACTCATTCATTGGCGGACTGCCTGAAAACATGGATTCAATGTTGAGTGTGGAACTGAGCGGAGCATTGACCGACAAGGCGGTGCTTTCGATGCCCGCAGGGAAGGAAGTGATAATTCCTGACTTTACGCGCGCATTTGTTACGGAGCAGGTTTACAGGGATTTCATCCGCCGAGGCGGAAGCATCACTGTAAGGAGGCGCAGCGAGCTGATAGCAGTCTGCGCGAACCCCGTGGCACCAAACGGATACAGCGTTGACAGCGATAAGCTTTGCGCGGCACTGTCCGAAAGACTTGGGATGCCGGTGTACGACGTCTTCGAAGAAACGAATAATGACGAAAGGCAATGAAACTCTCTGAATTGACAGGAAGTCCCTGCGGACTCGGATTCTACATCGACAGCCTGAGCTTCAGCTCGGCCCTTGGAAGGAAGACGCTGCTCGAGATGAGGATGCTCTCTGAAAGGGAAGCGATTGAAGAAAGATACAGTACTTTGCAGCTGTTCTACAAAAGAATAGCTTCAAATGCGCAAGCACTCCTTTACATCCAGGACGCTCTTCAGCCGATAAAGGACATAAGGGTCACATTGAACAGACTGGCTCTCGGAGCGACTCTCGACGATATCCAGCTGTTCGAAGTCAAGAGGACTGCACTGGTTTGGGAAAAGGTCAGAAAGGTCGTGAATGATGCTGCGGGAAGCATCGGACTGCTGAAGACGGAGATGAGTCTGGAAGAGGCGATAGACGTCCTGGACCCTGAAAGGCAGCGGATAGAGTCGTTCTACGTGTACGACTGCTACAGCCCGAAGCTTGCCGAAATCCGGCGGGAACTGCGCGCACTGGCCCCAAAGGTCGGTACGGGAGTTGCAAATCCTGCTTCGGAAAGCCGTGAAGCATTGGCAGACGATGCTGCAAGGAACGATTTGGAGGCGGCGGAGAAGGAAGAGGAGGCGGTGGTTCTCCAGAGTCTGTCGGAGGAGCTGAAGCCGTTTGCAAGGAGACTGGACGAAGCATTGGAAGGCCTGGCGCAGACTGATATATTCTGCGCTGCAGCGAACCTGATGCAGCATGGATCGCTCTGCATTCCGAAAATAGCTGAAAATGGTACGTCGATGATAGTGGGGTACTCGAACCCGCAGGTAGAGGTGCAGGTCGAGAAGGCCGGAGGAACTTACCAGTACTGCGACATCGTGTTCAGAAGAGGAGTCCCGACGGTGGTGATCGGAGCGAATATGGGAGGGAAGAGCGTGACATTGAAGACGGTGGCGCTCTGCCAGTACCTGTTCCAGTTCGCATTGCCGCTTCCTGCATGCAATGCCACTCTCCCGATCCAGGACAAGGTTTTCCTCATAATTCCAGAGGACAGGCCGGTTTCGTCCCTTTCCTCTTTCGGAAACGAAATGAAGGGAATAGATTCAATGCTGCGTGGCACGCAGAGCGGAGAGAAAGCCCTTGTGCTGCTGGACGAGCCATGCAGGAGCACGAACCCTGTGGAGGGGTCTGCGATGGTAGAGGCGCTCGCCGATTTGGCGGCAGGGAGAAAAGACGTATCTTTGATAGTCGCCACGCACTACAGGATTTCGCCTGAGGCTGAATGCAAGTGGCTGCGCGTGGCAGGAATGGAAAACGGGAAGATGGATTACGCGCTTCTTGAAACCTCCGACAGGGAGATTCCGCATGAGGCGCTGAACATCGCTAGGTCGCTCGACGTAGATCCGGAGTGGCTTGACCTTGCAGGAAGGATATTGAACAAATAACGATTATGGAAAGCAAAATAGGACTTGACTTCAACAAAGTCGCGTATGCGCGCTCCCAGGCGAAGAAGATTGCCGACGGAGTGCAGGATTTCGCCTCGCAGTACACCACGCTTGCGGTGGAGAGGACCATTCTCAGGCTGCTGGGCGTGGACGGCGTCGACGTGAACACCGTACCGCTGCCGAATGTGGTGGCTGACCAACTGAACAATGCCGGAGTGCTCTCGCAGGGGGCATTGTACTACATGGGAAACGCGATGGTGCAGACAGGGTTGGATTCTCAGCAGATAGCTGAGAAGATAGCGGAGGGAGGCATTGACATCACCAAGCTGCCGTTTGCGGCGGAGGAGAAGATCGCTGCGGCCTACGAGCCGTACATCACTGCTTCGCTGGAGAGGATAAAGAAGCGCAGGGCGCGCAGGGACCATTATCTGGCGACCATCGGCGAGGGAAAGCAGCCGTACCTTTATGTGATAGTGGCAACGGGAAACATCTACGAGGATGTGATACAGGCACAGGCGGCAGCGAGGCAGGGCGCGGACGTCATCGCGGTCATCAGGACCACGGGTCAGTCGCTGCTGGACTACGTGCCGTATGGAGCGACGACCGAAGGATTCGGCGGGACTTTCGCCACGCAGGAGAATTTCAAGATAATGAGGACTGCGCTCGACCGGACTGGCGAGGAACTCGGAAGGTACATAAGGCTCTGCAACTACTGTTCGGGGCTGTGCATGCCTGAAATCGCAGTCATGGGGGCATTCGAGGGGTTGGACGTGATGCTGAACGACGCACTCTACGGAATTTTGTTCAGGGACATCAACATGCAGAGGACGCTGATAGACCAGTATTTTTCGAGAGTCATAAACGGCTACGCGGGGGTCATAATCAACACGGGCGAGGACAATTACCTTACGACGGCGGACGCTTTTGAACAGGCGCACACAGTGATCGCTTCTGACCTGATCAACGAACAGCTGGCTGCGCTGGCCGGCATTCCTGAGCCTCAGATGGGGCTGGGACACGCATTCGAGATGGATCCGTCCATCAAGGACGGATTCCTTTACGAACTGGCGCAGGCGCAGATGGAGAGGGAAATCTTCCCTGACGCCTGCCTGAAGTACATGCCGCCGACAAAGTTCATGACGGGGAACATCTTCCGCGGGCACATCCAGGACGCGCTCTTCAACGTCGTCGGAATCTGGACGCATCAGGGAATACAGTTGCTTGGAATGCCGACTGAGGCAATCCACACGCCGTTCATGAGCGACAGGTATCTGTCGATAGAGAATGCCGAATACATCTTCAACAACATGCGGGACATCGGCGAGGAGATGTGCTTCAAGCCGGGCGGAATCATCCAGTCCAGGGCCGCGAAGGTGCTGGACGATGCGACGGAGCTGCTTGAGAAGATGGTGTCGGAAGGACTGTTCTCAGCACTTGAGAAGGGAATTTTTGCTGATGTGAAGAGGCCTCGCAACGGTGGGAAGGGCCTCGGCGGAGTGGTTCGCAAGGGCGGGCATTACCGCAATCCGTTCATGGAAATGATGCTTAAAAGGATGTAGATAATGAGTGAAGGATTATATTCGATGGAGGCCAAGGACTTCGACAGAACCTTGGACCTGAAAAAGATAAAGCCGTACGGCGACACGATGAACGACGGGAAGGTACAGATGAGCTTCACTCTCCCTGTGCCTTACGGCGAAGAAGCGACCGAGGCGGCGAAGCAACTGATGAAGAAGATGGGCTTGAAGGATCCTCTTGTGGTCTTTACGCGCGAGCTGACGCCCGGATTCACATTCTTCAACTGCTATGGCGTCTGCGAGGCGACGGTGGATTATTCGACCATTTACGTGCCGAAGGTCGAATCGACGATAATGTCGATGGAGGAGACCGACAAGTACATCAGGGAGAACATCGGAAGACATCTGATAGTCGTCGGGGCTTCGACTGGTACAGATGCTCATACGGTTGGAATAGACGCGATAATGAACATGAAAGGCTATGCCGGTCATTACGGGCTGGAGCGCTACGAAATGATCGACGCTTATAACCTTGGAAGCCAGGTGCCTAACGAGGACTTCATAGCGAAGGCTTTGGAACTCCACGCTGATGCGCTCCTTGTGTCGCAGACTGTCACGCAGAAGGATGTCCACATCAAGAACCTGACCAATTTGGTGGAGCTTCTTGAGGCGGAAGGATTGCGCGACAAGGTAATACTCGCCTGCGGAGGGCCGAGGATCACGCACGAGCTCGCAAAGGAGCTCGGCTACGACGCCGGATTCGGGATGAACACCTACGCCGACAACGTGGCTTCGTTCATCGCCCAGGAATTCGTGGAAAGAAAGTACAAATAAATCATCAAGATATGGACTTTGAATTTGACAAAACGCACAAGCTCTTTCAGCAGATGATCCGCACCTTCGCAGAGAACGAAGTGAAGCCTATCGCTGCCGAAGTCGACGAGCAGGAACGTTTCCCGGAAGAGACGGTAGCCAAGATGGCGAAGCTCGGAATCATGGGAATACCCATCCCTGAGGAATATGGCGGAGCCGGCGGCGACCACCTGATGTACATTGTTGCTGTGGAGGAGCTTTCACGCGTCTGCGCTACGACCGGAGTGATTCTGTCATCGCATACCTCGCTCTGCTGCGCTCCGATACTGGAGAACGGCACGGAGGAACAGAAAAGGAAATATCTGCCATTGCTTGCCTCGGGCCAATGGCTGGGGGCCTTCGCATTGACAGAACCGAATGCCGGGACAGATGCATCGGCGCAGCAGACATGTGCAGTGCCTGCCCCTGACGGAGGGTGGATCCTTAACGGAAACAAGATATTCATCACCAACACCGGGAAGGCGAATGTCTACATTGTATTTGCAATGACGGACAAGTCACTGGGAAACAAGGGTATATCTGCATTCATAGTGGAAAGCACGTTCGAGGGATTCTCTTGTGGAAAGCTGGAGAACAAGATGGGAATCAGGGGCTCGGCGACCGGGGAGCTGATCTTCACTGACTGCAAGGTGCCGGCTGAGAATCTTCTGGGAAAAGTAGGGGACGGCTTCAAGATAGCGATGATGACGCTGGATGGAGGCAGGATAGGAATTGCGGCGCAAGCGCTTGGCATTGCCCAGGGGGCTATGGACGAGACGGTGAAATACACGAAGGAGCGCAGGCAGTTCGGGCACAGCATCTCGCAGTTCCAGAACACGCAATTCCAGATGGCCGACATGCAGACCAGGGTGAGCGCTTCCAGGCTGCTGGTATATTCGGCTTCGTGGAAGAAGCAGCAGGGAATGCCTTATGCTTCGGACGCGGCGATGGCGAAGCTCCATGCCGCGGAAACGGCAATGGAAGTGACGACAAAGGCGGTGCAGTTCCACGGAGGATACGGCTACACGCGCGAATATCCGGTGGAAAGGATGATGCGCGACGCAAAGATAACGGAAATATACGAAGGTACTTCCGAAGTGCAGAGAATGGTGATAGCTGCAAAGCTGTTCAAATAAACTTACTGGCTTATGAATATTGTAGTTTGCATCAAACAGGTGCCCGACACCACTGAAATAAGGATCAATCCGGTAACACACACGCTGATACGCGAGGGCGTGCCGTCGATAATGAACCCGGATGACAAGGGAGGCCTCGAACTGGCTCTGCAGCTGAAGGAAAGCTGCGGGGCGAGGGTGACCGTCATCTCTATGGGGCCGCCGCAGGCAGACCAGGTGCTGCGAGAGGCATTGGCAATGGGAGCTGACAGGGCAATCCTGCTGACCGACAGAGCCTTTGGAGGAGCAGATACCTTGGCGACGTCAAGTGCTCTGGCAGGGGCGTTGAAATGCCTCGAATGGGATGTGGTGGTTGCAGGAAGACAGGCGATAGACGGCGATACGGCGCAGGTCGGGCCGGAACTGGCGGAACATCTGGGAATCCCTCAGGTGAGCTACGTGACTTCGGCTTCGTTCGCAGACGGGACTTGGAGCGTGAGAAAGGAAACGGAGGAAGGCTACGAAGACCTGGAAGTGGACGGAAAATGCCTGCTGACGGTGCTGGCGACTGCTTTCAAGCCACGCTACATGAACGTGGCGGGAATCGTCGACGCTTATGTGCGCGAGGTCGAGATCTGGACGGCCGCGAAGATAGACGTCGAGCCGGCCGTGCTCGGGCTGAAGGGGTCTCCGACAAGAGTGAAGGAAGCTTTTGCGAAACAGCTGAAGTCCGCCGGAAAGACCTTCGAGGTCGATGCGGAAGAGGCGGTCGGAATCATAATCAGCTCCCTGAAGGAGAAGTTCATCATTTAATTGGCACTGAATATGGAAAATATAGACAAGACTCAATACAAGAACGTGTTCGTGTTCGCCGAACAGAGGGAAGGAATCGTGCAGAAGGTGTCGCTCGAACTGCTGGGGAAAGGCAGGGAGCTTGCGGACGCATTGGGTGAGAAGCTGGTGGCTGTCCTGCCTGGTTTTGGAATGCACGCCCAGGCTGCGATGCTGATTTCATACGGAGCCGACGAGGTGATAGTTGCCGATGCTCCGGAACTGAAGGATTACCTCACGGAGCAGTTTTCGCAGGCGGTATATCAGATAATCGTGAAGTTCAAGCCGTCCATCGTGCTTTTCGGCGCGACGACCATCGGACGCGACCTGGCGCCTCGCTTGGCTGCACGTCTACGCACGGGGTTGACTGCAGATTGCACGAAGCTGCAGATTTCGGAAGATACTCACGAATTGCTGATGACGCGTCCGGCCTTCGGCGGCAACCTTATGGCAACGATCCTCTGCAGCGACAACAGGCCGCAGATGTCGACGGTCCGTCCGGGAGTGATGCAGAAGCTCGATCCGGATCCGGCCCGAGCAGGTTCGGTAATCGACTTTGCGCCTTCGTTCGACTCATCGAAGTTCAAGGTCCGTCTGATTCGCAAGGTTGCTCAGGACAAAGGCCTTATCGACATTGCCGACGCAAAGGTGCTCGTTTCGGGAGGACGCGGAGTGGGATGCGCTGCAGGATTCGAGATGTTGCAGAAGCTGGCGGATACGCTTGGTGCTGAAGTATCATCCTCCCGCGCAATGGTCGATGCAGGAGTCATGCCGCACGACAGGCAGGTAGGGCAGACCGGCAAGACAGTCCGGCCTAATCTCTATATGGCTATAGGCATTTCGGGTGCTGTCCAGCACCTGGCCGGAATGGAGGAATCGGATTACATTGTCGCTATCAATAAAGACAAGGACGCTCCGATCTTCAATGTCTCCGATCTCGGAATCGTCGGAGACCTGAATAAGATCGTTCCTCTGCTGACCGAAAGGCTGGAGAAGGAGCGCATGGACAAATAGCAAGCCTGCACGCTGCAGCTCCATCAGTCAACCTCCGATGTTGATTGAAAAATGATGAAAAGTTGATGAAAAGTTTTGGGATTTTGAAAAATCCGATTACATTTGCAATCTCAAAACGCAAGCAGGTACAACTGCAACGTTATTCGGGAGCTTAGCTCAGCTGGTTCAGAGCGTCTGCCTTACAAGCAGAGGGTCGGGGGTTCGAATCCCTCAGCTCCCACAAAATTAACAATCAGCGACTTACATACGTAGGTCGCTGATTTTTTTTGTATTTTCAAGTCGTTTTTCCTACTTTTTTAATGCTATTTCAGCGCGTGGGGATATGTTGAGGCAAAAAAATGGTTTTAAAATTTGATGCCTTTTTTGAGCGCGTGTGGGGGCAGTAGTGGAAAAACTTTGTCAGAGCATGGCATTCAGGGTCCAGGCGATGCCTTTAGCGAGGCGGAGGTCGTAGTCCATGAAGTGGTTGCCGGAGTTGAGCTCGAAAGTGGAATGGATGCCGGAATCGCGGTAATGCCCGAATAGGGAGCGGGTGATGGATTCGGTCTGCTGGAGGCATTGATTACGGGAAATGGATTCTGCATCGCCGAGGGAAAGATAGATGCACTTCGGAGGGAAGGCGATAGGGGTGTTCAGTGCGTAGGCGGAGAAGTCGGGGAACCATACGGAACCGGAGGCGGAGATGATTCCGTCGAAAGTGTCGGTCTGGTAGGCGGCGTAAAGGGCGAAGAGGCCGGCCATCGAATAGCCGGCAAGGACCTTTTTCAATTTTGGAGCAGGAGCTGCCGAATGGGAGGCGAGAGGAAGGATTTTGGCGAGAAGCCAGTCGAGGTAGTCCTTGGCGTGGCCCGTGAATTTGTCACGGTTCGAAATGATTCGGCCGGCGGGCCATGGCGAAAGGTCTTCATCCCAGTTCAGGCCTGATATCAGGACGAGGTGGAAAGGAGGGCAGCCGAGGGCATTGCAGTTTTCTGCGATGCTTTTCCAGTCGTCGCTGATGGCATTGCAGAAGACGATGGTGTCCGTAACGCTGTCGTTCTTTATGATGCTGACGGTCCTGCCGTCTATCGTTTCTTTTTCTATCTCTTTCATTGCAGTTGTAAATTTAGGCAAATATGGGTATCCCGTAACCTTTTTTTGTAAATTAGCCAAGCAAAATACCTGAACAGGGATTTTTGGATATGTGCCAGCTTTTTTTACTATATTTGTAAACGCAACAACATAATTATTTCTATCAATGGAAAACACTTCTAAGAAATTCGTCGTAGGCATCGGAGAGGCCCTATGGGATATGCTGCCTGATGAAAACCGCCTCGGCGGAGCGCCAATGAATTTCGCTTACTACGCCATGCGTGAAGGATTCGATGCCATGGCTGTCAGTGCCGTAGGAGACGATGAGCTCGGATACGACCTGACCACCGATCTTTTCTTCAGAAAGCTCAGATATCACATGGATAAGGTCAATTATCCTACCGGCACGGTGCGAGTCACCATCGACAAGCACGGTGAGCCGAGCTATGACATTACCAAGGAAGTGGCTTGGGACAACATTCCGTTCACATCAGAACTGGGAGCCATCGCACAGAAATGCGACGCAGTCTCTTTCGGGACTTTGGCGCAGCGCTCTGAAATGACCCGCCGTACCATCAATTCCTTCCTCGATGCCATGCGTCCAGGCGCCATCAAGCTCTTCGACGTGAACCTCCGCCAGAATTTCTTCACGCGCGAAATCGTCATCAACTCCATGAAGAAGTGCGACATCATGAAAATCAACTGGAAGGAATTCTTCACCCTAGAGAAGATGTTCGCTTACGACGGTATCGTGGACGGCGTCGACGACGACCGCCGCACAGAGCAGGAGAAGGCATTGCAGATGATGAAGATAGAGCTTAAGGACGAATTCCTCGCCGGTTGCAAGTGGCTGATGTCGAACTTCAACATGAGCATGATCGTCCTTACCTGCGGAGCGTACGGAAGCTACATCTTCAGGAAGAACCCCGACAACATAAACTTCGGCTTCGACATATCTTTCGAGGAAACTCCTCACACTCCCGTAGTCGACACCATCGGCGCAGGAGATGCTTATTCTGCCGGATTCCTTGCCGCCTATATGAACGGCAAGTCCTTGAAAGAGGCTCACATGGCCGCCATCGCCACGGCAAATATTGCCTGCTCTTATGCAGGAGCCATTCCTTACGTATATATGGGAACAGGCGCTTAGGCCTATTTCATAGAACCTCTTACAATATCGAGAATCTCGCTGGTAATCGCTTGCTGGCGAGATTTGTTGTATGCGACTGTCAGGTCGTCGAGAAGGTCGTCGGCATTGTCGGTAGCCAGCTGCATAGCCATCATCCTTGCTGCATGTTCGGAGGCGTTGGAATCGGCCAGGGCGGTGAACAGGTCGAGGCAGATGACCTTCGGCAGCAATGCGTCCACGACTTCTCCTGCGCTTGGCTCCACGATGTATTTGTTGAAGCCTGTCAACTTTCCCTTATCCTTCAAGCTGTCGATTTCGCCGCTCAGGTCGAAAGGCAGGAACGTAACCGTCAGCAATTCCTGCATTCCGCGCGACTTGAAGTGGTGGTAGATTATCTTCACCTCGTCGATCTTTCCTGAATTGAACTGGTCCATGAGCGTTTCAGCGAGAATTGATGTTTCGCCGTAGGAAGGCGTCTCAGCGATGGCCTGGTAAGTGCCGCCCTTCACAAGCTTGGACTTGTCGACGTAATCCTCGATTTTCTTTCCGACAGGGTAGACGGTCAAGTTTTCCCTGCTTATGCCTCTGTCTTCGTAATCTTTGATCAATGCCGCCAATGACTTGGATATGTTGGCATTGAATGTGCCGCATAAAGAAGAGTTGGAGGAGAAAGCCACAATCGCAGCCTTTTTAACGGGACGGGCGACAGCATAGGGAGATTCCACCTTGCAGTCGGTTCCCAGCAGGTTTGTCAGTATCCTGTTCAGCTTTTCCTGATATGGCAGCATCCCTGTAATGACCGACTGCGCGCGCCTGAGCTTTGCAGACGAAACCATCTGCATTGCAGAAGTGATCTTCCGAGTGCTGTTTACGGCGCTGAGCCTCGATTTTATCTCTTTCAAGGAAGGCATTGTCTCCTTTTTTATTCAATGTCAAGCAATCTGCTTTGAAGTGGAGACAGCTGTCTCCTCGAGGATTGCAGTGACCTCGTCATTGATTATGCCCTGCTTGAGGACATCCAGCACATCCGACCTGTGGTTCAGGGCAAGGGATTGGAGAAACAGCTTTTCAAAAGTCTCCACCTTGTCTACCGGGATGTCGTGAAGAAGTCCATGGGTTCCGCAGTAGAGGATGGCAATCTCGTCTTCCACAGGCATAGGGTTGTACTGCTTCTGGACGAGGAGCCGCGTGTTGCGTTGACCTTTATTGATGGCGAGGGCCGTGACAGGGTCGAGGTCTCCGCCGAACTTTGTGAAGGCTTCGAGTTCCTGGTATTGGGCCTGGTCCATCTTGAGCCCGCTTGCAACCTTCTTCATAGCCTTTATCTGGGCGTCGCCGCCGACGCGGGATACAGAGATCCCGACGTTGATGGCAGGGCGTATGCCCTGGTTGAAGAGGTCTGTGTCGAGGAATATCTGGCCGTCCGTGATGGATATCACGTTCGTTGGAATGTAAGCCGTGACGTCGCCTGCCTGAGTCTCGATGATAGGCAGGGCGGTAAGCGATCCGCCTCCCTTTACCTTGCCTTTAAGGGAGTCTGGAAGGTCGTTCATCCGCTCGGCGACTTCCTGCTGGTCGATAATCTTCGCAGCACGTTCCAAGAGCCTGGAATGGAGGTAGAAAATGTCTCCCGGGTACGCCTCGCGGCCTGAAGGCCTGCGAAGGATGAGCGAAACCTCGCGGTAGGCGACAGCTTGCTTCGAGAGGTCGTCATAGATTACAAGGGCATGGCGGCCGGTATCGCGGAAATATTCGCCGATGGCCGCTCCGGCGAACGGTGCGAAATACTGCAATGCCGCAGGGTCCGCGGCATTGGCGGAAACCACTACCGTGTAGTCCATCGCTCCGTATTTGCGCATTATCTGGACCGTGGAAGCCACTGTGGAGTCCTTTTGGCCGATGGCAACGTAAATGCAGTATACCGGTGTTCCGGCTTCGAATCCGGCGCGCTGGTTGATTATTGTGTCTATGGCGATGGCAGTCTTGCCCGTCTGGCGGTCGCCGATTATGAGCTCGCGCTGGCCGCGGCCGATAGGAATCATCGCGTCGATAGCCTTGAGTCCGGTCTGGAGAGGCTGGGAGACAGGTTCACGGAAAATGATTCCCGGAGCCTTCCTTTCGAGAGGCATTTCGCAGAGATCGCCTTCGATGGACTCCTTGCCGTCCATCGGGACGCCTAGCGGGTTGATGACCCTTCCCAGGAGGCCTTCGCCAGCCATGATCGAAACTATGTGTCCCGTACGCTTGACGGTGTAGCCTTCCTTTATCAGGTCGGTGCGGCAGAGCAGCACTGCTCCGACATTGTCCTCCTCGAGATTCATTACAATGGCCTTCTCGCCATTTTCGAATTCGATGAGTTCATTTGCCTCGACGCTGTTCAGTCCGTAAATGCGGACCACCCCGTCGCTGACTTGCAACACCTTGCCGGTCTCCTCGACCTTGATTCCGGTGTCCAGACTGTTCAACTGCTGGTGAAGTATCTCTGAGACTTCGCTTACTTTAATATCATCTGTCATAACTAATAATCTTCTTTAAAGGCCCGAATCAGACAATTCGCCTGTTCCTGTCGATAAGTTGCTCCTTGACGCGCTTGAGCTGTGCAGCGACGCTGGCGTCGAACCTATAGTCATTGAAATCGAAGATGAAGCCTCCTTCAATGGAAGGGTCTACGCAGGTGTCGAACTCCATCTTGCTGGCGTGGAGTATGGCCATCGAAGCTTTCCTGATGTTGTCGAGCTCCTTTTGTTCCAGAGGGACTGCCGTGGTCAGCTTGGCTACGCACACGTGTCTGCTTCTCCTGAACAGCGAGAGGTACATCAGTGCAATGGAACCGAGGTAGTTCTCGCGTCCGTTGTGCATCACAAGACGGATGAAGTCCTCCATCTCGCTGCTTAAGGAAGCTTCAGGGTCAGCGGCGGTCGAGACAAGGGCGACTTTCTGCTCAGGAGAAACGAGAGGGCTTGCGAGCGCGGCACGAAGCTGGCTCACCTGTGAGAATGCGTTGGAAATGCACTTGCATTCTGCGTACACCCGTTCCGTCGCTCCCTTTTCGGAAGCGAAGCTGAACAAAGCCTTTGCATATCGCATCGAAAGTCTTCCTACATCCATGGCGCATTATTTCTTGACTACCTCATCGACCATCCTGTCGATCATTTGCATCTGTTCCTCGTCCTTGCTCAGATTCTTGCGGACGATCTTCTCTGCGATGTCGACGGCCAGCACGGCCACTTCACGCTTCATTGAACGTTCAGCCTCCTCCTTCTGGAATTGTATCTGAACCTTCGCATCGTCCATTTCCCTCTGGGCGGCCAATGCAGCCTTCCGCCTTGCATCTTCGATGATCTTGTCCCTTTCTTCAGCAGCCTGCCTCAGAATGCGGCTCTGCTCCTTGTCGGCATTGGCGACTATGGCGTCGCTTTCCTCCTGAAGCTTGGAGAGCTTGGCATTGGCAACATCCGCGTTAGCCAGCGAGCGGTCGATGTAGTCCTTGCGCTTGTTCACCATGCCCGTGATGACGGGAAAACCCCATTTCGCGAGAATGAACAGGACGATGCCGAAGACAATCAGCATCCAGAACACAAGACCGCTTTCAGGCATTAAAAGTGACATAGTCAGTAATCAAATGATGATTAAACGAAGTAGCCGAGCAGGCAGACGATGAGCGCGAAGAATGCAACGCCTTCGATGAGGGCGGCAGCGAGAATCATGCTCATACGGATATTGTTGGCAGCTTCAGGCTGGCGGGCGATGGCGTCCATGGCTTTTCCGCCAATGTTTCCAATGCCGATTCCGACACCTATCACTACTATGGCGGCACCCAATACTATGCCCATCCTTGGCCACATCGAAACCGCGGTAACTTCAAGCAATGTTGTAAGTAACATAATTGTAATGTTTTAAATGTTTGTTATTTGTATATGCTATTTCCTTATAAGTCCGGTATCCTGTTCCGCTCCATTTTTGGAGCCTCCCTGGGCGATGCCGATGAAAATGGATGAGAGCATCGTGAATACGTATGCCTGGATGAATGCCACAAGCAGTTCGAGCAGGCTCATGAATATGTTGAAAAGCACCGAAACGACGCTCATCGCGCCGGCGAGAACCGGACTGATGGATGCTCCGATGAAGATCAGCAAGGTGACGATCAACAGTCCCATATGTCCGGCAAGCATGTTTCCGAAGAGTCGGACCATCAGTGAGAAAGGCTTTGTCAGCATCCCTACGATCTCGATTATCGGCATAAGCGGGACCTTCAGCCAAACGGGAACGTCAGGCCAGAAGATGTCCTTCCAATAATGTTTCGTGCCGAAAATGTTCGTGATGGCGAATGTGAAGAGAGCGAGCACCATAGTGATGGCTATGTTCGAGTTGATGGAGATTCCTCCCGGGAAGAACGGCAGCAGTCCCATCACGTTGCTCAGGAAAATGAAGAAGAAGGCAGTCAGCAGGTAAGGGGAGAACTTCCTGAAGTTAGGCCCGACACATTCCTTCACGATGTCGTCTTCCACCATCATTATGAACATCTCCATGAATCCTATGAACCCTCCCGGAGCCTTTCTTTCATCCTTGTGCTTTCTATACCAATGCGAAGTGCCGAGGACAATAATTATCAGAAGCAGTCCGTTGATCATCACCGCCAATGTCATCTTGGTGATTGAAATGTCGAAAGGACGGACCTGCCATCCTCCCGGAATCACTTCGACTATCTTTCCTTCATATCTGCTGCCTGCCGGGGCGATGCGGAATCCCTCGTAAGTCCCGCCGTGCCTTGCAAATTCGCCGAAGCTGAATGCGTGGAGTCCCCGTCCTGTCTTGCTTAAGAGGATGCAAGGCAGCGTCACCTTTATCGGCTTGCCGTTCATGACCGTGATAGGCCATTCGTATGAGTCCTGGATGTGCCCGAAAATCTCCTTCTTGATGTCGAGAGAATCCTTCTTTCCACCTTCTTGTGCAGAAAGGGGAATGAAAGCCAGGCATAAAAGCAAGGCCAATGCGAAGCGCAGCTTTCTATTTGACCTTCGAGCTTTCATATCCATAGTAAAACACAGTTTCCATAACCAGATATGCGACATATATCAAACCGACACTGAGAAGGACATTGACTGCTATCTCCCGATGATCGATGCAATAGAACACAGTCACGAACAAGGTCAGCGTCAGCTTCACTATCTTGATTCCGAAGAACCAGAAAGGAGCCGTTTCAGGCCTGAACCTTTCTGCATGTCTTGTGCAGAGGTAAAGGAGGATCTCGAAGAGGAAGAAGAACGTCGGAATGTAAGGGAAAAGCTTGAAATATGTTCCGGGCGAGACGAACAGGAAGATAAGCGCGGATATCCCGCAGACCGCCAGGGTCAGCAGCACATCGCAAAGGACGAACTTTTCTGTTATCTTGCTTGACATTATCTTTTCATGAAATGCAAATCGTTACGGTATCTCCTGTCTTTTCCACAAATCCGCCGGTCATCTCGATTACCGACTCCCTTGAAGCCTCCTGTTCGGTTCCGGCTTCGGCATAGACAATCTTTCCTGCGTCGAGGGAGGAAACGATGGGAGCGTGGTCAGGCAGCATCTCAAAAGGGCAGAGGGAGCCCGGCAGCTTTACGTAAAGCACGTCGCCGTTGAAAATCTCCTTTTCCGGGGAAAGTATGTCCAAATGCAGTCTTGCCATTCAGTCTGTGAACCGTTATGAGTCCTTCTTGATCTGAGCCATTATGGCCCTTCCCTTGTCGATGGCGTCTTCGATGGTGCCCACGTTCAGGAAGGCCTGTTCAGGGATGTCGTCCACTTCGCCGTCCAGAATCATCTTGAAGCCCTTTATGGTGTCCTTGATGTCGACCATTACGCCCGGCAGGCCTGAGAACTGGCTTGCAACGGTAAAAGGCTGCGAGAGGAATCTCTGGACCTTGCGTGCACGGTTGACGGTAATCTTGTCCTCGTCGGAAAGCTCTTCCATGCCGAGGATGGATATGATGTCCTGGAGCTCCTTGTTGCGCTGCAGTATCTGCTTGACGCGCTGCGCAACAGAATAATGCTCGTCTCCGATGATGTTCGGGTCGAGGATTCTTGAAGTCGATTCCAGAGGGTCGACGGCGGGGTAGATTCCCAGGGATGAAATCTTGCGGCTCAATACCGTAGTTGCATCCAGATGGCTGAAGGTCGTGGCCGGAGCAGGGTCGGTGTAGTCGTCGGCAGGAACGTAGATGGCCTGGACTGAAGTGATGGATCCATGTTTCGTGGATGCGATCCTTTCCTGCATTGCACCCATTTCTGTGGCAAGTGTAGGCTGGTAGCCCACCGCTGAAGGCATTCGTCCCAGAAGCGCTGAAACCTCCGAACCCGCCTGGGTGAATCGGAAGATGTTGTCGATGAAGAAAAGGATGTCGTTGGTCTTGCCTTCGGCGGCTCCTTCGTCACGGAATGATTCCGCGATGGAAAGTCCTGAAAGGGCGACGGACTGGCGCGCTCCCGGCGGCTCGTTCATCTGGCCGTATATCAGCGTAGCCTGGGATTTGGCGACTTCGCTGTAATCTATCTTGGAAAGGTCCCATTCGCCTTTGTCCATTCCGTCCATGAACTCCTTGCCATAGCGGATTACGCCGGATTTCAGCATGTCCCTGAGGAGGTCGTTGCCTTCACGGGTTCGCTCTCCGACTCCGGCGAAGACGGAAAATCCGTTGTTCTTCTTTGCGACGTTGTTGATCAGCTCCATGATGAGCACCGTCTTGCCGACGCCGGCGCCGCCGAAGAGCCCGATTTTCCCGCCCTTGCTGTAAGGCTCCAGAAGGTCGATGGCCTTGATGCCCGTGTAAAGCACTTCCTGAACGGTTACGAGATCGTCGAACTTTGGAGGCTCGTGGTGGATGGGGTAGGTCTTCGGGACATCGAGCGGTTTCATGCCGTCGATGGTGTCGCCGACCACGTTCAGTAGCCTTCCTCTCAATTCAGGGCCGACAGGCATCCTGATGGGGCCGCCGATGGGATAAGCCTTCAAGCCGCGCTGGAGACCGTCGGTGCTGTCCATCGCCAGGGTCCTGACGGTGTTCTCGCCAATGTGCTCCTGGACCTCGACTATCAGGGGCTTGCCCACTGAACGTCTGATTTCAAGAGCCTCGTGAATTCCGGGGAGGTCTTTCTCGGCATCTATCCATTCGAAGTAGATGTCTACTACAGGGCCTATTATCTGTGATATTCTGCCTGATATGTTGCTGGTCATATCTTTTTGTTAATTATTCCGATCGAACGCGCAAAAGTAGCAATTAATTGCACATTTGGAACACGCGTGTACTGCAAAAAAGATGCCCCGAAGGCATGGCTTCCGAGGCATCGGCATATCAGCAACAGACATTGTCATCCATTTCGGGAGAGGGAACTGCAGACAGCGTCCCATCTGTCATCGGCTGCCTTCCAGAATGAGCGCCCCTGACAGGTCTTGTTCCAGTCGAACGAGACGTTGATGACGTTGCTTGCAAATGGCAGGCTGTCGTATACATCTTCGGTAAATGCCCTGCGGTTCTGGTCGCGATATGCCTTTTGGAATTCTTCCAGACAGCCCGCCTGTTCCAAAAAATTCGTGAACTCTTCGTAACTTGGCATTGTATTATTCTTCCGTGAAATGATCTTGTCTGAATGACATTGCAAAGGAACTGGGTAAATTTGTCAATTAATGTCAATGCTCCGAGAAATCAGAGCTTTTTTACAAAAACTTCGTCATACTCTGCGAGGTACTTCCTGAATTCTTCCGATCCAAGTACCTTGATGTCGGAGGCCAGACCGATGACGAACCTGCCGACGCCAGCGTATGAGCATACCTTGTCGTCGAAGAGCCAGCGGTTATAGGCTATCTTCTTCACTGTCTTTTCGGCTGCAGGATACTCCTCCATCAGGAGGTCGTAGGCGAGGATTCCCATCTCGAACTTTGCGGTGTGCTGCTCGAGGCTGCTGAAGTGGAAGATGTCGGTATAGCCAGCCTTGTGCTGATCCTCAAAATGCCAGCCCTCGTCCATCCGCTCTGCGCTGCGGATCCTTGACGTGGTGAATATCTTGTTCTTGTGGCTCTCGATGTCGTAGCACCATACCTGAATGTAATTCTGGTTGAACTCGAAAGGCTCTACTTGCCTGTCGCGTATGGTGCCGCTGTGGGCGGATGAATAGTCGCGGAAGACCATCTGCTTCTTGTCGGCGATGCATTCGGCGATTTCGTGGACGACGCCGTAGCGGTTCTTGACCACTGTGTTCCTGGCAAGGTTGCCGCAGTTGTAGACTTGGGCGAGCTTGTAGCGTAGGTTGCGCTTGACTGCGTTGTCGTCCGTGATGCATGAAATGGCATCTTCGACAAGCTTCGCTTCTTCGTCGGTGATGAACAGCATCTGTGAAATCTGCCTCAACCATTTGCTTTCCTTGCTGAGCTTGTAGATGCCGGCTTCCGTCTTTACTACCATGAAACCGGCGGCTGAGAGCGTGTCGATATACCTGTAGACGCTGCGGGGAGAAGTGTCAAGCCTTACGGCGAGGTCGTTGATGTCCAAGTTGATGTTTCCGGCGAGAAGCTGGATGAGCTTCAGCACCCGTTCGATTTTAGGCTGGTCCATGATGCAAATGCTTGATTCGGTTTTTGCAAAGATAACATTTTTGTCAATAATTGTCAGTATGTCCAAAGGCTGCTGAAAAAACGCGCACTGAAGATTGTCGTCCATATCGATTTCTTGCATAATGTTGCGCAACCTTCGCACAGGACGTGACAAGTCGAAAAGATTCATGAAAGGATATCCAGGACCATAAGTTTTTCTATATTTGCCTGAGAATGTATCAGTATACTTTCATCACCGACCTTTATGGAAACCCGGGCAGAGGCCTCTACAACTGCCTGATGTGCTGATCTTGTCATCTTTTCTTACAGTTTTTTTCAATAAATTTCCTTTTAAGATGACATCATGTTTTCAAGAAAATATATTGCCGTATTGTGCCTTTTGATGGGCACTGCCTCCCTTACGGCGGAGGCAAAGGACTTCAGTGACGGAGTCTACAAGGATATGGATTCGCTCGTGAACATCAGGAAGCTTGTGTACCACGAATGTGCGAATCCCAGATGGCTCGGCGACGACACGCTTGTCTATGAAACGCGCGATGCCGGCGGCATGCACTATTTCAATGCGATCCCTTCTGCCGGGAAAAAGACCGAAGTGTCCAAAGCCACTTGCGACTCGCTCGTGAAGGCGGCCCATCTTCCTGCCCCACGCGACCCTTACGAGGACTTTCCTCCATCCAGGGTTCAGGAGATAAAGTCTCCGGACGGCTTGGGCGCCGCATTGATTAAAGACAACAATGTCTGGATCAAGAAATATGGGCCCGGAGGGGACAGCACGCTGGTTCAGGTCAGCTTCGACGGGACTTCCAACGACTGCTACGTTGATTTGCATTGGTCGCCGGACTCCAGGAGGGTGGCTGCCATAAGAAGGCAGGACGCTGCTCCTCACCGCATTCCGCTGGTAGAGTCCTCGCCGGCCGACCAGGTGCAGCCGAAGCTGCAGTGGCGCGATTACTACAAGCCGGGCGACGTGATTCCGATTTCCAGACCGGCGCTTTTCGACGCCGTGAACCTCAAGCAGATACCTGTGGACGCAAAGCCTTTCGAAGGGCAGTACGACCTTTATTTCCGCCGCTGGAGGCGCGATTCGAAGGCGTTCACCTTCGACTTCAACGCCCGCGGGCACCAGAAGTACCAGATAGTGGACGTTGATGCCGAAACTGGTGCTACAAAGGCTATAATAGACGAAGAATCAGATACATTCATAGATTGGGAAAGGGTAGACGCCCGCTTTCTGGAGAAGAGCGACGAGGTGATACTATCTTCGGAGAGAGGAGGATGGAGGCAGCTTTACCTTATCGACGCGGCCACCGGCGCTGTCAAGAAGCAACTTACCCAGGGCGAATGGGTCGTCCGCGGCATCGAGGACATAGACGAGGAGAAGCACGAGCTCATCATCTGGGGCAACGGGCTCAACGCGTCAAAAGGGGAGGACCCTTACGACATCCACTATTACCGACTGAACCTCAAGAGCGGCAAGCTCACCGACCTGACGCCTGAAAACGCGAACCACATCGTCTCTTTCACCAAGGACCACAAGCATTTCCTCGACCTTTACTCCCGTCCGGACGTCGAACAGACATCTGTAATCCGTTCTTCAAAGGACGGTTCAGTAGTACTGCCGCTCGAAAAGGAGGACATCTCGGCGCTTTATGCCACGGGCTGGCGCAAGCCGGAAACATTCTCCTTCAAGGGACGCGACGGCCAGACCGACATCTGGGGAAACGTCTACTATCCTTTCGACTACGACCCATCGAAGAAATATCCTGTGGTGGAGTACATCTACGCAGGTCCGCAGGACTCGTTCGTTCCAAAGGACTTCTACTCTTACATACGCTTTTCTAAGCTCCTTAAGCTCGGCTTCTTCGTCGTGTCCATCGACGGGATGGGCACAAACAATCGTTCGAAGGCTTTCCATGACGTATGCTGGCATAACCTGAAGGACGCCGGCTTCCCCGACAGGATCATCTGGATAAAGGATGCTGTCGGCAAGATTCCGGCTATGGACATATCCAAGGGCGTCGGCATATTCGGTTACTCCGCCGGAGGCCAGAACGCCCTCGGCGGATTGCTTTTCCATCCGGAATTCTACACCGTGGGCGTCGCTCTCTGCGGTTGCCACGACAACCGGATGGACAAGCTCTGGTGGAACGAGCAGTGGATGGGATATCCCATCGGACCTTGGTACGCCGAGAGCTCCAATGTCGACAATGCCTGGCGCCTGCAAGGCAGGCTCCTCATCATCAACGGCGAGCTCGACGACAACGTCGACCCTACATCGACTCTCCAGGTCGTCAACGCTTTGGTGAAGGCGAATAAGGACTTCGAGCAGTTCTACATGCCGATGCACTCCCACAACCTCGGCGACGACTGGGTCTCCCGCCAGATCTACCACTTCTTTTACAAGAATATGAAATAGCGAATGAAAAAACGATTACAAACGATCGATCAGATATGACACCGAGAATTGAAAGATTGAGGAAGGAATCATACGACGCCCAGCCTTCGCTGTGCATCGAGAGGGCTCTGATAGAAACCGAGTTTTACAAGGAAAATTACGGGAAGTATCCGATTCCAGTACTGCGTGCGATGAACTTCTACGAGATCTGCAGGCGCAAGACCATTTACATCGGGGAGGACGAACTGATAGTCGGCGAGCGCGGTCCGAAGCCGAAGGCCGTGCTGACATTTCCCGAGCTTACCTGCCACAGCGTCGAGGACCTGAAGATCCTGCGCGACAGGGAGTTGCAGCCCTATTACATTTCGGACGTGGACATAGAGCGCTATAGCACGGAAGTGATTCCTTACTGGAAGGGCAGAAGCCAGCGCGAACGCATCTTCAGCCACGTTCCGGACGAATGGAAGAATGCCTATGAAGCCGGCGTATTCACCGAATTCATGGAGCAGCGCGCCCCTGGCCACACCGCCCTCGACGGCAAGATCTACAAGTACGGGATGCTCGACTTCAAGAAGCGCATCGAGGATCATATCGCCTCACTGGACTTCATGAACGACCCTGAAGCTACGGACAAGCTCGAAGAGCTGCAAGGAATGTCCATTTCCTGCGATGCCGCAATCCTTTTTGCGGAGAGGCACGCCGAACTTGCAGAGAAGATGGCATTGGAAAAGGAAGCCGAAGGCAATGCAACGCGTGCTGCCGAGCTTCGCAAGATAGCTGAAATATGCCGTCGGGTGCCTGCCCACGCTCCGAGGACATATTACGAGGCAATCCAGATGTACTGGTTCGTCCACCTCGGAACCATCACCGAACTTAACGGCTGGGATGCGATGAACCCGGGCCACTTCGACCAGCACTTGGCTCCATTCTACGAGAAGGACCTGGCGGACGGGGAAATGACCCGCGAGGACGCAAAGGAGCTGATGTCCTGCTTCTTCATAAAGGTCAACAACCAGCCGGCTCCGCCGAAGGTCGGCGTCACGGCCAAGGAAAGCGGCACCTACAACGACTTCACGAACCTCAACATCGGCGGAATCAGGCGCGACGGGTCGGACGGAGTGACTCCGGTCTCATACCTGATGCTTGAAGTGATAAGCGACATCCATCTGCTCCAGCCTGGCTCGGCACTGCACATCAGCAAGGTCACGCCGGACGAATTCCTGCTGGCAGGGACGAAAGTCATAAGGAAGGGCTACGGCTATCCGTCGGTCTTCAACTGCGACGAATACGTACAGGAACTCGTGAACGAGGGCAAGTCCGTCGAAGACGCCCGTGAAGGGGGCTGCAGCGGCTGCATCGAGGTAGGAGCATTCGGGAAGGAAGCATATCTGCTCACAGGATACCTAAACACCGTGAAGATCCTCGAACTGACTCTCAACGACGGCATCGACCCCGGAAGCGGCAGGCAGCTCGGCTTGAAGACGGGAAGGGCGGAGGAGTTCGCAGACTACGAGGCATTGTACGCAGCCTTCGTGAAGCAGATACGCTATTTTGTGGACTTGAAGGTCCGCGTCAGCAACTACATCGACAGGATGTTCGCCAAGTACGCTCCGGCGACGTTCCTGTCCATCGTCATCGACGACTGCATCGCCAAGGGCAGGGACTACTACGACTGCGGTCCGCGCTACAACACGACCTACATCCAGTGCACGGGTCTCGGGACTGCCACCGACTGCCTCTCGTCGCTCAAGAAGCACGTCTTCGATGACAAGCGTTATACGATGAAGCGGATGATGGACGCATTGCACTCGAATTTCGCTGAGGGCGGCCTCGAAGGCGAAAAGATGCGCCAGCATATCATCAACGACACCCCGTTCTTCGGCAACGACGACGACCGCGCAGACGATATCGCCGTAAGGCTCTACAACGACCTGCACGACGCCATCGATGGCAAGCCGAACATCAAGGGCGAATGCTTTCACCTGAACATGCTTTCGACCACCTGCCACGTATACTTCGGCAAGATGACGGGAGCTATGCCGAACGGAAGGCTGGCGTTCCTGCCGGTTTCAGACGGCACGTCGCCTTCCCAAGGAGCCGATTCCAACGGACCTTCCGCCGTCGTGCGCTCCCTTGGCAAGCTTGACCAGTCTGTATCTGGCGGTACATTGCTGAATGTCAGGCTCATGCCTTCTCTTCTGAAGAAGGACGATGACCTGAAGAAGCTCTGTTCGCTGATCCGTGTCTACTTCGAGCTCGGAGGCCACCACATCCAGTTCAACGTCGTCGACACCGACACTCTGCTCGACGCCCAGAAGCATCCGGAACAGTACCGCGACCTTCTGGTGCGCGTCGCCGGCTACAGCGACTACTTCAACGACATGAACGCCGACCTGCAGTATGACGTCATCCACAGGACAGCAAATGAGACATTCTGATACACTGGTCTTCGACATAAAGAAGTATGCGCTGAACGACGGCCCGGGAATACGCACCAGCGTCTTCTTCAAGGGCTGTCCACTGCGCTGCAAATGGTGCCACAACCCTGAGGGCTGGATTTCCGGTCCTCAGCGGATGTACGCTAAAAAGCGCTGCATCGGCTGTCTGAGCTGCATAAAGGCCTGTCCGAGGGGCGCTCTGACTCTCACTCCTGACGGAATCAGGACCGACCTGGATCAATGCGACGCGTGTGGAGAATGCGCGCACGTGTGCCCTGCAAGGGCGGCGGAGATATGCGGGAAGTTCTACCCGACGGATGAGCTTATGCGCATCATCGAGCGGGAAAGGCCTTTCTACGAGCAGTCGGGCGGGGGAGCGACCTTCAGCGGCGGAGAGCCGTTGATGCACCCTGACGACCTTCTGGAACTGCTTCAGAGGTGTGGGGAGGCCGGAATCCATCGGACGGTCGACACGACGCTCTACGCCTCGCAGGAGACGGTGCTCCGCATTGAAAGGGAGACGGACCTTTTCCTGATCGACATCAAGCAGATGGATCCGGAGCTGCACAGGAAGTTCACCGGAGTCTCGAACGAGCCCATCCTGAGCAATATCAGGATGGTGGCGGAGCTTGGGGCGAAGTATTGGATCAGGATTCCTTTCATCGGGAACGTGAATTCCGACGACGACAACATCCGGAAGACCGCTGAGTTCCTTAAGTCCCTGAAGACCAAGCCGGAAAAGATAGAGCTTCTGCCTTACCACAAGATCGGCGACCACAAGCACGAGAAGCTCGGCGACGCCGTTCCGGAAAATGATTTTTATACGCCTGACCAGGCGGCAATCGAACACGCCTACGTTTTTTTTCCTAATTTAGGGGTTGGATATTAAACCCAAAAAGTGATGTGCAAAAAAATGCTGGCTGCCACTCTGCTGCTGACCATGGCTTTTTCCCTGTCTCAGGCCCGGGAGTATAAAGTGATGTCCTTCAACGTCAGGATGGGCGATGCCGCAATCCAGGACGGAGAGAATCGCTGGGATAACCGCAAGGAAGCGGTCGTAAGGATGCTGGACAAGGAAAATCCTGACATCTTCGGCATTCAGGAAGGCCTGATCTACCAGGTAAAGTACCTGGAACAGGGATGCCCGCAGTACGGAAGGATAGGAATCGGACGCGATGACGGAATCGGGAAGGGGGAGATAATGGCGATTTTCTACCGCAAGGACGAGTTCAAGGTACTTCGTTCCGGAACCTTCTGGCTGAGCGATACTCCGGACAAGGTTTCCCGCGGATGGGATGCGGCGTGCAACAGGACAGTCACATGGGCGGAGTTCGCCGACAAGCTCGACGGAAGCAGGTTCTTCTATCTCAACACCCACATGGATCACCGCGGAGTGGAAGCGAGGAAGAATTCCGTTCTCCTGATCGTCAGCAGGATCAAGGAAATTGCGGGCGGAAATGCGCCGGTAATTCTCACGGGAGATTTCAACACGACCATCGAAAATGACGCATTCCTGCCATTGCTTGATTTTATGATGAATGCCCGAACGTCCGCTCCGGTCACTGACGACAGGAACACGTTCAATGGCTATGGAAATGAAGTACCGTCAAGGATAGACTTCATCTTCGGAAGGAATGTGAAGTTCTCTTCGTATCTGACGCAGACTTGGAATTACGGAGTGCCGTACATTTCCGACCACTATCCGATATTTGCGGTGTTCAGCCTCTGATATCCGGCTTTTGCCTTTGAAAGGAACGAGGCTGCCGCCTTGTTCAGGACAGATCCGCAGATTTTGCCACCGAACCGCCGAGAACCAGAGTTTCAGGATCGTAAAGGAGAGCCTCCTCCCGATAAGAGCCTGCCAAGGCTTGAAGAATTCGGCTCCGAGGGCCTTCAGCACCTTGGGGTAGCAGACTGTCCAGAAAGTCCAGTCATGGACGCCGTCCCTGATGATGTAGTCGTGAGGTATTCCCTTGGATGAAAGATACTGGTCGAAAGAGGCGTTCGAGTTGTATACCAGCTGGTCCTGTCAACCACATTCCATGATGTATTTCGGAAAGGATGAAATGCTTGTGCCGGCGGCAATAAGTCAGTCGATGAGGTGCGCAGGCGTCTCGACGGTACCGTTTCCTGTGACGGCTCCGCCCATCGAGAGTCCTGCGATGGCCCTGTCGCTGCGGGATGTAATGCAAGTCATGCATGAAGCCAATGCCAAAAGCAGAAAGTCAAGTCGTTTCATTGATTAAGTCTGGAAAAGGTGGGGAGTAAGGATGCAGCTAGTTCTTTATGACGTACGGTTCGGAGACACGGAAGACAACTGCGGTATCGTTGTCGTTGTATCTTCTCAGATAATACCTGGCTGTATAGCGGATGGTTGCATTTTCCTTTGAAAGAGCCGCGGAATCCTTCTTCAGCGCGGCCTGGAATGTGGAGTCGACTTTCCTGACGTTGGTCTGGAAAACAGAAGAGTAGGTGGCGAACTTGGCTACTGCATCCGAGTCCATCTGCTTGTTGGCGGCTTCAAGGGTGGCGTAATCTGTCTTGGAAGCGGTTTCCATCCATGCTCCCTCGACGGTGTATTCCATCTTTCGACACAGAGAATCAAGTTTGGCCTTCGCGGCGCGGTAATGGGTGGCGGAAGCGGGAATGGAAGTTCCGGTGGTGTCTGCGAGATAATAGACTTCGAACACTCTTTTATAATAGGTCTGGTCAAGGCAACTTGAAAGAAGGAGAGCGGCAGATGTCAGAGCCGCAATTACAGCTAAGTATTTTTTCATGATGCAAAATTATGAAATATGTAAAGCAGATTTCGTACCAGCGAGGTGCTTTTATTGAAAATAATTGAAAAAATTGTAATCTGTCGTAACTTTACAAGAAAAAAGGAAAGAGATGAAAAAAAGAATATTGATCGCGACGACTTTTCTGATGTCCCTGATGACCGGATCAGGCTCATTTCATGCCTTAGCGCAGAACGAGCCCTATGCGCTTGTCAAGGTCGGAGCTTCCGAAGAATTCGCGACCAGGAATGCCAAAGGGGCAGTCACCGACTATCAATTGGTGAAAGTGACTGGAAACGGCAAGGACGGAGACACGCTAATCGTCGTGGACGGAAAGATCAACATGCATGTCAATAATTATGGACGCAAGGTGCTGGGAAGGGAAACAATTACGACTTCAGCAGGGACATTCGATTGCGTGGTCCTTGAGGAATACCTCTCATTGAATGTGCTGGTGATTTCCGAGAAGACCCGCAAGAAGACGTGGTATGCGCCCGGCATCGGAGAAATCAGGACAGAGGTCTGGAACAAGGGCAGGAAGTCCGGCGCCCCTGATTCCGTCATGACCCTGACCAGACTCCAGAAATGAACCGCCGCCGTAAGCGATTGCAAGCGTCTGATCTGACATGACGCCGCTGATGATCATAGGCATTATTAAAAATAAAAGATATGTTCGCAAAGGAAATTTACGTTTCGCGCCGCAATGCGCTGAAGAAGGCCGTAGGAAGCGGCGTGCTGCTCTTCCTAGGCAATGACGAAGCAGCCATGAACTATGCCGACAATCAGTACAGGTTCCGGCAGGACTCCACTTTCCTTTATTTCTTCGATTTCCATGTAAACGCCGGGGTCGCGGCCGTCATCGACATCGACAACGACCGCGAGACTGTCTTCGGAGACGAGGCTACGATCGACGACATCGTCTGGAGCGGCAAGCTTCAGTCCATCCACGATACTGCGGCTGAAGTAGGAGTGGAGGAGACGCTGCCATGCCCGAAGCTGCGGGAAGTGCTGCGCGAAGCATTGGCAAAAGGGCGGAAAATCCACTTTCTGCCTACTTACAGGTCTGAACAGGTGCTGAAAATCCAGGATTTGCTCGGACTTTCTCCTGCTGAACAGGTCAATGCAAAGTCCTTGGAATTCGTGAAGGCTGTGATCGGTCTCAGGCTCCACAAGCAGCCGGAGGAGATTGCCGAAATAGATGCGGCGACCACCATCTCGATGCAGATGCACCTGAATGCGATGAGATTCGCAAGAGAAGGCATGAAGGAGTACGAAGTGATGTCTGAGGTGCATAGGACGGCTCTTGCCGCAGGAGGCGACCTTTCGTTCCCGATAATCTGCACCACTCACGGCGAGACGCTGCACCAGCACAGATTCTTCGGACAGCTGGACAAAGGCGGGATGGTACTGGTCGATGCCGGAGCCGAACTGCCGAGCGGCTATTGCGGCGACATATCATCCACATTCCCGATCGGAAGTGCCTTCGATTCCAGGCAACGCGCCATTTATCAAGTCGTTCATGGCGCTCACTTCGCTGCAGTAGACATGCTGGAGCCGGGAGTGCCTTTCCGTGACGTGCATTTCAAAGCGTGCAAGACGATTGCGGAAGGAATGAAGTCGCTCGGAATGATGAAGGGAGACATGGACGAAGCCGTGCGCCTCGGCGCCCACGCGCTGTTCTTCCAGTGCGGACTCGGCCACTCGATGGGACTGGACGTACACGACATGGAAAGTCTCGGTGAATTCTGGGTAGGCTACGACGGAGTCCCGAAATCCACGCTGTTCGGCTGGAAGTCCCTCCGCCTTGCAAGGCCGCTGGAGCCAGGATTCGTGCTTACGATCGAGCCTGGAATCTATTTCATCCCGTCGCTGATAGACCTGTGGAAATCAGAAAAGCGCTTCGCAGACTTCATCGATTACGACGAGGTCGAGAAGTGGCGCGAAGCAGGCGGCTTCCGCAACGAGGAAGACTATCTGATAACGTCCGACGGTCACCGCCGTCTCGGCGAGCCCGGAATGAAGCCTATCGACATAGACAGCGTGGAGGCCTTCCGCAAGGCTGTTCTGGCCTGATGCAAGCTTGCCGGCACGGGTAGACCGTGGCTATTTGAGCTCGAAGATCGCCTCGATTTCGACGGGGACTCCGCCCGGAAGTCCGCTCATCCCGACTGCGCTGCGGGTGCCGACTCCATTGTCTGTGCCCCAGACCTTGGCGAGAAGTTCGCTGCAGCCGTTTATGACGTAAGGGTGCTTTGTAAATTCAGGGGTGCTGTTTACCATGCCGAAAACCTTGATGACGCGCTTGACGCGGTCAAGGCTTCCAAGGTATGCCTTTATGGTGGCGAGCATGGCAAGTCCGCAGAGTTGTGCGGCTGCCTTTCCGCCGTCGGCGTCAAGATCGGCTCCCACACATCCTGGATCCTGGGTGCCGTCAAGTTTCAGAGGGCCGTGGCCTGAAAGATACAGGCAGTCGCCGGAAATGACACAAGGTTTGTACAAGCCCAGCGGCTTTGCCACAGGAGGCAGCTGCAGGCCCAATTTTTCGAATTCTTCGTCAGCGTTGTACATATTTCAATTTTTAGATTTCACTTCACAAAGATATTTCTTTTTCCTTTAAACGCTTATTTCACTTGAAGGGCTGCCAGGCATACCCCTCGGACTCAAGACCTGAATGCGAAGCAGATGACTGCGGTTGCGACAGCCACGTTGAGCGAGTCCGTAGGACGCGAATCTGCCGGATAAGGAGGGATAAGGAGGCGGCGAGTGACAAGGGACGCAACGGCGTCGCTCACGCCGTGAGACTCGGATCCCATCACGATCAGGCCCGCCGCCACCTGATTCGTGGCTGTCTTGCAGCCATCTGCTGATGCGCTGTGGATGTCCTCGCCGTCGAGGAAGGTGCCGAAGACAGGCATGCCTGCGGCTGCGAAATCGCGGCAGACGACCGTCAAGTCACATCTGATGAACTTCTTGCGGAAGATGGAGCCCATGGAGGCCTGGACTGTCTTTGGATTATAGAGCTCGCAGGTGTCCGGCGATGAGAAAACCGCATCGATGCCGAACCAGTCGGCTATGCGCAGGATGGTCCCGAGGTTCCCGGGATCCCTTATTCCATCCAATGCCAGGCACAGCGGCTTATTGGAAATCAGAGTCTTGATTTGGGCAGCGCTTGGCATTGGCTTCATTCTCAAGACTGCTAGGGCTGGGGAAGGAGATGAGAGGGAAGTGATGCGCTCCATCTGTGCCCGGGATATTTCAGAACCGGGAAAGGCCCTTTCAATGCAACTCGCCGTGCCGGATCCGGCTTCGAGCGTGTGATAGGCTTCCAGCACGGTAAAATCCGAGGCGAGAGCTTCGCAGACGCCCTTTTCGCCTTCCACTGCGAACACACCGAACTCGTCCCTGAACTTCTTCAGCGACAGGCTGTGGATACGTCTTATTTCGTTTGAGGAAAGCTGCATTGCAGCCCAAAGGTAATCAATATCCGAGGATTTTCAACATAGACTTGTAAGTCTGCTCCTTGCTGAAAATGCTGGTGGTGTAATCTCCGTTCTCGTCGAGGCTCACGAGGATGTGCTTCGGCGCCGGCTGAAGGCAATGCTGTATTCCGCCGTATCCGGAAATGGATTCCTGGTATGCTCCGGTGTGGAAAAAGCCGATGTAAAGAGGGTCATCCTTGCCTTCGGTAATTGGAAGGAAAATCGCATTCGCATGAGCCTCTGCATTGTAGTAGTCCATCGAATCGCAGGTCAGTCCGCCCAGGAATACGCGCTGGTATTCGCGGTCCCACTTGTTGATGGGGAGGAGAATGAATCGCTGGTGAATCCCCCAAGTGTCCGGAAGAGTGGTCATGAATGAGCTGTCGACCATATACCAGCGCTCTCGGTCGTTCTGCAGCTTGGTTCCGATGACCTGGAAGATGGTAGCGCCGCTTTCGCCTACGGTGAAGCTTCCGAATTCGGTAAAGACGTTCGGCTCGAGCACTCCGCGCGACTGGCAGATGCTCTTGATCTGCGAGATGACCTCCTCGGCCATGTATTCGTAGTCGTATGTGCTTGCCAGTGTGTTCTTGATGGGAAATCCGCCGCCGATGTTCAGAGAATCGAGCTCTGGGCAGACGGCTTTCAGGTCGCAGTAGACGTTTACGCACTTGGAAAGTTCGTTCCAGTAGTAAGCGTTGTCGCGGATTCCGGTATTGATGAAGAAGTGAAGCATCTTAAGGGTAAACTTTGGATTTCCCTTGATCTTTTCCATATAGAATGGAACGATGTCCTTGTATCGGATTCCGAGGCGCGAGGTGTAGAATTCGAAGTTAGGTTCCTCTTCGGCGGCAATCCTGATGCCTATCCGTGACGGTTCTTCGATCACATGGTCGAGCTGGTCGAATTCCTCCATGTTGTCCATGACTGGAATGAGATTATGCCATCCGCCGTTCACGAAGGTGCCGATGTTCTCGATGTATTGCTCTTTCTTGAAGCCGTTGCAGATGATGTAAAGGTCCTTGTCTACCAACTTCTCCTCATAAAGTGCATCGATCAGATTCAGGTCGAACGCGGATGAAGTCTCCAGATGGATGTCGTTCTTGAGCGCTTCCTCGAGCACGAATGAGAAATGTGAGCTCTTCGTGCAGTAACAATAATGGTAATCTCCCTGATAGTCGACCTTAGCCATTGCGACGTTGAACATGCGCTTTGCGCGTTGGATTTGAGAGGATATCTTCGGCAAATATGTCATTTTTAGAGGCGTTCCGTATTGCTCGATGATGTCCATCAATGGTATATTATTGAAAAGCAGTTCATTGTCTTCCGTTCGAAATTCATCTTGTGGAAATTCAAATGTTTGGTCAATCAGGTCGCTGTACTTGTTCTTCATTTTTCAAATGTAAGTGAGTTACTTCGTTAAAAAACAGTCAATGTAAATCAGTCGGATTTGCAAATCCGACGCAAAGATAATCTTCATTCCCATTTTCTATTCATAATTATGCAGGAAAATGTTATTTTTGCATAGTATGGGTTCGAAACGAAGAATGATTCAATGTGAAGCGCTGCGCATTTCGCGGAGCCTTGCATTGATTTGGGCTTCTCTGCTGGCTTTTTCCTGCAGCACCACCAAGCTAGTGCCCGATGGCGAGCACAGGCTCCAGGAGAACAGGATCGTCATAACGAACCCTTACGACAATGAGACTTCTTCCAGCCTGAACCTCACGTCTTTCTATAGGCAAAAAGCCAACGAAGTCTTCAATTTCCCGCTTTGGATCTACAACTGGGGGGACAACTCCGGAAAGCCCATGGACAGATGGGTGAGAAAGATTGGGGAGGCCCCTGTGATCTACGATTCCACAGCCGTCTACGGCACTGAATTGGCAATGCTCTCCCACCTTGAATACCTTGGATATTATGGCTCTGCCATTACCGATTCCGTCTCCTACAAAGGGAAGCTGGCCAAGCAGTATTATTTCGTGACCCTTGGCAAGCAATTCCCCATCAACAAGATAGAATATATCGTCAAGAATCCTGTGCTTAAAGGCATAACGGACGATGACGAAGTCAACTATACCATACACAAGGGCTCCTACCTTTCGGAGTATGCGCTTGAAAATGAGTCCGCTCGTCTTGCTCAAGCATATAGGGACAAAGGCTTTTGGGGCTTCACGAAGAACTTCTTCTTCTATTACGCCGACACCACTGCGGTGCGCGACTCGGCGGCGATGTTCGTCCGGTTGGAGGATTACACCAGGAATGAGAGTGCAGAGGCCGCAAGGCCGCATGTGCAGTATTACCTGAACCAAATCTCGATAGTTCCCCAACGCGGTCTGGCCGTCCGGCAGAGCTTCCTCCAAGAGATAAACAGGCTCAAGCCGGGCGACATGTACAGCGAGAAGGCCGTGAACAACACCTACGAACGCTTTTCCAGCGTTCCGCTCTTCCAGACCGTCAATGTCCAGCTCACAGAAGTCGATTCAGCAAAGCTGGATTGCCTTATTTCTCTCACTCCGTCCAAGCTTCAAGGCATACAGCTGAACCTTGAAGCCTCGGTGAATTCCAGTTCCCTTTTCGGCATTTCACCTTCGGTCCAATGGACTCACAAGAACATTTTCGGAGGAGGGGAGAGGCTTTCCATCGGATTCATGGGAAATTTCCAGTTCATGCTCAAGCAAAGAAACATTCATTCCAACGAGTTCGGCGTTTCCACCAATCTGTCCATCCCCAAATTCATCTTCCTCTCTGACCGCGCCTTCCCCAACACTTTGCCGAGAACGGAGTTCCAGTTGACTTACAGCTACCAGAATAGACCGGAATACACGCGTCACATCCTATCCGCCTCATGTGGTTACAGATTCGACATAGGCAGATTCCACTCTTTCCAGCTTTATCCTGTTCAGATGAGCGCTGTCCGTCTCGACAACGTCGACGCGGAGTGGCTGAAGAACCTTACAGACCCGTTCCTGCAGTACTCCTACAAGAATCACTTCGACTTGGGGTCGGGAGCTGTCTATTATTACACGACAAACCCTAAGAACCTCAACAAGACTTATTTCTACCTGCGTTCCCAGACTGACCTCGCAGGCAACGTAATCTGCATGTTCGATAACCTGCTCAAGAAGGATGATTCCGGCGCTCACCTGATATGGGGCGTTCCTTATGCACAATATGTACGCGAGGACGTTACCATGGCATACACTTACAAGTTCGGGGCGACGAACGATATGGGCCTGGCCTGGAGGTTGAATGTCGGCACCGGCTACGCTTACGGAAACTCCACTAAACTGCCTTTCGAAAGGCTTTTCTGGGCTGGCGGAGCTAACAGCCTTAGAGGCTGGCAGGCACGTAGCGTTGGTCCGGGCTGCTCTCCGAAGGACAGCACTTTCAAGATTGCAAACCAGACAGGCGATATGAAAATCGAGACCAACCTCGAATTCAGGTTCCCGATCTACAAAGTCTTCTACGGCTGCGTTTTCTATGATGCCGGCAACGTCTGGAACCTTCCAAGGAAAAGTTCCGACACTGAAATAAGCGGCGAAGTCCCGCTTGGAACATTCAGTTGGAGCCGGTTGGGCAAGAGCATTGCAATGGATTACGGCGTAGGCCTTCGCGTAGACCTTACTGCGCTTCTTGTACGCGTGGATTTCGGCGTACAGCTGTTCGACCCGGTAAAGCAGACATTCCTGAATCCCAGATATATGTTCAAGGACAACGCTTTCGCCCTCCATTTGGGCATAGGACTTCCATTTTGATTGTCAAGTATCTTTCTCTTAAACATTTGTCCAGGGCGGTCCGTTTCCGAGCCGTCCTTTCGATTTCTCATCAGATCAGTCCACCTGTCATTTGATGTGATATTGCTTGAATAACTCTATCGCTTGATATTCAGCCATTCCAAGCTTATCAAAGATGACGGCGGTATTGTGGTTGCGGTCTTCGGCGCGCTTCCAGAACTCGCGTGGGTCGGCTCCTGGGAATAGAGGACGGTCCTTCTGCGACTGGTGGCGGAAAATGGCTTCGCGCTTGATGTCGACCTCTTCAGGGCTCAACGGAACGGCCATCTCAGAATCGGCCACATCCCATTCCTGCCAGGCTCCGCGGTAGAGCCAGACGCGGCAGTCCTTGATCCATGGCTCATTCTTCAGCTGGTGCAAAGCTTCCATCACAGCCATCGTGCAGACTCTGTGCGTTCCGTGGGGGTCTGCAAGGTCGCCGGCAGCAAATACCTGGTGTGGCTTCACTTCTGCCAGCAATTTCTTGACAATGTCGACGTCTTCCTGCGACATAGGCTTCTTCTTGACACCGCCGGTTTCGTAGAAAGGCAGGTTCAGGAAATGGATTCGGTCTTCCTTGATTCCGAGGTATCGGCATGCGTCCTTCGCTTCTCCGCGGCGCAGTGCGGTTTTCAGTTCGCGCACTTCCGATGTGTCAGGCTCTCCCGGATGCTTTCCGGCAAGTTTCCTGACTATCCGGTCGTATGTTTCATTGATGTCGCTGACGGGAAGCAGCTTCGCATCGATCTTCGACAATTGCCTGAGCACGTCGACGTACTTGATTGTCTCGTGGTCGAATACTGCAATGTTGCCTGAAGTCTCATAAGCGAGGTAAACCTCGTGCCCCTGTTCGGAAAGTCGGGCGATAGTTCCGCCCATTGAAATGACATCGTCGTCCGGGTGAGGGGAGAAGACTATCACGCGCTTTGGATACGGCAGTGCGCGTTCGGGACGGGTGCTGTCGTCTGCATTCGGCTTTCCGCCCGGCCATCCGGTAATCGTATGCTGGAGGTCGTTGAAGACGTCGATGTTGATCTTGCTGGCGACGCGGTCGCCCGAAATCATGTCTCCAAGCCCGTTGTCGTTGTAGTCGCGGTCCGTAAGCTTGAGGATAGGCTTGTCAAGCTTCGCGCAGAGCCAGAACACAGCCTTGCGAATAAGGTATGAATCCCATTTGCAGTTTCCTACGAGCCAAGGGGTCTTGATTCTCGTGAGGTCAACGCAGGCCGGCTCGTCGATGTAAAAGGCGACATTCGTATGCGTCTGGAAGAAAGAAGACGGAACCTGGTCGGTGACCTCGCCTTCTACGACCTTTGCAACGCCTCTCGCGGCGCCTTCGCCGAAAGTCACCAGGAACACCTTGTCGGCAGACATCAGAGTGTCGATGCCCATCGTGATTGCTCTGTGAGGCACATTTTCAACTCCGAAGAAATCGCCCGCAGCGATAAGGCGAGAGATATAGTTCAACGTTACGACGTGTGTGGAAGTGCTGCGCGAAGCGCCAGGCTCGTTCGAAGCCATCCCTGAAGTAACCAGGATGTCGAGGCCCCCCAGATCTTCGATGCTCTTCTCGAATTCAGCGCAATAGGCTGCAACGTCGGCGTGCTCTGCGCTGTCGACGCAATGGATGTTTGCGGGCTTTACGTCCACAAGGTCGAAAATGTATTCCTTCAGGAAACGGTAATGGCTTTGCAGCTCGTTTTTGTCCAGAGGGTAGTAGTCGTCCAGCGAGAATATCACTACGTCCCTGAACGAAATCTTGCCTGCCTTATAATCTTTTACGAGTGTCTCATAAACAGGGACGCAGGCAGCTGAAGCATCCAGTCCCATGACTGTCTTCTTTCCTGCTGCCGAATTAGCCTTTACAATGGCTATGATGCCGTCGGCCACCTTCTGTGCCGCCTCATTTGAACTCTCGAAGATTTCAACGGGAATTTTTTCGAATTTCTTGGAAAAGTCTGTCTTCTGTATCATTTTGAACTATAAATTAATATCCATATTTTTTCCAATGCTCCGCCAGTCTTGCCCTGATATCCTTCTCTCTTGGATTGTCTCCGGGCTGGTAGAAAGCCGTTCCTTCCAAGCCTTTCGGAAGGAACTCCAAATTTACGAAGTTTCCCTCATAATCGTGTGCATATTTATAATCTTTCCCATAGTCCAGATTCTTCATCAGACTTGTCACTGCATTGCGAAGATGCAGTGGAACAGGATGTTCGCCTTCTTCTTTAATCTTGTTCAATGCTCCCTGCAGAGCCATGTAAGTACTGTTGCTCTTCGGGCTGGCGGCCAGATATACGCATGTTTCCGAAAGAATCAGCTGAGCCTCCGGCATTCCCACCTGGTGCACGGCATTGAAACATGCCTCCGCAAGGAGCAGGGCATTCGGATTGGCAAGGCCAATGTCCTCTGAAGCCAGTATGACCATCCTACGTGCTATGAAAAGCGGGTCTTCGCCGCCGGAAATCATTCTAGCGAGCCAGTAGACAGCGCCGTTCGGGTCGCTTCCGCGCATGCTTTTGATGAATGCCGAGATGACGTCGTAATGCTGTTCGCCATTCTTGTCGTAGATGGCGATATTCTCTTGAAGCTTGTTTGTAACTAATTCATTATCAATGATAATATTTTCATCGGCAGGGTAGGAGCCCACTATTATGTCGATGATGTTCAGGAACTTTCGAGCATCTCCTCCGGCATAGCGGAACATTGCCTCGGTCTCCTTCACCTCGATCTTGCGGCTCTTCAATACCTCGTCGGTGGCGAGGGCGCGTTTGAGAAGAACTTCAAGATCGCCGTCCTCAAGCGGCTTCAGCACGAAAGTCTGACAGCGCGAAAGCAGAGGCGTAATGACTTCAAAAGATGGATTTTCAGTCGTTGCGCCAATCAGCACGACCGTCCCGTTTTCAACAGCGCCCAGCAGTGCGTCCTGCTGGGCTTTGTTGAATCGGTGTATTTCATCAATGAAAAGAATCGGCGCGGCCTTGGCGAACATGCGGTTGCTCTTGGCTTTCTCGATTACTTCGCGCACGTCCTTGACGCCGGAAGAGATGGCGGAGAGCGTGAAGAATTCCCTGTCGAGCGTCTTGGCCATTATGCTGGCAAGCGTTGTCTTGCCGACGCCCGGAGGACCCCATAATATAAAGGAAGAGAGATTTCCGGTTTCTATCATCAATCTCAGCACGCAGCCAGGACCTACGAGATGCTTTTGCCCGACATAGTCGTCCAGGGTAGCAGGGCGCATTCTTTCTGCCAGCGGCGCTTCCTTTTCCGTGACCATTATCCTTTCTGCCTCCTCACCACTTATTTAACATAATATAAATTGTGCAAAAATTGCATCTATTTCTCCGCCTCGCGTTTCTTGAGCTGCTTGACAATTTTACCGATGATCTTGTCGATGCTCTGGTCAGGTTCGATGATGTTGTAGTTTCCCCAGAAATCCTCGTCGGTAAAAGACGCGACCTTTTCTGAAAGGACATCCTTGAATCTGAGCTTGTTTTCCTTCTCGATGTCGAACTTTCCGGGCTTGTAGTCAGTCACCGCCATCTCGGCTGTGATATAATAATGGTTGCGCCAGATGGAATGGCGCTTCCTTGTGGTGAACCCGAGGTTAATCTCATCGTGCTCAAAGTACCATTTCCCGTCCGACCCGATTTTGTAATTGACGACGTAATGAGCCTCGTCGACCATGAAAGAGACGTCTCTTGGCTTGCTGCGAACGAAAAGCGACGATGCGCGATCGTTCTTTTCCACGTTCTGCCAAAGCTCGAGGCGGCCGATGGCATAGGTTTCCATGTCGACGTAAATCTTTCCGCGGAACAGAATGTCATCAGAGTCATGATATTTCTTCTGGTTGAAGCAGATGACGACGTAGGTTCTGTCGTTCATCGTGATGCGCTCCAGAAAATCCATATCATAATATTTATGGACATCCTGAAGTGTCACTCCTGCGAATGGATTCTTGACCATGTCGATGTCGAGAGCTGTGACCGGACCGCCCATGAAATGGATGAAAAGCGAATCCGAAGAGTCGTAATTCTGGCTGCCGCGTCCTTTGAAAATACCCACCTGATCTGCTCTGAAGGCATTGTAAGGAGCTTTTGAGATGTCGATGACAGCCTCGTTCATGGCAAGATACTTGCTGCCTCGCTGGATCTTTTCTCTATAGAAGGCAGTCATGCTGATGTTTTCCTGAGGGTAATTCTGTTTGATCCTGTAAAATGCCTCGTCGAACACGCCATCGGCGTCGGTCGGCCTGATGGTGGCCGGGTCGAGCTTCAGGAGCACACGCTGCAATTTAATTATCAGAGGTTTGTCTGCGGTGTGGCCCGCAAAGTCGGATACCTTCAGAATTTCTGAAGCGTATCCCATAAAAGCGATCTTGACGGTGGAATTGGCGGCAGAAGCCGGCAATTTCAGCGTAAATACGCCTTCAGAGTTGCTGACGTTGGAGATGTTGGATCCGGTAAGACTTACAGATGCGTAAGCAAGGGACCGCCCTGTCTGGCTGTCAACCGTTTTTCCGGCTATCTCCATGTACGCGCCTTCAACGTTGTCCTGCGCTAAGGCGGAAGCGCTGCCGGCGATGCACAGCACCGCGGCAAGCATTGTAAAGATAAGCCTATTGTGTTTCATATCCGTAAAGATAGTACATTTTTGTTATTTTTGCGATGAAAACAAAGTTGGATATGGGAAGAAGAAACAAACCTTTGATAAGCAACGTGCTGATAGAATCCGTGGCAGCGGAAGGAAATTCCCTGGCGCACGTCGAGGGTAAAGTGGTTTTTGTTCGGCAGGCAGTGCCAGGCGACTTGGTGGACGTCCAGGTGGCGAAGGCAAGGAAGGCTTACGACGAGGGTTACATTGCAAGGATGATAACCCCTTCCCCACTTCGTCTCGCACCTTTCTGCGAGCATTTCGGGGTATGCGGGGGCTGCACCTGGCAGATCCTCCCCTATTCAGAACAGATTGCGTTCAAGCAGAAACAGGTTGAAGACCAATTGGTCCGCATCGGTCACCTGAAGGTTCCATCCATCTCTCACATCATTCCTTCGGACAACACAACTTTTTACCGCAACAAGCTCGAATTCGCCTTCACGAACCACAGATGGATAGAAAAAGGCGAAGATCCCGAGAGCATTGCAACTGAAGATTGGCAAGGCCTAGGCTTCCACGTCGCCGGATTTTTCGACAAGGTCCAGGATGTAAAGAAGTGCTGGCTCCAGAAGGATCCGTCGAATGCAATCCGTCTTTTCGTGAAGAAGTTCTGCATTGACAACGGATATGAATTCTTCGACCTCCGCAATTCCGCCGGCTTGATGCGGCTCGTCATGATCCGCACGTCCTCTACCGGCGAGGTGATGGTCGTATTCGTGCTCGCCCGAGAGGACGAGGAGAAGCGTTGCGCATTGCTCGACGCCATCGCTGCCGCCTTCCCTGAGATTACCTCTTTATATTATGTAATCAATGCCAAGCCCAACGACAACTGGAGCGACCTGCCCTGCATCCTTTACAAAGGAAGCGAATGCATCTACGAAAAGATGGAAGGCCTGCGCTTCAGGATCAGCCCGAAATCGTTCTATCAGACCAATTCGGAGCAGGCATACAAACTGTATTCGGTAGTTAGAAATTACATCAAGTCATACATCTCAGATATTTTTGAATCAAACGGTTCTGCGTCTGCGGCTGATACTGCCGAGACCCATCGGAAACCGGTAATCTACGACCTTTACACAGGCACTGGAACCATTGCGCTTTTCGTCTCCAGCCTCGCCTCGAAAGTCGTCGGGATCGAGTACGTTCCCGATGCCATCGCCGACGCAAAGCTGAACGAAGAGCTTAACGGCATATCGAACTGCAAGTTCATCGCCGGCGACATGAAGGATGTCCTCACGCCTGATTTCATTTCAGAGAACGGCCGGCCCGACATCGTCGTCCTCGACCCTCCCCGCGCAGGGATTCATCCTGATGTTGCCAAGGTCCTTCTCGAAACCGCACCCGAACAGATGGTCTACGTCAGCTGCAATCCGGCATCGCAGGCTCGCGACCTGGAGGTATTCTCGGCAAAATACGACATAATTGCCGTACAGCCGATAGATATGTTCCCCCACACGGTCCACGTTGAAAACGTATGCTCGCTAAGACTCAGAAAAGAACCCGAAGAGGCCTGAACAAATATGTTTCATTCCTTGGAAGACAATGTTATATGTGCTTTAGCGACTCCTATGGGCCGCGGAGCCGTCGCGACTGTCAGAGTGAGCGGGAAAGAGGCCCTGAAAACCGTCGCCTCGCTCCTTGACGAGCCCAAAAAGTCGGAAATATTGAATGCCGAAGGCTATACTTTACATTACGCAGAGATTTCTACGAAAGGCGAAGTCCTCGATCAGGTCGTCCTGGCAGTTTTCAAGGCGCCTCACTCCTACACCGGCGAAGATTCCGTCGAAATCAGCTGCCACTGCTCGCAATTCATCATAACCGAACTCTTGGATCTGCTTTACAGCGCCGGCGCCAAGCTTGCTGAGCCGGGAGAGTTTACGAAAAGAGCATTCCTTAATGGCAAGATGGACCTTGCCCAAGCTGAATCCGTGGCCGACCTGATAGAGTCAGAAACTGCAGCTGCACATCGCATTGCGATGAATCAGATGAAGGGTGGCTTTTCCAAGGAACTGGCGGCGATGCGGGAGCAGATGCTGAAGCTCGTTTCGCTAATGGAACTCGAACTTGACTTCAGCGAGGAGGACGTCGAGTTTGCAGACAGGTCGGAATTGAAGCAGCTCCTCGATGCGGTCACGGCTCGCATTGACTCCCTGATGGCCGGATTCAGGCTCGGCAACGCAATAAAGAACGGCGTGCCCGTCGCGATAGTCGGGGCCACGAACACCGGAAAGAGCACTCTGCTGAACCTTCTGCTGGGTGAAGAGAGAGCCATAGTCTCCCCTATTTCAGGCACTACGCGCGATTCGATTGAAGATACGGTGAATATCGACGGAATCCTCTTCAGGTTTATCGATACCGCCGGAATCCGAAATACCACCGAGACCATAGAGCTCATCGGAATCGAGCGCACCTTCTACAAGATCCGCCAGGCTCAGGTAGTGATGCTGATGCTCGACGCCGAGCATCCTGAGAACTTCGATGATTCCATCAAGTCGCTTCAGGCAAAGCTTCAAGATACAGGCTCTTATACTGATGAGGAATCTGTCGGAAAAGGCTGGCACAAGGACGTCATTCTTCTGCTGAACAAGTGCGACCTGACCGAATCCGGAATGCCGGGCTCCGCAGCCGAAGTCAAGGCGGGCGCTTCGGCAAGAATTGGAAGTCCGATTCTTTCGGAGATGCTTGATTTTGTCCGAAAGTCCGCGGCTGAATCGGGGCTCTCCCCTCTCGCTGTCCTGCCGATCTCGGCATTGAAGGAGGAAGGAATCGCCGAACTCAGGAAGGTCCTCTCCGACTCGCAGAATTCGCTTCGCACTGCGCCGGACCAGACATTGATTACGAATATGAGGCACTACGAAGCCCTCCGCAGCGCCAACGAAGCCCTCGACCGCGTCAAGGACGGCCTCTCCCGTAACCTCTCGACCGACCTTCTGACGCAAGACCTGCGGGAGGCCCTCTATTTCATCGGCTCGATTGTCGGTGAGGTGCAAACACCTGAGATACTGGATAATATATTCAAGAATTTCTGCATCGGGAAATAATCTACCCTAAATAAGAGTAAGTTAATCTGGACAAATCGAACTATTTTTTTAGTTTTCAGCTTTTTAAGTTGAAAACTTTTTTTGTATAGTTTGGGTTGTATGGGGTTATTATGCTTAAATTTGAACCACATATGAACCACGAACTGACGGTATAAAGAAAATCGAACCGATATATAACAGCTATGACACAATGCGGCAAAGTCCAGGGGACGCAAGTATATCCGCAATCGCGGCTACGTTGGTAGCACGCGTACCTCTTATCAGGCTTCAGTGAAGTCAATTTTCAAACAGCTTTCACAGTCGTGGAAGAGTTTGACAAGTTCTCAGATCCTTGCTTGGAACAATCTCGCCCAGACACAGATGGGCAAGTCTGTCCTCGGATCTTCTTCCAAGATCAGCGGAGCGAACCTCTTCATGAGGCTCAACTACTGGCGTGTCTATTGTGGACTCGCTTCTCTCTCGGATCCTCCTACCCTTGTCGGCGTCGATGCTCCTGACTCTGCTACCATCGTTTTGAATGCCACCACGATGACTTTCACTCTCGCATCTATCCCAGCTTCCGTCTCAGATTTGAAACTTGTGATCGAGGCTTCTGCTCCACAGGGAAACGGCATCACGAATGCCTACAGCAAGGCGACTCAGTTTGGCGATCCTTTGACACCGGTAGCAACTGCTATCGACATCAAGGCGAACTATGTTGCGAAGAATGGCGCTGCTTCTGCCACATCGCCAAAGGTCTTCGTGCGCTGGTTCTACGTCAACACGACAACAGGTGAGAAGTCAAACGACATGATGGGACTCGCTACCTTTACCACAGAGTAAATAATCCTGCTTTATCCATTTCTCTGGTATCCGCTACCCGTGAGGGTGGCGGATTTTTATGTTATGGCTATACGTGTTGAAATATTATAGAATGAGTATTTTTTTATATTTTTGTATATATATAGAAATGATTGGAGATATAATTATTATCAAATAGAAAAGAAGATGGCGGAGAATCAAAATACACGACATTCTGTATCAAGTATAACAAGACTTAATCAAAAAAAAATAATTGCATTTGGGTGGTATGGAGGAAAGTTCTCTCACTTAGAGTGGCTTCTCCCTCTTTTACCTGAAACACACCAATACTGCGAACCTTTTGCAGGATCTGCGGCTGTATTATTAAATAGAAAACCTTCTCCTGTTGAAACTTACAATGACATAGATGGCGAAGTCGTCAATTTTTTTCGAGTTTTACGAGACAATAAAGACGAATTAATTCAGAAGTTATCATTGACGCCATTTTCAAGAGAGGAATTTGCAATTGCATGTGAGATTGACCCAAACTGTGATAGTATTGAGAAGGCTCGAAGATTTTATGTACGGGCCCGGCAAGTGAGAACGGGGCTTGCTCAGACAGCTACATTAGGGAGATGGGCTAATTGCAAAAATACAAGTCGAGCTGGTATGTCAGGAGTAATAAGCAGGTGGCTTGGTGGAGTAGAGCAACTTGAAGATATTGCAACAAGATTACTTAGGGTTCAAATAGAAAATAGGCCAGCATTAGAAGCTATTCAGTTATACGATGACGAAGAAACGTTATTCTACTGTGATCCCCCATATATTCATTCCACAAGAGGAGACACTAATTCATACGGATATGAAATGACAGACGAAGATCACATTCGGCTTGCAGAGGTTCTAAATAACGTACGAGGAAAGGTCGCAATATCTAATTATGAATGTGAACTTATGGATAATCTATATCCAGAACCAAGATGGCATAAAATAGCTGGACCAGTAAAGACTATTCAATCAACAAAGGATACTAGGCAAGAATTTTTATGGATTAATTATTCAATAGCAGAGATAGTAAATAACGATAAAAATCAATTATTATTATGAATGAATTAGATTTTGAGCATATTATTGAAAATATTAAAGAAGACGTTGACACCCCTTTAGTAGAGGGAGATATTAGAAACACAATATCTTTTATATGTAGATGCGAAAAGAATCGGGCCCCTGTACGCTATCTTTTATCAGGATTGATAGCCAAAATTAATGACAATACGATAGATCTTCATAAGCCTTATGTGTCAATGGGTACACACTCGTATCCTGGTCGTACATTAGACGAGGGTATTGTACAACATATAATTCACAAATATCATCTACCATGCAATTCAACTACTGCATTTTTGACACCAGCATTCAGGACTGTTGAAGAGCCTTTGACAAAAGAATGGTTTAACACTTGCAGACCAGCGGAAGTCTATCATAAAATGATGGATGTAATAGAATATGTAGAGTCAAGACCAGATCAAGCAACACCAGTTCTTTCGGAAATAATTCGAATACTGCTATTACAGCAGATTGAAAATGGAAATCGTTTGATGCAATTACAGGCAGTAATTAATGATGGTGAAGGAGATGCAACATTATCATGTGAGGAAATTGTTAATATTTTGAATCTTCATCTAAAATGCCAACGTTCAAGTAGATTACCAGTCCTTATGATTTCAGCTATGTATGAGACACTAAGTGAGATTACAAATGAAAATCACAAACCATTATTGTCTCATAATGCTGCAGATAGTCAAACAGGTTCTTTAGGTGATATAGAAATTATTATTGGCGAAGATGACAGAGTAGTGACATGTTATGAGGTCAAAAAAAGAGCCGTAACATTTGATGATGTGGATGTTTGTCTGAAGAAGTTAAGTGAAGGAGGAATTAAGGTCGATAATTATCTTATTGTAACGACAGAAGAAATAGATAAAGAACTCGAAAAATATGTTCTTCCAATTTACAGAGAAATAGGAATAGAAGTGGCTATACTTGATTGTATTGGGTTCGTGAGACATCTTCTTCATTTTTTCACAAGATATAGAATGAAGTTTATTGACAACTACCAACAATTAGTATTGGATGAACCAGACAGTTCGGTTTCTCAACCTCTTAAAGAAGCATTTCTGTCAATTAGAAGAGTAGCTGAATCTGAGGAGTAAAAAGTACATTTTGCTATTATTGTCAAATTGATTTATATTACTTGTAATCATATTTTTTTTGAAAATCGACATTTTACTGCGCAAAAAAGATAAATCTGCATCAGGCACTTTAAATTGACAATGACAGTGTTTAAGTTTGCTAACGTTAAACTTAAATAAAACACTGCAATGACACACATTACTGAACTTCCTGAAAAATGCGAAGATATTTATGGAAAGCTTTCCGATGGGATAGCTTTCTCAATTGACAAGAACGCTGCGGATCCTCGCAAGCTTATCGACGAGGCATTCGACAAGCTGACGCCGGCGGAAAAATTCGTCTTGGTTAGCTGTGAACATCCCCTTTTTAGGACCAGCCTAAAGTAGACAAGGGTTTAACTTATTTCTATTTTTTCGCATTACTGCTGATATACTCCATCGACTGCCGGTGAGGACAGTGGCCAAGGCCGGCGAAGCCGCTTGTCTTGGCCTTGATTTGTCCGAGACTGCTGTCAGTTTTGTATGGCAGCATACTGCCGCATCTCTCGATATTGTTGTCTGTACCTCGCTGGAGGCACGTTTCCAAGAGACTCGTGCGGTCTCTCGTTGTTATAGTCATTCATCCAGTCTTCCGTTATCTGCCTGACTTCGTCAAGCGTCCTGAAGATGTATGCATCTAGTACTCCACGCCTGTAACTGCCGTTGAACCTTTCGATATAGCTGTTCTGGGTCGGCTCTCCAGGCTGGATATGGATGATGTTTATGCTGTTGGCTTCACACCATTCATGGAACACCTTTGAGATGAACTCTGGGCCATTATCGCACCTTATGTTGTTTGGCTTGCCCTTCTCCCAGATAACCTCCTCAAGCATGCGTACAAGCCTTTCTCCCGGTATTGATGTAGCAACCATCTGGCCCATTGCCTCGCGGTTGAAGTCATCGATGATGTTCAGTACTCTGAACTTGCGATGACTCTGCAGTGTGTCACTGACGAAGTCTATTGACCAAGTGACATTCGGCTGATCCGGAACCGTAAGCGGGTTCTTCACTCTTGCAGGAAGGCGTTTCCTCAAGTTAACCCTCTTGTTCATCTTCATCATTACGTACACCCTATGCACTCGCTTGTGATTCCATGTCTTGCCCATTGCCCTTATCCTTTCAAAGATCTTCCTGAAGCCATCTCCGTACAAGGCCGCGGCTTTGATGGCATCCATTATCTCGTCATCATCCTTGCGGCTTTGATAGTAATAATAGGACTTGTGTATACCCATCATCCTGCACGCCCGAGCGATGCCTATATTGTATCCGGTCACAATCTCCTCTGCTATCTCTTTCTTTACCTCGGGCTCTAGAGTTTTTTTTCGATGACTTCCTTGAGTATCTTGTTGTCGAGAGCAAGGTCTGCATACATCTGCTTTAGCCTTGCGTTCTCGGCTTCAAGTTCCTTTAGCCGTTTTAACTGGCTTGCATCCAAGCCGTCGTACTTCTTCTTCCACTGATAGAGCGTCGCTCTTGAAACTCCAATGTCTCTGGCGACGATGTCCGAAGTGATGCCGGACTCCAGTTGCTTCAGCGCCTTGATGATCTCACTTTCACTGTGTTTGCTTGTTTTCATTTTGACAGGTCCCTACCGCAAAGGTAGCTTTTTATGTCTACTTTTAAACAGTCCTACTAACAGGGATGGCTACAAAAAGGGGATGTTCACACCATTTTGAATAAGTCTACTTACAATATCCCGTTTGAGACCCAGATTCTCTGGTAGATTCAGGTCGATAATGACATGTTTAATTCTGTGATCCCGTAGTAATTGTTCCGACACGCCCAAGTATTCATTTGCTTCTGAAAGCCTTGTATTCCAATCTGTTAACGATGTTGGGTCATAGATATTCCAATATGGATCATTTGCAAACAGAACAAAAACAACTTCTGTATTTACTCCAAGATTATTAAGAATAACGTCATATGCAATTCGATTTGCATTCTGATAGTATTTTTTTGTCCAAGGATTGCTATTACCTATATCCATCAGATTCTTTGCATTATCTAATTGCTTCTCAATACAAAGTAACGATCTACCACAAGCGCCGCAGTCACTATTCATTTCTCCTTTATGTCCCTTTGCCTCAATCAATACTAAGACTTTAGTGTTATCTGGTTCTGTAATAACTGCCAACCCATCCCAGTTGGGACCACCATTTATCCAAAACTGATCAGGCTTCTTCATTCCTTCCCAAAAGGAATCTTGAGATGATTCTAAACAACCACTCCAAAAGGACCTATCAACAAACTCCTTGTAGTTTGTTTCTTTGATTGGTGAAAACCATTTAATAGACGACCCTATCAGGTGATCTTTCAACAATAAAGATGACAGTTCAGAGCGTGGGGATTCAACGGCGACCTGAAGGTCTAGCTGACTACCTGCTTTTCCCTTATTATTCATATTCGTTCAGTGTATTAATTATTTGTTCTTTCATTTCATCTCTCAGCCACTCAGGCTCAAGCACTTCAACAGCGTTCATATATGAGAACAGTTCCTTCTTGAAGTAGAAGTTTGGAATAAGGTTGTATTCAAAGACGGAATGGTCATCTCGAATCTCCGTTTCGTTCTGGCTCTCGTGAAGAGGCAATGTCCTAAAGTAGTTTCGCTGGTGAGCATTTACCTTTACCTTGATATCAACGGGGAAACCATACTTCTCACTTCCAAGTGGATATCCGCAGAATGGCTTAAAGTATTCCTCGGCATTGAACTACGCAGGGACTGTGAACTCCGCATGTCCCTACTTTATCTCAAGCATTCTATCAAGTGCACATAGATCTGAGGTTCGGGATTCTTATCATAAGATGCCAGCAGATACCATCTCTGCTTGTAAGATTTCACGCAGTACGGGTTGAGGTATCTGTCATCCGGGCCTTCCTTTGCAAAGCTCTGGTACTTGACATGAATCTTATTGCCATCCTTCATTGCTTTGACAATAGGAACAAGGAACTTCTGGCTTGAAGGGATGTCCTCGAATAGAAGACGATCCTTCATTGATGCCGACTCTGTAAGTGTATTGTTCAGGCTCAGCGCACTCATCATCCAATTGCGGATGCCACTCCCCTTTATATCCTCCTCATTCTCGATGTAGTACTCGTTGGTTGACCTGTTGCAAACAATGGAAATACCGAACAACTCAAGGATGGAATCAATTGTATTGTAGAAGGTACGGTCAGCGAGAGGCTTGCCGTCCTCATTCACAGAGCTGTGCAACCAGAAATTCTTTATCTCCTCAAGCGTGAGCATAGAGTAACTCTGGAGCAGTTCAACCAGCCAGATGTACCTTCTGAAGAAATTCTTTGCCATATCGAATATCATTTTTCATCAACTTATACGGCAAAGATAAAAATATATTCTGCAAAAATATGGCAGAACTAAAGAATGCTCGAACAATCCACAAACGAGCTGAGAATCACCACCTCAAATCGGCCTTTTATGACACAAAGAATACTTACCAGCGAAATCACTCAAACTCAGCTTCTGCGAAATCTTCCGAACCGGAAATTATGGTTACTTTTGAGTGCTCCGTACCATTATTGTACCGCTAATATGCCAAAATATTAATAATCAAATTGCTCTAAATTTTATATCGGGAAATATCAGCGATTGCTATTCTTGCCGATATCGGCAAGAATTCCTATCTTTACGTCAGTTTTCGGCTGATGTCTTGCCGATGACGAGCGATTATGGAATATCTATCTGTGGGGCAGTTTGCCCAGAAACATGAATTGCCGGAACGCACAGTGCGCAACTGGTGTGCTGCAGGGAAGATTCAAGGCGCCTTTCTGACTGGAAAGACATGGAACGTTCCCGTTGATGCCGAATTGCCAAGGAGGGGGAAGATCAAGGAGATGCCATTGCTGAAGGTCCTTCGAGAAGAGAGGTCAGCCAAACTCAAGGGCGGAATCTATCATCGCACGCAGATCGACCTCACATATAACTCGAACCACATCGAGGGCGGCAAGCTCACTCACGACCAGACACGCTACATTTTCGAGACGCGCACGCTTGCCGCTGAAAAAGACGGAAACCTGAATGTAGACGACATCATCGAGACTGTGAACCACTTCCGCTGCATTGATTTCATCATTGACAATGCAACGGAACGACTCACTCAAGACATGATCAAGGAGTTGCACCGCCTTTTGAAGAGCGGTACGTCCGACAGCGACAGAGATTGGTTCAACGTAGGCGAGTACAAACGGCTGCCGAATGAAGTCGGCGGCATGGAAACCTGCCCGCCTGAAATGGTCGCAACGCAGATGCGTTCTCTTCTATCCGATTACAATGCAACCGAAGAGAAAAAGCTCGAAGACCTGATCGACTTCCATCAGAAATTTGAGAGCATACATCCGTTTCAGGACGGCAACGGCCGCGTCGGGCGCCTGATTCTATTCAAGGAATGTCTTGCCAACGGAATCGTTCCCTTCATCATCACGGACGGCCTTAAAATGTTCTACTATCGCGGCCTTCGCAACTGGCCGACAGTCAAGGAGTATCTTATGGATACCTGTCTTACCGCTCAGGACAGTTATAAGGTTTTAATGGATTATTTCAAGATAAAGTAGGGTTTACGGCGAGGCCATTTCCCGGCCTTGTATCTTTCGGTCTCGCGCTCATATCGCTCGAAGTCTCTGAAGAACGGCTGCGTGCCGCCGAATCCTGAGCCGAAATCGTAGTTCGCACCGGCGGCAATCGCATTCTGGATGTACTTCTCGGAGTAAGCCACGGCATCTTCAAGCTCGAAGCCGCGGGCAAGGCAGGCTCTTCGGCAAGAATTGGAAGTCAGTTTCTTTCGGAGATGCTTGGATCCGTCCGAAAGACCGCTGCTGAATCGAGGGCTCTCCCCTCTCTCTGACCTGCCGATCTAGGCATTGAAAGAGGAAGGAATCGCCGAACTCAGGAAGGTCCTCTCCGACTCGCAGAATTCGCTTCGCACTGCGCCGGACCAGACATTGATTACGAATATGAGGCACTATGAAGTCCTCCGCAGCTCCAACGAAGCCCTCACCCGCGTCAAGGACGGCCTCGCCAGAAACCTCTCGACCGGCCTTCTCACCCATGACCTGCGTGAAGCCCTCTATTTCATAGGCTCGATTGTCGGTGAGGTGCAAATGCCTAAAATACTGGATAATATATTTAATAATTTCTGCATGAGAAAGTGAAGGAGTTGTGTCAGCTGATCAACATCAGCTGCATATTTCTTCAAGCATTTTCTTGCATTGTTCAATATTGTTCGTATATTTACGAACAATATAAAAGTACAGACATATGGATAAAATTACTGATAACGAACAGATTGCTCGTATTGCAATGACCGATAATTGGCCAAATAGATGTCCAATGATTTTTTCGATGACTGTGCCGGTAATAAGAAAGGTTGTTGTAAATGACCTTTTATGGAATCAACAAACTATTGAAATAATATAATAAAATGAAAACAATCGAAATCTTTGACCCGGCAATGTGTTGCCCTACAGGTTTGTGCGGCACAAACATTAACCCTGAACTAATGCGTATTGCAGTAGTGATAGAATCCTTGAAGAAAAAAGGTTTTATAGTAACCCGTCATAACCTGCGGGATGAACCGCAAGTATATGTCTCCAACAAGACAGTTAACGAATATCTGAACGCCCACGGAGCCGATGCTCTTCCCATCACCTTGGTGGACGGACAAGTAGCCGTCTCGCAAACATACCCCACCACTTTTCAGATGAGCGAATGGAGTGGCATTGACCTTGACTTTATACCTGTAATCAACAAATGACATTAAAATGAAACCATTTGAAATAAAAGAAAGCGAACTGACTAAATACCTGTTCTTCACTGGAAAGGGAGGTGTAGGAAAAACTTCCATTGCATGTGCTGCAGCAATATCATTGGCTGATGAAGGGAAGAAAATTCTTCTCATCAGCACTGATCCCGCTTCAAACCTGCAGGATGTATTTCAGCAGACACTGGACGGCCACGGCACTGACATCAAGGAAGTCCCAGGATTGACTGTAGTGAACCTTGATCCGGAACAAGCTGCGGCGGAATATAGGGAAAGTGTCATCTCCCCATATCGTGGCAAACTCCCTGAAAGTGTCATAAAAAATATGGAAGAGCAACTCTCCGGCTCGTGCACAGTAGAAATAGCAGCATTCAACCAGTTTTCGGATTTCATCACAGATGCTCATAAATCAATGGAGTACGACCATATTATCTTCGACACTGCCCCAACAGGACACACTCTGAGGATGCTTCAACTTCCCTCTGCATGGAGCACCTTTATCAGCGAAAGTACCCACGATGCGTCTTGTCTAGGACAATTATCAGGACTGGAAGAAAGGAAAGGCATCTATAAACAGGCGGTAAACACCCTATCCGATGCCAAAGACACTCTGATGGTATTAGTCAGCCGTCCGGAGACCACTCCTCTTAGAGAAGCAGCACGCTCTTCGCACGAGCTCCAGTTGCTCGGAATCAAGAACCAGCTGCTGGTCATCAACGGACTTATGCAGCAAGTGGAAGAGTCTGACGCCATCTCCAAGCAAATGTTTGATCGTCAGAATGCTGCTATGAAGCAAATGCCTCAGGAGCTGATTGATTTACCCACATTTTTTGTTCCCCTCCGTTCCTATAACCTCTCAGATATTGACAACATACGCAGAATGCTTAGTAGCGACACCATTTCAGGGAATGTAAGCTATACGCGGATTACGGATTATAAGAATATGGATGACTTGGTATCCGACTTTATAAAAACCGGTAAAAAAGTAATATTCACTATGGGAAAAGGAGGTGTCGGGAAGACCACATTAGCAACTGAAATAGCCTTAAACCTTAAGAAAAGAGGGACGAAAGTGCATCTTACCACCACGGATCCGGCAAACCACATTAATTATAATCTCGCCATATCTGCCGGCATCGATGTTAGCCGTATAGATGAAGCACAAGTTCTTGAAGAGTACAAGGACGAAGTTCGCAGCAAAGCTGCAAAAACCATGTCTGCCGAGGATATGGAATATATCGAGGAGGATTTGCGCTCTCCATGCACACAGGAAATAGCAGTATTTAGAGCTTTTGCAGAGATAGTGGATAAGGCAGAAAGCGAAGTGGTAGTGATAGACACGGCTCCGACCGGACATACCCTGCTGCTGCTGGATGCCACCCAAAGCTATCATCATGAAGTGGAACGCACGCACGGCGATTCCGTCCCGGAATCTGTCAAAAAACTACTGCCGAGATTAAGAAACGAGAATGAAACGGAAGTGGTGATAGTGACATTGCCGGAGGCAACTCCTGTATTTGAAGCGCAGCGCCTGCAGATGGATCTGCACAGGGCGGGAATCCACAATAAATGGTGGGTGGTAAATTCTTGTCTTTCCCTCACTGAGACAGGAAGCTCTTTCTTAAAGGCTAAAGCTCAGTCAGAGCGGACTTGGATTAATAAAGTGAAAGAATTATCGAACGGAAACACGATTTTAATACCATGGAAAGAAAGATAGGTTTTTTCGAGAAGTATCTCACCATCTGGGTAATATTGTGCATTATAGCCGGAATAGCCATTGGAAAATGGATTCCGGCCATTCCCCGGACATTAATCAGATTTGAATATGCCAATGTATCCATACCCGTCGCCATCCTTATCTGGCTTATGATATACCCGATGATGCTTAAGGTGGATTTCCAAAGCGTCAAGAATGTGGGGAAACGTCCAAAAGGGATTATCATCACCTGTGTCACCAACTGGCTCATCAAGCCATTTACGATGTTCGGGATAGCCTATATCTTCTTTTATTTTATTTTTAAGGCTTGGATTCCTGCTGAGTTGGCTGGTGAATATCTTGCAGGGGCAGTATTATTGGGGGCGGCACCTTGCACGGCGATGGTATTTGTCTGGAGTTACCTCACAAAAGGCGATGCTGCATATACGCTGGTACAAGTGGCTGTGAACGACCTGATCATCCTCGTGGCCTACGCCCCTATCGTGGCGTTCCTCTTGGGGATCGGAGGTATTTCCATCCCTTGGAACACCCTACTTCTGTCTGTCATCCTTTTTGTCGTCATACCTCTTTCTGCAGGGATCATCACTAGAATGATGGTTACAAGACGCAAGGGGGCAGACTATTTCAACAACGTGTTTGCGCATAAATTCGACAATTACACCACAGCCGGATTATTGCTTACGTTGATCATATTGTTCTCGTTCCAGGGAAATACCATTCTGAATAACCCTCTGCATATCATCTTGATAGCCGTTCCACTAATCATCCAGACATTTTTGATTTTCTTTTTGGCATACGGATGGTCGAAGTTATGGAGACTCCCCCACTCGATTGCTGCTCCTGCCGGGATGATAGGAGCCAGCAACTTCTTCGAATTGGCAGTTGCAACAGCCATCTCCTTGTTCGGCTTGCAATCAGGAGCCGCATTGGTAACTGTTGTCGGAGTGTTGGTTGAAGTGCCTGTGATGCTGACGTTGGTAAAGATTGCGAATGACACACGCAAATGGTTTCCCGAAAAGTGACCAGAACAACTGTATCACCCGTGCCTACGCGGAGGAAGAATGATTTTGTATCTTTCAGTTTCGCGCTCGTAGCGCTGAACGTCTCTGAAGAACGGCTGCGTGCCGCCGAATCCTGAGCCAAAATCATAGTTCGCGCCGGCGGCAATCGCCTTCTGTATGAACTTCTCGGAGTATGCCACGGCATCTTCAAGCTTGAAGCCGCGGGCAATGTAAGTGGCTATTGCGGAGGCCAATGTGTCGCCCGTGCCGTTGCGGTTGTTGGTCGTTATGTACTTCTTCGAGAAGATGCGCATCCTGTCATTTGAAGGGTCGTAGAAGTAATCCCGAAGCACTCCCCCTTCGCAGGACGAACCTGCCGCATTTCCACCGTCGGACTCCCCTATCGACTTGACAAGTAAGGCATTGCCCTTGATGCACAAACTCCTCATATCGGCTTTCATATTATGTTTGTCCAGCGGTCGGCCAAGCAATACTTCCGCCTCCCTGCGGTTTGGCGTTATGATGGTCGCCTCGGGGAAAACCTCTTCCTTGTAACATTCGATGGCATCTTCCTGAAGAAGGCGGACGCCGGCTGTGGAGACCATCACAGGATCGACGACGCACGGAATGTCGTGATAATCTGCTATCACTTGAGCCACCCTGTGGATTATATCCTTGGAATAAAGCATTCCTGTCTTTATGCAGTCCGCTCCGACATCGGCCAGGAACGAGCGGCATTGCGACTCGACCATCTCGGCGGGTATGGCCATTATCCCCTTCACTCCTCTTGTATCTTCGTCTACGATGCAAGTCAGGGCTCCGGCAGCATATCCGCCGCAAGCTGTTATCGACTTGATGTCTGCCTGGATTCCGGCGCTGCCAAGGGGCTCGCTGCCGGCAATCAGGAACACTTTATGATGTCCTGTGTAATTCAATCCTTTCATTTGGTCGCAAAGTTACAATATTGCAGGTGCAAATCCACTCTTAAGGAATGATCTTCCTTGCTATTTCAGCGCAGGCTTCAGCGTCTGCCAGAGCGTGATGATGGTTTTCGAGGACATATCCGCAGGCTTCGGCTACCGTCTGAAGCTGGTTGTTCTCTAGCGTCCTGCCGAAATGCCTGCGCGATGCCGCAAGGGTATCATAGAACTTGTAGGCGGGATAATCCATCCCATAAACTTGGAATGCCGCCTTCAGGCACCCCTCGTCGAATCTTGAATTATGGGCGACAAGCGGCAGGCCTGCAATCATCGGCTCGACTTCCTTCCAGACCTTTGAGAAGACCGGAGCATTGCAGGTGTCTTCCCAGCACAGGCCATGCACCTGCTGGCAGAACCAGCGGTAATAGTCGGGTTCAGGGTTGATCAGGCTGTAATATCTGTCGACGACTTCGCATCCGCGCACTATCACCACGCCAACGCTGCACACACTGCTTGGGCATTCGTTTGCCGTCTCGAAATCTATAGCCGCGAAATCTTTCATTGCCGGAATATTTTAATCAAAGATACTCTACTTTTCCGCCAAATCGATGCACAAGTTCACGGTCCCTCCCTCTTAATTTAGTATATTTGCCTTGTGAGGAAAGATATCGATAAGATTCTTCGACGACCGGGAGGTCCGCGCATACACCTCTTCCCGTAGACTTCCATCAGGCAATCGATGTCTGGATGAACTAACACCTTCCTTGAGCATTGCAAGGCTGCAAAGTTTCACGCCACCCGTGTCACAAACTGACACAAAAAAGCCCTGCCCAAAAGGAGCAGGGCTTTCGAATCCAATGCTTCCCTCGAAGCCTACTTCACCTTTATCTCATTTACCCTTTCCGCAGGCAACATTACCTTGTTAGCGCTCCAGGACAGAGCTTTAGGCTCCTTTGCCACTGCGCTGGTCCTGATGTCCTCGGAAGATGCTCCGAAGCGGACCAGGTATTCTCCTGCCGCGGTCTGCCACTCGCTGCGCTCCTCATTGAATGAAGCCAGGGTGTAAGGGTCAATGCTGAACGTCAGCTTCTGGCTCTCACCAGGCGCAAGTTCGCGGGTCTTTCCAAAGGCTCTAAGCTCCATTTCAGGCTTTACCAGCCCTCCATCCGGAGCTTTCACATAAACCTCCACTGCCTCTTTTCCTGCTGCCTTGCCTGTATTCCTGACAGTAACAGTCGCTGTCAATGCTCCGTCCTTCCCCACCTTGACCGATGGCGCTGAATATTCGAATGTGGTGTAGCTCAAGCCGAAGCCGAACGGATAGGAAACCTTCTTTCCGGTCGTGGCGAAATATCTGTAGCCTACCCAGATGCCCTCTTCGTAGTTCACATAGTCGACGTCCTTCTCCTGCTGGCGGTTCTTTCCGTCGATTCTGGTGTCGCTGTCGTTGAAGTCCTGTCCAAAGTAGTCGTAAGGGAAGTTATGCGAAGAAGGAATGTCAAGATAAGCGACAGGGAATGTCATCGGAAGCTTGCCGGAAGGGTAAGATTTTCCTGTGAGCACATCGGCTGCCGTGTATCCAATTTCCTGTCCAGAAGTCCAAGCGAGCAGGATTGCGTCAGGAATATCCTTCCAGGAAGCGGTCTCTATCACGCCTCCGATGTTCAGGACGACGATGACCTTCTTTCCCACAGCATGGTAAGCGTCGGCTACGCCCTGCAGCATCGCCCTCTCGTCAGACGTCAGCGTCCAGTCGCCGTCGACCATCCTGCGGTCGCCGCCTTCGCCGGCATTCCTGCCTATCGTGATGACAGCCGCATCGTTCGTTTCGACGCTCTTCTTGACCAGCCCAGCAGGAAGATTCGCATCCGGAACGAGTGCGCTTCCGAGCAGCACATTGGCGCCCGAACTTGCATATCTGCCATCTTCCTTCTTGAAATCAATATATTTGGCATACCAATCCGAGACCTGCCTGTCAACCTTCACATTGTCATTCTCAAAGCCTTCCCGCAGATTTCTGACATACTTCTTGTTCACATTTCCCGACCCTGTTCCGCCAGCCACCATGTCATAGGAAGTGGCTCCGAACAATGCCACGCTCTTCACTCCATTGAGAGGCAGTGCATTTCCTTCGTTCTTCAGCAGTACCATAGCCTCTGCCGCACCGGTGCGTACGAATTCCGCGTGCGCTTCGATGTCAGGGCTGTCGGAATGCCTATAGCCATTGAAGCTTGGAGTCTTGACAATATACTCAAGCACGCGCCTTGCATTCCTGTTTACGTCTTCCATTGAGAGAGATCCGTCATTCACTGCTGCCAGTATCCTGTCGGCCTCGAAAGCCATTCCAGCCTCCATGACGTCATTCCCGGCCTTGACGGCCTCAACTGTGCCTTCCTTATAGCCCCAGTCGGTAATGACGATTCCCTTGTAGCCCCACTCGTCGCGCAGGATGGTCGTGAGCAACTCATGGCTCTGCTGCGCGAATACTCCGTTTATCTTGACGTAGGAAGCCATGATAGTCCACGGCTGAGATTCCTTGACCATTATCTCGAATGCCTTGAGGGACATTTCCCTGAGAGTTCTCGGATTCATCCTGGCATCGACATAGAACCTGTTCGTTTCCTGGTCGTTTGCTGCAAAATGCTTTGCGCTCACTCCCACTCCGTTCTCCTGGACGCCGTTAACCCACGCCGCCGCCATCTTGCCCGTCAACAGCGGGTCTTCCGAGAAATACTCGAAATTTCTTCCGCACAGAGGGTTGCGCTGAAGGTCCATTCCTGGGCCGAGGACGACGTCAACTCCATACTCCTTGACTTCGTTCCCGATGTCGTTGGCGAACTTGTGGACGAGCTCGGCATTCCAGGTGGAAGCAAGGGAGGTGCTGGAAGGGTAAGAAGTGGCATAATACTTCTTGTCTGTACCTTCACGCGTTATATTGAACCTGATTCCGGCAGTTCCGTCTGACATTCCGGTTCCCGGAATTCCGAAGCGAGGCACAGGCCTGGTTGAAAAAGGTGCGCCCGGCACATTGACAGGCCCGGAAACGTAAGCGCTTCCGTCCGTCTCGCTGGCAGGATTCCTGGTGCCCCAGGCATCTCCGACCAGAAGGGCGACCTTTTCCTCAAGCGTCATTGCCGAGAGTACTTGGTCGATGTTGTCTTCGCGCAGCTTGGGCTGAGCCGACAAAGCAGCTGAAGTGCAAAGCACTGCGATGAAAATGGAAATGATCTTGCAAAGATTGTCTTTCATGGATTTGTTAAAATTAATTTTACAAAACAAAGAAAAATAATGGAAAGCGGTTTTCCTTATCGTCTTTTTTTATTGTCCGTTATTTGTCTCTGCTTCAGGATGTCTTCAATGCTTGTGTTGGTGAAGTCATGTTGGAAGGAGCAGATGATGGAATTGTCCTGAAGGATGTTCTTGTCTCCTTTTGTAATCGTGCTCTTTCCAATTCGTATCAATTTAAAAATTATCTTTGCATTTATAAACATCAAGGCTTTCAGCCATGAAAAAAGCAGGAAAGACCATCCATATTACAGCATTGTCCCTACTGGCCGTTGCTGGAGCGGCGCACGACTTCTTATGGAGACGCAATTACGAAAAACCGGAATGAAGTTGGATTTAAAAGAAAATTGGCCATATTCGTGAAAATTATTAAAAATAAATATTCATTCACTCATATTATATTATGAACCGCGCATTAATTCTTCTTGCAACGATGCTCGCCATGACAGCTTGCACTACCAGACAGAATCCATTCCTGACAGAATGGAACACACCTTATGGAATACCTCCGTACTCCGAAATCAAGAATTCTGACTACATTCCTGCCATCAAGGAAGGAATCAAGCAGCAACAGGCTCAGGTAGATTCGATTACGAATAATCCTGCAGCTCCTTCCTTCGAGAATACAGTCGCTCCTCTTGAGCTCTCCGGCGACATACTCAAAAAAGTTTCAGGCGTCCTTTTCAACATTTCGGAAACCGACAACTCTCCTGAGCTTCAAGCGGTCGTGGACGAAGCTACTCCGCTCATTACGGAGCACAGCAGCAACATGGCCATGAACAAGAAGCTTTACGAAAGGATCGCAGCAATTTACAACGGAGACCAGAGCGGGCTTACGACAGAGCAGAAGACCATCGTCAAAAAGCGCTATGAGGATTTCAAGCGCGACGGAGTCGGCCTTGACGATGAGGGACAGGCAAAGCTCCACAAGATCAATTCCGAGATGGCTACCCTTTCGAACACGATGGGCAACAACATCCTGGCCGAGAACAACGCATTCAAGGACACTTTCAAGGTCACTGTATCGGCATATCCTGTCGCGATGACGACGACTGCCGACAGAGCCCTGCGCGAAAAGATGTTCAAGGCCTATTCCTCCCGCTGCCATAACGGCAATAAGTACGACAATTGCGAGAATGTGGTCAAGATGATGGACCTGCGCCTGCAAAAAGCCAAGCTTTTGGGTTATGACAGCCCGGCAGCCTACATCCTAGAGCCAAAGATGGCCCACGATCCTGCCTCTGTCGACAAGTTCCTCGACGACATAATGAAAGCTTCCATGAAAAGGGCCAAGGAAGAAGTGGCGGACATGCAGAAGCTCATGGACAATGACATCGCAGCAGGCATTCTCACTGCAGGTTCCAAGATCCAGCCTTGGGACTACTGGTATTATTCCGAAAAGGTCAGGAAGGAAAAATACGACCTCGACGAAGAACTCGTCAAGCCATATTTCGAACTGGACAATGTAGTAAACGGGGTCTTTGAAGCTGCTCACGAGCTTTACGGGATCAACTTCGATGAACTGAAGGACGTGCCCTCATATAATCCGGAAGTACGCACATTCAAGCTGACGGACACGTCCGGCAACCTTATCGGCATCTTCACCGCCGATTACCACGTGCGCAGCAGCAAGCGCGGCGGCGCATGGATGAACAACGTCCGCGACCAGTATTACGACGCGAAGGGCAACGACGTTCGCCCGATAATCGAAAACGTCACCAACTTCCCTGAAGCCGATTCCAACGGCGTCTGCCTTCTCACTGTGGACGAAGTGCAGACCGCATTCCATGAATTCGGCCACGCGCTCCACGGCTTCCTTAGCAAGTGCCACTACCCTTCCGTCAGCGGAACTTCAGTCACACGCGACTTCGTCGAGACATTCTCGCAGTTCAATGAGAACTGGGCATTCCAGCCCGAACTGCTTGCAAAGTATGCAAAGCACTACAAGACGGGAGAAGTCATTCCTGCCGAACTCGTAGCCAAGATCAACAACTCGCTCAAGTTCAATCAGGGATTCACCACGGGAGAGCTTTGCGCAGCTTCCATCCTCGACATGAAGTGGCATGAAATCACCGAATCGCCTCTCGCTTCCGGCAAGGACGCCAAGACTTTCGTAGACGAATTCGAGGCAAAGGCCTGCAAGGACATGGGCCTCATCGACGAAATCATCCCGCGCTACCGTACGACCTACTTCAACCACATCTTCTCGAGCGAATACAGCGCCGGCTATTACGGCTATCTCTGGGCTGAAGTACTCGACAAGGACGCCTTTGCGGCCTTCGAGGAAGATCCGAAGGGAGTCTGGGACCCTGAAATGGCAAAGAAGTTCAAGGAGACATTCCTCGAAAAGGGAGGCAGCGAAGAACCCATGGACCTTTACCGCAGTTTCAGAGGCAAGGACCCCGACACCAAGGCATTCTTCCGCGGACGCGGACTGGACTAGCCGCACCTCTGCAGGAAAACCAATCGTTTCTTGAACCTTTGATTGACCTAAAATAAGGCTTTTTTACAGTAATCCGGTTACTGACACAAATGTGCCGTTTAATCACTCACCATTATGGAAAACACCACCCAAAGCAATCGAATCCAGACATCCATTCTCAACGGCGTTGAGAGGAAAGCACTTATATGGCTTGCCAAGCGACAGCCTTCCTGGGTAACATCCGACATGCTGACATTGGTCGGCTCTATCGGTGCTGTCATCATCGCAGTAGGATACATGCTCTCAGGCATCAATATCAACTTCCTGTGGCTGGCCACCTTCGGCTTCCTTGTCAACTGGTACGGCGACTCCCTCGATGGAACGCTCGCAAGGGTCAGGAATGCACAGCGTCCGCTATATGGTTTCTTCGTCGACCACATGATCGACTGTTTCAATGAGGTCGCAATGTTCATAGGGGTAGGCCTTTCTCCTCTGATGCACCTGAACCTGGCCTTGCTCGTGCTGGTCTTCTACCTCCTTCTGTCAGTCTACGTCTACATCAGCGCCCACCTGAAAGGAGAGTTCAAGCTGACATACGCGAAAATGGGGCCTACTGAACTCAGGCTTCTCATCATGATCGTCAACACCATCTTCATATACGTTGCTCCCATACGCGATTATGTCCGCGAGATCACCCTGTTCGGCAGACATCTCTCCATGACAGTCTTCGACTTCGTCGCAGTATTCCTTGTCATAGTCTTAGCCATCATGCTGATAGTAAGTTTCTTCCACGATGCAAAAGCTTATGCCAAAATAGATCCGCGTATCAGGAATGTCAAAGACTCCGACAAATAGAAAAAGAGAGCTTGCCTCAAATTTCATAGGGTTCGTCGTAAGCCGAGGTCTGGGTACCGTCATCGACACAGCAGTGCTGTGGCTGTGTTCTACATTCCTTTTCAAGGGATATTGGGGGGAGTATTGGATTTCTCCCGCCATATCCTTTGAAGCAGCCACCCTGTTCAACTTCGTACTGTCATACTATTGGATTTGGAAGACCCGGATAGAGACGAACAATGCAAAGTGTTTCTGGCATCTGTTCTGGATCTTCAACATCTCCTGCATTGCCGGATTTGTTGTCAAGATGGTCTTCATGCTGCTGTTCGAAAGGCTTTTCGGGTTCGATGCCGTAATCTGCAACCTTCTTGCCCTATGCATCTCGGGAGCTTTCAACTTCTTTCTTTCCGAAGCCGTCGTCTTCGGAAAGAAAAAGCCTCAGACCGTGAATTCAGTCCTTACGGTCGACGAGCTTGCCGAAATGTATCCGATTTTCAACAGCGACTCCGGAAGGCTGCTTGCCAAATTCCTGATGGACATATTTGGCGTAAGCAGGCTCAACAGGCTGTACGACAGCGCTTCGTCGTACGAAGGAGCCGACTGCGCTTCGAAGCTGATCGAGAACATGGGATGCAATTATCTGATAGGCAACCCCGAGAAGCTTGAAGTCCTGCCGGAAGGAGCTTTCATCACCATCAGCAATCACCCTTACGGAGGCTTGGACGGCCTCATCCTGGCGGATCTCTTCGGACACAGGCGTTCGGACTATAAAGTGATGGTCAACAACATACTCGCACGCGTCAATACCATGCGCAGCGTCTTCATCACGGTGACTCCCACAACTACCGAGAAGAAAGCTCCCGATGCCATTACCATCAAGGGAATAAAGGAGATACTATCTTACCTGAAGGACGGACATCCATTGGGCTGTTTCCCTTCCGGTGCGGTTTCAGACTATAAGATCAAATTGAAGGCCTTGCAGGACAGGGAGTGGCAGGAAAGCATGATACACCTGATCAAGCGGGCGCACGTTCCCATCGTGCCTGTCCACTTTCCGGACGGCAACTCCCGATTCTATTACTTTCTTGGCCTTGTCAACTGGAAAATACGGCTTCTGAGGCTTCCGAGCGAGTTCTTCAACAAGAACAAGGGCCGCCACAGAGCAATCGTCGGAAATGCCATAAGCGTCGACGAGCAGGACAGGCATGAGGACTTGGACGAATACGGACAATTCCTCCGGTCCGCCGTCTACGGAATGCCGGATCCGGGCAGCTATGTGGCAAGGGACAAGTATACATTTTAGCTGAATTTGTTACATCCAAACAACTATGACTTCTGTGGTACTATCATTTATTGGACAAGTGCCATTCCATGAACGCAAACTGGCTTCCAACGGACACTCTTGCGAAGTTCATCACCGCCTGGGGCAAGGAAAAATATTCGAACCCATCGTTGCGCAGGAAATTCGTCAGGCAGACGAACGTGAACGTAGCATTCATGGAAAGGAGATTCGGAACAGCATCGTATGGAATGAATTACAGAATCTGGGCTGCGTGGCCTTTGGTGTCCACCTTGCCGATGATCCTTTCGATGGTACCGTCCGGGGCAATCAGGAACGTCTTGCGTATTGCACCTACGACAGGCTTTCCATACAGTTTTTTCTCGCCCCAGGCATCATATGCCTGCAGCATGGTCGTGTCCGGGTCCGAAAGCAGGTCGAACGGGAGCGAATACTTGCTCCTGAAGTTCACGTGCGACGCTCCGCTGTCCCTGCTCACCCCGTAGACAGTGTACCCCGCAGCCTGCAGAGCCCCGATGTTGTCTCTCAAGTTGCAAGCCTCCGCAGTGCACCCCGGCGTATTGTCCTTCGGATAAAAATAAAGGACTGTCCTGCGTCCAAGCAAGTCCTTGTCCGTAACTGTCTTTCCGTCCTGGTCCAAGACCGAGAAAGCCGGAATCCTGTCTCCTTCCTTTAGCATGATATCATTTTTTGTCGAATCAAAAATAACGACTTTCCGCATATAAAACAAGCCCCGAAGGCGATAAGGCCTCCGGGGCTGAAAATGTGGCTTTATTCGCTGACCGGCCACTGGATTTCAGTGAGCCAATCATCTTCAGTCTCGCTGTCCCAGACTCCGTGAATGTAGCAGAATCTTGGATCGTCGGCAATCTGAAGATGGTGGTCTTCGATGTATCTGGCAAGTACGGCCATAGATTCGCCGAATGTCCTGTAATTTCCACGATGCGAGAAGCATACTGCCTTTTCAACTACGGGTATCTTCTTGAATTTCAAGATGTCCGATTCGCCGTCATGCCTTGACACGATTTCGCAATACTCAACGTCGATGTCTGAAGGATTGTAATTCCTGTTATGGTCTACAGAAAAGCAATATGCTGTTTCCTGTGGACATTCGCACCCCAAACGATGCATTTCCGGCCCGATTACGTCACAGCACAGCGGACCTAGCTCATCGTAGCTATCGATTCTTTTTCTGAATGATGCCACTTCGCCTCCGGGAAGCGGCTTGATAGTAATGTTTTCCATAAAATTCTGATTTGTGGAGAATCCCCGCAGTGCCTTCAGCTCAGTTATGCGTTTCCGTACGGTGGCAAGGTCGCTTTCAGCCGCAGCCAATGCCTTGTCGATGGCCTCAGGAGACATCATGCCGTCTCCCTCCTCCTTCATGTCGCGAATTTCCTCGAGGGAAAGCCCCAGATGTTTCAGACGGACTATATCGTTCAATTCTTTCATCTGGCTCACCTCGTAATAACGGTAACCCGTCCATTTGTCTACCTCGTGAGGCATAAGCAATCCAATTTTTTCATAATACCGAAGCGTCTTCACAGTAACGTAGCAGAGCTTCGAGAACTCTCCGATTTTTAATTTGATCTTGTAATTGTCCATAACGATGCGCATTGTCAAGTGCAAAGATAAACACTGACCTCGGGGACGAGTCAAGTGTTTTTTGATTAATTTTGAAAAAGTTTTGAAACTACGATGAACAGCAAGGCAATGAATAAGATCATAATCAAGCATTATCAGTCTCCGTTGGGAGAAATGATCGTCGGCTCCTTCGGTGAGAAGGTCTGCATCTGCGACTGGGCAGACGGCAGAAAGAGAGCAAGGAACGAATCCAGGATGAGCACAGCATTGAAAGCCGGATTCGAGGAGGGAGAATCGGAAGTCCTAGAAAAGGCGATTGGGGAACTCGACGAATACTTTGCAGGCAAGCGCAAAGTATTCGACATATCCTTGCTCTTTACAGGCAGTGAGTTCCAAAACCTCGTCTGGCTTGAACTTCAAAATGTACCTTACGGAACCACAGTCTCTTATGCAGAACTTGCCCGTCGGATCGGGCGTCCGAAATCGGTGAGGGCTGTTGCGAATGCCAATGCCGCCAACCCCATTTCAATCCTGGTTCCGTGCCACAGGGTCATCGGGAGCGACGGGTCACTAACCGGCTACGGAGGAGGCCTTGATGCAAAGGAAAAGCTGTTGGAGATAGAAAAACAGTTGTCATCTAGTACTTTTATTCAATATAAAGCACGGCAATGAGCATCGTATCGGAAAGATCGTCGACTCGACCAGCATCAGGAACGACATGGTACCATCATTCGACAAGACTGGCGACGGTATCGCTCAAGTCCTTGATCTGATCTCCGGTGCAGGTGTCAAGAATAGCCTTGACGACTGTGCCGGATTTGTCTACCAGATATGTCCTTGGAATGTATTTCGGCGCATATTCCTTGTACTGGACACGTTCTGGATCGCAAAAAGTGACTTCTTTTATGTATGAGCAATCGGGATTCTTGTCCAGGAACTTGACGACATTCTCAGGCTTGTCGACTGCCACGGCTATCAGTCTGAAATCCTCTACTCCGACCAACCTTTCCATCATCTGCGCCATTTCAGGCGTCCTGAGCTCCTTAACGCAATATGGGCACCACGGCGCCCAAAATATTATCAGTGTCACTTTTCCCTTTTCCAAAGTAATCTGGTCGCCGGAATAGACATTGGCACCGCTCAAGGCAGGTGCGATGTCTCCTATGGCAACGGAATCCTTCTGGGCATAAGCCCCTACTGTAAGCAACAGGGTGGAAACGATGCAGGATATCAAACGCTTTGACATGGCATTATATTTTTCACAAATATATAAAAACGCCGGCATTAATGGACGGTCTATCCTTTTTTGTATTACTTTTACAAAAAATATGAAAAGTCATACTATCATGAAAGAGATCAAGGACAAGTACGTCGGGGTCTGCAAAGTTGGCGACAAAGGCCAGATTGTGATTCCCAAAGAGGCAAGAGACATGTTCGGAATCAATCCGGGCGATTCAGTGGTCGTGCTTTGCGACAAGAAGAAGGGAATGGCCATCGCGAAGGCGGACATCTTTGACGCCATTTCAGATGGAATCTTCAACAAGAAATAGCCATGGTCTGGCATTTTTCCCCTCTCGACATCAATACCCTGGGGATGATAAACTCAGGGAGTTGGCTCTTCGGATACGATATCGAACGTGGCAAGCTTCAGGAATCACTCGGCAAGACGCTCCTTTCATACCCAGTATTCACCGGCAGATGCATCGGAAAAGGCATAGAATACTATGATGACTGCAAGGCACCTCAGATCGATCTTTCGGAATCCGATGCCGTTTCCAGCGACATAAAGGGACTTTGCAAACTGCCTGCAGCATTTAAAGCTGGCTTCGACCTGGGAAGTTTCAGGAATGGCAATTCCTTCCCTTTGAGCATCAAGGTCATCAAGCTGGCAGACAGTTCTCTTCTGAGCATCGCAGTCAGCCATTCCTGCTGCGACGGGGCGACGCTCTACAGGTTCGTGAACGACTGGGGGCGGACCTTTCGTGGAGAGCCGATTGAAAAGCCGCTCTTCGACCAGACTCTGCTCCCTTCATTGACCGATTCGAAGGAGGGACTGATGAAGATACTGCCTGCCGAAGGCTGGCACCCCGTCTCTCTGAAAGCCCTGTTCAGCCATATCGGAGATGAGATAAGAGGAATAAGCCGGCAGGAATCCGAAACCGTTTTCCTGCCGGGGATCAAGTCCAATGCAGAGGTCTGCAAGATTCTGTCCGAAAGAGCCGGAAACAGCCCTGCATTTATTTATGTCGTCGATATGCGGGGCAGATGCATGCCTGAGACCTTCTGTGGGAATGCAGTGGCCAACCTTCAGGACATCTCCATGCTGCATGACTGCGAGAGGCTTTCACGATTCTTCAAGCTGAATCTGGAATCAATGCAAAGCAAGATGCCTTTCACTGGATTCGACCTTGATGCCATCGGAGGCTCCAAGCCAAAGGCCCTTATGGTGAACAACTTCTGCAAGTTCCCCATCTATGGCCCCGATTTCGGAAGCGGCACGCCGCTGAAGGCATATCCGAACGACTTGCCGGACACGATAAAGGTCTGGCCAGGGGCGCCTTTTGAAGACGGCGTCTATCTCATCCTTCGCGGCAACGCTAGGAAGTTGGCTTATCAGAAATAAAGAAAGGCCTGATGCCTTGAGGGACTACGCGATTGATGCTGCGTAGATTTCCTTGATGGCCTTTGACAGGGTGGCGTCGAATTCAGGCTGGGTCTGGGCGTCGTTCAGGTCCGACAGCAAAGCCCTAGAGAAGCTGGCGATGAGGCCAGGATTCTTCTTGAGAAGCTCGTCTGCTTCCTGGCGCGAGTAACCGCCTGAAAGGGCGACTACCCTTACGACTGAAGGATCCGTCATCACTCCGGAATAGAACCCCGGAACGGTAGGGATGGAAAGCTTGAGCATGATCTTTGTGTCCTTCAGAGCCTTGAGATGCTTCTCGATTTCGTCGAGCATCATCTTTTCAGCCTCTTTCTTCGTGGTGCTGTGGATGTCTACTTCAGGCTCCAGGATAGGGACGAAGCCTGCGTCTGCTATCTGCTGTCCGATTTCGAACTGCTGGTCAACGATGGCTTTGACGCCCTTCTCATTAGCTTCGTGAATGACCGAACGCATCTTCGTTCCGAATATGCGACGTTCTTCAGCGCGCTTGAGAAGATCTGCAAGACCAGGGATGGGCTTCATTGCCTGAACGCCGTCGGCCTGTTCTGCAAGTCCCTTGTCGACCTTGAGGAAAGGAACGACACCCTTCTTCTCCCAGAGATAGTCGGCTGTGTAAAGTCCGTCGATCTTGCGGTCCATGGTCTTTTCAAACAGGATGGCTGCAAGGATGTGCTCGGAGGTGAAGGCAGGACTGGTGATGATGCGGCTTCTCATCGCCTGGATGAGGTCGTACATCTCCTCTTCGTTATGGTAGCGGGTCTCGTCGATGCCATAGCTCTTCAGTGCCTTAGGCGTGCTTCCACCGCTCTGGTCCAGAGCCGCAACGAAGCCTTTGCCTTTTTGAATGCGTTCCAATTGTTTTATATTCATAACTTTAGATTTAAAGTAAGCCGGATTTCAGCTGCAGGATGCCACCTCTTATCCGACGCGCAAATTTACCTTTTAATGGCATAGGATGACTTTAAAAACCTCTGTTTTTTCAGGATTGCTATATTTGCAGTCAAGCAATTACAGCAATATGAAAGATTTCAGTCTATTCAGGGTCGCTGCCGCAGTGCCTGAAGTAAAAGTGGCCGATGTGGAATTCAACCTTTCCGGCATCATATCCTTGACCAATTCCGCCATCGGCGAAAAGGCATCCCTTATCGCCTTTCCGGAACTTTGCATTACCGGCTACACCTGCGCCGACCTGTTCGGTCAGGATGCTCTTCTTTCCGCTGCAGAGCAGTCAGTATCAATGCTGTGCGAATACAGCAAAGGAAAGGACATCACCATTCTCGTCGGCACCCCGGTACCTTTCCGCGGCAGGCTCTACAACTGCGCAGCAGTGATTGCAGGTGGCCATCTGAAAGGTCTGGTCCCGAAGATCTGGCTGCCTACATACGGAGAGTTCTATGAGGGCAGGTGGTTCGCTTCGGGAGCCGATTTCCTGAACGGGACTGAACGTGGCATTGAAATCGGATATGCCGGGAATGATGTCCCCATCTCTCCGAATCTGCTGTTCGAGGTCGGGAAAGCCATCGTAGGCATTGAAATCTGCGAAGACCTTTGGACCCCTATCCCGCCGTCGTCGCATCAGGCGATGGCAGGAGCCGATGTGCTGGTAAACCTCTCGGCAAGCAACGAGGTCCTTATGAAGGAGGAGTACAGACGCCAGCTGGTAGGTCAGCAGTCAGCACGGACGGTTTCCGCATATCTCTATACTTCGGCCGGCTGGGGCGAATCGACTCAGGACCTGGTCTATGCTGGGGCTGCGCTGGTTTGCGAGAACGGGACAGTTCTGGCTGAGAACAGGCGCTTCCAGAAAAGGTCTTCGATAATCTACTCTGATTTGGACCTGGAGAAGCTTTCCGTCCTGCGCCAGAAGATGAGCACATTCAACTCGATGTCTCCTGATGGAACCGCAGAGGGGAAATATTGCCCTCTTTATCGGCACATCAAGGCAGGCAAGGCGGCTGCCACGGACTTTGAAGCGAAACTTTACCGATTCGTCGACCCTCATCCCTTCGTGCCTGGCGGATCCAGCGAGAGCGACAAGGAAAGGGACGCCCGCTGCAATGAAATAATATCGCTGCAAGTCAGCGGCCTTGCCAAGAGGCTGTCGCACATCAACTGCAAGACGGCGGCAATAGGCGTTTCAGGCGGGTTGGACAGCACGCTTGCACTGCTGGTAACCGCCCTCGCATTCGATTACCTTGGATGGGAACGGTCGAGGATAATCGGGATAACGATGCCTGGATTCGGCACCACCAAGAGGACACATTCGAACGCTGACGACCTGATGGATGCCTTGGGCGTCACATCGAGAGAGACAAGCATCGTACCGGCCGTGAAGCAGCACTTCAAGGACATAAGCCACAATCCAGATGTGCACGACGTCACTTATGAAAACTGCCAGGCGCGCGAGCGCACCCAGATCCTGATGGACGTCGCCAACCAGGAGGACGGGATCGTAGTCGGAACGGGCGACCTGTCTGAACTCGCATTGGGATGGGCGACCTACAACGGAGACCACATGTCGATGTACGCCGTCAATGCCGGGGTCCCGAAAACTCTGGTGCGCCATCTGGTAAGATGGGCTGCGGAGAACAAATTCCCATCGGCAAAGGAAATCCTGCTGGACATCGTCGACACGCCTGTCAGTCCGGAGCTGCTTCCCACCGACTCTAAAGGTCGCACGAACCAGATAACCGAAGATGTGATAGGGCCTTACGAGCTTCACGACTTCTTCCTTTACAACTTCTTCCGGTTCGGCTACGCGCCAGACAAGATCTTTTTCCTGGCCAGGAAAGCGTTCCCTGAAACCGATCCTGAAGTAATAATGAAATGGCTCCGCACTTTCATCAGACGGTTCTTCGGCCAGCAGTTCAAGCGATCATGCCTGCCTGACTGTCCGAAGGTGGGGTCAGTCACTCTCTCGCCACGCGGCGACTGGAGAATGCCTTCCGACGCTTCGGCTGCGCTTTTCCTCAGCATTTTGGATCAGGATTGCCCTCACAAATATCAGACAATTCAAAATTAAGATAAGCCAAAGGCAATGTGGCGGTCAATGTTTATTTTTGCCTGATAAACAATTTTCCATTCTATGGCACAAACTACCTACTTCGCATCAAAGCCGCGCTATGCCATCCTTGACGGACTGCGCGGAGTCGCAGCTCTGATGGTCGTCGCTTTCCATCTTTTCGAGACCTATATTCCCGTACTGCACACGCAGGTCATCAACCACGGCTACCTTGCCGTCGACTTCTTCTTCATCCTCTCGGGCTTCGTCATCGGCTACGCCTACGATGACAGGTGGGCTAAAGGAATGACAGTAGGAAACTTCTTCAAGCGCCGCCTGATCCGTCTGCAGCCAATGGTCATAGCAGGCACCATCTTCGGCACGCTGCTGTTCCTTTTCGGCGCCGAAGCATTCCGAGGAATGACAATGTCATGGTGGAAGATTCTTCTTACGGCTATCCTAGGCTGCTGCATGATTCCATTGATTCCAGGGCTCGACATAAGAGGATGGCAGGAGATGTACCCTTTGAACGGCCCGCAATGGTCATTGTTCCTCGAATACATCGGCAACATACTGTACGCCACGATAATCCACAAGTTCTCAAAGAAATGGCTCTCTGTGTTTGTAGGCATCGCCGCTGCAATCCTGATAGAATACGCTGTTACTTGTCCAATGGGATCCCTTGCCGGCGGGTGGTCGCTGAACTGGCCGCAACTCAGGATCGGCTTCACCAGGCTGCTGTTCCCGTTCTTCGGAGGACTGTTGCTCTACCGCTTCAACAAGCTCATCCATGTAAAGCACGCCTTTTTGTGGTGCAGCCTGCTCATAATCCTATTCCTTTCAGTGCCCAGACTTGGCTCATTCCAGAATCACTGGATAAACGGACTTTACGAAGCCCTCGTAATCATCTTCGTATTCCCCGTAATAGTTTCCATGGGAGCCGGCGGCGAAACGAAGCCCGGCATAAGCACCAAGATCTGCAACTTCCTCGGAGAGATATCCTACCCCATCTATATCACCCATTATCCTCTGGTCTACGCACAGAATGCATGGGCGTCAGCGCACAATGACGCACCAGTTGGAGCGCATATATTCGTAAGCGTATCCGTCTTCATCCTTTCAATGGCCCTTGCATACGCCTGCCTGAAGCTCTACGACCTCCCTGTCCGCGAAAAGCTGAAGGAGAAGTTCCTTGTCAAGCCAAAGGCACAGGAGCAGGCGGCGTGAATAAGGATGCTAGATGTCGGAGATGGAAGAAGCCTTGTCGATGTAAAGCACCCCGTCCAGATGGTCGGTTTCGTGTTGGAAGATGACGGCTGTATACCCGGAGACGATCTCCGTGACGCGCTGAAGAGTATTCGGGTCTGTATACGTAATCTTCACAGACGTGTAACGGTCGACCATTCCGCGTTTCTTAGGTACAGAAAGGCACCCTTCACGGCCGCATGCAGTCTGGTCGGTGGCTGGCTCGATCACGATGTTGAAATAAACTTCAAAAGGATTTCCGGGCTTGTCGAAACGCTGGACTGCCACTACCCTTCTCAATACGCCGACTTGGGGGCCGGCGATTCCGACTCCGTCTTCCTTTGGTGATGTCACGGTAGCTATCATCTTGGCAGCAAGCGTCTTGGCATACTTGCTCCCAAGGACCCTGTCTGTGAACAGCTTGCTTTTGTCGCGAAGGATCAGGGAATCTTCCCTGTCGTCGATGGTAAGGACCCGCATGACCGAGTCAGAATCCATGATCAGCATTTTCTCATCCTTTGAAAGACCGGACGTCTTCATCGCACTCCTTGCGAATTCAGTGGAAACGCGGCCGGTCAGGAAATCGACGGCGACATCGGCGGCGTAACTGAGATTGATAAGGAAATCGTGTCCATATCCCTCCATCAGGTGCAGTTCGCTGTTCTTGTAGGTTTCGTGGTATCTGAAGCAGCAAGTATATGGAACTGTTTCGTCCGATGTTCCCTGAATGATGCAGACAGGACCTTCGTACTTGGACGACCGCTTGTAAACGTCCATTGTCTGGAGGTCGAGAATGTATCCGCGACCTATGTGGGCGCCGTTAAGACAAACGTAGTCAGGGACATCGAAAGGGTCGAACTTTGCCTTGATCACGTACCCCTCCCTGGCCTGGTCGGCCAGCATGGAGGCAGGAGCCATGAGAACGACTTTGCTTACGGCGTCATCCCCGAGATCTCCTGCAAGAAGCGACGCCACCAGACCGCCTTGTGAATGGCCCAAAAAGCTTACTTCGGTGTAGCGGTCGAGCCCCCTTACATAATCATATATGAATCTTGCATCGGCGACCTCATTCGACACTGTCATGTCGACGAACTTTCCTCCGCTTCGCGCATGTCCGTCGAAATCGAATCGGACAGTGGCATAGCCATTTCTGACAATCTCGCCTGAAATGGAAACCATCACTGGATCGTCGCACAGCGACATGAGTCCGTGCATAAGGATTACCACAGGGCATTTCTGCCCTTCAGCGAGTTGCGGCTCGTCAATCACGGTGTACAACTTTCCGTTGGGACCGTCTATCTTGAATCTTCTTGCGGAAAGCCGGAACGGAAGGCAGGCTATTGCCAGACAGAGCAGCAGATACTTGAACTTCATTTTACTGATGTATGATTTGTGTTATGTGGAAGACTGCGCATTGGAATTGATGGCGAACTTCACCGAAATGAATGCGGAGAGCGGAAAGGCCTTGAATAATAAGCTCTTGTCCATATCATTTTATCTATTTGGATTGAGAGGCAGGAATCATTTCACAGGCTTTGCAAAGAAGTCCATCGTCTGCCCAAGCAGCTTGTCTATCTGCTCCTGTGAAGTCAACGACTCGATCGGGAAGCCAAAGGAGACGCATCTGTAGTCATGACCGTCGTAGGCGACTCCGGCTGATATTTCATTCTCGTCGTAGCGCATTACCGTGACCGCGTGCTTTCCAACCGGATTGATGCCGTCGGGAGCCTCGACGCAGTATTGCCTGTCGTTGAACCCGGTATTGAACTCGTAGCTGCCGGTAAAGCCGGCTGGCGTCTGTTCCGCCTTTACGGCTCCACCCCTGGAAGCATGGTTTGTCATCCACCTCCAGTGAAGTACGTCCTGGACAAACTTCTTGGAAGGCATGATTATGTCTGCTGTACGCACCGAATCGATTGGAAAGTCGAAATCCTTGTCCCAGATGTCGGTTCCGATGTTTGCTCCGGAAATGATCACATTCCCGTCGCCGTCGAGGCAATATTTGGCGATGTCACTCTGAAGTTCGAGAGGAAAGACGGCATATCTCAAAGGATTCGATCCCGGACGGCCTATCTGCGTGGTAACCTGCTTGCCGAAGATGAAATCTACGGTGCGGTATTCGCGCAGGTGCATGTTGCCTTCGGTAACGGCATCGCGGCTGCTGGAGCAGAATGAATAGCCCTTCTTCAGGAATGCTGCCCCGTGTACCTTGGGGTAGTCGAAAGTGTTGCCTGCGATGACCTTCGTTTCAAGGTCTGCGTAAGAGGCTCCGAAGCCCGGAGCATCGTCGTCAGTCCAAGGGACATTGCGGCGGTACTCGTGCTGCTCACCTATCGTACTGATGTCGCGGATGTAAGGCACTCCATTATCAGTCATGAAATCGAAGCCAGCGCGCGAAGTGTCGCGGGTGGCATAGCTCGCCGGTGCGGAAACGCGGTCGAAACAGTTGACCACCAATACTGTCCCCTTGGACTTGCCCTTAGGGACACCCACTGAGAGGATTTCCGATGAAAAGCTCTTTCCGCCGTCGTTCAAGGCCTCAACCTTGTAGCTGTAGATGTGTCCCGGAACTATTGCTACGTCTGCCGATGGGGATGAGACCACCTTGCCGTTGTCGAAGCCCCCGTCATCGACACGTGTATATACTATGTAGCGTGAAGCCTCGGCGGTTGGTTCAAGCGGATCATCCACTGCTTTCCAAGCCAGATGGACATTGCTCTCACCGGTCAGCTGGGCATAGAAAGACTTTACGGGCAGAGGGGCCACCACATACTTCACTCCGTAACGGTAGCTAAGGTATTTCAACATTCCCTTATAAATGGCGCGGCTGACGGTAAAGCGGAAATTGGGGTCCAGACCGTAGCGCATGTCTGCGAAATTCTCGTGCGATAACAGCTCAAGAAGCATAGCAGGCACTTCTGCAATGCGCGATTCGGCGTAGTTGGACTGCCAAAGCATCCTCCTGTTCCAGTTCGGCTCGAACTGAGCCTTCACATCGTTCACGATCTGTGTCTGTACGATGTCGCAGTAATCCCTGGCGGTCATCTTGCTGCTTCCGTCCGGATATGTAGTACCCTTCATGTCGTTGGCGAAAGGAGTATAGATGGCCAGCGTGCCGACTATCGAGTCATTCATGGAGAATCCGGCATCGGTATGGAAAGCGAAAGAGAGGTCGATGGGAATCTTCTTGCCCATTTGAGGCTGCTTGTATTTAGGATTGTTGGCAGAGCCGTTGTTCAAGGCGTTCACCCAGATGCCGCGATTCTGATAATCATCCGTGTAATCGGTCATATCGTTCTGCGGCGAATAGATGTCATGAGAGAATCCCGACCATTGGAGCCAATATCTTGAGCCTTCTGTAAAACGGGGATAATGAGATATCTCAGGTTGCATGTCGTACTGTGTGGATTTCTTGTTGCCGTTCCTGTCGACGAAGGAAGGCGACGGCTTGCGGGCGATGTTGCCCATTCCGCCGCCGAACTTCACCGCATCGGCAGAGACAGTGAACTTCTCGTTCTTTCCTATGTTGCTGAGCATCACTCCCTGGTCCTCGCTCCTTCCCTTCCTGAAAGTAAAGGTTCCGAGATACACCCACATCCTGTCGCCTATCTGCTGGTTGACAGAGAATTCAGTGACTCCGCCAGCATGCATGACAGTATACTTTGCAGCATCGGTGCTTTTTGGGCCGGTCACGTAAGAGACATAGACGGCATAGTCGCCGTTCTCAGGGATGGTCGGCCGCCAATATGCGAAGCTTCCTGCCTTTTCTTTCCCGTCTACGGTCTTGACAGTCCTCGAAGTGCCCATCCTGAAAGGATTCTCACCTGTTACATAAAAAGGCTTGGGATTGGCAAAGGCGGAATCCCTTGAAGTCGTCCATTCCATTTCTCCGGAATAGTCGGAGTACCCCGGATTGCTTCGGTCGTCATTGTCTATTATCACCTCGTTGCAGTTCACGTCGCGTTCACGCGGCAGGAACACCTTAGCCCCGGCATTCTCAAGCATCGGCACAAGGAAAGGCAGGACATAGCTCTGAGTGTAAAGGTCCTCCACAGTGAGGAACATCCTTGCCCGCTGCCACTGCCACCGTTGCAGATTCTGGTCATAATAGTAGCCGTGACTCTGCCAGACAGCGATATTCCTTCCTTCCAACCCCGACTCGATCTCATAAGGAGCGGAATCGTTGGTGACTATCGGCGCGATGGTGGAACGCTGCCTATGCTGGTTAGGATTCCTTCTGCCGCTGAAAAAGGCATCTGAAAGGTCGTCGACCAGCCTTCCGTCCGGGAGATAGAACTTGAACTTGCCGTCGAATTTGGAGTACTTGGAAGGCATCAGGGCCTTCCCCACCTCGTACATCATCCTGATGTCCGCATCGCGAAGCGGATAATCCGAGAGCGAGGAGCCGCAAATCACGTTCAACTGCCTGTTCCTGATGACTTTGATCGTATCGATCTTGACTTTCCCGATAGTCGCCCTCCCTGAAAGACGGATGTTTATGGAATCTGCCATCGGCTTGAACTGGGCCTTGATGGACTGAGAATGTAGAGGCACTGCCGCAAGCATTGCCAGAACGAGAGTTGGGATTATGCGTATTGCTTTCATAAGAGTCAATTTACCGAACTGCAAATTTAAAAATCGAAACCCTTTTTTCAAACAATTTGCATCGAATTGTCATTTCGATATTTTACTGACTGAAAAAGAAAAAGAGTCATCCGTGGTATTCCGGATTCAAATTCCATGAAATACTTTTGTCTCCGCAACCGGCAAGGCTTCCTTCTGGCCCGATGCCGCTTCACCAGGAAACATGATCCGCAGAGCGGCAATGCTCCTCTCAGCCCTCCTTTGTGCCTGCACCTTGCAGGCGCAAGAAGCCGACGTGGCGCTCAATCTCTTCGACCTTGCAGATTTTCTCACATTGAATGTGGATGCGTCACTCGAGGTCTGCGAGGGGTTCAGAGTCACCGCCGGAGCCAAATACAATCCTTGGACTTTCAATGCAGATGGCAGACAGTTCCAGAACCGGAAGAGGCTGTTCTCAGCCGGTGTAAAACGAGACTTCGAGCATTTGAACGGATGGTCAGCCGGAACGAAGCTACAGTATCTGGAATACAACAGCGGAGGCTTCATTTCTAACAGGACATACGAAGGGGATGCTTATGGAGCAGGGCTTTACATCGTCTGGAGCATACCGCTCAAGGACCCGGTCAGTCTCGAGCTGGGAGCCGGATTCTGGGGAGGATACGAATTCAGGACACAGTATGCCTGTCCGCGATGCGGAAAGGCACTCGACAGCGGCGGAAGATTCTTCCTTCGTCCCAACGACATATCAGTCGGAATAAAATACGCTTTTAACACACTTATTCATTCAAAACACAAAAATCATTGATCTTATGGGAAAGAACATTTTCATCGCGGGGACAATCCTCGCGGCAGCCATCTCCTTAGCTTCATGCAGCAAGGAAATCAAAAGGGAACAGCTTCAGATACGTGAAGCGGTCGTGACAGTCGATCTTGAGGGTGCTCCAGGAACGAAGACCGTACTCTCGGCAGCGCCTGCCACAGACGCAATGGTGAACGATGTAACCGTCTTGGTATTCAAGAATGAAGGCAATTCACTTTCAGACCATCTCATCGACGGCTCCTACTCGGGCGGATCGCAGCTGACAGGCATTACCGTCAAGGCGACGACCGGTTCAAGGAACATCTACGCAGTCGCCAATGCACACGGGACGAACTTCGCTTCAGTCGCAAACGAGGCAGAATTCAAGGCCATCTCGAGCAATCTGAAGAGAGAAGGCGAAGGCAGTTTCACCATGATCGGAGTAGCAGAGAACCAAAATCTCGTTACAGGAAGTTCAGCTACCAACAACATCACCATTCCAATCCACAGGATGGTGGCAAGGGTTACCTTGAGCGGCATCAATGCCGACTTCAGCGGGACTCTGCTCTCAGGCCAGAAGCTCAGCGACGTAAAAGTCTACATCACTAACGTGGCAGGCGACAAATTCTATTTCGACGGGGAGACTGCTCCGTCTTCAGCTGCAGTCTACAATTATACGGAATACGTCGCCGCCGATTCACCTGCAACGGGAACGACAGGAATGTTTTACGACGCCATAGCTTCACAGATCGGCACCGAAGCAAGCGCCTATTCGAGCAAGCACTACTTCTATGCCTACCAGAACACGCTGGAAACCGAGACGGAAACAGCCAGATTCACCAGGCTCGTCATCGAGGCGAACATAGGCTCCAACCACTACTATTGGCCGATCGACATCAACCGCACGGGCTTCAAGGGCGGCAATACCACCGACCACGACGGAATCAAGGCAAACTGCACCTATGACTACGCTGTGAAGGTCACCCACGCCGGCAGCGACGATCCGGAGGGTCTGGTCGACATCTCATCGATGGGCATCACCTTGACAGTCACCGACTGGACCGTCATCCCGACAGTCAATTACGAATTCTAGAACCCACGCATATCAATTTTTCGCAAATGTCGTCGCAAAGAATCATCGTGAAAGCCGCAGCCTCCATATTTGCCATCCTCGCAATGTGGGCGGCGCCATCAGGCTGTTCTGTCAAAGAGGAGCGATCGGAGTGTCCCCTCCTTGTCACTCTTTGGCCCGAAAGGGATTGCAGGGCGGCCGGTTCGGCAGTCATCTGGTTCTGCGACGGCTTTTTCATCAACTCAAGCCTGCAAGCAGACATTTTCGACTCGGCTACGGTCGTCGAATTTCCAGTCAGGAAGAGCACCGACAGGATATCAGTCTGGGGCAACATCACTTCCAAGACCAAGCTTGAAGTGGAAAGCAGAAGAATGACCGTCAACGGCAAGGACTGCGACAGCCTCTACTGCGCCGAAGCATTCCCTGCCCACGGTTCAGAGACTTTCAGGCAGGAAATGCATTTCAAGAGAATGTACGCCAAGCTGATAATTTCGGTGACTGGCTACGAGGCCAAGGACCCGCCGATCAGGATCCTGATCAGGAGCACTACTACCGGCTACCTCGCCGACATGTCGGTGATAGAAGGCCCTTCGGTACTCGAGACAATGCCTGTCTACGAGACAAAAGGTTACTACGCAGACTGCGATACATCGCATTTCATCGCGAACGTGATGCGGCAGAACAATCTTGAATCATTGAATATGAGCGTCGTATCTCTCTCCGGAACGGACACTGAACTGCCTTTGGGCAGCATGATGGCTCAGTCGCTTGAAGGATCCGAAGAAGAAGACGCATTCTTCACAGATTATTACATAGAAATAGACCTCGAGCACTGCACCGTGTCGATAAGAGTGGCGCCGTGGGAATCGGAGTTCTCGTTCAAAATCGAATATTGACGCACTATCATCATGGAAGACAATGCAACAGCCAACAAACCAGGGGATTTAAGCATCCTGAGAATACTGATACTTATAGCCGTCCTCGGAGCCGTAATGCTCCTGATAGCCTGCTCGTGCAAGAGTGAAAGGAGAGGTCCTGAGGGAGAGCTGGTAAGCGTACAGCTCCGGATCTCGCTCGACTGCGACAGCGGATTCAGCACGAAATCCGCCTACGCCGGAGATGCAATTTCAGACATAAACGTCTGGCTTCTGGATCCATACGGAACAAGCTCTTTCCACTCTTACGGAAGTTTCGGCCCGTTTGCCGTAAAGTTGTGGAGCGGATTGAAATACGACCTCTACATCGTCGCAAACGCTGGCGGCGACCTTGGAGACGCGGACTTCACGATGCTCCGCTTCATGCGGTTCGAGACTTCCGTCCGAAACAGGGCTGCATGCATTTCTGGAGGAGTCCCTATGAGCGGCAAGAGGCTTGGAATGTCCCCTTCTGAGCTTTCGGCAGCTCAGGTAGCATTGGACAGGGTTTGCAGCAAGGTCAAGGTCAGACTCGACAAATCCGGCTTGGTCAATGCGACAGTCGCGATCGACAGCGTGGCGCTGTGCGACATCCCGTCCTCGGTGCGTCTCTACGGTGAGAGCAAGGCCGAGAGTTCCGTGCAGACACTCCCCAAAGGAAACGTGATTTCAGGGACAGGCTTGAACGCCCTCACCTCCACAGGAATTGAGCTCTATTGCTTCGAAAACGCACAAGGAATTCTCCTCGAATGCAATACTGACGAAAAGGCAAAAGTACTAGGAACTGGCGACGCACATTACGGACGGTGCACGTACCTCGAATTCTGGGGATATTACAGCAATGTGGTGACGGCGATGCACGGGCCGATCCGTTACCGCCTGTACCTCGGCGGCGACGAGACAAGCGACTTCAACCTGTTAAGGGACAAGCTCTACGACGTCCATGTCAGCATTTCAGGAAACGGATACGCTGAGACCACATGGCGTGTGGACGTCAGCGACATCAGGTCTATAATACCTGAAAAAGGCAATTACTTTTATTCGGATTCCACATATTCGGGCAAATACGACAGGACAAAGACCTGCGTTGGGATCCTCTTTGACGTCGACACCACAAGGCCGGCAGGAAACCGATACTGGATTGCCGCGCTCCAGTCGACCACCAATGCTTGCTGGTCCACAAGGAGTGAAGCAATCGCAGGATTGAGATACAACGCCTCTCCGAGCGTCAATCCCGAAAACTGGGTGAACGACCGCGACGGCGCATACAACACCAGGATGATCGTGCAATCCGCCAATTACTCGCAGGCAAACTACCCTGCAGCCTATTACTGTGCCAATTATTCCACTGCCGGATTCGGTGCAGGCAGATGGAGCTTTCCAGCCTTTCCGCAAGTATTCAGCCTGTTCGACATCTATAACCAGACCGCCGTATGGACGGCTATGACGACTGCCGGCGGTAAAAGCCTTTCAACGGACTACTCGCTCTACAACTGGTCAAGCACTCCAAGCACGTCAGGCATGGCAAGGTACATCAACACTTACAATTCTCAGGGTTATCTCATTAAGAGCTATTCCAACAACACGTGCGTCAGGGCGATACTTCAATTCTGAGCGCAGATACCGTTCATCGCTGGAATTCGACATCACGCCTACAGGCAGGATCGGAGTCTCTCTGGAATTCTGGTCAGTCCACTGAAAGCTCGTCCAGGAACAGGAACGCGGGTTCCCCCACCGCTCCAGGTTCCATCCATGACGGAAGCGACTTTTCGCACTCCAGCACGAATTTCACATACCTCGCATTGACAGGCTTGAAAGATAGCCTGTGTTCCGAAATGTAATTCAACGGTATCCTTGAAGCAAGAGGAGCATACTCTTCCGAAGCCGCATCGGCATATTCCTTTCCGTCTTGGGAGACTTGAATCCTGATTCTTCTTGCATCGAAGCACCATTCATTTATATAAACACAGACATCTGCCTGGACAGAAGAGATGCTCCGGACTTTCCCAAGGTCCACGACTCCGACGAAATCCTTTCCGTAATAGCCGATCCATGGTGACGAATAGTACTGATTGCTGCCGATAATTCCATCTACAAGAGTCTTTGGACCTCCCTGGGCATACCTCTGATGCGGCTCCACAAAGACTTGTATCCCGCATCCGGTGCTCTTGCTCAACCTGAATCTGGTCTCCACGGCATTGCTCAGGCGTCCATCCTTTGAGGCGACCGCCCTGACTGTGCAAGAAGAGCGGACCTTCAGAGGTCCGGAACAGACCTTGGACTTCGCGTCAGGCTTGGAGCCGTCGGTGGTATACCTTATCTTATATCCGTCAAGGGCACGGTATGAGATTGTCGCCAAATGCGTAGAGCTGTCTACGGAGACGGTTGGCACCGGGCAAAGAATGTCAGAAGAATAATTGTAGCCTAGCTCGTCGTAGATGTCCATCAGGTGTGAGAGCCTCCCGGCGAATCCATGGTAATCCTTAGCCGAAGGGTCGCTCCATAGCGCTTCTGAAAGTGCTGCAAAGCGCGGAAGAACCATATACTCCGCATGAGGCAGGCTGCGGACAGACTCGGTCCAGAGGTTTGCCTGGGCCCCGATGACATGGCTTCGCGAAGCATTGTCAAGGCTGTCTATACCCGCAAGCGGATCGAAGCTGTACGTCTTTTCAATCGTGGTGCAGCCTCCGATTTCGGCATAAGGCTCATTTGTGATGTCTTCTGCCTGATAATGGTCGAAATAGCAGTAATCTTCCGGACACATTATCACATCGTGCCCCATCGAAGCTGCCTTCTGGCCGGCCTTGACTCCGCGCCACGACATCACGGTCGCATTCGGCGAAAGCCCTCCCTGCATTATTTCGTCCCAGCCTATCATCCTCTTGCCGTGAGCGGTAAGGAATGAATCCAACTCTGAAGTGAACCTGGATTGAAGCTGTTCGTAGACGTTTCCAATAGAATCCGACGCCAGTCCAAGCCTTTCTATCCTTGCCTGGCACAGAGGGCATTCCTTCCACTCCCTATACCGACATTCGTCGCCTCCGATGTGTACAAAAGGAGACGGAAAGATATCCATTATCTCAGTGAGGACATCCTCGGCAAAGAGCAGAGTCGAGTCGTTGCCGGGGCAAAGCTCGTGGTTGTTGCGCAGGTCGGCGTCATCCTCCCCTATCTTCACTCCCTTGCAGGCAAACTGCGGATAAGCCACCAGCCCCGACGTGAAGTGCCCGGGCATGTCTATTTCGGGAATCACGGTGATGTAACGGTCTGCGGCGTACTTTACAATGCTTCGCATCTCTTCCTGCGTGATATAAAGTGGCTTGTCGAGTTTCTGCACCCTTCTGCCGCTCTTCGGGTTCACCATGTCGTACCTTCCTCCCACTAGAGCGAGTCTCGGATATTTCTTGATTTCAATGCGCCACGCCTGATTGTCCGTAAGATGCAGATGCAGGTAGTTCGCGTTGTGAAGGGCGATCATGTCGATGTAGCTCTTTATCTCGTCCGGAGTGAAAAAGTGCCTGGATATGTCCAGATGCATTCCCCTGTATTCAAATTGCGGATAATCATATATCTTCACCGGAGCCAATGCCACGCTCCGCACCTTATGGGCAGGCAGGGCCTTTCTCAGGGTCTGGATTCCGTAGAAAAGCCCCTCCCCGGACGGACTCCGTATCGTTATCTCATCCTTCGTGACGGTCAGCCGGTAAGAATCCGGCCTTTCTTTGGAGGAATCAGCAATTTCAAGGATTATTCTGTTGACTTTGCCGTCGCTGTCAGGCGATTGGGGACTCAAGGCAAGCCTGATTCCTGTCTGCTTCTTCACGCAGTCGGCCAAATATGCCGCATTTCTTTCCATATCTTCTCCGCCTCCTTTGCAACAAATGGAATTCCCATTCGTTAGTATATAAGACGAAGAAGAATTATTCGAGACATTCTGTCTCGGGATGGGAATTACTTCATAACTCGCTGTCTGAATGTGAGTTGAACACGAAATCAAGGTTAATGCCGCCACTGAAAAAAGTAGGAGGCGTTTCATTTATTTTAAATATTTTTACAAAGATATCAAATAAATACTATTTTTGCGGCGTATTTGAAAAACGACAAAAGCCAAATTAATTAACATAAATTATTATGAAGAAGTATCTTACTATTTTAGCAGCTGCATTGATGCTTTGCGCATGCAGCCAGCCTGCAAAACAATTCGCAGGAAAAGTCGTTAGCGTTGCAGATGACAACAGCATCGTCGTCGTCGATTCAGCTAATGTTGCACAGTCTTTCGTTCTCCCTGAAGGAACAACCGTTCTCCCAGGCTGCCCAGTAGTCGTCAAGTACACTGGCAATCTGAATGACACCGCTTCCATCAAGGCTAGCGAAATCGCTTGCGACTCTACTTTCGTAGAAGCTATCGGCACATGGATGAATGCTGACGCCAAAGGACTCAAGATCGACGCTGCAGGCGTTGCATCTGCTGTCAACTGCGATTCTCTGATGATTTCCACTTGGGAACTCACCGGCACTCCTCACGCAATCGTCGTAAAGGGCATGCAGGTTAATCCTAAGGACACTACAGAGTACGTTGAGAATGTAACCATCGCCGGGAACGTCATGACAGACCAGGCTGGCGCTACTTTCACAAAACAGGAATAATTACAACCTGCCAACGAATTAGCCCCGACGCCAAGCGCCGGGGCTTTTTTTGCCCATGCACAAATAATGAGGGCGGCTGGACTGAAGTTCCGGCCGCCCTCAATGGCACATGCCCTTCAGATCGGGCTATTTCATCAAAAGTTCAGCAGACCTCTTGATGAAGTCCGCAAGAGCCTTGCCTTTCAGCATGTCGTTCGACAGCAGGGCAAGGTCTACGCACTGCAGAAGTTCCTTGTTTTCAGGTGCGATGTTCGCTTCGTCGCTGAGAATGGAAATCATGACGGGGTTCTGGGCATTGACAACGACATTATATGAAGCTGGCATCTCTCCCATGAAGTTCAGGCCTCCGCCAAGGGCTGACATGTCGCGGTAGCGGCGCATGAACTCACTCTGGGTGATTATGATGGGATCCCCTGTCTCGCCGGCATTCTCGACATCCACGGTAAATTTGCCATCCTTCGGCAGAATGGTCTGCATTACGGCGTCAAGGGTCTTCTTCTTGCTTTCCTCCATCTCCGGCTTTGCGACGTCTTCCTTGACTATCAGTTTTTCGGCGATGTCGGAGTCGACGCGGACGAATGAAGAGTCGGGTATCTTGGTTTCAAGAAGGTTGACGAAATGGGCGTCAAGCTGCGTGTCGAAGACCAGGACGTCGTAGCCCTTGTTCTTGGCAGCTTCGACCTGAGGATACTGTTCCACCGGATTTGAACAATAAAGGTAAACCACCTTCTTGTTCTTGTCGGTCTGCTCCGTCTCTATCGCCTTGCGGTAATCCTCATAAAGGAAATACTTTCCATCAGTGTTCTTGAAGCGGGCAAACTTCATCGCGCGTTCGCAGAACTTCTCGTCGGTAAGCATTCCGTATTCGATGAAAAGCTTGAGATTGTCCCACTTGCCCTCGAAATTATCCTTCTCGTCGGTTGAAATGTCCTCCAGGCGGTCCGCCACCTTCTTGGTGATGTATGTGGATATCTTCTTGACATTCAGGTCGCTCTGCAGATAGCTGCGCGAAACGTTGAGAGGAATGTCAGGCGAGTCGATGACTCCGTGGAGCAGGGTCAGGAATTCCGGCACTATGTTGTCGACCTGGTCGGTGACGTACATCTGGTTGCAGTAGAGGGAAATCTTGTTGCGGAGTACATCCAAGCGGTCCTTTATCTTAGGGAAATAAAGGATGCCGGTGAGATGGAACGGGTAGTCGACATTGAGGTGAATCCAGAACAGAGGGTCGTCGGCAACAGGAAACATTTCGTGATAGAACTTGAGGTAATCCTCGTCCTTCAGGTCGGCCGGCTTGCGGGTCCAAAGCGGATTGATGTCGTTGATGACGTTGTCCTTGTCGGTGTCCTTCATCCTGCTCTCCTTCTCGTCCCATTCCTGGGTCTTTCCGAAGCGGATCGGGACAGGCATGAAGCGGCAGTACTTCTTGAGCAGGCCCTCGATCCTATTCTTGTCCGAGAACTCCTTCAAGTCGTCGTCCAGGTAGAGAGTGACTTTGGTGCCGCGTTCTGCCTTGTCGCCTTTGAGCATCTGGTATTCGGGGTCGCCTTCGCAGGCCCATTTAACTGGCTCCGCATCAGGCTGATAGGACAACGTATCGATTTCCACTTTCTTGGAGACCATGAACGTGGAGTAAAAACCGAGGCCGAAATGACCGATGAGGTTCGTCTGGTCCTTATATCTTTCCAGGAACTCTCCGGCTGAAGAAAAGGCTATCTGGTTTATGTCCTTCCTGACCTCCTCTGAAGTCATTCCCAAGCCGTGGTCGGTGACGGAGAGCGTATTGGCCACAGGATCGACCGCGATGTCGATGGTAAGGTCGCCGAGATCGCCCTTGAAATCGCCTGATGAAGCCAGCGCCTTAAGTTTCTGCGTGGCATCGACGGCATTGGCGACGACCTCGCGCAGGAATATTTCGTGGTCCGAATAAAGAAACTTCTTGATTACCGGAAAGATGTTTTCCGTGGTAACTCCAATTTTTCCTTTTGACATGATATTAGATTATAAGTTGTTTTCCGTTCGGACTACAATTCAAAAAAAATACCATCGGAGGAATACTGACAATTAGTCAGAACGACGTAGACAACCTGCTAGAAAAGCCAGTCCTTGTCGTAGGCGTAGGCGATGGCCATGTTCAGCGTCCGGTTGAAATGATAGGTGCTCCTGAAATCGGCCACGGCACTCTTCACCAGGTCCTTTGACATGATGTAGGATTCATCGACGTCCTTCTCGACCGTCCAGGCCCGGAACTTCAGATACTCGGCATAAGGATGATCCTGAGGATATGGCTGCGGGACACGCTTCATCTGAGACCAGCCGCTGAGAGAGAAGCCCTTGGCTTCCCTGACGGCAGCATCGAAGTTCGCGCCGTTGCCGTCGATGTCCTCGCGGATGCTCTTGATGACCTCCGGCGGCGCCCAGTAAATGCCCGTGCAGAGCATGTGGGTCGTGGTGTCGAACTGAGTGTCCAATGCCACTGGCTGGATATGAAAATAATAGCCGCTGTATCCGGAGCATTTTCCGAATGGGCAGATGTAGGTTCCAATGTGGTTCTTGTACGGAGTCTTGTCCTTGGAGAAGCGTATGTCCCTGTAGATTCGGTAAGTGCACTGTTTCAGGTCAAGACCCCGGACAGATGGGTCGAACTTCCCTATCCCTTCAAGCAGTTGCGCGACGATTCCTTCGAAATACTCTTTCACCTTCAGGTATTCGGACTTGTGCGCGTCGAACCAAAGCTTGTTGTTGTTGGAGGATAGGTCGGTGAAGAAATCGAGCAGCCTGCGCATTTCTCCATTGTCATTATTCATATACACTGTGAATTAGAAAAGGACTCCTGTCAAATTACCGAGAATTATCAGCCCTGCGAAGATGATGACGAACTGGGCAGTTTCCGCATCGATCTTGAAAATCGCCTGCGGTTCATCGCATTTTTCCATTTTTTTCATCAGTTTTACTGCCTCCGGCAGTGATGCTAGAGCCAGGATGGGAACAGTCCAGCTGACGATTTCGAGACAGGCGTCTATGAAAAGCAGCACGTACGCGGCAATGCCGAGAGCGTCGTACATTATGATGCAGCCTTTTGTGCCAAGTCTATATGCTCGCGTCCTGCAGCCGCCTGCAGAATCGGTTGCACGGTCGCGGGTGTTGTTGCAATGAAGAATGTTGACCACCCAGAGACCTATCGGGGCCGATACCATGAGCAGCGGCCAGCAGAGGTCATGAGTCATGACCAGGAACATTCCTTGGCTGACCAGCAGGCCGTAGACTATGAAAATCACAAGGTCGCCCAAGGCAAGATACTTCAAATATGTATAAAAATAGGTAAGCAGGGCACCGAGGACGCCGATGGCGATGAGTTCCCACATTGCCTTAGCCGGAAGGGAGAATGCTATCAAAAGCCCAATGAGGCATGCAGTAGCCATGAGAGACATGCTGTAGATGAATATCTCTTTCGGCTTGAACCTGCCGCTGATAAGCGAGCGGTTCACTCCGATCGAGGCCGGAGTGTCGACTCCGTGAGTGTAGTCTACATAGTCGTTCATCGTGTTGCCAGAGGCATGAAAGATCTCGCACCCGACGAAAGCGGCGAGACCGAGCCACCATGAGACCGAAACTATGGGATGGACCCCCGGCACAGGAGTGCCGGAATTGGCATTGAACCAGCAGTAAAAGACATAAGAAACGGCCGCGAGGGCGGGCATGGCCGAAGCGGGCAAAGCCCATGGGTTGATGGCGAAAAACCACTCCTTTAGAGTTCTCTTTTCCTTTTCCATAGCACAAAGTTAGACAAAAAGAGTTTTATTTATAATGCAACCGGAAAATGAGACGGGTGCCGAAGATAAAAAACATTAAATTTGGCAATATGAAAAAGACAAGACGGAAGTATGATGCAAAGTTCAAGGCATGGGTGGCAATCGAAGCCTGCAACAAGTGTCCGGGCATGCAGTCCAGCATGGACGGTCGCGACCTCTACCGGGGAATCGACCGGAATATGCAGTTCAAGTAGAAAAATGATTATCGGATGATTTTTAAAGTATAAATTTACAAAACTTATAAAGATTGCAGTAAAATGGAAGACCGAATTTTATTTGCCGACAAGGAAGCATTCAAGGCATGGCTTTCGGAAAATCATTCCACGAACAAAGGAATATGGTTGATTTTCGGAAAGAAAAACGGGCCTAAGACCCTGACGGCAGACGAAGCGGTGGAAGAAGCCTTGTGTTTCGGTTGGATTGACAGCCAAATGAAAAGCATCGACGACAAAACATATATCGAATATTTTTGCTCGCGACGGAAAAGCAGCAAATGGTCGGAACGTAATAGGGCTACCGTCATCAGGCTTGAAGAGCAAGGCAGAATGACAGATTCCGGACGAACGAAGATCAAGGAAGCAAAGCAAAACGGCATGTGGGATGCTGCAAAACCACAGCCGATTTCTGAAGGACAAATTAATATCCTTACCGAACTTCTCAAAGCGGTTGAACCCGCCTGCTCCAATTTTGCAGCCATGTCGCCTTCGGTCAGGCGGACTTATACGGCGTGGTATTTCGATGCCAAATCGGAATCATCAAGAAAAAACAGACTGGACAAGATCATAGAAAGGTTGAATAAGAATTTGAAACCGATGTAAAGATAATATGAACATTGGAAGAATGTTGAGAAACAACGCCTGACAAACTTAATTACCAAATGCTTATCTCTATTTATCCTATTATTGCCATTATTCCAGTCGCTTTTACTATCTTTGTTACATAAACCTTAAACATTAATCTAATGAAGCGTCAAAAGTATTTTGCAGAATTCATCGGCACGATGGTATTGGTCCTGATGGGCTGCGGAGCGGCAATATTTAACGGAGGCTGCGGCACTGCCGCTCAAGTCCTCACTGTAGCATTCGCATTCGGCCTGGCCGTAATGGCAATGTGCTACGCCATCGGAAACATTTCCGGCTGCCACATCAATCCGGCAATCACCATCGGATTCTGCGTATCAAGCAGAATGAAGTGGGGCGAAGGCCTCCTTTACATGCTTTCGCAGGTTCTGGGCGTCACCGACAGCAAGAAAGGGACAGGATATGTCGGCGGACTCGCCATCGGCCTGACCCTCACATTGATCCACATCGTCTGCATTCCTATCACTGGAACATCAGTGAACCCTGCCAGAAGCATCGGACCTGCCATCTTCGAAGGGGGAGAGGCTCTGAGCCAACTCTGGATCTTCATCGTGGCTCCTCTGCTCGGAGGCTGTCTGGCTGCTCTTATCTGGAAGCTCGTCGGCGAAGAATGCAAATGCTGCAAGGCAGAAAATTAGCACTAGCAACACTGTTCTGAACGGTCATGTCACGGGATTCCGATACCAACTATAACGTCCTTATGGAGAAAAGGATCCGTCGGATCCTGATGATATGCAGTTCGTATGACGCTTACGTATTGGAGGAGGACGGGCAGATAGACGCTCAGGTCTACAAGGAATATGTCGACCTGAACATCTCCAACCCTCCTTCCTTTACATGGGTGACCACCTCACTCGAGGCCCTCGAGCTTCTCAAGAGAGAGCATTTCGACCTCATCATCTGCATGTTCAACATCGGCGACCTCGATGTCTTCCGCTTCTCGAGACAGTTGAAGGACGAGGGCACGGACACGCCTATCGTGCTTCTCACCAATTTCTCAAAGGAACTGTACAAGCGGATTGAGAGCGAAGACCGCTCTGCCATCGACTATATCTTCAGCTGGCATTCGAACGTCGACCTCATCATCGCCATCATCAAGCTGATAGAGGACAAGATGAATGCCGAAGTGGACATCTTCGGAGTCGGAGTCCAATGCATACTGCTCGTCGAGGATTCCATCCGCTATTACAGCACCTACCTTCCCGCCATTTACAAGCTTGTGCTCAAGCAGAGCGCAGAGTTCATGCAGGAAACGCTGAACGAGCAGCAGCAGAAGTTGCGAAAACGCGCCCGCCCGAAAATCTTCCTCGCCACGAACTACGAGGATGCCATTGGATTGTATCAGAAATACAAGGACAACATGCTCGGCGTCATATCAGACGTCGGCTTCGTCCTCCACAAATATGACAAGTCCGAGACCGAGAAGGCTGATGCCGGAATCGACTTGTGCAAGGCCATAAGGCAGGACGACCCGCTGATGCCCGTCATCCTCCAAAGCTCGCAGCTCTCCATGAAGCACTTTGCCGACGAGATGCAGGTGGGCTTCGTATTGAAATATTCACAGACCCTGCTCCTGGAACTGAGCGAATACATCAGCCGAGAATTCGCCTTCGGCGACTTCGTAGTGCGCGACCTGGACAGCGGGGAGATAATAGCCAAGGCGTCGAACCTGCGCGAGATGCAGATTCTCGTCTCAGAAATCCCGGACAGGGAACTGCTTTATCTGACATCACATAACCGCTTGTCCAAGTGGATGTTCTCCCGCGGACTCATAATCTTGGCAAGGAAGGTCAAGGCCATCACCAATTCCGACTTCAAGGATTTCGACGAACACCGCACATACCTGGTAAACCTAATCAAGGACTACAGGATTACCAGCGGACAAGGCGTCATCGCCAAGTTCGACTCTTCCACATATAACCGCTACATCTGGTTCGCGAGGATCGGTGAAGGCTCCATAGGCGGCAAGGCACGCGGACTTGCATTCCTTAACAGTCTGGTGCAGAAATACTCTCTCGCAAGAAAATATCAGGGCGTCGAGCTGACCATTCCTCGCACTATGGTGCTGGCCACCGACATCTTCGACGACTTCATCGTAAACAACGGGTTGCAGTACGTCATCAGTTCAGACAAGGCCACGGACGACGAAATCCTTTCAGAATTCGTAAGCTCCCAGCTGCCTGAATCGGTGCTGGCCGAGCTCAAGGTATTCATCGAGACCGTTAACACGCCGCTGGCAGTGCGTTCCTCATCAAAGCTGGAAGACTCGAATTTCCAACCTTTTGCTGGGATCTATTCCACATACATGATTCCCCTCACGGAAAACAGGGACCAGATGCTCAGGCTTCTCGCCAAGGCAGTCAAGAGCGTCTACGCCTCGGTTTACTTCGCTCGCAGCAGAACATACATCCACACTACGGCAAACCTTCTCACGGAAGAGAAGATGGGCATCGTCATCCAGAGCATCTGCGGCTCCGAGGACCAGGGATTCTATTTCCCTACCCTTTCAGGCGTCGCAAGGTCCGTGAACTTTTACCCGATAGGCTACGAAAAACCTGAAGAAGGAATAGTGAACATGGCTTACGGACTCGGCAAGCTTGTCGTCGAAGGAGGCAAGAGCCTCAGGTTCTCCCCGAAACATCCCGACCACATCCTTCAGACTTCCACCATGCGGCTGGCACTGGTGGAAACGCAGGAGGACATGTATGCCCTCGACCTCTCCCCTGAAGAGTTCAAGACATCCATCGACGACGGCGTGAACATCCACAAGTTTTCCATCGATGAGGCGTCCAGGTTCCGCAACATCAAGCATGTCGCATCCACCTACGACTACCAGAACGACCGGATTTCTCCCGGCACCTTCGAAAAGGGACGCAGGCTGATTACATTCGACAACATCCTTAAATACGACACACTGCCTTTAGCTCAGATTCTCAGCGACCTGCTGGAAATCTGCAAGTCGGAGCTGCGGTGCAACGTCGAGATGGAGTTCGCCATGGACATGGATGTGGCCGAAGGAGAGGATGCAAAGTTCAACCTTCTCCAGGTCCGCCCTGTCACTGACAATGAGAGCCTCGGCACTTTCGAGTGGGACAGCGTAAACAAGGAGGATGTGCTCATTTCAGCCGACCACGCACTGGGCAGAGGATACATCGACGGAGTCACTGACATCGTATACGTCCGGAACGAGCACTTCGACAATTCCAAGACAGAGCAGATTGCAGAGGAGATCCTTGCATTGAACAGGAAAATGCAGGCCGAAGGCCGCTCCTACATACTGGTCGGACCTGGCAGATGGGGATCTTCTGACCCTTGGCTGGGAATCCCGATCAAATGGAACTACATTTCGGAGGCCAAGGTCATCGTGGAATGTGGGCTGAAGAACTTCGAAATCGAGCCTTCGCAGGGCACGCATTTCTTCCAGAACCTCACTTCGCTAGGCGTCGGCTACCTGACCATCAATCCTTTCAGAGGCGACGGATCCTGCGACTTCGACCGGCTGGACGCAATGAAGGCGGAATACGAAAGCGAATTCCTGCGCGTCATAAGATTCGCAAAGGAGCCGACCGTATTCATTGACGGGCGCAATTCCAAAGGGATAGTACTTATTTAGATTTCTTCTTGGAAGGCTCGGACTGGGCCTTTTTCATCCGGTTGCTGTTCAACCTCTGGAGAACGGCGTAGTCGGAATCGGACTTGATCTTGTCGATGATGGCAGTGACTACCTTGTAGATCTCGCCGTCCTTGCGGTAATCGGCCGGGCAGATGAAGTTCACCCGCTTGTCGTTCAGCATGGAGCGGCTTTCCTTGGCGAAGGCCGCCTTTTCAGCTGGAGGATAAACTGCTATCGAGTTCCCTCCGAACATCTTGACTATCTTCATGCAAGGGATGTCAGTCATTCCATCGCCAAAATATATCATGTTGGTGAAAGGCACCGGCTTCTCGTCCTCGGGCTGGCTCTCGTTCACCTTGCGGCTGTCGCGGATGCTCATTATGCCCTTGTTGATCTTGAAGAGGAACTGGGTCTTGTTGGTGTAATCCACAGCTACGGCAGGCCAAACTGCATTGCCCTTTTCATTGTACATGTAAGAACAGGCAAAGATCTTCTTGAACTCCTTGCCGATAGGACTGCCTTCGATGATTTCGGTCTGGCCGCTGGAGTTGATGTAGTGCTCTACAACCACGTCGTGCTGCAGGCCATATTCGTTGATCAATGCAAACCACTCCTTCACGCCATCGAAAAGCTCGATGTTCTTTCCGAAACTGACAAAATTCTCGCGCTTGAGGGCGATGCCGTACTTCTTAGCCTGGTCAATCATGAGCTTCATGTAACATAGTATCTGACTGGCGTCCTGTCCCTTAGCCACCTGGTGGCTCATGTCCCAGAACTCGTCGGGAGTCTTGCCCACTGCCTGGATGAATCCGAACTCCTGCATGTTGCCGGGAGAGAGCGTCCCGTCAAAATCATAGATCAATGCCGCTATTGGTTTCTTGCGTGCCATTTTCAAGCCTTTTCTTTGCAAAGGTATAAAATTTGCTAAATTTGCTTCGCTAAAACCTTATATACCCTTATTAAATGAAACATTACTTTACACGTCTCGAGGACTCAATAAGGAAAAACTGGGACAAGCCGGCGCTTACGAACTACGGCGGGAAAACTTACACTTTCGGCCAGATGGCTGTCGGGATCGAGAAATTCCACATCCTTTACGATAAGATTGGACTCAAGAAGGGAGAGAAAGTCGCCCTTTGCGGCAAGAACAGCGCCGAATGGGGAATAGCATTCCTCGGATCCACCACATACGAAGCCGTATGCGTGCAGATACTGAACGACTTCCCTCCTGAAAGCGTCGAGCATCTTGTAGACCACTCGGAAGCTGTAATCCTTATCACCGACCAGAACATCTGGAACAAGCTGGACAGGCAAAAGATGCCGAATCTGAAGCTGGCCATCAACCTTGCCGACTACACTGTCCTCTTTACCTCTGACCGCAGTTTCGGCCTTACCCCGGAAGACGTAGACGCCCTATACGCCGCAAAATTCCCTTCAGGCATCCAGCCTGAAGAAATCAGCTACCCGAAGGACAATCTTGATGATCTCGAACTGATCAACTATACTTCGGGAACGATGAGCTCCCCAAAGGGCGTCATGCTGACTTACAGGAACATATCGACCAATATGGAATACGGAGAAGACGGGATTCCTCACATTCCCGGCGACACCCTTCTATCCCTCCTGCCTCTGGCACACATGTTCGGCCTCGCTTTCGACTTTCTTTATCAGATCGACGGAGGATGCCACGTCTACTTCCTCGGAATGGCTCCAACTCCTCAAGTCCTAGTGAAGGCATTTTCGGAAGTCAAGCCTTTCATGATGCTTACAGTACCTCTCGTCCTCGAGAAGATATTCAAGCGCTCCGTTTTCCCTCTCGTAAAGAAACCGTCCATCCAAAGGATGCTGAAGGTTCCCTTCCTGAGCAACATTATCAAGAAGAAGATCCGCAACAGCATAATAGACACATTCGGAGGAAAGATGCGCGTCATCATCATCGGCGGCGCCGCCATCAACCCCGAGGTGGAATGGTGGATGCGTTATGTAAAACTCCCTTATACAGTCGGTTATGGAATGACAGAATGTGGGCCTCTGGTCGGCTACAAGGATACCAAGAAATTCGTCCTCGGCTCCTGCGGCGCCTGTGTCGACAGAATGCAGATCAGGGTGGATTCAGAAGACCCCCAGCATATAGTCGGCGAAATCCAGATGAAGGGAGATCCGGTAATGATAGGCTACTATAAGAATGAAGAGGCCACCAAGGCCACATTCACAGAGGACGGCTGGCTCAAGAGCGGCGACCTCGGACTGATTGACAAGGGGGGCAACATCTTCCTGAAAGGCCGCAGCAAGAACATGATTCTCACAAGCAACGGACAGAACGTCTATCCTGAAGAGATTGAGGAACGACTCAACTCGCAGCCTTACGTCGTCGAATCGGTAGTGCTCGAGCGCGACAAGCAGATCGTGGCATTGGTCTTCCCTGACCAGGACAGGATCTCCCAGGAGCAGCTCGACACTGCAGGCGTTGCCGACATCATGGAACGGAACAGGATCAACATAAACCTCCTGCTACCCGTCTATTCCCGCATTTCCAGAATCGAGGTGATGGACAACGAGTTCGAGAAGACTCCTAAGAAATCCATAAAGCGCTACCTTTACAAGTAGCGCTCATCCATTCCCCACACTTTCCGCTCCATGCGGATGCGACTCATTCAAGATCATTCCGGAGAAGCCCTACCCTAGCGTTTGTGGCATCTTGACATCCAGGATAATACAAGGGAGCCAAATTTCAGGCACATTTGCGTCATGATAAAGGTAAGCGACATAATCACTACTGCACCGGTGGAATTCAAGACGGAGGTACAGAAGAAAGTCTACGAGACTTTGGAAAAGCTTGATATCCCATTCGAAAGGATCGATACTGAAGATGCGATAACGATGGAGGACTGCCAGGCGATTGACGCCAAGTTCGGCTACAAGACGGTAAAGACCGTCTTCGTCTGCAACAGGCAGCAGACCAACTTCTACCTGTTCGTCACCGAAGGCGACAAGCCTTTCAGCACCAAGGACTTCGGTCACGCACTGGAAATCTCGAGAGTATCCTTCACTCCCGCAGAAAAACTCTACACGATGCTGGGCACAAAGATTGGTGCCACATCGGTGCTCAGCATTGTCCACGACCCTGGGCACAAAGTCAATGTAGTCATAGATAAAAAGGTCGCCGACAGCGAATGGTATGTCTGCAGCGACAGCACGACCACCTGCTACATCAAGTTCAAGACCCCGGACATTCTCGGCAAGTACCTGGACTTCACGGGTCACAGGCCGACGCTCATAACAGTGTAAGCTATTTATACAGGGAAGCCCGGGGTCATCGGGCTTCCCTGTATGCACCGTAATTTTCAATAGACCACAACATTCCTCGCTTTCAGATAATTACTTGTACAAATATAAACCCTTCTTTATTATCCGCAGGTCCTTATTGTATGTAGGTCTTGAGCGTTTCGACGTATTCGGCGAAGGCAGCCGCACCTTCGGGAGTCATCTTGCAAGTAGTGCACGGCATCTTTCCCTTGAATGTCTTGGTGACTGAAATGTATCCGGCGGAGGCAAGCTTGTCGATCTGGACGCTCAGGTTCCCGGCCGTGGCGCCCGTCTGCTGCCTGAGGTAGGAAAAGTCGGCATCCACAAGTGATGTAAGGAGCGACATTATCTGCAGGCGCAGTTCAGAATGGATTATGGGATTAAGTTCCTTCAACATGGTTACTTGCTGTGACGATAGATGGCTGCCTGAATATGTGCAGGGATCACCATCATTATTGCGAAAGCACCGGCAAACGCCAAAATGCTTGTCAGTCCGTGCAGATACATGAACGCAATCGAGCCTGCCAGTCCAATGAAACCGCTTATTGAAAGCACTTTGCTATTTATCATGAGGCCCGTCATCGCTGTCCCGCAGCCCATTGTGAAGCATACGATGAAAAGGATTGGAACAAATACGGACTTGCCGGCGAAGAAATGCGAGGTGCCCGACGGGGCAAGATTGAGTGAAAGGACCATGACGACGCACGCGGCGCACATTACCAGCCATACGATGCTGACGCACTTGCCGACATAGGACTTCAAATGTTCCTTGGAATATTTCTTGTCAATGACCAGCGTAAGAGCCATGCCAATTACCGGAATCAGCCACCAGAACCACTGCATTGCCGGATTCCCGGTCAGCTTAAGGAGTAGCCATACCAACAGGCTCACTCCTATCGTCGTGTATCCCCAAATGAAGAACGGCCTCATAGAGCCGTGTTTTAGGTTTTCCTGAGACTTGTGTATCATCTCCGAAATTAGTTCCAGGCTCTTCCTGCTGTCCATACCTGTTTCCAATGCCTCGCTTTGCATTGTACTTGAGCCATTATTTTCGATGTTCGGCCTATCACATCCTGAAATTTTGCTTTGCATTGTGATCTTTGTTTTTTGTTTGATGCAGCAAAGTTATTAAGTTTATTATGTAAACCAAATTATTTTACAAATTATTTTACGAAGAATGGCGGCATCGACTGATCACAAACTGCATCTGAACACACACCCATCATATTCCACCCCATTCTCACTTACTCATCCATCATACTCGCCCATTCACAATTCAATCTTCGAGATGGATCGGTTTTCATACACTGCAGGGCAGATCCAAGACACGATCAATGAACGGACGCATCGATTCCCAAGCACTTTCGCAAAGCATCTCAGGCTTGCATCCACCTATGGAGACAAATGTCTGACCTTCATAAAGGTCACACGCATGTTCGATGGGGTTCTCGTACTTGTCTGAGAGATCCTTGTAGCAAGCCTTGCGGATCACTGTTATCCTGCATGATTTCATAAGCCATCATTCCTTTTCCAAAGTTAGCAATAAAGTGGAAAAGAAAAGTATCTGTATGACATTATGACTTTTATTGAGTGGAAAATGAACATTGCAGAAGCAAAAGTGGTGGCATATTTTTTGCGCGAAAAGGGCGTACAAATACTAAAACCTACTGTAATGACTCATTACTTTAACAGAATCCAAGATTCTATGAAGAAGTACTGGAATGATCCGGTACTTTCCAATTACAATGGAAAAGCCTTCACATTCAAGGAAGTAGCTGAAAGCATCGAGCGTTTCCACATCGCATTCCAGACCTTTGGGCTGAAGAAGGGCGAGAAGGTCGCTCTCTGCGGACGCAACTGCGCTGAATGGGGAATCGCATTCCTTGGAGTAGCCACTTACGAAGCTGTCTGTGTTCCACTGCTTAACGACTTCCTTCCTGAAAGCGTCGCACATCTTACCGACCACTCCGAATCCAAGGTGCTTTTTACCGACAAGGCGATATGGGAGAAGCTGGACAAGAGCAAAATGCCACTTCTGGAAGCTGCCATAGCCATTGACGATTATGAAATCCTCTGGGCAAAGGACGAACGCGTCGCAAAGGCCAAGGAGGGAAAAGATGCCGCTTTCACGGCAAAGTATCCTAACGGCATGACCCCTGCCGACGTACACTACCCTGTCCTCAACATGGACGATCTGGCGATAATCAACTACACGTCAGGTACTACCAGTGCTCCGAAGGGAGTCATGATCACCACCCGCGGCATCTCTTCAAACGTCGAGTTCGCAGAACACATCATTCCACATCAGAAGGGCGACAAGCTGGTTTCAATGCTCCCTCTTGCCCACACTTTCGGACTCACATTCGAATTCCTCTACCAGATTTCCGCAGGGTGCCACGTCGTGTTCCTTGGCAAGATTCCTTCCCCGAAGGTACTCCTTCAGGCATTCCAGGATGTCAAGCCGTACATGCTCATCACCGTTCCCCTTGTAATAGAGAAGATCTTCAAGGGATCGGTATTCCCTGTCGTGAAGAAGCCGTCCGTCCAGGCAATGATGAAGGTTCCATTCCTTAGCAACATCATCAAGAGCCGCGTGCGCAAGAGCGTGCTCTCCGCTTTCGGCGGAAAGATGCGCGTGCTTGTGGCCGGCGGAGCCGCAATCAACGGGGAGGTCGAATGGTGGATGCGCTACGTCAAGCTGCCTTACGCCATCGGCTACGGCATGACCGAATGTAGCCCGCTTGTGGCATACCAGGTTCCGGAGAAGTTCGCTCAGGGCTCCTGCGGCATAATAGTCGACAGGATGAGCGGCCGAATCGATTCCGAAGACCCACAGCACATCGTCGGAGAGATCCAGGTAACCGGAGACAATGTAATGCGCGGATACTACAAGAACGAGGAAGCTACCAAGGCTGCCTTCACAGAGGACGGCTGGCTCAAGACCGGCGACCTCGGACTTATCGACAAGAACGGCAACGTCTACATCAAGGGCCGTAGCAAGAACATGATCCTCACTTCCAACGGACAGAATGTCTACCCTGAAGAAATCGAGGACAAGATGAACAACCAGCCTTACGTCGTCGAATCGGTCGTGCTTGAACGCGACAAGCAGATCGTAGCCCTCGTCTTCCCTGACCAGGACCGCATCTCGCAGGAGCAGCTCGATTCCAACGGCGTAGCCGAAATCATGGAGAACAACCGCGTGCACGTGAATCTTCTTCTTCCTGGCTATGCCCGCATCTCGAAGATCGAGGTTATGGAGCAGGAGTTCGAAAAGACCCCGAAACGTTCCATCAAGCGCTTTATGTACAAGTAGTCCGATGGTTTACAATAAAAAGGTCCGGCTCGAAAAGGCCGGACTTTTTTTGTGCAGGGATTGCCCGGAAGGGCAAGAGCATTCCTCAATCTGTCAGGCTACCTGTTTGCGTACATCGACTCGTAATACTTCATGTAGGCTCCGCTGGTGACATTGTCGAGCCAGGCCTGGTTGTCGAGATACCATTTCACGGTCTTCTCGATCCCTTCCTCGAACTGGAGAGAAGGAGACCAGCCCAGTTCCTTGTGAAGCTTCTCGCTGTTGATGGCGTAGCGCAGGTCGTGGCCCGGACGGTCCTTGACGTAAGTGATCAGATGGTCGGAAGTCCCTTCGGGACGGCCCAGCAGCCTGTCGGTGATCTTGATCAGAAGCCTTATCATGTCGATGTTCTTCCATTCGTTGAAGCCTCCGATGTTATAGGTGTCCCCTACCTTGCCCTCGTGGTAGATCAGGTCGATGGCGGCTACGTGGTCCTCGACGTACAGCCAGTCGCGGACGTTGCATCCCGTGCCATAGACAGGCAGTGGCTTGTCGTGGCGGATGTTATTGATGAACAAAGGAATGAGCTTCTCCGGGAATTGATTCGGACCGTAATTGTTCGAGCAGTTGGAAATCTTGACCGGCATGCCGTAAGTGTCGTGGTATGCACGGACGAAATGGTCGGAAGAAGCCTTGGAAGCAGAATACGGCGAGTGAGGCTGATAGCGGGTGGTCTCGTAGAAATACGAGCCGTCGTTCGGCAGGGAGCCATAAACTTCATCCGTCGATACGTGGTAGAAAAGATTGTCCATGAAGCCGTTCGGAGCCCAGAAATTCTTGGCTGCCTGAAGAAGAGTCAGTGTTCCCATCACATTCGTGCGGGCGAATGAGAAAGGGTCGAGCACCGACCTGTCGACGTGGCTTTCGGCGGCAAGATGGATGATTCCGCCGACGTCGTACTTGTGAAGCAATCCGTCCACAAATGCGTAGTCGCAGATGTCCCCCTTCTCGAAAACGTAGTTAGGCTTGTTTTCAACGTCCTTGAGATTCTCGAGATTGCCGGCGTAAGTCAGCAGGTCCAGGTTGATGATTCCAGTTTCAGGATACTTGTTGACGAAGTGGCGGACAAGATGGGACCCGATGAATCCCGCTCCGCCTGTGACGATTATACTTTTCATATCTATGCTGTTTCAGTTATCAAAGATAAGCAAAAAAACGAGGCCCGCTAATCGAATCAGCGGGTCCCGTAAATCGCCATCAGGAGTAAATCGCTAATGGAGGAATTCCACAGTATAGCCAAATGGCCTGACATTCACTGTCTCAGGCCTTGTATGGTTAAATGCAGACGTCTCGACCATCCCGAGATACTCGAATGCAAGGGCAGGAAGATTGACTTTGACCGTGACCTCTTCAGAGCTGAAATTGCATACTACCAGCGCCGACTTGCGGCCGTCGGAACGAATGAAAGCGAACTGTTTGGATGGATCGAAGCAGTACGAAAAAGGATTGCAGTACTGAAGGTCGAAACTCCTGCCTCCGAGGAAAGGTGCGGAGACGGCGTATTTCATAAGCCGGCTGTAAGCATTCAATGCCTTTCTCTCCACCGGAAGAGATTCGCCTGCAAGAAAGCGGCTTACACTTGGGACAACGCAGTAGTCGTAGATGGATGTCCTGCCGTCTGGTCCGCTGAAGCCTTCGCTTTCCATGCCACGCTCGCCGAATTCCTGGCCGAAGTAGATCATGAAGGAAGCATTGTTGAACAATGCTGCGACCGCAGCGGCGCACATCTGGGTGCGCGCATCCAGCAGGGCTGCTCCTTTTGCCGCCGAAGCCGTCTGCATCGATTCTGCTTTTTCTGCAACATTTCCGGTCACGAAATCCGAAGCAATGCGCGGCTCGTCGTGGTTCTCGAGAAAGTTCAGCATATTGTCCTGAAGGTCTCCGAGAGACTGCCAGGCGCCAGAGATGGCTGAAGCGGGCTTGGAGCCTTCAATTATGCCGCGAAGGGTGTCGTACATCCCGCTCTTGTCGTACAGCAGGCTGAATCCGGCATCGCGGTAACGACGGTAATTCTCAGGCTTATAGACTTCTGCGATGAAAATGACATCCGGATGAAGCTTATGGACTTCAGAAATCGCATAAGCGAAGAATTCGCAAGAAACCATCTCCACCATGTCGCAGCGGAATCCGTCTACGCCCTTTTCAGCCCAGAATAGAAGTATGTCCTTCATCTTCTTCCAAGTGTCGCGGCTGCCATAGTTCAGCTTGACGGTATCATACCAGTCGTCGACAGAAGGAGTCGGAGTGAAAGCGTCATTGCCGGTGGCTCTGGCAGGATCCTCGATGTAAGGGCAGCCTTCCTCGACAGGAAGCGTGAGCGGAGCATTGAGGAGGAAATAGTTTTCAGAAGTGAATTCGTTCCTCCGGGAATGGTACTCGCGAGCGACATGGTTCGGAACGAAGTCGATCACGACCTTCATCTTGTGGCGGTGTGTCCTGACTACGAGGGAGTCGAACTCCTTCATCCTGTAGCTGAGCTTGTCGGCAAGCTCGGGAGCCACGTCGTAATAGTCCCTAATGGCAAAAGGAGAGCCGCACTCCCCTTTCACCGGAGTGGGATTGCACTCCTGGACGCGAGTGAATACGGTCTTGCTGGAATGTGCAAGCACTCCGGCATACCATACTGCATCGATTCCAAGCGAGGCTATCTGATTCAGCACTTCATCCGTAATGTCGGAAAACTTGCCGCTTCCGTTGCTCCGTAAAGTGCCATATCTCCGTGTCTTCCTATTGCCGAAGGCACGGAGCAGTATTTCATAGACGTTCATCACGCGGCTACCAGTTCAGGATCCTGCGGAAGTCATATTCCTCCGGATTAGGAACATACTTCCTTGCAGCCTCGTAGTCCGCAGGTGTGATGTAATGGCAAATGTGATTGTAGATGCCTTGAGCCATGTCTCCATCGATGTCGACGACGCGCGGCGGTATCTTTCCGGTAACCTTGTCCTGGAGGTCCTTTAGATAAAGGGGACGGGTCTCGCCCATCTGGTCGACATAGACCATGCAGGCAGTCTCGCCCTGCTTGAAGAGCTCGTAGACTCCGAAGCCGAGCTGAGTGCAGTACATAAGGTCGTAAGCTATAGGAGCGACGCAGCGGATGTCGTAGCCGATTTCCACCGGACGCGTCTTGATCTTAAGGCCAAGAGCCTTGAACTTGAGGTCCATAAGGTCATTGAAGAGAACTGCCTTGGAAACCTTTCCGAGTTCCGGATGGCCGTGTTCGTCGTAAGTGAAGCGGAGGCCGGTAGCCTTCAGGTCTTCAGGATCCATTCCGTCGAAGACGCCTTCGGCGATCACGATGCCGCCGTAGGAAATGTCCATCACCTTCCTCTTGAGAATGGATGATATCGAGAGGTTCACAATCTTGTCTATGGATATCTGGGTCTTGTTGAACATCTCCGGAATTATGATCATCGGATAGTGGCAGGCAGCGCCGATTCCGAGCGCAAGATGGCCTGCAGTCCGTCCCATGGCTGAAACCAGGAACCAGTTGCCTGAGGTACGGGCATCCTCATACACGGTCTGGGCGATGCGGCATCCTTCAGCCTTTGCGGAATTGAATCCGAAGGTCGGGGTGTTCATCGGAAGAGGCAGGTCGTTGTCTATCGTCTTTGGGACGTGGATGTTCTTGATGTCGTAATGCTTTGCCTGCAGGAACTTGCCGATCCTGTTGGCTGTGGATGCGGTATCGTCGCCGCCGACAGTTACGAGAAGCTTTACGTTATTGTCCTGGAAAAGCTTGAGGTTAAAGCGCTTTTCGAAATCCTCGTCAGTAGGCTTGTAACGGCTCATCATAAGATAGGAGCCGCCGCGGTTGAAGATGGAGTCGGCCGTGACGAAAGTCATGTCCTCCATGCGCGGATCCTCCTCAAAGAGACCCTGATAGCCGCCGTGAAGGCCTATGACTCTGTAGCCATTGGCGAGAAATGTCTTTGAGATGGTTCCGACGACCGTGTTCATGCCCGGGGCCGGACCTCCGCCTGTAAGGATAATGATCGATTCTTTCATGATATTAGATTCTTAAATATTTTGTTGTTGGATTAATCTGCGCCGTAACGGGGGCAAATTTACTATATTTTTCAAAAATTGACTATTTTTGTAACTAATAAGGCGGAAGCTGAAAATGGCTAAAATCACCAGAGAAGCTGCGAAAGAACGCATTGCAGAGCTGACTTCGACTCTAAAGGAGGCGAACAGGAACTATTATGTCCTGAACGCTCCCACAATGAGCGACTTCGAATTCGACACAATGCTTCAGGAACTTCAGGCTTTGGAGAAGCTCTATCCCGACCTGGCACTGCCCGATTCTCCCTCTCAGAAAGTCGGAAGCGACCTTGAGAATATGGCTCCAGGCTCTCCTCTGAAGGAATTCGCCCAATATCCGCACCGCTATCCCATGCTTTCCTTGGGAAACACTTACAATCTGGAAGACATGTACGAGTTCCACCGCAAGATCAAGGAGCTCGTCAGCGTGCCTTTCTCCTACTCCGCTGAGCTAAAGTTCGACGGCGCCGGAATCTGCCTTACCTATCGCGACGGAATCCTGGTACGCGCCCTGACTCGCGGCGACGGCCACATCGGGGATGACGTCACCGCCAATGTAAAGACCATCAAGGCAATACCCTCAGTGCTTCATTCGGACGGCAGATGGCCTGTCCCGAAGGAATTCGAGATCCGCGGCGAAATATTCATGCCTTACGCCGCTTTCGACCGGCTTAATGCCGAACGCGACGAGGATGGCGACCAGCTTTTCGCCAACCCACGCAACGCTGCAGCGGGCAGCCTCAAAATGCTCGATCCTGAAATAGTTGCCACACGAGGCCTCGACTCCATACAATACCACATGCTGGGAGAAGGCCTTCCATACGCCTCCCACGACGAAATGATGCAGGCAGCCGCCAGCTGGGGAATTCCGACGGGCAAGTACTCCAAGATCTGTCATAGGATCGAAGATGTCATAGAATACATAAGGTTCTGGGACACGGAGCGCAAGAAACTTCCATTCCCTACCGACGGGGTCGTCATCAAGGTGAACGAGTTAGCCCTCCGCACGCAACTCGGCTATACTAGCAAGATCCCGCGCTGGGCGACTGCATACAAGTTCAAGCCAGAGCAGGCTTGCACAAGACTCTACAGCATAGACTATCAGGTCGGGAGAACAGGCAAGGTGACTCCAGTGGCTAACCTCGACCCGGTCCAGCTTTCCGGAACGGTCGTGAAGCGCGCGACGCTCCACAACGCCGACCAGATGGATGCGCTGGACATCCACATCGACGACTACGTCTACGTGGAAAAAGGCGGCGAGATCATACCGAAGATCACTGGAGTGGAAATGAGCAAGAGACTCCCTGGAGCGGAGAAGCCGGTTTTCCCGAAAGTCTGCCCGGACTGCGGTACGCCCCTGGCCAAGGATGAGGACGAAGCTGCATGGTACTGTCCCAACGACGCCTGCCCCACCCAGATCAAGTCGAGATTCATACATTTCTGCTCGCGCCACGCAATGAACATACTTGCCGGCGACGCTACCATAGACCAGCTTTTCAAAAAGGGATACATCCTGCATCTTTCAGACATGTACGACCTTACTAAAGAGCAGCTGCTCACCCTAGACGGCTGGAAAGACCTGTCGGCCGAGAGGTTCCTGAAGAGCATTGAAAATTCGAAGAAGGCGCCTTTCTCGGCAGTGCTCTTTGCATTGGGCATAAGACATATAGGCGAAAATACAGCAAAGGTGCTCGCATCGCATTTCAAAAGTGTCCAGGCGCTTGCCGCCGCATCGGAACAGGAGCTGGACGAAATGGACGAAATCGGCCCTGTCCTTTCAAGGAGCATAAGGGAGTATTTCGCGGATGCGCGTCACATTGTTTTGATAAACAGGCTGAAAGCCGACGGGCTGCGGTTCGAGCAGGAAGAAGAGCAGAAAATCAGCGACATATTGGCAGGAAAGACCGTGGTAGTCACAGGCACCTACTCCATCCCACGCGATGCGATGAAGAAGCTGATCTCCCAGAACGGAGGAAAGAACACGTCCAGCGTCAGCGCAAGCACCAGCTATCTGCTTACCGGAACGAAACCCGGCCCGGATAAGGTCAAGAAGGCTGAGAAGTTGGGCGTCAAGATGATGACCGAAGAAGAATTTCATTCCCTGATCAATGACGGACATTAGGACAAAGGCGCTGAACACCTACCAGAGGTTCTTCAAGTTCATCACGCATGACTTGTGGGTCGGGGACTTCACAGAAGTGAAGGAGTCCACGAAAAGGCTGATCCAGTACCTTAAGGTCGCTGTCATCACATTAAGGAACTTCATCGACCACAGCATAGGCCGCGAGGCTGCAGCACTGAGCTATTCAAGCCTTATGGCGATTGTCCCCTTCATCGCCATGGTGCTTTGGATATCAAACGGCTTCGGGCTGAGCATAGCATTGGCGGACCTGCTTTACAACTCCTTTCCCGACAGCCAGCAGATGGTCGACTCGGTGCTGAGAATCGCAGACAACATCCTAAACACCACACAGCAGGGACTCTTCGGATGGATTGCATTCGGAACCTTCATCTGGCTTGTCATCTCAATGCTCCTGAACATCGAAGGAGCATTCAACAAGATATGGAGCGTTCAGAAATACCGCGCACTATGGAAGCGCGCGCTGGTCATAGTGGCCATCATTATCCTCTCTCCGTTCATTTTGCTTCTCTTCCTCTACGGGATGATGTATTTTACCAAGGGGCTTAAGGGGGTGGTCACCACAGGTACGGGAGCGCAGTTCCTGGACTTCATCGCCTCGAACATGTACTGGCTGATCTTCTACATCATCATCGTCTTGGTATTTACCCTGATGTACAGGCTGATACCTCATGCAGACGTGCACTGGAAGCCGGCTTTCCGCTCCTCGCTTCTTTCAGGTCTGGCATTCCTAGTCCTACAGTTCCTGTACCTGAAGACACAGATGATGGTTTCAAGGACCAACAGCATCTACGGAGCGTTCGCCGCAATCCCTCTCGCAATGGTCTGGCTCAGCTACTGCTGGCAGATCATCCTTTTCGGATCGGAACTCTCCTATGCCTACCAGCACGTCGACACTTATGACAAATACGCCACCATTATACCTGAAATCAAGGTCAAGCCCAAAACCAAGGACAATGCAAAGAAAGCGGAAGTCGTCCACATCGCTGCCGAAGGGACCAAGATAAGGCGCATCGACCCTGCCGGAAACTGCTTTCTGAACAGCGCAGCCGGACAGGCAAAAGAACCGGAGGCAGACATCGAAAAGGCTCCTTCCACGAAATAATCCCCAAGAATATGGCATTCACTGAAGAAGACAACAACTTGATAGACAGCAAATGGGAAGAGCTCCGGCTCGCCGCGCTGAAGCGCTGTGCGAGTCAGGATGAGTATGAGACCGTCATCAGGGCCTTCAACTTCGCCAGGGAAGCCCACAAGGGAGTCAGGAGAAAATCAGGAGAACCTTACATCATACACCCCATCGCTGTGGCGCTGATAGTCGTCAAGGAGATAGGATTGGGCTACAAGTCCATCTGCGCAGCGCTTATGCACGACGTGGTGGAAGATACGGACTACACCGTCGATGACATCCGACGGCTTTTCGGCGACAAGATAGCCGAGCTTGTCGACGGCCTCACCAAGATCAAGAGCGCGCTCCACAACGACGCCAACATGGACGACAAGAGCCTTCAGGCAGAGAACTTCAAGCGCATCCTTCTCACGATGAACGACGACGTGAGGATCGTGCTGATCAAGCTCGCAGACAGGCTCCATAACGTCCGCACCATCCAGTACATGCCTGAGCACAAGCGCGACAAGATTCTGAGCGAGACCATGTACATCTTCATTCCTCTTGCCCTGAGACTAGGTCTCTACAGCATCAAGAGCGAGATGGAGAACATCTGGCTCCAGTACAAGGAGCCGCAGGCTTATGCCGAAATCAGGGAAAAGTTGAACAAGGTCATGCTCGAGCAGGGCGAATCCATAGACAAGTTCATCGCCCCGATTTCCGAAAAGCTGGACAACGCCGGCTTCAATTTCCAGATAATAAAGAGGATGAAGACACCTTACTCCATCTGGGCAAAGATGAACGTCAAAGGCATCCCGTTCGACGAGATCTACGACCTTTACGCCGTAAGGATAATCTTCACACCGATGGAAGATACGTCTGAGCGCGAACAGTGCTGGCGCATCTTCTCGATGGTCACCGACCTATACCACTGCAAGACTGAACGAACGCGGGACTGGGTGAACTACCCGAAGAGCAACGGCTACGAAGCCCTCCACTGCACCGTCATGTCGCAGGGAGGCTACTGGGTGGAGGTCCAGATACGCAGCGAGAGGATGAACCTCATAGCCGAAAAGGGCATCGCGGCGCATTGGGCATACAAGAAGAAATACAACATCCAGGAGGATGAAAACGAGGTTGACCTTTGGCTGAAGAAGGTCCGCGACGTCCTGGAAAGCCCTGACGCCAACGCGCTGAACTTCCTTGACGACTTCCACAAGGAACTGGTCACGTCCGAGATCTACATCTACACTCCAAAGGGTGAAAGCAAGACCATGCCGAAGGGAGCCACCGCACTCGATTTCGCCTACACCGTCCACTCCCATATCGGAGACAAGGCCATCGCAGCCAAGGTCAACCAGAAACTCGTTCCGCTTTCATACGAGCTCCAGAACGGCGACCAGATAGAAATCATCACCGCCGAGAACTCGAAGCCTAAGCGCGAATGGCTTGACTTCATCAAGACCAGCAAGGCCCGAAGCGAAGTCATCGACGCACTGAAGAACGACACGAAGAACAACATAGCCGAAGGGATGTCGATCCTTTCGGCGAAGCTGGCCGAAAACGGCATCAAGCCGAGCAAGAGAACCATCACAAAGCTGATGGACTACTACCAGCTCAACGGTGGCAAGGACGACCTTTACAACAAGATCGGAATGGGCATCATCGACCTGAGCGACCTCCATGACGTGCTAAAGACGAACAGCCAGAAGAAGAACGTCGAGATGTGGGGAGTCTCAGCCATTGCCGACCCCAACCAGAAGGACGGATACGTCCTGAGCGAGAATCCGAAGGACATGTCGCTCTCCTTCAAGATAGCCGACTGCTGCAACCCGATTCCAGGCGACAGCGTAATGGGATTTCTCGGCGACGACAAGAAGGTGATAATCCACAAGAAGAGCTGCATGGTAGCCCAGAACCTCGCTTCGGTCCAAGGAGACAGGATAATCGCCGTCAAGTGGAGCAAGTTCAACGTCCAGTCCTTCCTGGCACGCATTTCGTTGCATGGCATCGACCGGATAGGCATGCTCAACGAGATCACCAAGCACATTTCGCTCGAACTGAGCGTTAACATCCGGAAGCTCTTCATACAGTCGCACGACGGCATTTTCGAAGGTTACATAGACCTTTACGTCAAGGATACCGAAGTGCTTAACAGCCTGATAGCCAAGTTGAGTTCCATCAAGGGGATGGAGAACGTGAACAGGGTGGAAATCAGCGGAAACAACAAAACGGAGGACACTGAAGAATGAAAAAGAAGGACATATTGACTTTTATGGCGGCCGCCGTGACCACGGCCGGGCTGGCACTGTTGCCCAACTCCTGTGCGAACACCAAGGCTGCTCCAAGCGGCGGATTGAAGGACACCCTTCCTCCCGTCCTGGTGAAAGTCGTCCCGCAGCAGAACGATACGGCCTTTCCGCGCACAAAGGGAAAGGTGACTTTCTATTTCAACGAATACACGGTAGTCAAGACCGCAAACGAGATATTCCTATCCCCTCCACAGAAAAAGAAGCCGGTCACCAAGGTTTCAGGCAGGAACATAATCGTATCCTTCCCAGATACCCTGAACGAGAACCAGACATATACGCTCGACCTTGGCAACGGCCTTGCCGACAACAACGAAGGCAACGTATTCCCGAGATTCGTATATACATTCTCCACTGGAAATGTAATCGACTCGATGTTCATTACCGGCAGCGTCATGGATGCCGAGAAGCTACTGCCTGTCAAGGGCGCCCTGGTTTCCCTCTATACGGACTTCAGCGATTCGGCCGTTTTCAAGCAGATGCCTTACGCCGCGACCAGGACAGACGACTGGGGATATTTCGTCCTCAGGAACATCAAGCCTCAGGAATACAGGCTTTACACCATCACCGATGCGAACACCAACAATCTCTACGACCCTGCCACCGAGAACATAGGCTTCATCTCACGCGTGGTGGTTCCCGACAGCGTCTGCAGGGAAGACAGCTATGCCCTCCAGGTATTCGACATGAAGGACACCCTCGGCTGCAAGATGCGTCCTACCGAATACGATATGCTGATGTTCAAGGAAGAGACGTCAAATCAGAAGATAACGAACTCCGGGAGGATATCACCGCGCGAACTTTTCATCAAGTTCCTATCTCCCAAGCCCCAGATAGACACCATCCATCTCTCCGGAGTCCGCGACGACAGGCTAATCAGGCAATTCAACGAAAAGAAGGACAGCCTTACCATTTACATCAACCAGCAGGGCTACATGTCGGACACGCTTTTCGGAGAAATCCGGTACCGCAAGACCGACTCCACGGGCAAGCTCTCCCCCATTACCGAAAAGCTGAAGCTGTTCGTCGAGCGCGCGGCAGCCGCCAAGCAAAAGAAGCAGAAAGACACGTCTATGAAAGCGACTCTGCAGGCCGAGCCGGACAAGGTGGAACAGGATGGATTCATCTTCACATTCCCGATGCCGCTTTCCAAAGCCATCTTCGACTCAGTGCATTTCGTTTCCAAGGATCCTCGCGGCAAGGAAATCAACGAGAAATTCATCGTCAAGAAGGACGAAAAGGATGTGAGAAAATACGAACTCAAGCCGAGGACGACTCTCCAGATGGGCTACGATTATACCTTGACGGCCAAGAAAGGCATCTTCACCGATATCAACGGCCTGCCTAACGACAGTCTGGGCGTCACCGTCACCCTGCCAAAGGGAGAAGACCTCAGTTCAATCACCTTGTTGCTCGAAAACGTCGACAAACGCTACATCGTCGACCTCGTAAGCGAGAACCGCGACAAGGTGTACCGAACCTACCAGGTTGAAAAGCCATGCATCCTCAAGTTCCCTTATTTAAAGGAGGGCAAATACTCCATCAGGATTACCGAAGACGGAAACCGCAACGGCGAAATCGACACGGGCAACCTGCTTGAGCGCCGCCAGCCAGAAAAAGTGCTGCTCTATTATCTACCGGGGCCTCTCCCTCAAAAGGCGGTGATCGAACTGAAGGCGAAGACCGACATTGAGCAGACCATTAACATTGGAAAGATGTTCAAATAACACGATGAAAGCGAGATTTCTGACATATATTCTGGTTGCAATGCTGCTTGCTGCCCAATGCCTGCCTGCTGCAGCCCAATCCAGGAAAAATCCTAAGGACACGGTCATCACGATGGCCCAGGACTCGGCAACCATCTCCGGCACCGTCGGCAAGAACGGCAAGAAGATACTGAAATACCCGCCTTATCACATGATTGGCGTACAGTATTCCTACGACATAAGCGGGATTTCATTCTCGCCGGACATCACGCCAAAATCCACCCTTCAACCCATTAACATGGCAGTGCTTTACACTTGCTACATGAGTCTCTGGGACATGATGCCTTATTTCGGAATCCAGACTGGCGTCCGCTATGCCACAGAAGGATTCACATCCGGATGGAACAACTGCAACGGCACCTATAAAGTGCTGGAGGCCCCGCTGATATCTCAGTTCAACTACCGCATCGGTCCCATCAGGATACTGCTCGACGGAGGCTGTTACTGGGGCTACAGGCTTTCCGTATCCCGGATCCTCACCGACGACTACACAGGCGAAACGACTACATCGACGTCATTCGATTCGAACGACATCCGCGAGGACTACGGCTTCATATTCGGCGGCGGGTTCGGAATCATACTCGGCCCGGTAGAACTTCACCTCGAGGCAAACTACAAGCGTTCGATGTGCAGCGTCTACCAGACCACCAAGATCAGCGACGAATACTGGCTCTTCGGCTACGGCCACCAGATCCGCTTCTCAGCCGGAATCAACATCCATATTTTCTAGCACAATGCAACGAATCGGATTTGAGATCTGCGGAGTGCCGTTCGGCAACGGAGCCCCCATTGTGCTCCAGACGATGTGCAACACATCCACCGACGACGTGGATGCGTCCGTGGCCCAATGCAAGAGGTGTTTCGATGCCGGAGCAGGGCTTGTCAGGCTGACGACACAGGGACTGAGGGAGGTCGAGGCGTTGAAAGAGATAAAGGAAAGGCTGCACAGGGACGGTTACACGCTACCGGTGGCAGCCGACGTGCATTTCTCGGCAGAGACCGCCATCGCGGCGGCGAAAGTGGCGGACAAGGTCCGCATCAATCCAGGAAACTTCTCATTCACAAGGGTCCATTCGAAAGAGGCCGAGAAGGCTGCCGAATCCGCATTCGACAGGCTGATAGATGAATGCAGGAAGTCCGGAGCTGCTCTTCGCATTGGAATAAACCACGGTTCGCTCGGAGAGAGGATAACCTCGCTTTACGGAGACACTCCGAGAGGAATGTCGGAGGCGGCGGCAGAATGGATGGAGAAATGCCTTGAAAGAGATTTCACAAGAGTTGTCTTCTCGCTCAAGTCCAGCAACATCATCGTAATGACTGATGCGTACAAGGCGTTTTACAGGAAGATGTCTGATAAGGGCGCGATCTTCCCGCTCCACCTCGGAGTCACCGAGGCAGGCAACGGCGACACGGCAAGGATAAAGTCTGCGGCCGGAATATACACGCTCCTCAAGTCTGGCATCGGAGACACCATAAGAGTTTCGCTGACGGAAGCTCCCGAAAAAGAGATACCGGTTGCAAGGCTGATTGCCGAACACGACCCGAAAGGCTCCTACGACTTCGCAAGTTGGGAGGAATTCATTGTGGCAGCCTCATGCGATTTCGGACCGGCACTGATAGCCAAGCAGATATCGGACTTCGACATACGTGCCAAGGTGGCTGGCGAAGAAATTCCGAAGGAAAGGATGGAGTCATTCAAGGAAGACTTGTTGCAGGCTTGCAGGCTCAGTTTCTCGAAGCCGGAATACATCGCATGCCCCGGCTGTGGAAGGACGCTCTACAACATCGAGGAGACGCTCGACAGGGTAAAGACGGCTACGGCAGGGCTCGGCGGAGTGACGATAGCTGTGATGGGCTGCATCGTCAACGGTCCTGGAGAGATGGCTGACGCCGATTTCGGATATGTAGGCGCAGGGCACGGACTTGTAACGCTTTACAAGGCGGGGAAAGTCGTGGAAAAGAACATCCCCGAAAGCGAGGCCGTGGAACGTCTCGTGAGATTGATTTCGGATTCCAAAAAACTCTCTTAAAAACGGCACGGAGGTCTTGGTATTTTGGGGCAATAATCGTATTTTTGCGTCAAATCACGGATAATGCAACTGCAAAATAGAACTGAAGCCAAGCTTCAATTGGTAAATGGCCTTGAATTTCAAGGCTATTCTTTTGGTTACCAGGGACCTGCAGATGGAGAGACGGTTTTCTCGACCGCCATGGTCGGATATCCCGAGAGTCTGACCGACCCATCCTATTCCGGCCAGATACTCTGCGTCGCCTACCCTCTCATCGGCAACTACGGTGTGCCAAAGAACACCTCCACAAATGGCATTTCGGACAATTTCGAGTCCGAGAAAATTTGGGTGCGCGGCCTGGTCATCTCCGATTATTCATTCGACTACAGCCACTGGTCGGCGGTGGAAAGCCTCGACGAATGGCTGAAGCAGAACAAGGTGCCGGGAATCTTCGGCATCGACACCAGACTCCTGACGCAGAATCTGCGAGAGCACGGCTCCATGCTGGGCAGGATTGTTCCTGCAGGCAAGAAGGGCGGCTGGGAAATCCCAGACCCGAACAAGGAAAACCACGTTGCATTGGTAAGCTGCAAGGAAGTCATACGCTACGGCGCTTCAGAGGGGAGCAAGAAGGTCGTTCTGGTTGACTGCGGAGTCAAGCACAACATTCTCAGATGCTTCCTGAAGCGTGGCATTGAGATAGTCAGGGTTCCATGGGACTATGACTTCAACGACGGCTCTCTCGGAGACTACGACGGACTGTTCATCTCGAACGGGCCGGGAAATCCGGAGTACTGCGGCATCGCGGAGGATCACATCCGTCAGGCTATGTCCAAGGACAAGCCGATATTCGGAATCTGCATGGGCAACCAGTTGCTTGCAAGAGCGGCGGGAGCCTCCACATATAAGTTGAAATACGGCCACAGGAGCCACAACCAGCCGGTCCGGCTGGCGGGAAGCGACAAATGCTACGTCACCTCTCAAAACCACGGCTATGCAGTGGACGACAAGACACTGCCGGAAGGATGGGAACCGCTCTTCACCAACATGAACGACGGCACGAACGAGGGCATACGCTGCATCGGAAAGCCGTTCTTCTCAGTACAGTTCCATCCGGAAGCCTCAAGCGGCCCTACAGACACAGAATTTTTGTTCGACGAATTCATCAAGATGCTATGAAGAACAATAAAATGAAAAAGATACTGCTGCTTGGCAGCGGAGCATTGAAGATTGGGGAAGCTGGAGAATTCGACTATTCAGGGTCCCAGGCTCTGAAGGCAATGCGAGAGGAAGGCATCCATACCGTCCTGATCAATCCTAACATAGCCACAGTCCAGACTTCAGAAAAGATTGCGGACAAAATTTACTTCCTGCCCGTCACTCCATATTTTGTAGAGAAAGTGATTGCGAAAGAGCATCCCCAAGGCATCCTTCTTTCATTCGGCGGACAGACCGCGCTGAACTGCGGCGTCGCCCTTTACAGGAGCGGAGTCTTTGAAAAATACGGAATGGAAGTCCTCGGTACGCCGGTACAGGCCATCATTGACACTGAAGACCGCGACTGCTTCATCCATAGACTTAACGAAATCGACGTGAAGACCATCAAGAGCCACGCCGTATACAACATCGCCGATGCCGAAAAGGCTGCGGAAAGCCTCGGCTATCCTGTCATACTGCGCGCAGCCTATGCGCTTGGCGGACTTGGCAGCGGTTTTGCCGACAACAAGAATGAGCTCGACAAGGTAGCTGAGAAGGCATTCTCCTACTCTTCACAGGTTCTGGTCGAGAAATCGCTTAGGGGATGGAAGGAAATCGAGTACGAGGTAGTGCGCGACCGTTATGACAACTGCATCACGGTCTGCAACATGGAGAACTTCGACCCGCTCGGCATCCACACGGGAGAGAGCATCGTCGTCGCACCTTGCCAGACCTTGACCAACAAGGAGATATATCAGCTTCGCGAACTGTCCATCAGAATCGTTCGCCACATCGGAATAATCGGGGAATGCAACGTACAGTATGCCTATGACCCTTCGAGCGACGACTACAGAGTCATCGAAGTCAATGCAAGGCTCAGCAGAAGTTCCGCCCTCGCATCCAAGGCGACCGGCTACCCTCTCGCCTTCGTCGCTGCAAAGCTTGGACTGGGCTACGGGCTCTTCGAGCTGAAGAACTCAGTCACGAAGACCACTCCGGCCTTCTTTGAACCAGCATTGGATTACATAGTCTGCAAGATTCCACGCTGGGACCTCTCAAAGTTCCACGGTGTCTCGCGAGAGATCGGCAGCAGCATGAAGTCCGTCGGCGAAGTGATGGCCATCGGAAGGTCGTTTGAAGAGGCCATACAGAAAGGTCTCAGGATGATCGGCCAGGGAGCTCACGGCTTCGTTGCGAACAAGGAAATCGTCATACCTGACATAGACAAGGCGCTGCGCGAGCCCACCGACAACAGGATATTCGTGATCTCGAAGGCCTTCCACAAGGGCTACACCATCGACAAAGTCCACGAGCTCACCAAGATAGACAAATGGTTCCTCTGCAAGCTGTATAACATTATCGACACCGAGAACGAACTTTCCAAGCTGTCGGACAAAAAGGAGCTTTCAAAGGAACTCCTGCGCCTGGCAAAGCAGCAGGGATTCTCAGACTTCCAGATCGGACGCCTTATTTACCAGGACAAGTACGACATGGAGGAATCGGTCGACATCATCCGGGAATACAGAAAGAAACTGGGAGTGATGCCAGTCGTAAAGCAGATCGACACGCTTGCGGCCGAATTCCCGGCAGCCACGAATTACCTTTACCTGACTTACAACGGGACTTCCCACGACATAAGGTTCGAAAAGGACCATAAATCCGTAATAGTCTTAGGGTCAGGAGCATATCGTATAGGAAGCTCGGTCGAATTCGACTGGTGCTCAGTCAATGCGCTCCAGACCATCCAAAAGGACGGCTACAGGGGGATCATGATCAATTACAACCCTGAAACCGTTTCCACCGACTACGACATGTGCGACCGCCTCTATTTCGACGAGCTCACATTCGAAAGAGTGATGGACATCTACGACCTTGAGTCGCCTCACGGACTCATCGTTTCCGTGGGCGGGCAGATACCGAACAATCTCGCGCTGCGCCTCGACTCCGCCGGAGTCAAGATCCTGGGCACTTCAGCCCAAAGCATCGACAAGGCCGAAGACAGGAACAAATTCTCCGAAATCGTGGACAAGCTTGGCATTGACCAGCCGAGATGGAGCGAACTTACGAACATGGACGAAGTCTACGACTTTATCGGAAAGGTGGGCTTCCCCGTTCTGGTCCGTCCTTCATACGTGCTTTCAGGGGCTGCGATGAACGTCTGCTCGAACGACGAGGAGCTGAAGGAATTCCTGAAGCTCGCTGCGGACGTTTCACAGAGGCACCCGGTAGTCATTTCTCAGTTCATCCAGCACGCCAAGGAGATAGATTTCGACGCCGTTGCCGACAAGGGAGAGATACAGGCTTACGCCATATCCGAGCATGTCGAATTCGCCGGAGTACACTCTGGCGACGCAACGCTGGAGCTCCCCCCTCAGAAGCTTTACGTTGAAACTGTAAGAAGGATCAAGAAGATAGCCAAGAAGATCGCGATGGCACTCGAGATATCTGGACCTTTCAACATCCAGTTCCTGGCAAAGGAAAACGACATCAAGGTCATAGAATGCAACCTCCGTGCTTCAAGAAGCTTCCCGTTCGTTTCAAAGGTACTGAAGATCAACTTCATCGAACTGGCTACCCGAATCATGATCGGAGAGAAGTACGTCAAGCCGCAGAAGAACGCCTTCGACCTCGACTATGTCGGGATCAAGGCATCCCAATTCTCATTCTCCAGGCTTCAAAAGGCCGATCCGGTGCTCGGAGTCGACATGGCTTCCACCGGAGAAGTCGGATGCCTGGGAGACGACACGAGCGAAGCCATCCTGAAGGCGATGCTGAGCGTAGGGTACCAAATTCCTAAGAAGAACATCCTGATTTCCAGCGGTGACGCCCTTCAGAAGGCTTCAATGCTCAACGCATGCAAGCTTCTGGCTGAAAAGGGCTACAAGATATTCGCCACTGGCGGGACGTACAGATTCCTGATCGATAACAATGTGGACTGCGCAAAGGTCCTTTGGCCTTCGGAGAGCGACGTCTCGGACGGCAGCGTTCCTTCCGCCCTCGACATGATAAGGAACAAGGAACTCGACCTAGTCATCAACATCCCGAAAAACCTTACCCCTGTAGAACTGGACAACGGCTACAAGATACGCCGCGCATCAATCGATTTCAATATACCTTTAATCACTAACCCAAGACTCGGCTCTGCTTTCATCAGCGCATTCTGCACTTTGCCTCTCGACGACGTCCAGATAAAGAGCTGGGACGAATACAAGTCATAACTCCTTTCTGAGAGCCGCATGATTTCAAACATCTGGATTGCAATCCTAATTCTCCTAATCGGCATCGCAGCCTCCGTTTGGGGCGCCAACCTTCTGGTAGACAACGCCTCCATAATGGCTCGAAAACTTGGAATTTCCGAATTCGTAATCGGAATCGTAATCGTCGGGATCGGGACGTCGTTCCCGGAATTGTCGGTCAGCTTCTACTCGTCCATTATGGGGATGCCCGACATGTCGGTAGGCAACATAGTCGGTTCCGACATCTTCAACACACTTTTAATACTCGGCGTCACCTCGATGATAGCTCCTATCTTCTACGAAAAGGAAAATGTTCGAAGGGACATTCCTGTAGCCATCGCATCGGCTGTGATACTTACGGTCATGGCCCTCATCCACAACGACTTTTCCAGGCTTGAAGGCATCATCCTACTGGTGCTTTTCGGAGTTTACATATTCTGGATCCTTCGCGAAGGGCATAAGGATGCCGCTCTCAAGGCGGCAAAGGAAGGCAAGCCTGCCAAGGAAAAGATGTCAGCCGGAAAGACGGCTGCAGCCATCCTGCTTATTCTCCTTGGATTAGCGCTCCTTGTCTTCGGCGGCAAGTGCTTCGTCGATGGAGCGTCCTTCATCGCCCGTGCATGCGGAGTGACAGACGCATTCATAGCCATCACCATCGTCGCAGCCGGCACATCGCTTCCGGAACTAACTTCCAACATCGTATCCATCACCAAGAACAAGGGACAGATGGCGCTTGGCAACATAATCGGATCGAACATCTTCAACATCCTGCTGATAGTAGGCGGCAGCGCCACTATCCACCCTCTCACGATGTCGAATGTAACATGGGTCGACTTCGCCGTCCTCATTCTTTCGCAAGCAATGATGTTTGTCGCCGCATTCACTTTCCGGAAGCACAGGCTCGACAAGCAGGATGGAATCCTCTATCTGCTCTGCTATGGAGGCTACCTCGCCTGGCTTATCAGCCAGATCTGATGTCAGGATCCGATACCCGATCCAGCACCGGTTCAACTACCATCCAAATTCTATACTCAGCTCGTACGGACAGTGTTTCCAAAGCGGAAAGCACACGGTGGAACCACGTGTTGATGACATCGGATATGAAATAGGCCCTGCAGATATCTGCAGGGCCTATTTCATAAATAATCTTCGAGATCTCCGTGCGTCCTAGTCGGCGGTCAATATCAACTTCTTGGTGGAAAGCTTGCTCATGCCGTCGGTAATGAACAGCAACACTTCGCCGGAAGTAGCGGCGTTGGCCGTTATTGCAAGCGTTGCAGTCCATACCTTGGTGGCGGAATCCTGAACCAGGTGAGTGAGATTGACATTGAAGTAATTGGAAATGGATTCAATCTGAGGCGTGTCGTATGCGCCTTCGATGGTGATGTTCAAAATAGTACCGGCAGTGTGCTCAAAAACAGATGAATAAGAGTCCATGATAACATTGAAATTCTTGTAGTTCAAGACCTTGACGACAGTTCCCCCATCCAGGGTGAAGTACGTGAAATAATCGTCCGAGGTGATGGAGTCGAAGAGGTTGAAATCAGTGGATGCCTTTCCGTCAGAGCCGGTGACAGCGATGCGGTTCCCGTCAGAATCAGTGATGAAATAGGAAGCAGTCCCCACCTTGATGACCCAATAATCAACACCAGAAACGGTTGAAGTCCCAACAATCGGGTAAGAGCCGTTTTTGGTTGCGTCAGCGCCGATGGCCAGAATCCTATTTCCGGAAGCATCGAGTATAAAAGAATAAGAGCCTGAACCGTATTTTACTGTCCAGTAATATTTTCCATCTCCAGCATACTGAGAAATCCCTATTACAGGCGTCATGACAACCAGACTGTCCGAATCGGCATTCGTGCCATTGCTGATGTCGAATACGGAACCATCTGAAAAAGTGACCTTGTAGCCGACAATGCTGGTAGGACCCAAAATGATTTGCGAGCTGACGATCATGACCGTATCGTCGGTGAACTTCGCCGCCAATGCAAAGAGGCTTTCGCTCCTTGCATTTGAGGAATCGATTGCAGCAAGGACTTTTTCATGGAAAGACCACGTAGGAAAAACGACCTTGGATCCTCCTGTAAGGGTGAAGATGACTGAATCCTTCGATGCAGTAGTATCCACTGAGGCAATCCAGGAGTCGCCTCTGCTTCCGTCACAGGCTATCTTGTTGCCGCCGGAATCCAGGATGAACTCAGCTTCGCCGCCGTTGACCGAAACGGCCCAATAGTAATAGCCGTCGGTGGTATCCGCCTTTGCTGTCACCAGAGGCGAAATAGCGGCAGTGCCGTCAGTCCCTTTCACGCGAATCTTCGCTCCTGAAGAGTCCAGGAGGAAAGAAGTGTCTGTTACAGTGCACTTGCTCCAATAATAAACGCCGTCGTCTGCAATCTTGGTACCGATGGTAAAGGCGGGAGCATCCTTGCCATCGTCGCCATTCCGCAGGGTCAGGACAGTTCCCGACTTGAAGGAAACAGTGCGGATGGTGTCTCCATCAGTGACCGTCTGGGTGATTCCTGTGATGTAATCCATGGATTCAAGCTTCTCTATGGACTTCCTGGTCAGCGCGATGCTCGAATTGATGTCTGTCAGATAACCGGAAATCTTGGACCAGAGAGCTTCCGAAGGGAATTTAAGAAGAGTGCCGTCGCTCATCTGAAAAACGACATAATTTTTCGAGTCAGTGTATACGGACTTGAAGAATGTGGTCCCGGTGTCACCGGTAGCCTGTCCTAGAAGCGTCCATGTCTTGCCATTGTCTGAAGACATGTACCAGTAGCCGTCGGTGATTTTAAGTTGAGGAGTGATGGCGTCAGTTCCATTCTGTCCCGACGCACCCTTGTTGCCCTGGGCACCGTCGGCTCCATTGATTCCATCGGTGCCGTTCACGGCCCCGGCGCGCACCTTGAGATGTGTGGATGAATCGTATATATAGCTGGTTACTCCATTGTAGGTAACAGTCCAATAATAATATCCGTCTGTATACATCCTCACTCCTATTACCGGAGTGTATCCGTTGACCGCATTTGTGCCGTCAGTACCCATCGAGACGAGTATGGACTTGTCATTCGAGAAAGAGATCCTGTATGCGATGGTGTCGCCCAGAGAGACCACGGCGTTGTATCCTGTGACATAGTAATAGCTGTTATACATGGTCATCAGCGAAGACAGCGTCGCAGTCTGGTTTTTCATCCTGACAAGTTGCTGTTTGACGGTATCGACGCGCACGTTGAGGTCGTCGATCTCCTGATAATACTTGTTGTAGCAGGAGGTGGCAAGCAGCGGCATCAGGCAAATCGCCAATATGCTTAATAAGCGCTTCATGGCCTTGCTAGTTGAATTTGACAGTTCTCATCAGCACCTTGCCCTGACCGTCTCCGAAGAATAGGATGAGCTTTTGTTCAGAGGCTATGGGAGTACCTATGAAAGTGACGGTTACAGTGCCGGTGAAGGTGCTCAGGGCAGTGTTAGAAGTTATGCTGCCCATGGTCACCGAGCTAATGCCTGACGAGGCGTAGTACTGGATATCAGGCAAAGTGATGTAGCTGCATGAAACCACGAAACTGAGAACATAAGACTTCGTGTCGGAGGTCGTCGGGATCGTGTAGTCGGTGCCCATGGACGTTGTGCCGTAATTCCAAGTGCTAAGAGCGAATTGCTTGTAAATCGGAACCTTGAATGTGGTCGTTCCGTCAGCAAGCACGAGAGTCATGAAATCGGAATCGGTGGTTACGGACTTGAAGAAAGCAGTGCCGTCCGCTCCGTCCTTGGCGCTGGCAGCAACCTTGTTGCCTTCAGAATCCTTCACATAGGAAGTGTCAGTTCCAACGATGACTATCCAATAATAGATGTCGTCGGAATCCTTTCTGACACTTATCAGAGGGGTTGACCCATCCTTGCCGTCGACAGCGACTGCCTTTACCTTGTTCCCTTCCGAATCAAGGACCCACTTTGCAACGCTGAAACCATATTTGACCGTCCAATAATAAATGCCGTCGGTATCTTTGGCAACGCTCATCAGAGGTGCGACTCCGTTGTAACCATTATACAGATAAAGCGTCTTTCCGGTTGAAAGCGTGACTGAATAGCCCAAGGTGTCGGCATTGCTGAGCAGAAGCTGCACGGACTTGATATATGTCCTGGACCGGATGGCTTCCACGAGCGCCTTGGTGGTGGCGATATTCGTATTGAGAGTATCGATGAGCTTGATGATCCTTTCATAAGCCGCGTAAAGAGGAATCTTTACCGTCGTGCCGTCAGGCATCGTGAAAAGAGCATACATCCCAGAAGACACATCGACGCTTGTGAAGAAGGAAGTTCCGTTCTGGCCTGAAGCCTTGACCTTATTGCCTTCCGAATCGAGTATCCAGGAAGCGGTCCCGCCATTGTAGGTTGCAGTCCAGTAATAAATGCCTGCGCTGTCGGCCACTCCTACGGTAGGAACCTGGCCGTTCTTGCCGTTCACTGCGGCAGCCTGTATCTTGTTTCCGCTTGCGTCAAGCATCCAGTTCGTTGTGCCGTTCACAGTCAGCGTCCAATAATAAACGTCGTCGACATCCTTCTTTGCACTGACTGTAGGAGCTACTCCGTCCTTGCCGTTTACGCCCTTGTTCAGGACTATGCTTGAGCCGTCCGAGAAGAGCACGGTGTAGCTCAGCGTGTCCTCCCCGCTCAGGTTAGGAGTCACCTTGCTGACGAAGATGCTGTTTGTGTAAATGGAGTCCACAAGCTTGCCGATGGCGGCGATCTGGTTGTTCATGTCCTTGACTTGCTGGAGAATGGCTTCGTAAGCAGCCACTGTAGGCACAGTAAAGGAACTTCCGCTGCTCATAGTGAAGACGACGTAGTCGGGGTTGGAAGTGTCGATGGATCCGAAAATGGCATCGCCTGTGCTTCCTGTGGCCTGTCCTACTTTTGTCCATGTAGAACCGTTATCGAGAGACACATACCAATAACCGTCCTGGATCTTCATCTGAGGAGTGGTTCCGTTCGCACCGTCCTTGCCGGTGTCTCCGGTTGCACCCTTGTCGCCAGTCTTGCCGTCGGTACCGTTCTTTCCGTCTACGCCGACCGCAAGGATCTTATTGCCCGATACGTCGGTGAGCCACTGAGCAGTCCCGGAGCCATAAGTTACGGTCCAGTAGAGATTGCCGTCGGGGCCTTCGGCCACTCCGATGACAGGTGTCTGTCCGTCTGTACCATCGGTTCCATTTTTGCCATTATAGATGACGATGGATGTGCCGTCAGAAAAATTGATCTGATAGCCGACTTTGACCCCGTTCTCCTTGTAATCCGCAACATTCAAGATGTAATTCTGGGATTTGAGTGCAGTTGCGAGTGTCTGGATGGACGCGATGTTTGTGTTAAGTTCGGTGCAATAGTTCTCAAGGTCGGTGACCCGTTTTGCCAATGCGTTGATCTGGCTGTCGATCTGCGTCGTGCACGACGCGAAAATCAAGAGCGAAGATGCCAGCAAGATGGCGGAGAAAGTTCTTTTCATCTTTATAATTATGATATTATGATTATTTCAAACCAGGCAAAAATAGGCAATCGCCTTCTAATACGCAAGTTCAAGTGCCTCAGCGACCACGTAGCAACTCCCGCCGATGAACACCGTACCATTATTAGATGCTTTTTTCATCGCCTTTGTTACAGCTTCGGCCACGGAGCCTGCAGCCTCTCCCTTGAGTCCCACAGCAGTAAGCCTCACACAAAGCTCTTCACACGGAAGTGCCCTGTTTCCCTTTGCATTGCAAAAGAAATAATACGCACTCCTTACAAACAAATTCTGTTCCGCTTCGAGATCCCTGTCCCTTACGACTCCCAGGACAATGATGTCCACTCCTTCCCTTTCGAGCTGCGGCATTACGTACGAGATGCCGTTCGGATTATGTCCAGCATCGCAGATGACTCTCGGCCCCGACTCCCTGAGCACCTCCCATCTACCCCTAAGCCCTGTCCTCGAAGCCACATGCCTCAATGCCTCCTCCGTCGCTTTCGTGTCAAAAGCAAAGCCTTCACCCTTAAGCACTTTCAATGCACAGCGCACCGTGCGGAGATTGTTCTTCTCATAGTCGCCCTGCAGTTCAAAGCCTTCCAGAGATGAGACTTCCCTCTCCTCATCCTGAGCAAAAAGCAACCGGCTGCCATGATTCGCAGCTTCCCGCTCGAACACCGGCCTTGTCTCATTCACGAACTCTCCCACCACTACAGGAACGCCGTCCTTTATGATTCCTGCCTTCTGCAAGGCAATCTCGGGCAACGTATGACCGAGGTACCTGCAATGGTCGAAAGCGATATTGGTGATAACGCTGAGTTCGGGAACTATGATGTTCGTGGAATCGAGCAAGCCTCCCAAGCCGACCTCGATTATCGCGATATCCAGATTCTGTTCGGCGAACCAGCTGAAAGCCAGTCCGGTAGTTATCTCGAAGAAAGAGAGGGAGCGTTCCCTTATGTATTGTTTCTCCTTGATGATGAAGTCGTAGACGAATTCCCTCGGCACCATTTCGAACGAATTGCCGATGCATACTTTCGCCCTTTCGCGGAAATCCATCAGATGAGGCGAAGTGTAAAGTCCTGTCTTGTAGCCGTTCGCTGCAAACACAGAAGCCAGGAAATGAGATACCGAACCTTTGCCGTTGGTTCCCGCCACGTGGACGGAGCGAAACGCCCTTGAAGGATAGCCCAAATGGCTGTCGAAAGCGCGCATAGCGTCGAGTCCCGGCTTGAAGGCACGATCCCCCACGACCTGAAACGAGGGGGAAAGCGAAAAGATTTCCTCCAATTCCATATTATAAATGTCCAAGTCCATACTGCAATTTTAGCAAAATTCAGTTTATGCTGTTTCCAAAAGAAAAAATCACTAATTTTACATTTATAAAAAGAGCAAACTTATCAACGACATGATTTTTTTCTTCTCAGACCGCGACAAGCACATCATTGCGGTAAAAGCCAAACAACGATTCGATGAAAGGACTATTGAAGCACTGAACTGGCTGTTTTCAGGCTCGCTGCTTCTGGATTCAGAAACGGTCGACGGGCACTTCGTGGGCCCGAGACGCGAAATGGTCACCCCCTGGAGTACCACCGCAGTCGAAATAACTCAGAACATGAAGGTCGACGGCATCGAAAGGATAGAGGAATTCTTTCCCGTCGCCAGTGCCGACGCTTCTTACGACAAGATGCTTCAAAGGATGTACGAAGGGCTTGACCAGAAGATATTCGACATAAGCCGCAAGCCTGAAGACATCGTCTACATAACCGATTTCAAGGAATACGACCGCAAGGAGGGCCTTGCGCTCTCCGACGCAGAGATAGATTATCTTCAGAATCTCAGCAAAAAGATCGGAAGGCCGCTGACTGACAGCGAAGTCTTCGGCTTCTCGCAGGTCAATTCGGAACATTGCCGCCACAAGATCTTCAACGGCACTTTCATAATCGACGGCAAGAAGATGCCTTCATCCCTTTTCAAGCTGATAAAGAGCACTTCCAAAGCCAATCCAAACAGCATAATATCAGCCTACAAGGACAACTGCGCATTCCTTGAAGGTCCCGAACTCGACCTCTTTCACCCTCAGGATGGATCCAAGCCGTCCTTCTTCGAGATGGACCGTGAAAAGACGGTCATATCGCTGAAGGCGGAGACCCACAATTTCCCGACCACAGTCGAGCCTTTCAACGGCGCAGCCACGGGAACCGGCGGAGAGATAAGGGACAGGATGGGCGGCGGCCGCGGCTCGTTCCCCATCGCAGGGACGGCGGCTTACTACACCTGCTACCCGCGCTTTGACGGCGACCAGCGCGACTGGGAAAACGTTCCTCCGCGCAAATGGCTTTACCAGACGCCTCTTCAGATATTGATCAAGGCTTCCAACGGCGCCTCCGACTTCGGAAACAAGTTCGGGCAGCCCATCATCACGGGATCACTTACTACCTTCGAGCACTTCGAAGGCGACCTAAAATACGGCTACGACAAGGTGATCATGCTCGCAGGCGGCGTAGGTTACGCCAAGCGCGACGAAAGCATGAAGGATATCCCCGTCAAGGGCGACCGGATAGTTCTGCTGGGAGGCGACAACTACCGCATCGGCATGGGCGGCGGAGCTGTATCGTCGGTAGACACGGGAAAATACGACAACTCCATAGAGCTCAACGCAGTGCAGCGCGCTAACCCGGAAATGCAGAAGAGGGTTTACAATGCAATCCGCGCACTTGCCGAAGAGAAGGACGACCCTATCGTTTCAGTGCATGACCACGGAGCCGGCGGCCACCTCAACTGCTTCTCGGAGCTCGTCGAAGAGAGCGGCGGGACCATAGACATCTCGAAGCTTCCGATAGGCGACCCTACCCTTTCCGACATGGAAATCGTCGGCAACGAAAGCCAGGAAAGAATGGGAATCGCACTCGGTGAAAAGGGCGCCGCCCACCTTAAGGAAATTGCCGAAAGGGAGCGCGCTCCTTTCTACGAAGTTGGAGAAGTTACAGGAGACCATCGGTTCACGTTCGCCGACCCTGTCAGAAAGACGTCACCTATAGACCTGGAAATAAGCGATATGCTTGGCTCTACTCCGAAGACGGTGATGGAAGACTCCACAGTGGATGCCACTTTCAAGGACGTTCCTTCGGCAAGCGGGATGAACGCCATCAAGCTTGAAGAGGTCATCGAGAAGATGCTCAGGCTCGAATCGGTTGCCTGCAAGGACTGGCTGACGAACAAGGTCGACCGTTCCGTGACAGGACTGATTGCGACTCAGCAGTGCTGCGGGCAGATACAGCTTCCGCTCAACGACTGCGGAGTGACGGCCATCGGTTACGAGAGCATGGAAGGCATAGCCACGTCTCTCGGCTCAGCTCCCATAGCCGGCCTGATCGACCCGGAGGCAGGATCAAGGCTGTCGATAGCCGAAGCGCTTACAAACATAGCATTCGCTCCGCTCAAGGAAGGTCTCAAGAGCGTTTCGCTCAGCGCGAACTGGATGTGGCCGTCCAGGAACCCCGGCGAGGACGCGCGTCTCTATAAGGCCGTCAAGGCATGCGCCGATTTCGCCATAGCCTTGGGAATCAACATACCAACGGGCAAGGACTCGATGAGCATGACCCAGAAGTATCCTGACGGAAGCAAGGTCGTTGCTCCCGGAACTCTGATGATTACGGCGGCTGGACGCGTGAGTGACATAGGAAAGACTTTGCACTGCGACCTGAAGCCCATCCCGGGTTCGCTGATCTATTTCATTCCATTTTACATGGGAGAGGACTATCCCCTCGGAGGCTCTGCATACGCTCAAGTCTGCGGGAAGATAGGGAAAAAGGCTCCGGATGTCGGCGCCGACGCCGATTCGGCCGAATACTTCGCAGCCTGCTTCGAAGCGGTGCAGGAACTTGTGAGGCAGGGCTTGGCATTGGCAGGACACGACATTTCCGCCGGAGGCCTGATCACTTCCCTTCTGGAGATGTGCTTCCCTACACCTGAAACAGGGATTGCATTGAACATCAAGAAGATGAACAATGACATGCTCTTCAGCGAAATGCCGGGAGTCATCATACAGACGGCAGAAAAGATTCCGGCAGCGGCAACGAAGGGAATCCAGTGCCTGAACATCGGCACAGTCACATCCCTGAGGGAAATCTCTATCAGACTGCAGGGAGTAAGCATCCCTATGTCGCTTGACGTCGACCTTTTGAGGGATTCGTGGTACAAGACATCCTATATGTTCGACTCGATTCAGTCCGCAGGCAAATCCGCAAAGCTGCGCTACGACAATTACAAGAAGCAGCCGATAGTCCCGATGTTCCCCGAAGACTTCACAGGCGCATCTCCTGCCCTACCGGCTCCGGAAAAGCGTCCTATTGCGGCCATAATCAGGGAAAAGGGATCGAACGGCGACAGGGAAATGGCCTTCGCCCTCTACAAGGCAGGCTTCAAGGTACGCGACGTCCATACCACTGACCTCACTGCCGGCAGGGAGGACCTCCACGACGTACAGCTCATAGTGTTTGTGGGAGGCTTCTCGAACGCAGACGCTCTGGGGTCCGCAAAGGGCTGGGCAGGGGCATTGATTTACAATGAAAAGGCCCATAAGGTCATGGATGACTACTACAACAGGAAGGACACCCTGAGCCTCGGAATATGCAACGGATGCCAGCTCATGGCAGAAATGGGCTTCATCACGAGAAACGACGGGATTGCATCCCCGAAGATGGAACACAACTGTTCGATGAAATTCGAAAGCGGCTTTTTGGGAGTCACCGTCCCGATATCCCCTTCCATAATGCTCCGTTCGCTCCAGGGCTGCACGCTCGGAGTCTGGGTGGCTCACGGAGAGGGCAGGTTCAAGTTCCCCGATTCCATCTCGCAGTACAACGTGGCATTGAAATATGCATACGACGCATATCCGGCAAACCCTAACGGCTCGCCTTGCGCAACCGCTGCCGTATGCAGCAACGACGGACGCCACCTGGCCATGATGCCTCATCCGGAAAGAGGCATAAGACCTTGGAACTGGGCGTATTATCCTTCAAAGCGCGCGAAGGATGAAGTCACTCCGTGGATGGAGATGTTCGTCAATGCGCGCAAATGGATTGAAAACAGAAAATAAAATGGCCAAGAAACTTCCCAAGATATTCGTATTGGACACCAACGTGATCCTGCACGACTGCATGTCCATCTACAACTTTCAGGAAAACGACATAGTGATTCCGATCACAGTCATCGAGGAGCTCGACAAGTTCAAGAAAGGCGAGGAGGCGACGAACTACAACGCGAGGGAATTCGCCAGGGAGATGGAAAAAATCTCGGCTGACTCGCTCTACGACGGAGGACTGCCTCTTGGCAAAGGTCTCGGAAAGCTGAAGATTGAACTTGGACATCCCTACACGCCCGAGATGAAGGAATCCCTCATCGACGACACTCCGGACCATAGGATCCTGGCAATCACCGAATGGGTGAAGCAGCAGCATCCCGACAGGCAGGTCATTCTCGTGACGAAGGACATGAACCTGAGGATGAAGGCAAAGGCCTTGAATGTCATGGCTCAGGACTATCTGAACGACAACGTCAAGGAAGACCGGCTGAAAATAATGACCGAGGACGTCCCTCCAATCGCTGACGCTCCAGACGATTTCTTCAACGCATTGGTCTCCACCGGAACCGCTCCAGTGAAGCTGCTGAATCGCAAGGACGTGTTTGCTGCCAACTCCCTGCTGAAGTTCGAGGTCAACGGCGGGATCCTGCTTGCAAGATACCGCGAGAGCGACCAGACAGTAGTGAATGTAAAGCCTTCCAAGGCATTCGGGATCTTCCCGAGGAACGACGAGCAGACCTTCGCTCTCGACGCCGCACTTAATCCTGACATACAGCTCGTTTCATTGACAGGAACCGCCGGAACCGGAAAGACTCTCCTGGCCTTGGCCGCAGCCCTTTCACAGGAGAGCAAGTTCGACCAGATCGTCCTGGCAAGGCCTGTGATCCCACTTCAGAACCAGGACATCGGATTCCTTCCTGGAACAGCCGACGAAAAGGTATCTCCTTATATGATGCCCCTCTTCGACAACCTTGCCGTCATCAAGAAAGCCTTCAAGAGCGACACTTCGAAGGAAGTGGTGCGCATAGAGGACATGCTGCGCCGACAGAAGCTGATAATCACTCCGCTTGCCTACATCCGCGGACGCTCACTGAACGACGTGTTCTTCATCATCGACGAGGCACAGAACCTTACTCCTCACGAAGTCAAGACCATTATAACTCGCGCAGGGGAGAACACGAAACTGGTCTTCACAGGTGACATCTGCCAGATAGACTCGCCTTACCTGGACATCCATTCCAACGGATTGAGCTACCTCACTGAAAAACTGTTCGGACAGCAGATATTCGAGCACGTGAACCTGGTCAAGGGAGAGCGGTCCGAACTCGCCGAACTGGCGGGTAGACTACTGTAAAGAAAATGAAAGAGATGCACATTTAATATTTTTTCCTTATATTTGTAAACTAAACCAGGCAGAATTATAACTAAATAATACAAATGACAAAAAGAGTTTACCGTTTTAACGGAAAACGTGCCGAAGGGAATGGCACGATGCGTGAATTGCTGGGAGGAAAAGGCGCGAACCTGGCTGAAATGTGCCTGTTGCACATGCCTGTTCCTGCAGGATTCACTATCACCACGGAAGTATGCAACGAGTATCTGAAGCTTGGCGGAAAGTTCCCGGAAGGTTTCAAGAAAGAGGTCGAAGAGGCCCTGAAAGAAGTTGAAACCGAAATGGACATGAAGTTGGGCGACCCTATGAAGCCTCTCCTAGTATCCTGCCGTTCAGGCGCCCGCAGCTCCATGCCGGGCATGATGGAAACGGTACTTAACATCGGCCTTTGCACCTCTACCATTCCAGGTCTCATCGCAAAGACTAAGAATCCGCGCTTCGTATACGATGCATATCGCAGGCTCATCATGATGTACTCAGATGTCGTCATGGAGAAAGCCGAGAACATAGAGCCGGCTGAAGGCAAGGGAATCCGCGTCCAGCTCGACAGGATGATGCAGGATGTCAAGGACAAGAAAGGGTACAAGAACGACACGGAACTTACCGAGGATGACCTCACAAAGCTCTGCGACGCATTCAAGAAGAGGATCAGGAAAGTCCTCGGCGTCGATTTTCCTGACAATGCCAAGGAACAGCTTTGGGGAGGCATCGGAGCCGTATTCAAGTCTTGGAACGGACGCCGCGCAATCTCCTACCGCCACATCGAGGGAATTCCTGACGATTGGGGCACTGCCTGCACCGTCATGTCAATGGTATTCGGCAACATGGGCGAAACATCGGCCACCGGAGTCGCATTCTCGCGCAACCCTGCAAACGGCGACAACCATTTCTATGGAGAATGGCTGATCAATGCCCAGGGAGAGGACGTAGTTGCGGGAATCCGCACTCCTAACCCTCTGAACGAGGCCACAAAGAACGAAAGGAACAAGAATATGGCATCCCTGGAAAAGGCCATGCCTGAAGTCTACAAGCAGCTTTACGACATCCGCACAAGACTCGAGCAGCATTACCATGACATGCAGGACATCGAGTTCACTATCCAGGAAGGCAAGCTTTACATGCTTCAATGCCGTGTAGGCAAGCGCACCGGCCTAGCCGCTCTCAAGATGGCCATGGACATGATTGAAGAAGGACTTATCGACGAAAAGACGGCGGTCATGCGACTCACCCCTTCTCAGCTGGAGGAACTTCTCCATCCGGTTCTCGATCCGGCCAGCGAAAAGACTGCCACTCCTGTGGCACAAGGACTTCCTGCAGGTCCTGGTGGATCGGTAGGCAAGATTTATTTTACGGCTCACGACTGCTGCGCAGCCACTGACCGCAATGAAAAGGTCATCCTCGTCCGCGAGGAGACGAACCCTGAGGATGTCGAAGGAATGCGCGCATGCGACGGACTTCTTACAGCACGCGGAGGCATGACTTCCCACGCGGCTCTCGTAGCCCGCGGCTGGGGAAAGTGCGCCATCGTCGGATGCGATGCCGTCAAGATAAACATCTCCACCAAGACACTTACCATCAATGGAATAGATTATCATCAGGGAGACGTATTCTCACTGAACGGCACCAAGGGGCTCGTTTATGACAAGGCCCTGAATACCATGGACGCTTCCGAGAATCCGCTCTTCGTGAAGTTCATGAAGCTCTGCGACAAGTACCGCAAGCTAGGTGTCCGCACGAACGCCGACAATCCTGAGGACGCTGCACGCGCATTGTCGTTCGGAGCAGAAGGCATCGGACTGTTCAGGCTCGAACACATGTTCTACGGCATCAATTCCGAAGCTCCGCTCGGAAAGCTACGCAAGATGATCCTCTCGAACACGGAAGAAGAGAGAAAGGTTGCCTTGAAAGAACTCCAGCCTTATGTCATCAAGGCCTGCAAGGGCACGATGAAGGTTATGGACGGCAAGCCTGTGACATTCCGAATCCTCGACCCTCCTTTGCACGAATTCGTGCCTCAGATCCTCGAGAAGCAGAAGGCTCTCGCAGCGGACCTTGGCATTTCTGTCAAGGACATCCAGAAGCGCGGCGCAGCATTGCACGAGGTCAACCCAATGATGGGACTTCGCGGCGTACGCCTCGGCATAGTCTATCCTGAAATCTCGGAAATGCAGTTCAGGGCAATCTTCACTGCCACAGCCGAACTGATCAAGGAAGGCCTTCACCCGCATCCGGAAATCATGATCCCCGTCACCATCGACGTAAGCGAGTTGAATTTCCAGAAGGAAATCTGCGACCGAGAGCACGACGCAATTGAAAAGAAGTTCGGAGTCAAGATTTCCTACGAATACGGCACCATGATAGAAATCCCTCGCGCCGCCCTGCTCGCAGACGAGATGGCAAAGACGGCGAAGTTCTTCTCATTCGGCACCAACGACTTGACTCAGATGACGTTCGGGTTCTCACGCGACGACGTCGGAGCATTCATGGGCGACTACATGAGGAAGAAACTCCTGACCGCCGATCCTTTCCAGACCATCGACCAGAAGTCCGTCGGAAGACTGATCAAGGTCGGAGTAGACGAAGGGCGCAGCACCAATCCTAAGCTGTTCGTCGGTATATGCGGCGAACACGGCGGAGACCCTGCTTCAGTCGAGTTCTGCCACAGGGTCGGAATGAATTACGTATCCTGCTCGCCGTTCCGCGTCCCTATCGCAAGGCTTGCGGCAGCACAGGCCGCCATCATCAACGACAAGAAGTAAGCGGCTCATGCCATTGAAGCGTTACATTCAGAAACTTATCCTTAACCGCTCGGACGCGCCGAGGGAGCACAAGTCGTACTGCTTCGACACGGCCCGCAGCGTCGGGATAGTCCTGCCTGTGACGGACGAGAACAGCGAAGAGGCGTTCGGCATCCTTAAATCCGCGTTGAAGAAATACTCCATTCCCCACAGCGGAATAGCAATCGTATGTACGAAAAAACCAATAGGCATGTTCTGGTGCATATCCGATTCCGAAATGACCGTGATCAACAGGAACGAGGTCAACTGGATTGGACTGCTTTCCAACGAACAGGATTCCTACCGCTTCCTCAAGCACAACTTTGACATTGCAATCAATTTATCAGTGGATGGTAATTTCACTGCCGAGTACATTATGAGAAGTTCCAGAGCCTATTTCAAGATCGGCTTCGGGAATGAGAACGACAACATTTACGACATGTCGATGCGGGGTCACGGAGAAAAGGAAATCCTGACTCAGACAGACCTTGCGAACCAGATCGTCCAATACCTATCCACCATCAAATCCAGATAAGCGCCCGAAAGGAATTTTGGGATGACTTAAGGGAGCGGTCTCATTTTCAGCCGCTCCCTTATTTTTTTTCAATGCAAGGCCCAGACCTGTGCGGAGAAAAGGAGGATTAATGCTTCTTCCTGGAAGAGAGGAGCTCGGACCCAATGACAATCGCGACTCCCACCAGACACCAAATGATGGCGGTAAGGACCTGAGGATTGCCGACCTGCGCGGCATAGGCATTAGGTGAAAGCACTTGAGAAATGCCGGAAGGGAGTGTGACGTTCCAAGGCCATACCTTAAGAAGCGAGCCCAGCATGAAGCCTGAAAGCAGGCAGATGGTGGCATCGTAGAACTTCTTCAGAAGCCAGGAAAGCAGATGCGAAAATGCTAGCAGTCCGATGACGCATCCCAGGAAGAAGACCACGATGAACCATATCTGGTATCCTGTCGCCTGGCCGACCGACATGTCGCCGAGAGCCTTCATTATCGTGTCGTACTTGCCCATCAGAAGCATGATGAAGCTTCCCGAAATTCCGGGCAATATCATGGCGGTTACGGCAATGGCTCCAGCGATGAACACGAACCAGAGACCATCCGGGGTCTTGCCCGGAGTCAGGAGACAGATGGCCGCACCGATTCCGCCGCCAATCAGCAGCGCGATGATCTGCGTCCAGCCCCAATGCTTGATTTCCTTGAGTACATAGACAGACGAGGCTATGACCAGGCCGAAGAAGAACGACCAGATGGCGATTGGCTGATATTTCATCAGATAAGTCATCAGGCGAGCAAGGGAGAAGATGCTGACCACAAGTCCGGCGCAGACGGCAAGCAGGAAGCCGAAATTGACCTTCTTTCCGAAGCTCTTCCACTTTAAGGTGAAGAGATACTTCATGGCGGGACCATCGATGGACTTGAGAGAGTCTACAAGTTCCTGATAGATGCCGGTCAGAAATGCGATGGTGCCTCCGGAGACTCCGGGAATCACATTGGCCGCTCCTACCAGCAGCCCTTTGATAAATAGAACTATATAATCCCATAAGGTCCTTTGCCTCTGGGTCAGTCCTTCCGAGATGGGCTGAGTGCTTGTAGTTTCCGGCATTGCCTTTTCCATTTGAATGAGTCGCAAAAATAGCAAATAATATTTTAAAAGTGTAAGTGAAGAGCTGCTGCGGGGGAGAAGATGGAACAATGTCACAGTAATGCAGTCGACGTATCAGCTTTCGTATGCACACGTGACGGCAAGCCTGGACGGAAGCATTGTCAACATGAAATCCATCTTCAGACCGCAGCCTTTCGACGGAACATACAGCGCCAATAAAAAAGGAGGCTTTAGGGCCTCCTTTTCTATTTTTCGAATGCAAGTTGTGGCATATTCAGCGTGCACAATCCGCGTCCAAGCGGCCAAGGCCGATTCAAGTGATCCCGAAGGGATTCGAACCCTTGACCCACAGATTAGAAATCTGTTGCTCTATCCAGCTGAGCTACGGGACCCCGCGCTAAAAAGCGCTGCAAATGTAAGAAAAAATAGCCATTTATCTAAAGCATTTTTATCGTTGCAGGCGAAAGTCCGGTGCAATAGGAAATAAGCTTCATGTCGATCTCGTTTGCAACCATCTGCCCATCTGTTCGACGACGTCACGGCCGATGGACATTCCGAGGCCGCCTCCCATCAGTCCGTCAGAACGCATGCCTTCATGCACCTTGCCCCTATCATAATTCGCAATTACAACGAGCGATATCGTTACTTTTTCCACTTCTTCGACATCAAGCCCGGCCAGATCCTCGGCAACCGCCTTGTACTCCCTGAGCCATTGTCCGGTAGCCTTCCATTCAAAATACGAGGTGTCGGCGTTCAGTACCTCTATATAATGATGACGCTCTTCGGAGTCTATGCATCTTGCCATCAAGATATTCTTCGGATCCTCCCATAGAGCCAGAATAAGCAGTGGATCGGAGAAGTATAGGTCTTCGAATGTATATTTCCCCGTAAAACGGCTGCATCAATGCAACATCTTCCATATCATCAAGATTTTCAGCATTAAACCTCTGCCAGCCTGACCATCTTGACAATCCATCCCGGCAGGTCCGAATCGTCGATCTTGGAATCAAGTACAGCGAGGTGCTTGAAAAGACAAAGACATTGTTCAAGGCTGTCTTTGCACTCTGTCAGGCTTTCAGGAGCGAGTCTCGGACAGAGCACCACTCCATAGAATTCCGGCTTGACAGGATTGTCGTTCTCATCACCGATATCGGCATCCGACCACATATATCTCAAGTTAGAATCGTACTTGTTGATTATTCCGATCACGCTGACCGGCTTGCCGTCCTTTCCGTCTGGCCTGACGTCAACGCAGGAAGCCATCTCTTGAAGCATCCTTTCGCGCATGTAATAATCTCCAATCTTCTTTAGAAAGTTCCCTTTGCATACGTTTCTGACTTCCACCACGTGTCCCCTTCCCCGTTCATCCTTACAATGCAGCAGGAAGACTCCGTTCGGGTCTTCCTCAGTTCCAAGCACTACCAGCTTCGAATCTGCATACCGTTCGATGGAAGTCATCTTGTACTTCCCGGCATAAGCCGCGTTCAGAAAGCCAAGCATGACCTCTTCATCCCCGAAAATCCTTTGAAAGGCTCTGTTGTCCCTCGGGTCGAGATAGCAGAGGCCTTGTTTGACATTTGTATCCATATCCTTTTCTTTTGTGAAGCCAAAGATATGTTCATGAGCCCTCAAATCATACGCACAATCGCATAATAATTAACTTGTTGCACATAATACCCGTTTAACGGAAAAAGCAACGCCGTCAGATTTCGCGCGTCCTGCATTCGCCTGATAATAGTTGACTCACAAAACGCCAAAAAGCGACTCCGGCCGAAGCATCTTTGGCCACTTCCGATACCCATCTCCGACCTGACATTGGCATTGCCAGCTCCGACTTCGACTGCGAAGGATGGCTGAAGAACTTCGGACACGACTGCAAAGGGCGGAAACGAAAAGCGCCCAATAGAGCGTGAATGGCAGAAGTTGGCGCCGACTGCGAACGACGGCCGAAAGAATTATAGAAGCAACTGGAATGTCGTCAGAAGGACGGATGGATTTCGGAGGCGATGTCTGAGGCGGAATATCGGCTGACAGACAAAAAAAAGCCGCTGAGAAGCGGCCTTAAATTTATCTTATGAATTATCGTTGCCGACAGATTATCTCTTAGGTTATCTAACCCTAAGGGACTTGCCGACGCGGAGGACAGTCTTCCTTGTAATACCGTTCAAGGAGCAGAGACGGGTTATGGTGGTTCCGTTGCGGGTAGCGATTCCGCCCAGGGTATCGCCCTTGCGGATCTTTATGTACTGAGCAGCAGATTCGGAAGCGTACTGCTTCTGGGTCTGGCCGTAATGGGAACGGATGTCGAAATACTGCTTGTGGAGTTCGAAACTGGAATCGCGAATCACTCCCGCCTGAAAATCGAAGATACGTTCAGGATCGAAGGCGTGTCCCTGATAACGCGTCTCGAAATGAAGATGAGGTCCAGTGGAACGTCCGGTGGAACCGCCTATTCCGATAGGTTCTCCCGCCTTGACCAAATCTCCGGTAGCTACGAGATGCCTCGAGAGGTGCCCGTAATACGTTTCAAGCCCGTTGGGATGCCGGATGACGATAAGATTGCCATACCCTCCGGTATCACGAGTGAGCTCAGCTATCCTTACAACGCCGTCAAATGCGGCCCTGACGGTATCGCCGACAGAAAGCTTGAGATCGGTACCGCGATGAGGCCTGCGCCCACGGTATCTATAAGTGGAATTGACCTTATCTGTATCCAACGGCATGCTGTAATGATTTCGGGAATCTACAAGAAGCAGGTCGATCTCGTCAGGCAGGGAATCCAGTGGAGCGCCCTTCATGTGAATGTTTTCAGTATCCCAATCGTCATAGATATCGTCATCCTCTATTACTGGTTTCTCAAGGTTGAGATATTCCCAACTTTTGTCGCTGTAAAGGATGATCTTGACAAACTTGTCTGCAGTGTTAACTGTGTCGATGGCGACTGACGCACTGACTTCAGGGGCTGAAGAAGAACCCGCCGAAGAAGACCCTGTGTTCAACTGCTGGGCATTCATCAGTCCGCTGCACAGGAAAAGAAGAGATATAAGGCTTAGTACTCTTTTCATTCGCGGTAGGTTTTAGACAGCACAAATATAAGATTATTTTAGATACATTTGTACGGCAACCTGACAAAAAATCCAATAATTTTTGTCTCAAAAAAATTAACATGAAGAATATCGGCATTTTCGGAAAACGCAACGTGGGCAAGAGCTCGCTGATCAATCTGCTGCTTGGACAGAATCTCGCCATTGTGTCCGACACTCCTGGCACTACGACCGACCCCGTCAGGAAAAGGATGGAAATCCACGGAATCGGCCCGGTGAACCTTATTGACACCGCCGGGATAGACGATACCGGAGAGCTGGGCAAGAAGCGGATCGACAAGACTCTTGACATCATCGACCAGATCGACACGGCAATACTGATGTTCTCGGGCAACATTTTCGCAAAGGAAGAGATGTACCTGATGAAGCTCTTCAAGGATGCAGGGCTCCCCACAATCCTGCTCCACAACCAGTCGGACATCATCCCGCTCGATTCCAGACTGGCCCAAGAGATGAATGAGAAGTATGCCGTAGACGTCCTCGAATTCTCGTGCAGCCTTCTGGACGAAGACGAACAAAAGGAAGCCGTCGAGAACCTATTCTCCCTTATAGGCAAATGCCTCGCGCAGGATGACATCGAGGAGAAGCCCATACTGCAAGGGCTGGTAAAGCAGGGCGAAACGGCTATTCTGGTATGTCCGATGGACTCAGAGGCGCCGAAAGGCCGCCTTATCCTTCCTGAGGTAATGGGAATCCGAGATGTACTGGACAACAATGCAATAGCCGTAGTAGTGCAGCCCTCAGAGCTCAAGCAGGCCCTCGAAATGCTGCCGAACGTCGCATTGGTGGCAACGGATTCACAGGCATTCAAGCAGATAGCTACGATAGTTCCTGAGAGCGTAGCATTGACTTCTTTCAGCATCCTGCTGGCAAGGAGCAAGGGAGCGTTCGAGACGTACACGGACGGAATCAGGCATCTGGACGGACTGATTGACGGAGACAGGGTGCTCATGCTCGAATCTTGCACGCACCATCCCACATGCGAGGACATCGGGCATGTTAAGATTCCGAAGATGCTTCAGGAATACACGCGAAAGAAGTTGGAATTCGTCTATTCGTCAAGCCTCGACGACCTGCCGGACCTGTCCACGATAGCGCTGGCCATACAGTGCGGCGGATGCATGGTGACCAAAAGGCAGCTTCTGACGAGGATCAAAAAAATAGTTCGCGCCGGGATACCCGTCGCGAACTATGGAATGACCATTTCATATATTACAGGAATCTACAAAAGAGCTATTTCGCCCGTCTGCCGGTAACCGGCTTGTTTTCGGGGCCGTTGTCTGAAAGGACGATTTTCCCGTCCTTCGCATCCACGCTTATTACGCTTTCCTTATGAATCTTGCCGGCTAAAAGCCCGGTGGCAAGCTGGTTGACAAGTTCGCGCTGGATGATGCGCTTGATCGGACGGGCTCCGTATGCTGGATCGTAGCCCTGTGCGTCGAGGTAGTCGACGAAGGCTTCGGTGTAATCAAGGTTGATGTCCATGCCCTTCATCTTCTCCTGAAGCTCGTTCATCTGAAGGACGATGATCTTGCGGACGTCGTCGCGGGTGAGAGGATGGAACATGATGATCTCGTCGATCCGGTTCAGGAACTCAGGGCGGATGCTGCGCTTGAGAAGGTCGATGACCTGCTTGCGGCACTCATCAAGGACCTGCGCGCGGTTTGCGTCAGTCATCCTGTTCATATAGTCCTGGATGATGTCGCTTCCGGCATTCGAGGTCATGATGAGGATGGTGTTCTTGAAGTCCACCGTCCTGCCCTTGTTGTCGGTAAGGCGCCCGTCGTCGAGCACTTGCAGCAAGACGTTGAATACGTCCGGATGGGCCTTCTCGATTTCGTCGAGGAGGATTACCGAATAAGGCTTGCGGCGGACTGCTTCCGTGAGCTGGCCGCCCTCTTCGTAGCCGATGTATCCCGGAGGCGCGCCGATAAGCCTCGATACGCTTTCACGCTCCTGGTACTCCGACATGTCGATCCTGGTGATGAGGTTCTCGTCATTGAAAAGATATCCAGCCAGAGCCTTGGCAAGTTCCGTCTTTCCGACACCGGTGGTGCCGAGGAAGAGAAAGGAGCCGATAGGGCGCTTTTCATTCTGTAGTCCCGCACGGGACCTGCGGACGGCATTGGATACGGCAGAGATGGCCTCATCCTGCGCCACCACTCTCCTGTGCAGCTCGTCTTCCATGCGGAGGAGCTTGTCCTTCTCGCTTTCCAGCATCCTGTTCACAGGAATGCCGGTCCATTTTGCGACGACCTCGGCGATGTCTTCCGGGCCGACGGATTCATTGAGGATAGGGTCCTTCTCCTGATCCTTCTTGAGTGAAAGCTCGTCGATTTCGCTGTTCAGCTTCGCAAGCTTGCCGTAGCGGATCTCTGCCACCTTGCCATAATCTCCGTTGCGTTCCGCAGTTTCCGCCTCAAGGTTCAGTTGCTCTACACGCTGGCGCTTGTTCTGTATGTCCTGAAGCAGGACCTTTTCAGTGTTCCACTTCTTCATGAGCACTTCACGCTCCTTCTCGGCCTGGGCTATCTGGGCGTTGATGTCGTCGAGCTTCGGGGATTGTCCCTCAAGCTTTATGCCTTCGCGCTCGATCTCAAGCTGCTTTATCTTGCGGTTGTATTCGTCGATTGGGTCAGGAACGGAGTTCATCTCCAGACGCAGCTTAGCGCAGGCCTCGTCGATGAGGTCGATGGCTTTGTCCGGAAGGAACCTGTTCGTGATGTATCTGTGAGATAGTTCCACGGCGGCGATGATGGCGTCGTCCTCTATCTTTACCTTGTGATGGTTCTCGTACTTCTGCTTGAGACCGCGGAGTATGGAGATCGACTCGGCAGGCGAAGGCTCGTCGACCATCACCATCTGGAACCTGCGCTCGAGCGCCTTGTCTTCCTCAAAATATTTCTGATACTCGTCAAGAGTGGTGGAGCCTACTGCTCTCAGCTCTCCGCGGGCCAATGCCGGCTTCAGTATGTTTGCGGCGTCCATCGCTCCGCTCGTGCGGCCTGCGCCGACGAGGGTGTGTATCTCATCGATGAAGAGGATTATCTCTCCCTCGCTCTGCGTGACTGCCTTGACGACGCCTTTCAGGCGTTCCTCGAACTCTCCCTGATATTTGGCGCCTGCGATTAGCGCGCCCATGTCGAGTGAGAAGATCTGCTTAGTCTTCAGATTGTCAGGAACGTCTCCGTTCACTATCCTCTGGGCGATTCCTTCCGAGATCGCGGTCTTGCCCACGCCCGGCTCGCCGACCAGAATAGGATTGTTCTTTGTCCTGCGGCTGAGAATCTGAAGCACTCTCCGGATTTCGTCATCACGGCCGATGACCGGGTCAAGCTTGCCTTGACGGGCCATGTCGTTCAAATTGACCGCGTACTTGTTCAGTATTTCCATGTCTTCCTTCGTAACCATATATTTTTCTCTCCTTTTTTCAAGTTTCGCAATTTTGCTGTAACAAATATGTGCCAAAGGGCAAAACGTGCCATTTTGACACCACAAAATCGTGAGCAATTTCATACCTTTGTGATTGCCATATTTGAAACAACGAACTAACACAAATGAAAAAGAACTTGACTCTAACGCTGATCGCACTCCTTGCGATCACTATCGGAGCTTCCGCACAACCACAGGCGACGCAGGCTTCCAAAAAGGACTCTTCCGCATTTACATTCACCACCATCAAGGAACTGCCCATAACATCCGTAAAGGACCAGAACCGTTCCGGCACATGCTGGGATTACTCCACCCTTTCCTTCCTTGAATCGGAGATCCTCCGCGTCAAGGGCGCCAAGGCAGACACTGCTCTCTTCCTTTCCCCGATGTTCGTCCTCTGGAAAAACTACTCGGAAAAAGCCACAAAGTACGTACGCATGAGCGGCAAGCTGAATTTTGCCATAGGAGGATCATCCATGGACGCCATCCACGCAATAAAGGATTACGGCATAGTTCCGAACTGTGAGATGCCTGGCTATTTCTTCGGCCAGCCCGGTCCGGTCAGCGGAGAGATGGATGCCGTCCTGAAAGGATACGTCGACGCAGTGAACGCCAACCCTAACGGGAAGCTCTCACCAATCTGGCACGACGGCCTTGACGCCGTCCTGGACGTCTACCTCGGCAAATGCCCGGAAAAATTCACATGCCAGGGAAAGGAATACACTCCGAAAAGCTACTACGAATCTCTTGGAATCGACATGGACGACTACGTCTCAATCACATCCTTCGCACATCATCCTTGGTACTCCCAGTTCGCCATCGAAGTCGAGGACAACTGGCGCTCGGACTCATCCTACAACGTTCCTATCGACGACATGGTGAAGATCATCTACTATGCCATCGATCACGGATACACTGTAGCTTGGGCTTCAGACGTGAGCGAGAGCGGCTTTGACCGCTACGGTCTAGGCCGCATTCCCGACGAGGACGCAGTGAAGAAGAACATGAGCGGTTCCGACATGGCCCGTTGGCTCGGACTTCCGCGCACTGCACGCAACGAGGAGCTTGCCCGCAAGATGGCAGATCCTTCGGTTCCCGAAAAGGTCTACAACGACGAGATGCGCCTTGAGGACTTCAACGACAGACAGACTACCGACGACCACGGCCTTCACCTATATGGCACGGCCAAGGACCAGAACGGCAATCCGTTCTTCATGGTCAAGAACTCGTGGGGAAAGACCGGCAACTACAAGGGAATCTGGTACGTATCCGAAGCTTACGTCAGAGCGAAGACCATGGACATCATGGTACACAAGGATGCCATTCCAAAGGACATCCGCACAAAGATGGGAATAAAGTAATCTCCCTCGCCTGACGCAGCCATGAAAAAATACATACCTAACATCCTTACTTGCCTGAACCTCCTGAACGGAGCTTGCGCCTGCATCTTCGCGGCGTGGAACATGCCTATGGGAAGTCTTGCCTTTCTCGCCATCGCATTCATATTCGACTGCATAGACGGCTTGGCGGCACGCAAGCTGGATGCGGTATCACCTATCGGGAAGGAGCTGGACTCGCTGGCTGACGTCGTCAGCTTCGGCCTGACTCCTTCCATTGTCCTGTTCGCATGGTGCCACGACAAGTTCACCGGCGACATCTCATTCCTTGCATTCTTCCCTCTTTTGATAGTCGCAGCTTCAGCCTTGAGGCTTGCCAAGTTCGACATCGACCAGAGACAGACAGAAAATTTTCTCGGCATGCCGACTCCGGCAAACGCGCTGATGATCACATCCGCCACAGCCTATGCCACCGTCCCCTCAGTTCAAGGAGGAGCCAACGGCATTGCCCTGGCGATGTCCGTTCCTTGGGTGGTCCCTACTATCTCCTTGCTGCTCTCCATACTGCTGGTCAGCGAACTGCCTTTCTTCTCCCTGAAGTTCAAGACTTGGGACTTCCGGTCTAACATGGTGCGCTACATTTACCTGATGATCATAGCATTGTTCGCAGCCATAGCATTGATCTGCAAAGTCAGCCCCATCCTTGTCACATTCATCTGCTTTGCATTCTATCTCATCCTATGCCTCGCTCTCTGCTTCTTTGGTTCGCTGAGCCACAAGCGGAAAGCGGCTTAGCTCAAATCTGCCCGATCATGAAAATACGAATCGTTCCTGCACTGGCTGCATTGTTTTCACTCTCATTCGGAGCTTCTGCCCAGCCGCAGGCTCCCCAGGCTTCCAAAAACGACTCCTCTGCCCTGAGATTCACCATCGTCAAGGAGTTGCCCATAACCTCCGTAAAGAACCAGAACCGCTCAGGCGACTGCTGGGACTATGCCACCCTCTCCTTTCTCGAATCCGAGGCTCTCAGGATAAACGGCTCCAAGCTGGACACATCCCTCTTCCTATCACCGATGTTCGTCGTGTGGAAGAGCTATTTTGAAAAGGCCAGCCTTTACGTAAGGCGGGACGGGACCTCGACTTTCTCCCCCGGAGGCTCGCCGATGGACGTGATTCACGCCGTAAGGGATTACGGCATCGTTCCGAACTCCGAAATGCCTGGAATATTCTTCGGCCAGCCGGGGCCCGTCAGTGAAGAGATGGACGCCGTCCTGCAAGCTTATGTCAAGGCCGTCAACAGCAACCCGAACGGCAAACTCTCCCCAATCTGGCACGACGGGTTCAATGCCATCCTCGACACCTATCTTGGCAAGTGCCCTGAATCATTCTCCGTCAAGGGCTTGGAATACAACCCCAAGAGCTATTTCGAATCACTTGGGATCAATCCGGACGACTACGTATCGATAACCTCATTCGCACATCATCCATGGTATTCGCAGTTCGCAGTCGAAGTCCCCGACAACTGGCGTTCCGACCTCTCCTACAACGTTCCGGTAGATGACATGATGGCCATCATCCACAACGCCATCGAGAACGGCTACACAGTAAGCTGGGACGCCGACATGAGCGAGAAAGGCTTCGGCAACAGCGGCATAGCCCGCATCCCCGACGCCGAAGGAAAGGCGAAGGAGATGAGCGACACCGACATGGCACGCTGGCTCTCACTTCCCAGAACCGTGCGTGACGCTGAATTCGCCGGCTGGGCATCCGATCCGACTGCTCCTGAAAAGGTCTGTTCCGACGCCGACCGCCACGCCGATTTCAATGACAAGACCACGACCGACGACCACGTCATGCACCTCTACGGCACCGCCAAGGACCAGCACGGCACTCCATATTTCATCATCAAGAATTCCTGGGGCCCGTCCGGCAATTACAATGGCATCTGGTACATCTCAGAGAACTACCTTAGGGCGAAGACCATCTGCATCCTCGTCCACAAGGACTCCATCCCAAAGGCCATACGGCAAAAGCTCGGAATATAGCAGCCGGACACTTGTCCGTGACTCCCGAAAAAAGCATGAAAATTTTCGCTTTCTCCTCGAAAACGACCACTGATGGTTTATTTAAATAGAAATGAGAATCATACACACTGCCGACTGGCATCTGGGCCAGACTTTCTATGAGTTCGACCGCTCTTCTGAACATTCCGCTTTCCTGGAATGGCTACTAAAAGTTCTTGAAGGCAACGCTGCTGCCTGCGGTACGCAAGCCTACCAGCCCAAAGCCGACGTCCTGCTGATCGCCGGCGACGTATTCGACACAGCAAATCCTTCTGCGGAATCACAGAGGATGTATTACAAGTTCCTCGCAGACGCATGCAAGCGGATTCCGGGGCTGAAGACGGTAATAATCGCAGGCAACCACGACTCGGCTGCACGCCTGGAGGCTCCATCAGCGCTTCTCGACGCCTTCGACATACACGTCGTCGGCAAGGTTCGCGATGCTGATGGAAATGCCGACCTTAGCAAGATGGCCTTCGTCATGGGCGGCCTTAACGTCATCGCCGTCCCATTTACCAGAAACATTGTCTCTGCCGAGACAAAAGGTTATTCAGAAGGCATTGCTGGACTTTATGGAGCCTGCCTCGAATACGGAAATGCAAACGGGTTCGACTCTTCGTTCCCTACCATCGGGATGGGCCACATGTTTATGAACGGCGGGTCCATCCGCAACGGAGAGAAGACCGATCATCTTGGGAATGTCGAGAAAGTCGAGATTGGAAACATCTCCACAACATTCGATTATTTCGCACTCGGCCATCTTCACATGGAACAAGAGGTAAGCAATTGTTGCAACGTACGTTACGCAGGCTCTCCGATTCCGATGTCATTCACTGAGCACGGGAACCTTCAAGGCGTAGATGAAATCCTCTTCGAAGGCGGTTCCAAAGTTCCATCCATCAGACAGATAAGTTATGAATCCCCCATCAAGCTGCTTTATGCCACCGACAAGGCAGTATCTGTTGATGAAGTTGCGAATGCGATAACAAGAATGCCCGTGTACGATCCTGAATGGGAGCCGTTCCTTCAGGTCAACGTGAAAACCGACTTCTTTTCTACGGCTGACAGGAAGAAGATCGACGACGCCTTGTCGGGAAAGAACATTCGTCTGGTCAAGATCGACGCCGAACGTCTGACGCCGAAGTCTGAAGCCGAAGACAGCATAGACCTCGAAAAGCTTCTCAGCGAAAGGACCGATCCCATGGACATCGTAAAGGACGTGTATCGTCGATCCAAGGGAACTGACATTCCAGATGAATTTGAAAGAATGATGAAAGACATCGTGAATAAAGCACTTAACAGCGAAAACGGAAATGATGATTAATTCCATCAAAGGCAAGAACATTGCCTCTCTTTACGGGGATTTCGAAGTGGACTTCAGAAAATCCCCTCTATCAGACAGCGACCTCTTTGCCATAACCGGAGACACCGGTTCCGGGAAGAGCACTATCCTCGACACATTATGCCTTGCCCTCTTCGGGAAGACGCCACGCCTTGGCAACGACCGCAAGAACGACGCCACCAACAGATACGTCTACGATCCTTACACTGCGAACATTACAATGCGTGACCCACGCCGTCTCATGTCCAACGGCGAATCCGAGTGCTACGCAGAAGTGAATTTCACCGGCAACGACGGCGAGGAATATGTCTCTTCCTGGAGCTGCAGAAGAGCCAAGACCGGCACATTGCAGCCTGCACTCATCAAATTGTCTCTCCTTAAATCCAATGTTCCGGTAGACTGCGAAAGAGCTATTGAAGAAGTGCTGGGTATGGACTTCGACCAGTTCTGCAAGACCGTCCTGCTTTCTCAGGGCGAATTCCAGAAGTTTCTTGAAGCCAGCGACAACGAGAAGTCGGATATCCTCGAAAAAATCACCGGTACTGACCGATATTTTCAAATAGGATTCGAAGTCCATCAGAAATATCTTGACGCCCGCAGGAATCTTGAGAACATTCAGGAACGCACAAAAGGCCTGGTCATTCTTTCCCCTGAAGATCGCAAAAATAAGGAGGAAGACCTGAAACAGGCTGAAACCGAGTTGGGCGACAAGCGGGTTGACTCAAAGTCCATAGATGGCCAGATCAAATGGAGGGCGGAGCGGAAGAGACGATTCAGTTCTCTTGATGCGGCACAAGGCGAATCAGAGGCGGCTAAAAAGGCCGATGAAGGTTCGGCCCATATAAAGAAGCTTGTGACCGAATTGGAAAGCCTGCGTGCCATCAGGCCAGACTTCACATTATGGAAAAATGCAGTTGCCAATGTAGAGACCAGTCAGACTCAACTTAAAAAAATTGAAGAATCGCTTAGTAAGGAGAGCGAATCGCAAGAGTCAGCAGAATCCGCCTTGACCAACGCTCAGGCTGAAGAAGCATCCTTCAAGGAAGGTGCTTATAAGATCCAACAGGATAACATCCTGAGAGCAAGGGACATCAACAGCAAGATGGTTCCATTTGACGCGGACTATCAAAGCAGGAAAACAGATGTGTGCAATCTTTCTAATGCCATTGATGATCTCAAAAGACAGATTACCGTAAAAAATACAAATATCGAACAGCTGAAATTATCGGTTTCCGAACTCGAAGAATGGTTCAAGGCTAACGACAGTTTTTCTGAAATATGCGCAAACTTCACTGAAATAAGCACTATGCTCTCCTCTTACAATACCGAGACAGCCTATTCCAGAAATGACGAGAAGAAGGCTCAAGACGAGCAAAAAGAACTCGACAGATTAAAAGGGATACTTAAAGAGCAGACTGATCGGCAAGTTAGGATTCAAGGACTGTTACCTGCCGACATTGCTCTTCTCAGAAGCCATCTCGTCGATGGCGAGGTTTGTCCGGTCTGCGGGAGCAAGGTCCATCCGGATGCCCACAAAGGCCTCGATGATGAGACTTGGGATGAAAAGAAGGAGAACAAGACCAAGGCGGAGGCCATCGAGGACCTTTGGGAAAAAATCGAGAATACCAAAAAACAAATCAGTGCTGCCGAAATCAACAAGTCTACTTTTGATAAGACTGCCAAGGAACATCTCGATGAAGCAATGAAGACATCCAATAGCCTGGAGCCTCACTTTTCCAATCTCACTGACTGGAAGACCATTCCGAATCTTCTCCCAGAACTTACAGCCATTCAAAAGCAATGGACCGAAAAAAACAACGACCTGCAAAAGGCAAAGTCCGGCAAAGCAACTGACGAGTCGAACAGAGATCTCATAAAAAAACAGGCTGAAGATAAGAGGTCCGAATTAACCTCGAAAGAAGGAGAGTTGACAAAAGTTAAAAGTAGCCTGGATAGCTTTAGCTATGAATTGAAATGCCTCATCGGTGAAATGACCGTTGACGAAGCCGAAAAGCAGAATGAGGCTGCTCTTAACGCCAGAACTAATAAAGTCAAGGAAGCTGAAAAGGCGAAAAGTGATTCCGACAATAACATCTCCTCTTTGAGAGGACAAAACGCCAAAATTACCGAAACCCGTGACAAATCCATCAGTGAGAAAGATGAATACGAAGGCAAGGTAAATTCGTGGCTCGATTCTGCAAACTCATCTCGTACACCCGAAGACTTGCTCGACAAGGATGTCTTAGCCAAACTCTTCGCTACCTATCAGGAATCATGGATCGTATCAGAGCGGGCAAAGCTGGACAAGTTGAAGCACAACGTTGAAACATGCAATACCATCTTCGATGAGCGAAAGGCAAAGCTCGACGAATGGGAAGCCACTCCTGGCAAGCCGGAGGATTCCATCTCCGATGAAACCCTTAAAGAGCAATACGATAAAGCCGAAAATGCCGTCAAGGAATTCGAGGACAGAAAGACGGCCCTTATCGGAGCCTTGAAGGCCGACGACCAGAACCTGGAAGCGAAGAAACAATACGCTGGAGAAGAGGCGAAGGCACAGTTGACGTACGACAAATGGAACGTCCTCGACGATGTGTTCGGAAAGCAGGAAGGAAAGCTATTCAAGAGAATTGCACAGTCTTATGCCTTGCGGACGCTTGTGGAACATACTAACCTGCAGCTCGATACCTTTATGAGCAGATACCAGTTGGTCAAGGAAGACAACAAGAGCCAACCCGACTCTCTCAGCCTGCTGGTAGCCGATTCAGACCAAGGCGGAGCTCTGAGAACCACTTCCACTCTCTCCGGCGGTGAAAAATTCATCGTCTCGCTGTCACTTGCTCTCGGCCTCTCATCCCTCGCATCAAACAGGATGAGCGTTGGATCGCTCTTCATAGACGAAGGATTCGGATCGCTTGACAACAGCACTCTCAACACCGTCATGAACTCACTCGACCAGATGCAGATTCAGGGACGGAAAGTCGGAATCATCTCTCACGTACAGGAAATCAACGACAGGGTTTCAACACAGATCAAAGTCGAGAAGGAAGGCAACGGGCACAGCAAGATCACAATTCAGGGCTAGGCCACATTATACTGATATCCAGTCAAAGAAGATAGGATGGCTGAAAATAGATTTCTCAGCCATCCTATCTTCTTGTCGGCGGTGAAGCGACGACTTGTGAGGGTGCGTAGGAGACGCTCATTGTGAAGATGTTGCAAGATTCGCGCATCACCGGAGCATCACTCTCCGAACTGGGCGGCGAGATCCTTGATCTTGCGGTCAGCTTCGGAGCCGTGGGCGCCGAAATAGAACTTGATCTTCGGCTCGGTACCGGAAGGACGGACGGTGACTACGTCGCCGTCGGCGGAATAGAACTGCAGGACGTTCGACTTGGGAAGTCCGGTCGCTGCAGCGTCGAGGTAATCCACAGCGCGGGTGACCTTCTCCCCTCCTATCTCGTCGAAAGGATGCTCGCGGAAGTTGCCCATCATCTGCTGGATCTTGGCGGCTCCTTCCTCCCCCGTCTTGTAGACAGACAGCAGCGATTCCTTATAATAGCCGTATTCCTTGTAAATTTCCTGCAGGAACTGGTAAGGAGTCTTGCCCCTATCGGCAAGCCAGGCGGTACATTCGGCGAACATCGAGCAGGTAATCACTGAATCCTTGTCGCGGACGAACTCGCCGACGTTGAAGCCGTTGCTCTCCTCGCCGCCACAGATGAACGTCATGCCCTTCGTCTCGTTTTCGCGGACGACCTGGGCTATGTACTTGAAGCCGGTCAGCACATTATACATCCTGACATTGTAAGAATCGGCTATAGCCTTCAGCAATTCCGTGGTAACTATGGTCTTGACGCAATAGGTCCTGTCGGTAAGCTTTCCGAGCTGCTTCCATCTCTCGAGAATGTACTTCATCAGGATGGACGCAGTCTGGTTGCCGCTGAGAAGATAGAACTCCCCTTTGTCGTCGCGGACAGCAGCTCCTACGCGGTCTCCATCAGGATCGGATGCAAGGACTATGTCGGCGCCGACCTCGTTGCCGCGGTCGATGGCCATCTTCATTGCACTGTGCTCCTCAGGATTAGGCGAGACGACAGTAGGAAAATTACCGTCGGAGACATCCTGGTCGGGAACGTGGTAAATCTTGGTGAAGCCCAACTGCGCCATGGCGCGAGGCACCAGATAGACCCCCGTCCCATGCAAAGGAGTATAGACTATCTTGATGTCGCTGTGCCTCTTGACGGATTCCGGAGAGAGCGTCAGAGAAAGGACGGAATTAAGGAACGCCTTGTCGATGTCGCTGCCGATGAGCTCAGGATAATTCAGTCCGTCCCCCCACTCCACCTGGGACGGTGAGGTAATCTTGCCGACCTCCTCAATGATGTTCTTGTCGTGAGGCTCGGTAACCTGCGCGCCGTCTTCCATGAAGACCTTGTAGCCGTTGTATTCCTTCGGATTATGCGAAGCCGTGATCATGACTCCGACATTACAGTGCAGATATCGCACCGCAAAGCTGAGTTCAGGGGTCGGGCGAAGATTGTCAAACATATAGACATAAAATCCGTTCGCAAGAAAGACGTCGGATGTGACCTTGGCGAAATCGCGGCTGTTGTTCCTGCTGTCGAAGGAAATGACGGCCTTGATCTGCTCGCCCTGATGAATTTTCTTCATGTAGTTCGAAAGGCCCTGCGTAGCCATGGCGACGACATACTTGTTCATGCGGTTCGTACCTGCGCCCATCACTCCCCTCATGCCTCCGGTGCCGAATTCGAGGACTCTGTAAAATCTGTCCTTCAACTCCTTGCGGTCGGCATTGAAAATTCCTGAAATTTCCGTTCGAGTGGCGACATCGTATTCATTGCCCAGCCAGGACTTGGCCACTTCTTCCCAATTTTCCATAATAGTTCAATTTTCTCAAATGTACGCTTTTTTTCGCAAAACGCAGTTCCATATATGCCGCACTTTGGGAAAAAACAATTCCCCCAAGCAAGCAATCAATCATCGTGTTCACAGTAGTTTGCGCTCAGTGAGAGGTGCCCTGCAAAGAAATCTTCAATAATCTCCCTGGCACTTTTCACCGGCCCTCCCACAAGAACGTTTATGTTCTGTCCGTTAAAAAGGTCTATCGCCTTTTGCCCCATGCCGCCGGCTATCACGTCGGTCACTCCCAAAGATGCGATCCATTTCGGATATACGCCCGGCTCATGCGCAGGAGGGGTCTTTTCCTGTATTTCCTTGATCTGACCGTCTTCAACAGTTGCGATAGCAAAATACCCACAATGCCCGAAATGGGTACACAACATTCCGTTTTCCATAGGAATGGCAATTTTTTTATTCATTTCACTTCAATGTTTTATTTATTCCATCATGTCTATTAATTGGAATCAACTCATTTTCCCAGTGGTTATCGCAATCCTTGCATGGAACGTGGTTTTCGACACCGTCTACCAGTCTGCAGCATTTCCTGCACCGATACCAAATTCGTCCGAAATCCACATTGCCACCTTCAATCTCTATCGTTCTCCCTTCAATGAACGCTTTTGCAATCGTTTTGCGTGCGTTTTCATAAATTCTGGAAAGCGTCGGACGCGATATGTTCATCTTTTCCGCCGCCGTCTCCTGCAAAAGCCCTTCATAATCCAGTAACCGGACTGATTCATACTCGTCATAATGCAGAACGATTTTCCCCATCTCAGGCAGAGAAAGGCCAAAGGGCTTGAATCCACACATCAAAGGGGGGAAACCTATTTTACGGCAATGCTTTGGACGGGACATGTTCGTTAATCGCATTAATGGATCATACAATGCAAAGATATATATTATTTTGAACCATTGTTCATAATAACTGCTTTGGAAATAACTATTATTTGCCTAACTTTGTTCCATGGATGCCGCACTCAGGAAATTCACCATCGCCCATGAAAACGACGATACCGTCTCCCTTCTTCTAAAAGGCGGAGAATACCAGGGCATAGACTTGAAAACAGCGGTCGTGCAAATCGAAGCTCGCCGCAAGGTGAAATCTAAAATCCCGTTATTCTATTCATGCCCCGACATATTTTATCCCTCCCTTATCTCGGTAGAGCAGTGTTCCTCAGAATCCACCGCTAAATTCAAATGCCGCTTCCTTCCCGATGCTGATGCAACGCTATGCGACCTGACAGGAGGTCTCGGTGTGGACAGCTTCTTTTTCAGCCGACAGACCGGAAGAGTCTTCTACTGTGAAAAGAATCCGGCCATTTGTGATGCAGTCGAAGAGAATTTCAAGGTACTCGGAGCCAATAACATAACGGCATTCAATGTTGACTGCGAAAATTTGGAGGCACTCTCCGCCGCAATGCAATGCGCAGGAAGACACGCAGACATCCTTTTCATCGACCCATCACGCCGCGACTCCAATTCCAACCGGAAATACGCCCTGGAGGATTGCAGTCCAAATGTCCCGTCTCTGCTGGGAAGCCTGTTCGCTATCTGTCCGAGAGTGCTTGTCAAAGCCTCTCCAATGCTTGATATAAGCTTCATTTCAAGACTATTCCCATCATGCAGCAATATAGTCGCCCTCTCGGTGGACAACGAATGCAAGGAAATCCTGATGCTTCTTGAGAAAGAACATTCGGGCAAAGAGCCCCAAATCACTGCAGCAGACCTGAAAGGAACCGTAGGCAGCATTGAATACGAAATCAGTGCCTCCCTCTCCGAAGAGCGGGAAGCTGCAGCTTCATTCTGGGTCCCCGAGAAAGCGGGAAGGCAGTACCTCTATCAGCCCGGAAAGGCAATGCTCAAGGCAGGTTTTTTCAAGCTGCCGTGCAGCCGCTTCGGAGTTCAGAAGATAGATTCCGGCACACATCTTTACATTGGCCGGGAATTGGTTCCCGACTTTCCAGGGAAAGCCTTCATAATCCTGGAAACGATGGATTTCAGCAGGAAAGGAATGGAATACGCAGCGAAAGCATATCCCAAAGCATCATTGACGGCAGTAAACGTACCTATGACCACCGCCGGATTCAAGAGCCGCACCCGAATAGAGGACGGCGGGAATGTCCATCTTTTCGCGTGCGGCTCCAAAGGCGGCAACATAATAATCGCCGCCGAACCTTACAGGTAATCCCTAGTCCCTAGTAATCAAGCTCGGAAGGGATGTTCCTTCCCAGCAGGTACTTGTACCAGAATATCATATTGTCGCGGTCCCAGAACTTGCGCTGTTCGCCGCGATAGCCGTGGAAGCCTTCTGGATAGACCATGAGCTGGAATTTCTTTCCGCTCTCCTGCAGCTTGCGCACGAGTTGAAGCGTATTCTGGAAGTGGACGTTGTCGTCGAGAGTCCCGTGCGAGAGGAAAAGCATGTTGCTGTCGTCCCCGTAATAGTTGCCAAGGTCGTTGACGACGGCGTTCTGCTGATAGCCTTCAGCATTGTCCTGAGGCGTATCCATGTATCTTTCAGTATAATGGCTGTCGTAGAGGCTCCAGTCGTAGACTCCGCCGCCGGCGATGCCGTACTTGAAGTATTCGTTTCCACGCGTTACGGCCAGCGCAGTCATGGTGCCCCCATAAGAGAAGCCTTCGATTCCGACCTTGCCGGCGTCGATGAAGGGATAGGTGCGTTCGAACCACTTCATTGCGTCGCAGAAGTCGCGAAGCTCAAACTTTGTAAGCTGTCTGTAAACCTGGTTCATGCCCCTCTTTCCAAGGTGTCCGGATGCGCGGTTGTCGAGCCATATCTGTATTACGCCGTTTTCGGCCCACCACTGGTTCGACATCGAAGGATTTGTCCAAGTGTCCATCACTTCCGTGTATCCAGGGCCGCCATAGATTTCAACGATGACTGGATACTTCTTGTCCTTGTTCATGTTGACCGGCCAGATGACCTTTGCAGGAATTCTCAGGCCGTCGGATGTGGCGTAATGGACGATTTCCCCGCAGGCAACGAAATAGTCGTAGAACCTTGCTCCTCGGCTGTCAGCAAGGAGCCAGCTGTCTCCGTCGACCTTAGTCTCGACGGCGATGACCTTGGAAGGGGTCTTGGTATTGGAATAAGTCGCAACATATCTTGTTCCTTTGGGAGATACGATAACATTCTTATAGTCGTAGTCGGTCAGTGACAGATCCTCGGTCTTCCTTTTGTTGCCGCTCAAGTTCACTCGATAGAGTTGGTTGACAGTGGTGAAATCGCGGCGTGCGGTGTAATACAGATACTTGGAGTCGAACTTGACAAGCTTGATCCCCCAGTTCGTACCGTCGGTTATCTGGACGTACTTGTCCTTGTAGCCCATGGCATTGAAAGGAATGTAATAGACCTGTTCATATAGCGAGAAGTCCCTGACGATGTAAAATCCACTGTCGGTGAAAGCAAGCCCTTCCGGCCAGTCTACCCAGGTCTTCTGGTCTTCGGCGTAGACGAGGTCAGCACCGCCATCTGCGGGAGAAACCGAGAGTATCTCGAAGTGGTTCTGGTCCCTGTTCATCCAGGGCGCCATCAGGCGGCGGGAATCCGGAGACCAGTAAGGGGTCCCGATGTAATGGTCCTGGGTTTCGTCGAGCTGCGCCCAGGCGATCGACGGACGGCTTCCGGATGCAAAAGCATCCTTCAGAGAAACGACACCGAGCTTCACATCGGGATTGTGGTCTCCCGCTGCGGCGTAGCGCCATTCCACCCAGGATCCAGCGTGGCCTTTGGAATCATACGTCCTGAAAGCAGGGACATTGCTGTCGTCAGTCCTGAAAAAAGCGATGTAGCGGCTGTCGGGAGACCACCAGAAAGCCTTGTATGCGGTCGTACGGCCGATAATCTCTTCATTGTATACCCAAGAGGAGTAGCCGTTCCTGATAAGGTCCGTTCCGTCGGTTGTGAGGCGCTTCTCAGTACCTGATGACAACTCCTTGACGAAAAGGTCGTTGTCGCGGGTAAATGCGACCATTGAATGATCTGGGGAATAGTAAGGGTTGACGGCGTTCTCTATGCTTCCGCCATATTTCTCCACGCCTGCTGCGTCTGCCGAAAAGTGGATTTCAGGCTCATTGCTGACGGAGCCATTGTATTCCATCGAGGACTGGTTGGAAATCGTATATATTCTGGAAACGTGAGTGGCAGGATCGGTCATTATGACATGATCCTCGTCGGTAAACCTTACGGGAACCGGAAGCGACTCGATTACATGCTCGGGAATCTTTCCCATGGCAAGATTTGTCGGAGGAAGCATTACCTGCGCTCCGGCTTCGAAATCAATCATTGAAATCAAGATTGCAAGCGGCAGTATCGCCGCACTCCTTTTGTTCATTATTATGGATGATTTATTTTGTTTCATCGGTTTTGGGGAAGTTGACGAGGTATACCTTTTCGACTGCCCTTGTAATGGCGGTGTAAAGCCACTTCATATCGTCGAGCGTGAAGTCGCCGAAAAATGAATTGTCTATGAAAACGCACTTCCACTGTCCGCCCTGCGACTTGTGGCAGGTAATTGCGGCTGCATATTTAAGTTGGAGAGCATTGTAGTAATGGTCTTCGCGCACCAGGCTGTAGCGCTTGCGCTTCGACTTGGTGTAGGCGTAATCGGCATCGACGCCTTCATATAGCGCCTGCGACTGCTCCCTGGAGAGTGACGCAGTTTCGGAAGTTAGCGTGTCGAGGATGATCTTCGCCTTGATCTCCACATTGTTGTAATCAGGGAAAGATAGGTCCGCATCGGCGAAATGCAATCCGTACCGGTCTTCGTAATGCCCTATCCTTTTCAATTCGGCGATGTCGCCGTTCGCGATGAAGTCCAGGTCCTCTACATCCTCAAGGAACTGATAGCAGTTCTTCACAACCATTACCTTGTCCCCGACGCACAGCTGTTCCTCACGATAAAGCACTGTGGACCTGATGCCGGCATTATAACGGTTGGCCCGCTTGTTGGAGCGGCAGAGTATTACGGTCTCGTCCTGTCCGTATTTGTCGTAGGCGTCGCCTATCTTTTCAATCAGCTCCCCACCGGTGATGCGCTCGATATCGGAGAAGCAGTAAGTCTTGAACTTTGGAAAGCCCTGCTCGTCGCTTTCGATGGCATTGCGAAGAAGCGTGGCATTGTATAGGATTCCGGATTCATTGGCCTGGCGGACGACTGTGGTCAGAACGGAGCTGAAAGCCTTGCCGAAGTGTGACTCGACATAGCCAAGGTCAAGCGCCGGGCTAGTGTCCAGGCCGATCGGAGGAAGCTGGGCATTGTCTCCGACAAGGACCAGCTTGCATCCCGGGGCGGAAGAGACGAATTCGTAGAGGTCTTCAAGCAGGTCGCCGGAGCCGAAAATGTTTCCTTCGGGAGAGGCGCAAGTGATAAGGGAGCTTTCGTCGACGATGAACAGCGCGTTGCGGTTCTTGTTGACATTCAGTTCGAACTCCCCAATGCCTGAAGTCAAGGTTTTCTGACGGTAGATGTGCTTGTGGATGGTATAAGCGCGGCGTCCCGAATAGTTGCTTAGAACTTTGGCAGACCTGCCTGTAGGCGCAAGGAGGACGCAGGTTACATTGAAGTCGGCGAGGGCTGAGATGAATGCCGAAAGGGCCGTCGTCTTGCCTGTGCCGGCATAGCCGTTGACAATCATGATCCTGGAATCGGACTGCATCATGAAGGAAGACAGGGTGGCGAAAAGGCGTTCCTGGCAGGGCGTCGGTACAAGCTTGAAATGCTTGGCAATGGAATCCTTCAAAAACAACTCCGCAGGCATCAATTCTTGCGGGATAAGGAAAAGACAGCGAAGAATGGGAAAAGTTCGAGGCGCCCGATAAGCATCTCGATGCCCATTATGAATTTGGCTAAGCTTGGAACGGCGGAATAGTTGCCCATCGAGCCTTCCGCGCCGAAGGCCGCCCCAAGATTGCTGAGGCATGATACGGAAGTGGTCAGAGAATCTACTGCAGGCATCCCGAGCACACTGTAGATGGCGGAACAGACGAAAAGGACAATGAAATACATAAGGACGAAAACTCCTACGGTGGAAACCACGTCGTTGCTGATTACCCTTTTTCCCACTCTTACCGGTACAACTGCGTTGGGATGTGTGGATTTTTTCATTTGTGCGCGGAAGGAAGCGAACATGATCACGATACGGTCCGTTTTGATTCCACCTGAGGTACTCGAAGTGCAGCCTCCCTGAATGGCGACCCACTGGAGCAGAAGGATGGAAAAGACAGGCCATACGGAAGAATCCGCATTTACGAATCCAGTACAGGAAGCCCGCGAAATCGTTTCAAAATACGACACCCGCATGGCGTGCCAGAAGCTGGTCTCCTGCCCGCTTGAAATCAGGTTGAGACCTACGAGAAAACCGGTGACAGCAACCGTGCCGATGAACATCTTTGTGGCCGGAGACTTGAAGATTTTGGTGGACCTGTTGACGACAAAATAATAGATCAATCCGAAATGCATCGCAGCCAGGATCATAAAGACGGACACTATGGTTTCTATAGCGACCGAATTGTAGGCGGCGATGGAAGTATTGGTAACTGCAAAACCGCCGGTGGCAATGGTGCTGAACGATACGTTTATGGCATCGAAGGAAGGCATTCCGAAAATCATCAACAGAACGTATTCGGAGAGAATGAGTCCTATATAAACATAAACGCGTATAAGGGCTATGCGGTTGGTACGTTTATGATAGTCGTCTATGGTCAGGTCGGATATCTCTATACCTGAGATATGCGACTTGTATGCATCCGCCGCCGGGAGGATCAGAAGCATGTAAACGACAATTCCTATGCCACCGATGAAATGGGTGGATGACCGCCAAAGGAGCAGACCTTTGGGAAGCGCTTCCACATTGGCCAGAATGGAACCGCCAGTGGTGGTATAGCCTGAAACGCTCTCGAACCACGCGTTAACCAGATTGAAGTCTCCGCCCCAGAGTACGTATGGAATCATCCCGAATATGCAGCAGAGCAACCAGGAAAGAACTATGATGAGCAAACCCTCGCCGATGCTTATCGGGGATTTCTCCCTGACGAATATCAAGGGGAAACAACCGGTCAGACCGGAAATTATCGCACTTAGGAGCAAGGGGGAAAATGAAGTGTCGTGCCCGTAGAACATCGCTGCAATAGCACAAAAAAGCATGGTCATGGCATTGAAGATCAATGCCAGGCCGACGTTCTTCGAAATTACCCTCACATTCATATTCGGAAAAGCCCTTTAGCCGTTTCCCTTGCCTCCGGATGCCATCCTGTCGTGGTCCGTAAGCTCCTTGACGTTGTCGTATAGGCCGCTTATCTCGTCCTTGTCGCTGAATTTCATGGAGAATTCCTTGTGACTCTTGTTGTATTCGGAAACGCCCCTGGAAATCCTTATGACCGGGTCGATGACGTAATAATTGATGAAGTAATTGAAAAGGAATACCATAACGATCCCTACTGCGACTGCGACGATGCCCGGCATGATGCTTCTGTAAAAGCTGTCCTGCATTTCGATGGAATTATTGGTCAGAGACTTCTGGCACATTGCATTCACGTCGTCGATATAATTGTTCAGTTTGTCGTAATACGGCTTGACGCGGTTGAAATACCATTGCTTTTGATGGTCCGGAGTTCCGAGCCAGACAGTGTCTGCTTCATTGACGACCTGCATGTACGCGGCATAGGCGTACATCAGGGTGTCGCAGACGGTGCGTTCGGACTCCTTCTTCATAAGCATGCGGATCTTCTGCAGCCTATCGGGAAACTCATTGTCGGCAGACAGGTCGGGAACGGCGCCGTTTTCATGGACGCCAATGGCGGCCTCGACTCTGGAATCATACTCTTCCGCCATACTCTTCAGGTCACGGGACAGATTGATGCTCATGACGTTGTCATCGATAAGCCTGGAGACGTAATTGCTCATCTTGCTGTACTCGAAGATAGCTATGAGGCTGGAGAAGAAGAGCACGAGCGCTAGTACCACGAACCCTAGCGAAATGCGTCTCTTGATGCCAAGTTTTTCCTTAACCATACTGCAAAGATATCAATATTTTACTCTTTATCTTTATGGATTTGAATCTGCGGGAATGGGAAGCTTATTCCGGCCTTGGGGAGCTCGCGGTACAGATCTTCATAGAAGAAATACATCTGGTTCCAATAATCCGCAAGCTTCATCCAGCATCTGACCTTGAGTATGACCCCGTTGTCTCCTAGTTCGCTTATGAAGACATAAGGATCTTCCCTCGAAACCGGCTTGCGGATAATCCACTCCTTGCTCTCCAGCAAGCCTACGATGCATTTGCTGGCTTTTTCAAAATCGTCGCCATAGGAAATGGCCACGGTCCATTCGCATCGGATCAAGTCGGTCTTGGAGTAATTCCTGATATTCCCGTTCGAAAGGGTACCGTTTGGAAGGATTATGTCCTTGTTGTCGAATGTAATCAGCGTGGTCTGGGTGATTTCAATCTTGTTTACGAAACCTGTATAGCCCTGTGTATCGATGTAATCTCCGACCTTGAAAGGCTTGAAAGTCAAGATCATTACACCTCCTGCGAAATTCTGCAGCGTTCCGCTCATCGCCATGCCGATGGCAAGGCCCAAAGAAGCGAGGAGTGCGGCGAAGGAAGTGGTGTCCACTCCGAGTACGCTGATTATGACCGCTATAAGAAGTACCGTGAGGACGAATGTCACCAGGCTTCCCACGAAGCCTGCCAGCGACTTGTCCGTTGCGCGCTTCTCGAAAATCTTTTCAAGAAACTTCTTCAGCCTCTTGATGAGCCATGCGCCCACGAAATAGATGGCAAGGGCAGCGAGCACTTTCAGTCCGAACTTCAACAAGCCTTCTGTTATGACCTTGAAAGCCTGTTCAGGCTTCAAGGTGGAAAGGGAATCGACCTTTTCGGTCAGTTTCTGGATTACGACGGAATCGGACGGCGCTTTTGAAGGTGGCCCCGGAGGCGTTTGCAAAAGAATGAATGGCATTACCGTTGAGTGTTTTTGGAATTGATGGAATCTATCATCGACCGTGCCGTCCTTTGAGAAGCACCGGGCTCGCCAAGCAAGCCTCTGAGCTCATCGTAGTCGCGCTGCATGGCGCTGCGGTAGGCATTGTCATAAATCAGCCTTTCACATTCCGCACCAATGCCGCGGGCAGTGCAGGCATCCTGCATCAGCTCCACGATTACGGGACGGCCCATGATTATATTTGGCAGAGTATAATTTTTCAGCCTTATCAGGCTTGTAGCCAATGCAAAGCTCAATGCGCCACCGCCATAGACTGCGACTTCGGGGACCCCGATTAAAGCAGCCTCAAGAGTGGCAGTTCCGGAATCGACGACGGCACAGATGGAATTCTTCAGGATTCCGTAAGTCTCTCCCTTAAGTATCCTGATCCTGCTTTCGGAAGAAAGGAAACCCTTGTAAAAGTCCAAATCGATCTCAGGCGCTGCTGCAAGGACGAACTGGCAGCTTGCAAGTCTGGATCCACCGACGGCGGCAAGCCTCTCCAGCTCGGCGAATCTCGGCATCAGGAAGGATATTTCCATCTTTCTGCTTCCCGGAAGCAATGCTATGATCGGCACATCGCTGAGCGCATTGCGTTTAAGGAAGCTTTCCCTGCCTTCGAAACGGGACTTGTCGGAGGCGACGGAATCCATAAGAGGATTGCCGTCAAATTCTGCCCTTATCCCATGCTTGGCGAAGTAATCAACCTCGAACGGAAAAATCACGAACACGCGGTCAACGAACTTCCTTATCTTCCTTACGCGCCATTCCTTCCAGGCCCAGACCTTGGGAGCGATGTAATAGAAGACAGGGAAGCCTTTCTTATGGGCGAATCCAGCAATCTGCAGGTTGAATCCCGGATAATCTATCAGTATCACTGCATCAGGCGAATATAGCAATATGTCCTGCCTGCATTCGCGCATGTTGCGCGCTATCTTGCCAAGATGTGAGACGACGGCGGTGAAACCCATGACGGCAGTGTCCTTGTAGTCGCGCCAGATGTCGGCTCCCGCTTCCTTCATCTTCTGTCCGCCGATGCCGCGGATTTCAACTGACGGATCCACATCCTTCAGTCCCTTCACCAGATTTGAACCGTGAAGGTCCCCGGAGGCTTCGCCGGCTATGATGTAAAGTTTCATAGGCTGGCGGCTATCGGAACTGGTCGACTTTCCAGAGCTTTCCGATACGCTCGGATTCAGAATAGTCGGTCGTGTCGAGCAGATGGGGGACGATGCTCACATAGCCATCTTCCACCAGAAGGTGGTCTGCGCTGACATTTTCATCGTAGTTTATAAAGCTGCCTGTCATCATGTAATATGTCACCCCGTCCTCTTCCCTCGTCTTGTCGAATTCCTGGATCCATTGTCCGTAGCCCTGATGAGCCATCCTGACGCCCTTGATGCTGTCGATAGGAAGGCAGGGAAAATTGATGTTGAGATAGACTCCCTTCCTGGGAGGGTTCTTGAGATAGCTTCCGATGATTTCAGGGATGAAGTGAAGCATCGGGCCGAAATCCGGATCGCAACTGTGGGAATTAAGCGATAGGCCAATGGAAGGGATGCCGTAAGCAGTGGCTTCGGCGCAGGCTCCGAGAGTGCCGGAATAAAGACTGGCTATGGAGGCATTCGAACCATGGTTTATGCCGGATATCAGCAAGTCAGGCAAAGACTTCAAGTTGAAGAAGGAGTTCATGGAGACCTTCACGCAGTCGGCCGGAGTACCGGAGAAGGAGAACATGCGAAGGGAGCCCTTGTCTCTGGAAGAAGCTGATTCGCAAACATTCCGCATTGCCATCTCACGGTTCAGGGTCAGGGCGGCGGATTTGGCGGACTGAGGCTCGGACGGAGCTACGACCGTCACATTGCCCCAGGAACGCATGAATTCCGCGATGACGTTGATTCCCTTGGCGGCAATCCCGTCATCGTTGGTTATGAGTATTTCCATCTTATGAATTTTCTTTGCTGTCATTGGATTCACAAAGATATAGAAAATTGGGATTTTTTTCAGTAATGATTATCTTTGCACGCTGTTTGAAACAAGTATCGGACAGCAGTAATAAAAACTAATTTCACAACAAAAATATTTAAGCATTATGGCAAAAATCAAAGTTGGTATTAACGGCTTCGGCCGTATCGGACGCCTGGTATTCAGGGCCGCTCAGACTCGCGACGACATCGAGGTCGTAGGAATCAACGACCTTTTTGACGTTAACTATCTGGCATATCTGCTCCGTTACGATTCCGTTCACGGACAGTTCCAGGGCACTATCGAAACCAAGCAGGCAGAAGTCGAGACCGATGCCGAAGGCAAGGTCGTAAAAGTCCTGAAGCCTGCATACCTCATCGTCAACGGCCATTCCATCAGGGTAACCGCTGAAAAGGACCCTAACAATCTGAAGTGGAACGAAGTCGAAGCCGAGTACGTCGTAGAATGCACCGGCCTCTTCCTCACCAAGGAGAAATCCCAGGCCCACATCAATGCCGGCGCAAAGAGAGTCGTCATGTCTGCACCTTCAAAGGACGACACCCCTATGTTCGTCTGCGGCGTCAACGAAGACACATACGCAGGACAGCCTATCATTTCCAACGCATCCTGCACCACCAACTGCCTCGCACCTATCGTAAAGGTCCTGAACGACAACTTCGGTGTCATTGAAGGCCTCATGACCACAGTTCACTCCACCACAGCTACCCAGCTCACAGTCGACGGACCTTCCAAGGGAGGCAAGGACTGGAGAGGCGGACGCGCTGCTTCGGCGAACATCATCCCTTCTTCCACAGGTGCTGCAAAGGCTGTCGGCAAAGTCATTCCTGAAATGCAGGGCAAGCTCACAGGCATGTCCCTCCGCGTTCCTACCATCGACGTATCAGTAGTCGACCTCACCTGCCGTCTTGAAAAGCCTTGCACAAAGGCCGACATCGACGCTGCAATGAAGAAGGCTTCCGAGACTACGATGAAAGGCATCCTCGGATACACTGAAGACGAAGTCGTTTCAAGCGATTTCATAACCGACCCTCGCACATCCATATACGACCAGAAAGCCAGCATTTGGTTGAACGAGCACTTCTTCAAGGCCGTTTCATGGTACGACAACGAATGGGGATACAGCAACAAGGTGCTGAATCTCATCGAAGCTACTGCAAAGGTCAAATAATTCACCTTCAGTCATCAAGAAACAGGGCGGCCGGAAATTCCTGCCGCCCTGTTTTTGTGCGCATTGCTGCCGGAAAGCCCGGCAGAAGAGTTTTCTAATAGCCTTTCGTGACTCCGGCAAGCTTGTGCCAGCAATAGCCTATATAGGCTATGACGACAGGAACGAAGAATGAGACGCAGGTCATGACCTTCAGCGTCATAAGGCTCGATGAAGCACTCTTCAGCGTCAGGGAGTCCTGAAGGGCTACGGTCGAAGGGAAGAATGCGGTGTTGTTCAATGCCGCGCAGCAGAGCAATGCCCAGACTGCCATGACCACTCCCAAACCTGCCGTATAGAATGAAGCTTTGGGAGAATAGCGTTTCGACTTGAGAATCCTTGTGGACACGCCGACAAGAACCAGGACGGTTCCGACAATGAGGACGACTAGAGGCCATCCAAGCTGTGTCATGTTGTGGAAATACTTTGAGTGTTCCTCGAAAATGCTTCCATCGGGCGCGACGCCGTAGCCCGTGCGGATGCAGAGGTCGATGACGAAGACGATGAAGAGCACGAGGAATAGGCAGGCACACGGGACGAAGTTCCTGTAAGCCTTGCCGGCAATAAGGTCTCGGTCGGCGCGTTCGCGCTTCAGCCCGGCTTCAGCGCCGGCAAGGCGCTTTGCCTGAGCCTCCGCCGAAGGAGCAGGAGCGTCTCCGAACTCGGCATTGAGCACTTCCTGAGGCGTCGTCTTCAGAGGAATGTCGAACTGATACATGAAATACATCATTCCGAGTGTCATGGAACAGAAGAGCAGCACAAGGCCAAGGAGCAGATTGAACTGATTTGGAATAAGGTCAAGTCCGTGCAGGTCGTTGGCCCAATATGAAACTGTGGCATTGGAAGCGCCGTTGACGATGTTCATCTTGTCCATGTAATATGCTCCGCCGGAATAGAGGGTGGCGACGGCAACTCCTAGAAGGATCGGCGCGAAAATTCCGTTAAGTATCAGAAAGGCGTCATAGGTCTTCGTGCCGAGAAGATTCGAGAGCTTGTCCCGGAATTCGAAGGAGAATGCCTGCAGAACGAAGAGTATGAGAATGATGAGCCAGAGCCAGTACGCTCCGCCGAAGGAAGTGGAATAGAAAAGCGGAAACGAGGCGAAAGCCGCTCCGCCGAATGTGACCAGAGTGGTGAAAGTGGTGCCCCACTTGTGGCCGAGAGAGCCGAAAATCATCTTTTTCTGGCGGTCGTTGGCGTTCATCCTGAGGATGAGTGCCTGACCTCCTTGAACGAACATCATGAAAACCAGAAAGGCTCCCAGGAGGGAGACTACCATCCACCAGTATGTCTGAAGATTAGCTAAATCACTCATAATCGTCGTGATTAGATGTTATTTGATGACTTCAGGCCCGAGCTTGACGGAGCGCAGCATGATGGTGATGTTGGCGGCCAGCATGACAGTGAAGAGCACGGCGAAGATGATGATGGTCGTGTTCACGCTGGCGACCGAGGCGCTGGTAACGGCGGCGTTGACAGGCATGAGGTCTTGGATGGCCCAAGGCTGGCGGCCTACTTCGGCGACGATCCAGCCACATTCGATCATGATGTAGGAAAGAGGGACGCAGATGATGGAGACGATGCCCAGCCAATTCCTCCACTTCATCGCAAGGACGAGAATGAAGAGCAGGAAGAACAGGCAGCAAAGATAGACCATCGCCCTGAATGCAATGAAGTTCATCGGAATGTTCGGAATGCTGTCCTCCGGCTTGTCCAGGAAGCCATAGCCGAAGTTAGGGTAATTGAGGTCCAGAACGGTAGCTGTGTAATCCATGGCAGCCTGATCCTTTGCAAGTGAGGCTGCGTGATAGTCAGCGAGAGCCTGGCGAGCGATCTTTCCGCTTTCCTTCTTCTCCTCGAAGGAGAGGGTGTTGAAGACGTTGCCGTCCTCATCCTTGTACTGGTAGCCGTCGATTATGTCGGTAATGCCTGGAACGAATGAATCCGGATCCCGGAAAGCCAGGACTGAAAGCAACTTGGGGACGCTGACGTCGAACAGGTATTCCTTCTCGTCGTTGTCGTATCTTTTTGAAGGATTGAGAATTCCCACTCCTACCATGGAGGCCCCGTTCCCACCGTCATAAAGCCCTTCAATAGCCGCCAGCTTCATAGGCTGGTATTTGGCGACATCCTGAGCCGAGCGGTCGCCGGCAGCAAGTGCCAGGACAGACGAAATGATGCCGAACACGGCAGCGACCTGAATGCTCCTCTTTGCGAAAAGCGTGTTGCGCTTTTTCAGAAGATACCATCCGCTGATGCCTATCACCACTACTGCGGATAGGACGAAAGAGCCTGTTACTGAATGTGCGAACTTTGTCATTGCCACGGGCGAAAAGATCACCTGAGAGAACGAGACAAGCTCGTTCCTGGCCGTAGCAGGATTGAACTCCATGCCGGCAGGATACTGCATCCATGCATTGGCGGAAAGGATCCATACGGCAGAAATGACTGCTCCGATGGCTGTGAGCCACGTCGAGGCGAGGTGGAACCTCTTCCCTACCTTGTCCCAGCCGAAGAACATCACAGCGAAGAAAGTGCTCTCAAGGAAGAAAGCCACTATGCCTTCGATGGCGAGAGGAGCGCCGAAGATGTCGCCGACGAACCAGGAGAAATTGCTCCAGTTCGTCCCGAACTCGAATTCGAGGATGATCCCGGTCGCCACTCCGCAGGCGAAGTTGATGGCGAAGATCCTGCTCCAGAATCTGGCTGTATGCTTCCAAAAATCGTTTCCGGTTGCAACATACTTGCTCTCCATGTAAGCTATCATGAAGCTGAGTCCCAGCGTGAGCGGGACAAAGAGGAAATGATAGAGAGCAGTCAATGCGAACTGGAACCTGGAAGCGTCTACTACATTGCTGAACATATAATTTATTTATTGGTAAGGTTCTCGATCACTCTGTCAGCCTTTTCATCCATTGTCTTGTACTTGCCGAGCGCGTTCGGAAAGAAAGGCCTTATCACAATAAGGACGACAAGCAGCTGGACAACGATTATCAGGATGATCTCCATGCCGAAGGTCATCTTGAAATGCCTTTCGGGCTTGCAGCCGCTGTTCTCATCCGCTTTCATCAAATCAAAGGTAATGATAAAATTTCAAAATACGCTATCTTTGCAGGAGAAATGATTCAAGTAACTGCAGCCATCGTCCGCGATGAAAAAGGGCGAATAATGATATGCCAGCGGCCGGAAGGCAAGAGCTGCGCCCTTCTCTGGGAATTTCCCGGAGGGAAGCAGGAAGAGGGCGAAACGCTTGAGGAGTGCCTGGCGCGGGAATGCCGCGAGGAACTGTCAGTCGACCTCCGGGTCGGAGAGCTCTACGGGTCGGTAGAACACGATTACGGGACGTTCTCCGTGAACGTCCATTTCTTCCTCTGCCAGATAGCTTCGGGATCCGTCGTCAGGAAGGAACACAAGGAAATACTCTGGGTGAGCCCATCAGAACTCAAGGACTATCCTTTCTGCCCCGCCGACGCGGAAATCATAAAGAACTTGTCTAGAGAGCCGAGTAAGAGCAGATGAAAGTGTCGCCACCCTGGATGGTACCATTCCGGATGGCCTGCTGCGGGCTGCCCCAATTGGAATTTTAGTTTCCACACATCGGCGAAAATCAGATGACATCAGTACTGCCTCTCGCCAAAAATGGCGGTTCCCACCCTGACTTCGGTCGAGCCTGCCTCTATCGCGGTCTTGAAGTCGTTGGTCATCCCCATCGACAGCGTATCGAAGAATCCGTAAGGGTAAAGTGGGCTGTCGGCAGTCTTAAGACGCTCTCTGACAAGATTGTAGAGCGAGCGCAGATTGTCGAACTCGCATTTTACCCGAGCCATGTCCTTTACGTTAGAAGCCATTCCCATCAGGCCGCGCAGACGGATGTGCAGGAACGGTGCATCGTTGGAACCGGCCGAAGAGCAAGGGCTCTCGGTGGAATAAAGGATGGAGTCGATGAACTCTATCAGTTCGGAGTCGATGAAGCCCTGCTTGGTTTCTTCGTCTTGCGCGATGTGGACTTCGAGAAGGACGTCCGAGACAATGCCCAGCCGCTCCGCCTCACGGTCGATTGCCCGAAGCAGGCGTTCCGAATCGACGGATTCGACAAGAGCGCAGTAAGGGACTACAAGTTTCACCTTGTTCGTCTGAATATGGCCGATGAAATGCCACTGGATCCACGCAGTGTCCGAGACGGACATCGCCTTGTAATAGACTCCCATGCCTAGGAAATCGTCGACCTTCTGCTTCAATTCCTGGGGACGGCTTTCGCCGAAGCAGCGCTGACCGGCATTGTAGGCTTCGACTATGGAGGAAGTCGGGTGGAACTTGGAAACGGCGACGAGCTTCACCCCTTGGGGAAGCTCGTCGCGCAAAGTATTCAAATTAGATTCAATGCTACCCATGGCAGAATAATTACCTCCTGCCCTGCTTCTTCATCTGCTCCTGCTGGGCTTTCATGGCTTCGTCCAGACGCTTCTGGAATGCCGACTTCTTCTGTGACGACGGAACCTTGGCGATTGCCTTCCGGTGAAGGTCGGCTGCAAGCTCCTTCTCATTGATGACGAATTTCTTGATGATGAATGTCACAAGCATCGTTATCATATTGGAAATCATATAGTAATAGCTCAACCCCGCAGAGAGGTTGTTGCAGAACAGCAAGAGGAAGATAGGCATGAAATACAGCGTCATGAAGTTCATCGACTTTGCATTCGCGTCATTGGACGGATTGTTCCCGATGTTCATCTTGGAATAGAAGAACGTCGTGACGGCCATCAGCAGAGCAAAGAGGGACATGTGGCTGCCGTAAAGCGGGATGTTCACTCCGAAATCCCAGATTGAATCATAGGTGCTCATGTCGGCGCACCAGAGGAAGTGGGATTGGCGCAACTCGAACGAGACAGGGAAGAAGCGGAACATTGCCCAAAGCAAAGGGAACTGGAGAAGCATAGGCAGACAGCCTCCCCACATGTTTACGCCACATTTCTTGTAAAGGTCCATGGTGGCCTGCTGCTTCTTCATGGCATCGGACTCGCTCGGATACTTCTCGTTGATCTTGTCGACTTCCGGCTTGATGAGTCTCATCTTGGCGGAGGAAAGATACGACTTGTAAGTGAGAGGCGAGAAAAGCGCCTGAAGCATCAGGGTCATTATCAGAATAATGATGCCGTAATTGGAAATGGACTTGTTAAGCCAGTTGAAGATCGGGATAAGGATTATCCTTACAAGCCCGCCTATCAGCCATCCGCCGAACTGGATGCTCTTCTCGAAGTGCTGGTGGTAGCTCTTCATGGTCTGGTAATGGTTCGGGCCGAAGTAGAACTGGAAAGGAATCGTAAAGTCCGGGCTCTTCTGGATATCGATCTTGCCGGCTGAAGTGCAGGACATCAAGTAGTGGTCCGGATCGTTTTCCGGAACGAACTTCAGGCCGAGGTCCAACGACGAGAAGTCGTTTGGAGCGACCATCAGTGCGGAAAAGAACTGCTGCTCGAAGTCGAACCAGCGGACTTTGGCCGGTATTTCACGCTTTCCGTTGTCCTTCCTTCCCACAGAGACGGTTTCGACCTTGTCCTGACCGGGATAGAGGTATGCGACCTTGGAGTACTGCCTCTCATTCTTGTAGCCTTTCTCGAAGCGCGTGATGGTGAGGTCCCAGTTCATGTTGATGGATGTGTAGCTGCGGGGGATGACTTTGTCCATTCCGACAAAGCGAAGGCTGTTGTCAACCAGATAGCTGCCTCTGGCAAGGACGTAAGTGTTCTCTATATAAGAAGAATCGGAGAAATTCAGGCGCATGGTGGCGGAAGAGTCCGTACGTTCTACGCACTTGAAATTCAGGTCCGCAGTGTTGACATGCTGAGGAGCGTAGAATTCGAAGTCCATCCTGCTCTTGCCCGGAGACACGATGTTGAGCTCAAGGCTGTCGAATGTGTAGTAGTTCTTCACATTGACCTTATAAGGCTGGGCTCCCTTGGTGGAAAGAGTGATCTTCAGCTTGTCGTTCTCGATGTCGATATATTCAGGGGCTTCCTTTGCCATGCTGTCAAGGACTGCATTCCCGTAAATGGACGCGGTGTCCTTTGATGCCTGCTTGGCGGTGGTGTCGCCTTGAAGGGCTGACAGAGAATCCGCCTGGGCTGCCTGGTTGATGGCAGAAGCCATGGCGGCCGAATCTGCTTGCTGCTTGAGTTGGGCCTGCTTGTCGTACTGACGGCTATTGTACCAGCTGAAAAGCAGCAATACGATACCTATCAGTGCAAAGCCGAGAATGCTCTTGTCCTTCATCGGGCGTAGGGTTATTTCTTGTCAACCGACGGATCGTCGTTTCTTGAAGATTCGGCAGCGTCGATGTCCTTGATCATCTGCTCTGTCTTGGCGAGCTCTTCCTTTGCTTCGGCAATCTTCTTGTTAAGGTCGGCAAGGATAGCCTCGGCATTCTTGGACTTCGAGAAGAAGCCCATATTGTTCTCGTAGGTCTGGATCTCTTGCTGTTCCTTCAAGTACTTCTGGTACAACCTGTCGCGTTCGGTACGGACCGGAAATGAAGTGACTCTCTGGGAGAAGCGGTCACGGTTGCCGGAATAGCGGCTATTGAACTTGCGGACCTGGGAATCGTCTCCGCCAGCAGCGCGGATGGCACTGAACTTGGCGTCCATGGCGTCCTTGAAATCCTTCTGGACCTTATCCTTTTCCTTGAACGGAACGAAGCCGATGTTGTCCCACTCCTGCTGAATGGCCTTGAGGTTCTCTGCGTCTGCGTTGACGTCGTCGCCCAGAACATAGTCCTGAACTTTCTTTATGATATCCTTCTTGGCGGCGAGGTTTTCAGCATATTCCTTGTCCTGGCTGCCGAAATGCTTGTCACGGTTCTCGAAGAAAGCATCGCATGCAGTACGGAAACGCTTCCAAACCTGTTCGGAATGCTTGCGCGCCACAGGACCGATTACCTTCCACTGCTTCTGGAGATCGATGAGATCCTCAGCTGTCTTCTTCCAGTCGGTACTGTCCTTGAGGGCTTCAGCCTTTGTGCATATATCTTCCTTCTTGGCGAGATTGTCGTCCATCTCGCTCTTGAACTGGCCATAATAGTCGCGCTTGCCATTGAAGAACTTGTCGCAAGCAGCGCGGAACCTGTCGTAAATCTTCTGGTTCTCTTTCTTGGAGGCGAATCCCACCTTCTTCCATTCAGCCTGCAGGTCCTCTATGATCTTGGACTGGGTATTCCACTGCGAAGCGTCCTTGATCTCGCCGTTGGCAATCTCTTCCGCCTTTTCGCAGAGACCGGTCTTCTTTTCAAGATTTTCCTTCTGCTGGTCCTTGAGAGTATCGTAATACGACTGATGCTTCTTGTTGATGAGGGCTGTGGCAGCCTTGAAGCGGTCCCAGATCTTTTCGCGGTTTTCCTTGTCCACCGGTCCGATTTCCTTCCACTGCTCGTGGAGCTTCTGGAGCTTGCGGAAAGCTTCGCCGACATTTGTTTCCTTATCCAATGCCTCGGCCTCCTCGCAAAGCTTGTCCTTGGCTTCAAGATTCTTCTTGAAATCCAGGTCGCGGAGCTCGCGGCTGATCTTGACGTAATCGTAGAACTGCTCAACGTACATCTGATAAGTCTCGTAAGTGCTGTCGGCCTTTGCAGGAGGAACAGGGCCGATGGCGCGCCACTCAGCCTGAAGCTCATGGAACTGGCGGAAAGCCACGTTGATGTCCTCATCCGGCTTTTCAGCAAGGGCCTTCAGCTTTTCGATGACAGCTTCCTTCTGGGTGAGGTTCTCTTCCTTATGCTGTTCGGATTCCTTGAGGTAATCCTGTCTCATGGTCTTGTATTGTGCGTAAAGGACCTTGAAACCCTTTTCAACTTCAGCGAACGGATTGGTGGAAACTGCATCCGCAGGCTTTACCGGCTCAACTTCAGGGGTTTCTACAGCAGTCTCTGGATTAGCTTCGGCAACCTGCGCCGGTTCAGCGGTCTCATGCTTCGCATCTGCGGTCTCAGGCTTAGGCTCTCCGACAGTTTCTGTCGGAGCTACGAATCCTGAAGCTATCTTCTCCCGTTTCAGCACTTTATAAAAAGCCGCCTTGATCATTTCGGCGTGCTTGTAAAGCTCGCGCTGGTCGCCGCTGTCAATCAAGTGCTGGAAGTTGTCGAGCAACTCCTTCAGGCTCTTGTTGTTATAGTCCACGAAGGGTTCGGCCTTCTCTTCGGCCATGACTTCTGTAGTCTTCAATGCCGAGCCGACCTTGTCGACCGCCTCCTTTGCAGCGTCAGACATCTTGTCGTAAGTCTCCTTCACTGCGTCCTTCACCTTGTCTACGGTCTCGCTTTCAGACGCTGTCTTCACGGCGTCTGATGCCTTGTCGACTGTCTTGTCGATGAATTCGTCGGCCCTTGCACCTGCGGCCTTTGCGGTCTCAGCTACCTTATCGGCAGCATCGCTTACAGCATCGACGGCTGTCTTCGAAGCCGACACCACCTTATCAATGAATGACTGACCTTTCTCCTTTGCCTCATCGGCAATGCCTGGAACTTCGGCCTTAACCTGATCGATCTTCTCGTCGACGACGTCCGCCGCATTGGAAACGGCTTCCTTCGCTGCATCGACTGCATTGTCGACAGACACTGCAGCTTTCTTTACAGCATCGGCCAACTTGTCAAGCGTGGACTTGGCTGTTTCGGAGATCGTCTCTTTTGTTTCGGAAACCTTTGCGTCGCCGAGATTCTGTTGAGCCGCTTTTTGCTGCTCTTCGTTAATTTCGTCATTCATGGTAAAATATGTTCAATATGTCTTTTTAGCTCGCAAATATACATTTTTTTAAGATAAACGGGCAAAATAGCTATTTTTGTACCGCAATGAGAATAGACATCCTTTCCGTCGTTCCGGAGCTTCTAGAAAGCCCGCTTGACCACTCCATCGTAAAACGTGCGAAGGAGGCTGGTCTGGTCGAGATAAACATCTGCGACATCCGTGAATACGGACTTGGAAAGTGGAAAAAGACCGACGATTACGCCTTTGGAGTCGATGCCGGCATGGTAATGATGGTCGAGCCGGTATACAAATGCATCGAGCATCTCAAGTCCGAACGCGACTACGACGAGATCATCTACATGGCACCTGACGGAGACCTGTTCACACAAGACATGGCCAACGAGCTTTCGCTCAAGAAGAACATGATGATCCTGTGCGGGCATTACAAAGGAATCGACCAGCGCATCCGCGAACACTTGATCACCAAGGAAATATCGATAGGAAACTACGTCGTGAGCGGCGGTGAGATTCCCGCTTGCCTAGTCACGGACGCCATCATCAGGCTCATTCCTGGTGCACTCACCGACGAGACGTCAGCCCTTAGCGACTCATTTCAGGACGGACTGATCGCGCCTCCGTCCTATACTAGGCCTGCCGATTTCCACGGCTGGAAAGTACCTGAAGTGCTTCTCAGCGGCAACCACAAGCTCATCAAGGACTGGCAGGAACAGCAGTCGACCGAACTGACAAGAGCCCGCCGACCGGAGATGCTGGCAGAAATTTCACAGGAGATTCCAGAAGAGAAAAGCAAAAGAAAAAGGAAAAATCAATAAATTTATCCGTCATTTTTAACGGCATTCGACCATGAAGGCAAAACAATCGTCACTAAATGGGGCACGAATATTCAGGATAGTGTTCGCGGCGGTCTGGATAGTCCTGCTGACTCTCCCATCCGTCTTTTTCGCCCGCCAAGCGGAGCCTCTTAAATGGCTTGCGCTGAAAACGCAGTTCGGACCTGCTCTTATGGGCATCTTCAGCGGTTCTGTGCTGGCGCTCTGCATACTGCTGCTCGTCACATTGATTTTCGGAAGGGTTTACTGCTCCTTCCTATGCCCGCTCGGAATCTGGCAGGACGTCGTCGGCAGGGTGGCTGGGACCTTCAAGAGCAAGAAGCAACGCCTGACTCATTGCGGCAAGCCGCTTAATTGGGTAAGATACATCATTTTAGGCATAGTAGGAGCATTCTTCGCATTCGGCATTACATATCCTTTCGCCTTTCTTGACCCATACTCCACCTACGGCCGCTTCGCCTCCATGCTTTTCGGAAATGCCGCAAAGGGAATGAACAATCTACTCTCATCTATCTTTCCGGCTTCGTTCGGATTGCAGAGATTCGCGAATTTCCAGCTTTGGGCATTTGCCGTCGCACTTTTCATGTTCTGTGCAGTGACTGTCCTAAGCTCCTTCATGGGCAGGATATGGTGCAATGCCATCTGCCCTGTCGGCTCGCTGCTCAGCATCATCTCCCCATTTTCCATGTTCAGGATGCACATCGACTCCGACAAATGCAAGCATTGCAAGCAATGCGAACTGCACTGCAAGAGCCACTGCATAGATTCAGAAAACGACGGGATCGACCTGTCGCGTTGCGTCGTCTGCTTCAACTGCGCCAGCCGATGCAACTTCGGAGCCATGTCCTACAGGTTCTCGTGGATACCGGGAGCCAATGCAAGGAAAGGCGCAAAAGAGAAGGATTCCACTGCCGACATTACCGAAGTTCAGAAGGAAGAGCCGGAAGACATCGGGCGCAGGCAGATGCTCATAGGCCTTGCTGCAGGAGTGGTGGCTGCTTCTGCAGCATCACTGATATCAAAGGTAAACGGCCCTGCCGAGGAGAAGCTTTCAGGAGTGGTACCTGACGGCTTCGACAATGGAGCAGCAATCCCAGTAGGCATCGTGCCTCCTGGAGGACTTTCAAGGATCCATCTGAAAGAGAACTGCACGGCTTGCCAGGCCTGCGTCTCAGCCTGTCCCAAAGGCATAATCCACCCATCCATTACAGAATATGGAATCGAAGGGTTCATGATGCCTGTCATTTCCTATGTGCAGGGATTCTGCGATTACGACTGCCACGCCTGCTCGGACGTCTGCCCAGCTGGAGCACTCGAACACATATCACTGGAAGAGAAGAGGAAGACTCAGATCGGAGAGGTACATTTCTCCCCTAAGAACTGCCTGGTTCCAAAGCTCGATGCAAACTGCGGCCAATGCGCAAGGCACTGCCCTACCGGAGCCATCCTGATGATTCGGCTCAACACAGGCAAGATGTTCCCGAGGATCACGCCTGAAAGCCGTTCAGCTTGCATAGGATGCGGCAGATGCGAATATTACTGCCCTGCCGACCCGAAGGGAATGACCGTCATACCAAAGTCGATACACTCGATCGCACAGCCGATACCGGTCGTCGAAGACGTATCTTAACATTTTTTTCGGCTCTTGTTCTATGCACATCCATTAGGTGCCGCAAAGCATCCGGATACGGGCTATCGTTGTTGTAAGTATTTGAAAATTATTGAAATATTAAATTTTTACGAATCATTGACAATTATTATTAAAATGAAAAAGACAATCTTTCTTGTTATCGCTCTGGCAACTCTGACTTTCGGAGCTACAAGCTGCGCTAAATCCTGCAAATGCACAACTTCTGTGAACGAATCAGTCAAATCCACATCCACCATTGACCTCGATGAAGGCAAGAAGTGCAGCGACTACAACTCCAGCGTTACTCTCCTCGGACAGACAGCTACTGTAAAGTGCACTCCTATCATTTTCTGATAAGGAGAACTTTATTGATTTACGGCATTTGAAAAACTGGGAATACATACCTCGCACCTTGACGGGCGCGATGTTTGTCTTTGCCGCTGTGGCGAAGCTGATCTCGATAGACTCATTCGAGATCTACGTCTTCAGTTTCCAGATGCTGCCCCTCTGGGGCGCATACCTGGCGGCGAGGCTTCTGATAGCATTCGAGGCGTTCCTGGGAATTTGGATGCTCATAAATTGCGACTCGAAGGCTGCTTGGTGGACCGGAATGGTCTTGCTCGCAGCCTTTACTGTCAGGCTTCTGGTACTGCAGCTGTCCGGCAACGATGAAAGCTGCAACTGTTTCGGGGAATTCATCGACCTGAATCCAGTCCAGTCAATACTCAAGAACATAGCCTTTATGGCCGTCCTAGGCGTCACCTACGGCTGCAAGTCATTCGACATCAAGCATAAATGGCTATGGCGCACATTGGTTCCGACAGTCTGCCTGGCGTCGGTGCTCATCCTTTCCCCGCCCGACAACTGGCGATACAAGGACTACGCAAAATACACCACCCTCAACACCGAAGCATTCCAGGAAGCGCGCACGGACGGCGAGATCCCGGCCAGGGCTTTCGAAGGCGAAAAGATACTATGCTTCTACAGCCTGAAATGCCCTTTCTGCAAGATGTCCGCCCAAAAGATGGGCACCCTTAGAAGGATGCACACGTTCCCGGAAGCGCCTATCATCGTGGCGTTCGGAGGTGAAAAGCGCGATGCGGCATACTATTTCAGGGAAAACAGGCTGGACTGCACGGACTGGTTCTTCATCTCCCCTTCCACGTTCCTCCGCATCACCCACGGGGACATGCCGCTGATCCTGGTTCTCAAGGACGGCGTGATACAGCAGAAATATTCTTACAGGGACCTTCACTAGGCTTTTCAGCCGTCAGTCGCCGGTCTTCATCGATTCCACCATGTTTATTCCGTTGATGCTCCTGCGCATCAGCAGGTTGATCAGGAATGTGAAACCGATGGATATCAGCGCGGCATAAACGTAGCTCATCGGATAAACCGTCCTACCCCACATCGCGGCGTTGACCTCGGTGGTTCGGATGACGAAGCTGTGGAGCGGCCCTCCGAGCAGCAGGCCTAGGGCGGTCCCCATGAAACTCAGAATGTCGATTTCGCGGAAAATGTAGCGTCGGGCCTCCTTTTGGGTATAACCCAGAACGAGAAGGGTGGCAAGTTCGCGCTTCCTCTCGCAGATGTTGATGTTGGCAAGATTGTAAAGCACTACCATCGAGAGGATTCCTGAGGCAAGGATAAGGACGAGCACTACGATGTAGATGCTCCTCATTTCCTTATAGGCGGTGTCTCGAAGGCTTCTGGAAGAGAGCGTGTAGACTACTGAGCCGTCGTCCATCAGTTCCTGAAGCGTGGCATCGTTGTCCCTGCCAGGCTTCAGCTTGCAGATGGCCGAAGTAAAGTCGGGCTTTGCATTGAAAAGGGTCCTGTACTCACTTGGAGTCATGAAAGCAAGGCCATAGATGTAGTTTTCGGCACCGCCGAGCACCTTTGCCCTGCCGGTCAGCCCGTCGCCGTTCTCGACCGTGACCGAATCTCCTGCATGGACTCCGAGCTGCTCGCAAAGCTTCTCGCTGAGCACAACCCCATCGTCGGTCAGGGCGATAGGCCTGTGGGACTTCCTGTGGCGCAAGTCGACGAACTGGCGAAGGCTGTCTGGATTGTCAGGGACGTAGACGAACACCGGTTGGACCTTGGTGCCGTTCATCACGCGGCCAGCCTCATTGCGGAAAGGAAGGTAGTCTGAGGAGACGTCCCTGACGCAGGCAGGGACGTTGCTGTCCTCGAACATCATCATAAGGTCGTACTTGCAGATTTCGTTGAACTGCTTGTCGACTATGTCGTAGATTGAGTCGCGGAGGCCGAAAGCTGCGACCAGGAGAGCGGAGCAGCCGGCAATTCCAAAGACTGTCATATAAAGACGCTTCTTGTAACGGAAGAGGTTCCTTGCAGTCACTTTGACAGAGAAGGAGAGCCGCATCCAGATGAAGCCTATGCGTTCGAGAAGGATACGCCTGCCTGCTGCGGGAGCTTTGGCGGTCATGAGTACGGCAGGGACTGCGCCTGTTTCAGAAAGGCACGCCCAAAGGGTGGCAAGAAGTATGCCTACCATAGCTATTCCGCCGGATACCAACGCTATGTTCCAACGGAAAGGAGTCTCGACCGGCGGGATGATGTACATCATTCCATAGGCTTTGCTGATGACTCTCGGAAAAAGCTTGAAGCCGATTTCAAGGCCGGCGAAGGAGCCGAGGAGAGTTGCAAGGAAAGCGTAGGCAAGATACTCGGAAAGCAACTGCCAGTTCGAGAATCCGAGAGCCTTGAGCGTGCCAGTCTCCGAGCGGCGCTCGTCCACAAGACGCGTCATCGTGGTAAGCGACACCAAGATGGCGATGAAGAAGAAGAATGCGGGGAACACGCGGCTCATGGCCGCTATCTTGTCGATATTGCTCTTGTAGCTGGCATAGCCGGTGTTGTCCTTGCGGGTGTTCACGCCGGATATCTTGCCCTTCATCTTATCCATCAATGCGAACTGCCCCTTCACAAGGGAATCTGCAGTTTCAGCCGTCATGGATGCCGGCTTGACCGAATCCTTGAGAATGCGGCAGGCATCGGCAATGGCTCCGATCCTCGATGCAAGCAGCCTTGCATTCCGGCCACCATGGGAATTGAGCATGCTTTCGATCCTATACGACTGCGAAGTCCTGACATTCCGGTCCCTGGCCAGTGCGTCCTGGACATTTTCGGAAAGGGTGACGGATTCGACGACTTTCCTTGCGGCGGACTTGACCGAGTCGATTCTTGCATCGGTGATTCTCCCTTCCACAGGCAGCAGCCTGCGTCTTTCTCCTGCAATCAGCGAGTCATAGTCAGGAGACCAGGTGCTGAAGCGGGACGGGACGGTCATGTATATGTCGGTATAAGTGGAGAGGGAATAGAAGGAACGCATCGTGAAGACGGCAAGGGAGATGTTCCCCACCCCTTTCATGCTGGGCTCGGACTCGGCGGAGATGAAGAGCGGACTGCGGACTATGCCGGAAATGACCGCAAATGAATAGGCGAATCCTCCCGGAGCGCTGGGTGAATTGAAGAAGCGGAGAGTGTCGCCTTCCTTCGGCAATGTGGTGGTGTAGCCGTTAGGCGACTGCACGACACATTCGCAAGGCTTGGAAGGCATCCTGCCCGAAACAAGCTCGAGACTGTTCATCGATGCAGTTCCGGCAGAGTCCAGATAACCGAAAACGCGAGCGGTGAAACGCTGTCTGCCGGATATGAGAACCTGGTCAGTGACGTTGGCACAACAAAGATCACCTATTCCTTCGATGTCGGATAGCGACTGGACCTCGTCTTCCGTATAGCCGAGCGCGCTTCGGACATCAATGTCGTACATATTGGCTTCGGACATATATTTGGCGGCAGCCATTTCCATATCAGGGGTGGTTGCGGCCAGGCCGCCAAGGAATCCCGTGCCGAGAGCGACAATCGCCGCTATCGACAGGAACCTGTTCAGGCTGTCCCTGATGTTACGCCGGATGTTCTTGTTGCGAGCCTTAAGCATTACCACTCAATTTTCTCAACAGGCACCGGCTCAGAATTCATTTCAATGCCTGCCGTCTCGCCGTTCATGATATGTATCACTCTGTCAGCCATCTTGGTTATTGCACTGTTGTGCGTTATGACAACGACAGTCTTGCCCTTCTCGCGGCACATGTCCTGGAGTACCTTCAGCACGGTGGTTCCCGTATGCGTGTCTAGAGCGCCTGTTGGCTCGTCGCAAAGTACTATCTGAGGATTCTTGGCTATGGCGCGCGCTATGGAGACGCGCTGCTGTTCGCCGCCTGAAAGCTGAGCGGGAAAATTGTCCTCGCGGCCGGCCAGGCCGACTTCGCGCAGGATTCCGTCGGCATCGACGTCGCTGCCAGAAAGCTCGGATGCCAGCTCGACGTTCTCGCGGGCGGTAAGGTTCTGGACCAGGTTGTAATACTGGAAGACGAAACCGACGTTGAGCCGCCTGTGCATCGTCAATTCGTTCTGAGTCAGGGATCCGATGTCCTTTCCGTCGAAAGTCACATTCCCGCTCGTGACGGTGTCCATGCCTCCGAGGATGTTCAGTAGGGTGGTCTTCCCTGCCCCGCTGGGCCCAACGATCACGCAGAACTCGCCACGCTCGATGGTGAATCTCATGTTGTGAAGCGCGTATACCTTCTGTCCTCCAGTCTCATAGACTTTGCAGACATCCTTGAATTCTATATATGCCATATCATTTATATCCCTTCATCAGTTTCAAATATGTATCGGGCATGTGCTCGTTCAGCAGCGCCTTCGCTCCGGAGCCTCCGTCGGCGGCAAGATTCTGCAGGACTCCCAAAAGCGGGCTGAAGTCGGAGGCTGATTCCGGCAATGCTCCGAACTGCAGGCTTACGGGGCTTTCCATTGAATCCGGCTTCAGATTGGAAAGGCCTTCAGAAAGCAGGATAAAGGCCTGGAAAACAGTCATCCCTTCATCAGAAAGTCCTTTGCTGAGCAAAGAATGTCGGGCAAAATAATATGAATCCACGTCGCCGGCGAGAGCCGAAAGGGAAGTCAGGGCATCGTCCAGCTTTCTGACGCTAGAAGGGTCGGCAGGAAGGATGATGTCCTTTCCGGCACGGGAATAACCCCATGCGGCAAGAGGCAGGCGGGGCACGCAGTCGCAAGGATTGATGACGTTGAAGATGTTTGGGGCATCGTAATCGTTCAGGCGGACAGTGGCAGGAGTTGCGAAGGTGTAGACGTAAACGTCCGAAGGCTGGAACATGGCATTGAAAAGAAGGCCGAGAAGGTTTGCGCAGGCCGCGCCGCGGCTGTGTCCGCATACCAGAATGACAGGATTCCGAGAAGATCCGGCACCTTGGATGATCGGGTATACATTCAGGAAGATGTCCTGAGCGGAGAAAAGGAAGCTTTCGGCGAAGAAGGAGCTGTCGCTGCGCGAAGGTGCAAAATCGAAGTTGGAATACCATTCCGCAGCATCAGTACCCCTGACAGCCAGGATAAAGGCCTCTCTTTCCCTGCCTGCAACCCTCACATTGCCTCTGCCGAGAGTGTAGGCGGAAGTATGGTCGACATCGGAGGATGTCTTGCCGTAATTGCGCTGCGCCACAACCGAAAGGCCGTATTGTCTGAATACTGCATATGTCTTGTCAGCGAAATGCTTGGAGCATAGGTCCAAAGCCTCTTCTGCCGTCTGCATGTCGAAAGTGGAGCTGCTAGAAGGAAGCTTCAGATTTTCTGCCGCAAGGCAAATGGGGAAAAGGAGCGAGACAAGAGCCAATGCTCCGAACCTAAGCAAAGCAAGCTGCCTCATTTCTCATTCGAAGTGGTCTTGCGCTTCGTGGTCGTATTCTTGACAGCCTTCTTTTCAGGCTGTGGCTGCGGAATCTTCGACAGGGAGTCCTGGCGTGCGGCTTCGGCCGCAGCATCGATATAATACCGGTTGACTTTGGCCACCTCCTGCTTCAGTTCCGGATGGGCGGCGATGAATTCGGACATTTCCTTATAGCCATAAGCGAAAAGCGCTTCCATCTTTCCGAAATCAAAGAAGGTAAAATGTTCGGCAGCGGTGCTGCTAAGCAGATAGTCGGTCTTTTCGCATCCGGGAGCGGAAGTCACCGCTACCTTTGCAAATGAGGCTCTGGTGAGCAACTGGCTGATGGTGCGCACTTCGCCTTGTTCTGAGGGGGGCAGCACATCGATTCCTATTATCATGTCGCACTGGCTGGCTATGGCAAGGGCCGGATAGTTGTCTAGGACTCCCCCGTCAATGCAAAGATGTCCGTCTATGTCGACTGCTTCAATGAGGCCCAGCATTGACATGGAAGCCAGCGTATATTCCTTAAGGTGCCCACCGCTGCCGGCATAGATGCACTTCTCGTCAGTGATGTCGGTGACAGTGATGGTAAGAGGATAAGGCAGCGAATCGAAGGAATTGTATGGTATGTACTTGTCAAGCACCCTGCGCAGATATTTATGGGAAGCATAGCCTGTCTTCGGAATCTTCCAGGAGCGCGGGATGATCCTGCTGCGGCGGTTTAGGTGCTCCTTCCGGCATATATTCTCTATCTGGACAGCGGAAAGCCCGCTGGCATAAAATGTGCCGACAAGCGCGCCGACGCCTGTTCCGGCTATCACGTTCGGGCGTATTCCATTTTCCTCCATGGCAGCTATGGCACCGATTTCGGCAAAGCCCAATGCTCCACCCCCGCTCAGCACTAGTCCTATCTGAGCTTCTTGCGCCGCCGACATCCAGATTCCCAGCAGCATGACCGCTGCCGCAGTTGCCAAGATTTTCATATCCTGCGATTTTTATGCAAGGTACAAAAAAAATCCGCGCCAGATAAAACTGAGCGCGGACTGAACATATTTCTGTAAAAAATCACTTTCCGCAGACGTAGGCAAAGAGCAGCGGAGCTACGATGGTGGCGTCCGACTCGATGACGAACTTCGGAGTGTCGGCAGCGAGCTTGCCCCAAGTGATCTTCTCGTTAGGAACGGCGCCGGAATAGGAGCCGTAAGAGGTGGTCGAGTCGGAAATCTGGCAGAAATACTGCCAAAGAGGGACGTCCTTCCACTGAAGGTCCTGAGACATCATAGGAACCGCGCAGATAGGGAAATCGCCCGATGTGCCGCCGCCGATCTGGAAAAAGCCGCATCCGCGCGTTCCGAATACGTTCGCCTTGTACCAGTCTACGAGAGCTATCATGGTCTCAATTCCATTCTTGACGATGTTTACGTTCACGTCGCCGTGGATTACGTGGGCAGTGAAGATGTTTCCTGTTGTGCAGTCCTCCCATGCAGGGACGAAGATTGGAATGTTCTTCTTGCATGCCTCTAGTACCCAGCTGTCCTTAGGGTCGGCCTCGTAGTACTGTTCGAGGACGCCGCTGCGGATAAGTTCGTACATGTATTCATAAGGGAGCTTGCGCGTTCCTTCCTTCGTAGCCTTGTGCCAGATCTTCACGAATTCCCTTTCGAGAACGCGGAATGCCTCTTCCTCAGGGATGCAGACATCGGTGACGCGGTTATAGTGATTGTCGAGAAGTTCCTGCTCCATGTCCGGAGTCAGGTCGCGATAATAAGGCACATCCTTATAATGCTTTAAAGCAACGAGGTTCATAATGTCCTCCTCAAGGTTGTTCGCTGAGCAGCATACGGCTGCAAACTTGTCTTGACGGATCATCTCTGCCAGGGAGATTCCGAGACGTGCGGTACTCATGGCGCCGCCCATTGCCAGGAACATCTTTCCGCCTTCAGCAAGAAGCTGGTTGTAAGCCTTTGCGGCATTTACGAGAGCCAGTGAATTGAAGTGGAAATAATTCTCATCCATAAACTGAGAAATAGGTCCTTTTTGCTTTTCCATTTTGTTTGTTTGTGTTTGTTTTTAAAAGGTCTGCAAAATTAGCGATTCGGGAGGAATTTTATTTATTTTTGCAAGAAATTTTATCAAATCTTCAAGATGATTTCAGCGGAAGCACTCAAGGCTTTTTCAGGATTCGGCACCCCCTTCTATTATTATGACGTGGATGTGCTCGAAAAGACATTGTCGGCCTATGCCTCCATGACTGCAAAATATGGATTTTCAGCCCATTATGCAGTAAAGGCGAACTGCAATGCCCCCATTCTGAACATCATCAGGAAAGCCGGGCTGGGTGCCGACTGCGTTTCCGGCAATGAGGTGACGATGGCATTGAAACAGGGGTTCGAACCTTCAAGAATTGTGTTTGCCGGTGTCGGGAAGACCGACAGGGAAATCAGGGAGGCGCTTGAGGCTGGAATTTTCTGCTTCAACTGCGAGTCATTGCAGGAGCTTTCGGTCATCGATTCGATATCATGCTCTCTTGGCGTGAAGGCACGCTTTGCATTGAGGATGAACCCGAACATCGATGCGCATACGCTGAACTTCATCTCCACCGGCCGCAACAGGGACAAGTTCGGATTTACCGAAAAGATGCTCCCGGACTTCTTTGCCCTCCTTCCGAACCTCAAGTCCTGCGAATTCATCGGACTGCATTTCCACATAGGATCGCAAATAACTGACATGCAATGCTTCAAGCTGCTCTGTGAAAAAGCCGGAGCTGCTGTCAGGAACTTTGCTGCAAGAGGAATCAGGGTAGCCGACTTGAATCTCGGCGGAGGGCTTGGCGTTGATTACGAAAACCCGGAGATCCATGCCATTCCGGATTTTGAACCATATTTCAGGACACTGAAGGCAGCGCTGAAGCTGCCTGAAGGAGTGAAGGTGCACCTTGAACCTGGAAGGTCGATAGTTGCCCAATGCGGCTATCTGATTACCAGAGTCCTGTTCGTCAAGGACAATGGAGACCGCAGGTTCGCGATTGTCGATGCGGGGATGAACAATCTGATACGTCCGGCATTGTACGGAGCGCACCACACCATAGTGAACCTATCTTCCTACGGCCCATGCGGAAAGTACGACGTGGTCGGGCCGGTATGCGAGACAAGCGACAAGTTCGCCGAAGACGCGGTACTGCCGGAATGTGGCCGCGGCGACTTCCTTGCGATATGCTCTGCAGGCGCCTACGGAGAGGTGATGGAAATGAAATACAACCTCCGCGACTTTGCAAAGGCATATTACAGCGACAGATTGAAAGAATATAAAAGCAATTTTGAAAAATAATGTTTGAATCATTGATGGACCGCCTGGAGAAGTCGTTCAAGCTTCTCAAGGGCGAAGGCAAGATAACCGAGATAAACGTATCGGAAACGCTGAAAGACGTGCGCAGGGCACTGCTGGACGCCGACGTCAGCTATAAGATCGCCAAGGAGTTCTGCGACGACGTGAAGCAGAAAGCCATTGGACAGGACGTCCTGACGGCCGTTAAGCCCGAGCAGATGATGGTGAAGATAGTTCACGACGAGCTTGCTGAGCTGATGGGAAGCGATTCGTCGGACATAAACGTGAAGGGCAATCCAGGAATCGTTCTGGTTGCCGGCCTGCAGGGTTCGGGAAAGACCACGTTCGTCGGAAAGCTCGCCAACAATCTGAAATCCAAGCGGTCTATGCAGGCAATGACGGTCGCCGGCGACGTTTACCGTCCTGCCGCCATCGAGCAGCTGAAGGTACTCTCCGACTCCATCGGAGTACAGATGTACACGGAGGAAGGAGTCAAGGATCCTGTCAAGATAGCAAAGGACGCCATAGCTTTTGCTAGACAGAACGGAATCTCATGCGTCATAATCGATACCGCAGGCCGTCTGGCCGTAGACGAGGAGATGATGAACGAGATCGCGGCCATCAAGAAGGCCGTGAATCCGACTGAAACTCTGTTCGTTGTGGATTCGATGACGGGACAGGACGCCGTAGAGACGGCAAAGGCCTTCAACGACAGGCTGGATTTCGACGGAGTGGTACTTACCAAGATGGACGGAGACACCCGCGGAGGCGCAGCCCTTTCCATCAAGGCGGTCGTAGGCAAGCCCATCAAGTTCGTCAGCAGCGGCGAGAAGCTTGACGCACTCGACATCTTTTACCCTAAGCGCATCGCCGACAGAATCCTCGGGATGGGAGACGTCGTTTCCCTCGTTGAAAAGGCACAGGAGCAGTACGACGAGGAAGAGGCGCGCAAGCTTCACAAGAAGCTGGCGAAAAACCAGTTCAACCTTGAGGACTTCTACAGCCAGATCCAGCAGGTAAAGAAGATGGGAAACATCAAGGACTTGGCAGGAATGATTCCCGGAATGGACAAGGCACTGAGGAACACCGAGATAGACAACACCGCCTTCAAGAGCGTTGAGGCGATCATCAACTCGATGACGCCTTACGAGAAGGAAAATCCGGAAGTGATCAACGGCAGCCGCCGCAAGCGAATCGCCGACGGCAGCGGCACTTCAGTAGCCGAAGTGAACCGCCTTCTCAAGCAGTTTGAGCAGACCAGCAGAGCCATGCACAACATGGCTACAAGCAAGATGATGACCAACATTAAAAAATGACATACTTGAAATGATACTTTTAGACGGAAAGAAGACATCGGCTGACATAAGGGCGGAAATCAAGGCTCAAGTGGAAGGAATCATCGCGGAAGGCGGCAAGCGTCCCCATCTTTGCGCAATCCTGGTCGGCACTGACGGCGCCAGCCAGACCTATGTCGCATCCAAGGAGAAGGCATGTGCCGAAGTCGGCTTCAAGTCGACGGTCCTGCGCCTACCGGAAGCGACTACCCAGGAATACCTTCTGGGCGAAATAGCCCGCCTGAATGCCGATCCGGACATCGACGGCATAATCTGTCAGGTTCCGCTTCCGAAGCACATAAGCGAGACGACCGTCCAACAGGCAATTTCTCCGGACAAGGACGTTGACGGATTCCATCCTGCGAATGTCGGCAAACTGATGTTGGGAATCCCGACATTGGTATCCGCCACGCCTAAGGGAATCATCACATTGATAGAGAGATATCATATCAGGACTTCCGGAATGAACTGCGTCGTCATGGGCCGCAGCAGCATAGTTGGACGCCCAATCGCCAACCTGCTTTCACAGAAGGCTCCTTACGGCGACTGCACGGTCACAGTCTGCCACCGCAGCACGAGGGACATCAGGTCGTTCACGCTGAACGCAGACATGATCGTAACGGACCTCGGCTCTCCCGAATTCCTCAAGGAGGACATGGTGAAGGAAGGCGCCGTCATAATCGACGTCGGCATTACGAGAGTCCCCGCCGACAACCCCAAGGGTTATGTCAACAAAGGCGACGTCGACTTCGAACATGTCGCACCGAAATGCTCCTACATCACGCCGGTTCCCGGCGGCGTAGGGCCGATGACCATCGCATCCCTGCTTCAAAACACCTTGCAGGCTGCAACATCCGGCGCCTAAAAAGCATTCGGAGGATTGCCGTCAAAATATTTTTTGCTGCCAGATGCAGCATTTTGCATATTCTTGCATTTTTAATTAAACTAACTTGTCAGAGATATGTGGAAAAACAACTTCAACGCCTTAAAAAGAATGATGCTTGTAATCTTGGCAATTCTCGGAATCGGATCCGTCTCGACCGGCTGCCTTGAAGAAGAAGAATACGGATGCCCCACTGCGGATTTCAGCTTCCAGGGCACTGTTACAGACGAAAGCAGACAGCCTATAAACGGAATCAAGGTTTCCGTTGCCGGCAAAGAGTATCATAATATTGAGGGGACGGCCACGACTGACTCCAAGGGAACATATCACCTCAAATACAGCGACATGCCGTCATTCCCATCCGACGTCGTAATCTACTTTGAAGACACGGACGGCGCAGCAAACGGAGGAACTTTCCAAAAGGACTCAACAACCGTGACCATCAAAGAAGCAGATCTGGTCAAGGAAAAGGATCTGACTAATTCGTGGTACGAAGGCAAGGTTACAGTGACGGCCGACAAGACACTTCATAAATAATGTCAAGTGGATTAGGCATAGTCAAGCGGGCTACGCTCGACCTGTATGCAAGCTACAAGTCAAAGGAAATCGCAAAGCACGAGCTTTCCCAACTCTTTTGGGAATGCACCCTGCGCTGCAACTGTCACTGTCTCCACTGCGGCAGTGACTGCAAGGTTTCGTCCGCACTCCCCGACATGCCTGTCAAGGATTTCATCGACGTCATAGACGGGATCATCCCCCATATCGGCACAAAACTCCCTTTCGTCATTTTCACAGGAGGCGAAGCATTGGTCCGCAAGGATCTTGAACAGGCCGGAAAAGCTCTTTACGACAGGAAAATAGCATGGGGAGTCGTCAGCAACGGAATCCTGATGACGCAACAGCGCTTCGACTCGCTTCGCCGGAGCGGCATGCACACCGCCACCATCAGCCTCGACGGCTTCAAGGATGAACACGTCTGGCTCCGCGGCAACCCTTCCGCCTTCGACGGAGCGGTGAACGCCCTGAAAGTCTTCGCAAAGGATGAAGCCTTCATCTACGATGTCGTGACTTGCGTGAATCTCAAGAACATATCCTATCTGAACGACTTTAAGGAATTCCTGATCTCGCTCGGAGTAAAATCGTGGAGGATCTTCACCATCTTCCCTGAAGGACGCGCTGCAGAGCACCCGGAATTCCAGTTGTCCAATGACAATTTCACGCAAGTCCTCGAGTTCATCAAGAAGACACGGGAAGAGGGACGCATCAAATGCAGCTACGGCTGCGAAGGATTCCTCGGCAAATATGAGATGGAAGTCCGCGACTACCCTTTCGACTGCCATGCAGGCGTGAATGTAGCTTCCATCCTGATCGACGGCTCCATTTCCGCCTGCCCGAGCATCCGAGCGAACTATGCCCAGGGCAACATCCACAAGGACGAATTCTGGAATGTCTGGACCAATCGCTTCCAACCATTCCGGGTCCGCAGCTGGGCAAAGAAAGGCACCTGTGCCGACTGCAAGATGTGGAAATACTGCCAGGGAAACGGCATGCATCTCCACGACAGCGACGGCAAACTGCTCGTCTGCCATTACCAAAGAATCAAATAGACTGCTGATATCATGAAGGAGATCAATCGTGTCAAAAGACACCGACGACCACTGGTATTATGGAAAAGCGACCGTCACTGCGAACATCTCCCTCACAAAAAAACAATCGATTGCTCTAGCAATGCTCAGGCCGCAGGAGGTCGAGCACGGTCTTCACAGGATTGAAGGTCGACAAAGGCACTTCAACGAAGACGGTATTCCAGTTAGACATCGCTCCGTTCCAGAGCCCAGGCCTTTCCAAAGCTGTGAGAGGTCGTCCCTGGAAACTCTTCGAAGAGATGAACCCCGCCTGTGGATCCACGTACTTGGCAAGCTTGAATTTCTTGCCTTTATAATCAGTTATAAGACACGCCAGGTCAACTGGATTGAAGTGCGTACTTGAAGCCATTAATTTGGCTGTTTTCGGGTCGTTGGGATTCAGCTGGACGCTTTCGAGGATTTGAAGGGAAGTCGATCCGTCGGCATCGCGGACTATGAAAGGACCGCCGCCAGGCTCCCCCTGGTTCTTGACCATTCCGCAGACGCGGACAGGCCTGTCCAATTTTTCGTGAAGATAGAGTGGAAGCAAATCCAGCGATACATTAGGAACGTCGACGCAGAATTCTGTGCTCATGAAATTTATGATTTCCTTGCACAGAGCCAGCGTGTCCTCGTGCTGCATTCCAGGAGTGAGGCAGACGTCAAGTCTGTTCAGATAGCCAGCAACGGCGACAGCCTCCTGCTCAAGCACTCCTGCCACGATCTTCTTCCAGCGCACTGTGTCGCTTACAAGACTTTCCTTCACCACATTATCTATGTTCTTCAGAATAATCACATCAGCCTTGGCATCCGAAAGGTTTCCTATCAGCGAACCGTGTCCGCCAGGCCTGAAGAGCAGTTCCCCGTTGTCCTTGCGGAACGGCTTGCCATCCTCAGCGAGAGCCAAAGTGTTTGTAGATGATTTCTGCAATGTGAAATCTATCTGGTAAGTCACGCCGTACTTCCGTTCGTATGCCGGCTTCACCTTCGCCATAAGGTCCTTGAAACTGTTGAGAAATTCTGGAGCTACGGTATACATCATCCTCACTACACCATTCTGATTGCAGTAAAGTGCTCCTTCAACCAGATGTTCCTCAAACGCTGTGCGTGAGCCTGTTTCATATTTATGGAAAAGCACCTGCCCCTTCGGCATTTCACCATAGTCCAATCCTGGTTTGTGAAGTGTCGCCCTCAACTGTTCGAGGGGCGTCTTGCCTTCGAAAAGCTTCGGATTGTAAAATGCGAAGCGCTGCAGGTTGTCGATGAACTTCTGTCCCGGGGTACCGGCAATCTTCTTGTGAGCCTCCAGATCGGTCTCGGCGTTGAAAATATCCTTGAACATTCTCGAAGCTCCGCCTGAAGCAGGGACGAACTTCATGACCCTTCTCTTGGTTCCGTCAAAGGCAGCTTCGGCGGCCTTCTGATCTTCCGCCGAAAGCACCTTCATTCCCCTTTCCGGAGTCGCAGGAGCGACTACCTCAAGATAGGTTATTCCCGTCTTCAGGAGGTCGAGCTGCCTTTTTACTTCAGCCTGCGAAATGCCGTAGGCTTTCATTTTGTCGAGGTCGCGTTTAGTCAAAGATGAATTCATATCTGTAATCGTATTTGTTTCTCAAATCCTCGAATTTTTCCGGATGCATACGAAGGGCTGCATCATCTGCCATAATATCATAGAGAGCAGGGATTTCCTTCGGATCATCAACAGTCTTGATTTTAGGAGGCAATGCGAAATCCAGCAAAGGCACTATACCGAAGTGCCGAGCAAGATCCCTGACGACTGCAACCGTTCCGTTTATCTTTCCCTGCATGGAATAACCGGCAATGTGCGGGGTGGCAATGTCAACTGCGCGCAGCAGGTCAAGCGAGATTGCCGGCTCTCCAGGCCAGACATCGATGACTTCGGCCAAAGCCTTGGCAGAATAGTCGAGTATGGCTCCGCCATCCGCAACTTCGCCGCGCGATGCATTGATGAAAATCTTTCCGTGGCCGAGAGTGCGGAAAAAGCCGGAATCGGCAAGATGGAAAGTGGTCTTGTCAAGCGGGACGTGCAGAGTGACCGCGTCGCAGCGATCCAAAAGCTCTGGCAGCTGGACAAATGAGAATCCCGAGCCGCCGCAGGCTTCGAGAGGTGGGTCGTTCAGAATGGTTTTCATGCCAATCCACTCTGCGACGCGCTTTACCCTGCTTCCGACGTGGCCCACCCCTACAATTCCCAATGTCTTGCCTTTCAGGTTAATATCTTTCAATTCTGCTATTTTCAACAGGGCGGTGGCGATGTATTGCTGGACAGCGGATGAATTGCAGCCAGGAGCATTGACAGCCTCGATTCCGTTTGCAGCGCAGTAATCCCTATTTATATGGTCAATGCCGATCGTGGCAGTCCCGATGAAGCTGACACGGCTGCATCCCAGCAACTTAGCGTCGCATTTGGTGCGGGTACGGATGATCAGGGCGTCGGCATCACGGCAGACGTTTGAATCGATTGCGGAGCCAGGCATGTAAACCACTTCGGCGAAGGGTTCCAAAACTCCGCGAAGATAAGGCACCGCTTCGTCTGCAATCACTTTCATCTCAATGCTATTTTTTTCACCGCTTCTTCGTTCAAGGCAGAGTTTATGCCTTTCCTGATCTTCTCCAAGGATGGCAAAAGCTCGCTTCTGACAACCGAGGAGCCAATTGCGCAAGTCAGCGTCCCTCTGGAAAATGTATGTGAGAGCACGGACTTGGCATTGTCCTTACCTATTATCAGGTCAAAGGCGTCGAAGACGCGCTGCTTCATGAGACCTTCCTTCAACCCCGGCTCCTGAACTATCGCCTGTAGCAGATCGGCCAATTTCTTTGTCCTTTCATCTCCTTCCATGGCCTAGATCCTCTCAAAATTCCCCGCCTTCACCATGAAAGCGGCGTTGTCAGCTCCTGAAGCCCCAACTACCGAATCGATCCGCTCTCGGTTGCTGTCCGTAATGAATATCTGGCCGAAACGGTCGCTGGCGACAAGCTTGATCAACTCCTCCACGCGGCCGGCGTCGAGCCTGTCGAAGATATCGTCCAGAAGAAGAACTGGAGCGAAGCCGTAATGGTCGCGCATCAGGCTGAACTCAGCCAGTTTCAATGCTATCAGGAAGCTCTTCTGCTGTCCCTGGGAGCCGAAGCGGCGGATGCTGAAGCCGTCCATCAGGAATTCCATGTCGTCGCGCTGGATTCCTGTCGTAGTGTACTGCATCATCTTGTCACGCCCGAGGCTCTCCTTCATCAGGTCGAGCATTGGAGCCTTGAAAAGTTGCGATTTGTATTCGAGCGAGACGTTCTCCTTTCCTCCGGATATGCCGGAATAGAATTCCGCAAGAGGCTTGCCGAACTGCTCGCACAATGCCTTTCTCGCCTTGAAAATGCCGTCTGCCAGGGCAGAAAGCTGTTCTGACAATGTCAAGAGCAGTTCGTCCGAAGGATCCTGGCTTCTAAGCAGGCTGTTCCGCTGAAGAAGTAACCTGTTATAAGCCTGAAGGGATGTCAGATACGAACGGTCGGTCTGGAACAGGATGACATTCATGAACCGGCGGCGCATTTCGCCCGAGTCGTTTACCAGTTCAGAGTCAAAAGGAGATACCATCACCGTAGGGACAAGGCCGATGTAGTCGGAAATCCTTGAATATGGCTTCATATTTCGTTTGAGAAGCTTCTGGCCATTAGAGTCCACGCTAATGGCAATCTGCTCTTCCTCATCGACGACGAATGTCCCGTTCAGCGCCATCCTTTCCTCTCCGCGACGGATCACGAAGCGGTCAGGGGCATTGAAGAAGCTTTTAGTGACGGAAAGATAGTAAACTGCGTCCAGCAGGTTGGTCTTTCCCTCCCCGTTGTCTCCAAGAATGGAGTTGAACTTCGGCGAAAACTCCAGTTCGGTCTGGGCTATGTTCTTGAAATTCGAAACTATGATTCTACGAAGATGCATCCAGTAGCGCGGTTTTGATTTACAAAGTTAGAAAAAATTTGGCTATTGAGCATTTTGTTGTAAATTTGCTGTCTGCATTGAAAAAGTTGTAATTAACAATGGCTAAGAAAAACAAACCAACAAAGGCAACAAAGTCGACTGCCGATCAGAAAAATGGTGAAAATGTAGAAACAGCGGTTTCCAAGACCGAACAATTCTTCACCAAATACGACACCTTGATAACCTGGATAATGGTAGGCATTATCGTCGTGGTTTTCGGCGTATATGCTATCAACAAATGGGCGCTGAAGCCTCAGCGCGAAGAAGCTGCTGCACAGTCATTCGTCGCTGAAAGATACTTCCGCCAGGACAATTTCGACGCTGCGCTGAACGGCGACGGCAACAACCTCGGATTCCTCGACATCATCAAGCATTACGGCAACAAGGGCGGCTCGGACGTCTATTTTTACACCGGAATCTGCGAAATGCAGAAGGGCAATTATCAGGACGCCATCAAATATCTCAAGAAATATGAGAGCGACGATCCTGTCACAGCGGCTCGCGCACTCTGCAACATGGGCGACTGCTATGCCAACCTCGGCGAAAATGCCAAGTCACTGAATTATTACAAGCAGGCCATCGCCAAGGCCGACAACGACTTCACGGCAAACTATATGCTGAAAGCCGGCATCATGTGCGAGGAACTCGGCGACAACGCCACCGCCCTCAAATACTATAACGACATCAAGGTCAAGTATCCTCAGACTTACGAGGCATACGAAATCGACAAATATATCGCAAGGATTTCCAAATAAACCTTATATCATTCCAGCCTTATGGGAAGAGCATTTGAATTCAGGAAAGAGAGAAAGCTGAAGCGCTGGGGCAACATGGCCCGCACCTTCACGCGTCTCGGAAAGGAAATAACCATCGCAGCCCGCGAGGGAGGCGTGGATGCCAACGGCAACGCACGCCTGCGCTCCCTAATTCAGACTGCCAAAGGAGAGAACATGCCTAGGGAGAACATCGAAAGGGCTATCCGCAGGGCTGTCGAAAAGGATATGGGCGAGTATCAGGAAGTGGTTTATGAGGGCTATGCTTCACATGGAATCGCTGTCTTGGTCGAAACCGCTACAGATAATACCATGCGCACTGTCGCGAACGTCAGGGCCGTCTTCAACAAGTTCGGAGGCAACCTCGGGACTTCAGGCAGCGTTGCTTTCATGTTCGACCACAAATGCTGCTTCAAGATCGTTGATGACGGAAAGACCGACGTCGACGATTTGGAGCTCGAGCTCATCGACCTTGGCGTCGATGAAGTCTATCGCGAAGACAAGGACGAAGACGATGAAGAGTCCCCTAACCTCATTGTCATATACGGCGACTACAAGTCTTACGGACAGATCCAGAAATACATCGAGGACCACGGCTATGAAATGAATTACGCAGGCTTCGAACGCATTCCTAACGTCGACCTCAAGACCCTCAGCCCTGATGACCGCATTGGCGTTGACAAGCTTCTGGCAGTTCTTGAAGAAGACGATGACGTCCAGAACGTTTACAGCACTCTGGCTCCTTCTCAGTCTCCTGAATAGATTTGACAAACGATTACACAAAACGCGGCTTGACCAAGGTCAAGCCGCGTTTTTGTGTATCAGCCTATCAAGTCAGAATTGGCTTCGTCGCCGGTGAAAGGCTTGATTTCCTGCTTGGGGAGCGAAAACCATACAGTAGTGCCCACGTTGACTTCGGATATGATGCTTATCTTACCTCCCATGTTTTCAACTATGGCTTTCGTAAGGGACAGGCCTAGACCGAAGCCCGGAGTAAAGCTGTCGATTTTCTCGAAGCTCTTGAATATGCGCTGAATGTCGCTTTCCTTGATTCCGCAGCCTGTATCCTTGATATAGAAGCTGTACGAGTCCGGCCGTTCCGTGTAACCTATGGAAATGCCTCCGCTGCTGGTGAACTTGCATGCATTAGAAATGAGATTCATGTAAATCTTGTTTAGACAGACTCCGTCAGTGCGGAAAAGCGGACTTCCGGAATGTTTTCCGCACAGGGCCCGAATGTCCGGCGTCTTGCATTGGCGCTTTATTTCATAGAGGTAATTGTTGAACGATTCGTTCAGGTCAATGACCTTGTAATTGAATTTATAGCTGCCTGCCTCGAACTTCGAGATGTCGAGAACGTCGCTGATAAGCTTGAAGAGCTGCTCCTTGTTCGACTTGATGGAATCGATCATCATAATCTTCTCATCCTCAGCCACAGGTTCTTCTGCCGCAAGTATGTTTGAAAAGCCGACAATGGCATTCAGAGGAGTGCGGATTTCATGGCTCACATTGTTCAGGAAAGAGGTCCTATCCTTCTCCGCCTGCTTTGCCAATTCTTCAGCCTTGCTCAGGTCCGACTCGTCGTTGCGAATCCTGTCATTGTTGAGAATCAGCTGCAGAATGGATTCGCAGCTTTCTTTTTCCGACTTTATGGAAAAGATGTACAGCGACACATAATGGCTGGATCCGTCCGGATAAACAAGGACAAGATTCGAAGAAAAAGGAGGCATAGGCGACTTGAAGCGCTTCTCCATATCATCGGTCACATCCGCCCTGTCGGCAGGCGAGAAAGTATGGTAGTCGGGTACGAACGTATCGCTGTGAGTCTTCTCGTCCCCCGTGTATTGGAACCAAACGTCATTGGCATAGGCATACCCGTCGCATGGGTTGAAGCATGCCATGCCGATGTCGAGCGATGAGGTAGCGAAGTCGATGAGACCCTCCATATCCATGACTTTCAGACTCTCCGACCTGAATTCTTCCAAGTTGCTGACAGCGGCGATATATCCGGAGGAACCGTCCACATTCTTGAAGCGGTTGACCACTACGTGACTTGGAATGCCATTCAGAATTCCGTCCGAGCTGTAGGATTCTCCGGCATCAAACCGGCTTTCAGACCGTTTTGAAAGAAGTCCGGACAGATTGATGTCAACAGGCATGTCCGACGACTCCGAATAATTGCTCCGCCCGTCAGAGCTATATATGGAGAGCATGAAATTGGCATTGTTGAACAGGAAGGACATTTCCTCGAAAAGGGACTTGTACTTTTCAGATATTCTATTGATCTTGCGATTGTTGGCCCTATATCTTTTGTAGACTGAAATTCCTGCCGCCATCATTATCAGAAAGAAAAGGGCTTCCATCACCTCAACCTTGTATGTTTTGAAGAAAGACGACTGACGGTTTACATATATCGCATTCTTATAGACATAGGAACTGGCAGGAACCTTATAATAATTTAGGGCGGTCTTGTTGAACACATAGCTCCCTCCTTTAAGTTCGAGCGAACGGTCATCACTTTTCCCGTCAATGTATTGCGCTGCACAATCCACTGCAAGAGAAACCGCTTCATCCTCCGACCGGAAGAAGCCTCCAATCTCGCGATTGTGCAGCAGAGTGTGGCTCTTCAGATAGAAAATTGGATTGCCTCCCTTTATGTTGAGCACCGAATCCATTTTTTCCTGACTGAAAGAGGAGAAATCCCTCGACCATGAAAATGCATAGGAAAGATATACCCTGCCAGGATGCGAGACTGAGATGGAGTCGAAGATAGCGTTCGAATTCGTCAGCGAAACCGACATCTGCCAGACCGATGCCCTTGATGAGTATCCTTCCTCTTTCATTGCAGCCTGCAATCCGTTCCAGACGTAATGGACTGCAGGGTATTTGGAATCGAGAAAGACAATCTCCCTGGTGTCTGGGAACATTGCGAAAATCAAGTCCAGATTCTCTTTCAAAGGCAGTTTCAAATTGACAAATGACATCGGCTCATGCGAGTAAGCCTCTCCTTTGCCATCTTCAGCAAGAAGGTGCCTGCTCTTCTCGATTTGAATCGGATTGTAGTACCCGGTCATGGGATGATCAAAAGGATCATAGATATTGCTTACTGAATCCACATCGCTCAGAATGACTTCAGGAACTTCGTGTGCGGAGCCAGAATCATTCATGTGATTCATGAAGCGCATGTAGCGGTACACATTCCAGCTCTCCTCGCCTATGAAAATGTTGCAAATCGGCTGGTTCTCAGATTTGAAGAATCCATTGTAGCATTCCGGGAATTCGTCAGAGCTTAAATTACGATAGCTGAACGCAGACGAGCGGATGTGGATCATAGGGATTATCCTAGTCTTTGCCCTGTCGCAGTCGGCGAAGCCGTGCGCGATGGTCAGCCAAGGATACCTCGCTTTCAGCGAATCCCTGACGATTCCATCCAATGTCGAAGCCCAGGCTATCCTCTTCGAATACGAATTGTAGATGACCACCCGACGCGTGGTGTCGCTTGCAAAGTTGAGAGTATCGGCCGCAGAAGAGCCGAATGCCACGGAGAGAAGCATTGAAAAGGCGACGATGAACTTCAGATGGGCTTTCATTGCTCCACCTCCTTCTTTATCTTGATCCAGAATGTGCTACCTTCACCAAGCTTGGACCTTACGCCCACTACCCCACCCATTGCACTGATTATCTGCTGAATGATGGATAGCCCGAGCCCGTGGCCTTCAGCGTCGGTCTCCCCGACCCTGACATAGCGCCTGAAGATATTCTTCTGGTCCTCGTCCGTGATTCCGATGCCGGTGTCAGATACCGTTATCGTCAGCCATCCGGCAGCATCGAGATTGTAATCAAGGGTTATGTTTCCCTGCTTGGTATATTTTGCCGAATTGCCCGAAAGATTCGAGACGGCCTCCTTGAGCTTGTTCCTGTCCTGGTAAATGACCATCGAGTCATACGGCATCCTGAAGGTCACCTGTATCTTGTCAGAATCGACCGACAGCCTAGTGGCGTAGGCGATCTCCTCCATCATGTCGTTGAGGTCGAAATTCTCCTTGTTGAGCTTCACTCCCTTCCCTTCGGAAGCCGGAATGTTCAGGATGCTGTCGATGAGCTCCAAAAGCGAATTGTTGTTTTCAGTGATGAAATGCACGTACATCTGTTTTTCCTGGGAATCCTCGGAAGAAGTGAGCAGGTCCGTAAATCCGACTATGGCATTCAGCGGGGTCTTGATTTCGTGGCTCATGTTCGCCACGAACTTGCTCTTGAGCTGTCCCGATGCCTTCGCAGCATCGAGGGATGCCCGGATTGCATCGGCTCTGGCCACATCCTTGTCAATGTTCCGCGCCATGCCCATGATGATATGGTCACCTTCTTCGGTCACGCTGCCGACGAAGCGGACCTCCAGCCAATGGAACTTGTCTGGAGCATAGCGGACCCTGACCTTGGCAGAATAAGGGATTCCAGACCCGTCATCCACCTTGTCAAGGCAGGACATCACGGACTCGCGGTCTTCCTCGAAAAGATTGCTGAAAGAGTCCCTTATAGAGGTATTCTGGCTGACCCCAAACAGGTTGAACCAAGGGTCGGTCGAGAAGAGCATCTTGCGGTCGGGGCCAAATTCGACTACGCCGACGCCGATCTGATTCATCGAGAATACGAAGCTGTCGGACAAGTACGAGAGGCGGTTCCTCTCTTTCTCAAGCCTTGTGCAGTCAATGAGGATGAGAAGGTATCTCCCCGGCTTGCCTTCGTTCGCTACAGGATAGAAGATCACGCGGTACGACGTACCGGACGCCTTAAGATTGACGGTTTTCTCAAAGCTATCCCGTACTGGGGAGCCGGCGATGGCCGACTCGGACACCAAGCCATTCTCAAAGCAGTTCGATTCAAGCCCCCAGAATTCAGGATTTGCCTTGAAGAGGCGAAGGGCTGAAGGAGTCGCCTTCAAGACCTTGCCGTCAGAAGCATACTGGACGAGCGGGATGGGCATATTGTTATAGATGAGCATGGAGTGCTCGTAAAGGTTCTTGAACTTGGAGATCAGCTTCCTTGACCGTGTGCGGTTCACGTCGGCAAACACGAATGCGGCGATGATCACCAGAGTTGCAGCGATGAAGAGCACTATTATGAAAATAAGGACTATGTAACGCCTGAAGAAGCTTTCAGGGGCATTGTAGTAGGAGGCTGTCCTGGAGAAGTCGGACTTGCTGAATGCCCTGTCCAATCCGTAGTCGTGGAGGCAGGTGCCGTTAATCTTGCAAACGTTGTCCTGGAGCGTCACGTTACCTAAGGCAGGAGCCTCGGAGCCGAGCATCTTTGCCGCAGCTTCGGCTACAGCCTTCGAGACCGCCCCACAATCGACCTTCAATCCCCCCAGGGAATTCACATCAGCCGGTCCGCAATCCGTCACTGTAAAGTAAGGCTTTGAAGGAGAGGCAAATTCCTTATTCCCAAGGAAAGAGTAGCTTTCCCGCATCATCACGACTCCGTCCTCGGAACATTTCCGAAGGGAATCTGCCAGTTCCCTGTCGTACATCGAGCCACGCCTGACGCTTTCTATTTTCAACGACCCGAAATTCTCAGCCGCCTCGTACCGGAGATGGCGTATGTCGTATTCATCGGCAATGCTCTTTTCAGAGTAGTAATAAATCGTTGAGACCTCTGGATACAGGCTCTTAATGAGGCGCAGATTCGAATAATAGTCGGTTTTCTGAATGACGGAGAAAAGCTTGCCGCAGTCTTCCGCATCAAGTCCGGAAGAGGACACAGGCTCAAGATCCACATCGTTGAAAGTGCTTCCACCTTCATAATAGCTAGTCAACGAGACTGGTATGGAGTCAGGGACATCGCAGAGCACTATCGGTATGTCCGCCCATTCGGGATGATTCATGCTCTTGTACTCAAGCCAGGCCTCTGCCCCCACGAATATCAGTAAAGAAGGATTCCGGCCTAGCATTGAGATGTCTTCAACCATGCTGTATGCGATGACTTGAGGCAGATTAAGTTCTTCCGGCTCTGAGAAATCGAGACTGACCGTCACGCCCGGCACATCCCTGCGGATGAGGTCCGCGATAGTGCTTGAAAGAAATCTTTCATAGGCGAAGTCGCCATTCACTTCGATAAGGACTAGCCTGTCAGGACTTTTGGAAACTGCGGCACCGCTGCGGGGAACTTGAGCTCCGACAGGGAAAACCGAAATAGTCATGGCCGCCAGCAACAGGGCAAAGCATATAGGCTTCAAGCTTCTCATACACTAACCACACAAATTTAAGGTATTTCATTTAAAATTCCTACATTTGCGCCAATTATTCTTTAAAAAACGCTTTAATGAAAATTTCTCACATAGAACATCTCGGAATTGCGGTAAAGTCTCTTGACGAGGCAATTCCGTATTATGAAAAGATTCTCGGGCTCAAGTGCCATGCCATTGAAGAAGTTCCTGACCAGAAAGTCAAGACCGCATTTTTCAAGGTCGGCGCCACCAAGATAGAGCTTCTCGAAGGGACGGATCCTGAAAGTTCAGTCAGCAAATTCATAGAAAAGCGCGGCGAAGGCATCCATCACATTGCATTCGCCATCGAGGACGGAGTCCAGGACGCACTCGACGAAGTGTCTGAAAAGGGAGTCCAGGTGATCGACAAGGCTCCACGCAAAGGTGCCGAAGGCCTTCAGATTGCCTTTCTCCATCCGAAATCCACTCACGGCGTTCTCACCGAGTTCTGCGAGAAACCGAAAGAAAACCAATAATAAATCATACATACAGTTCATAATATGAGCCAGCAAACAGATCATATCAAAGCCCTTGTAGAAAAAAGGGAACAAGCTTCTCTTGGCGGCGGCCAATCGGCCATCGACAAGCAGCACCAGAAAGGCAAGTACACTGCTCGCGAAAGAATCGCGATGCTATTGGACGAAGGTAGCTTCGAAGAGTTCGACATGTTCGTGACCCATCGCTGCACCAACTTCGGAATGCAGGACAAGACTTATCTCGGAGACGGGGTCGTAACAGGTTACGGCACGGTCAACGGACGCATTGTCTATGTTTTCGCTCAAGATTTCACAGTTGCGGGAGGTTCTCTCTCTGAAACCATGTCCCAGAAAATATGCAAGGTGCTTGACAAGGCAATGCTGGTTGGCGCTCCGGTCATCGGAATCAACGACTCCGGCGGAGCCAGGATCCAGGAAGGCGTCAACGCCCTCGCTGGCTATGGCGAAATCTTCGAAAGGAACATCCTCGCCTCAGGCGTCGTTCCCCAGATTTCAGCGATGTTCGGTCCTTGCGCAGGCGGCGCAGTCTATTCTCCTGCCCTGACGGACTTCAACATCATGTGCCGCAACACAAGCTACATGTTCCTCACCGGCCCTTCAGTCGTCAAGTCCGTAACCGGCGAGGACGTGAATGAAGAGACTCTGGGCGGAACCGACGTCCACGCTTCAAAGAGCGGCGTCGCCCATTTCGCAGTCGACAGCGAGGAGGAAGGCGTAGCCCTCATCCGCGAACTTCTCGGCTATCTTCCACAGAACAATATGGAGGAACCTCCTTACGTACCTACCAACGATCCTATCGACCGCAGCGAGGACTTCCTGAACCAGATACTTCCGGACAATCCCAACAAGCCTTACGACATGTACGGCGTCATCGGCGCCATCGTCGACGACGGCAAGTTCCTCGAAGTCCACAAGGATTACGCCAGAAACCTCATCGTCGGCTTCGCACGATTCGGCGGCACTTCAGTCGGAATCGTCGCAAACCAGCCGCAGGTTATGGCAGGCGTGCTCGACATCAACTCTTCACGCAAGGGAGCAAGGTTCGTCCGCTTCTGCGACGCCTTCAACATCCCTCTGGTCACATTGGTCGATGTCCCGGGCTTCCTCCCTGGCACTCAGCAGGAATACGGCGGAGTCATCGTCAACGGAGCAAAGCTTCTCTACGCTTATGGCGAAGCCACCGTTCCAAAAGTCACAGTCACATTGAGAAAGGCTTACGGCGGAGCTTACATCGTAATGAGCAGCAAGCACCTGCGCAGCGACATAAACTATGCTTGGCCTTCCACCGAAATCGCCGTAATGGGCCCTTCGGGAGCTACCAACATCCTTTACAAGAAAGACCTTGCAGAAGCTGAGAAGCCGGAAGAGGTCCGCGCAGCAAAGGAGCAGGAATACAGAGAGATGTTCGCAAATCCTTACTATGCAGCCAAATTCGGCTACATCGACGACGTCATCGAACCAAGGAATACACGTTTCCGCATCATCCGCGCCCTCGAGCAGCTCTCGACCAAGAAGCAGAGCATACCTGCAAAGAAGCACGACAATCTCCCTATGTAATTTTTCTGAGAGATGAACAAGAAAAGAATAATACTTGCCCTCGTCCTGTCCTTTGCAGTGACCTTAGGCTTCGCCCAGAACAGCAACGACATGCGTCTGAACGAACTGATGGTCTACAACACTCAGGACATGACGGACGACTATGGCGAGCACTGCGGGTGGATTGAGCTCTTCAATTCATCCTATGGAGCCGTCAATATGGGAGGCTGCTACTTCAGCAACGACCCTTCGAACCTGATGATGAACCAGATTCCGAAAGGTGACGTCAAGACATTGGTGCAGCCTCGCCAGACTGCCGTCTTCTTTGCCGACGGCCAGGGATTCAGGGGCACGTTCCATCTGAATTTCAAGATTGAACCGGGCCAGGAGATATTCCTCGTACTCGGCGACGGCCATACGATAGTCGACCGCATCAAGGTTCCTGACCAGATCGACACCAACAGGTCATACGGCAGGATAACAGACGGGATAGGCCCTATCAACGGCGACGCTTCCTATTGGAAAATCCAGGACCATCCTTCTCCGGGAACTACCGTCTACCAGGAAAAGTTCGAGACCAAGAGCCAGCACATGGCCAAGGTCGACCCTTACGGCTGGATTATGGCAATCACTGCAATGAGCGTAGTATTCATAGCATTGGTCATCCTTTACCTCTGCTTCAAGGAAATAGGCAACATCTCCAAGAAGAAGATGCGCAAGGCAGCAGTCAAGACTCCGGCAGGAAAAGCCGCAGCCGAGGCAGACGAAAAGGCCGTGCTCTCTGCAGAAACCTGCGCTGCAATCGCCATGGCGCTGGAACTTTACAAGGAAGAGAATGAAGCTCACGACCAGGAGAGCTTCGTCGTGACAATGCAGCACACAGACCGTTCATACTCACCTTGGAGTGCCAAGATCTATACTCTCCGTCAGACTCCGGAAACCAACAAGAAAAAACGTTAAATCATCATGAAAGAATATAAGCTTAAAATAAACGGCAACGACTACGATGTTGCCATTCAGGAAGTTGAAGCTAATTCCGCCACAGTGGAAGTGAACGGGACTCCCTTCAATGTGGAGTTTGCTGAGCCCATCGTAAAGGCAACGGCTCCAAAGATCCAAGTAATCAACGCTCCGGCTGCCGCTCCTAAGCAGGCAGGAGCCGCTCCTGCACAAAAGGTGAGCGCATCTTCGGCTGCCGCCACTTCAGGCGAAGAGAAGAAAGTCGTTTCACCTCTGCCTGGCGTCATCCTTAACGTCAAGTGCAAGGACGGGGATTCGGTGAAGAAGGGACAGTGCCTGATGGTGCTTGAAGCGATGAAGATGGAAAACAACATTGAGGCTCCAGTCGATGGAACCGTCACACTTAAAGTTGCGAAAGGCGATTCCGTTCTTGAAGGAGCGGTTCTCGCAACCATCAAATAGTCCGACGCCATGGAGAACATCGTCAGTAACCTTAAACAATTCTGGCAGTATACGGGCTTTGCCAACTGCAATTATCAGTATCTTCTGATGATTGCCATCGGCATCCTGTTCATATACCTCGCCATCAAGCACGAGTGGGAGCCGCTGCTGCTCGTTCCGATCGGATTCGGAATCATCGTCGGCAACATCCCTCTTTTCCAAGGCCTCAATGTAGGCGTATATGAGCAAGGGTCGGTACTGAACGTACTTTACCAAGGCGTCAAGCAAGGATTCTATCCTCCTTTGATCTTCCTCGGCATCGGAGCCATGACCGACTTCTCTGCCCTCATCTCGAACCCAAAGCTGCTCCTTGTCGGAGCCGCCTGCCAGTTCGGAATCTTCGGAGCATACTCCCTGGCACTTCTTCTCGGATTCTCACCTGCTGAGGCGGGAGCCATCGGAATCATCGGAGGCGCTGACGGCCCTACCGCCATCTTCCTTTCAGGCAAGCTTGCTCCAGACCTTCTCGGCGCCATCGCCGTTTCGGCTTACTCCTATATGGCACTCGTACCTGTCATCCAGCCACCAGTAATGCGACTCTTCACGACCAAGAAGGAAAGGGTCATGAGAATGAAACCGCCTCGCGCCGTTTCACAGACCGAAAAGCAAATCTTCCCTATAGTCGGGTTCCTGCTCACAGCATTCATCGTACCTTCAGCACTTCCACTGCTCGGCATGCTCTTCTTCGGCAACCTGCTTAAGGAAAGCGGCGTTACCCGTCGTCTTGCACAGACAGCCGCCGGTCCTCTGATCGACGTCGTCACCACCCTCATCGGCCTCACCGTCGGTGCATCCACACAGGCAGACAAGTTCCTGCAGATGACTTCAGTAAAGATATTCGCTCTCGGCGCCTGCTCATTCTTCATCGCAACCGCCGCCGGAGTGCTCTTCGTGAAGTTCTTCAACCTCTTCCTCAAGGAAGGGAACAAGATCAATCCTCTCATCGGCAACGCAGGCGTTTCAGCCGTTCCGGACTCAGCGCGCGTTTCCAACATCGAAGGGTTGAAATACGACCCGAGCAACTACCTGCTCATGCACGCCATGGGACCTAACGTCGCAGGCGTCATCGGCAGCGCGGTCGCCGCAGGCATCCTTCTCGCATTCCTTTCATAATTTCGAGAACACCTAACATTTAAGAGGGCTGCCAGCCAAGGCCGCCCTCTTTTTTTTATATTTGCACGATATGAATTTCAAGGACAAAATATGGATACTGGACGGCGCCATGGGCACAATGCTCCAGAAGAGCGCTCCGGCCGAAGGCTGGGGCGTGCCTGTCAACGACATGCTGAACGTATTCAGGCCAGATGCGGTCGAAGCCGTCCACAGAGCCTACATCGACGCCGGAGCCGACATCATAGAGACTAACACCTTCAATGCCACTAGCATCTCTCTGACACCTTACGGAGCGCAACAATGGGGCTACCAGATCAACCTGACCGGAGCCAGGATCGCCCGCAGCGCCGCCGACTGGGAGGAACACACTGAAGACGACGTAAAGGGCGGCATACTGAGAATCAGGAAGCCGCGCAGCCGCAAAGTCTGGGTGGCAGGCAGCATGGGACCGACAGCCAAGTCGCTCTCCATCTCCCCAAAAGCCGACAACCCAGAATTCCGCGAGACCGACTTCGACTCCATGGCACAAGCTTACGCCATCCAAGCTGAAGGGCTCATCACGGGCGGTGCCGACTTTCTCCTGGTCGAGACCGTATTCGACGGGCTAAACCTCAAGGCAGCGCTTTACGGCATCAGCAAGGCCGTCTGGAAAATGCGCAACGAAGGCAAGCCGGTCCCCGACATTCCGGTAATGATCTCCCTGACTCTGACAGGCAAGGGAGGAAGGACCCTGACGGGCCAGACGGTCGAATCAATGTTCCGCGCGACAAAGGATTGCTGCAGCCTGCTTTCATTCGGGCTGAACTGCTCATTCGGAGCGGAAGAGATGATAGGAAATCTCCGCGAGCTGAAAGACCTCCCCTGCCCCGTTTCAGTCTATCCGAACGCCGGACTTCCCGACGTGGACGGGAAATACGACGAGACGCCCGAATTCTTTGCCGGCTGCATCAGGAGGATGGCTGAGGAAGGGCTCGTGAACATAGCCGGCGGCTGCTGCGGCACCACGCCTGAACATATCCGAGCCGCCGCCGAAGCCGTCAAGGACATAAAGCCAAGAGAAATTCCTGAACTACACGAACATATCCTATATGTAAGCGGACTCGACACCGTGATGGTCGACAGAGATAAAGCGAACTTCATCAACGTCGGCGAACGCGCCAACGTCAACGGCAGCAAGAAATTCGCAAAGTGCATCGAAGCGCACGACTTCGCATCGGCAGCCGGCATAGCCCGCAAGGAGGTCGAGGACGGCGCATCGATGATCGACATCAACACCGACGATGCGATGATAGACAGCGCAGCTGAAATGCAGGCTTACGTCCGCACCATCGAAAGCGACCCCTACATCGCCAGAGTCCCGCTGATGATCGACTCGTCAGACTGGAACACCCTGGTGGCTGGGTTGAAGAACGCACCGGGCAAATCGATAGCGAATTCCATCTCGCTCCGCGACGGAGAAGAAGATTTCCTCAGAAAGGCCTCCGAGCTGAAAAGGCTCGGCGCCGCGGCAGTCGTCATGGCATTCGACGAGAAAGGACAGGCCGTCACATTCGACAGAAAGACAGAGATATGCTCCAGAGCCTACGACCTTCTCACACAGAAGGCGGGCTTCGCCCCGGAAGACATCATATTCGACCCCAACATTCTCCCCGCAGGCACAGGCGTGGCCGAACAGGCAGCCGTCGGAATCGACTACATAAAAGCCATCGGCTGGATAAAGAAGAACCTGAAGGGAGCCCGCACCTCCGGCGGGGTATCCAACCTTTCCTTCGCCTTCCGAGGCAACGACAAAGTGCGCGAGGCCATGCACAGCGTATTCCTATACTACGCCATCCGAGAGGGCCTCGACATGGCCATAGTGAATCCTGCAATGCTCCAGCCTTACGACGAACTCGATCCTGAGCTCAGAAAGGCCGCCGAGGAGGTGGTGCTTAACTCCGACCGGGCAGCCACAGACAGGCTCAGCGCCCTAGCTGCCAAATACGCTGCATCGGACAATGCCGCCTCCGGCGAGAATCCGCAGGCCCAGCCTTCCTGGCGGGACGCAGATCCCGGCGAGAGGCTGCAGCAGGCACTTCTCAGAGGCGACGGCACAATGCTCGAACAGGACCTGAAGGAAGCATTGGATCTATACGGAAACCCGCTCAAAGTGGTGGAAGGACCTCTGATGGACGGCATGGGACGAGTAGGAAGGCTGTTCGCCGAAGGCAAGATGTTCCTGCCTCAGGTCATAAGGTCAGCAAGGATAATGAAGGAGGCGACTGCCATCCTCCAGCCTGCCATTGAAGCCGTGAAGAACGGCTCGGAATCGGACAGGAAAATGCCCGTGATGGTGATCGCCACAGCCAAGGGCGACGTCCACGACATAGGCAAGAACATTTGCGACATAGTCCTGAAATGCAATAATATAGATGTGCGAGACCTGGGCGTGATGGTGGAGAATGGAGCCATCGTTGCGGCCGCGCGTGAAAGCGGAGCCGACTACATCGCGATAAGCGGTCTGGTAACGCCTTCCCTCAAGCATTTCGAAGAGCTGTGCAAGCTGATGGAGGCAGAAAGGATGAAGCAGCCGCTGTTCGTCGGCGGCGCAGCGGCCTCTGCATTGCATACGGCCGTCAAGCTTGCTCCTCTCTACAGCGGACCAGTGGCCTACACAGCCGATGCCTCGAAGTTTGCAGCCGAAGTCAACTCATTCACAGCCGATCCCGAAGCGGCAGCTTTGCGCTGGAAAGAGCAGAACGGCAAGATAAGGGAGATATACCTTCAGAAGCAGGCCCGCGACGAATACTCATCCACATTCCTCAGCCTCGAAGAGGCCCGCAGCCACGCTCCGAAATACTCTGCCGAAAGCTTTGTCCAGCCCATCGGTTACGGCGACAGCAACCTGAGAGCCAAGGGAATAGGCATTAAGAACCTCATACCTCACATCGACTGGCAGATGCTCCTCGCCTTCTGGGGCTTCAAGGGCAGGTACCCGGAGATGGCATACAGCAATCAGGAAGCCGAGAAATGCTTCGGATACGCCCAGAAAACCCTCTCCGAGATTCTCGAGAAGGACAGCGTCCGCATCGACATTTTCTGCAGGTTCTTCGACTCCCAGAGCCGGAACGAGGACATGATCCTCTCCGTTCCAAACGGTACCGTGACCTTTACAATGCCACGCGCGACATCAGTCAGGTCCGAATTCCTCTGTATCGCCGATTTCCTGCCCTCGGTCGAGTCGGGAAAACATTCCGCCACAGGGCTGTTCGCAGTCAAGGTGGAAGACCTGGAAAAGCCTGCCGGACCCGAAGAGGCGAAAAGCTACGATTTCCTGATGCGATCGGCATTGTGCGCAAGGCTGGCTGAAGCAGGAGCAGAATGGCTCCGGCAGGCGGTCGCGCCCGAAGGCACGAACATCATCACGCCGGCGTTCGGCTACGCCTGCTCGCCCGACCACTCAATGAAGAGAACGGCCCTCGGTCTCATCGACCCGGACGGGGAACTGGGCATAAGACTGACGGAATCCTTCGCCATGATTCCAGAAACCTCAGTCTGCGGAATGGTGATCGCCCATCCTTCAGCGAAATATTTTACAATCGAAAAGCCATCATTATGAAGATAATAGACATCATCAACTCGAAGCGGCAATTCCCTTCGCTTGAACTCGTCCCGCCGCTCAAGGGCACCGACATAAGAAAGCTGTATTCGAACATAGAGCAGCTCATGGAGTTCAAGCCTCCATATATCAACGTGACATGCCACGCCGATGAAGTTGAATACCACGAAAATCCGGACGGCACCATCTCGAGGCGCACAATCACGAAGAGACCGGGGACAGTGGCCATCGCGGCGGCGATAATGAAGCATTTCGACGTGGAAGTCGTGCCCCACATCATCTGCGGCGGACAAAGCAAATGGCAGATAGAAAATGAGTTGCTCGACTTGAACTTCTTGGAAATCAATAATGTGATGGCACTGCGCGGAGAAGTTCCCACCGATGCCAAGCAGTTTCAGCCAGTACGCGACGGATGGGCCCACGCATCCGACCTGGTAGCCCAGATTTCCGAGCTGAACAAAGGAAAATATCTCGACGAAGGTCTGAAGGACCCCATCCCGACAAATTTTTGCATTGGAGTCGGAGGTTATCCAGAAAAGCATGTGGAAGCTCCTAATTTCGAGACGGACATCCGTAACCTGAAGAAAAAGGTCGACGCCGGTGCCGACTACATGATCACGCAGATGTTCTTCGACAACGCGTCGTATTTCAGTTTCGTGGCGATGTGCAGGAAAGCCGGAATCAGCGTGCCAATTATTCCGGGGCTCAAGCCCCTCTCGACTGCGAAGCAGTTGGAAATGCTTCCGAAGAGCTTTTCAATCGACATACCGGAGCCCCTCGCGTCGGAAATCCGAAAGTGCGACACCCCCGAAAAAGCCTACGAATGTGGGGTAGAGTGGTGCGTAGCCCAGAGTCGGGAATTGCTTTCGAATGGTGTTCCGGCAATACATTATTATACGATGGGAAAGGCGGAAAATGTGAAAGCCGTCCTTCGGGAAGTATTTTGATCGGGAAATAATGGTTTATTTTTCATCTATATTCGACCAAAAACGGGAACAAAATCTATATAGATTAAGCAATTTATTTCATAAATTTGCGAATTGATTAAAAAAATAATTCTAAAAACTAATTTCTAGATCCGTTATGCCAGATAAATTGCAGGAACTTACAGACAAGCTCTACCAGGAAGGTCTGATGAAGGGAAAACAGGAAGCCGAGGAAGTGGCTCAGAAAGCCAAGGAAAAGGCCGAAAGAATCATTGCCGAAGCTAACGAGAAGGCTGCAAAGATCGTCTCCGACGCTGAAAAGCAGGCTGATGATCTCAAGCAGCGTACTGCCAACGACGTCAAGATGGCCTCCACACAAACCATTTCAGCTCTCAAGCAGAAAATCGAGGCTGAATTCCTCAACAAGGCCGTTGCCGTTCCGGTTAAGGAAGCCATGAACGACACTGAATTCATTAAGAGTCTGATAGACAAAGTAGTAACTGCGTTCAAGGATAAAGGAGAGGCTTCTCTAGACGTAATTCTTCCAGACAAGTTCAAGGACGAACTCGATTCCTATCTCAAGAACGAAATTTCAAAGAAATTCGGCGCCACCATTAACGTCCGCTACGACCGCGAAACAGGAAGCGGCTTCAAGATTGGCCCAAAGGACGGCGGATATTTCATCAGCTTCACGGAAGGCGAATTCGAGAAAATCGTTTCCGAATATCTTCGTCCCGCCACCAGGAAACTCCTATTCAAATAATTGTGAAAGGTAATGGATAATTACCCCTTCATTATCGGCGGGCTGCCGACCCTGACTGCCGATTTCGAAGTCCAGAACTTCAGCTACGACAAGCTGCGCGAGGAGATTTGCTCGTTCATGTCGCCTAAGGACGTCGAACTCGTCGAATTCATGGAATACGGCTTTGACGAGGACCATCTGAACGACCACTTCTACGCTCTCTGCGAAAGGAAGAGCGACAGGTTCGTCCGCGAGTATTTCGCCTTCGACCGCAAGGTGCGCAACGAAAAGGTTGCCTTCATCGAAAGGAAGCCTACCGAAGACGATTCAGACTTGAAGAAGACCGTCCTGGCCGTCTTCGCCGAAAGGAACATCATCGAGCGAGAGCGAAAGCTTGACGCCCTTTACTGGTCTCAGATCGAGGAAATCGTATGTTACGACATCCTCGACATGGACGTCATCCTAGCATTTCTCGCCAAGTCACGCATAGTCGAGCGCTGGTGCCGCCTCGACAAGGCCAAGGGCGCCGAATTCCTCGCCAAGCTTGTGACCGAGGTCCGCGGGACATTCCATGGAGTCAAATACGAAGAATAATCTCATCAGAACAAAAAATAACTCAATATGAAAAGTACAGGTATCGTAAAAGGAATCGTTTCCAACCTCGTCACCGTCGACTTTACGGGGCACGTTGCCGAAAACGAAATCTGCTACATCGATCTGAACGGAGTGAAGCTTATGGCTGAAGTCATAAAGGTGAACGGCAGCCACGCCTTCGTTCAGGTCTATGAAAGCACGCGCGGCCTCAAGGTGGGCAATACCGTGGAATTCGAAGGATACATGCTCGAAGTTTCACTCGGCCCGGGGCTGCTGTCCAGCATCTACGACGGACTCCAGAACAATCTGGCCACGATGACGGACGTTTACCTAAAGCGCGGAGAATACACTCCTGCGCTGGACTCTGAAAAGAAATGGGACTTCACACCTTTAGCGAAGCCGGGCGACACAGTCGAGGCTTCGGACTGGCTCGGAGAAGTCAAGGAAGGATGGCTCCCTCACAAGATCATGGTGCCTTTCTCCTTCAAGGGCAAGTTCACAGTAAAGTCGGTAGCCCCTTACGGAAGCTACACCATCCAAGACACCATCGCAGTACTTACGAACGAGAAGGGTGACGACCGCGAAGTCACCATGATGCAGAAATGGCCTGTAAAGGTCGCCATCGGAGGTTACTCTGAAAAGCCAAGGCCTTCACGCGTCCTTGAAACAGGAATGCGCACCATAGACACCATGAACCCTATCGCAGAAGGCGGCACAGGATTCATTCCCGGGCCTTTCGGCTGCGGCAAGACGGTTCTCCAGCACGCCATTGCACAGCACTCCGACGCTGAAATCATAGTCATGGCAGCCTGCGGCGAGCGCGCAAACGAGGTCGTAGAAATCTTCACCGAATTTCCTCAGCTCATCGACGCCCACACCGGACGTCACCTGATGGAACGCACCACCATAGTCTGCAACACATCCAACATGCCGGTCGCAGCCCGCGAGGCATCCGTCTATACGGCAATGACCATCTGCGAATATTATCGCCAGATGGGAATGAAGGTACTGCTCCTTGCGGACTCCACTTCCCGCTGGGCTCAGGCATTGCGCGAAATGTCGAACCGCATGGAGGAACTTCCAGGAGCCGACGCATTCCCCGTCGACCTTTCCGCCATCATTTCCGGATTCTACGCCCGCGCAGGCATCGTAAAGCTTCATAACGGCAAGACCGGTTCCATCACTTTCATCGGGACCGTCTCCCCTGCCGGCGGAAACTTGAAGGAACCTGTCACCGAATCCACGAAGAAGGCTGCTCGCTGCTTCTACGCTCTCGCCCAAAGCCGCGCAGACAAGAAGCGCTATCCTGCAGTCGACCCGGTGGACTCCTACTCCAAATATCTGGAATATCCTGAAGTATGCGAGTACCTGAATACTAAATTCGACAAGGAATGGACTGCAAAGGTCAACGAAGCGAAGACAATAATACGCAGAGGTAAAGAAATTTACGAACAAATCAACATCCTCGGCGACGACGGCGTCCCTATCAGCTACCACGAAATGTACTGGAAGAGCGAACTTATCGACTTCATCATCCTCCAGCAGGACGCATTCGACGCCATCGACGGCCTCTCTTCCATCGAACGTCAGGAATACATGCTGAGCCTCGTCCTCGATGTCTGCCACAAGCACTACGACTTCAAGAATTTCGAGGAGTGCTCCAAAAAGTTCAAGGAAATCATCAACGTGATGAGGCAAATGAACTTCTCCGAATTCAAGAGCGACGATTTCAACAAGTATCACGCACAACTTAAATCAATGACCGGCAATGAATAACGCATTTCAAAAGACTTACACTAAGCTTGAGGCCATAACAAAGGCTACCGTTACCCTGCACGCCGACGGCGTACAGAACGACGAACTTGCCAAGGTTGCAGGAAGGCTCGCACAGGTCGTTAAGATCAAGGAAAATCTTGTCACATTGCAGGTTTTCGCCGGCACTGAAGGCATCCCGACCAACGCAGAAGTCGAATTCCTAGGCGAACCTCCTTCACTTAACGTTAGCGACGAGCTTGCAGGACGCTTCTTCAACGCCTACGGCGACCCTATCGACGGCGGTCCAAGAGTGGAAGGAGAACACCGCTTCATCGGCGGCCCGTCAGTGAACCCTTACAAGAGAAAGCAGCCGTCCGAGCTGATTCCTACCGGAATCGCCGGCATCGACTTGAACAATACCCTTGTTTCTGGACAGAAGATTCCTTTCTTCGCCGACCCTGACCAGCCATATAATCAGGTAATGGCACAAGTCGCACTGCGTGCCGACGTCGACAAGATCATTCTCGGAGGCATGGGACTTTCAAACGACGACTACCTTTACTTCAAGCAGGAGTTCGAGGGTGCCGGAGCATTGAACAAGATCATCAGCTTCGTGAACACCACCGAACAGCCACCTGTAGAACGTCTGCTCATCCCGGACATGGCCCTCTGCGCTGCCGAGTATTTCGCATACGACAAGAACCAGAAAGTCCTCGTCCTGCTTACGGACATGACCCTCTATGCCGATGCGCTCTCCATCGTCTCAAACCGCATGGACCAGATTCCTTCAAAGGATTCCATGCCGGGCTCGCTCTACAGCGACCTCGCCAAGATCTATGAAAAGGCCGTGCAGTTCCCTGAAGGCGGTTCCATCACCATCATCGCCGTCACCACCCTTAACGAAGGCGACATCACCCACGCCATCCCTGACAACACCGGATACATCACCGAAGGACAGCTCTTCCTCCGCTACGACACCGACACCGGAAAGGTCATCATCGACCCGTTCCGTTCCCTGTCGCGTCTGAAGCAGAACGTCATCGGCAAGAAGACCCGCGAGGACCACGGACAGGTAATGAACACAGGCGTCCGCCTTTACGCCGACGCAGCCAACGCCAAGACCAAGATGGAGAACGGATTCGACCTTTCCGACTACGACAAGCGCTGCCTGGAGTTCGCCAAGGACTACTCCAACAAGCTGCTCGCCATCGACGTGAACATAACCATCGACGAGATGCTCGACACCGGTTGGGCACTTTTCGAAAAATACTTCACTCCTGCCGAAACCGGTATCAAGCAGAAGTTCATCGACAAATACTGGAAGAAATAACATAAAATGGCTATCAAATTCCAATTTAACAAGACATCGCTGAATGAACTCAACAAGCAGTTGAAGGTTCGCCAGCGCACTTTGCCTACGCTGAAAAGCAAGGAGTCGGCTCTGCGCTATGAGGTAAAGAAGGCAAAGACGCGCTCTGTACAGCTGGTGCAGGAATTGGATGCCGCTCAGAAATCTTACGATTACCTTTCGGGTCTCTGGAACGAATTCGAACCGGGCCTTATCGCGATAAAGGATGTCGAGCTTCAGACCGTCAAGGTCGCCGGCGTGAAGACTCCGGAGCTCAAGAACATCATCTACGAGGTGAAGCCTTTCAATGTATTCAAGAAGCCTTTGTGGTACAGCGACGGATTGGAGATACTCAAGTCCCTCGCCCGCCTGGGCATCGAATCGGAAGTCTACACTGAAAAGAGCCGCGTCCTGGAAGGACAGCGCAAGAAGACCACGCAGAAGGTAAATCTTTATGAAAAGGTCCAGATACCGGGTTATCAGGATGCTATCCTGAAAATCAAGAGGTATATGGAAGACGAGGAGAATCTGAGCAAGGCAGCCAGCAAGATCGTGAAGGAAAGACACCAGCTCGAAGAGGAAGATGAAGCGAAGGCCAACGCAACCAAAGAGGAGGTCACACAATGGTAAGGAAAATGACAAAATACTCCTTCATCGTCTACAAGAACGATGAGGATGCTTTCTTCGACAAGCTCAAGGAGCTCGGAGTGATGGACATCACCCGTGCACCGCGCGCTTTCGACGCCAAGTCCCACACCATGTTCGACGACTCCCGCCGCTTCAAGGATGCCGAACGCACACTGAAAGCTGTGGCCAAGAAGAACGAAGGAGCAGAAATTCCACACTTGGAATGTCCTTCCAGCGCCCTTCTGAAGACAGTCGAATCCCTCACCAACGAGCAGGAGAGCCTGAACACACGCCGCTCAGCCACCGTCGCTGCCATCAAGGAAGCTTCCCCTTGGGGTGATTTCCACCCCGAAGACATCGACCGGCTTGACGAGATGGGCATCGTGCTTCACTCCTATGTGATGAAGGATACGGATTATGCCAAGCTTGGCATTGCCTCCAAGTACCCTTCCGAGGTTATGAATACTGTGACCGGACACAGCTACATCATTGTAGCTTCCAGGAAAGGCGAGCCTTACAGCTTCCCTGTAGCCGAAACGGCAATGCCCGCACGCACTCCTCACGAGCTCGAAATGGAGCTTGCTACCATCGAGGGCGAACAGAAGGATGTCGACATGCAGCTTCTTGCACTTTCAGCAAGAGTCGACGAGCTTGAAGCTCAGAGAGTCGAGCTGATGAAAGGTTTCGACCTTTATGCGGCGATAGCCGGTTCCAAGAAGGCTGCCGAAGGCTCACTTACCGTTTACGAAGGCTTCGCCCCTACAGACGACGACCAAAAAGTCCAGGAAGCCCTCGAAGACATGGACTGCTATTACGAGCACCGCCCTGCCATAGCTGAAGACAATCCTCCCGTCGAGCTCAAGAACAATGGCTTCGCCAAGCTGTTCGAGCCTATCACAAAGATGTACATGCTCCCGAAATATGACCAGGATCTCGATCTGACGCCATATTTCGCTCCTTTCTATATGCTTTTCTTTGGAATCTGTCTCGGAGACATTGGTTATGGTCTGGTACTTCTGTGCGCAGGACTGTTCATGACATTCAAGATGAAGTCCATGAAGGAATACGGAAAGCTCGTCATCCTGCTCGGAATTGGCGCCATGATCATGCCTATCCTTACCGGATCCGCTTTCGGCGCAAACCTTTATGAAGTATTCCCGAACCTGCATATCCCTCACCTGCCATTGTCCAATATGTCGCTCTTCTGGTTCGCCATCCTTTTCGGCGTATTCCAGATCCTTTTCGGCAGGCTTATCGCAGTAGTATATTCCTTTACCAAGGGAGACTGGCAGGGAGCCCTCTCCACTCTTGGCTGGGTATTCGTGATCCTTTGGTGCGTAGTGGCTTATGCAGGCACACAGAATCCAGCTGTCTCGACTGGACCTGTGTTCAACTACATATTCGGCTTTGGAGGCCTGTTTCTCATAGTAGTCTTTTCAAAGCCTGCCAAGAACCTGTTCAAGCGCATCTTCGGAGGAGTCGTCTCCCTGTATGACATTACAGGAGTATTCGGAGACATCCTTTCCTACATCCGCTTGTTCGGTCTTTGTGTCTCCGGAGGCATTCTCGGCATGGTCATCGACAATATGGCGATAAAACTGAATGCCGTCCCTTACGTGGGCTGGCTCTTCATGCTCATTCTGCTGCTGATTGGTCATGCATTCGTGCTTGCTCTCTGCGCCCTGGGGGCCTTCGTCCACCCAATGCGTCTCACATTCGTCGAGTTCTACAAGAACGTCGGCTTCACAGGAGGGGGAAAGCCTTTCCGTCCTCTGGCTAAATAAAGAATAACAAAAACAATCAAAAATACATTATCAAATTTTATGGAACAAGCTTTATTACCTTTACTCTTCGCTTATGTAGGCATGGCCATCATGCTCGCCATGGGTTGCTGTGGAAGTGCCGCCGGAGTCACCATCGTCGGCAACGCCACTCTCGGATCTCTGAGAAAGAATCCCGACATGTATGGACAGGGCCTGATTCTCAGTGCAATTCCTGCTACCCAGGGGCTTTACAGCTTTGCAGGATTCTTCCTGATGCTGAACGCCATCAAGGGACTTACAAGTCCTCTCACCCAATCACAGGGCCTTGCAATGTTTGCAGCCTCCATTTCACTTGGATTCGCAGCATTCTTCTCCGCACGCCGTCAGGCGAGCATCTGCGCAAACGGCGTCACTGAAATCGGCAACGGCCGCGACGTATTCGGAAAGACCCTGATCCTCGCCGTATTCCCTGAACTTTACGCAATTCTTGCCTTCGCAGCTACATTCCTCGCACTTCCTTAACAGAGAAGCGATAAGACATTATAAAAGCCGGACGAATCATTTCGTCCGGCTTTTATATTACCCCGCCCAAAAAGCGCAGAAGCGATCAGCAACTATCTGAACCTGTATTTGAATTCCAAATAGAACCCTCTGCCGAAAGTAGAGAGATGCTTCAGTCTGACAAAATCATCGCTTATGGAAAGGGTCGACGGATTATTCCTGTCAAGAAGGTCCAATCCTTTGATGGCTATGGACCCTTTGCCTTCAGGGCCGAAACCGTACTCAAGTGAGGCATTCAGGACGGAACTGCTGAACGAATGATATCCCCCGGTCGGAAAATAGCATTTATATACGGCTTCGGCCGAAGCGGTGAAATGCTTCAGGAAATTGACCCGGACGGATGCTGTTGAAAATCCGGAAAGGAAATCATAGACCTTGGTGTCGTCACGCTGCTGACGCCCTACATCGATTCTTGAATCCAAAAAAATGTTCACATAATTCGAAAAGCCGCTGATATAGATCAGGTCGAGGGAAGACCGACGGATGTAATTTATATGCATTGCAGCCCCAGAATAAAAAGGCAGCCGGTCGCAGCTGTATTCCAGGGAAGACTTGAAAGTGGAGGAAAGGGCATAAGTGCTGAAATTCAAGGAAGCCCAAATTGTCCTTCCCCCATCGACGTTGACAGGCTCAACTAATTGTGCCCCTTTTAGAGCCGTATAGCCGTATTGGGGAAGATCGGTATCTTCAGAGAAGTAAGTCGTCCTGCGCGCTATTCCGTCGGACCTGGCAATCAGCTTTGCATTGAGTCCCCAGGTGCTGTTCGAAACCACATCCGTGTATTTCGCCTCGAATGAAGCCTGCCTGTCCACGGAAGCCTTCAGGTTTTCGTTTCCGACGGTCAGGAATAAAGGGGATGCATCATTGATCACTTCCCTCAGTTCCTCTACTGACGGAGTCGAGACCATCTCAGCGTAATCGAGAGATAATTTGAGCGGCTCCTTCCTATACGTGATATGAGCCTCGGGATTCAACATCATATAATTATAGTTCCTTGTCCCGTAAGATTCAGGGAACCTTTCCTCCCGGATCTTGCCTATATCTCCGACATTGAGTCCCGCATAGGCGTACAGTCCGTCTGATATCTTGCCATACTGGAATCGGGCATTTATCTTATTATTCAGATTCCGTTGGGTGTAATCGTATGTATTTATCGAATCTGCACGATCAAGAATTTCATCGAACGCTATCCTGGTGGACTTGGATATCTCGAGGGAACCGATGTAAACGGCGCGGAAAGACCATTTCCCGGAAAAAGGATTCAAGAATGTAAGGGAAACGCTCGGGACGTGGGAATAGCTCCCCTTATCCAGGACAAGCCATTGCGGAGATGCTGAGGTGGACAAAGTATCCAGACGGAGTCCACCTCCATTTGCCAGAGCCGCATCATAATTGATGGATACGGATGCACTTCGCTTCCTGAACCGTCCTTTGTATTCAATTCCGACGGAAACTTTACCGTCCGAGTCATTCGTACTTTCTAGGACGGATGTCGATGAAGACATTCCGTCTATGACAGACAGCGAACTGTCAACGACATTGGAAACAAGCCTTGAATAGCTGCCTGACAACTTGAATGAAATGCTGGACTCCTTGCCAACCGGCTTGCCGAACATTCCCGCATAGCTAAGTGCCAAGCTACTCCTGGCATTGATGTTGGAATTATAAGCCATCTTTGAATCATAGGATTCAGTCGGTCCATATATGTCAGAATTAGAGGATTCGTTTCTGCCGTAATCATATTTGAAAGTAAAAGAATTGTCGTAAAAATATTTGCGTGGTTTGGAGTCCGATATCCTGAAATTAGCATTGAGACCCCTTGAAGGCTCTTCAGAGACATTTCCGGATCCGTCTTCGTTCTTTCCAACAGAAAGGGATGCCACAATCTGCGGTTTCCCTTCTTCGAACTTACGGAAAACCGGATTAAAGCCGAAAAGCAGGGACTGAGCATTTTTGGGACCTGAGGACTTGAGCGAGCCAGCCGACATTTGAAGGAGAATCTCCTCCGCCTTGCTTATCGGTTTCTTCGTCTGAACATCGACAACCCTCTCCTTTGTATCGAGAGTGTCGCTCTCTACCATACGTTCATTATCGAAACGGTCATATACCTTGACATTCCGCACATCGTCGCTGTACAGCATCTCCATCGCCGCTTGTATGTTCGTACCGAACAAAGCCGTGCCATTCACAAGAACCTTCGAAACTGGTTCGCCGCGAGCATATATCTTGCCATTTGACACATCTACGCCAGGCAGCCGCTTAAGCAGTTCGCCAAGATTGTCTCCACGCAGCGTCTTGAATGATGAGGCATTATAGACGACCGTATCTCCCCTCATTACCATGGCGACGGATTCTCCGGTTACTATTATTGCGTTGATCGAAGCGACGTCTTCCACCATGTCGGCTTCCAGGATCATCTGATAAGAAGAGAACAGCACTTTACCCGAAAGCGGCCTATAGCCCAGATATGAGACTTCGACCCGGACGCTATCCTTTTGGAAGTAATTGCGAAACATAGCCACGCCGCCGTTGTCCGAGACGGTCCTGACTGTATCACTTCCCGAAGAAAGGAATACGGAGGCGCCGGGCAATGCCGACCGGGTCGCAGAATCCAACACATAGACACAAGCCACATTGGCCGGGCCATCAAATGAAACCTTACTTTTCGAAGATTGTCCAAGGTCAACAATCCGCTGTGCGCAGAGCGGTTGGAACAGGCCCACGACAAAGCAGCCGACCGAAAGAAATCTTTGAAAAGCATTTCTCATCTGTCCTCTTTAGTCAAGAAAATGTCAAGAACCATGAAGAGCGTCATAGCAATTCATCACGATCAGTGGTTTACCTTGCATCGTGACGGAAACCTTGTCATTTTTCCTGATCTGACAATAACACATTGATACATTGATTAGGAAAAAACAGAAAATCAAAAAAAAATTCTTCATATCATCGGCACTCCTCACAGCTGCAGTGGCCGCAGTCCTCGTGTGAACATGAACGTTCACCGTGCAGGCCGTTGGTCAGCTCTTCGTCCGTGGCATCGCGTACGGTCAGGATTTCACCTTCGAAGTTCAACGTCTTGCCGGCCATGGCAGGATTGAAATCCATCGTTACTGAATTTTCGAGAAGGTTGACCTTCACTACCTTGCCTGGGATGACGCCGCCCTGCTGGTTCATCATCCTGATGACGTTGCCAGGTGTAAGGAGGCCTTCCTGCACCTTGTCGTCAACCTCGAAGACGCTCATCGGCAGGTCGATGACTGCCTGAGGGTCCATCTCGCCATAGCCTTCCTTAGGCTCGAGGGTGAACTTGAACTTGTCGCCGACTTCCATACCGGCGATGTTCTCCTCGAACTTCGGGATGAGGTATCCGAGTCCGTATATGAATTCCAAAGGACTTTCCTTTGAAGTCTGGTCAGCGATCTGTCCGTCGACCATCAGTGTGTAGATAAGGCTTACGACCTTCTCGTCTGCAATTTTCATAAAATGTGTGTTAAGTGTGTGATTAAATTCCGTTAAAATCGACGTCTCCGAACATCAGGCAAGGGATCTGCCACTTGGCGCATCTCCTCGGGTCGCTGCCTGCGGCAAGGAATCCGTTCCACAAAGATACGAGATTCCCCGTGACATTCATGCCTGAAACAGGATGGATGACTTCACCTTCTTCGAAATAGAAGCCTTCGATGCCGTAGGAGAAGTCTCCTGTGGCAGTGTCGCAGTTGCCTCCGTTGAAGCCTGTTATGAAGATTCCCTTTTCTGCAGCGCGAAGCATTGATTCCGAGCTCCCTGCAGAACCTCGCGGAAGACCGAAGGAGTCAATGCAAAGCACCGACGGTCCTCCGACAGTCTGCTTCATTCCAAGCTTTTGTGAACAGTAAGTGTCTATGTAATAAGATGCTATCGTCCCCTTGTCGACTATCGTGCGGCAAGTGCAGGCGACCCCTTCGGCATCGAAGGGACGCGACCCGATGATTCCGGGACGCAGCGGATCGTCATAGACGGACATGCTCTCGGAGAACACCTTCTGTCCCAGCTTGTCAAGGAGGAAGGAATTCTGCTGATAGAGCGAATATCCGCTCAATGCCTCCATGACAGGGGAAAGCAGCTTCGAAGCGGCAGCATTTTCCAGAACAGCCGTATACTTGCCTGAAGGAAGCTTGTGGGAGCCCAGACGGCTCACAGCACGTCTCAATGCTTCTTTTCCTATTCCCTGAGGCTTGAAATCCTTTAGCATAAGCGAGCCGTCGAACCAGAATCCCTCCGGTTTCGACGAGCCCTCGCCTTGTATGGAACATTCGGCGCTGATGGAGAACTGGGTCTGTCGAAGCGTCCTGAAAAAGCCGTTGGAATCGGCCAGAGTCATGGAATCGTCCATATCGTCGTATTCCGACTCGATGGAGATCACGCGAGGGTCAGAAACCGCTTCGGTGGCACATTCCAGCACGGTTTCCCTCCTGAAAGCAGAGTCCACGCCTGAAATATGAGCGTCGCATTGTTTCAGGTCGGGCAGTTCGCCCTTAAAGCAGGCAGAAGGGTCAGGCAGGGAGCGGCAGGGGTCCTTCTCCAGAAGCCTGACGACTTCCATGCCTTCCTTGATGAACTGCAACAGGTCGCTGTCAGAGAGCTTGTTGGTCGAAAAGGAGCCATACCTTCCATCGGCGTATATCCGAATCGAAAGCGACGAGCCTTCGGAGCTGAAGATGCTGTCGATATCCTTTCCGCGAGCCTTGAAGGCCGACTGGGCGGCACATTCATACGTTACCGAAGCGCTGTCTGCGCCACAGTCCCTAGCCATCTGAAGCGCCTTCAGAGTTAAATGTGGATTGTCTTTCATTGTTGTACGCCTCCCACCGTAAGCTTCCCGACAAGCACTGACGGCATCCCGCAGGAAACCGGGACATACTGGTCCTTGCCGCAGGTCCAGGCACTGTCGCTTATCTTGCTGTCGGATGCTACCATCCTGATGTCCGCAAGCGCCTGAGGCCCGTTGCCGATGATGTTTATGTTCTTGATAGGAGCCTTAAGCTTCCCGTCCTCGATCAGACGACCGTTGCTTACGAAGAACGTGAAGTCGCCTTCGCCTATCTGCACCTGTCCGTTAGTGAAATTGTCGACGTAGATGCCTTTCTTCACGCTTCTGACGATGTCTTCAAGCGTGCAGTCGCCGTTTTCCATATATGTGCAGCGCATCCTCGGAATCGGGTTATAGCGGAAATCCTGCCTGCGGCCGTTGCCGGTGGAAGGCACTCCGAAGAACTTGGCGCTGATGCGGTCGTGAAGATATGAGCTTAACACTCCGTCTTTTACAAGATATGTCTTCTGCCCGGGCACTCCCTCGTCATCGAAGTTCAATGCTCCGCGGTTATGCAGGATAGTGGCGTCGTCGACTATGCTGATGCGGCTGTCGCATACCTTCTCTCCCATCCTGCCTGCAAAGACCGAAGTGCCCTTGCGTATGAAGTCCGCCTCAAAGGCGTGCCCTATGGCCTCGTGAAGGAGTATTCCGGAACTTCCTGCCCCCATCACCACGGGCATCTCCCCTCCTTGCGGCTGCGAAGCCTCGAACAGGATCTTGCATGTGGAAACCGCCTCCTCTGCCATTTCATCTATCAATACATCGTTCAGCATCTCGAATCCGGTGCGGAAGCTGCGGGTCGCAACGGAGCTCTCCACTTCCGTCCCCTGCTTCATTACGACCTGGACCACGCATGAAGCGAGCGGTCGCTCGTCATAAAAGCTGTCGCCGAGGGAATTTGCAAAGAAGACTCGCTTATCCTCGCTCGCAATGCGGGCCAGGACCTTCACCACGCGGCTGTCCTTGGCAAAGATTGTAGCGTTCAACTTTTCCAGATAAGGCTTTCTGTCTCCTGCGCCGTGGTCGTTCCAACTGTCAGCGACAGGATAGCGCGAATCACATTCCAGGCTCCTGAAAGCGGCAGGCCGCACTGAGCCGGATGGAGAATCGGCGATGGCGGCGGCAGTCATTGCCGCGTTACGCATTGCCTCCGGAGTCAGGGCCTCGGTGTATGCGTAGCCGGTCTTGTCACCTTTCAGTACGCGTATTCCCAAGCCAAAATCCACATCGTGGCTGGCCGAGTTCACTTCATTGTCGCTCAATGTGATGCCGTCGTCGACCATGTATTCGAAAAACAGGTCGGCATAATCTCCGCCGCGTGAAAGCGCGTCGGCAAGAAGCTGGGACACAACTTCCTGGGTTATGTCAAAAACAAAGAGGCCGCAACTTGCGCTGCGGTCTCTATTGTGTTGAATTTTAATCATTTAACGTTAGCAGAGTTCAATAATTAAATATCAACGGCTTTTACTTTGATGACCTCTCCTTCGTGGGAAAAGGCAAGCTCTGAATTGGTGTTTTTTTTCTCTTCGACAAGCTTGCTGAAGGTGAGATTGAGCCCGCGGACAATTTGTTCCCTAAGGCTCCGAGTCTCCAATTCGCTCATAATTAATTAAAAGGTTATATAAGGTTTTGTTATGTATTTTCGTAACCACCTGCTTCCCTCCCTCCGCGATGATCTCGAACTTCGTAGACGAGTTGTCTATCGTAATCCAATAGTCGACGATGGGAATGTACACTTTCAGCAGGTTAGTCAGTCCTGTGTAGTAGCGGCGGATGATCACAGCCTCATCGATGTTGTGGCCGCCCGATGCTACCCTGAGCTTCACTCTTTCAATGGCCAATTGCGGGACGTTAAGCCAGAAATAAACCAGCGTCACTGAATAGCCGCGTCCCTGCGCGTCGAGGATGATGTTCTTCAAGGACTTGGTGGCCAATGTGGTCTCGATGGCAAAATCGGAACCCTTTTCTATCAGCTCCCTCATCCTCTCCAGCATAAGCTTGCTTGCACGCAGCGCCATGCTCTCAGGATCGAAAGGATCAAGCTCCTTGGCGATCTCGTCTGCATTGACGAACTCAGTGCAATTCAGCATTTCAGGCAAAATGGTGTACGACGCCGTCGTCTTTCCTGCTCCGTTGCAGCCCGAAATGATAAATAGCTTAGGCATATTCTCCTCCCCAAACTCCTGACAAAAGTAACAATATTCGCTTCTGTTTAAAAGTAATTTTATAAAAAGTTATCAACAACCGTTCCGTTTTTCAACAGGCTTAGGATGCGTCACTCCATATCCGAAAAGGCAGAAGTCCCCTAGGCATGGGTCGTCGGGAAAAATATTCCTGAAGAAGTCAGTTATCTCACAGGCCGTTGCATAATCCGAGCGATGCCTCTGAGTTATTCCAAGCCTGACAGCTTCATCGTGTACATGGACATCAAGCGGGATTACCAAGTCGCGAGGGTCGGTATTCTTCCATACTCCAAAATCGACGATTCCGTCACGGCGGACCATCCACCGGCGGAACATGTGGATTTTCTTGTTGGCGGCCTTCGGGTCGCTCTTCTGGGAGAAGACCTTTACGCGCATCTGGTCGGGAGTCAGTTCTTCCAATGAGGAATGTGAGGAATAGAATTCCCTCAAATTCGAGCATATCCTGGCGAACTCACACCATTTGACGGTCCTGTGGAGGCTTACCGGCTCACACCTGTAATTTCCTGACATCACATAGTCGTAAGGCTTCCAGCCCATTTCATCGAGCGCGCGCGTACTGTCGCGGACGATCATGCACCTCCTGCCCCATGCAAGATGCGCGGCAATGACTCCAGCGACTTCGATGTCCTGCAGCGAAGCCTTGCCATAAAGGTAAAGCTCATGAAAATGCTTCGGAAATGATATGGGATCGCTCCTGAAGTATTGCGGATCGTTGTATTGTCTTGCAAGAGAGATGAAATCCTCTGCCATCATCACGGTTATTTGGTCATCTCGAAACCGCACTGCATGTCGTCATAGGAAGTCAGGAGAGTGCCGACGGTCTTCATCGTGGAATTGCTCGAGGAGAGGGAAGAAATCTTCTTGACCAATGCAAGGAGCTTCTGGGATTCGAAGAGCAGCTGAAGATTCGAGCCGTTCATCGCGGTGGTAGCGGAAGTGGCGATATAGTTGGCGAACTTGAATTCGACCTTGGAATTGTCCTTGTCGTATTTCCACGTTCCCGGGTAGGAACGGGATCCGACTGCCATTTTGCAGGTGCTGTCGGCCCCGAAAGTAATGGCGAACTTGCCGGCCTCGATCCCGACTTTGGCGAGATATGTGTCTAGTTTTGCAGCAATATTCGGAGCGGCTGCCTTGGCCCCGACATTTGCAAGGGCGCTCTGGGACTCAAAAGCCACTGCAGAACCCTTGTATGTCCACTTTCCCTGCAGGTTGTACTCATTGATCCGGGTGCTTGCCACAGCTCCTGTAATGGCATTGACAATGGAGTTGAGGGGGGAATCTGAAGCGGCGGCAGTGGAAGATGAGGTTTGGGCATAAGCCGTCTCAGCACTGTTTGCTGCAGTCTTGAGTTTGCCAAGGAGGCTGCTAAGCTGGGCATTGGAGGCAAAAGAGAAAGCGCAAAGTGCGATTACAATGGTCAGTAACTTTTTCATGATGTCGAGTTTTGTTTGTATTTCAAATTTACTAAAAATACGATAACTTTGCCAAAATTAATAAAATTTAGGTCATGTCATTGATAAAATCCATTTCAGGCATCAGGGGCACCATAGGCGGAAAACCGGGTGAAGGACTGACGCCGCTGGACATCGTAAGATTCGTTTCAGCATACTCCGAAATGCTCGGGAGAAGGAACCCCGGCAAGCAGCTCGCAGTGGCTGTAGGAAGGGACGCGAGAATGTCGGGAGAGACTGTCGCCTCTCTGGTATGCAGGACTTTGACTGCATGCGGAATAAACGTCACAGACATCGGGATGGCTACCACTCCCACCACGGAACTTGCTGTAAGGTACACCGGGGCTGACGGCGGAATCATCGTCACGGCATCCCATAATCCAAGGAACTGGAACGCGCTCAAGCTCTTGAACGGATGTGGAGAATTCTTCACCGCGGCAGACGGGGCGGAACTTCTCGACATCGCCGAGAAGGATGCGTTCGAATATGCGGAAGTGGAACATCTTGGAAAGATTGCACGCGAAGATTTCGCGATACGGCACATCGAAGACGTGATGAAATACTCTCTGGTAGACGTCGAAGCCATCAGGAAGTCTAATTTCAAGGTAGTTCTCGACCCCATAAATTCAGTCGGCGGAGTGATCCTTCCGCAGCTCTTCGACGCATTGGACATCAATTACGTGGCCATCAACTGCGAACCCGACGGCAACTTCATCCACAATCCCGAACCTCTGCCGGCAAACCTTACCGAGCTGTCCAAGCGCACGGTGAAGGAAGGAGCCGATCTTGGCATTGCCGTGGATCCTGACGTGGACCGCCTCGCTTTCATCTGCGAGGACGGAACTCCATTCGGAGAGGAATATACGCTCGTGGCAGTGGCTGACTACATCCTTTCCCAACGCAAAGGTCCGGCATGCTCGAATCTAAGCTCATCGCGTGCGCTCGACGACGTGTGCGAGAAATACGGCTGCAAGCGCTATGTGTCGGCGGTAGGCGAAGTCAACGTGTCCACCCTCATGAAAGAAAAGGGAGCGGTGATCGGCGGCGAAGGCAACGGAGGCGTAATAGTACCGGACTTCCACTACGGACGCGACGCCCTGATCGGAATCGCTCTTTTCCTTACTAATCTGGCCCACAAGCATATGAAGATGACCGAACTGCGCGGCTCCTTCCCGAAATATGCGATCTCAAAAAACAGGGTTGACCTGCCCACCGACCGCAAAGTGGACGTAAATACCATCTACGAAGCCGTCAAGAAGCATTTCGAAGGCGAAAGGTTCACGGAAATCGACGGACTTAAGGTAGACATCGACAGCAGGAAGCAATGGCTCTGCGTCCGCACCTCGAACACCGAGCCGATCATGCGAGTCTACAGCGAGGCCGGCGATGAAAAGTCTGCCCAAAAGCTCGCTGACGAAGTGATCAAGATAATAAAGTCCCACATATAGAAGATGTTCTCGTTCCGCACCACGCCGCTCCTCGAACAGGAGGACATAGTACTCCGAAAGGGGCGCGTCGGGTTGCTCTGCAACCAGGTCGCCTGGCATCCTGAAACCGGCGAGTATCTATTCGAGACCCTCTCCAGACGCGGCAACCTGAAGCGTATCTTCCTGCCCGAGCACGGCTTTTTCGGAGAGATGCATTTCCAGCCGGACCTATCCGACATCGAGACGGTGATGCTGCCCGCCGACAGAAAGTCACTGGAGGACATCGACGCTCTGATCATAGAGCTGCAGGACGTCGGAGCAAGATATTACACCATCACATCGACCCTCCTGAACCTTTTCAAGACGCTAAAGAAGGAATCCATCGACATATCCGTCTACATCGTCGACCGCCTTAACCCCGCCGGCCGTCAGGTCGAAGGCACAATGCTGGAAAAGAAGTACTCCTCATCGATAGGAATGGAAGGGCTGCCCCACCGCCATGGACTCACCATCGGCGAGCTCGCAAGCTTGTTCTACTCCGACACCGACGCAAAGTTCCCGCTGCACATCATCTCCGCCGACACAGTAAGCAAAGCCTTGATGCCTTGGAGCATACCTCCGTCTCGCGACATCGCCGGCCTCTTCAGCTGCTACTACTACAGCGGCCAATGCCTCTGGGAAGGAACGAACGTAAGCTACGGCCGTGGCACCACCAGGCCTTTCGAGCAGTTCGGAGCTCCCTTCATGAAGGACCTCATTTCTGACAATGCCAAGCGCAGCGCGGCCATCAAGGGCATATCTCCATCCTATGCCTCCGATTTCGATGCCGCAGCCTTCGGGATTACCGAGCACGACGGTCCCCTCTCCTATCCAGGCTCCTATGTAAGGTGGGAATGCTTCACCCCGCAGTACGGCAAATACGAAGGGCAGGTCTGCTACGGCTTTCAATTGCTGCCAGACCCTGCTGAGCCTTACCATGCCCTTTGCCACGCGTTGCGTTGCATAAGGTTCGTATCAGAAGACTGCCCCGAATTCCAGGAAGACACTTCAAGGCTCGGCACCCTCGTCGGCGACGATGTCCTCCTCGATTACCTTCATGGCAAATGCAACTGGGAGGACGCCCGCGAGCACATCAAGATCGAGGAGCAGAAATGGATCCGCAAAGCCAAGAAATATACCCTCTACGAAGACCAACCCTACAGAATCAAGGCCGAATGACTCGGACAACTTCAAAAAAACATCATAATTTTTGCTAATCCACAGAATATTCATACTTTTGCAACCCGATTTAGGAAAAATATTTAATTCACTATAAAATGAAAAATGAAATTCATCCCGAAACCTACCGTCTTGTAGCTTTCAAGGATATGTCAAACGATCACGTCTTCCTGACACGTTCCTGCGCGAACACCAAGGAGACCATCGAAATCGAGGGAGTGGAATACCCTTTGGTAAAGGTAGAAATCTCCAACACATCTCACCCGTTCTACACTGGCAAGATGAAGCTCGTCGACACAGCCGGCCGCGTTGATAAGTTCTATCAGCGCTACGGAAAGAAAGATGCAAAAAAGGCTGATGAAAAATAATCGAACGATAGCCACAAGCTAGTCGCCAGATAGCCAGTCAGTTCACGATAGTCATTAATGCCTGCCGATTAATCGGCAGGCGTTTTTTTGTGCTTCAGCGAAGGCAATCTTCGAAATCGTGGAAACCGGCCTAGCGAGATGTATGGGCTATGGCCTGGGCGCAGGCGATGCCGTCTAAGGCGCTGCTGACGATGCCGCCGGCATAACCGGCTCCTTCCCCGGCCGGATAGATGCGAGGAAGAGAAAGTGACTGAAGCGTGTCAGGATCCCGTGGAATCCGCACAGGAGAAGATGTGCGCGACTCAACGGCGAGGAGAAGGGCGTCGCCATTGTAATATCCCTTCATCTGACGGTCGAAAACAGGAAATGCCTCTGCCAAGCGTTCTGCAATCGGTTTTGGAAGCATCAAATGCAGCGGAGCGCACTCGACCCCACAGGCATAGGAAGTGTCCGGAAGATTCCGGGAAAGTCTTGCGTGACAGAAATCGGTCATCCTTTGCGCCGGGGCCTTGAACGACTTGCTGAAATCCCACATCCTGCGTTCTACATCTTTCTGGAAACGCAGAAGCTCCAATGCTCCGTACTTTGCATATTCAGGATAATCACCTGGCTCCACAGAACTGACAATGCCTGCATTGGCCCAATTCGAAGACCTCATGCTGTTCGACATCCCATTCAAGACGACTTCTCCTTCCTGTGTCGAGGAAGGAACGAGCACACCTCCCGGGCACATGCAGAACGAGAACACGCCTCTGCCATGAATCTGCGTCAGCAATGAATATTCTGCGGCAGGAAGGGACGCAGAAGATGCTGGACGGCCGGACGATGAGGAGACGGGACGGCGGTAAGCTGGAGAGACTGGAGCAGAAACATGGCCGTGATACTGGATGCGGTCGATGAGGGACTGCGGATGCTCGGCGCGTACGCCGAGGGCGAAGCCCTTGGCTTGCAGCGCCCAGCCGCGCGAGTCGAACAGCTCATAGAATTCCGTGGCGGAATGGCCGGCGGCCAAGATCACGTCGGCCGCTTCGTAAGACGAGCCGTCGGCACAGATCACCTTCCAGCAGCCGCTTCCGTCAGAAGATGAGGTCCTTTGAAAGTCTGTGACCCTTGCATTGAAATGACATTCGCCCCCATGCTCCTCGATGCATAGGCGTATGTTCTCCACCACCCTCGGAAGCACGTCGCTGCCGATATGTGGATGAGCGTCTACGAGTATGTCGGGATCGGCACCGAAGCGCACGAACTGATGCAGGACTTCGCGGACATCGCCGCGTTTTGTGGAACGTGTGTAAAGCTTTCCGTCGGAGAAAGTCCCTGCTCCGCCTTCGCCGAAGCAGTAGTTCGAATCAGGGTCGATGGCTCCTGTACGCGAGATGGAAGCGCAGTCCTTCTTTCGCGAATGGACGTCCTTTCCGCGTTCCAGGATTATCGGCTTGAGTCCCTCCATCATAAGCCGCAAGGAAGCGAACATTCCCGCTGGTCCACAGCCGATCACTATCACCCGGCGAGCCGGAAAGACATCCTTATATTCCGGTAATTGATAAGTATCTACATGCTCGCCCTTCTGGTAGGCGCGGATTCGGAAACGGTATTGAGGGTCGCCTCCCCTGCAGTCGAGAGAGCGGCGGAGGACAACTACATCACCGATGCGTGAAGGCTGTACGCCCAATGCCCGGCAGGCAGCCTTTTCGAGCTGCTCACGCGAAAGCTCGCGGCAAAGTCCAAAAGCACTTTCAAATTCTTTCATCAAACATCATTATAAGCCGCATAGAAAAGCGACATGATCAAAATGCTACTTGTCAAAATGTTGCATTGACGCAAAGGGCTCTTTCACAAAATGGATCCTTGCCGGAAAGAGATCTATATGGACTTCAGGCTGTAATCCAGAGCGCGGGAAATCGGAGCGATGTCGAGGTTGCATGTCATGCCGCGCTGGAACTTGTAAAGTCCGACTATCGCGATCATCGCCGCATTGTCGGTGGTGAAGCGGAATTCCGGCAGGAAGGTGTTCCAGCCGCGCCTGATTCCCTCGGCAGTGACCCTCTCGCGCAGGCCGCTGTTCGCCGACACGCCGCCGCCGATGGCTATCTGCTTGATGCCGGTCATATCGACAGCCTTTATGAACTTGTCCATCAGAATGTCTATCAGCTCTTTCTGGAAAGAGGCGCAAAGGTCTTCCTTATGATGTCCGACAAAGTCGGGATCCGTCTTGATCGCATCGCGGAGGAAATACAGCAGGCTTGTCTTTATGCCGCTGAAGCTGTAGTCCAATCCCTCGATGTGAGGCTTTGCGAACTTGAAGGCATCAGGATTGCCCAAGTGAGCAAGCTTGTCGACGACAGGGCCGCCAGGATAACCGAGTCCCATAAGCTTGGCGCACTTGTCGAACGCCTCTCCCACTGCATCGTCGATGGTATGTCCGAGAATCTCGAAGTCGAGATAGTCGTTCACTTTCAGTATCTGCGTATGGCCGCCTGACACCAACAAGCATAAAAACGGAAATTCCGGATGCCTGTTCTCCTTTCCTTCGACTTTTATGAAGTGCGACAGGACGTGTCCCTGAAGGTGATTGACCTCGACCATGGGCTTGTCGAGAGCCATGGAAAAGCCTTTGGCAAATGACGTTCCCACCAAAAGGGATCCGAGCAGGCCCGGCCCGCGGGTAAACGCAATCGCATCGATGTCCTCCTTGCTGACGCCTGCCTGCCTTATGGCTTCGCTGACCACCGGAACGATGTTCATCTGGTGGGCGCGGGATGCCAGTTCGGGTATGACTCCTCCATATTGTTCGTGAACTTTCTGGGACGCCATGACGTTCGCAAGCAGATATTCACCGCGAATTACGGCAGCCGAAGTATCGTCGCAGGACGACTCGATTCCAAGGATTGTCTTTTCTTTTTCCATTGCGCTGCAAATGTAGTTAAAAAAAGGGTGTGTCATTATTTTATGTAATTTTGCAATTTAGGTAAAGTCCATTAAGCCATCAAAACCTGGAAGAAAATAATCTACATTATCCTTGCGATCGTGATAGGTATCCCGATCCTTGCTTCCATTATTGTCCAGACGCCTCCGTTCCAGAATTACATCGTCCGCAAAGTCACTGAATCGGTCAACAGCCGCATAAACGGCAAGCTTGACGTGGGGCGCGTCTATATGGTCTTCATCAGCAAGCTGATAGTAAGCGACGCCATCCTTACCACCGAAAAAGGAGATACTGCCGCCAGCATCGTCCACATAACAGTCACCGTACCTCCCGCCTTCTGGGTCGGAAGGGAGATCAAGGTCGGCAAAGTCATCCTGAACGACGGCTATTTCCGCTACGCAAAGGATTCCACCGGAAAAAGCAACTTCCAGAGCATATTCGAAGGTTTCTCAAAAAAGGATTCACTGGCCAATGCAAAGGCCAAGTCCAATGCTAAGGACAGCACCGTCAAGACGGACTGCTACTCCCTTAAAAGCCTACAGCTGAAAAACTTCCAAGTACTCTACGACAAGTGGAACGCCGACGGCATCTATCTAACTTTCAAGGACATCCGCTACTGCAACGATTCCATCAGCTGCAAGATCACTGAAGGCATGGCCAAAGAGAAGAGCGGCATAGAGATCAAGGAGATGAAAGCGGATTTGAGCTACACCCCTACCTCCATTGAACTGTCGGGACTCACCTTAAAGGATGCATACTCCGACATCGAGATCGACACCGCATCAGTCCGCGGAGACACCACAACGTATCTTAACGACTTCATGCACGCAGCGCGGCTAGATCTCAAGATGGCGGATTCCCACATTTCTTCGGAATCCGCTGTTCCTTTCGTCCCTTCTCTCAAAGGAAAGGACATCAATGCAGTGCTTAGGTGCAGAGCGAAGGGCACATACGACAATCTCCAAGTCAAGGAGCTCAACCTCAGGACTCCGGATGGAGGCACAGCCATCAACGTCGACGCATTCTTCTCCGGGCTTTCCGATCCCAGGAAAGCGCTGGTGCATGTAGGAGTATCCAACTGCTACACTTCAGTCAGACAGATAGCCAACATCATCGATGAGACAGGCGACACCAAGACAGCGCGCAGCATCGCCAAATTCGCTCCCGGACAAAATATCAGGTTCCAAGGCTCCTTGGACGGCTTCTTCGACGACTTTGTGGCTTATGGAACATTGAACACCACTTCTGCCGGGGCTGTCAAGCTGGACATGCAGATGCAGAAGGATGCAAGGAGCGGAAAGATCAACCTGAACGGCCATGCCAATACAAAGGAAGTAGACTTGGGCAAGATCCTTCAGTCCTCCTCGCTTGGAAAGCTGACTCTCGAGTGCTCTCTGAAAGCGGCATTGGGAAAGGACCAGGAACACTCTTCAGTAAACCTCAAGAACCTATCCATCAAGAGGCTGGGACTTATGGGCTACGACTACTCCAACATAGTTGCCGCAGGCACTCTGAAAGGCTACGAATTCGACGGCAAGCTTGCATGCAGCGACCCCAATCTCAACCTCCTCTTCCAGGGCATCTTCACCTTCGCGGGCAAGAAGGGCAACAGCGTTTACAAGTTCTCGGCGAACCTCGGCTATGCCGATCTCAACGCGCTGAACCTTTACAAGAAGGACAAGGCTGAAGTCAGGCTTTCGGCAGACGCCAACCTGACGACGATGCCATCCGGGGACGCTTACGGCGCCGCCAAGATCTCCGGCCTTCATTTCGTCGACAAGGATAAGGACAGGGATATCGGCGACATCACACTCACGGCGTCCAACGAGGGGAACTCATATCGCATGAACTTGAATTCCAAGATTCTAAAAGCAAGCTACGAGGGTACGGCGGCGGTGTCGCAATTCGGCAAGGACTTCAGCAAGCTCCTCGCCAGCGAATCCGGCAACCTTATGGACGAACCTGTCGAAGATGACATGAAACGCATCGGGCAGACATATGACATCTGGCTTCAGACATACGACACCAGGGATGTCTGTTCCTTCTTCGCGCCGGGACTGTTCGTCAACGACAGCACTACACTGAAACTTGACATCAACAGTGACGACATCATCACCGGAAGCCTCAAGTCCAACCTTGTCTCATATCATAACAACTACGTCCGCAACCTTTTGGCGCTATTCGACAACCATGGTTCGAAACTCACCACCACAGTATCGGCCGATCTCCTCATAAACGGCAGCATCCCTCTAAACAATAATGTCATAACCATCATAACCGACGACAACGTCGCAAGCGGGAACATAAGATTTTCCGCAAGCGGACCTTACAACAACAAGGGCAACATTTCCGCGAAAGTGTCGTTCTTCAATGCCGACGAACCCTATAGGATTGCAGTAGACATGCAGGACTCATATCTCGACATCCAGGGCGAGCATTGGGACATAGAGCCCGGAAAAGTCCTCATCAGAGACAAGCACTTCGATGTCCGGAACCTGAACATGCACTGCAACGATCAGGAAGTAAGCATTGACGGACTTATCTCTGAGTCTGCCGAAGATACTGCCAGCATAACGGTCAAGAATTTCGACCTATCCCTTCTCAATACCTTCCTAACCGATTTTCCTGCTAAATTCTCAGGTACGCTCAGCGGTCATGCATCTGCATTTTCCATTCTTTCGAATCCGACGGCGCTGTTGGACTTCAACGGCAGGAACATCAGGATAGGAAATGGAGCAGTCGGAGACATCGCCCTTTCCACAGAATGGATGACATCCGAAAAGCTGTTCAAGGTAATGGTCAGCACCACAAACGAAGGAAGGCATCCTCTGAACATTGGAGGCACATTCAAGCCTACAGACAAGCGGCTGGATCTTGACGTGGACCTGGATCGATTCGACGTCGCCTGCGCCGAGCCGTTCCTTGCCTCTGTCTTCTACCGAATGGGAGGATCCATCTCGGGAGGAGTCGACGTTTCCGGCACTTTCGACAAGCTGAAAATAAACTCAAGGAATCTGCAGGCTGATTCAGTAGCACTGCTTGTCGGCTGGACAAACGTCGCCTACATCCTCACGGGGCCTATCGGAATAAAGGACAACAAAGTCACTTTCCAGGACATGACACTGAAGGACGTTCTCGGGAAGAAGGGCAAAGTATCCGGTGGAATCGACCTCGGCAACTTCTCCAACCTCGTCTTCAACACCAGGATCGACTTCAACGACATCATGGGAGTGAACAACAATGCCAAGATCAGCCCTCAATTCTACGCTACGGCTTTTGTCACGGGCTCATGCAGGCTATTGGGGCCGTTGAACAAGCTCGTGCTGGACATTCGCCTCAGGACCGAAGATAACACCGTCCTTCACATCCCTCTCGGAGGCGAAGGCAAGCAGTCCCACTCCCTCCTCACCTTCATCAACTCTTCAAAAGTCAATGAGACGGACTTCGCATTCGACTCCCTGATGCATGCATCAAAGCCTGTAAAGAACACGGGATCGCTTGAAATCAAGGTGGATGCGATGGCTACTCCGGGAGCGCTGGTGATGCTTGAACTTAACACCTCTTCCGGAGACGCGGCAAAGGTACGCGGAAGCGGCAACGTAATCGTAGACTTAGATCCCGGCATGGACCTCTTCGACATCAAGGGTCTCTATACCGTTTCTGAAGGAGAATACAGGCTGAATGTTGCGAACATCGCCTCAAAGAACCTCACCATCGATGAAGGAGGCACGTTCGAGATGTTCGGCGACATCATGCAGAGCAAGCTGAACCTTACAGCCAAGTACAAGACCAAGGCGCCTATCGGAGTGCTCATAGGCGACACGACGTCAGTCAGCACGCGAAGGAACATAAACTGCGGAATTGCCGCTACAGGAAAGCTGATAAACCCGGAACTAAAGTTCTCCATCGACATCCCTGACCTCGATCCGACCACAAAGGGCAAGGTCGAGTCCGCGCTCAACACAGACGACAAGGTAATGAAGCAGTTCATCACGCTGCTTGTCACCGGAGGCTTCATCCCTAACGAGCAGTCGGGAATCATGGACAACACAAAGATGCTCTATTCAAATGCTTCGGAAATGCTCGCCAACTCCCTCAACAGCGTATTCCGACAGCTCAACATCCCGATCGACCTGGGATTCACATACCAGCCGGGATACAACCAGAAGGACATCTTCGACGTCGCCCTCTCCACCACGCTGTTCAACAACCGCGTAACGGTAAGCGGCAGCGTCGGGAACAAGCAGTATTCGACGGGCAACGGGAACCTTGCAGGAGACATCGACGTCGAGATCAAGCTCGACAAGAACGGGCGCATACGCCTGAGCCTGTTCTCCCACTCCGCCGACCAGTACACGAACTATCTGGACCAGACGCAACGCAACGGCGCCGGCATCGTCTGGCAGGAAGAGTTCGACACGTTCGACGAACTGTACAGAAAGGTATTCTGGTCAAAGAAGAGAATGCGGGAATACATGCAGTCGCACATCGCGGACGGAATGGTCCCGCCTCCTGAAGCGGAGGAATCGGAGCCCGAATCCGAAAACAAGCCTAAATGACGACTTCCACTATCTTTCCGATGAGACTTCGGTCATAAGGACGTTCAATCCTAATATAATTGGTGGTATACCCCGACATCTTGCCTCCGCGAGCCGTACTTTCGAAAAGCACGTAATCCTTGATTCCGCGATTGGCCTCCACGAATTCCGAATTCAGCCTTTCACACAGGGCTTCCAAGGCATCCACCCTTTCCGTCTTGACGGAGTCCTTCACCTGGTCCGGCATTGAGTCTGCGTCAGTACCGTGACGACGTGAATACGGGAACACGTGGATAAAGGCAGGCTTGACGATATCAGCCAGGAAATCATAAGTTTGTGCAAAATCATCATCAGTCTCTCCCGGGAATCCGACGATGACGTCCATTCCGAAAAAGACTCTTGGTATCTCCGAACGGATAAGCGCTATCTTTTCGGCGAACATCTTGGTGTTGTACCTCCGGCGCATCAGCCTGAGGATCCTGTCGCAGCCGCTCTGCAGAGGAATGTGGAAATGCGGCATGAACTTGGGCTCTCCCGAAATCCACTTGACGATCTCCGGGGTCATCAGGTTCGGCTCTATCGAAGATATCCTGTATCTTTCTATCCCATCCACTTCAGCCAATGCCTTCAGCAGGTCCAGAAAGGACTCCCCTGTGGTCTTGCCGAAATCTCCTGTGTTCACACCGGTCAGGACGATCTCCCTTATCCCTTTTGCCGCAATCTCGCAAGCCTCCGACTTAAGCTCCGCCACCGGCAGGTTCCTGCTATGGCCGCGAGCCAGAGGCACGGTGCAATAGCTGCATAGGTAGTCGCAACCGTCCTGGACCTTAAGGAACGAGCGAGTGCGTTCGCCTGACGAATAGGCTGGAAAGATCGAGTCCACCCCATTTATCTCACAAGGCAACGCCACCTTCTCCCCAGGCTTGAGGCTCAGAGCCTTTTCGACAGTCAAGCCTTTCGCGCCGGCGCCCAGCACCAGGGAAACACCTTCTATTTCAAGGATTTCCTGGGGATTGAGCTGCGCATAGCAGCCTGTAACCGCTATCAACGCCTCAGGATTCTCCGAATGTACCCTCCGTATCATGTTGCGGCATTTCTTGTCGGCATGCTCCGTCACAGAGCAGGTATTGACCACGTAGATGTCTGCCTTCTGCGATGCGGGGACCACAGAAAATCCCTGCGCTTCGAACATCCGCTCAAGCGTCGAGGTTTCAGAGAAGTTCAGCTTGCAGCCGAGCGTAACGAATGCCACTGTCTTCATCGTCTGGAAATCATGGCAGGACCTTGGGGAGCCGCAAGAATCAGGAAGACGCACGGGCGCTTCCCTATTTCCACCGGCTTCACGCGCCACTCCGCGATTTGCATTGTCCTTATGAAGGCGTCGGGCATCATTATGTCCGCAGCGATGCAGAGTCTGGTGTCAGGCTTGCAGGAAGACAGAATGTCGCTGAGCATGGCATCGTTCCGATAGGGAGTTTCAATGAAAAGCTCGGTGCAGTTCCCTGAGGCGGAGTGCTTCTCCATCCTCAGCAGTTCGGCACGTCGTTCCTCCTGCCTTACAGAGAGATAACCGTTAAATTCAAACCTCTGTCCATTCAGGCCCGAAGCCATCAGGGCGAGCATCAGAGATGAAGGTCCGACCATGGGGACCACCTCTACCCCTGCCTTCTGGGCCAATGCAACGAGCATTGCTCCAGGATCGGCAACGGCAGGAAGGCCGGCCTCAGAAACCACCGCGACGTCTTCGCCGTCAAGCAGGAACTTCAGGTAAGCCTCGGCATCCGACCGGACCGAATGCTCGCTCAGTTCATAGAAGCGGATTCCTTCTATCTTCCCCTTCAAGCCTGCGGCTGAAAGGAACCTGCGCGCCGTCCTGATTTCCTCTGCCACATAAATGCCGACCGACTGGACGACCTGCAGCGTGGACTGCGGAAGCACCTCAGCCGGAGTGTTTTCGCCGATGGGAGTCGGGATGAGATAAAGCTTGCCTTTCATAAGAGTTTATTGCACCTAAAAGCTTGCAAAGTTAAATATTTTTTAACTTTGCATTTATATGGCGGACAAAATCACATTCCTCGGCACCGGCACATCGCAGGGCATTCCCATGATAGGGTGCCAGTGCGATGTCTGCAAGTCTCCCGACTGGCACGACAAGCGGCTTCGCACTTCGGCTTACATCGAGTACGAAGGGCTGAAACTTGTCATTGACGCCGGCCCCGACTTCAGATACCAGATGCTGCGCGAAGGAATCATCACCCTTGATGCCATACTCCTGACCCACGAGCACATAGACCACATAGGCGGCCTTGACGACGTAAGAGCCTTCAATTATCTGGAGAAGAGATCCTTCCCCATTTATTGCGAGCAGCACGTGCTGGATGCCCTGAAAAGCACTTTCAGCTACGCCTTCGCAGACGAGAAGTACCCCGGCGTGCCGAGTTTCGACGTGCACGTGATCGACGATAATCCCTTCAAGATCGGGGGGATTGAGATAATCCCCATCCGTGCAATGCATTACAAGCTGCCTGTGCTCGGCTACAGATTCGGGAAGCTCGGCTATCTGACCGACGCGAACCATATCGGCGACGACCAGATAGAGAAGCTGCGCGGAATCGACGTATTCGTCATCAACTGCGTCAGGATGACGCCTCACATATCCCATTTTTCTCTTCCTGAGGCCATAGAAGTGGCAAGAAAGGTCGGGGCGGGACAGACATTCCTCACCCATCTCTCACATCAGCTACCTTGCCACGAACAGCTTGTCAAAGAATTGCCAGAAGGCATAACAGACGCTTACGACACCTTGAAAGTACCATTCTAGGACTACTTACTTACAATAACTAATTAAAGATCATCCCGTCCGTAGGGAAAAACAAAAATGGAAAAAGAACCTCAAGACGAAATGACCTTAACCGAACAGGGAGAGATCAGAAAGGGCGCAGAACGCGCCGCAAAAGCCAAAAGAATCACTTGGACAGGTTTCTATGTGAACCTTGTCCTCACCATCGCGAAATTGCTGGCCGGCATCTTCGGAAAGAGCGCCGCAATGGTCGCGGACGGCGTACACTCGCTTTCCGACTTCGCAACGGACATCGTCGTACTGGTGTTCATAGGGATTTCGGCAGCCCCCGGAGACGAAAGCCACGACTATGGACACGGGAAGTATGAGACATTCGCCACGATGATAATCAGCATCGCCCTCCTAGCAGTCGGAGCGCTGATCATGGCAGGAGGCATTGAAAAGATCGTCGGTTCCATCAAGGGCACGGCGGTGATAGCAAAGCCGTCCATCATCGCACTGGTTGCGGCATTGGTCTCTATAGTTTCAAAAGAGATACTGTTCAGGGTAACGAAGAAGGTCGGCGACGACATCCAGAGCGATGCGGTAGTGGCTAATGCCTGGCACCACCGCTCGGACGCCTTCTCATCCATCGGCACCGCGCTTGGCATTGGCGGAGCGATCTTCCTTTCTGAAAAGTGGAGGATTCTCGACCCCATCGCTTCCATAATCGTCAGCGTATTCATCATAATTGCAGCAGTCCAGATCCTGAAGCCGGCATTGGACGAACTTCTGGACCACTCGCTCTCAGCAGAAGCTGAAAAGAAGATGACCGACGCCCTCTATTCGGTCGAAGGAGTCCTCTATGTCCACAACCTCAAGACAATGAAGACCGGGAACTCGTATGTGATCGACACGAACATACACGTCGATCCCGACCTGACGGTGGTCCAGGCCCATGACATCGCTACCGCAGCCGAGCAGAAGCTGCGCGAGACTTTTCCAAAGATTACAGTTCAGGCATCCATTCACGTAGAGCCGTACGAAGGAGAAGAGAGGGATTCGTAGGGAAAATTCCGGCGTTTGTTGAAAATCAGCCCAAATGAGGGACTGAACGCACTATTTTTGCAAAAGCAAAAGCATTAAAACGCCTTTATCATGAAAGCTAAGACCTACTTCCTTGCCGCATTGGCCATGGTATTCGCCTTGACCTGCGTATCCTGCGTCGGAACCGACGACTATGATACAGACGACGAAACGGACGTCAACGACGACAAGAACGACAACGACAATTCCGACACGACGGCCGCATTCAATACGTCGTCTACCATAAAAATTGCATTCACCGGCTCTTCCGCCACCATCGACGGCGCCAACGACAGCGTATCAGTCGTCAAGAGCGGCGCAGGCTTGACGGTGACATCCACAGCGACGGGCATCTGCTACGACCTGTCCGGATCCACCACAAGCGGATACTTTAAAATATACAGCGACAAGAAATTCCAGATAAAGCTGGACGGCGTGTCGATCAAGTCAGCCACCGGTTCTGCCATCAACAGCCAGTCAAGCAAGAAATGTTCGGTCGTGCTTGTCGGCGGAACCACAAATACGCTGACCGATGCAGCTTCTTACAGCACTCCGTCAACCGAGGATGAAAAGGGCTGCTTCTTCAGCGAAGGCCAGCTGATCTTCAGCGGATCGGGCTCCCTGAAGGTTACCGGAAACTATAAGCACGGCATCTGCAGCGACGACTACATCATCATCGACGACGGTCCTGCCATTACGATCGCTTCGGCCGTCAAGGACGGATTGCACGCTCTCGATTACTTCGAGCAGGACGGCGGCACCCTGAATGTCACCGCATCTTCCGATGGAATAGACTGCGAGGACGGATACATTATCATGAACGACGGCATCCTCACTGCGTCGACTGCAGGAACCGCAAAGAAGTGCGTAAAAGCAGAGAGCTACATAGACATCAACGGAGGAACGCTGACATTGAACACTACGGGCGGCGGAGAATACGATTCCACTGACAAGGATGTAGCAGGAGCGGCCTGCATCAAGTGCGGAGGAGACTTTACCTTCGACAATGCAACGGCCACACTCAAATCCACCGGAGCCGGCGGAAAGGGCATCAATATTGACGGGAAAGCCACTTTCAACAGCGGCGTCCTGAACGTGACAACGACCGGACAGCAATACAGCTACGGTTCGACGGGCTCTGCCGGAGGATTTCCGGGAGGCGGCCAGTCCACCAACAGCAACTCCACAGGTGCCAAAGGCATCAAGTCGGATGGAGATATGACCATCAACGGAGGCACGATAACCGTTTCCACCACAGGCGGCGAAGGAAGTGAAGGCATTGAAGGAAAGGCCAATATCATAATCAATGACGGCGTGGTCTCCGTCACTTCCTATGACGACGGCATAAATGCGGGGACCAAGCTTACAGTCAACGGCGGGCAAGTCTGCTCATACGCGACGAATAACGACGCGATCGATTCAAACGGATCGTTCCTCTTTACCGGCGGACTGACGATAGCGCTCGGAACAACGACTCCCGAATGTGGGTTCGACTGCGACCAAAGCAATTTCGCAATCACAGGCGGCACGCTGATTGGATTCGGCGGAGACACCAGCGTTCCTACATCCGGATCCTGCACCCAACGCTCAGTCGTCTACTACAGCGTGCCGACAGGTTCCCTGCTTGCACTGCTCAACTCAGCGGGCGCAAACCTCTTCACTTACAACCTTGCTAGGACCTACAGCAGCGCCACAATGCTCTACAGCAGCCCATCGCTTGCCAGCGGAAGCACATTCACATTGTACTCAGGAGGTTCGGTCACCAGCGGCACCACATTGTTCAACACCTACACCATAGGAGGCACATACGCCGCAGGCACAGCCAAGAGCAGCTTCACCACATCCTCTATGGTCACGACGGTCGGCACCGGCGGAGGTACAGGCGGCGGAGGCGGCAGACCTGGCGGCTGGTAGCCTTTGTGAAAGATGTTCTAATTAGAGTGCATCCACCTCGCCAAGAGAGCAATACCACACATACCCCGTGACCGAGGCATACCCCATGGCTTCAAGCTTGGACATATATCCGGCCACTTGAGTCTTGTACTTTTCCATCTTTTCCGAGCCGAACTTGAAATCGACCACTATCGCCTCAGCCTTAGAGCCGTTCCTCGAGACCAGCACCCTGTCCGGCCTGACTATCTCGCCTTCGGGCGAAAGAATGTCACATTCCTTGAATGAATCATAAGTCCCGTCGAACCAATGCCGGTCGCTTACCCTTTCGAGCATCCTTCCAAAATCTGACTTCACCTCTTCCATCTGCTCCGGCTTCAGTTCTCCTTGAATCAATGCTTCCTTCAAGGCGGCATAGAGGTCTTCAGGCTTGTCGATCGAGGCCATGACAGCGTGGAGAACAGTTCCTCTGCCTCTGGCGGAATCCTGTCTCTGGAAGAAATCCCCTCCCTTTAGCGTAAGGTGCAGGCGGTCGCCGATAGGGACTGAAATGAATTCCGGCTGGCGCAACGATTCGGGCCCGCCATTATCCTTCACATCCTCCTTATCTTCCTCCATCTTACTGATGGCGGCGGCATCCGTCCAGCTGCCGAACTCGTATGTCTCCTTCGGCTCGGAAGCAGAAGCAGTCAGATAATCGACGAGTATGGTCCCTATCGTAGTCTTCGAGTAGTTTCTCTGTGGCGCGATGATTATCATTTCGTTCTTTGCCCTGGTGCAGGCGACATAAGCGACGTTCAGTCCGTCGATCATTGTGGACAGCACTTCCCTCCGATAGTCGTCGGCATATATGCTGTTCCTGAGGTCAGGATTGCACTGTACAGAAGCCACGGGGATTCCCTTGAAAGCCTCGAGGTCGCCGCAGACCTTGGAAGGGGAGCACCAGATGAAGGTCTTTACGTAAAAGTCATTCCTTACATGATAGTCGAAGTTGAAGAAAGGCAGGATCACCGCCCTGCTCTCCAAGCCCTTTGCCTTATGCACGGTCATCACGGAAACGGCGTCGCAGCCTATCGATGAAGAAATGCACTTGCCTTTTCCGATTTCATCCCACCAGGCGATGAAAGCCTTCGGGTCGGATCCCTCGTCATGTACGTAGTCCCTGACATTGTCAAGGAAAGCGTTCAAGAATGCCACCTCCCTTCCTTTGACAGAGCCGTCCAATTCCTCCATCTTCATGATTATTTCAAGGACTGCCTCATAAAGCGGCTTTGCGCCAGTCTCCACGTCAAGAAGGTTCAACTTGCGCTTAAGGTATTTGTTCAACGGATTATGCGAATCCAGAAGAACTCGAAGCGTGGATACGACCTTCAACACTGTCGGCGAAGAAGAAAGCTCAAGCTGCTCATCCGTAGATACCGATATGCCCGCCTCGACGAGCGCCTTGGTCAAGATCATGACCTCGTCTCCGGTGCGGACGAGCAGCATGATATCCTTATAGGCATATCCATTTTCATGGAGCGTGGCTACGTAGGCAAGCGCTCTCTTGGTGCCTTCCGACTTGAAATTGTCGGATGTAACATAATTCGATCCCTCTTCAGGCTGGACCACATCCACACGGACATGCCCCGGCAACTTGGAATTCTTGTCGCTGACTTTCTGCCTGCTGTCCTGATAGATATTCGTTATTTCAGAGAACTGCCTGAAATGCCCTTCGTCAGGAGCGGTCGCTCCTGGAACATCGAATTCCCGGTTGAACTCGTCCTGAAGGGTGGCCGGGGAACTGCAGAAGAAGCCGTTGTTGAAATCCACCACCACAGGGGAGCTTCTGAAGTTCGTATCAAGCGACTTGTCGTACACCCCGAACCTCTTGAACTGCTCTTCTATGCCCATCAGAAGGCTCCATTCCGAATTTCTCCAACGGTAGATGCTCTGCTTGACATCTCCGACCACGAGGCTTTCATTGCCTGATGCCAGACTCTCGTCAAGCAAAGGGAAGAAGTTGTACCACTGCAGCTTGGATGTATCCTGGAATTCGTCGAGCATATAATGGTCATAGCGTATTCCTATCTTCTCGTAGACAAAGGGCGCGTCCTGGTCCCCAATTATCCTGCTTAGCACTTCAGTGGTATCGCCTAGAAGGACGCTGTCGTTCTGTTCGAGGACGGCAGCCATCTCCCGTCTGAGTGCATTGAATACAGCCAACACATAGAACCTCGAGAGTGTCCTCTTAGCCGAATTATACTCAAAGTAATGCTTGTCGTAAAGTTCCTGAGCCTGCCATATGTATCCCGAAAGGGCAGGAACGCAACTCGCTATTGCATCATTGTCGGGAGATGCCTTGGAAAACCATGCCGTTGAGTCAGATCCGGCCCAACCGATCAGCGTGTCGTTCGGCGGATCGGTCAAGCCGTCGGCAAGCTTCTGAAAGTAAAATGCAGACGACTTCTTTCCGCCTTTGAAAGATGAGCATTGGAGACCGGCTTTCTTGATGACTTCGCAAGACTCATCACCGATGGCCTTCATCGCCGATTCATAGGTACGTACGATCTTGGAAAGTCCTGACTTCAATTCGGCTATGTCAAGCTTTTGGAACTCATCGTCGGTGATCTTCAGACGAAAACTCTCCTTCAGGAAATCATAGGACGCTTCGACAAGCGGTCCGCTGAAGTCCCAGCCCTTTCCGTCGTCGATCAGGTCCTTAGCATAAGAAGTGATGTCTTCGAGCAGCCTCTTATGCTCCTTGTCATCGGTGCCGAGAGAATCGAACATCCTGTCGAAGGCCGCGGCTATGACGTCGCCCGGATCGAGCACGACCTGATATGAAGGCGACTCCCCTATTTCCCTTGCGAAAGAGCGCATCGTCCGCTGGAAAAAGCTGTCTATGGTGCTGACGGAGAATCGTGAATAGTCGTGAAGAAGGCTCTTCTGGATCTCCTTCGCCCTATCCATCACGAGTTCCGGAACCTTTTCCGGTTCGTCGGACTTCACAAGAGGCGCGATGTCGTCATAATAAGGAGACCTAAGGGGGGCTTCAGCCAGTTCGTTCAGCTTGCCCAGAATCCTGTCCTTCATCTCCTGCGTGGCCTTGTTCGTGAAAGTCACGGCAAGGATGTGCTTGTAGCCGTCTTCCGGCTTCGCCTTGAAAAGCAAAGTCAGATATTCCCTTGTCAAATTGTAGGTTTTGCCCGAACCCGCAGAAGCCTTATAAACCTTTAACATAGCATTTACCTGTTACATAACATCCTGAAATCGCACTGCCCGCACCTGTCAACGACGTCCGTCTTATTGAAAGGCACTGCCGGATCCAGTATCTCCGAAATGACACCTTTCAGACGCTTCTCAAAAGAGTCCAGCATCGTATCCTCGACGTCAAGAGCGGACTCCGGAGTCTTGCCGCCACCGTTTGCAAAACCGGCGACAGTGCGCAGGCCAAGCAGACAACTTCGCATCGAAGCAAGTCCGAAACGCTTCTCGGGAGGCTGCAGACGCATAAGGAGCATATAGAAAAGCAGCTGAAGAGAATGGCCTGACCTTCCCTTGTCGTCCTTCTCGCGCGTGAAAATAGCATCCACATCTTCCGGCTTGACATTATTCACGCTCGGCTGGCCCGTCTTGTAATCGGCTATTCTCAGGACGCCGGGCTCGAATGAGTCCATCCTGTCCACATAGCCGAGAATTTTAGCCGTCCTTCCGTCGTCAAGTCGGATCTTGGAAATCACCCGCTGTTCAGTCGCAAACATCGTAAAAGACGATATATTCTTCTGTTCCAACATCTTGGCATCAGACTTGAGCAATAATCGCAGATAGCGGCATAACAGTTTTTCAACCACAAGGTTCTTGCCTTCGATGGCAGGTATATTGCATTTTTCAGCGAACGCCTTTCGTACTGCATCGGAAATCGTCTGGTCGCTGACAGACTCAAGCATCGCCTCGTCAATCTTGACCGGAGATTTACTCAAGTCCCCAAAGCCACCGTAGATATCCTCCGCAGCTGCATGGAAAATGGTTCCGAACATGGCTGCGTCCAGCTCTTCGGTGACATCTTCCACGGCGGCAAGCCCCTCGACGCTCGAATAATAGAATTTCATCCGGCAGTCCAGATATGTGTTTATGTTCGAAGCCGAAAAGGCGCTCCAATATCCTTTTTCATCCGTCGGGCAATACTTGGCATCGATCTTCTCCATTATCTCAGGAGTCTTGGCTACCTCCTCGAAATCGGGCGCCTGCTCCGGGACAGGCACAGTAGTTATCTGATTATCTTCTACTTCATCGACATATTCGACTGTATGTTCCTCTATCTTCCTTCCAAAATGGTACTTCAGCTGCCTTACGAACCGGCTCGGCTCGCCGACCACCATTCCCCCCGTTCGGGAGTCATAAAGCATGTAAACCTTCTTCGCCCGGCATATCGCCCTATAGAAATTGTAGGCTGAAACTGCATCCTGAAGCTCATAGTTTGGCAGGCCATATCCCTTTCTGATGTTGTACGGAATGAACGACCTGGCATTGTCCGATGCCGGCAGCACACCTTCGTTCACAGAGAGGATTATGATGTTCTCAAAATCCAATGCCCTCGTTTCCAGAGGCCCCATGATTTGCAGACCTTTTAGGGGTTCGCCTCTGAATGATATGCTTTCTCCCGAAGTCAATGCAAAGAGCTGCCGGAAATATGTCTTCAACTCCATCCGGATGTGCAGCGAACTGAGACGCGTGACGTCAGTGTAATACCTGTACGCAAATTCCTTGTCGGTCGCGCTGAGAGAATCAATCAGGCTTTCAAGGATGGCATGCAGGTACTCTTCCGCCTCCTCTGCTTTGGTTATCGGCTTGAAAATCAATGCAACGAGCTCTGCTACAGCATTGTTATCCTCCTTTGCGAACTGTTCCATGATCCACGTGCGCTCCGGAAAGACGACGTTGTCGTTCACCATTGCGGCCCTGAAAGCCATTACGCAGGCACTGTCAGGAAATGCAGTCTGGTTCACGACTGATGCGACGTCGCGGTAGAGAAACCTGCAGGTTCCGTCTTCCTTGAAGTTCTTGCCGTCCTGCAGAGACTGCACTGCCGCCATGAAGGAGAACACATTGCTGCCACCCATCGACTCCCCCATCGTCACGTTGACTTCATGGACGTTGAGAGGGACTGCATTTATCATCGGATCCAGCATCCCCTCATCCGCCAGCACCACAGCGGTACTTTCGTCTACATGCTCCAGATTCGAAAGCAGCATCGAGGCAACCCCGGTCTGCCCCACTCCGGACGGAACTGCAATCAAATGATATTCAGTTCCGCCAGCAATAGGTTCAAGTGCGGCATCGTCGAGCCGGTGTACAGTCGGATACCTTTCGACGTTCTTCGCCATCACCAGCGACGACCTGTTCGACGGATCCTTTATCATGTCGCCGTAGAAGTCCCAGTAAAAGTCGGCGTCGAAGCCGTCGGCGCGAAGGTCCCTGACGTAGTCCAGCAACCGCAGCTCACATTCGTTCAAGGCATTGAGCCCGACGAAAATCACTCCGCCATAACTCCTTATCATCCGCGAGATGTAAGACCCGTCCTTCTCGGCCTCTTCCGCCACCTCCCTGTAAATCATTCCGCTGTAGCCCAGCCCTTGGGCGCGCAAGTCTTCCCTGAATCCTGCATAGACCGGATAGAGCACCTTCCAGATGGCTATGAACCTGTCCTTAGGCGTGCCACCGACGGTGACATTGACTTCGGAGGAGCTGTAATCCTTCAGGAAATCTCCCCAGAACTGCCTTATCGCACCGAGCTGTTCCTTGGAGAGGAAGTCGTATCCGCTGTCCAGTTCCTTGAGGTCCCTGACATTCGCAAAGAGCTTTTCCGCATCCGCCATATACTTGTCGACGTCGTCGAAATCATTCAGGATGACATCCCCCCAGGTGACGAACCTGTCGAAGGACTCGTCTGTCCCTGACAACTTATGATACTGCTGATAAAGCAGATACAGCGACAGTATCCTGTCAGCCTGCTTAAGCCCCGAAAGTTCGCCGAAGAATTCGTCCACCGTCACCAGTTTCGGCGAGAAGACAGGGCCGGAAACCATTTCCCCGAGGTATTTCCTGAAGAAAATCGAAGAACGACGATTGGGGAAGACAAAGCAGTACTTGCTTATGCCTTCTCCCAAACGCTCGCTGCAGGTCTTTGCGACCTGATACAAAAAACCGTCACTCATAGCTATATCGATGGATTATAATCTTTTCTTCAAAACTGCAGCCTGCTCTTCATAGCCCGGCTTGTCAAGCAGTGCGAACATGTTCTTCTTGTATGCCTCGACGCCCGGCTGGTTGAAAGGATTCACGCCAAGGATGTAGCCGCTGATTCCGCAGGCCTTCTCGAAGAAATAGAACATCTCGCCGATGGTGTACTCGTCTATGATGTCGACGCCTACCTCCACGTTAGGCACGCCTCCGTCGACGTGCGCCAGCTTGGTCCCGAGCCTTGCCATCAGGTTGCACTCGTTTATCTCTTTCCCGTTCAGGAAATTGAGTCCATCGAGGTTCTGAGGGTCGTCGTTTATCTTCATCATTCTCCGGGCGCCTTTGACTGCGATCACGGTTTCGAAGATGATCCTCTGGCCGTCCTGGATGTACTGTCCCATCGAGTGGAGGTCGGTAGTGAAGTTCACAGATGCCGGGAAGAGCCCCTTCCCGTCCTTGCCTTCCGACTCTCCGAAGAGCTGCTTCCACCATTCCCCGAAATACTGGAGCCTGGGCTCGAAGCTCACCAGCATCTCCACGTCCTTCCCTATGGAAAGCAATGCATTGCGCACTGCCGCGTATTGGATGGCAGGATTCTCCGCCGACCTCTCCATGCATATCTTCTCCATGTCCTCCGCTCCCTGCATCATCTTCCTGAAGTCGAATCCGGCAGCTGCGATAGGCAGCAGGCCGACAGGAGTCAGCACGGAATAGCGGCCTCCGACATTGTCAGGAATCACGAAGCTCTTGTACCCCTCCTGCTCGGAAAGGCTCTTCAATGCTCCGCGATGCGCATCGGTAATGGCCACAATGCGATCCCTCGAAGCTTTCTTTCCGTATTCGTCCTCCAGATACCGCTTGAATATCCTGAACGCAATGGCAGGTTCGGTGGTAGTGCCCGACTTGGAGATGACTATCACAGCCGCAGAGCGCTGCTTTACCAGATCCATCAGGTCGCAGAGGTAATCCTGCGACAGACTGTTCCCGGCAAAGACCACCTGAGGCTTGTTGACTCCCAGCGAAGCAGAAAACGTATGGCTCAATGCTTCGATCGCGCACTTTGCGCCCAGGTAAGAGCCTCCGATTCCGATGACCACCACCAGGTCGATCCCGATCTTCTTCCACTTCTCGCAGACTTCCTCGATGTCGCGGTACATCTGTTCTCGGTCTTCGCCGGGCAGATGGTTCCATCCAAGGAAATCGTTCCCAAGCCCCTTTCCGCTTTCCAGCGTATCGAATCCGGCAAGAGCCTTGCCTGTATACTCTTTCATCTGTGCGTCAGTCAGAAACGAGCTGACGGCTTTCAAATCGATTTTAATCATATCCGTTCATTTATAAAATTGCCATTCATCAATCTGAGTGCCAAAGTACCCTTTTTCCATCTAATATGCAAAATGCAAATCCACCTACACGATGAACGAGCGGAGCGTGGCGATTTCCTGAGGCCAGAGGTCGGGCTCCGGAGTCTCGAGAATCAATGGGATGCCGTCGGTGCGGGAATCCCTGATGATCTTCCTGAAGAGGTCCCAGCCGATTTCGCCCTGTCCAAGCGGAGCGTGGCGGTCGACGTGGGAGCCGAGCGGCTTCTTGGCGTCGTTAAGGTGCATTCCCTTCAGATACTTGAAGCCGACAACTTCGCCGAAATGTTTCATGACAGCTTCATAATCCGGATACTCTTCCATGAGTTCGCCCTTTCCTGCGAGGTCGTAGCCGGCTGCGAAGGAGTGGCAGGTGTCGATGCAGACTCCCACCCTGCTCTTGTCATCGACGCCGTCCATCATCTGAGCCAGCTGCTCGAACCTGTTGCCGATGTTGCTGCCCTGGCCGGCAGTGTTCTCTATGACGGCGATGACTCCGGAGGTCCTGTCCAGAGCCATGTTGATGCTCTCGGAAATCCTCTTTATGCATCCGTCAATCGAAATCTGATTCAAGTGGCTGCCAGGATGGAAGTTGAGGCGATCGAGCCCGAGCCTTTCGCAGCGCTGCATTTCATCGAGGAATGCGGCACGCGACTGGGCAAGTCCCTCATCGGTAGGGGCTCCGAGATTGATGAGATAAGTGTCGTGAGGCAGGATGCTGCCAGGCCCGAATCCTAGCTCGGCGCAGTTCTTCTTGAATGCCTCGATGCTCTCCTCGGAGCTCTGAGGGGCGACCCACTGCCTCTGGTTCTTGGTAAACAGCGCGAATGCGTTCGCACCTATGTTCTTTGCATTGACCGGAGCGTTTTCCACTCCGCCTGCGGCGCTCACGTGCGCCCCGATTAATTTTGCCATATCTAGCTGATTTGAGAATAGTCGAGTTCCTTATTGTGCATTCTGTTCAATTCTCTGACGTACAGAGCTGAAGCTGGCTTTTCAAGAGAAGGGTCCGCTTCGAGGATGCCCTGAGCGGTGCGGCGGGCATCTTCAAGTATCGGCGAGTCCTTGGCCAGGTCGGAGATGTGAAGGTCGACGGCAAGGCCGCTCTGCTGAGTCCCTGCCATGTCGCCGGGGCCGCGCAGGCGCATGTCCGCCTCCGCTATCTCGAAGCCGTCGTTGGTCGAGCACATCATTTCGATGCGCTGCCTGCTTTCATGGGAGAGCTTGTAGCCGGTCATCAGGATGCAGTATGACTTGTCGGAACCACGTCCGACGCGGCCTCGAAGCTGGTGCAGCTGCGACAGACCGAAGCGCTCGGCGCTCTCGATGACCATCACCGAGGCGTTCGGCACGTCGACGCCGACTTCGATCACCGAAGTGGCCACCAATATGTTGGCGCGTCCGCTTGCAAACGCCTGCATTCCGAACTCCTTGTCGGCAGGCTTCTGCTTGCCGTGAACGACTGCCGTCACGTATTCCGGCGAAGGGAAATGGTCCTTCACCATGTCGTAGCCTTCCTGCAGGTTCTTGTAATCCATCTTTTCAGACTCCTCGATGAGGGGATAGACTATGAACACCTGCCTTCCTGCCTTGATCTGCTTTCTGAGGAAGGCGTACATCGCCTCGCGCTTGCCCTCCATAAAGGAGACCGTCTGCACAGGCTGCCTTCCGGGAGGCAGCTCGTCTAGTACCGAGACGTCCAGATCGCCGTACAACGTCATTGCGAGAGTCCTCGGAATAGGCGTTGCCGTCATTACCAGGATGTGAGGTAGTTCCTTTCCCTTCGCCCAGAGCTTCGCCCTCTGGTCGACTCCGAACCGGTGCTGCTCGTCTATGACGGCATAGCCCAAGTTCTTGAAGGCCACATTGTCTTCAATGAGAGCGTGCGTGCCGAGCATGATGCGGATGATTCCATTCTCAAGCCCGGCATGGATTGCGTCGCGTTCCTTCTTTTTCGTGGTGCCGGTAAGCAACGCACAGGTTATGCCCGTACCTTCCAGGAGCTTGGAAATAGTGGCGTAATGCTGCTGGGCAAGCACTTCTGTCGGAGCCATGATGCAGGCCTGCCAGCCGTTGTCCACCGCCAGAAGGGCCGTAAGCAATGCCACGACCGTCTTGCCGCTGCCCACATCTCCCTGAAGCAGCCGGTTCATCTGCCTGCCGCCCATGAAATCCGCCCTTATCTCCTTTATCACCCGCTTCTGCGCCCCGGTCAGAGGGAACGGAAGCTTGTTGTATACACTGTTGAAGGCATTGCCCACCCTGGGCATCACAATGCCGACCGAGGAGCTGGTCCTTACGAACTTCTGCTTCAGCAGGCTGAGCTGCAGGAAGAAAAGTTCTTCGAACTTGAGCCGGTACTGAGCGGCCGCAAGAGCCTGAGCATCCTTCGGAAAGTGGATGTTGCGCAGTGCGTCCCTGAGGGAGCATAGCTTCTTGCATTGGATAAGGTCCTGAGGCATAGTTTCCTGAATCTGCTGAAGATGGCTCTGAAGCAGGGTATATTCGAGCTTGGCGAAGGCCTTGTTCGAGATCCCGCCGTTGCGAAGCTTTTCGGTGCCGGGATAGACTCCGCGCACATAAGTCTCATACTCAGGATTTTTGTCGGTAGCAGGATCAACCTCGGGGTGAACCATATTATACTTCTCGTTGAAGACGGAAGGCTTTCCGAAGACGATGTACTCCTGCCCAGCCTTCAGCTTCTCGGCCACCCACTTTATGCCTCCGAAGAAAATCAGGTCAATGTAGCCAGTGGAATCGGCGAGCGTGGCTATCAGCCTCTTCGCCCTCCCTCCGCCTGCCATGTTCACGTCGGTTATCTTTCCCCTGAGCTGGATGTACTGGACGGTGCCGTCGATGTCGGCGATGTTATAGAACTTGCTGCGGTCGACGTGGCGGAACGGGAAAGTATAAATCAAGTCCCTGAACGTGCTGATGTCCAGCTCGCTCTTCAGAAGCTTGGCCCTTGCGGGCCCCACGCCGGGCAAATACTTTATGTCGCTGTCCAAAACGTCCGTCATAGATACAAAGATAATTCAAAAAAGGACCTTTTCAAAGTCTAAATCACAATGCCTGACACATCCGGCTTGATTCCGCTACTTTTTTGTATCTTGCAGAAAATTTGAACGAAAGTTATATGTCACAGAAAATATTGGTCGGAATCACCACCGGAGATTCCAACGGAATCGGATACGAGGTCATCGTCAAGGCGCTGATGGACGCAAGGATGTGCGAAGTCTGCACTCCAGTAGTCTACGGCTGCTCGAGGACGTTCCATTTCTACTGCAAGGACATTCCTGAAACTGAGCAGCTCACATTGAACATGATCAACTCGGTCGAAGAAGCTCGCCCGCGCAGGGTGAACTTCATCAACTGCGTTCCCGACACCATTCCGGTGGATCCGGGCCAACCGACTCCTGAAGCCGCAAAGGCTGCGGTCATGTCGCTGCAGGCAGCAGTAGCCGACATCAAGGCGAACAAGCTCGACGCCATCGTGACCGGACCTTTCAACAAGCACACGGTGCAGGGCGCCGGATTCAACTACACCGGCCATACCGAATACCTGATTAAGGAATTTGGGGTTAAAGACGGACTCATGTTCCTGATTTCAGACAAATTGAGAGTTGGCTGCGCCACAAATCACCTTCCGCTGTCACAGGTCAGCGCAAACATCACCATCGACCACATCCTCAGCAAGCTAACATTGATGAACGACTCGCTCAAGCGGGATTTCGGCATAGACAAGCCTAAGGTCGCCGTATTCGGCCTAAACCCACACGCAGGCGACGGAGGGACTCTCGGCGGCGAAGAGAACACTGTGATCGGCCCGGCCATAAAGCAGGCACAGCAGAAAGGAATCCTTGCCTACGGCCCATACTCCGCCGACGGATTCTTCGGAGCAGGAATGCAAAAGGATTTCGACGCCATCCTGGCAATGTACCACGACCAGGGCTTGATTCCTTTCAAGGCCTTGAGCTTCGACACAGGAATCAACTATACGGCAGGACTCCCCATCGTGCGCACATCTCCCGACCACGGAACGGCATACAACATTGCAGGCAAATGCCAGGCGAACCCTCAGTCGATGATTTCATCGATTTACGAAGCCGTCGACATAGTCAACAACCGCAGGGAATACGACGACATTACCAAGAACCCATTGCAGGCCAAGCAGTTCGACAACAACCGCGCAGACCACTCCTTCGAACGCATCTTCGAAAAGAGCTTCGACAAGAGCTTCAAGTCCCGCGACAACGACGACGAACAATAGGACGGCATTCCATCCCATCATGGAAAGAGTCCCAATATCGCTGTTCACCGATGGAGCGGCCAGCGGAAATCCGGGTCCCGGAGGCTACGGCGCAATCCTGCGTTGCGGCAAATACGAAAAGGAGATGTCGGGGGGCTTCGCCCTTACCACCAACAACAGGATGGAGCTTCTGGCTGTAATTACCGGCCTTGAAGCCATCAAGTGGGAGCATGCCGATGTGACAGTCTACACCGATTCGGCTTACGTCGTGAACGCTGTCAACAACCGCTGGCTCTTCCAGTGGGAATCCAAGCAGTTCGCCAAGAAAAAGAATCCCGACCTATGGAAGCGGTTCCTGGAAATATACAGAAAACATTCAGTCAAGTTCGTCTGGATCCGCGGCCACGCCGGCCACCCGGAAAACGAGCGCTGCGATAAGCTGGCCGTCGCCGCCCGCGAGCTCCCGAATCTTCCCCCGGACACGGACTACGCCCTAGACTCCGACTCTCCGGAACTGCTCTAGCTTTAGACTATTTTCAATAATATTATAATTTTTAATCAAGATATTGGTTTTGACAATAAAATCATTACATTAGCCGCCTATTTAATTAAAAATCATAATAGGAAATGAACAAAAATTTGGATTACAGCATTAATCCCATGATTCAATCCCTCTGCAAGGAACCGGAGGAATTCACGAAGGCAGACATCATGCGCTTCGTTGTAAATCACGAAATCAGAATAATCAATTTCAGATATGCGGCATCTGACGGAGAATTGAAGACCTTGAATTTCCCTGTCACCGACATGTCATATCTCGAGTCCATACTGACTTACGGAGAAAGAGTGGACGGGTCGAGCCTGTTCCCATACATTCCTGCAGACTCTTCCGATTTATATGTAGTCCCCCGCTTCTCTACTGCCTATGTCGATCCGTTTGCGGAAATTCCGACACTGGGACTGCTCTGCTCGTACTTCACCAAAGACGGGCAGCCTCTTGAGACATCACCGCAGTACATTCTTCACAAGGCAGAGGCCGTATTCCACGAGAAGACAGGTTATTCGTTCCAGGCAATGGGCGAATTGGAATTCTACATCATTGGGCAACCAGTAACATGCTATCACATAGAGGACCAGAAAGGTTACCACGAATCGACTCCTTATGCAAAGAATGAGGCCTTCCGCTGCGAGGCGATGAAGATGATAGCAGAAGTTGGAGGAAGGATAAAATACGGACATTGCGAAGTAGGAAATTTCGAATACGAAGGCAGGAACTACGAGCAGAACGAAATAGAGTTCCTTCCTGACGATGTCGAAACCGCTGCTGACCAGCTGCTTCTGGCAAAATGGATACTTCGCACCCTCTCAGTTCAATACGGGCTTGAAATCACATTCGCCCCTAAGGTCTGCGAAGGCAAGGCAGGCAGCGGACTACACTTCCACACACGCATCATGGGAGACAACGGCTCCATGATGATGTCAAACGGAAAGCTCTCTGTCCAGGCCCACAAAGCCATCGCTGGTTACTTGAAATGCGCGGCTGCACTTACCGCATTCGGCAACAGGATTCCAGAATCATACTTCAGGCTAGTGCCTCACCAGGAAGCTCCTACCGTAATCTGCTGGGGCGACCGAAACCGCTCGGCACTGGTAAGAGTTCCTCTCGGATGGACCGGGGAAGGAAACATGCTCGCCAAGGCCAACCCTCTGGAAATCGGCAAGGACTTCGAAATGCCTGACAAGCAGACCGTAGAGCTACGTTCGGCTGACGGAAGCGCAGATATTTATCTTATGATGGCAGGGCTTGTGGTTGCAGCCCGCATAGGATTCGAGATGGACGACGTCTCCAAGTTCACCGACGCCACCTACATAAACGGGAACATCAACGCTCCTGAAAACGCAGCGAAGCTGGCTACCCTCCAGTCTCTGCCTGAATCCTGCCCTGAATCGGCGGATGCCCTTCAGGCAACCCGCAGCTTCTTCGAAGCATATTACGTATTCCCTGCATCGATCATCGACGCCACAATAGCCGACCTGAAGTCCAAGAAATAGGGGGCCAAGCCAGAAGATTCAAATTTACAGATGATTATAAAAGGGCGGGGCATCCGCGCGCAGGATCAGGCTCCGGGAAGCCTGTACGAATCGCGAAGCGTAACGGTGCGGTTCATTATCAGATGTTCCGGAGTGCTGGAAGGGTCACGATAGAAATAGCCTGTACGTTCGAACTGAACCGCGAGCTGCATTGAATCCTTAAGAAGGTCAGGCTCGCAATAGGCAGTGACGACCTTCAGGGATTCGGGATTCAGATAGGTCTTATAATCGACTCCTTCAGGGATGCCGCCCATGTCCTCGAGGGTGAAGAGGCGGTCGAAGATGCGGGCTTCGACCGGCTTTGAATACGCGCATGAAACCCAGTGGATGGTGCCCTTCACGCTGCGCCAAGGACCTGCTCCGGGCTTGGAAGCAGGGTCGTAGGTACAGTGGATGAGTGTTGCATTGCCTTCGGCGTCCTTTTCGATGCCGACGCACTTGACGATGTAAGAGTACTTGAAGCGGACCTCGCCTTCAGGCTGCAGACGCTTGTATCCCTTCGGAGGAACGTCCATAAAGTCTTCCCTTTCAATGTAAATCTCCTTGCTGAACGGGACGCTGCGCTTCGGGCCGTCCGGAGCATCGGGATTCAGCGGAGCATCGAAATACTCCACTTTCCCGTCTTCCCAGTTGTCAATGACTACCTTGACAGGGTTCAGGACTGCCATATAGCGGTTTGCGCGAATGTTAAGGTCTTCGCGGACAGCGTTTTCCAGGCGGGACAAATCGATAAGGTTATCACGCTTGGCCACGCCTACCGATTCGGCGAAATTGCGTACGCTCTCTGGGGTGTAGCCGCGACGGCGAAGGCCGCAGATAGTAGGCATGCGGGGATCGTCCCAGCCTGAAACGTAATTGTTCTTCACGAGCTCGAGCAGCTTGCGCTTGCTCATGAGCGTATAAGTCAGGTTCAGGCGGGCAAACTCGTACTGATGCGACGGAAATATCTCAAGGTGTTCGATAAACCAGTCATAAAGAGGACGGTGCACGTCGAATTCGAGTGTGCAGATGCTGTGGGTGACATGCTCGATGGAGTCACATTCGCCGTGAGCATAGTCGTACATCGGGTAGATGCACCACTTGTCGCCGGTGTGCTGGTGAGAAGTATGGATGATCCTGTACATCAGAGGGTCGCGGAACATCATGTTCTTTGACGCCATGTCAATCTTTGCGCGGAGCACCTTCTCTCCGTCGGCATACTTGCCATCCTTCATCTCTTCGAAAAGCTTGAGGTTCTCCTCAATGGAGCGGTTTCGCCAAGGACTGTCCTTTCCGGGAGATGAAATGGTGCCGCGGTTCTCGCGTATCTCCTCCTGACTCTGGTCATCGACATAAGCCAGCCCCTTCTTTATCAAGACAATAGCCCATTCATAGAGCTGTTCGAAATAGTCGGATGCGTAACACTCCTTGGCCCAGTCGAATCCAAGCCAGTGGATGTCTTCCTTGATGGAATCCACATACTCCTCGCCTTCCTTGACTGGATTTGTGTCGTCGAATCGAAGGTTTGTCTTGCCGCCGTATTTCTTGGCAAGACCGAAATTCAGGCAGATGCTCTTGGCATGGCCAATGTGCAGGTAACCATTAGGTTCCGGCGGGAAACGGGTCTGTATTTCAGTATACTTTCCTTCTGCGAGGTCCTTCTCGATTATTTCTTCCAGAAAATTCAGTTGGCGCCCTTCGCCTGCAGGTTTGTTGACTTCTTCCATTTTATATCATTATTATGATTGCAAAAATAGTAAAAATGAGTAAATTTGACCTTATAAATAACTTTCATAGTTAATGATCAAATCAATGACGGGCTTCGGCAAGGCGGAATGCGTCCTGCCTTCAGGCAAATATCTAATCGAGATCCGTTCACTTAACGGAAAAAACTGCGACATCACATTGAAGACATCCCTCATTCCCCGCGACAAGGAAATGGAACTCAGGCAAATGATCACCGACCGCCTGAACCGCGGCACAGTCGACATATTCATAACCGCAGAAAACAACACCGCCGCAGGAGCCAAAGTCCTGAACAAGAACATCCTTCTCAGCTACTACCGCCAAGTCCAGGAAGCCAAGCAGGGCAACGAGATGGCAGACCTCGACGACTCGAGCCTTCTGGAGACCCTGCTGCGCATGCCAGACATCTTTGTAAATGACGACCAGGAACTTACCGACGACATGTGGGATGCCCTGAAGGCCTCTTTCAATGCCGCCCTCGACCACTTGGACGAGTTCCGTGCCACTGAAGGGAAGAGGCTGTACGACGACGTGCTGACCAGGGTCACGAACATCGAAAGCTATGTCGGCGAGGTAGACAAGTACGAGCACGAGCGGGTCGACACAGTGCGCAAGAAGCTTGAGGACGGCATCGCCGAGCTCAAGGCCGACCCGGACAAGAACCGTCTTGAGCAGGAAATCGTCTTCTATGTAGAGAAGCTTGACATCAACGAAGAGAAGGTTCGCCTACGCCAGCATTGCAAGTATTTCCTTGAAACGCTCGACACCGAACTTTATCCGGGCCGCAAGCTGGGTTTCATCTCTCAGGAGATGGGGCGCGAAATCAACACTTTGGGCTCCAAGGCGAATCACGCTGAAATCCAGAAGATCGTCGTAAAGATGAAGGACGAACTGGACAAGACCAAGGAACAATCCGCAAACATATTATAAACCTCACATCGTTATCATATCATGAAGAAACTGCTAGCAACACTCATGCTTCTAGCCCCCATCGCAGCATTCGCCGATGGAACGGACGCACGGCTTCTCAGATTTCCAGCCACGAACGGCAAGGAAATCACATTCACTTATGCAGGAGACCTTTATAGGGTATCCATCGACGGCGGCACCGCCGTCCGCCTTACTGCCGACCAAGGCTTCGAGATCTTTCCGAAATACTCCCCTGACGGCAAGACCATAGCATTCACTGGCCAATATGACGGCAACACCGAACTTTACTCCATCCCTGCAGAAGGAGGATTTCCAAAGAGACTCTCCTACTCCGCCACAGTCGAGCGCGATGACATCGGAGACAGAATGGGGCCGAACAACATTCTCATGGGCTGGTCCCCGGATGGCAAGACCCTGATCTTCCGCAGCCGCCGCTACAGCTTCTCGGGAATGCGCGCCAATCTTTTCACCATGCCTTCCATCGGAGGTCCTGCAATCCCGGTACCTCAGACCGAAGGCGGCTTCTGCTGCTATTCACCTGACGGCAAGTATCTTGCAGTGAACCGCACCTTCCGTGAATTCCGCACTTGGAAATACTACCGCGGAGGCCAGGCCGACGACATCTGGATCAACAAGATCGGCACCACAGAGCTCACCGACATCACCAACAACGAAGCTCAGGACATTTTCCCGATGTGGATAGGCGACGAAATCTATTTCCTCTCCGACCGTGACCATTGGATGAACCTGTTTGTCTACGACATGAAGACAAAGGAGACCAAGAAGCTGACCGATTTCACCCGCTACGATTGCAAGTTCCCTTCCTGCTATTCAGGAGAGGGCGGCTGGATCGTATTCGAGAACGGCGGATACATATATAAGTATTCAGTCAAGGACCGTAAATGCGAGAAAGTGACAGTCATCCTTGAAAGCGACGGCCTCAACTCACGCACGACATTCGGCGACGCCTCCGACCAGATAGAATCCGTTTCCGTATCTCCTGACGGAAAGCGAGTGCTGATGACAGCCAGAGGAGACATCTTCTCTGTTCCTGCCTCAAAGGGCGCTACCTATAACCTCATGTATTCACCCGAATCGCACGAGCGCGAAGCCACCTGGTCGAACGACGGCAAGAAAATCGCCTGGTTCTCAGACAAGAGCGGCGAATACCAACTTTACGTCTCAGACTGGGACAAAGTAGGAAAAGAAGCAAAGCCGGTCACATCCTTCAAGAACGGCTACCCGGAAGCGATAGAATGGTCGAACGACTCCAAGCAGATTTTCTTCCAGGACGAGAAGAACAACATCTACCGCTACGAGGTTGCATCAGGCAAACTTACGTCCCTTTACAAGAGTACAGCAGGATATTTCAGCTACAGCTTCTCTCCAGATGCAAGCTGGATGGCTGTTTCCGAATCCAACGAGAGCCAGACTTCCATCATATACCTTGTCGATCTGAACTCTCTCAAGGTCACTCAGTTGACCGACAGATGGTTCTCATCCGGCAACCCAATATTCTCGTCGGACGGAAAATACCTTTATTTCTCATCCGACAGGAATTTCCAGCCACAGTATTCCGGCATCGAATGGAACTACACCGGAAGGTTCACCACCAGCCTTTTCATCGTTCCTCTGGCCAAGGACACCGAGGATCCCGTGAAGATCCTGGCCGACGAATACCAGCCTGACAAGGCAGTGGAGAAGACTCCTGAGACTTCAAAGCCAGCAGGAATGCCTGAGGGAGGAAAGCCGGGAATTCGTCCTCAAGGCAAGCCTGCCTCAGCCAATGCAAAGCCTGCCGGAAAGCCAGAAGCAGCTCCTGAAAACGCCGTCTCAAAGGATTACAAGCCGGCCACCACCAAGGTAGACATTGACGGCATCCAGGAGCGAATTGCCACCCTGCCTATTCCTGCCGGCTCAATGCGTCCTGTTGCAGCAGATGCCGAAGGCGTCTACTACATCGAGATGGGCGGATTCCGGGGGATGGGCGGTCCAGGCGGCCCAGGCGGAAGAAGTCAGGAAATCACCATCAAGAAATTCAATCTCAAGACGCTCAAGTCTGACGATGCTTTCAGCGGACTGCCTCAATGTCTCAATCCTGCCACAGGCAAGATGGTCGTCGCCAGCGAAGGCAAATACTACGTCGAGGACTTCCCTGCAGGACGCAAGGGCGATGCCGTACCTACCGACGACATGAACCTTGAAATCGACCGGCACGCAGAATGGGCGCAGATCTTCAACGAAAGCTGGCGCATCTACCGCGACTTCTTCTATGCCCGCAACATGCACGGCACCGACTGGAACGACCTGCACGACAAGTACGCAGCTCTGCTTCCTTACGTTGGATCACGCAACGACTTGACTTACATCATCGGCGAGATGCTTGCCGAACTCAACGTAGGCCACGCATACATCACATCCCCTACCGAAGGCTACCCTGCAATGAAGAGCGTCAGCGTCGGAATGCTCGGAGGACGCTTCGAGAAGGATGGCGACGCCTTCAAGGTCGTAAAGGTCTTCAAGGGAGAAGCTTGGAACTCGAATCTCCATTCCCCTCTTGATGAGGCCAATGTAAAGGTCGGAGAATATGTAGTGGCAGTCGATGGAACCAGCCTCGCAGACAAGAGCGACATCTATGAGACTCTCGTAGGCAAGGTCGGAAAGACAGTTTCCCTCAAGATAGCTTCCGATGCAAAAGGCAAGAACGCCCGCACGGTATATGTCAAGCCCATCGAGAACGAAATCCAGCTAAGCTACATCGAATGGGTAAAGCGCAACATCGCCATAGTAGACAATGCCTCCAACGGACGCATCGGATACATCCACATTCCTGACATGGGCCCTGCCGGGCTCGATATGTTCACCAAGCTGTTCTACACTCAGATGGACAAGGAAGCACTGATCATCGACGACCGAATGAACGGTGGCGGAAACGTCTCCCCGATGATTCTAGAGCGTCTCCAGCGCGAAGTTTACAGAATGACCCAGTCCATCTACAACAGGGCTGGCACAGTTCCTGACGCCGTCCAGTACGGACCAAAAGTCTGTCTGATCGACAAGTATAGTGCATCCGACGGCGACCTGTTCCCTTGGGGCTTCAAGGCTCTCGGAATCGGTCCTCTGATCGGCAAGTGCACCTGGGGCGGAGTCACCGGCATCGGCGGATCCATGCCTTTCGTCGACAATCAGGACATGCGCACTCCAGTCCACGCCACCTTCTCCACCAAAGGCGAATGGATCATCGAAGGCCACGGAGTCGATCCAGACATCGAGATCGACATCAATCCTTACGAGGACTACGTTGGAAACGACGCCCAGCTTAACAAGGGCATCGAAGTCCTCCTCGAAAAGCTGAAGGACTACAAGCCTCTGCCAAAGGCGGAGCCTACGGTCTTCCCTACCCGTCCGCAGAAATAGCGGAACGGCCTTTCACAGAAAAGCCCCGATGCGAACCGACGCACCGGGGCTTTTTCATCATTCACTCGAATACGGGCCTTACTTTTCCATTGCCTGAAGCCTTCCCTTCAAACGGGTAGGAACGTTGTTTGGAAAATATTTCTCCAAGAATGCTATCCATTCGAGGCCGTCTTCCGGGTCCTCAAGCATCTCATCGGAAATTGCCATGTTGTAGCATGCGGCGTAGACGTAATCCATATTTTCGGACTTGGTCAGTTCCAGCCAAATACGCTGTGCGCTTGCCCAATCGAAATTGCGCGCCATGTTCTCGGCTTCCTTCCACCGTCCCGAATCCATGGTGTAGATTTCACGCGTCTCCTCCACCCACTGGGGAAAAAAAGCGGCAGCCATGTTCTCGCCTACCTGACTTACCGTCGGATAGAACTCTCTGGAAACCGCATTGTATATCGTATCGTCGGGCAAGCGCCTGCTTGACCTGAGTTCCCACTGCAATTCATCCTTTGCCAGATAAGAATCCTTTACTATCCCTCCCTGCATGACATTCAGGACAAAGTTGTATGGCAAGGAGATGTTGTATACGACCTGTCCATTATCTTCGTCATAGGAGTTCCCCAATCTCACGAAAGGACCTGCCGCCAGAGAATCGAATTCGAACTGGTACGCCCCGTTGCTGTCTACAACATTCAGAGACCTCTCGAATCCTCCTGCAATCGAGTTGAAAAAAGCAAGATCCAGAGAATCTGCCGAGCCGCGATAAACCAGGTTCACCGGCTGACCGACCACATCCACCTTGGCCTGAGACGGCTGCAGCCTCTCAATGGAAATCGTGACCCTGGAAGGAACGCACGATGCCAATGCAAAGAGCAGGACGGATGCGGAGAGAAGCGGCATTATTCTGATTTTCAAGCTTTTCATACTCAAACTATTTACATTGCCAAACCGCCGTCAACATAAATCACCTGCCCCGTGACATACGACGCCAAGTCGCTTGCCAGGAAGAGGCAGGCATTTGCAATTTCGGAGACCTGGCCTGCGCGATGCATAGGAATCATTTCCATCCACTCCCTATGGGCCTCCTCCGAGAGCTGCCGGGTCATGTGGCTGTCGATGAATCCTGGAGCCACGCAGTTGGCGCGGATATTTCTTGTTCCCAATTCCTTGGCAATGGATTTAGCCATGCCGATCATTCCGGCCTTGGAAGCTGCGTAGTTGACCTGTCCGGCATTTCCGTGGCCGCCTACGACAGAACTCATGTTGATGATGGAGCCTTCGTGCTGGCGGACCATTATGGGAGTCACGGCATGCACGAAGTTGAATGCGGACTTGAGATTCACGTTGATGACGGCGTCCCACTGGTCCTCCGTCATCCTCAGGATGAGCCCGTCCTTTGTAATTCCGGCGTTGTTCACAAGAATGTCTATCCTGCCGAATTCTGCCATAATGACATCCACTGCCTTATGTGCATCGCTGAATGATGCAGCATTCGATGCAATCGGCAATACCTTGACACCGAGCTTTTCGATGTCGGATTTTGTCTGAAGAGCATCGTCGTTGATAGCTAGATCGGTAAATGCGATATCAGCGCCTTCCGAAGCGAACTTCAGGGCGACCTCGCGACCGATTCCTCTTGCTGCGCCCGTAATCAGGGCGACTTTTCCTTTTAGAAGATCCATATCAGTATCAGTCTATTTTTTTAGCATACAAGTCATAATCGTCTGCTGCAGTAATCTCCACGTTCATAAAGCTTCCCACAGTCCCAGCAGGAACGAATCCTGAAGCAAAAGCTCCCATCACATATATCTCTCCGTCCACTTCCGGCGACTCGCCCTGGCTTCTTGCCGTGAAGGAACCGTCGGCAAAAGCATCGACGACAACCCTCTCGACATTTCCTATCCTCTTCAAATTATGTGCCTTGGAAATTTCTTCCTGAATTTCCATCAATCTGTCATACCTCTCCTTCTTGACACTTTCAGGAACCGAGTCCTTGCAATGCTCCGCATCGTAGGTTCCCTCCTCTTCGCTGTACGTGAAGGCTCCCAGCCTTTCGAACTTCATCTCCTTCACGAAATCAAGCAGCTCGCCGAACTCCTTTTCCCCCTCTCCGGGGTGTCCAACGATCATCGTCGTCCTTACAACGACTCCCGGGACTTTTTCCCTGATCTTGATAATCAGCTCCTTATCGTAATCAGCTCCGGCCGCGCGGTGCATCATGCCCAGCAGCTTGTCAGAAGCGTGCTGAAGCGGTATGTCGACGTACTTGCATATCTTCGGTTCAGAAGCCATTACGTCCAGCACATCGAGCGGGAAATCCGCCGGATACATGTAATGGATCCGTATCCATTCTATCCCGTCGACCTTCACAAGTTCTCGAAGCAGGTCCGCCAGCCTTCTCTTCCCATAAATGTCAATCCCGTAATATGTCGTATCCTGGGCTATCAGGATCAACTCCTTGACTCCCTGTGAAGCCAGGATCTTCGCCTCGGCGACAAGATTATCGATCGGCACCGAATGATGCGGTCCGCGGATCAGAGGGATGGCGCAGTACGAACACCTCCTGTCGCATCCCTCGGAAATCTTTAGGTATGCATAGTGCGAAGGCGTGGTGAGCTTTCTGTAAAGAGCCAGGCTTCCCCTTGGTTCAATGCCAAGCGCAGTGAGGAGCGAGGCATCGTCGACGGTTCCGAAAAAGCCGTCCGCCTCAGGAATCGATCCGATCAAGTCGTCACGATATCTTTTTGACAAACAGCCGAATACAAAAACCTTCTCCACCAATCCACGCTTCTTTGCCTCGCAAGCCTCCAGAATGGTGTCAATGGATTCCTGCTTTGCCGCAGTGATGAATCCGCAAGTGTTTATTATTACGACATCCGCCTTCGCATCTTCGTAGGAAGTACCGTCGGGGACCACCTCGTAAAGGCCGCCGGCCGTAATCTGCGCCAGCAGCTTTTCTGTGTCCACCCGGTTCTTCGAGCAACCTAGACTAATTGGCAGCAGCCGCTTCATTCTCTGGCGCTTCTGCCTTTTCCTGCTCCGCCTTCCTCTCCCCGTCGGTCATGAAATCGAGGGAAGCATTGTGCTTCAAGTTATTGTACCACTCAACGCACTTCTTCATGTGCGAGACGTAGAAACGGTCGTGGTCGTAGTTCGGGCAAGCCTTCTCGAAGAAAGCCGTAAGAGCCTTCGGATCGGACTTTGCCGAAGGGGCGTCGTCCTCGCCGAGAGCCTCGTGCATCTTGCCGAAAAGATCCCTGACAGGAAGGTCCTCGGCATCCGTGTAGATCGCTATGTCTCCCAAGGAGGAGATTCTGGAATTCACGTCGAAAATGGTGCGCTTCCCCGTTCCAAGCTGCTCAACGATTATTCCAGACTTGTTGCGGGTCAACAGCTTATATAAGCCGGGCTGGCCGGCTACCGAAAGGATTGTTGTAAGATCTGTCTTCATTATATCGGAATGTTTAATTCATGTTTCTTGCTTTCTTGATGGTCTCGTAAGCGGCTACGATGTTCTTGAACTTTTCCTCGGCAGCCTTCTGGACGTCGGCTCCAAGGGTGGATACCTTGTCAGGATGGTACTTCATGGCCATCTTCCTGTACGCCTTGACCACTTCATCGTCAGTGGAGGTGACCTGTATTTCGAGAATCTTGTAAGCCGACGCTATGTCCTCCGGATTGTTGATGTTCATCATCGAATCGCGGTCAGAATCGCTCAAGCCAATGCAGAAGGCTATCTGCTTCAAGCAATTGACCTCGCTTTGGCTGACATCGCCGTCTATGCCTGCCAGCTGCACCAGGAAATGGTACAGCTGCATCCTCTGCGAATAGTTCATATACTGTCTGATCTGCCCGCCGACAGAGGCGACGTCGATGTTTTGCGAATAGAGTTTCTTGACGATCTGGAGCCCTTCCGCCACAGAATCCTCTCCGAAATTCTGGCTTATGAAACTCTTGATCAGCTCGAGCTCGGACTTCAGGAATTTCCCGTCCGACTTGACGACGGCGGTAGCCATAACCAAAAGGCTGGCCATAAAGCTGTTGCGCACTGCGTCGGCACTGTTCTGCCCATAGCCCCGGGAATAGCCCGGATATCCGCCGGTGCTTTGCCATCCGCCCCGGCCGGTACGGGCGGAATCGTCTTCTTCGTCACTGTCGTTGACCCTGTGGACATTTACAGCACTTATGCCGGCATCAATGACCGCTCCGACGGCAAAACCTATAAGTCCGCCGATCGGTCCGAGCCATATCCAGCCCAAAAAGCCTCCTATCCACTTGGTCCAAGCCATTTACTTCATTATTTTTATGATTTTCACGATTTGAGGGAGCAAAGCGTCCGAATCGGATGCAAAGATAGTAAAATCCGACGCTTTCTGTCTGTATGAATCCGATGCCTGCGAGCCTATCCTGGCAAGAGCCGCATCTCGCGTGCAGCAATCCCTGCGCATCACCCTTTCAATGCGAAGCCCTAGGGGAGCAATGATGGTCAGGACCTTGTCGTAGCATCCGAGGAATGCAGGCTTTTCAAGCACGATGGCCGACTCCAGGAGAACAAGATCTGCACCTTCCCTTTCGCGCTGCGCTCTCCATTGAATAAAGTCCTCCAGGACAGCAGGATGCACAATGCCTTCCACTTCAGAAAGCAATGAAGGATCGGAGAATATCCTGGCAGCGAGAACCTGCTTCTGCAGGACACCGTCCCTGACAATGTCGCCTCCGGCAACCTGCGCTACTCGCTGCAGGATTTCTGGCCTTTTTGAATAAAGGGACTTGGCTTCGGCGTCGGCATCATAGGAAGGGATGCCGATTGCATTGAAAATGCGAACTATGTAGGATTTTCCGGAGCCGATTCCTCCGGTGACGGCCAGGACTTTCATCACTTTCGACGAACAGCGTCCGTCAGTATGCCCTCGACGACGGGAGGATCCATCTCACATGAAAATACATCCGTCCTTGAACTGATGTATCGGGGAATCATCTTCTTGGTATCCGAGGCAACGAAATCGTTGTAATCTACTGCAACGACGAAATCATTGCTTTGCGCCTTCTGCGCTCCGAACGAGGTGCGGTAGGTAACTCTCACCCTTGAAGGGAGGAGCACCATCGACTTTCCTGCCGGAAGATGCTCTACTTTCAGCTCCACATCGCGGCTCATTTCGACATAGCGCTCGATGCGGATGTCGTAAATGGCTTCAGGAACCGAGATGGTCGTGTTTTCTGGAACTTTCAACTTGACGATGCCCTTGTGGGACTTGTCTGCATTGTTCAGGCTTATCACACCTGTCATTACTCTGTCGACGGCATCGAGTGCCTCCCTACCGCCGTAGACATCCACAGAATCAGGTGTCAGGGCAATTTCCCCAACCTGCATCCACTGCGGGCGACAGTACACGAACGATTGCGCCACTATCGGCACTCTCTTGTAGTATCTGGAAGGGAAAGTGAACGTCAGGCTGTCGGTTCCTATATATTCTATCTCGAAAGCAGGACCTATGCTTTCGGAAATCTTCTCCCTGATGTCGGAAACGGCGACGCGGTAAACGTCACCGCCTTCCGATGTCAGATTCTTCGCATCGGTAGCGACATCCAATACTGCAGCCTTATCTGCAGTGCGCTGCTGTGCTATGTAAAAGCCTCTTCCCTTGCCTCTGATAAGAAGAGTCTCATCGGAAACGGCAGAGGCCGCATGACAGACAAGGTCTGTCTCAAGATTCACTTTGTATTGTAAGAAAACTGAATAGTCAAGCGACATGTTATGGATGAACCAGACAAAAATGGCGAGCAGAAGAGACAGGGCGAAAAGGCCATATTTCTTCCATGCTCCGCCGATATTTGTCCGTTTCCTGTCCATCCCTATGAGGCCTGGGTGTCAGCAAAAGTCCTTTCGATGGCAGCCTTGTCGACGCGGATCTTCACGTTGTTGTCGATTTCGATGGTAGCGCTCTTGTCGTCGATGCTGTCGATGGTGCCGTAGATGCCTCCGATGGTGACGATCTTGTCTCCCTTCTTGAGTTCATCGCGGAACTTCTGAAGCTCTTTCTGCTTCTTCTGTTGCGGACGGATCATGAAGAGCCACATGATGAGGAAGATCACCACGATCATTATGATGAAGCTCCAAGTGCTTCCTGCTGCATTGCCCTGTGTCTGGGATGCCTGTAAAATTGTAATTAAGTTCATACTGGGTGTTTGTGATTAAAAGTTATAAATTCATTCTTTGTCTTTCGTTATTTCTCCGGAATTGATCTTCTGCTGGATGATCTTGTCGAGAAGGCCGTTCACGAAAATTCGGCTGTTGGGCGTGCTGTAATACTTCGAGATGTCCACATATTCGTTGATGGTGACCTTGACGGGTATGTCAGGGAAACTTACTGCTTCGGTTATTCCCATTACTATCAAGGAAATGTCTGTAGGAACGATGCGGTCGGCATCCCAGTTGGCAGTGTTTGCGGCGATCAGGTCGCTGTAATCCTTGTAATTCAGGATGGAGCCGGAAAGGAGCTGTTTTGCGAAGCTCTCGTCGGCTGTGCTCGAAAAGACGCGCGGCAGGCTGAACTGGCTGCTCTTTGCGTATTTTGACACATCGTTGATGGCGCAGTTCAGGACGTATCCGATGTCGTCGGTCCAAAGCGGAATCCTGAACTCGTCGACGACAGTCTCGAAATCGTCGTTGTCCTCGAATTCGTTCTGAAGTATGCTGACGACAAAGTTGCAGTCCGCCTCCAGACTGTCCTCGTCAGAAGTCATGTAATCCTGATGATAGGCGCTTTCCTCTATCCTGTCGAACATATTCTTGATGAAGGCGTAATGCCTGTCGTTCTCCTCCTCGCACCAGCTCCACTCGAGGGACTTGCCGCTGCAATAGTCGCAGAACTTGGCATTGTTCTCAAGCATCAGGATGAATCTGTTGTTTATGAAACGCATGTTCGGGTGGAGTTCCTCTTCCGTCGGGAAATGCTTGTGCATCCTCTTGTCGGCAAGGTCTGCAGCCCGTTTTCTGAGAGCGGGCAAAACATTCATTGTAAAGCAGTAAAGGTCACGTGTCCCTTCGCAGTGGGCGGTAAGACGTTTCTGAGCATCCTGGGGAGTCCATTCCCCTGAATTGATAATGGAATAGAGAACCTTGAAGACCTTGATCCGGATGATTCGGCGATTCAACATAGCGCTTGATTTTATATGCAAATATAGGATTTAATTCATATATTTGCCTTGAATATATCACATAAGCATTATGGATTACGACAATTACGACAACAGGGATGCTCAGGAAAGACAAGGAGACGACGTGTATTCCAAACCTGTCAGAGCGGGAAAGAGGACCTATTTCTTCGATGTAAAGGCCACGAAGGGCAACGATTACTATCTGACCATCACGGAAAGCAAGCGCCGCATAGAGGAGAACGGCCGTTACGTTTACGACAAGCACAAGATTTTCCTTTATAAGGAAGACTTTGAAAAATTCGCCGACGGCCTGCATGAAGTTGTCGACTACATACGCAAGCGCTGCCCGGTGGCTGAGCAGAACGGTCCTGCTGAACCCAGAGACGATGATTACCAGCAGCCAGAATCAGCTGAAGGAGCTCCTAAGGCTACGGAAGGCGACGGCAGGAATTACTCTTCGAATGTGAATTTCGACGAACTTTAACCAAATTTCTTATATAGTGTTACCAAAAGAAACCCCGAAAGTTTGAAATAACTTTCGGGGTTTCTTTTGTCATCCGATGATTCAGTTAACCTTTTGCCGGTACAGACGGCGCAAACGGCACTCCATGCGGTATTGGTCGTTAAACTTGCCGAAGCCGCCCCGCCGTCATGAGCCAGCAGTCCGCTTGAGCCTGTAAGGCTTTGGATTCCTGTAATTCAAATATCTATTCGACATAGAGAGCCAGACCTTTAAGATATTCTCCCTCCGGATGGTAAATGTTCACCGGATGGTCTGCGGGCTGGTTCAGCCTGTCAAGGATGCGGACTTTTCGGCCCACAGATGCCGCAGCAGAGAAAACCGTCAATGCGAATGTGTTGTGGTCCACCACCTCTGAGCAGCTGAAAGTGAAGACGAAGCCGCCTGGAGCGACCTTAGCGATGGCATTCGCATTGAGCCTGCGATAGGCGCGAAGCGCATTGTCCAATGCAGCCCTGTGCTTTGCGAAGGCGGGCGGGTCGACGATTATCAGGTCGTACTTGCCGTCATCCGAATTCTTCAGGAAGTCAATGGCATCCGCACAGGATGTTCCCGAACTTTGTGGCCCGAATCCGTTGAGTTCGACATTCCTGTCGAGCATGTCCATCGCAACTTGCGAACTGTCCACCGAATCAACGTGTCTTGCGCCGCCAGCCAAGGAATAAACGGAAAAGCCGCCTGTGTAGCAAAAGAGATTCAGCACATTGCGATCCTTGGCATATTTTCCGACCTGGAGCCTGTTTTCCCTCTGGTCGAGGAAGAAGCCGGTCTTCTGACCTTCCTCCCAGTTCACAAAGAACTTGTGTCCATATTCAAGCACCTGCTTGCAAGAATCGGCAATATAAGAATCGGATTTCCAAAGATATCCGTCCTGCAGATCGAGGCCCGCCCTGAAAGGCGCAGTGCCGGAACTCTTGTCGTATATCGCATTCAGCCTGGTTCCCAACACCTTTTTCAATGCTTCGGCTATCCTTTCGCGGGACTTGAACATTCCGGCGCTGTGGCACTGCATGACCGCGGCATCGCCGTAGATGTCAATAATCAGCCCCGGCAGGGAATCTCCCTCTCCGTGCACAAGCCTGTAGCAGGAGGTTATGCTACTGTCTGCCAGTCCAAATGCCTTGCGGGCCTGATACGCTGCAGAGAGCCGGCTTTCCCAGAAATCAGGCATCAGGACCTGGGAATCGAAGCTCAACACCCTGACGGAAATGCTGCCTATCTGGTAGTGGCCGCAGGCGAGAAACTCTCCGCCTGCCGACCAGACCGACACGACGTCGCCTTCTGCCGGCGAGCCGTCGATGTGGGCGATGGCACCGGAGAACACCCATGGATGAAAGCGCATGAGCGACTCTTCCCTGCCCTTCTTGAGTATTATTTTAGTCTGTCTGTCCATTCGGATTGCTTACTGGGTGTCGGACGCAGGTTTCTTAAGAGGATGCTTTTCGCAAGTGAGAAGCTTGTCGTACATAAGGCGGCAGACCCAGGCGTCGGTTGCGGCGTACTTTATCTGCGCTCCCGAAAGACGCGCCGCCTCCCAGTTCGAGAGCTGCTGCGCCTTGGAAACCTTGAAGCCCAATATGATGGCGGACATCTTACGGACGCTCTTGTCGGCTATGCCGTACTCCTCTGCCATTTTCTGCAAGTCCACGAATCCGCGCGGATTGAACCTGCGGAACTCCTGGAGGCCGCGTATGTCGTCCTTGACGGCGGCGCCGACCTTGACGATTTCGGGGTTGGAAAGCAGTTTGGTTATCTCTTTTGGAAGGCCTATGTGATGGAGACGGAATATGAATGACTTGTCGCTGCCTGAAAGTTGAAGCAGCGCTTCAGTGTTCCTCGGGCCCTCATGGGTAAAGCATGGCTTTGTCTCTGTGTCGAAGCCGATGACGGGCTGGCGGGAAAGATATTCGACTGCATCGGCGAAGTCATCGTCGCGAGCGTCTATCACGCTCACAGGCCCTTCAAAAGCCTTTAGCTGCAACTCCTCTATCTCTTCGACTGAAATATTTGCTGGAAACATGAAACTAATGTTGTATATTCTTGAGAATCATTGAATACGCATGAGGAAGGCGGCCATGGATGGCAGAGAACGACTCGATGTCCATGCGGGTGGCTGAAAGAGGCACCTGCTTTGTGGTCACCTCTTCGGTGCCAACCTGCCTGCCGTACTTGAAATTATATGTCAGATTGCCGAACGTGTCGACGCAGCCTTCCGGAAGTTTGTAGGATGGGACAGAAAGGTAAGTGCACAGAGTCTGCTTCTTCGAGCTTAGGGAGAGCAGCTTGTGACTTCTCAGATAGTTGTAGCAGGCCATCGCCGTATATTCTGAAGGATCAATGAAAACGAAGTCGTCAGCAATGATTTCACGATAGACTGCGCGGTCATCCTTGTCCCTGAAATTGCGAAGCTCGTCAAGTTCCTCGTTGAGAGCATCCATTACGAAAGGCAGATGGGTGGAGCCGAGGATGACGCATTTCATCGGGACCGACGGGCCGGTAGCCAGATACTTGTCCACCAACTCCTTGAAAGCGGACTTTGCCTTGGCGGAGGCCGAATCTGAGCCGACGTTGATGGCAGCGTCAAGGCTGCCGCAATCCTGTTCGACAAGATCTATACGGACCTTTCGTGCAGCAGCGGAATCGGCAATCTCCCTGGAATATATCCTTGATTCGAGAGTGACGGAATTGGACATCACTCCTACAGCAAAATGACCTTTGTCAGGAATGTCCTGAAGAGCTGCAGCCACTCCTGCATCGATCACACCGATCATCCTGATGTCGCAGCCGGCAGCCGAAAGCATGTTCTGGGCATCGCTCATTCCATAAGCGGAGGCGGTGTTGCATGCCACCACTATGAGCTTGACGGGAGACTTATCACCGGAAGGCATGTCCTCGATGTTGTTCTTGAAATAATGCCTGCCCATAAGGAAAAGGACGTCCTTGACGACAAGCTCGCGGAGATAATCGGCATTGTTTTCCGAGAGATAGTTGTTGTAAGGCATGTTGGCGTCGTCGTCAAGGTACTGGAATCCCTCTCCTGCAAAGTCGGGAATGCCGTCAGGAATCAGTTCACCGGTGATGTTGTCGTGATTGTCGAGAGCGAGGAGTTCCTCTATCACATTCATTCCGCCGGAGCCTGAATCGAACACGCCGATGGGCAGCTGCGAGAGCGCAGTGTCAGAATAATGCGTGAAATCCCTATAATAAATGGATGTGGTGTCGTTGATTGCGCTCTGAGCGACAGGTATAAGATCTACCGGTTTTTTTGATACCGCCGGCTTGCAGCCCGCTGCCATCAAAGCGGCGAGTACGATAAATAAGAATGTTCCCTTCTTTCCCATAGTCGCCGGTAAAGTTACCTAAAATAAATCAATACACGAAGCGACCGTACTCAGTGGCTAGAGTAACAGTCGGTCTATCAGCCTTTTCAACGTGCCCAACAATGCGAGCCGAAATACCGTATCTTTCGGATGCCTCTATGACAGACTGCGCGTCCTTCTCGCCGAGATAGACTTCCAGACGGTGACCCATATTGAATACCTTGTACATCTCCTCCCACGGAGTTCCGCTCTCAGACTGTATGGTGCGGAAAAGCACTGGAGTTGGAAAGATGTTGTCCTTAACCACATTGAGGTTACCGATGAAATGCACGACCTTGGTCTGGGCTCCTCCGGTGCAATGCACCATGCCGTGGATTGCATTGTTCCCGAGCTCCCTGAGGAAATCGAGGACGACAGGCGCATAGGTGCGGGTTGGAGAAAGCATAAGCTTGCCGTAAGTGAGCCCGGTTTCAGGCTCGATGTCGGTGAGATGCTTAGAACCGCAGAAAACGTACTTGTCGTCGGTGAGGTGGTCGTAGCATTCCGGATACTTCTCCGCGAGATAGTGCGCGAAGACGTCATGACGGGCAGAAGTCAGGCCGTTGGAGCCCATACCGCCGTTGTATTCGTCCTCGTAGGTTGCCTTGCCGTCGCTGGCCAGAGCGACTATGACGTCTCCCGGGCGTATGTTGGCATTGTCTATCACTTCGCTGCGTTTCATCCTGGCAGTCACTGTGCTGTCAACCACGACTGTGCGGACCAAGTCGCCAATGTCTGCGGTCTCTCCGCCGGTAAGGGTGACATTGATTCCCAGAGAGGCCATTTTAGCCACGAACTCGGCTGAACCCTGTATCAGGGCAGCGATTACTTCGCCGGGAATCAGGTTCTTATTGCGGCCTATGGTCGAGCTCAGCAGGATGCCGTTCACCGCGCCGACACAGAGAAGGTCGTCGGTGTTCATGACGATGGCATCCTGCGAAATGCCCTTCCAAACGCTCATGTCGCCCGTTTCGCGCCAGTAGGCGTAAGCGAGCGAACTCTTTGTTCCGGCTCCGTCGGCATGCATCAGGAAGCAGTCCTCCCCTTCCGGATCGGCCGGGTCGGGGATGATCTTACAGAAAGCCTTGGGAAACAATCCTTTGTCTTCGTTCTTGATGGCAGCATGCACCTCTTCCTTTGAGGAAGAAACGCCGCGCGCAGCATAGCGTTCGGAGTCGAGCTTATTCATAATCAATTACTTAAACAGTCCTCTTTAGCATCAGGCTATTTGAGGAACTGGAGTTCGCGGTATTTAGGCAGCGGCCATAGCTCGTCGTCGACGATCATCTCGAGCTTGTCGGCCTTATCGCGGATGACATCCATGTAAGGGAGCACGGTCTTGGAATAGACATGGGCCTTCTTGACGTAATCCTCGATCTTGTTGCCTTCCTTGCGGGCTTCCACCATATCGTGGACTCCCTGGTGCATTACGCCGATGTAGCCTGATATCTTCTTGATGGTGTCGATGTTAGGCTGTGCGCTCTCCTTGAATGCCTCCTCGCTGTCGCCAAGCACATCCTTCATCATCTGCACGTTCTTCAGGAGGACGTTCTGGTACTTGATGGCGGTAGGAATGATGTGGTTTATCGTCAAGTCGCACATTACGCGCGATTCAATCTGGAGCTTCTTGGTGAAGTTTTCATCGAGGACTTCGCGCCTAGCCTCGATTTCCTCGCGACTGAGGACGCCCTGGCTTTCGAACATCTCGACGGTTTCGGAAGTTACGAGTTCGTCGTAAGCCTCCGGGACATCGTTGATTCCCCTGAGTCCGCGCGCAGCAGCTTCCTTGCGCCACTCGTCGCTGTAGCCATTGCCCTCGAAACGGATAGGCTTGGATTCGACGATGAACTCGCGGATGACCTTCATTATGGCTTCCTGTTTCTCGACACCGTTCCGGATATAAGTGTCTACGCGCTGGCGGAACAATGTAAGCTGCTCTGCCACAATGGTATTCAGTATGTAATCAGCGCTTGCCACATTCACTGACGAGCCCACTGCCCTGAATTCAAACCTGTTGCCAGTGAAGGCGAAAGGTGAAGTGCGGTTGCGGTCGGTATTGTCCGGAAGGATCTCGGGAATCTTGTTTACAATGTCAAGCTTTGCAAGTTCGGTCGCCTGATCGTTCTCGGCGGTGCCAAGACTATCTATCTCGTTCAGCACCTTGTCGATGGTGGATCCGATGAAGACGGACATGATTGCCGGAGGAGCTTCGTTGCCGCCTAGGCGGTAGAAGTTGTTCAGGCTGGCTACGCCCGCCATCATGAGGTAATGATGCTTGTAAACGCCTCTGAGTACGCTGACCAATACACTGAGGAACTGCAGGTTGCGGCCAGGAGTGGCACTAGGGCTCAACAGGTTCGTGCCCTTGTCGGTACACATTGACCAGTTGCAGTGCTTGCCGCTTCCGTTGACGCCGGCAAAAGGCTTCTCGTGGAAGATGACGCGAAGATGGTGACGGCTTGCAATCTTTCTCATAAGGATCATCAGCAGGTTGTTCTGGTCGACGGCAAGGTTTGCCTCACAGAACTCGGGAGCACATTCGAATTGGTTAGGCGCCACCTCGTTATGCCTAGTCTTCAACATGATGCCGAGCTTATATGCCTCGGTTTCGAAATCCTTCATATAATCGAGCACGCGCTGCGGGATGGCTCCGAAATAGTGGTCGTCAAGCTGCTGGTCCTTTGCGGCAGTGTGTCCCATAAGGGTGCGGTCGCAAATCTGAAGGTCCGGACGAGCCTCGTAAAGGGCGTCGTCGACAAGGAAATACTCCTGCTCGAGTCCGAGGTTGACGCTCACCTTCTTCACATCCGGGTCAAAAAGGTTCACGACCGAAGTCGCAGCCTTGTCGAGAGCCTGAAGCGACTTAAGGTGAGGAATTTTCATATCAAGGGCCTGACCGGTATAGGAAACGAAGATGGTCGGGATGCAAAGTGTCTGGTCAAGGATGAATGCCGGAGACGAAGGGTCCCAGGCGGAATAGCCGCGAGCCTCGAATGTGCTGCGCATTCCACCACTTGGAAAACTGGAAGCATCAGGTTCCTGCTGGACGAGAGCGCTTCCCTTGAAGTTCTCGAACGGCTCACCCATCTTGGTCTTGGAAATAAAAGCTTCGTGCTTTTCTGCGGTAGAATCGGTCAGAGGGTTGAAGAGGTGAGTGTAATGGGTGGCCCCCATTTCAACTGCCCAGTTCTTCATACCTTCGGCGACCTCGTTGGCAATGCTTCTGTCGATTTTCTTGCCTTCTCTGATGGCTTCGCTCACTTTCTTGAAAGTTTCCTTGGACAGGTACTTCTCCATCTTGTGCGAATCGAAAACGTTGCATCCGAAATACGCACTGACCGGCCTGTCGTCCTTGTGGAATCTTTGAGCTTCGTGAATCGAGAACTCAGCTAAAGCTTTTTGACGAATACTGCTCATAATATTGTGGTATTTATAACAAAGTGCAAAAATAACATTTCTCACCCCCTCGCTGGCTATCTGCCATATTTTTTTTTCAACATTGTTCACATCGGAGCCTCCCTCCCCCCTGCCACCCCCACTTCACCAGGCCAAGCCAGCCACGCCAACAGGCCGTTCCCATAGCGCCTGCCGGCCGCGGGGCAGTATAATCGGGACTGGACAATCCTCGAAGCCTGCTAACTCGGCGCCAACTCCGGAAGCCTTCCAGTAAAGCTATGACTATCAGCACTCCTGCCGAAATGGCACTTTTTGCAACGCTCGAATAATCAAGACGTCCTAAAACCCATTCTATGAGTCATGACCTGGAGGCGGCAGGTTCAGGCTCATCTCGGCTTCGTGCTGCATCCGGGTGACTTTCTTTGCCTCTCTCCTGTTTATCTTTTGATATTCAAGCTTCTTCCTCAAAATCCGCCTCAGTTCATCTGCATTTGCGACAGTATGGGACACCAAGCTTGTGTCGACTGATATCAAGTGTTTAAGGGGATTGACCTTTCCGAAATAGAACTTGAACGAACTGAACTTGTACCCTCCAGGCGTCTTGCAGATGCCGGCAATGACAGGGTTGTTCAAGATATAATACAAAGCATCTATTTGCCAATCAATTAATGGTTTTGGGATTATCCTGCACGGCCAAGCGATGACGGCACCCTTATGCTGGTACTTCTCACAGTAATATCCTGTGTAGGACAGATTCAGTTCCAGACAGAACTTTTCCACGCTCCCGCACATGACCAGCAAATGCACGTGCGTATCCATAAGCACAAATGCATACAACGATGCACAATACCTGAAAAGAAGCAAATTCAACAAGACAAGGAACTTCTTCTTGTCCTCATCATTGCGAAACAAGCGAACCAGATCTTCGCTCGCATTGAAAATCAAATGATAAACATTGCAAATACATCTTTTGTCCATACCTACCTTACTCTTTATCTTGCATGGCAATATAATCATTTTTCATATACCTGCAAATTTCGAAGCCTCTTTGCAAAGTCCTTATTTTCAGAGCGCCTGTTAAAAGTCATTTTCCAGAAAATGGCACTTGTTGCAACTGCCGGATTATCAGGTCACCCTACGACCCCATCGAAATAAAAGAGCCTTCGGCATAAAACCGAAGGCTATCATTCAATGCCCGACTATAAGTTCGTTCCAGAGCAGCTAGGCAATGCCGGCCGAAAGCTAGAGCTCGTGGTGAAGCTGATATTCGGCAATGCCGGCACGAAGGATTTCGAGACTCTTGCGGATCTTGTCCTGCTCGATGACGTAGGCAAGGCGGACCTGATTCAGGCCGCGGCCAGGAGTGGCATAGAATCCGGCCGCAGGAGTGATCTGCAATGTGCCCCCTTCATACTCGAAGCTCGTGAGAAGCCATGTCGCAAAATCTTCAGCATTCTTTACAGGAAGCTCTGCAACGCAGTAGAATGCTCCCTGGGGCATAGGGCAGAAACAGCCGGGGATGGCATTGACTCCATTCACAAGCAGGTTGCGGCGCTCAATATATTCCTCCTTTACAGAATCGAAGTATTCCTTTGGAGTGTCCAAAGCAGCTTCAGCGACATACTGTCCGAGAGCAGGAGAGCAGAGGCGGCTCTGTCCGTACTTGAGCGCGCAGGCCATGACGTCCCTGTTCTTCGAAACGATGCATCCTATGCGTACGCCGCAGAGACTGTATCTTTTTGACACTGAGTCGATCATAATGATGTTGTCATCCATGTTCTTCAGGTTCAGTACTGAGTAGTGCGGCTCGTTGCTGTAGTTGAATTCGCGATAGACTTCATCGACCATCAGGAAGAGATCGTGCTTGCGTGCGATTTCACCCAACTGCTTGATTTCTGCAGGAGTATAAAGGCACCCTGTAGGATTGCCAGGGTTGCAGATGAGAATTCCCTTGGTGTGAGGGCCGATCTGTTCCTCGAACTCCTCGATGCGAGGAAGCGCGAATCCGTTGCGGATGTCTGTCTTTACTGGAGTGAGCTTCACGTCGCAGAGCATGGCAAGGGTCTTGTAATTGGTATAGAACGGCTCGCAGACGATGATGTCGTCCCCTTTGTCGCAAGTGATGCCTATCACTATGCTGATGGCTTCGCTGCCTCCGGTGGTAACGATGATATCCTTATGATCGACGTCAAGTCCAAGATTTTGATAATACTTGGCCAGACCCTTGCGATAGCTCAGGTTTCCTGCGGAATTGGTATAGGAAACGAGCTTCATGTCGCAATCGTGCAACGCATCGAACACGATGCTTGGGGAAGGCACGTCGGGCTGACCTATGTTAAGATGATAGACAGTTAGGCCGCGTTCTGCAGCAGCGTCTGCAAGCGGCACAAGTTTCCTGATTGGTGAAGAAGGAATCGACTGGGCTTTAAGTGAAATCTTTGGCATGGAAGTAATAGCAATGTTTTAATCTTTAACTTTTTAATTACGATTTGAAATCAAATGTAAATATATACAAAGTTTGCAAAATGAGAATAAGAATTTCAAATGGTTTGCTTGTGGCTTGGAAATTCGGGCATCTTCGACGGCTTTACGAGCAGCAACACGAAGAAGACGATGGATGAGACTGCCAATGCCCCGATTATAAGGTATTGACGGATAGGCGAAAGCGAGGCAACCAGATTTGGCGCCATCCCACACAGGTTGCAGACGATATGCGCCACGATTGCCGGCAGAATGGAGCCTGTCTTTTCATAAGCCAATGCACACACGAGACCTATCATAAATGTGAATATCACAGTCATCACGCTCCCTGTCATAAAATGGACGGCTGAAAACAGCAAGGCGCTAAGGAACACCGACCAGAAAGCGGACATAGCCTTCCGAAGACGTGTCTGGACCAACCCGCGGAATACAAGTTCCTCTACGAGAGGGGATATCAGATAAGCCGAAAGGATCGACACTACTTTGCCGTCAAGCACGCCGTCGTTGACAAGGCCCATTTTTCCCATAAGGAACTGCGGAATCGGAACTATCGTCAAGACCATGTTCCAGGCGAACGAGAATACTGCGCAAGCCAAAAACGGAAGCAGAAACGCAGTCAGATGAACGGTCCTGAGTCCGCACACATCCGAAAACTTCTGTTTCCGGAGATTCACTGTCAGGATGATGCCTGTCAGGATCAGCAGGTTGGCAATCAAAGTCAACATCATCATGTTCTGCATCATATACTGCATCACATTCTGATGGGACTTCGACGCTATCAACAATCCAATTGCAGCGACGGCCATCTGTATCACGCAGAAGCCGACCGTATAAAGCAGAGCCAGAAGGAAGCTCTTGAGTTTCGGTTTCATATTCTTTCTCCTTAATTACTGCCCAAAGTTAATTATTTCACAGAAAACAGCGAGAACTATTTGAGCCGTCACAGACTTGCTTGACGGATTACGGATCTTTCGACCATATTTGAGGCAAAGTGGGCGGCGATGCTGTAAAGCAGAAGGATTCCTGCCAGATAAGGGAAATATGCAAGCGGCAGCGGAGCCATTTTCAAAGCAGCGCCTGCCGGAGTATAAGGCAAGGCGACGCCCAACGCCATTACAATCCCGCTCATCGCCAGCACAGGGGTTGCAGCCCTGCTCTGTATGAAAGGAATCTTGGTCGTACGTATCATATGAACGACAAGAACCTGGGAAAGAAGCCCTTCAACGAACCAGCCGGTCTGGAAGAGACTTTGATGCGCCGCCGAATTCGAGCCGAAGATGAAAAACATCACGGCAAAAGTGATGTAATCGAATAGCGAGCTGACAGGACCCATCGTGAATATGTATCTGGTTAGCCCTGTAGTGTCCCATATTCTTGGCTTCCTTATATACTCCTCGTCTACCGTATCCCAAGGAATCGACGTCTAAGAGAAATCATACAGCATGTTCTGCATCAGGATCTGGATTGGCAGCATCGGCAGGAAAGGGAGGAATATGCTGGCTCCCAGCATGCTGAGCATATTGCCGAAGTTGCCGCTCGTCGTCATCTTGATGTATTTCATTATGTTGCCAAATGTTACACGGCCGTAAACGACGCCTGTGCGAAGTATCATAAGGTCCTTTTCGAGCAGGATCATGTCAGCGCTGTCCTTGGCGATGTCGACGGCCGTGTCAACTGAGATGCCGATATCGGCGCTTTTCAATGCTGCGGCATCGTTGATCCCGTCGCCCATGAACCCAACCGTGTGTCCTTTCTTACGAAGAACGCCGACTATGCGCGCCTTCTGCATCGGACTGAGCTTCGCGAAGATTGTCACATCGTCGACGACTTTGCCCAGGTCCTCGTCGCTCATGTCCTCGATGTCGCTGCCTAGCAGAATGCGGTCGGACGAGATGCCTACATCGTGGCATATCTTCTTGCTTACCACCTCGTTGTCTCCCGTGAGGACCTTGACTGCAACGCCATATTCCTGAAGCGACTTTATTGCCGCTCCGGCAGAAGGCTTTGCCGGATCCAGGAAACAGATGAACCCGGCCATGACCATATCCTTTTCGTCATTCGCGGAAAAGTCTGCGTTCCTGTGGCTGAACTTTCTCACAGCCATTATCAGCACACGCATCCCATCTTCGTTCAGCTTTTCGGACATGTCGAGGATGTGCCTGCGGATATCGTCAGTCATCTCGACGATGCCGTCGGAATCTATCTGGAGCTGCTTGTCGTCGCCCGGGTCGAAAGCATGCGAGCAAAGAGCAAGCATCTCTTCCACAGCACCTTTGCAAATAAGCAAGTCGCTTCCATCCTTCCTCTCGAGGACGACGGACATCCTGCGCCTCTGGAAGTCGAACGGTATCTCGTCTACCTTCTTGAACTCATCGTCCACCTTGAGAATGTCCTTCAGCTCGCAATGCTGCAGGATTGCCACGTCAAGAAGGCTTTTCAGCCCGGTCTGGTAATAGCTGTTCAGGTAAGTCCACTTCAGTACCTCCTCGTCGGATTCGCCCAAGACGTTCAGATGCCTTTCAAGGACCACCCTGTCAATGGTCAGCGTACCGGTCTTGTCGGTGCACAGAGTGTCCATCGCGCCGATGTTCTGTATCGCGTCCAGCCTCTTGACGATGACCTTGTGCTTGCTCATGTTTACGGCTCCCTTGGCGAGGTTCGCCGTCACTATCATCGGCAGCATTGTTGCTCTTGAGTTCCTGGATAAAGCGCAATGCAACGCTGATTGTGACCATTACGCCGACCATTATTACGGTGGAATAATCCTCCTCGGAGGTTTTCGGCAACCAGACGTCGATCACCGCAGATATGCCGGCGATGAAAAGCAGGATTCCGATAAAGGGATTGACCGTTGCATCGATCAAGAGCTTGAACCAGGAAGTCTTTTTCTCGTGACGTACGTCGTTGACGCCGAAATCATCCAGTCTGGCATTGGCTTCGTCCTCACTGAGTCCGTGAAGACCGGTCTTCATCATGTCGAAGACCTTCTCCTCTGCACAGGTTGAAGCATCGCGCAGAGATACATTGTTCTTTTTCAGTTTCATCATGACTGCATCCTTTTTTTGCGCCGCAAGGGATCCGTCGCCATGATGGCTTTTCAGGATTCCTTACCGCTTGATTAGTCTTTTACTGTCTAACGGTATGTCCATTTTTAAATTTGAATTGGTTTTCGGTCGCAAAAATACCTTTTTATTGGAATCTGCAAATTTTTTTGTCTAATTCGCGCCAATGGCCACTCCAATCTTATTCCTGTCTCCCTCAGTCGTTCATTTCCAACGCCCGTCCTTGACTGCCCGCTTCAGTGTTTCTCCTGCACGATGTTGGCAATTTTCACTCGCACGATGATACTCATGTTTCATCAAAAAAATGAGTCTCATATTTCTTCCAGGCATTATTGCCAAAGCATAATATCCTATATTACAACATATTACATTATGTGCCATGGAACCCTTAAAATCAGATAGTTGTCTGACGGCTTCCAAATGTGCTTCTAGAGGGCATCGGAAAAATCGGCCCCACAGAGCGCATATACCATCCTCTGGAAGCCGAATCTGACGCCGAAAACCAAGATTGACGCTGAAAACCGATATAGAACATAGTCAAACTATTGAATATCAGTCACCACAAAAAAGCGAGGGACTAAAAAGTATTTATTCAGTCCCTCGCTTCTTTTATAAGAAGTCTTTTGTCTCTATGCTAACATCGAGCTGCTTGCAAGTCACTAAATTGCGTAGTCGGATTCGACAAAAATGCCGTCACTTGAATGCCAGCTTTCATTTGACCGAGATCAAGCGTTTCGGGCTCTTCTGAGCTTCGACAGCGAGCTTCGGCAAAGTCAGATAAAGGACTCCGTTCTCTACCTTGGCGTCGATCTTTTCCTTGTCGACATCGTCAGGAAGCAGCATTGCCTGCTGGAATTTGGTGTAAGAGAATTCGCGGCGCAGATAGAGGGTATCTTCATTTCCTTCTTTCTTCTCGTTCTTCTTCTCCATCGAGATGACGAGGTCGTTGTCTTCGTCAATCGAGACGTTGAAGTCCTCCTTGGTCATTCCCGGAGCGGCAACTTCAATCGTGTAATCGCTCTTTGATTCCTTTACGTTGATTGCCGGAGCGGTGGCGTTTGCCTGCTTCATCCAATCATCATCAAAAAAGTCGTCGAATACCGAAGGCAGCCAATTGTTCTGGTTGTTACGGTTCAGATGTCTTGAAATCATTGCGTTGTTCATAATAATATCTCCTATTTTTAAATTGTTTAACGTTATTTGGCTTTCGGACCCGCTCCATTCGGAAGCGTGTTCGAAGAGATATCTGGCAAACTCGATACCAATTTGATAATCAAGACATTCTGACATATATTTGCGACATTTTGTCCGTTTTCGGGCCTGAATCCACAAAATTATGGACAAAAAGGCAGGACAAGCCGGCATCCAAGGCTCACCTGTTATTCTTTTCCGCCCGCCGGATAGCACTCTCACCTTAAATTGCTATCTTGCGGCAACTTTGAGAAGAGTCAAGTACATAGAAAGGAAAAGGATTATCATAGCGTGGATGCTGTTTCTGACGCTCACGCCGTTCTTTCTCGTAAAGACTTTCCATAAGCACGAAGCAGCCGGCTGTTCCGTATGTTCAAGCGGGACCGCACAGAATTGCAACGAAGTGTGCCTGATCTGTCAGTTCACGTTCCTACCGTTTACGCAAGCCGAACCTCCCCAGTTCTTCGCTCCAGCGCCGGTTCGCCGTTTTGAGCCAGAGAGCAGGACCGAGAAGGCATTAAGCGACAGTTCCTGTTCATATGGATTGCGTGCACCTCCTATTTCCGCATAGATCTCAATATCCTTTATTTTCATCGGTTTTTTTCCATGGGTCCCGTCGTCCGAGGCCCACAATTATCAATTCATGAACAACATATTAAAAACATTGATATCAACGGCTGCATGCATGTCGCTTGCGGCGTCGGCGGCAACGGCAACACCGCTGATTTTCGTCCAGGCGGGGAAAAGCACGGATACCCGCATCGCCGGATACGTCAAAGACGAGACCGACAAAGAGCCTATCCAAAATGTAACGCTTTCCGTAAAAGGTACGAACATAGGAACGGTCTCTGACAAGACCGGACATTATTCCATAAATGGCCTGCCTGAAGGCGGCATCACTATAGAAGCACGGTGCATCGGATATCTCACCGTGCAGAAATGCGTCAATATACTACCCAATACTACTCTTGAACTGAATTTCGAGCTCAAGCGCGATGAAATCGCCCTCGACGAAGTCGTCGTTACCGCAAACCGCTCCCAGACTGCAAGAAGCAAGGCTCCAAATATCGTCAATGTATTGGGCTCGGCATTATTGGAATCGACGCACGCAGTCTGCCTTATGCAGGGTCTCGATTTCCAGCCTGGCGTGCGCACCGAAACTGACTGCCAGAACTGCGGATTCACCCAAGTCAGGATCAACGGACTTGACGGTCATTATTCACAGATACTCCTCGATTCTCGCCCTGTATTCTCCGCATTGACAGGAGTTTATGGTCTCGAGCAAATTCCTGCTGCTATGATTGACCGCGTTGAGGTCGTGAGGGGCGGCGGTTCCGCTCTCTTCGGGGCATCGGCGATAGGCGGAACCATCAACGTCATAACGAAAGAGCCGACGCAGAATTCGGCGGAACTCTCCCACTCGCTGATGTCGATTGGTGGCAGCGGTTCATTAGACTGCAACACATCTCTGAACGCATCCATTGTCACTGACGACAACCGCGCGGGCATTTGTGTTTTCGGTCAAAAACGCAATCGGGACGGATATGACGCTGACGGGGACGGATACACCGAAATCACGAAGCTGCGCAGCCAAAGCATTGGCTTGCAGTCATTCATAAAGATAGGCAGTCAATCGAAGCTCACTCTTCAATATCATGGGATAAGCGACTTCAGGCGCGGCGGCAACGAACTCGACCTTCCTCCTTTCGAAGCGAACATAGCCGAACAGACAGAACACGACATCAACGGAGGCGGAGTCAACTACAACTTCTCATCACCCGATGATAAGAACCGCGCCGACGCTTACTTTTCATTCCAGAACACCTCGCGACAAAGCTACTACGGAGGCATCGGAGAAGGGACCGAAGATGACATGGGAACGGCACGGAAAGCATACGGGAAAACGCACGACCTGACGCTTGTAGCAGGGACCCAGTATATACATTCATTCGACAACGTGCTATTTATGCCATCTGACTTGACATTGGGCACAGAATATAGCTATGATGGAACGGAGGACAAGACCATCGGCTATAACTGGGAATTGAACCAGAAAATCCATATAACAAGCGCATTCATACAGAACGAATGGAAGAACGACCATTGGACTATTCTGATCGGAGAGCGCGTGGACAAGCACAATCTGATCGATCACGCCATCTTTTCACCTCGTATCAATCTTCGTTACAGTCCAGCCCGCAACATCAGCTTCCGGGCGGGCTATTCGGAAGGTTTCCGTGCACCACAGGCATACGACGAAGACATGCATGTCGCGATGGTAGGCGGCGAGCGTCAGGTAGTCCGCCTTGCAGACAGCCTGAAGGAAGAACGCTCGCACAGCCTCACACTTTCAGCCGATTTCTCCCTGAACTTCAAGACTGTAAGTACGGATTTCCTGATTGAAGGATTCTATACGGATCTGGACAATGTTTTCGCTGAACGCGTTCTGAGCGAACCGGACTCCGAAGGCAATGAAGTGCTTGAACGTTACAATGCTTACGGCGCCAAGGTGTACGGGATCGATTTTGAAGGGAAAATAGTGTTCACGCCACAATATAGGCTTGAAGCCGGTCTGACACTTCAAAAAAGCCTCTACGACGAAGCCGTTGAATGGGACGAAGACGCCCCCGCCCAGCGAAGGATGATGCGCACTCCAGATGTTTACGGTTATTTCACATCCACTGCAAATCCGATAAAAAGATTGGAATTATCCCTTTCTGCCACCTATACCGGCACTATGCTGATTGGACACGCAGCCGGGTCCGGAGTGGACAAACCGGTTGCAGTGGAGACACCCGGCTTCTTCATGCTGGACATCAAGACAAGTTACGACTTGCAACTGGGCAAAGAGGTTGCGCTCCAGATCAATGCAGGCATTCAGAATATTACTGACGCCTTCCAAAAAGACTTCGACAAAGGATGGAACCGCGATTCAGGCTACATCTACGGGCCATCGCTTCCACGAAGTTTTTTCGCCGGCGTAAAAATCAGCTATTGAAGCCTTTTTGTTCTTCATGGTTCGAAGCCGGCGCCGACTCGCGAGTCTTGTTGTACCAGTTGCCGAAACGCCAGTCAGGGAGAGTTCCACTGAACGTGAGTCGCAATAATAATTATTATTGTAGACCTGCCGTACGCCGTCGCTATTGTACGTATATTCTGGGCTCGACGTATATTTCCGATAGGCCAAATCGCCCTGGATGACGGTCGCATATCATCTTGCCGGCTAGAACGGAAGGAAGAAGTCTGAATAGACCGGATAATGGTCTGAAATATAGTCGACGCCGAATCGGTGTCCGTCCACGACCTTGAACGAGCGTACCTTTGCATTGCGGCAGAAGATATGGTCTATCAGCATTGGGCTGTCGTCAGTGCGGCCGAAAGCATTGTAGGAAGGTATCAGGTCAGGCTTGGCAGCCGCTATGCTCGTCCTCTTCATATATGAGTTCAGAGGCTCCAAAGCATCGTCATCGCCCGGCACATTGAAATCGGCAGCCAGGAAAACAGTTGCGCCGTCGCCGGCAATTTCCTTGATCTTATCGACGAGGATGACAGAGCTCCTGCTTCTTGCAATGCTTCCCTCATTGTCGAAATGGGTATTGAAAAAGAAAATGACCTGCCCGGATTTCCTGTGGCGGAGCTTTACCCAGTTTACGTGCCTTGGATAAGCGGCATCCCACCCTTTCCTGTAAGGCGTCTGGTCTTCGTTCAGCCAGAAAAAGCCGCAGTCAAGCAGCTCGAACCGGTCCTTTCTGAATAGGATCGGATTTCCGACGTTCCTGACATCATTGTCACCTGCACTAAGTCCGGTGCATTTTTCAACTATCTCGTAGATGGGAAGTTCCTCTGCCAGATAGTGTCTCTGGGAATATGTAGGCTCCTGCAGTCCGATAAGGTCAGGCTTGTACTTCATAACCGCATTCACGCACGCCTGCTTGCGTGCCTCCCAATTCTGCTTTCCAGTATCCGAATCGATCTGGATCCTGACATTGAAGGACATTACCCTGACCGACCGGGTACAGGCAAAGGCATCGGCGCACAATAGAAACGACACGACAGCCGTCATCGCATAGAGAAGTGGCTTTTTCATAATATGATGTAAAAATAGCTACTTTTATGACTAGAATCAAATCCTCATTGAACATGAAAGTAACCTTGATGCAGATAGATTTGAGCTGGGCCGATCCCATTGCCAACATAAGGAGAAACGAACAACGGCTGGAAAAGATTGGAAAGACTGACCTTGTGATATTTCCAGAAATGTTTTCTACCGGATTCGCTACAAGCCCCGAGCGGATCGCGGAAAAAGACGGCGCCACATTGGAATGGATGAAGACGAAGTCAAGGCAATACGGATTCGCGATGGCTGGAAGCATTGCTACTGAAGACGACGGCCGCTATTACAACAGATTCCATTTCGTGGAACCATCCGGGAAAGTGACGATCTACGACAAGCGCCATCTGTTTTCATACAGCGGCGAAGACTTGAGATACACGCCCGGAACCGAAAAAGTGATCGTTGAGTATGACGGAATCAGGATTCTGCTTCAAATATGCTACGACCTGCGTTTCCCCGAGACCTGCCGCAACGGAATCAATGCCAAAGGCTCTGCAGAATATGACCTTGCCATCTTCGTTGCAAGCTGGCCTTTAAGGCGTGTGGAAGCATGGAGCACGCTTCTGAAAGCCAGAGCCATCGAGAACCAATGCTATGTAATCGGCGTCAACAGAATTGGAAAGGATCCCGACTGCGAATACTCCGGCGCTTCGGCAGCTGTAGACCCGCTCGGAAAGACTGTCATAGCCTGCGCCCCCTTTAAAGAGGAATACGTCACTTTCGACACTGATATGGAAACATTGGCCGCCTTCAGGCAAAGCTTTCCAGTCCTGAAGGACATAATCGTCCATTGAATCCCGGACAAGCCGGACGACAAACTTTTTTTTGAAAATTGAAAATCGATTTCTATTTTTGCAACCAGTTACAAATTGAAACCAAATATATAGACATATAATGTCATCCATCATCATTATCGTGATTACCCTGCTCGTCCTCGTGCTAATTGAACGCGGACTGAGAAGGCATTTACGATATTGCAGATAGGATATATCTAAATTTAAGCAACCCCTTCCCAGTAAAAACCGAGAAGGGGTTTTTTCGTGTCAAACAGTTACAAAATGAAACATATCTTACGCAGTTCGATTACATTTGAAAGCAGAAGAATGGCCGGAGCGAGGTCTCTGTGGCTTGCTGATGGAATGAAACATGAGCAGATCGGGAAGCCGATAATTGCAATTGTTAACTCTTTTACCCAATTCGCGCCGGGACACACTCACTTACACGATGCTGGTCAGATAGTTAAGCATGAAATCGAAAAGTACGGATGCTTCGCTGCAGAGTTCGACACCATCGCCATCGACGACGGCATCGCCATGGGACACGACGGCATGCTCTACTCGCTTCCATCCCGCGAAATAATCGCCGACAGCGTTGAATACATGGTGAATGCGCACAAGGCAGACGCCATGGTCTGCATCAGCAACTGCGACAAGATAACTCCGGGGATGCTGATGGCGGCCATGCGTCTGAACATTCCAACCATCTTCGTTTCAGGAGGTCCCATGGAGGCGGGAGTCTGCGGCAAGGAAATGGTCGACCTGATCGATGCGATGGTCCGTTCAGCCGACAGCAGCGTGAGCGACGCCGAAGTCGAGAAGATCGAGGCCAGCGCCTGCCCTACCTGCGGCTGCTGCTCCGGGATGTTTACCGCGAACTCGATGAACTGTCTGACAGAGGCCATCGGGCTTGCTCTCCCCGGCAACGGCACCGTCGTAGCCACGCACCGGAACCGCAGGGAGCTCATGAAGGAAGCAGCCCGCCAGATCGTCCGCAACGCCTTCGCATATTATGATGAAGGTGACAAAAGCGTGCTTCCGCGAAGCATTGCCTCAAGGCAGGCATTTTTGAACGCAATGTCGCTCGACATAGCCATGGGCGGCTCCACGAACACTGTGCTGCACCTTCTTGCAGTGGCTCACGAGGCTGAGGCCGATTTCACTATGGCCGACATCGACGCACTCTCCAAGAAAGTCCCCTGCATCTGCAAGGTCGCCCCGAATACGGGCATATACCACATCCAGGACGTCAACCGAGCCGGCGGAGTCGTCACGATAATGAAGCAGCTAGCCGACGCGGATCTCGTCGACACGAAGCTCAAGAGAGTTGACGGAATGACTCTTGAAGAGGACGAAGTCATTGCAATCATCGGCTACGGCGTCCAGGGTCCAGGACAGTCGCAGAACCTGAAAGACAACGGCTTCAATGTCATCGTCGGACAGCGCAAGAGCAAGACCTACGACAAGGCGGTCGCCGACGGATGGGTTCCCGGCAAGACGCTCTTCGATATCGAAGAGGCCTGCGAAAAGGCGACCATCATCGAATACCTCGTTTCCGACGCTGCACAGATAGCGGTCTGGCCGACAGTCATGAAGCATCTGACGCCCGGCAAGGCGCTGTACTTCTCGCACGGCTTCGGCATCACATATTGCGACCGCACAGGCATCGTCCCTCCGAAGGACGTAGACGTCATAATGGTCGCTCCAAAGGGCTCAGGCACATCGCTCCGCAAGCTGTTCCTGGAAGGCAGAGGAGTGAACTCTTCCTATGCCGTCTACCGGGACGCAACGGGCAAGGCTCTGGAAAGAACTCTGGCTCTTGGCATTGGCATTGGGTCCGGATATCTGTTCAAGACCGATTTCAAGAGGGAGGTCTATTCCGACCTCACAGGGGAGCGCGGAACATTGATGGGAGCCATCCAGGGGCTGCTTCTGGCCCAGTTCGAGACTCTCCGCGAACACGGGCACACTCCTTCCGAAGCTTTCAATGAGACAGTCGAGGAGCTCACACAGTCCCTGATGCCGCTGTTCGCAGAAAAAGGCATGGACTGGATGTATGCAAACTGCTCGACCACGGCGCAGAGGGGGGCATTGGACTGGATGGGGCCGTTCCACGATGCAACAAAGCCTGTGTTCGAGAAGTTGTACCAAAGCGTGGCTTCAGGGCACGAGGCGCAGATTTCCATTGATTCCAATTCGAAGCCGGGATACCGCGAAGGACTCGACAATGAGCTGAAAGCCATGCGCGAAAGCGAAATGTGGCGCACCGGCGCCGCCGTCCGCAAGCTCCGCCCCGAAAACGTCGACTTCAGCAATAAGGAGGACAAGTAATGGCAGCGATAGATTGGGACAAGCTGGGCTTCGACGCCTACAGGACGAAATCCGTCGTCGTCTCCCACTTCAAGGAAGGACAATGGTCTCCGGCAGAATCCACAGAGACATTCTCATTCACATTCGACCCGTTCGCACAGGTCTTCCACTATGCGATCTCCTGCTTCGAAGGACTGAAGGCCTTCCGCCAGAAAGACGGAAATGCCGTAATGTTCCGCCCTCAGGAGAACGCCGCAAGGCTCGCCAGGACAGCCAAGTACCTCGGCCTTCCGGTTCCAACCGAACAGATGTTCCTGGATATGTGCGAGTCCGCCGTCAAGGACAACCTCGAATTCCTTCCTCCTTATGACCACGGCGCGTCGATGTACGTCCGTCCTCTTCTGGTCGGGATGCATCCTCAGATGCAGCTCGTGCCTTATCCTGAGGCGATATTCGCAGTAATGGTCGCTCCGGTCGGCTCATATTACGGAGCTTACCTTAAATCATTCCGGGCAGCCATTCCGGGAGACTTCGACAGGGCAGCTCCCCACGGATCCGGCAGCTACAAGCTCGGCGCGAACTACGCCGCCACTTTCCGCCCTTACAAAATCGCCCACGACCAGGGATACACCGAACTGCTGTTCCTGGATTCCAAGACCCGCAGCTTCATAGACGAGTACGGTTCCTCGAACTTCTTCGGCATAGAGGGGAACACTTATGTCACTCCTCTGTCGGACAGCGTATTGCCATCTGTAACGAACAAGTCGCTGCAGCAGGTTGCATTGGATCTGGGAATGAAGGTCGAGAAGAGGAAAGTTCCTGTAGAGGAGCTCTCCGAAATGCAGGAGGTAGGCGCGTGCGGCACGGCAGTCGTCATCACTCCGATCAAGCAGGTCGACATCAAGCCGGTCCTTTCTGAGCCCGAAGTCTCGAAGTCATACGTCCTCTCAGATGACGGCACCGTCGGCCCTGCCAGCACCAAGCTTTACAAGCACATCACCGGCATCCAGTTCGGCGAGCTCCCGGACGAACACGGCTGGTGCTACCCTCTGGACGCCTAGCCTTCGGGTACAATCACATCGCTACGCTTCTTGCTCTTCGTCACGAGGTATACTCCGATGAAGACAAGGGCGGTGGAGAAAAGCTTCACCCACGAGAAGTGGTCCTGAGCAGCAGCAATCGCTATCGTTGAAGCGACGATCGGCTGAACGTAGTTGTACATGCTGGCCGTGGTCGGGCGAATGTATCTGAGGGCAAACTGAGTAAGAAGGAAAGCAAAGAACGTAGAGCCGAGAAGGAGATAAAGCAGGCCAAGCAATTGCGCGGCATTGAAAGTAGCCTTGTAGAAAAGAGGGACATCCTTCAGGTGGCTCGAGCATATTGGAGCCAGAACGATGACCGAGACAAGGAACATCCACTTCATCAAGGTGATCGGCGAATACTTCTGCGATAGAGGCCTGGAGAGAACTAGATAGAACGAGTACAGCAGGTTGTTGAAGGCGATGAGCAAGTCTCCCCGCACTGAGCCGGCTCGGTTTACGCCGTGATACGAGGTGAGCACGAGCAGCAGCCCTCCGCAGACGCCGAGAAAGACACCCCTTGCCCTCATCTTCGTAATCGGCTCCTTCAGTATGAGGGCTGCAAGAATCATCACGAATATCGGGACTGCTGTCGAGATGATGGAAGCATTGATCGGCGAAGCGGTTACGAGCCCGATTACGAAGAAAAGCTGGTTCAGGCACACTCCGCAAAGCGCGCAGATGATCAGTCTCAGAATGTCCTTACGATCGACGTTCTCCTTCGGGAGAAACAGCGATACCGTCCAAAACGCGATGCAGGCGAATGTCACACGCATGATGACTATTGCCTCCGGCGGGAATCCCGACGACAGCAGGAACTTGAACACAGGCAACGCAACAGCGAACAAGATGTTCGCTATCAATATCATAATGTGTCCCTTGATTCCGTCTTGCATTCTATTCTTCTTTCAGTTCCGCCTCCAGATCCAGATCCGCATCGAAGAGCCGCAGCTGCCCGCGCACCCCGAATACCGGCGTCCTGAAAAGCACAGAGTACTCCCCTCTCTCCTTGTTCTTCACCACTTTAGGCCCAGGCAAGAACTTCGCCATCGACGGCATGTTATACACGTCCGTTTCCGTCAGCCCGAACTTCTTCAGCGCCGCCTTTCACGATCTTATCGATTTCCGAACTGAATGAAATGTCGCGAAGATAATAAAGTAAATGACTTGTTAAGATACCCCAAAATCAGATTCAATATCTGTTCAACTTTTTTGAAATTGACATAAATTGTCAAACTGATGAAATAGCTTTGTGAAAAATACAGATAAGGATATGACACATAATCCGATTCCCATCTGGGACAACCTAACCCCTGCCGGTTTCGAAGAGCTGCACAGGACTCTGAACGAACTTTACGGCGAAATCGACATTTATCACATAGAAGAGGATTTCATAATGGAGATAAACAAAGTGACATCAGCTTTCAAGCGAGCGGCAGCCCAAACTTACCGCATAGGCGAATTCCAGCCCGAAAGGATCAAATCAGGTCCATGCCGAAGCCTTCTCATCAGGATATATAATCTTTTCCTTCATTCCATAACGAGTCCATATTCCCAAGCCTCCCCTTACCTTCAAGTATGGATAGACAGCGAACTTTTCCGCTTCGCAGGCTTTCGAGTTTCTCTCGAAATGTATGAAGCAGCGACCCACATATTCGACGAAAACGGACACAAACGTCTATTTTGTGATTTCAAGAAAGACATCAAGATTTCCGAATCCGATTTCAACTCAAAATGGCTCATCGCCGAATCACGCATTGCCGCCAGAAACGCCGAGCTCGCAGTCAAGCAGGAACAATCTCCCGAAAGATCATCTCACCTAGGCGAATCCCACATCTTCCCTCCAGACCACCCATATTTGCCGCAAGGCTGCGAAGGATGCTGTGAAAGGCACTTGGACCGTATACCCGCTTTTCAATGTGTCGCAATAGCTGCCCCACAAAATGGAGAGGGTGCCGTAATTTTTCGTGCAGCTAACCGTCATAATGCCTGCCGCCGCCACAGCGGCGATGCAAAGACACGTGGTCATTTCTTTCATTGCGGAGCGAAAGGCACTTAAAATAAGGATATAACGATATCGAAAATATCATATATTTGTATAGACCAACTATCTTGAAAAACATGCATTTCAAACTCAATTTCTCATTCGATTTCGGGCCATACGGGAATCTCTTGCCCGCAAATTACCAGTACGAACTTTCGTCCTGGATTTACCATACAATAGCAAAAGGTGACGAGAAGTATGCCGAATGGCTTCATGCCAATGGCTTCGCACTCGGAAAAAAACAGTTCAGGCTTTTCACCTTTTCAAACCTCATATTCAATAAGTATAGAATGGAGGGGGACAGGATAAGGCTCCTTGATCCCGGTGCAGGTATCATCATATCATTCCTTCCCGAGAAATCGACGGAAGAGTTCGTTAAGGGGATATTTACATCGCAGTCGTTTTCGCTCGGTGACGGCACAAGCCGAGTAAGTTGCTCCATACGAAGTGTCGAAATGATGGCTTCACCGGAATTTTCCGACAATATGTGTTTCCGTACATTATCTCCGATGGTTATTTCAAGAAAATTGCCAGACGGCAGGACGACATACGTCTCTCCGGAGACTGATGGTGCCTGTGAGGCCATATACAATAACCTGTGTTCCAAATACAAAGCCTTTTATGGAAAGGAATATGCTACAGGGGACGACGGGTGGAAAGGGGAACCAGGTTTCAGGATTCTCAGCCAGGTAAAAAGAAAAAAAATAACAATCAAAGTCGGGACACCCCAGCAAACTTATATAATAGGTTACCTGTGTTCGTTCGAAATGACGTTGCCTCCCGACCTGATGAAGATTCTGTACGAGGTCGGTGTGGGAGAAAAAAACAGTATGGGATTCGGGATGGTGGAAAAAAATAATTGCTGTTAGATCAATGATTCGTTAAAAATTTAATCTTTCAATAATTTTCAAATACTTACAACAACAATAACCCGTGTCGGGACACCTTGAGGCACCTCTCGAACGGCATAGGACAAGAGCCTGAGACAGTGTTAAAAAAGATGAAAAAATGCTTGAAAAATTTGGGTAAGTGCTTGATGGTTACTAACTTAAAGTTTACTATAACAACAGTTAGCATGACGATCATCAAGCCCCTTACCCAGCTCAGAGAGATGATTTCGAGGTACCTCTCCGGCCAGACAAATTTAAGCAAATCTTTTCAATCCTTCTTCATCGAAACCATGGAACTTATGCTTACACATACAGGACGACTGAACTTCACCCAGATGGCGAGGTGCGGATGCTCGTGCGAAAGCAGGTTCCGCCAGAACTTCAGGAAAGCCTTCGACTGGTTCTCGTTCAACAAGTCCTTCCTGGAGTCGACGAAGGGACATCGCATTGCAATAGCCATCGATCCTTGCTACATCTCCAAGGCCGGAAAGAAGACGCCGGGTCTTGACTGGTTCTGGTCAGGTTGCGCAGCTGCCATGAAGAAGGGGCTGGAGATACTCGGCATATCAATCGTGGATGCCGATGCAAAGGATGCAGGCAAGGTGGATCTCAAGAATCTCGACATGTCCGTCTTCACCGAGGACTACATCGCTGTCGGCAAACTCGTATGCAAGATGTACACTGCCGTTGTCAATGCCATCAGCCTTGGCCGCGATGTCAGAGTCGTCATCGTCGACCTCGGGGACACCGAGAAGAAGCGTCAGGCTCGCAAGGTCTTCTTCTCGACAGATGCATCGATGTCTGCACGAGACATCTTCGATCTTTATAGAACCCGCTTCCAATTGGAGTTAGTCTTCAATGCCTCTCTCACTTCCGTCAACGTCGCACGGGCCTCCGCCCGTCAGCAAGGGATGAATCTCTCAGTCGGTTCTACCAAGACCCTGCTGCACAATGCTGCAATGGTGGATCGATTTATCGCTATGTCCGGGAAATCCCCTAAGATGCGATTTAATGACACTGTTTTCAAAGAATTATCGTTCTACGGCGTTCGAACAGTGGCGTAAATTTTACAAAATTAACGAACTATTGTTAGATATGAGAATCGTTTTAAAGTTATCGCCTGCTGCCGAAATTATTCCTTTTGATCACCAACCATTGCTGGTTGATTGCATTCACAGATGGCTGGAATGGAATAAGCAGTTTTATGATGGGCATGTCGCTCTTTTTTCTTTTTCAAAATTAAATGGAGGACATCGATCGAATGATGGTCTTTCATTTTCAAATGGAGCAGATTTTTTTCTCAGTTCTTATAATTTGTCATTGATAAAACAACTAATAAAAGGAATAAGAAAAGACCCTAAAATGTTTTATGGGCTTACTGTCACCGATATTATTTTAGAAAGAGATTCTGATATGGATACCAGAGAAGTGTTTGAAGTTGCAAGTCCAATATTAATATCGAGAAGGATAAATGATAGAATTGAACAAATTCTTTATAACGATTCGAGGGCATCTGATTTTTTAAAAGAAACCATTCAAACGAAGATGAAATATGCCGGTTTGGAGATTGACAATTCTTTTTATATAAAATTTGATATGACATATCCAAAAGCTTCAACAAAAATGATTAATTATAAAGAAATTTATAATCGTGCAAGTTGGTGTCCTGTTATTATTACGGGAGACCCGCAAACAAAACTATTTATCTGGAATGTCGGGGTGGGTAACAGTACTGGCATTGGATTCGGTGCTATAAGATAATTGAAATTAAATTGAATAAAGATATGTATTACGTAGTGAGATATTCAGGCCCTTTTGGTTTTATAAAACCTTGGACGGCAGTGCGGGATGCAGGTGGGGGCGAAACTTATTCACAACAATTCCTAACGCCATCTATTGTTGAGGGGATTAGGCAGAAACTTGAAGTAAAAGAGATTTTACGGCACAAACTCACTTATGCTGCGATTGATTTACAGCAAGAAGTTGTAAAGGCAAAAGCATGGAAATTAAATAGAAAAGAATATACAAGAGAGTCGTCAATATTGAAACGAGGAGTATTAATTAATCCGTGTTTGTATTTAGCTTTTGGAAATTTTAGAGATACAAATAACGCTGTTATGCAGCATATCTGTTTGTGCAGGAATGAGGATATACTCTTACCCGATGCAAAAATTATTGAAATGTCAGAACAAGAATTTGACGACAGAGATGGTTACGAGTTGAGGTTTGGAAAGAGTGAAAAATCGTTTTTAGTCGGATATGACCGATTTAATAACAATGAGGAAATGTATGGTTGGATTGACATTGTAGGTAATCCAATAAAAAATTCTTCGTATGAATGATTATTGCAAGATATTAGCAAAAAGTAAAGAAAATGGAGGTACTACTTTACTTAACCACATTAAGTCAGTAAAATTTTTTGCTGTTGAAGCAGCTAAATATGCTGGATTAGACACATCAATAGCGGAAAAAGGAGCACTGTTGCACGATATTGGTAAAGTTAGTCCACTTTTCCAACGGAAATTGGAAAATAATTATAGAGCTAATCCGTTTGAAATGAATTTCAGACATGAAATAGCTTCTTTATTTTTCTTGGATATGGTCGATAAATCTATTCGCCCTCAAGTGATAGACATGATTATCGCTCATCATAAATCCATTGGTAAGGACGGAAGAGAACTTGGCATTTTAGACTTGGATTATTATTATGGAGATAAGGTTTTTGAATATCATGCAACAGACTTTGAATCTTGGAGTATAGATGCAATTGGCATTTTAGTCGAATGTGGGTTTCCTAAGAAATCAATCACTAGGCCTGAGGCCTTAAGTTCGTATAAATATGCTTTGGAATACTGCAAAACGAGAAAAAAAGGATGGTCACAATGGAAAGGATTACTTATTGGGGCAGATCAGATCGCCTCAGCTTTGGGGAAAAATTATGAAAAAATACCAAAGTTATTCCAGCTGCCAGATGTGAGTTTTTATAGTAGACAAAGTGCGTTATATCCTTTATCTTTAATAAAATCCGATGAATCAAAAAGACATACGTTTGTCAAAGCTCCAACAGGTGCAGGGAAAACAGATTTTTTGCTTAAACGTTGCAAAGGGCGAATTTTCTATACGTTGCCTTTCCAAGCTTCAATCAATGCGATGTACGAACGTATTAAAAATGATTTGAGTGGGGAAACAGAAGATATACGTTTGCTGCATGCTATATCTCGACTAGTTATTGAAGGAAACAAGATTGAAGAAAAAGTTATCCAAGACAAATTTGGCGCATCCATAAAAGTCTTGACACCACACCAATTGGCTGCTATTGCTTTCGGTACGAGGGGGTATGAATCTATTCTATTCGATCTGAAAGGATGCGATATTATTTTGGATGAAATACATACTTATTCCGATATTATGCAATCTATTGTTCTAAAAATGGTTGAGATATTGAATAATATAGGTTGTCGAATACATATTGGCACGGCGACGATGCCTTCTGCATTAGAAAAAGCTATTTTAAAGATACTTGGGACTGAGAATGTGCAATATGTAGCATTGGATAAAAAAACGCTTGATACATTTGATCGTCATATAATAAATAAAGCTAATTCATTTGATGATTTATATTACGTTGTAAATCAGGCGATAGCTGACAAACAAAAAATCTTAATTGTAAGTAATCGCGTGGCAGAAGCACAGATTCTATACAAAAAAATAGATGATTTGTATCCAAAGGTTTCAAAAATGTTGATACACAGTCGATATAAAAGATCAGACAGAAACATATTGGAACACAAGCTAAAAGATGTTTATAACAAAAGTTCTGAAGCATGTATTGTTATATCAACTCAGGTCGTTGAGGTCAGCCTTGATATAAGTTTTGACTTAATGATGACTGAAACGGCGCCTATTGATTCTTTGATACAACGTTTTGGAAGAATTAATCGCAAGAGAAATTATTCGACAATAGGAAAATATAAAAATGTATATGTTATTAAACCACCAGAAAATGAACAAGATTGTAAGCCGTATTTCATGAAAATACTTGAACGAAGTTTTAATATTTTACCTAATGGTGAAGTTTTGAAAGAATCTTCATTGCAGGAATTAATCGATAAGGTATATCCGGTTGTTGAAGTTATAAATATAAATTTGGATGCTGTTTTTGCTGATAGAAAATGGCGTTTACGTGAGTTGTGGCATTTGCCCAAATCAGCTTTGTTGGAAAAACTGGATATTGATTCGGTTGCATGTATTACTGAGCAAGACCGGGATACATACCGTAATGCAGACTCAGAAGGAAGGATATCCATGGAGATACCTGTAAGTTTTAATTCCATTCGTTGGAAAAATCTTGATCAGTTGCCAATAGGTTCTAACCCTTTTGTTGTTCCTGATTCTTCATATTCATCTGAGAAAGGGCTGGATTTCAGTAGAGTTAACGTGGAAAATTATGATACAAATTATCAAATAATATAAATTTATAATTATGTATACAACTACAGTAGGCAGGACTTTTTTAAGAACTTATAATAGACAATTCAATAAAGACTATAGTGCAAAATCTTTTTTTGAAGAGGTTTTTGTGCCGCTTTTCTTTGATCATCCCAAATACATGATGACTGCCGGTAATTCCCCGCTTGAAAACCCCAAGTTGAGTTGGGATGATATGATAAAAGGGGAAAAAGCTTTTGAAACACCAGATCAAAGAAAAAATAGGATCAATAAAATGATTCAAAAGATTGAAAATGAGAAAGCAGATGCGAGTATTGCCGTAGGATATGGCGTTCTTGATCAGTCTGCGGCTACTTCTGGGCAAATTACTAACATAGATATTCCTAATAATAAAGAAGACATATACCTTTCTTGGATAGGCGCAGGATTAGGGATTGGCGTTGTAGGTGGAATAACAATCTTATTTGATAAACCAGAGTTGCTTATGGATGTTTTTGAGGGATGGAAATATTACCGTCAATATTTGGAAAATAATCCTTTGTTGAAAGGGAACCAGATTAATACATGGAATGGCCAATGGATTTCTTATCGTTATGGATTTGCGTTCGATAAAGACGATCCGACAGCAGGGCTTAATCCAATGGAGAAAACAAATAATGATTTATTCAATATCCCAACTATTATTTGGGTGAAGGTTTTATTGGGAATTGCCAAACATTTCCAAGGCGTAAATTTAGTTGGATATTTATATAATATCGGACAAACAAATAGCACAATAGGTTTTATTCCTTTCAAATTGGATGAAATCACTCGTCCTAATTTGTTTTATGAAAAAATTTTTGGAAAGGAAGCCTTTATGCGAAATATAAAGCAAATAGAAGAATTATATGGTACTGCTTTCGGAATCAGGGTAGCGTGTCAATACGGTTCGATTGGTGTTGCTGCATTGGAACCTAAAGGATTAAAATCTTATATGCCATCGGCAAAGGGTGGAGGAAAAACATCATTGAAAAAGAATGATAATACGAAAATAATAATATTTAATACTTATTTAATTTGGATATTAGCTATGTTGAACAACGACGAATTATGGAATCAATCTCAACAGATTGCAAAGTTGCTTTGGGCGTATGAAGCTGAAGCAGAAAAATTAAGGACAAACCGAACGAATAACGTTAAACAACTACTAGATTCGACTAGTGCGAAAGTATTCCTTCAAAATTTAATACCAATTGTTGAAGATGAAGTCAAAGCCGGGAAAGATGTCATACTCTATAATGAATTGGGGAAAATGATTAACAGTCTGCCCAGCTACAATTTCCCTTATTTTAACACACTTATTAAATTCCAATATGCATTAATAAACAAATAAAATATATAATTATGAATTCATTTATTTATTTAAGAGGTCTACGTCATGTTGATCTTTCAGTTTTTTGTGTAGAAAATGGACAGAAATTTTATTATGATCCTGTATTTAATGTAAGAGTCCCTTATTCAAGTGGCCAACAAGTGAAGAGGAGTATTTTGAATACTATTAATAGTGATTTAAAAGTAAATCCTTCAACTGTGACATTTGTATTTGATGTAAATAATAAAAGAGCATTAAGTGAAGGTGAGGTCCTTTCATTATGTGATCCTCAATATTACGATCAGATTTTTGGTGGCTGGATGAGAGCGGCGAAAGGTGGAAATGAAAGAACGTTAAAAAGAAGAAGTCCTTTTTCCATATCCGCGATGCGTCCTTTACATCCTTTATTGGGGGGTAAAATTGTTGAAAATGCAACTTTTGATAGAAGTGACAGACCAGAATTGCATAAGGTTGTAGTTAGAGATCCTTCTGGAAAACCGATGTGTGAAAAAGACATCGAGGCCTTTTTGCAAGGAACTGATAGAAGCCTTTACCGTAAATGGATTGCAGATAATACGAGAGCAACAGGTTTATTCGTGTATGATGTTGCTATTGATTTGAGGACTCTTTTTGCTGTATCTACGAATCAAATGGAGCCTGAACTGTCGAAAGAAAAGATAGCAGAGTTAAAGAATAAAGGATGGGTTCTTTCACGAAATGCTTTCGGCGAGTGTTTGGTCATGCCAAAAGAATTAAGAACAAAAGCTATTCCTGCAATTGCAAATGCTTTGATTAATTGGAGAATTTCAAGTAATCAGGCACGTACTTTTAGCTTGATGGAAACTTTAGCGATAGCTATAAGCGATAATGCAAATACTTTAGCCGGTGCAATTAGAGCAAAGTTAATTGATGATTCTGAGAAACTCAAAGTAAAACCAATCATTGATGGAACGTCGGGAGCTGATTTGTTTGTTGCGTTACCTTGTTCTGGTTATGTGGTAACGAATGTTGAGAGTGCAAATGCGCTTAATGATGCGAAGCATAAACTTATAGACTTGTTATCAAATTTTGGTTATGAAAATCAGTTAATTACAGAATGATGAAAATAATTCTCATATTATAATCTTTCGCTTGCATATCGGGAATGATTTTCATTTCCCCCAAGGTATATAAAATTTAAATCATATATGCTTAATGCAAATTACCGGTACTCATTTCAACTATTATAACGTCTGCAAACGGAAACTTTGGTTGTTTGCGAACGGAATAACCATGGAACATGTATCCGATCTCGTATATGAAGGCAAATTGATACACGAAGAATCCTATCCGCAACGGACAGCGAAATATGAAGAAATGGAGGTCGATGGAATAAAGATCGATTTTTATGACGCGAAGAATAGGGTGATCCACGAAATCAAAAAGTCTGACAAGATAGAACCGGCACATGAGTGGCAGGTAAAATATTACATGTATGTTCTCGAAAGGAATGGTATAAAGAGGGTAAAGGGTATTCTTGAATATCCGACTTTGCACCAGACCAGTAAGGTGGAACTTACGGACAACGATCGTGAAGAAATAAGGAAAATCGAAAAGGAAATAGAAGAATTGGCCAATTCAGATAAGTGTCCTCCTGTGATCAGTTCTAAGATATGTAAAAGTTGCAGTTATTATGATTTCTGCTATTGTAATGAAGTATAAGTTATGAAAAGAACATATTACCTGTTCAATCCGGGACAATTGGAAAGAAAAGACAACACTTTGAAATTCACTCCTTGTATCGATGATGAAAACGGTGTCGGGCATGAAGGGCAACCGCGTTACCTGCCTGTCGAAACCATCGACGATTTGTATGTTTTCGGTTCCCTGAATGCAAACAGCTCCTTATACAACTTTCTTGGACAAAACGATATTGCAGTACACTTCTTCGATTATTATGAAAATTATTCGGGATCCTTCATGCCAAGGGATTCGCTGCTGTCTGGCAGAATGCTGATCGCCCAAGCTTCACACTACATCGACAAGAAGAAGAGGATTGTAATAGCGAGGAAGTTCATCGAAGGTGCGGCATTCAACATGATCAAAAACCTGAACTATTACAATAACAGGGGCAGGTACATGGACCCAATCATAGAAACCATAAACGGCTATTCTTCGAGGATATCCGCTACCAACGATGTAGACGAACTTATGGGAATAGAAGGAAATATCAGAATGACGTATTATGATGCTTTCGACATAATCCTGAATGATTTCGAGATGGGAAAAAGGACGAAACAACCTCCCGGGAACGAAGTAAACGCACTTATCTCTTTCGGGAACATGATGTGTTACAGCCAATGTCTAAGGGCAATACATCAAACGCAACTCAATCCTACGATAAGTTATCTTCATACTCCCGGTGAAAGAAGATATTCTTTATCCCTCGACATTTCTGAAATTTTCAAACCACTTCTCGTAGACAGGGTTATATTCAAAGTGTTGAATAAAAAGGAATTGCAGGAAAAGCATTTCGACAGGAACCTTAACGGTTGCCTTCTTAACGAAAACGGCAAGAAGATATTCGTGAAGGAGTTCGAAGACAGGCTGAACGAAACGATTAAGCACAGAACTCTCAATAGAAACGTCAGTTATAAGCATTTAATAAAACTCGAGTGTTATAAATTGAGCAAGCACCTGCTTGGGATGGAAGAATACAAACCTTTTAAAATGTGGTGGTAATATATGTATGTTATTCTGGTATATGATTTCGGAGAAAAAAGAGTCGGAAAGATGCTGAAGTTGTGCAGAAAATATTTATGTTGGATCCAGAATTCAGTTTTCGAAGGAGAGTTAAGCGAGCCGAAACTGAAGGAATTAAAATTCAATGCTAAAAAAATCATGAATGAAGAGGAAGACAGCGTCATAATTTTCACAAACAGGGATGAAAAGTGGCTTGATAAGGAAATCGTTGGTAAAGAATGCAGTAGCATCGATAATTTCATCTGATGTATGCGTCGATCAATGTCGGATTTGATGAAATAAAGCGATTGCATGTGTGATATATTTTTCTTTGTTCTTTGACATATTGAAAATCAATAATTTGAAATAATTGTCGATGTACGGTGTTTTTTGTATCATCGTACATCGACAACTTTTCAATGAAAAAACATTATATTTGTAAAAGATAAATCCTTAGAAAACAGGCTATTATTTTGTGCCATGTTAACGCCTCTTAATCATACCAATGTGGAATTGAAATGGGCATAGTGATGCAGACATCATGACAACTTCAACTCTTAATCATACCAATGTGGAATTGAAATAGCAAAAGACTCAGTCCTTGAACTCCTTGATGAACTCTTAATCATACCAATGTGGAATTGAAATTAATTGTTCTGTATTTTGTATATCTCTTCCTGGACTCTTAATCATACCAATGTGGAATTGAAATTGATTTCACGAAGTATTCTTATGTGATTGCTACCACTCTTAATCATACCAATGTGGAATTGAAATTAGAACTGGAAGAGACCATGAGCCCTTCCATCTTCTCTTAATCATACCAATGTGGAATTGAAATTGACATCATTTGGCGCTTGAAGCTTGTGGAATGGCTCTTAATCATACCAATGTGGAATTGAAATTCGCATCATCTACCTTCATGGCACCAGAAATGCCGTAACTCTTAATCATACCAATGTGGAATTGAAATCGCATACTTTATTTGATTATTCTGCGCATACTTTCTCTTAATCATACCAATGTGGAATTGAAATAACTGTTAGGCTTGTTTTTAGTGTAAACAATACACTCTTAATCATACCAATGTGGAATTGAAATAGTATTGATAATTTCTTTAACATTGATCGTTCTCATTACTCTTAATCATACCAATGTGGAATTGAAATATTGTGGCGCCCCTCTCTTCTTTGCCAAAGAATAACTCTTAATCATACCAATGTGGAATTGAAATAACTATACAACTTACCGGGGAATTTAAAGTGAAGGCTCTTAATCATACCAATGTGGAATTGAAATATAATCCCCTTTTTGTTCTCGGGGTCTTCTTGTTTTTCTCTTAATCATACCAATGTGGAATTGAAATAACCTATGGATACGCACAAGATCAAAAGCATTGCACTCTTAATCATACCAATGTGGAATTGAAATAGAATTCGATCTCACTGTCGTTCATGCCGCTTTGAGCTCTTAATCATACCAATGTGGAATTGAAATAAAACAGTTCAGAGATAGAAAGATTAGCCATGAGCTCTTAATCATACCAATGTGGAATTGAAATGTGCAATCGAGGCCCGTGTACTTTCGTGGGTTGCTCCTCTTAATCATACCAATGTGGAATTGAAATTTTCTCGTTCGCAGTAAACAAATGCATCGCCAAACTCTTAATCATACCAATGTGGAATTGAAATGAGATAATCTCGGATAGGATGGAAGCGATTCTTCCTCTTAATCATACCAATGTGGAATTGAAATGAATCTTTCTTTCCCCTCTCCTGAAGCCCATACTTCTCTTAATCATACCAATGTGGAATTGAAATGTGAGAAGTAAGGTATCGACCTTGTTCTGGATGTCTCTTAATCATACCAATGTGGAATTGAAATATGTAATCTGCACCCCCAACAAAAGCAGCTTCCGGCTCTTAATCATACCAATGTGGAATTGAAATTGAGGAAGAGTTTGAGGCATCTTCCCCCTCGATCCCCTCTTAATCATACCAATGTGGAATTGAAATATGGACGGAGCTAACCGCAGACCAGGTTACTTATCTCTTAATCATACCAATGTGGAATTGAAATTCTTAATCGATTGGGTGAATGCTGTGTCTGAATACTCTTAATCATACCAATGTGGAATTGAAATTTTGCAATGGTCCCCGGCCTTCTGTACACCTTTGCCTCTTAATCATACCAATGTGGAATTGAAATGATCTCGATTTATGAAGACAGTATCGGCTCGGGGACTCTTAATCATACCAATGTGGAATTGAAATAAGATTCGATCGCATATCTCCAGCATGGCATTCCATCTCTTAATCATACCAATGTGGAATTGAAATAGAATTCGATCTCACTGTCGTTCATGCCGCTTTGACTCTTAATCATACCAATGTGGAATTGAAATACGCTACGTATTCGTCAGGAGTGCATTCCCGGGACAGCTCTTAATCATACCAATGTGGAATTGAAATCCGAGCCTGACGGATATAAGCCGCGCCTGGTTGCTGTCTCTTAATCATACCAATGTGGAATTGAAATTGAACAAGGCCGTGGCCAACGGGGTCACGCTGCTCTCCTCTTAATCATACCAATGTGGAATTGAAATGGCGAAAGATACGATGTCTGAAGACGACGCATCTCTCTTAATCATACCAATGTGGAATTGAAATAAGTATATACCACAGGATGGAGACTTCATCGTGGCTCTTAATCATACCAATGTGGAATTGAAATGTTAAAAGCCTATGGAGCGATAGGCAACGAATTCACTCTTAATCATACCAATGTGGAATTGAAATTCTGCATCTGCTCAACTGGGATTGCGACAACTATCTCTTAATCATACCAATGTGGAATTGAAATTTCGTTCCGTCTATCCCGTCCTCAACTATTTTAGCCCTCTTAATCATACCAATGTGGAATTGAAATAGTTGTTCGGCAAGTTGCTTGCCGTCTGCGTTGATTCTCTTAATCATACCAATGTGGAATTGAAATTTAATAAAACATGCGGTAGCCGGAAAGCCCGGAACTCTTAATCATACCAATGTGGAATTGAAATAATTCTACTCTATTCAAGGTTAGGCTCACGACTGACTCTTAATCATACCAATGTGGAATTGAAATAAAGACAGAGCGCACTACTCGCCACTCTGCCCGACTCTTAATCATACCAATGTGGAATTGAAATTTCCATGTACCGAGCGCATCTTTCAACGCATGGAACTCTTAATCATACCAATGTGGAATTGAAATTAGTTTATATTTGTTCTAATTTGTTTCCCCGTCTCTCTTAATCATACCAATGTGGAATTGAAATAACTGGGCAACAGATCGAAAAAGATGTCAACAATCTCTTAATCATACCAATGTGGAATTGAAATCAATATATTATACGCGTGTACGCGCGCACGCGTGCTCTCTTAATCATACCAATGTGGAATTGAAATTGAGTTCGAAATACATCCAATCGCCATTCCTCTTCTGCTCTTAATCATACCAATGTGGAATTGAAATTATCATTTGTTTTTTAAGATTGTTTTCTTTCCAACTCTTAATCATACCAATGTGGAATTGAAATATGAGATGCTGAACGACATAGAAAAGAGACAAGGCCTCTTAATCATACCAATGTGGAATTGAAATAAAAGAAGATGCACCCGAAATCGTCGACGGGCTTGTCTCTTAATCATACCAATGTGGAATTGAAATAGCTTGGCGGCAGTGATTATACCATCAGCGATGACTCTTAATCATACCAATGTGGAATTGAAATGTCGTCAATTCCATCGTCGTAATTAATCCTACTAAAACTCTTAATCATACCAATGTGGAATTGAAATTGATTGGGTATTGTATAGTAGCATCGCTCCTGATCTCTTAATCATACCAATGTGGAATTGAAATTGATTGGGTATTGTATAGTAGCATCGCTCCTGATCTCTTAATCATACCAATGTGGAATTGAAATTGTATTGATTATCTTTCTTACATCAATTGTTCTCATCTCTTAATCATACCAATGTGGAATTGAAATTGATGTCCAGCGTAGCGAGGGCATTTACAAGGTTGCTCTTAATCATACCAATGTGGAATTGAAATTTCACTACCTGCGCGGATATGTTCCCCGACGTGTCTCTTAATCATACCAATGTGGAATTGAAATTGGGAAGGATAGAACTTCAATAATTGAGCTACCTCTCTTAATCATACCAATGTGGAATTGAAATCCGAAGTGGAGAAACGGCATAGGAAATTCATCGACTCTTAATCATACCAATGTGGAATTGAAATATGGTTCCAGAACGATGGACGGGCTGATAGAGCGTTCTCTTAATCATACCAATGTGGAATTGAAATTTGAATTTCCTGTTTGATTAGATAGCGCAGAAAACCTCTTAATCATACCAATGTGGAATTGAAATTCGGGTCTGCCAGAGAGACTTGGTATTGGTTCATCGCTCTTAATCATACCAATGTGGAATTGAAATACAACATCACAATCAATGTCACCGGCGACGCTAACTCTTAATCATACCAATGTGGAATTGAAATTACGTCTATTACAGGTGTCTAGAGGCTACATCAACTCTTAATCATACCAATGTGGAATTGAAATGCACTTACGCTACTCCAACGATGGCGGCACGACGCTCTTAATCATACCAATGTGGAATTGAAATTCGCTTACGAAGACTTCGACGCCGCCCGCAAGACGCTCTTAATCATACCAATGTGGAATTGAAATCGAATCCAGGTATGGAATGTGGCTCCGGATCCTGCCTCTTAATCATACCAATGTGGAATTGAAATGTGCGGATGCCATGCCGTTGCTATTCACGCTGGAAGCTCTTAATCATACCAATGTGGAATTGAAATTTCTGAGACCTCGCGGTACGTGGACGTCAGGAAGCACTCTTAATCATACCAATGTGGAATTGAAATGCAGGCAAGTTATAATAATGTAGTGATACCATTTCACTCTTAATCATACCAATGTGGAATTGAAATGGAGATCGAGGACGAATATGCCAACAAGGAGCTAGCTCTCTTAATCATACCAATGTGGAATTGAAATGCGAGATAGTTGTAGGCCATGTAGCTTATTTCCACTCTTAATCATACCAATGTGGAATTGAAATCAAGGAGATTCTGGCAGCCCAGCAGGCTGGCGACGCTCTTAATCATACCAATGTGGAATTGAAATCAACGGAGAGTTTACCGTGCTTTTCACCGCCCAGGCTCTTAATCATACCAATGTGGAATTAAAATGCGACCAGCGAGCTTACCGATCCGATACATATTCCGGAGCATACCCACCCAGGTTCGAGGCTTAAATCATAGCCTTACAATCTGAGAGTCCAGTTCTTTTCAGCAGCCACTCGTTCACTCGCAGAAAGAAGAAAACGCGAGTAGAATGGCTCAGGATGCTTACAATATTAAATCATGCAAGAAGTGGTGGCTGGCCGCAAGGCCGTCGACGTCTTCTTTTCCGGAGCAAAGCCGTTCAGTGGGCAAGCCAAACGAGCTGTGCCTCAATGTTTTCCGGAGCATACCCGTTCGCCGTTCTTCTACTATCGGTGTGTACCTTTGTGCCTTTGAACAAAGACACAAAGGCGATATGGCAGGAAAAATCACATCAATGAGCAAAATCAAGCAAGTGCTTATAATGCACACGCAAGGGATGTCCAACAGGGACATTGCCGAAGAGGCAGGTCTCAACAAATTCACGGTCAACGAGTATATGCGGAAAGCTCGTTTGGATCCGCTTGGGATCGAAGCCCTGAATGGAAGGCTAGTTCGGAACGCAGAAAGAGCATTACGACCTGAGGCGTGTCAAGGCCAGGACTAAGATCACGGAAATCCTGTACATCTTCTTCGGAATCCACACGGCGAACGTGGTGCAGCTTGCGGACAGGATAGAGCGACGAGCGAAGCTGGCAGTGGCCTGAAAGACGAAAAATCCGGCCGAAACGACCGGAATGAGATATGAAAGTTGAAAAATGACTGAACGAATGAAGGTGGAAGATAGGATAAGTCGCCAGTCCGTTCAAATAAAAAACATTAAACGACAATCCCTAAGTTAAACCCTTGTCAACTTTAGGCTGGTCCGAAAAAGGGGATGTTCACAACTGCGAAAGTCTGTCTAACCGTTCTCTCAACAATTTACTATACTTTTCTTTTAGCTCGGCACTTAGAAAAGAATTTTGAATGATATCCTCAAACTTAGGCAATAGCTTCATATACTTATTTATCAGTCGTTCTACTATCACATTCTCTATACCCAAGGTAGCCGCTAATTTGGTGAAATCCTCCCTTTGCAGCTTTTTCTTTCGTCCATTCAATGTCAAAGCCAGTTCTTCATCATCTTTTGGATTGATGATAATCGCATTCAGCAAGTCATAAGCCGGTGTCAAGCGTATCTTATCTGCTGCTTCATACAAAGAGAAGTTTTTCAAGTGCATATCGTTGTTCCCGGTCAGCCAAGAGAAAAGTACCAATTCGAAGAAATTGGTAACATCCATTTTAGGCAAAGACGAGTATTTCAAAACCGCCTTGCCGATTCGCTCATAACTGCTCTTGTATTTATGTTCCGTTTGCCTTTCCGTCAGTTGGCACATATCTTCCATCGCTATCTTCTCACCAGTAGGAGTTCTGTCGATTCGGCGAGTAAGATAGCAAAGAGTATTGTCTGCCATCCGCATCAACGTATGGGAAACTACATCAATACGTGCCACTTCCGCAAGGTGCATAGTCAAGTCCTCTACCTCCGGCATCAATTCATATTGCGAGGTCTGCGGCTTACAAATATAACCACCCCAAAGTCCCACAATAGTCAATCGCTTACCACCCTCATGTTCATTCAGATGCAAGGATAATTTCGGCTGAACACCAGTCAAAGAAGTTTGGTCTTGAATGATTTTCAGGGCAAGTTGGTCAAGTTGCTCTGTCGTATAATCAATGATAGGCAACGTTGTTGTTCCGAAAAACTTCTTGATGCAAGCCGGGTGCATATCCTTTTCTCCTTTTAGGAGCGGACGATAGCAATATAAACAGTTACACATGGCTTTCCTCCTTTCTTTCAATCGGAACAACGCTTATTGCTCCGATACAATCCTTGCAACATGTCAGCAATAGAGACATTCGATCGAGAATGCTGATGTCTGTATTCCGCAATGCAACATCCAGCAACCACCCTTCAGGAATCAAACCATCGAAAAATGGGAACAATACAGGACTTGTATATGCTTCCTCCTGCAAAGGCAATGTCAAGCTAACAGCCTTTGCTGTTTCCGAAGACAGATACTCTGGCGAATAGCGGAAATCATATCCTGAATCGTTTTCAGTCAGAATCCCTGCCAATTGGTCTTTGTAAAATATATACGCTTGTCTCATTGATTATCAGTTTTTGAAGTGGCAACCATTTCATAATTAAAGAAGTCAAGAAGATGATTCACCTTGTCAAGGCGCAGTGTTTTCTTTCCTTGTTCAAGGTCACGAACAAAGCGCAACCCTACACCCGACTTCAACGAAAGTTCTTCTTGTGTCAGGTCATACTGCTTTCGCAACATCTTGACAGTAGTAGAGAGATTATTCATAAGCATCCAACTTTATACCTTTCCGGGTACAAAGTTAATACAAATATTCGACATTATACCATAATGGGTATAATTTATTTTTTCATAGACATGATTATATTAGATAGGGTATAATATAGTGTTGAAAAAGATGAAAAAATGCTTGATAATCACTAACTTAGAGTTTACTATAACAACAGTTAGCATGACGATCATCAAGCCCCTTCTTCATCGAAACCATGGAACTTATGCTTACACATACAGGACGACTGAACTTCACCCAGATGGCGAGGTGCAGACGCTCGTGCGAAAGCAGGTTCCGCCAGAACTTCAGGAAAGCCTTCGACTGGTTCTGGTCAGGTTGCGCAGCTGCCATGAAGAAGGGAGGGATGACGTGAGCCTCAGATATCTGTATTCAGGGCCGAAGCCTCACAAGCGTGGAAGGCCCCAGAAGTATGCAGGGCCTATTTGGTTCTGGTGGTGAGGTCCTGATAGTGCTTGTAGCGATCGACGAGGTTGTTGCCCATCTTCATGCCCATCGTGATATAGGTGGCGAAGGCGCCGTCGGAGTATTTGGCGGTCGGGTTGTCGAGGACGAGAGACTCCAGTTCCATGCGCTTATTGTAATCGGAGTAGAGGACGCGGGAGTCGAGCTGCTGGGCCATGGCGTCGTAGTTGCCTTCGGAGAAGGCCTTGACAATCTTGTAGAACTTTATGTCGAAGTCGTCTTTGTCGTTGCCGAGGAGCTTGAGGGTGTTGAGCTGGTCGTTGAGCTGATCCTTGGTGAGATCCTTCTTGCCCAGGGTGTAGAGATAGAGGTTACGTTCGATGGTTTGGACGAGAATCAGATTGACCTTTGCGCTGCCGAGACGGTAGTCGGCTTCGTTCTTGGTACTCATCACTTTGTCGAAGACTTTGTCGGAATCCAGCGAGAAGCGGAGATAGTCCCACATCTGGGTGGAATAGAGATCATAGACGGAAGTGCTGTCTATTATCTCCTCCACGAATGAGGTCATCTTATCTATCATATTCTTGTCTTTCAGGACTTTCATATATGAGATGGCATTGTCGAAGGACTTAGATTCGTCGTATTTTCTTCTGATGGATGTCAACGATGTCGATGGATCGCAGGCGTCCTTGACATTTCCGATGAACTCGTCGGCTTCGCTGCTGCCGAGGAAGCGGTTGATCTCATTGCCGTTCGCATCGAGGATAAGGAAGGTCGGATATGCGCTGACGCCATACTTCTTTGCGAGCTCGGGGCCCTGCCCCTTCTCCATGTCTACCTTGGCGCAGATGAAGTTGGCGTTCATATAGTCGCCGACTTGCTTCATAGGGAAGATGGTCTTGCTCATATATCTGCAGGGACCGCACCAGGAGGTGTAGCAGTCGATGAAGATCTTGTTGGGACCTTTCTTGTTCTTCTGGGCCTTCTGGATAAGGGCTGAGACGGTAGAAGTGGTGTCGAACTTGACGCCGACATTGGTTTGAGCTGACATTCCGAGGGAGAATGCGAGCATTGCAAGGAGCAGTATGGTCTTTTTCATTGGTTTGAATTATTTGTACAATAAGTACAATTTGCCGGGGCTTTACCCTACCGGATTTGGAAATAATTGTCTAGATTTGGGAAACATAACAACTTACGACCATGAAGGAATCTATTGCTACAGCGGTGAAAATCGCGGCCAGGGCCATTCTGTTGATGGTGGCGGCAGGCCTGACGGTGTGCACTGCGACAATGTTAGCGGGGTGCGCGGTGCTGACGGAGTCGCAGCTGAAGGCCGTGAACGCGCTTTCGACCAAGAGCGACACGGTGGCGACGGCGCCGGAGCACATATTCGAATGCCTGGCGGCGGTCAGGGAGGAACGGGGCCTGTATTACGCTGCGTCGCTGACGTCGGCGCAGGCGAAGTTCCGGGAAATGAACGGGTTGGCCGAGGAGAGCATCTCGGATGCGAAAGTGGTGGAGAAGGCATCCTTGTACGCGGATGTGCTGGATTCGTACCTTCGAGCCCTGAGACAGCTGAGTGCGGAGACTAGGTACTCGCAGTATGGAACAAGGATTCGGGGACTGGGGAGCAAGTCGGACTCGCTGATCTCGGCATTGAACAAGACGGAGTGGATAAAGGACGACAGTGGAGATGCCTACAGCATTCCGGAGGGCTACGCGAAGATGGCAGGGAAAGTAACAGGTTATCTGACAGAAGAATATATGAGGCGGAGGCAGGCTAAGTTCGTGAAGGAGTACGTAACCTCGGGCGACACGCTGGTCGGGAAGTGCTGCGATGCGCTTTCTGATCTGCTGAAGAAGAAGGAATGCAGGGAACTGTACGAGAATGAGGTGGAAGGGCTGAAGGAGAACTATCTGGCCTACCTGCAGAGAATGGAACGGCTCGGCGGAGCGCCAGGCATTGAAGAGGACAGGAACTACCTGGTGCTTAGCAGGAAGCTTGACAATGCAAAGCTCACCTCAGAAAAGTGCTCCGGCGCCCTTAAGAGCCTGAAGAGGGCGCACCACAAGCTGGTCGTGACATTGGCGGAAAGGAAGGACCTGAAGGAGCATATAGCCGAGTTCGAGGAACTCAACACCTATGCGGAGCAGGTGGCTGAACTGGTGAAGAAACTCGAAAAAACCGATAAAGACTAAGACTATGACACCGGAAGAAGAACAAATGACATTGGCGGACATCAGGAAGTCCATCGCCGATGTGGACGCCAAAAGGGCGATGAAAAGGCTGACTGAAGAGCAGCGCGAGGCATTGGAAATGACGGCGGTAGGGCTCAGGGAAGCAGAAAGGATAGCCATCGCGAAGAAACAGAAGAAGGCGCTGGCGGAGATGGAGGACCTGACCGCGGACGTGAACAAGCTATCAAAGGAGATCCGGGAGCGGATGAAGAAAATGAACGCGTTCCCGAAGGGAGTCGTGAAGGTCGAGGCGGTACTGTCGGCGGCGGTGAAGCTGCTGATAGCGGCGGCAAGGTGGTAGAGGCCTCACTATGGAAGGTCGACCCTCTTTATCCGCCGCCTGAGGTCGGACTTGATGATCAGAGGTACGTCTTCCACATCCACGTTGCTGGTATCGAGGCCGAATGCTCCTGGAACGCTCGTTTCGAGGATTGACAATGTACCATACGCGTTCATTATGAACTTGTCGCGCAGGGTGAAGGTGTTTTCGTGAGAGGCGACGCGGTGTATGACTACGAACTTGAAGTCGCCGTTTACATTGTTTTCGCGGAGGGAAGGATAGCAGCTTGAAATGTCGAACTCTCCTGCAGCGACCAAGTCGTCGATGATTTGCCTGAAGTAGACATTGATGCGCGGCTGGACGCGAAATCCCAATTTAAGATTGATGCGGTATAGAGTGTTCGGTATGAGTTGGCAGCAGTCGTACTCGAGCATCGATGGCTCGTCGTGGTAGTCGACATGAAGGATGAAATAGTGCCGTGCACGCTTGGGGGACTTGTTGATGATGGAGTAGAGGATCTTGGACTCGATCTCGTCCCTGTCGTTCGCCTTGCTGAGATAGATGAGGTTGGTGGCGCACGGAGGGATGGTCTCATCTTCCTTGATGGCAGTGATCAACTTATAATATGGTTCGATCTTGACGAACCGCATCTGGCGGTTGCGTATCTTGCGGGCGTTGTACCAGATGTACATCACAGTGCTTATGAGGCCCGCGATGAGGATGGTCACCCATCCGCCGTGGGAGAACTTGAACATATTGCTGACCAGGAACATGGACTCGATGGTGAGGAACACTGTCTCAAAGAGGGCCACCCATACCCAGTGGACTTTATTGAAATGGAGGTAGAAGCCGAGAAGCACTGTCGTCATCAGCATCGTTATCGTGATGGAGAGGCCGTAGGCTGCCTCCATCCTTGATGAAGTCTGGAAGAAGAGGATTACCAGGACGCACATCAGGAACAGGGTGTAGTTGACGAACGGAATGAAGATCTGTCCCTTGATGTCGGTTGGATACTTGATTCTCTGGCGGGGCCAGAAGTTGAGGTTCATAGCCTCATTGAAGATGGTGAAGGATCCGCTTATCAGCGCCTGGCTGGCAATGACGGCGGCTATGGTAGCCATGACGACGCCGAAGACAAGGAAGTCGCGAGGCATTATGGCATAGAAGGGATTGACGCCCGGCTGGATCTCTGAGGCGTGCCTGATGGTCCAGGCACCTTGTCCAAGGTAGTTCAGGATCAGCATCGTCTTGACGAAGATCCAGCTGATGCGGATGTTCTTGACGCCACAGTGACCGAGGTCGGAATAGAGCGCTTCGGCTCCGGTAGTGCAGAGAAATACGGCCCCGAGGATAAGGAACCATTCAGGATTCGTCGTCAGAAGATGGATGGCATAATATGGATTGAATGCATTGAGGATTGGAACGAAGTCGCCGATGCGCATGGCACCGAACGCGCCGATCATGGCGAACCAGAAAAACATCATCGGCCCGAATGACTTGCCGATGGCATTTGTCCCGAACTGCTGGATGAAGAAGAGAACCGTCACGATGATGAGGGCGATAGGCACGACAGGGATGTTCGGCTGGATGCCCTGCAGTCCCTCCACAGCAGAAACGACTGTTATGGAAGGAGTAATAACTCCGTCTGCAATCAATGTTCCTGCCCCGATGATGGCTAGGATGTAGAGGAACTTCAGCTTCTTGTGCTTACGAAGCAATGCATAGAGCGCAAGTATGCCCCCCTCCCCTTTGTTGTCTGCCCTCAGCGCGATGAGGACGTATTTGACCGTGGTCTGCAGAGTCAGCGTCCAGATGATGCAGGAGACTGCACCTATGATGTAGTTGATGTCGATGGCAGGGACTGCCCCGACGATCGCTTTCATCACATAGAGTGGAGACGTCCCGATGTCTCCGTAGACGATACCCAGCGTGACGATAAGCCCCACAAGACTTAATTTATTGACAGTACGCTTATTAGCAGCGTTTAAAGTGTCCATATCCGCCAAAATTGACCTGCGAATATAATAAATTTGCAATATGCCGGTAAAAATGTTGAAGCCCGCCTGACTTTGAGTTGTCAGACAGGCTCCTCCAAATGATCAAGAACGCAATCTGCTCTATTGATATTCTATTATGACCATATCCCAATATTTGAGAGACGGAAGAGTGAACGTAACACTTGAAGCACTCTGATTGAAAGCAATGCGCTTTGGCACTCCCCCATCGATGTCAGGCGAAGCCATCCAGACGGCAGAAACCTTCTTCAACGTCTTGAACTTCAACGAGGGGAATTCAAGGAGAGCTGGTTCGGGCATAGTGGCATTACGGTCGCGCCAGCTAAGCAAGTCAGCCTTTGCAAGATTTATCAGGTGAAGTATCTGCACGTTGTCCTTTTGAGTCGCGAGGACGCATACATTCCCCGATGAAGGGGGCCAGTTTGCCAAAGCCATCTTTCCATTGAGACAAGACACGTCGATTGCAGATTCGTCGGAAAAAGAAGTTCCATCACGGAGAAGATTCTGATATGCAGTGATAAAGTCATAGTACTTGACGATCTTCGTCTGAAGTCCAGCGTCCATCTTCAGGTTCGCATTCGGAAAATACTCCTTCCCCAGCATGTGGTCGCCAAGTTCGAGATGGTCTCCGCCGAGGGCGAACATCACGGCATCGGTCAACAACACTCCGGGCGTATTGAAATAGCCCTTTGAGTCCGCTTTGTCATAATCCATATACGCAGCAAAGACCGTCTTGAGATTACCATCGCAAAAACCGCTGTTCCTGACGATTATATCTTTCAGGTCCGAGAAATCGGAATCTTCATCCCATACTTCATTATAAAGGAAATCCACCTTGCCGGTCTCAGCGATCTCCTTATCTCCGAAACGGCTGACCGAATTCATCACAAGACGCTTTGCAGGCTGGCGCGACTTCATCGTCCGAATGAAGGAAGCAAAACCGGAAGGAAGGTCTGCATTGCGTCCGTCGTATGAATAGACCGTCCCCCTGCTTCCCAGCTGGTCAATCTGGAACCCGTCGAAATCGAAGACTGAATAGACATCGTCTACACGGTCGGCGAAATAATCCTGCCATCCTTTCAATGACGGATCAACGATGTAGATGTCACTCTTGAACATCGGCTTGGGCAGGGAAAGCACATTCCTTGAAGAATGGTTCCTGTCATTGAAAAGATACCATTCATCTTTTACGCCATCTTCAGCGGCATCGCTGAGGGCTCCGAAACAAAGGTCATAGAAAGTGACTTTGATTCCATACTTGTGAAGACTGGATATATATGAATCTATCGTGGTTTTGGATGTGTTGCGGTTTGCGATGTCGGTCCAGGTCTCTGAAGGATTTGCAACTGTGCCTGCAAGAGGCCTATGATGTTTCCAGTGCCAGTCTTGGAATTGGACGCCATTAAGGTGGTATCGGTTGATCCGTGCTGCCACCTTGGCGATATCGGCGTCAGACACAGTGTCGAATGAAGCCAGGAAGCCATATCGAGGGAACTTGCCCCAATCGCTCGAGACATCCACGCCAATGGTGCCAAGTATTGTTTCTGTGCTGCCGGACTTAGTCAGGACTTGAACAAGATAGCCCTGAAAGTCGACTGAGGGAGATACCCAAGTCCAACTTTTTGCAGACAGCGGAGTTTCGCTGATAGTTTTGGCAAGATGCGAATACCTCACATAAGCCGATGAAGGAAGGGCGTCTGACGTGAACGTAACGGTATCGCCAGGATGATAACAGGACTTGTCGGTGCTGAGACTTACTGATACAACGGCCGCAGAATCTTTCGAACCGCCGCCATTGTCCGGGACCATGTTGTGCGAGCATGACCCCGAACCTAACAGCAGCACGACAAGGGCCACAGAAAAAGCTGTCATTCCCCTATGCATTAGTTTTTCCTGACCGTCATCCTTTCGGTGAGCTGGTTGAGCTCGATGGTATATTTGCCGGCATACTTTACGTTCCACTTGCGGTCTATGTCTCCGTTGCTGGCAATATGCTTGTCCACAAAGGTAATGACTTCAGTGCCTTCGGCAAATTCTTTTTCTCCTTCCGATGCCATGAACCAGGCTCCGCCCCAGTCACTTTGCTTGTCGCAGGAGAACTTGAGATCGCCCTTGACAAGGTTGCCTGTCCAGGTAAAGTTGTATGCGTCGACAACCACCATCGGTGTCGCATTGCCGATGTCCCAGCCGTTCGGAGTGGCATCGCCTACCAGATACATTCCCTCGTACGGAACGAACACGCCCATCTGCAGGTTCTCGGAACCAGGAGTGATGTCAAGCGCCATCTTGTAAGGCTTGCCGCATTCATCTTCAGGGATTGACCACTTGTTGTCGCCGGTATCGTCGTTCATGGCTTCAGTCCATGTATATGGAGCGGAAGCCTGCGTCGGATGGTACATGTTGTTACACTCGCCGCTCTTGGTCCCGAACTTGAACTCCCCGCCACCGTTCCAGTCGAGTACCCTTCCCATTCTGAAAATGAACGGATTGGTAGGGTCCTTCGTCATCTCCTCGAAATTCCAGTCGGTGAATGATCCAACGAAATATATCATATCGTAAGGCGGTTCGCTGCCTTTCGTCACCGTAACCAGAAGGTGCAGCAAGTCGGCAGCTATCGTGTATGATCCTGCCTCGGTGATCGTGAATTGTTCGTCAGGATCATCGGGCGAATTCCTGAAGACAAGCGAATATGCAGACCCGGAGGCATTCCAGTTATAGGAAGGGACGAAACTTCCAAGCGTGGTTATGAACTTATAGCCGCCTTTGGACATCTTCCCGGTCCATGTGAACTGTCCATCCTTGATTCTCTTCATCTCTGTGGCGTTGTCGGCGCTCCATCCGTTCGGCGTCGCATCGCCGATCAGGTAGAGGGTGGTCGTCACAGGTTCGAACGGGATGACGGAAATGGCAGTGTCGGCATTCTGGTCCGCCACCGACCCGTCGGCCACGTCCGCAATGATCCTGACATCAACCTTAGATTCAACCCCTGGCATAAGTCCAAGCTCTTCGCGAAGGATGTCGTTGAATTCAGCCTGTGTATATTTCAAGGAATATACTCCCTGCCCTATCGGAATCAGATATGCATTTCCGAATGAAGTGCCTGACTTGGCCAATGCAAGGCTATAGCTTATTGAGGAGCCTGTGCCCTTGTTCGTGCCTGATGTCCAAGCGAATGACGCTCCATCAGATGTTCCATCCAGCTCAGACAGGTTCTCAATGCAACTCGCGGTGATGGCAAGAGCCGTCTCTCCTTTATCGAGTTCCCGCAAGTCCTTCGAGCAGCCTGCAAATGTCATTGCCGTTGCAAGTATGATTATAATTGATAATGACTTTTTCATTGCTTTGGTATTCTAAATGTTAATAGCCAGGATTCTGGGCCATTGCGGCGTTGCTGTCCATCTCGGTCTGAGGGATAGGAAGCAACAGCCTGTTATAATTCACATTGGTCTTGCCGATGGACTTGAGGAAACTGATGGCATATTCTCCGCTCGTTCCGATTCTCACCAGATCGAACCAGCGCTGTCCCTCGAAAGCTAGTTCCATTCTCCTCTCGTGAATAATGATCTCGCGCAGTTGTGACTGGGTCTTGCCGGAAATGCCTGCCAATCCGGCGCGTTTCCTGACCACATTCAACGGAATGCAGGCAGCTTCTGTCGAGCCCATCTCATTCAGAGCCTCAGCCTTCATCAACAGCACGTCAGCATAACGGTAGACGACGAAATCACTGCTGCTAGTATTATACTCGGGAGAATCAGCCTTTGAGACCAAGAATTTGCGCACGTTATAGCCGCTCATTGAGAATGACGGATCGTATTTTATGCCGTCGAAATCCGGACATCCTTCATAAAAAACGGTAATATCCTTTCTCAGGTCGCCTGGCTCATATTGGCTGATGAATTCTTGTGTAGGTTGATTCCAGCCATAGGCGCCGGCTACCATTCCGGAATTGCGCGGTCCCATGAATGTACTAAGCCAAGACGATTGGCTTTCCGAATCCCAGAAATTGTATTGGGTGCTCCCTGAATATCCTACCTGAAAGATCGCTTCCTTGCTGCTCTTGGCCTTGATTCCGAAATTGGAAGAATAGTCATATTTGCTCAAGTCGTATCCGAGGGATGCAACCTGGTCGCACAGGTCGGTCACTTTCTGATAGTATGAATTATCTTTCGGAGCGAGCACCAGATAAGCCTTTGCCAATTGAGTCAATGCCGCATCCTTGCTGGCACGGCCGATATTTGAACCAGAATATGTGCTCTTGGCTGGAAGCAGGTCGATTGCCTTCATGCAGTCCGAAATGATCTGGGAGTATGTCTCATCAAGGGTATTGCGAGCGATGTTCGTCGACTCACTTGCATTGTGAGGTGCTGTCAATACAGGGACGCCTCCGAAAAGCTGAGCCAGAATGAAGTAATAGTGTGCACGCAGGAAATAGGCCTCGCCCATGCATCTGTCCTTGAGAGACTGATTGATGTTTGCTGCAGCCACGTCCTGGAGGACGATGTTGCAACGGTTTATGCCAATCCAAGGACTGCGCCATACATAGAGGGCATAGCCGTTGTCGGAAGTTGCAACGAAGTTGGCAGCTTGTACCGTCTCTATGCCATCCGTACCGCCGCCTGCTCCGACATTGCTGTTGCCGGCAATAATGTCAAGGGACCACATTCTCATATTGTACAAGTTCGATGACTGAAGAGGCTTATAGCAGGCGTTCGTCAACGCTTCTGCGACCTCATCAGTGACTGTCGCCCCGGTGCTCACCGCATCAAAAGGATACTTGTCAAGGTACCCGCTGCATGAAGCGAACGTCATGCACGCAAGTATTATCGTGATAATATTAAGCTTTTTCATTATCTGTTCTCTTTAGAAGTTAAAGTTAATGCCTAGGCTGAGTGTCCTTGAAATCGGGTATCTGCTGCAGTCAATGCCGTTGATGGCGACCTCAGGGTCGAATCCGGTGTAGCGGGTCAGCGTAAAGAGATTTTCAGCCGAGAGGCTGATGCGAATGGAATTGAAGTCGATCTTCTTCATAAGCGAGGCAGGAAAAGTATAGCCGAGAGTAAGGTTCTTGAGACGCAGATAGGATCCGTCCTCTATGAACCTGTCGGAAGCGCGGCAATTCTGATTGGGGTCGGCGTAGATCGCTCTTGGAACGGTGTTGCCGGTTCCCTCGCCATTCCAGCGATCCAGGACAGCAACGACCTGGTTGTCAGCTGACGACATCCCTGCTGATACTATATCGTTGACATTGTATATTTGATTCCCTTGTACTCCTTGCAGGAAGACATTCAGATCGAACCCTTTCCACGAAAGACTGTTGTTTATGGAAAAAATCCAATCAGGATTGGGATCGCCTATAATAGTACGGTCGTTGCCATCAATGACTCCATTGTTGTCGAGGTCACGGAATCGGATGTCGCCTGCAGCCGTGCCGCCGCTCACTTGAAGGGCATGTGCGGAAACTTCAGATGCATTCTGGAATATGCCGTCGGTCACATAGCCGTAAAATGCATTGACGGGCCATCCATTTTTCTGTATGGTGAGATAAGAGTTGTTGTACTGGTTAAGATAAAGCGGGGTGTCGCTGTTCAGGTCGACGATACGGTTTCGATTGTACGTAACGTTGACAGTCGTTTCCCAATTGAATTCTCCGCGGAAATTGACCGTGGCAAGCGTGAGTTCAACGCCACGGTTAGTGACCTTTCCGGCATTGGTGTAGGTCGTAGAGATATCCTCATATCCCGATGTGATCGGGATTGCTGCCTTGACCAGCATCTGTTCCGTATTCTTGATGTATGCATCGGCAGAAAGGCTGACGCGATAATTGAACAGAGAGATGTCGAACCCTATGTTCGACTGGTGGACTTCCTCCCAATGTATGTTTGCATTAGGCATCGTGACCGATGAAAGTGCATTCAGCGTATAACCGTTGAATGAATACACGCCGGTATTGTATGTCGAAGCAAATGTGTAGTTGCCGATTTCTTGATTTCCTGTCACTCCGTATCCTGCGCGAAGTTTCAGGTCGTCAATGGATCCGGAACGGAACCAAGGCTCTTTTGAAAGCCTCCATGCAGCTGAAAATGAAGGAAATGTGCCGTACTTGTGATTTGTTCCGAATCGCGAAGATCCGTCGCGGCGGATAGTTGCAGTAAATAGATAGCGGTCGGCGTATGAATAATTGAGACGGGCCATAAGGGAAAGGATTGCCCACTCGCTCTTGTTCCCGTCAGAGCTCTTGATGGTCGATCCATTGCTGAGCTGGCTTACACTGTCGAAAAGGAAACCGCTCTTTGAAGTGCTTATAAAATCATATATGTTGTTCTGGGCACTTGTTCCGGCCATAAGGTCAAGATGGTGCTTCCCACAGTCCTTGTTGAAAGTAAAATAGTTGTCCCAAAGATACGTGAATGACTTGTTTGAGGCTTCATAGCGTGAAGATTCCGCAATCGCTATTGGCTTCCAGTCATACGCAGGAGTGAAATTGTCGTAGAACCACCACTTTGCATCATATCCGAAAGTGCTCTTGAACTTCAATGAAGGGAGAATGGTAAAATCGGCTGAGATGTTTGCCAGCAAGTCGTATCCTTTGGTGTTGTTGGAGTTCACCGTCGCCTCGCCTACCGGGTTTCGTACGTCTCCGTACCAATACGAATTGCCTTCCGGGCCGCTCCACTCGCCATCGGAGTCCTTGACGCTTTGCGTCGGCAAGGCAAACATCGCATTGGCGATGCTGTAAGATCCGCTGTCCTTGTTGTCTGCGCTAAAATGCATGTTGCTGCTTACCTTGAGCCACGGCTTGACATTGTAATCGTTGTTGCTCTGGAGGTTGATCCTGCGATAGGAAGTATTGACGACAATTCCGGAAAGGTCATAGAAGCCGCCTGAGAGATAGTAATCCTTCTTCCCGTCTCCTCCTGAGATGCTCACGGAATAGTTTTGGCTATAACCGGGCCTGAGCATTTCTGAAAGCCAGTCCGTGCCTGCGCCTATGGATGAAGGAGCGCTCCAATCGGGGTTTGCCGATATCCCTGCCGCCGTCAGCATTTCATTGCTGTATGCAGCATATTGCGAGGCATTCAATAATTTCGGAACACTGGTTGCATTCTGGACGCCATGCTCAGCATTGACAATGATGCGGTCGTTTCCTTCCGAGCCTTTCTTTGTGGTGACCAGTACCACTCCATTCGCTCCCCGAGAACCATATATAGCAGTCGCTGAAGCGTCCTTCAGTACGTCCACCCGCTCCACATCGCTCATATTCAAGGATGAAAGCCCCAAATCAGTTGGGACCCCGTCAATTACTACGAGAGGGTTGCTGTTGTTGATCGTTCCAATGCCGCGAATCTTTATGACGACATCGCCGCCCGGAGTGCCGTTGTCAGTAATCTGCACGCCCGACACCTTGCCCTGAAGGGCTTGGCCGAGGTTCTGCACCGGTGTCCCTCGGAAATCCCTGGCGCCAATAGATCCTATGGCCCCTGTAAGGTCACGCTTGCGCGCAGTGCCGTATCCTATGACAACTACCTCATTGAGCACCTTTGAATCCTCGCTCAGCGTAATGTCGATGCTGTTCCTTCCATCGACTTTGACAGTTTCCGCCAGGTAACCGATATAAGAGAAGATTAGTGTAGCGTCTGCATTCACCTTGATGGTGTATGAGCCGTCCAGATTAGTTACAGTGCCGTTTTGAGTTCCTTGTTCTACGACACCGGCACTTATCAGCGCCTCGCCTTTCGCATCCTTAACGACGCCGGACACCGTAATGGTCTGGGCTGAAAGGACAGAAGTCAGAAGCAGGAAGGCAGAAAACAGGGACAGCCTTCCGATGATAGATAGTGGTTTCATTGACATCATTGATATGTATTTGTTTTGGTTTATTCGGTAAAAAAGTGGTTTCGCTCATTTTCTGAAATCAAAAATATCCTATATGGATTCAATTTCAAACCGCCATTAGTTAAATAGTAGTGAATCGTAAAAACAAGAAAGTGAATTTCAAGAAGATAGGCAAATACTTGCCACGAAAAAAGTAGATTGCCTAGTGGGTCTCGGTCCCGATATCCATTACCTTTTCCTCAATTCGAGCCCTCTCTCCCAAAGCTGAATTACGCACCTTGACGCGATAGTTGTAAATGGTAGTCACAGAACATCTGAGGAACTGCGCTATCTTTTCGCTGTCAGTGACTCCCAAACGGATGAGAGCGAAAACGCGAAGTTCAGTGTTTAGCTTGCCGTCCACCTTTGGACAAATCTTCCCTTCATCATTCAAAAGGGCGTTGAAATCCTTGACAAAGGTTGGGAACAATTTCAGGAAAGTCTCGTCAAAGATGTCGTAGAACTCCTTTAGCTCATTTTCCATGAACTGAGTCGAACGCAATGCAGTGAAAAGGGCTCCGGCATTCTCGTAGGTTCCGATCTTGATCAAGGAAGCGCGATACCTGTTTATCTTATCGACATAGATGGAAGAAAGGTCTAGATAATGCTGTATTATCTCTGCCTTTATCAGATTTGCGTCAGTAAGCGAGCGATTTGAATCCAGGAGCGACTCGTTGGCATTTTTCAGATTTTCGGAATATGCCTGAAGTTCCTTCCTTGCCTTTGCAAGCTTTCTGATCTGCAGGAAAACCACTATCAACGCAGCAAGCAGAGCCAGGGCAAGCATACCTTCGATTATCATAGCCGTAGTGCGCTGGCGGTTGCGTCTCTCAAGTTCCTTCTGGTAGGCATTGTCCACAATCGGGAAAATATGGGAAATCTCGATGGTCCTGAGTCTGGCATTGCAATAAGCTGCATCTTCCATCGAACATTTCATGTAATCGTATGCACGCTTTAGGTCGCCTTCCTGATAGAGCATCATCGACAAGTCTAGCAGGGCGCTGTATTCCTTTGAAGCCTGCTTCAAGTCCGACAATGCCGACTGAGCCAGATAATATTCGGCGTTTGCAGTATCGCCAAGGTTCCGATATGCTGTCGCCAATGTATAAGCAAGTGTACGTACGGCATCTTCGGAATTCTTGTTCTGGTCGAGGCACCTGTTAAGCAGTTCCTTTGCTTCCAGACTCTTGCCGGAACTGTTTAGGCCATCGGACTGGATCAGCGTATAAAGATATGTCCCTGGAGTGTTGACGGAAAGCAGCGAATCACGATAGATGTCGCGCAGATGCATATACTTCGCCTTGTCATAAGATGATATGCTGTAATCGCTCATCAAGCCATAGATGGTTCTGTAAAGATGGTAATAATAAGGGATATAAGTCTTTCCCAGCGATTCCGCCCGGACGGCAGACAGGCTTTCGATGGCCTCCTTGTACATTCCAGTAGTGCCGTAGACTTCTGCCATGTTCATGCGTGAATCGGCCAGATAATCGCTGTCGCCGAGTCTCCTGGCAATTCCAAATTTCTTCGTGGCATAAAGATATGACGAATCCATATTGAATGCGCGATATTCGTCGAATATCTTGGCAAGGAGCTTATATGTCTGTTCGTCGCTCTCTGCCAAGGGAAGCATCGACTTGAGTTTGTCTATCCTTTCAAGTTTGGCATCAGTATACTTCTGCTTGCGTATGACAACTGTGTCCAATGTCAGAAGCAGCTTCGAGCAGTCTCTTCCCGCCGCAAATGAAGTGCAGCAGGCCGAGAGCGACACAAGAATTGCCAAAGTAGCCTTTTTGAAAGATATATTCACCTTATGGACAAAGATTCAAAGGCGAATATAATGATTTTTTCAGTTCATCAGAATGGACAGAAACAACGAATGTTTTTGTCAGATAATCATTGTATGCAAAATGCCGAATATAAGGGAACTGACTTGATACCGTCCTCGAATCCGAAATTTCTTGCCGATATGCGGATGCTTTTTTCAGGTTTGAAAGTTTCATTGAAAACGCTCAAGCTGCGCGATTTTGTCCTTTCGCTTTTCTTAACCTCTACAGGCATTATTTTACCGCCAATATCAATGACAAAATCAATTTCTGCCTTTCCTTCGCTTGTCCAATAATATAACTTATGTCCGGAAGCCTTTAAGGCAGTCGCGACATAATTCTCGATGACTCCGCCCATAAAGGTGTTGTCCACTGAGAGATCGCTCAAGAATAAGAACACATTGAATCCCGACTTCCAAAGCAAAAGCCCCGTATCAGATGCATATACCTTAAAGCTGTCGTTATCGGCGTAAGCAGACAACGGTTCCTGGATAGACTTCAACAAAGTGCACTTCAGTCCAATTCCAGCATATTGCAACCATTCAATAGATTCCTCAAAAAATGTCGAAGTACTGCCCTTCTTGACAACCTTGTATTGGAATTTTCTATTTTCCTTGGCAAGTTGGGCAGGCAGTGAGTCATAACAGGCCCTAATGCGAACCACCTTATAATCTTCCGGATACTTTGACATATCTGCTATATACTGACTGCATATCAGCCTCTGCATATTCTGCACCGCAATGAAACTCCCGGTTTCTATGTATATCTTTACTACCTCGGGCATTCCACCTATGACAAGATATTTCTGAAAGGACTTCAACGCCATTTCGTGATATGCATTATCGAGTTTCTCATCATTCTCGTAATGCTCTCGGGCCATATCCGAGAGTGCCTTCTGGCCTATTGCCCAAAAGAATTCTTCCATATCCATAGGATACAGCTCGAGTTCATCAACCTTTCCAACTGGATATGAAGATCCGTTACGATTTAAGGCAACACCAAGAAGACTTCCTGCCGATACGATATGATACTGGGGTGCATTGTCACAAAATTCCTTCAAGGCCAGCAGTGCACGCGGACAACTCTGTATCTCATCAAGAATGATCAAGGTCGTGCCTGGATTGATTTTCTCTTCAGTAGCCAATTCAAGCATGGGTATTATTCTGCCAGATAATAAATCTCCATCAAAGATTGACGAAACCGTGACATTCTTTTCCAGATCGACATATACACAGTTTTCATAATATCTCTTGGCGAATAATTCTTGAAGCAAATATGACTTCCCAACTTGTCTTGCGCCTCGAAGAATTAACGGTTTCCTGTCAGGTGAATTCTTCCATTCAACCAATTTGTTTAACAGCTTCCTTTCCATATCTTTATTGTTGACACCTCAAAGTTACAAATAAGTTCGTAAAAATTGCAACAACAACAACTTTTCCGAACTTAAAAATAAAAGAAGTGTCTTAAATCAAGCTTGCGATTATTCGCGGCTCAGGATGAGCATAGAGGCGACGGCGGTGCCGATGCCGACGATCTGGATTACAGGAGGGACGGTACGGTAGATGATGAGCGAGATGATGACCGTCAGGACGGGAGCGCAGGCGTTGGCCAGAGGCGAGACGACCATTGCCTTGCCGTAGCGGGTGGCGTAGACCAGATAGAGCGCGCCGATGGCGTTAAGGATCTGGATGATGAAGGTGAGATACGGGCCAGTGAATCCCCAGTTGATGGGCCTGCTGACATCGGTCATAAGGAGCGCGACAGGAATCAGGACGACGCCGGTGATGGCCATATAGACGAAAATGCTCTCAGCGTCAGGGGTATAGTTGTTGGCAACTTTCATTATGAAAGACTGGACGCCCCATGCGATGAAGACGAGGATTGCGATGATGAGCCAGCCATAGCCATGGACTGCATGGCCGTTGCCCCCACCCTGGTATGCAAAGCAGAACAATGTAACGACCGCCAGTGCGATTCCGGCCCAGCTCCAGCCTTTCACCTTCTCCTTCAAGAAGATGACGCTGAGCAGGATCGTGACTATTGGAGAAAGGGATACGATAGGGAAAATGATATATGCAGGGCCCTGCTTGAGAGCCTGGAAGAGAATCAGCTGCCCTCCTGCCCCGAGGAAGCCTGTGGCAAGGCCGAGCCAAACGGTCTTCTTGCGCACATCCAGCTTCCAGCCAATGTTTTTCAATGCCACGAGCGCACACGGCACCATGCTTATCGCCCAGACGACATAGACCATCGTGCTCGGGAAATTGAACTGCTTGACAGGGATTTCAGAGAACGCGCCCCAGATGCCCCACGTTACAGTGGTTACTAGGGCGTACAACAACCAATTATTCTTCTTTGCCATATATTATTGATTATCTGCAATTACCAGTTTGATGCCAGCTCTCTCGATGCGTTCGCTGCTTTCAGCGGAGATGCCGCTGTCGGTTATTATGCAGTTTACCTTGTCCATTCCTGCGATATAGGCGAAACTGCGCTTTTCGAGCTTGCTTGAGTCGAACACGGCTATGACCTCCCTGGCACATTCGATCATCGCACGGTTAAGGCTCGCCTCTTCGGCGTTCGGAGTGGTGAAGCCCTTGTCGATGTTGAAGCTGTCGACGCCGAGGAATAGCTTGTCGACATAATAGTTCTTCAAGGTGGATTCAGCTGTCATTCCGACAGTCGAGAGAGAGACTGAACGCATATAGCCGCCTAGGACTATCACAGAGAACTTGTCGTAGCGCGCAAGCTCTTCGGCGACGTTGATGCCGTTGGTTATGATGGTAAGGTTGGTGAACTTGTCTAGGTTCCTGGCTATTTCAAGGGTCGTGGTGCCGGAATCGAGGATGATGGTCTCGCCATCCTGGATGAAATCGGATGCCACAGCGCCGATGATGCGCTTCTCTTCTGCGTGGGATTGCTGTTTCTTGCCGATTGAAAGGTCGTCATATTCGCTTGATGCATTGACGTTCACTGCCCCTCCCTTGACACGCAGCAGAAGCTGCTTCTCTTCAAGGTATTGAAGGTCGTTGCGGATGGAAACTTCAGAAACCTCGAAGAACTCCGCCATGTCGGTGACCATGATTTTCTTTTGGCCGCGAAGCATTTCCAGCATCTTGTTGCGTCTTTCCTTGGATGAATATTTGTGCTTCATAACTATTGGTTGAATTAAAGTTCGATTCTTTCTACAAAAATAAAAGATAAACTTGTGAAAACAAAAACTTTTCTTTCATTAAGTAAAAATAGTTGACTTTCTGCAAATATTTTTTCTTTTTGCAACCTTTATCAACACAAATGTAAACTATTTTTAACATAATTTAACATTTTTCGCAAAATATTTTGCAAAACACAAAAATATACTTTACTTTCGTTGCGATTATTTAACGCAATAAAAGTATTCAATACCTATGAATATCGAATGTAAAGAGCCCGTCAAAGGCTTCCACACGAAGAAAGAGATTCTTCAACAGCCCCGGATGTGGCGCGAGACCTATGACAAAGTGGCCTCCAAAATCAATGAATTCAAAGAATTCCTGACAAGGCACGGCATAGACAAATCCTCAGAAGTCATCTTCTGCGGAGCGGGCTCATCAGAATTCGTCGCAGACGCCGTTGCCTGCCTTTTCATCGCAGACGGCTTTACGAGCGCCCGCAGCGTCGCCACCACCGACCTCGTCACCGACCCTGAATTCTATGTACACAAGGACGATACGGTGGTAGCATTCTCCTTCGCACGCTCTGGCAACAGTCCAGAAAGCTCCGGAGCATACGAAATGCTGAACCACTACTGCAAGAAAGCATACCATATTATCATAACCTGCAACGGCAAGGGCGACATGCTTCGCGACATGGATCCGGAGCGCGACTTCTGCTTTGTCCTCCCCGACCCCACAGACGACGTCAGTCTGGTAATGACCAGCAGCTTCAGCTCGATGGCCATGGCTGCCACGATGCTCCGCAACCCTGGGGATCTCGCTTCGCAAAAGGAAAAAGTCTACGAGGCGGCAAAGTTCGCAGACAACTTCTTCACTCCTGCCGCGATCGATGCGGTAGCCGAGATAGCGAAGCGCAATGCAAAGCGCGCCGTAGTCCTCGGAGGCGGTCCTCTCAAGGGAATTGCGCGCGAATGCCACCTGAAGATGCAGGAAATGACCGATGGCGCCATCATGAGCGCATACGACTCATTCATGGGCCTGCGCCACGGTCCCAAGGCAGTCATCAAGGAGGATACCGCCGTGGTCTATCTTCTCTCCGACGACGGCTATTCCCGCCAGTATGAATTGGACCTGATGCGCCAGGTCAATGCCGAGCACAAGCCCATTGCACAGATTGCAGTCTCAAAGCAGCCCATCAATGATCCCGACATCAAGCTGGACCTTCAGGTCAACTGCCCTGAATGCAGTCCTTTCTCTAAAAACCCTTACACCTACACTGCATACGTGATAATCGGCCAGCTTCTCGGCTATTTCTTCTCGCTCGAGCACGGCCTTAACCCCGACAGCCCTTCAGTAAGCGGTGTGATACACAGAGTAGTAGATGGAGTAAAAATCTATAAACCGGTCAAATAGCATGGAACAGGAAACAAAGCTTGGGAAAATTCTCAATTCAATTAAGGAACTCAATGCAAAGGGATACAAGCCGGTGACGCTTTTTGCCGCCTGCCCGAACTCCCCAGCAGTAATCAAGGCAGCCTTCAGGGCCGCAAGGAGGAACAATGCCCCGATAATGTTCGCCGCCACCCTGAATCAGGTGGACTGCGACGGAGGCTACACCGGAATGACTCAGGAGGACTTCGTCCGCACAGCTCGCGAAGAAGCCCGCATGGCAGATTACCGCGGACCGTACATCGTCGCCATCGACCACGGCGGACCGTGGCTGAAGGACATCCAGCGCATGGAAAACTGGCCTTACGACAAGGCGATGGATTGGGTGAAGAAGTCCTACGAGGCAGCGGTCATCGCCGGCTACGATATGATACACGTAGACCCCACAGTTGACATCAACGTTCCTAATGGACAGATAATCAGCATAGATATAGTTGCAGCGCGCACCATCGAGCTCATCTCGCACATCGAGAAGTTCCGCAAGGCTCAAGGCATCGCCCGCATTGCCTACGAAGTCGGCACCGAGGAAGTCCACGGAGGCCTGGCAAACGAAGCCGTATTCGAGAGGTTCCTCACCCTGCTGAAGGCTGGACTAGAGAAGGAAGGCTGCGCCGACGCCTGGCCCAGGTTCATCGTCGGCAAGGTCGGCACCGACCTACACACCACCTTCTTCGACCCGAAAGTCGCTCGCGACCTGACGGAAAAGGTCAAGCCTTATGGCAGCGTCATCAAGGGACACTACACCGACGACGTGTCAAATCCCGAAGATTATCCTCTGGCAGGAATGGGCGCCGCAAACGTCGGCCCGGAATTCACGGTATCGGAATACGTCGCTCTCGAAGGACTCGAGCAGCGCGAGAAGGAACTTTACGCTGAAAAGCAGGTAGCAATGCTTTCGGACATGACCGCCATACTCGAAAAGCTGGTCGTCGCTTCCGGCCGCTGGAAAAAGTGGGTCATTGCAGGCGAATCCACCGAAGACTTCATGAGCATCAGTCCTGAGCGCAGGCGCTGGCTCATCCGGACTGGAGCACGCTACATCTGGCAGAAGCCGGAGGCTGTTGCTGCCCGCTGGACATTATACAAGAATCTGGAACGGAACGGAATCGATGCTGAAGACATCGTTTCGTCCACGATAGAGAAGGCGATGGACAAGTACTACCGCGCATTCAACCTGATAGACTTAAACGATCATCTCAATTAGGATATGGAAAAGAAATTTGACATAGTGGCTCTCGGAGAGCTTAATATAGACCTGATCCTGAATAGGATAGCAGGGTTTCCCGAGGTCGGCAAGGAAATCCTCGCCGACGACTGCACGATGACTCTGGGGAGCTCCACCGCGATTTTCGCCGCCAATGCTGCTTCTTTGGGAAGCAAGGTGGCATTCCTCGGAATGGTGGGCTGCGACGACTTCGGGGACTTCATCGAGAAGTCGCTGAAAAAGCGCGGAGTGGACACATCGATGATCGTTCGTTCAGAAGAACACAAGTCCGGAATCACAGTCGTGATGAACTATGAGCAGGACAGGGCGAACGTAACGTACCCTGGAGCCATGAGTTTCATGGGAATCAAGGAGATTGAAAAGGCAAAGCTGGGCGAGGCCAGGCACGTGCACATTTCGTCCCTCTTCCTCCAGGAAAGGCTGAAGCGTGACATTGAAAGAGTCATAGAGCTGATCAAGGGAGAAGGAGCTACGGTATCGCTGGACACACAGTGGGATCCTGAAGAGAAATGGGACGTGAATTTCAGGCACATACTGCCTTTGATAGACGTATTCATGCCGAATGAGCAGGAACTCGTGGCATTGACGCATTCGGTTTCCCTGGAAGAGGCGGTCGCTGCAGTGGCAGGGCTGGTGAACGTGATGGTAGTCAAGTGCGGCTCCAACGGGTCTCTGCTGGTCACCAAAAGCGGCTTGAGAAGGCGGATTCCTGCATTGCTGAACGAGAATCCGGTGGACTGCATCGGAGCCGGAGACAGCTTCGACTCAGGATTCATTTCGGGATTCGTGCATGGACTTGAGCTTGAAGAGTGCCAGGACCTGGGCAACCTCACGGGAGCCATCAGCACGACGGCTGCAGGCGGAACGGAAGCTTTCACATCGAAAGAATCCATCGAGGCCAATGCGGCCCTTTTCGGAAAGCAAATAATAGTATTTTAGGTATATGAATGGTTATAATAGGACACTGCAACGGATGGCAGGAAGCGCATTTACTCTTTTGGCGTGCTTCCTGCTCGCTGCATGCGGCGGCCAGAAGAAGCAGGAAAAGATCGTCATGACCTGCGACAAGAGCGATACGCTGACCATCGTGGCGGACGGCTCGCAGCCTGACTTCTGGATGTTCGTGGGCTCCTCATCGGAGGCCCGTCAGGACTGGATAAGGCCGCTCGACCGCGACACATTGATAGAAAACTATATGGGAATGAACGATACTGACTACGGCGGAGGCGTGCCTTGCGTAGTAGTCTGGAACAGAAGCGAGTGCATAGCATTGGGCTCGCTGTCGGAAGTTCCCCTGAACATAAGGATCCCGATAGAGAAAAAAGGCGACACCGTAAGGATCTGGATAATTCCGGACACTACAGGGAAGTTGCCTGCAGAGTTCGTTTACCAAGGCTTCGGGGATTGTTTCGACGCACTAAGGGAGTACTCGGACAAACTCGCTGAAAGAGGCGTAGCCGGAACCGAGACCGATTCCGCAGCTCTCGAATCGGCTTGGTGCGCCTGGGGTTACGGGAGGACATTCACGACCAAGGAAATCATAGGCACCCTGCCGAAAGTAAAGGAGCTGGGCATCAAATGGGCCACTCTGGACGACGGATTCCAGATCGCCGAAGGCGACTGGAGGCCGAATCCGAAGACATTCCCAGGCGGAGACGCAGAGGTGGAGGCGATGGTGGATTCCATCCACGCAGCCGGAATGAAGGCGATGATATGGTGGGCGCCGCTGGCGGCGGACCCGGGGTGCAAGTTCCTGAAGGAGCATCCTGATGCAGTGGCGACAGACAAGGACGGAAAGCCTTACGATATTTCATACTGGAACAGCTGGTACCTCAGCCCTACCGACACGAACGTGATCGCCGAGACGAAGCGCCTCGTAAAGAAGTTCGTGGGCGAATACGGATTCGACGGCTTCAAGCTGGACGGGCAGCACCTCAACTGCGTGCATCCGGACTACAGCAGCGCGCACCATCCGGACGATCCGGAATACGACTGCAGGCATCTCCCTGATTTCTATAAGCTCATTTACGAAACGGCACGTGAGATAAAGCCGGACTTCGTCGTCCAGCTATGCCCGTGCGGAGACTGCTTCTCGGTCTATAACCTGCCTTACGTGAACCTCACCGTCGCTTCCGACCCAAGAAGCAGCTGGCAGATAAGGACCAAGGGATACGTGCTAAAGGCATTGGCTCCAGCCACAGCTTATTATGGCGACCACGTGGAGCTCTCAGACGGAGCTGACGACTTCGCCAGCCAGCTGGGCGTCGGCGCAGTACCCGGAACCAAATTCACTTGGCCGGCAGACAATCCAAGACTTGGAGAGAAGAACCTGCTTACCCCCGAGCGCGAAGAGCTTTGGAAGAAGGCATTCGGCATCTACAACGCCGAACGTCAGTCCGAAGGCGAGCTCCAGGGAGGACTTTACGATGTCGGTTACGACCGTCCTGAAACTTATGTCATCAAGAAGAAGGACGGCACATTATACTACTCTTTCTATGCTTCGGAATTCAACGGCACAGTGCATTTCAGAGGACTCGAAAAAGGTGCAAGGTACAGCGTCTCGGATCTCTGGGACGGCTCGGACCTGGGCACTGCAGACAGCTCGAAGGATTCGCTGAGCATCGGATTCAAACAATTCAAAATGTTAAGATTGAACAAATCAACTAAATAAAACCACGCCAATGAAAAAGTATTTGATTATCCTTATGCTCTTTCTGTCCTGCACGGCTTTCGCGCAGACGACAGTCAAAGGAACGGTCACTTCGAAAGCCGACAACGGCCCTGTCCCTGGAGCAAGCATCGTAGTCAAAGGAACTACAACCGGAGCGACGGCCGGAGCCGATGGCACTTATGCCCTCAGGATCGCCGACCCGAAAGCCGCCGTACTTGAATTCTCGTGCATCGGCTACAAGACCGTCGATGTCTCAGTCAACGACAGGGCGGTGATCGACGTCGCCCTCGAGGAAGAGACCCAAAGAATTGAAGACGTAGTCGTAATGGGCTACAGCAACAAGACGAAGAATGAAATCACAAGCGCCGTGTCGGTACTCTCATCCGACAAGCTCGTCGATGTCACATCAAATGGCGTCGAAAGCATGCTCCAGGGCAAGGTCGCAGGCGTTTCAGTCGTCAAATCCAGCGGCAGGCCGGGTGACGAGGCGACAGTCCGCATCCGCGGCATTTCATCAATGAACGCCCCCCAGGGACCTCTGTACGTAGTCGACGGCATCATCGGCGGCTCATACGACCCTAACGACATCGAGACCCTCACCGTCCTGAAGGACGCAGGCTCCACTGGAATGTACGGTGCGCAGGCCAACGGCGGCGTCATCGTCATCACCACAAAGAGTGCGAAGAGCAATAAGATGACTTTCAACTTCAAGGCCAACGTGGGCTTCACCCGCGCCGATTTCGACCGTCAGAGAAAGATGAACTCAGCAGAGCTCTACAACTACTATCGCGAATATTTCCGCGATCCTGAAACCTATCTGGTAGACGACGTCGCTTTCAACGCAGCTCTTCCAAAGAGCGTGCTGAACACCGACACCGACTGGAGGGGCCTAGCATTCCAGACCGGATCCATCCAGCAGTATTACTTATCCCTTATGGGCAAGGATGCAAAGCATTCATACTACGACGCCATTTCATACTACGACAATGCAGGTACGATGAAGACTACAGGCTACAAGCAGGTCAACATCCGTTCGAACAACACATTCCACCTCACGGACTGGCTTGACATCACCAGTAACCTCGACCTCCACGGAAGCATCCAGAACTATCAGGACGACAACCTTCTCTATTATCTTGACGAAGCCCTGCCTTGGGATAGCCCCTACGAGTCTGACGGCACAACCTTGAAGCACTTCTCCACAACCAGCGACAAGATCTGGATGCGCGATAAGGTCAACGCCCTCCTCGCCTTCGAGCCGAACCAGCTCGTCAGGACATCGAAGAGCTTCGGCGGCGAATGGGATTTCGTAGCCAATGTAAAGATCACCGACTGGTTGACCTTCACCTCACAGAACAGGGTCGGCGCAAGCACTGACAAATATCACTATCACAGGACATCCAACGTCGAAAGCATGGATTCCGGCGATTACATCGAAGAGACACAGTCATTCGGCCTGAGCGGAATCTCCACAAACATGCTGAACGCCCGCTACGCCTGGGGCAGGAGCGCCATAAGCGGCCTTGTCGGCTATGAAGCACAGAGAGACTACTATGAATCACTCTCAGCTTCAGGAAAGGGCCTTCCTTATGGCCTTTACGTGCTCGACGTAACCAGCAACACTCCTATCGTCGGCGGCACGAACGCTACGACCGGAATTCAGTCCCTGATCTCCCAGGCGAACTACGATTATGCAAACAGGTACTTCTTCACTGCATCCTTCCGCGCCGACCAGTCCTCGACGTTCGACAAGGCAAACCGCACCGCCTTCTTCCCTTCTGTCTCCGGTAGCTGGATCATCAGCAACGAGCCTTTCATGGCTAACGTTTCCTTCATAAAGGACTGGAAGGTCCGCGCAAGCTGGGGAAAGACCGGCATGAAGGACATCGGAGCATCAAAGTATCTTGAAAAATTCGCATACAACACACAGTACGACAACCTGACGTCCGCCGTTCCTACCCAGATGTCGAATCCTAATCTGAAATGGGAGCAGACCACTCAGATGAACATCGGAACAAGCTTCACGCTTGCCGACAGAGTGGACGTCGACGTCAACCTGTACCGCAACGTCACCAACGACCTTCTCGTCTACCGCGACCTGCCGCCTTCAGGCGGCTTCGACAAGCAGTGGCAGAACTTCGGTTCAGTGCTGAACACCGGATTTGAGCTCCAGCTCGGAGTAGAACTCGTAAAGAGCAGGATGTTCAACTGGGATGCCAACTTCACATTGGCTTACAATAAGAACAAGCTGTTCGGCTTCGGCGACACCGAAATCTACACCACCCACTATGGACTCCAGCAAGTGTATAAGGACGGCGTTTCTCTGTACACCTGGCACGTAAAGGACTATTCGGGCATCGATTCCCAGACCGGCCGCAAGCAGTACTACGACGAGAATGGGGCTCTGACATACGACTACTCCGCAGCACGTTACGTCGATGCAGGCTCACCTATGATCCCTTGGCAAGGCGGTATCAGCACCAACCTCAGCTACGGCAACTGGAAGCTCTCCGCCACAGGAAGCTTCGTATGGGGCAATGTCCTCTCAGGCCGCCAGCGCGCCAGCGCACTTACTCTCTTCGTTGAGAACTCCCTCGAGCCTTCAAGCCAGGACGTCATCTGGAAGAAGCCGGGTGACATCGCGACCATCGGCCTGCCTGCCTATGCTACAGCACAGCTGCAGGACACCGGCATGCTCGTAACCGGAGAGTACTTCAAGGTCCGCAACATCACCCTCTCGTATACATTCCCTAAATTCCTCAACAGCGACAACAAGCTGACTATCGGACTTTCAGCCGACAACCTCTTCACATTCACGAATGTATGGGGAGCCGACCCTGAAGTCGACATGAGCATCAACAGCGGCAGGCTTCCTGGCGAAATCAACACAGGAAGCGACAGGTACCCTAACAGCCGCCAATTCATCTTCCAAGTCAACTTAACTTTCTAAAGAGAAGAAGATCATGAAAAAGATTAATTACATATTCGCACTTCTTGCCTGCGCCAGCCTGTTCGCAGTTACAGGCTGCAATCTGGACATCGCTCCGGCAGATTCACTCACCGGTGACCAGATGAACGCTTCGCCGACTGGCCTGACGGACATCATAAATGGCTGCTATGCAGTCTTCAAGGATTTCCAAGCTGACCAGGGCGGCAACAACTGGTATCTTCGCCAGTACTACCAGATGGGCGACTTCGCATCCGATGACATCGTCTACGGACACGAGACCGAGGACAACCTCAACATGTGCTTCCGCTACCCTCAGCGAACAGCTTCCCTCGACAACTTCACTACATTCTGGGTAAATAGCTACAAGATCATCTACGCAGCCAACACCGCCTACAACGTTGCAAGCAGGGTTGAAAATCCAGACGACGACACAAAGCACATCCTGGGCGAGGCATTGTTCCTCAAGGCTTATGCAATGCACGAATTGGTAAGACTTTACGCAAAGCCATACACTCAGTCCAATCCTGCCGCCGACCTCGGAATCATCATCCGCGAATCCGGCACAGATACCGAGAACAAGGACCGCGCTACCCTGCAGGACACCTATGACTATATCATCAAGTGCCTGCTCGAGGCCGAGACCGATATGGACGGCATCACAAGCTCACGCGACGAAGCCAAGGGATTCGCATCCGTCGGAGCCGTACGCGCCGAACTTTCAAGGGTCTACCTCTATATGGGCAACTGGGGGAAGGCAAAGGAATACGCAACCAAGGTCATCGAGAGCGGCAAATACGCTCTTGAGACTCCTGCGGACATCCCCGGTTATGTAAAAGACGCAGAAGGCGCATCAGAAACCATCTGGTGCATTACAATGATCGCCAAGGACGACAAGCAGAGCGCATCGGTAGCTTCCATGATAATGACTGAAGGCGACGGCTGCTGGGGTGAGGAAGGCTATTCTCCTTCACTGCTGGCCGACATGGGCTTCGGCACTGACGTCGAAGACGTCGACGTACGCTTCAAGTTCGTTCAGGAACCTACATCGAAGAACGGCCTCACGCTCTATCCTTGCTCAAAATACAGCGGACAGAACGACAAGAAGACCTGCGCATCGCCCATCATGATCCGCCTCTCGGAAATGTACTTCAACCGTGCAGAAGCTGAAGCCAATCTTGGAGACGCTACAAGCGCCCTGAAGGACATCAACACCGTCCGCAAACAGAGAATAGACCCGACCGCAAAGGTCAGCGACTTCCTCTACAAGGCATCCGACATCAACGCCTCGACCACAGCGCTTGACCTCGTCCTCAGGGAAAAGAGAATCGAGCTCTGCTTCGAATCGCACCGTTTCTTCGACCTTATGCGCTATGGCAAGGACATCGTCCGCAACTATTGGGGATTCCACATCCTCACATACGCAGCCGGACAGTCCACCAGCAGCCTTCCTGGCCTCAACGTCGACCAGGTCGTCACTAAAGCCGCCTATCCGAAACTAATCTACCCTATACCTGAGCAGGAGACGAACAACAACCCTCTCTGCACTCAAAACGCAGGCTATTAATCCTTAAATGAACATTGGAATCATGAAACATATCCATTCAATGCTTAGCGCAGCGCTATTCAGCTGCCTGCTCTTCACAGCAACTTCCTGCATACATCAGGGAGACCTGAATCTAGACCCTGTGCCCGACATCGCTTTCCAATATACCAGCAACGGCCTCACACTTACATTCAAGCCCACCACAGACGGAGTCAGCAACGTAAGCTGGACCAGCAGCGACGGTGGAACCGGAACAGGCGATTCATACGTGCACACATTCTCAAAGCCGGCCATCTACTGGGTTTCAATGACCGGCAGCATCAACGGCAAGGAACAGTACTGCGCCACTAAAGTCGTTGTCGCAAAGGCAGCTCTGGTCAGCATGACCGACAACACCTTCGACGACTGGAAGAAAGTCACCTATCCTGACTTCCAGTTCACCGGCGAAACCGCAGGCGTCACTCCAGTCATTTCCGGCAAGGCAGACTACGACGCCAACTACGTCTATTTCTACATCGAATTCTCCAACACACTCAATCCTGGAGTCGACGCCGACAAGGCCATCTTCTCCTTCAAGTGCGACAGTGACGCAGACAAGGCGACTGGCCACGTAACTTCCAGCATCGGTGCCGATTATCTGATGGAAGGAAACATTACCGGAGCAGCGCCTTGGTATGACTTCTACACAGGAGCATCCGGAGACTGGGTGCACATCGACGACGCCAATTGGGTAAGCTCAGTCATGGTGCTCGGACATAGGGAAGTCACTGCTTCCACAACCAAGATGGAATGGGCATACAAGCTTTCCAACCTCGGCATTACCAGCAACTCCTTCAGGTTCGTACTCAGCGTCTACACTGACGGCTGGGACGATGCTGACTTCTTATTCTACGACGGCGACAAGAAAATCGTCCTTGACATGAACAAGGAATGACCGCTCCGCCGCAAGCGATATTGCGACAACGAAGCTCACTTTTGCAAAGGGCTCACCTCGGCTGACCACCGCGATGAGCCCTTTCGCTCTTTACTGCCTTCCATCCCTCATCCCTCACATCCTCTCCCCCACACACTAAAAAGCCTCGGCCGCTTCACAGCGCCGGGGCTTGCGTTCTTTCACAAGAACGCCCTAGTGTATTAAAACTTCTGCAAAGATAGCCGAAATTTGTAATTTCGCAGACATCCCTCCGCTTTGTGCACGACTTTCAAGTTTGCACACCTGACCTCAGGCTTGCAGTACAAACCGCAGCTTAGTTCAGCACAAAGGAATCGTACCAGAATCCTAATGGTTGATATTGGTCCGACACCCATCGCCTTTGTTCCTGAGAGAATCCGACTTCAGCACGCTCGACATCAGGCAGGAGACAGACGGCTCCTGGCGCATCCAGTACAAAATTTATCCTCGATAAGGGAACTTTTTTAGGATAATGAGTAAATTGCGGATTGAATTGAAATGCCGAAGCTTTCAGAAGCCACGATAGATTACGATAAATAATTATATATTAACTTATTAAAGCACATTACAAATGAGAAAAGCTTTATCCATCATGCTTGTTGCAGCAGCTACTGCAGCCGTTTCACTGCTGTCAGCATCCTGCAAGAAGACTATCCCTACCCTTACTGTCACCCCAACGGCGGTAAGCATTGATGTCGCAGGCGGAACAAAGACGCTTGCAGTATCTTCCAACGTCGCGTGGACCGCGACATCCTCACAGTCATGGCTTAAGATATCACCTGCGGCCGGCGAAGGCGAAGGCGCCATCACGGTCACAGCTGAAGCGAACACAGGCTTCGACACCAGGACTGCAGACGTAACCGTCAAGACAGAGACACTCAAAGAAACAGCAAAGATCACCCAGATAGGCCTAACGCCAACCATCTCAGCACTTCCTGAAACGGTCAGCGCAACGGCCGAAGGAGGGATGTTCACCATCGACGTGGTTTCGAACACGAACTGGACGCTTGTGGTTCCGGGCGCTACCGACTGGTGCCAGCCGGACATCGCAAAAGGCTCCGGCAGCGGGAAGGTTGTCCTGACTATAACCGCCAACAAAGTCACTTCCGCCCGCTCTGTAGAACTCACTTTCACCGAAACCACTTCCAACAAGACGGCAAAGGTCGCCGTTTCACAGGAAGCCCTCTCGCCGAATCTAGTCATCGGCCCTACAACTATAGCAGCAAAGGCTGCCACAGGAACATACAAGATCACCGTTACCTGCAACGTCGCTTGGAAAGCATCCACATCCAGCGACTTCCTTACCCTCGACAGGACTTCCGGCGACGGCAACGGGGAAGTGATCGCAACAGTAGCTGAACACAGGGAACTCCGCACGCGCTCAGCCAGCATCGTCTTCACAGAGACCGTCACGAACAAGTCCGACTCCACAGTCGTCACTCAGGCCGAAGCCACAGCTTCCAGATACACAGACTCCCTCGCCCTCGTCGAAATCTACAACGCTTCCAACGGAGCTGCATGGACCAAGGAAAACTGGGACCTCGCCACTCCAATGACTGAGTGGAAAGGCATCAGGATCAACGCCGAGAACCGCGTAGACTCCATCAGAATAAATCAGGGCGTAGTAACCGCCCAGAACTGGAACATACCGGAGCACATCGGAGACCTTTCCGAACTCAAGTGCCTCACGTTCTACAAGGATATGGTGAATGGATCCCTGCCTGAAAGCATATACGATCTGGCTAAGCTGGAAAGGCTCGACCTTTCATCAAACAACATTACAGGCGGCTTCAGCTCCAAGTTGGGACAACTGTCTAACCTGACTTACATTTCCCTGATCAACAACACCTCCTTCGGCGGCACCCTTCCTAAGGAAATCGGGGCCCTAAAGAATCTCTATTACCTCAACATGAACAACACCGGTCTCACCGGATCCATTCCCGAAGAGATCAAGGGATGCGAAGCAATGCAGATGTTCATGGTATTCGGGAACAAGATGGAAGGAGAAGTTCCTGACGTATGGGACAGCTTCGCCCATCTGTCAATAGTACAGCTGTATGGGAATGGCTTTACGGGATCCCTTCCTGCATCTTTCGGCAAAGTCAATACTGACGGAAAGACATTGAGCCTCCATCTCTACAACTGCAACTTCACGGGGAACATTCCCGAGTCATACGCAAACCTGCCTGCAGTCTGCAAGCAGCTGCGCGTCCAGGGCAACAGGCTTTCAGGTACAGTTCCAGCAGCAGTGAAGGCACATGCGAACTGGACAGTCTGGAAAGCTGCCGACTACATCTTCCCTCAGCAGGAAGGATACGGCTTGAACTAGCCCTCACCGATTCATCATTACAATGCCGGCTCCCGGTTTCGGGGACCGGCATTCGTTTTATTCAGTATATTCGCAGCCGCTATCAAAAGTCATCATTCAAAATGAACAATCGCATTTTCGCCATTCTCATGATTGCCTCGGCGACAGCCATCCTTTCCTCAACAGGTTGTCAGGAGAAGAAGGTCTCCGACCCGCTGAACATAACCTGGGGCAACAAGCCCGACAGCATATTCGCCAACGACAGCATCGTCATACCATTCACTGTCGGCAATGTAGAAAAGCAGGCCATTACCGCGACAGCAATGACTGCATCCTCCGGCTTCACAGCCAAGGCATCGAAGATCGACGAGAACGGCAACGGCACAGTTTCAGTAAAGGCTCCGGGAGTGCTGGTCGGAGCCGAGACGGTTTACCTAAGCCTGTCTGTAAATGACGCCAAGAACGAGCGTTCAGCAAGCTCCCACCTCTCCTTCTGCACGGAATCGAGCCAGATGTTCTGGTTCAAGTTCAAGACGGCATACTTCGACGACGAGTGGGACTCCTCAGTCTCTGTGACCAAGGACAACAACACGATTGAATTCGCCGTCTGCGGCCTAGGAGACGCCGTACCATCAGCAAAGACGCTGACAACGCCGGGCATATCGCACTCTAACGTCACGTTCACCAAAGGCGCCTCCGGCAAAGACCCGATAACCGGCATCGTGTTCCCCGAAGACAGCTATACAGGCTCATTTACAGTGGAATATCAGACAGCCATCAATCCGACCACAATCTATCTGGCCATAGAAGACAACTACGGCCGCTGGATGGACCAGAAGATAAAGCTTTATTTCAAGTAGCAACCCGACCGAAGTCGGACAGACTGAATCTAGAACGCAGGCCTGATGGCTGCGAAGAAATTGGCTATCGCGGGAAATGCGGAGACGATGGCAGCATAGCCTCCGGCAAACAGGAAAGCTGCAAATCCGGCCATGCTGCAGAAAAAGACCACAAGCCTCTGGCCCAATGCCACGCGGTCCTGCGTCTCCAGCCTCTCCTCCAATTTCGAGTATGTCTCCGCCAAGCTTTCCTCCGGCCTCGGCGTAGCATCCAGGCGGTTTGCCAGCCTGCTCTCAAAACCGGTTCCATCAATGCTTTGTCTGTGTGTGTCGAAGAACTCTTCGAGTTGCATGTCCTTTTTCATCTCAATGCAAATTTACAAATTCGTCAAATAGGTTTTCATAGTCTGCTTGGCCCGCCGCAGATGCGACTTGACCGTGTTCTCGTTCATTCCAGTTATCTGCGAAATCTCGCGTATCTGCTTGTCTTCCATATAGAACAGAAGTATCACATCCCTCTGGGGAGCAGTCAGTTGCTTCAGGGCACTATGCAGCTCTTCCTGCCGCTCGTTGCATTGGACCAAGTCTTCCGAGGCAATGTCACGCGCAGCGCCTAGCTCCACTTCCCTGCCCCGCTTCCGCACGGAATCGTAAAAGCAGTTGTAGGCAATCCGGAAAAGCCAAGTGGACATCTTGCAGCCGCCGCGGAATGAATTCAGGTTCAAGTATGCCCTGACGAATGCCTCCTCAGCGATTTCATCCGCGATGTACGAGTCTCCGCCACACACATTCAGCAGGAACCTTCTGAGAGGTTCCTGCTGCTGCGTCACGAAAGTGTTGAACTCCTCGCGGGACATCTTCTGCTAAAGTCCTTCAGCCTTGTCGATCTTTGCGTAATGCCTTCCCATATAGAAGGAAATGATCAATCCGATGCCGACGAATGCCGGAACGAGGCCCGAGCAGGCTATGCCTAGTGCAAAGGATCTCACCTGTTCGTTGGGAGTCCCCTTCAGCAGAAAGAAAAGAAGGAGAAATAAGGCAATTCCGCCCAATGCAAGGCAGATTCCCGAGGTGAGCAAAGCGTAAGGATGTTCCTTATGCTTTTTTGGCTCGCTCTTGTCCTCGAGCAGGGACGGGTCGATCTGGATGCCCTTGTCCATGGCCTTGCTGATGACTTCGAAACGCTCTTTCTGGTTCTTGTCCTTGAATAAGAGTACCAGAAATACAATGGCGACAGGGAGTAGGACGCAGATGAAAATAGGAACGATAGAATCAGACATATCTTATGTTATTAATGTTTTCGCAAGTTAGACTTGCCTTGTTGCAATAAAGTTGCAGCATCGCATCAAATTTACGAATTAATGTCTTGCTCGAATGTCAACTCCAAAGCTTTTTGGGGATTTGAGAATAAAAACCTATATTTGCAACCACAATTTGGTGCTATGCCCGAGTGGCTAGGGAGCGGTCTGCAAAACCGCGCACAGCAGTTCGATTCTGCTTGGCACCTCTGAAAGTCCGCCGATTTCCATCTGCGGGCTTTTTTTATGCCGTGCGGCTTGATATTTGAGAGCCTGCAAACATATATATATAATATCCCGGAATGAATTACAGACGGAACTTTCAAATCTTGGTCACAGCATCTCTGACATTGTCTGTCCTATTTCTCGACTTCGATTCACTTTCGGCACAGAGACGCGTGAAATACGCGATACTTCTGGTACAAGAGGAGAGCCTGAATCCGGGAAAGCCCATCTTCTGCAAGAATGCGAAAGTCACATTGATAAACGGAAAGGACACTCTGAGGCCGGCGAACTCTCGAAGCGAAGAAAGCATCTACGGTCTCGAGAACATCCTTTCCGGAACCTGGAAGATACACGTGGAATGCAAGGGCTACGAGGACTATGACGGAAGCTGGGACGTCGACTTCAAGGACACGTTCGCAAACAGGACTGTATCTCTCAGAAAGATCGAGCAGCTGTCAGCGGCCGGAGTGACGACCGATGCACCGCTTTTCAAGATGAAAGGCGATACGGTGGTCTTCCTGACAGACAACGTGAAGACCGAAGATGACGCCGCAGCGCTAAGGCTGCTGCAGTCCCTACCGGGAGTTGACATAACCGAACATGGCGTCAGCATACTTGGAGAAGCGCTGACCAAGACATACGTCGACGGCAAGCTCGTCTTCGGCAACGACCCTATGACGGCATTGAAGAACCTGCCGGCGTCGGAAGTGGAATCCATCAAGGCTTACCGACAATTGAACGACGAAGCGCGCAGGAAAGGGCTCGAGAACGGAGCGAGAATTGGCGTGGTCGACATCATTACCAAGCACAAGCTCGACAAGTATATGGGAGCAAGTGCGATTATCAGCGGTGGGGCCGAGTTTGGCAGCGGAGAGTTCAAATACGGAGCCGGAGCCTCCGTAAAGTTCTTCTCGGAGAAAAGCAGCATCACCGGATTTGCCGACTTCAATGACATCGACAGGGAATGTTCCTCATTCATACCATTCACGAGCTGTTCTCCTTTTATTATGTTGTACTCCATTGCGCCTGAAAGCCGTCAGACGCTTGGTGGCGCCGGATTGACTGCCGATTTGCAGAGAGGGACCGAACTTTGGCCTAGGAGCGTTTCGCTCTCATACAAATACGCTTCGTCCTCGGCATCCACGGAAGGCATAACCATTCGCGACTACACATCCGAGGACAGACACTACGACACCCGAAACCTATCCGATTCAAAATCCAGCACCCACTCTCTGTCGATGATGTACAACAACGAGAAGGCCGGGCTATCGTTCAGCGGCGACGGAGCATTCGGCACCAAGGACGCAGTGACATCCTTCTCGAACGAATACAGGATTTCAGGAGTCGAGAACATCGACAAGACTCTGGAAAACAACGCTGGCAAGAACTGGAGGGCAAACGCAAACCTCAATTATAGAATGCTGAGAGCCGAGCTTTTCGATCTGACCATAAACGGAAGCTTCAACGGCACCGGCTCGCCATCGAACGGAATCAGAAGGGACTCCACATCGGTCGGTCCATCGGAAACCGACTACGTCGTGGAAAGCACGTCAAGATCGACGAACTTTAACATGGGCGCTTCGGCTGACTGGTACGTAGGTAAGTCCAGCAAGATAGCATTGAACTATAAGTTCTTCGGCCAAAGCGAGCACTCGAGGAAGGTCAGGGACGAAAAGGGCGATGGCTATATCCAGCTGGATTCCGCATCAAGCTACGATTACCTTTATTCCTATCTAAGCCACAACGCTTCGGTCAACTACGAATACGACAGCCCCGACGGTTATCACACGTTCACCCTCACGGCTGAAGGTGACTACTCCACCATCGGGAACACGAAGTCTTTCCCTATGTCATACGAATACGGCAAGACGTTCGTCACGCCTGTTGCAGGCGTTTCATACACTTTCAAGAAAGGAAAGAATAACTTCGCATTCTCATACCGTCTTTCTTCCGGCCTCCCTTCCACTTCTCAGCTTAATCCCATCATCGATGATTCGCAGCCGCTGTTCGTAAACGCGGGCTATGATGGTCTTGTACCGTCAAGCACCAGCTCCTTTTCAATAAACGGAATGAATGTGTTTTCCCTAAAGGCGCCGATAACATTCTCTTATGGAGCCAGCGTCAATCTCACAGGCAACAGCATCGTCCCATACAAGCGTTATTTCAGCAGGCAGACCGAACTGGCAGACTACGGAGGATACGTGATGTCCACGGGCTCCATGCTGTATTCATACAGGAATGCAGACGGTCAAGTCTCTTGCGACGCGAATGTTGGGGCCCGCACCAACTTCCATAGGAACAACTACAATATAGGATTCAGGTACAGTCATCTGCACGATCCTTCATACATCGACGAAGCCATCATCTTCACCGACAGAAACTCCTTTAATGGCAAAGTCTCGTTCTTGTCGGGATGGTCTCGAAAATTCATGCAGCAGGTAATGCTGACGGCCGGCTACTCACATTCAGCCAGCTCACTTTCAGACTACACCCAGATGCGGTATGGAGCAAGCATGTTTTCATCGAACGACATCACCGACAGGCTCTTCATCAATGCCTCATTCACCGCATCCTACGTACGCACCGTAGGGGCCACCGGAATATTCGACAATTCCCTGAAAGCCAACCTTGGATACAAGCTCGGCAAGAAGAAGGATTTCTGCATAAGCCTTAACTTCTTCGATATACTCAGCCGGTCATCGCGCTACGACGTGCGCTACTTCGACGATTACATGCTGGAGACTTACGTTCCAAACTACGGCAGGTTCTTCACGATAAACTTCGCCTACAAGTTCGGCAACATCGCAAGCGGCGGCATGGTCAGCTTCGTGAGCATCAACTAGAGTCACTCCCTGTTCTTGGTATCGATTACGATGGTCACAGGGCCGTCGTTAACAAGCGTCACCTTCATGTCGGCGCCGAAAATGCCATGCTGCACAGGCTTGCCAAGATAAGCTTCAAGCAGCTTCAGAAACTTTTCGTAAAGCGGAATGGAGACCTCCGGCCTTGCAGCCGCGATGTATGACGGGCGATTGCCCTTCTTCGTGGATGCCATGAGCGTGAACTGGCTGATTGCCAGGATTCCTCCGTCAGTTTCCACGACCGGCCTGTTCATCACGCCAGCCTCGTCGTCGAATATCCTTAGCGCACAGACCTTGTGTGCGCACCAGTCCAAGTCTTCATCAGTGTCATTCTCGACGAATCCGCACAGGACCATCATCCCCTTGCCTATCTCGCCGACCGTCTTTCCGTCGACCTTTACGGAAGATTCGAGAACCCTTTGGATTACAACCTTCATAAAAAAACGCTTTTCGTGTCCCAAATATCGCTAAATTTGCAGACACTAAAACATAAATCTCATGAAACTATCGGAAAAATACGGTTACATCCCTGAACCGAAAGAAATTGACGCCTTCGTTGCAGACACCAGGTCGAACGTCTCGAAATGGGAGAACGCAACTGTCTACAAGCGCTGTCTCGGCCTTATCGACCTTACGTCGCTCCACGTCACGGACACTCCTGCCGGCATCGAGGCGATGGTGGACAAAGTCAACAACTTCAAGGCACATTTCCCCGACCTCGACCTTCCTGCATCCATCTGCGCATATCCTAATTTCGCGGGCGTCATAAACAAGGCCCGCAAGGCAAAGAGCGTCCACATCACCTGCGTCGGCGGATGCTTCCCTGCTTCTCAAAGCTTCCTTGACGTGAAAATAATGGAGTGTTCCCACGCAGTCGAAGACGGCGCCGACGAGATCGACATCGTCCTAGCTCAGAACGCATTCCTCGGCGGCGACTACGACCGTACCGCGAATGAGATCAAGGCCATCGGCAAGTCGATCCGGGCATTGAATGTAAAAGTGATCCTGAAAGTCATACTTGAAACCGGCACTTTGAATCCCGAGCAGATAGCCGAGGCTTCTTTCCTCGCAATCGAGGCTGGAGCCAACTTCATAAAGACTTCCACAGGCAAGACCGAGCGCTCTGCCACTCCAGAGGCTGCAGTCATAATGTGCAACTGCATCAAGGCATATAGCCAAGCCAATGGCAAGAAGATAGGCTTCAAGCCTGCCGGTGGCATTGCCTCAGCCGAAGACGCATCACTCTTCTACGGCATAGTGGAGAGCATCCTCGGCCCTGAATGGCTCGTTCCTGAGCTGTTCCGCTTCGGCGCAAGCAGAATGGCCAACAACCTGCTTGCCGCCATAAAGGGAGAGCCCGTCAAATATTACTAGGAAACCGTAAGACAAGACATAAAAAAGCCCGTCCGCATATAGTACATATCTTTCTTGTTGACATTCTTGCCGTCCAGAAGAGTGGCGCTGGAAAGAGACTATCTTGGGATAATATTGCCTGAACGACTCTTGAAAGAAATCTGTATCCGCCCGGGACTTCATCTTCAGCCCCTGATCTGAACATTGAATCCTTCAGCGACCAGAGGGGCGGCAATCGCCTGCATCTCTTCAACTGAAACTTTATGCAGTTCCTTGTCGGGAGTAGGCCTGTCAATGGTATACATCATCACCTCGCGCGGCTTAATCTCGCGGACAAGAGCCTGCCAGGAAGCTGCAAGTTCCGGCTTGGTGCAGTCGATCGGCCTTCTCTTCCCGGTAACCGGGTCTTCGGCCATTCCGCGGAGGAACATAGTCTGAAGGATGAAATTGCCTCCAAATGCCTTCAACTGCCCTTTAATCCGCTCGATCGAGTAATCAGGATTCACCGGCCCGTCTATCAGCCTTGCCGTCTCCAAATCGCCCGAATCGAGCTTGAGAATGGCGTTGTCCACCTTTTTCAATGCCTCGACCACCTCCGGCCTTCCCAGCTGAGTGGAGTTCGAGAGCACCGTGACCACCGCCTTTGGATACAGCTCATCTCTCAATGCAAGGGTGATGTCCACTATCTCGGCGAAATGAGGATGCAAAGTCGGCTCTCCGTTTCCCGAATAGGTAATCGAGTCAATGCCGGTTCCTGCGTCATGACACTCCCTGAGCTTTGCATTGAGCGCAGCCCTGAACTCTTCAACGGTCGGTACCTTCCGGTCGTCGCCGCCGTCCTTGTTCCAGCCGCACTCGCAGTAAATGCAGTCGAAGGTGCAGACCTTTCCAAAGTTAGGGCCCAGATTGATTCCAAGCGAGGAACCCATCCTGCGGCTGTGTATCGGTCCATAAACTATCTCATTGAAAAGCATGATGATATCGTATTAGAATATGCGCTTCGACTCGCTTTCAGAAGTCAGCTTGAAATCGTCGGTCACATTAGAGATGAAGACCGCGCCGGGCTGCTTGCCGGGAGTGAAGCTGCCGAACCTTCCGTCGACTCCGATCGCCTCTGCTCCATTAAGGCACGCCCAAGTAAAGAATTCCTCGACCGGCACTTCCGGGAAATGATCCTGCAGGCATTTGATCTCTTCCACCATCGAAAGGACGGTATTGCTGGAGAGGCTGTCAGTCCCGACGCAAAGCTTCAGCCCGTTCGCTCGCATCAGTCCGATAGGAGGCATGGCCCTATGGATGAACCAGTTCGAAAGAGGGCAAAGTACCCAGAATACGTTCTTGAGCACCGCCTTTGCGGCATCGATGCTCTCCTGGTCGGTAGCCACATTGTGTATCAACAATATATGCTCCATGAATGGAGCAGGATGTATCTTCTGAAGTATCTCCAGGAAATATTCAAGGGCAGATCTGTCTGCCACTTCAGGAGTGCTCACGCCTCGGCCATGATAGTCATCTGCAAGAGCACCGGTTCCATAGCGAAGCATGTCCTCCTCCTCCCGGCTCTCCTGCGAGTGATATGACAGATATCCGCTCTTGAGCCCCTCCGCGGACACTTTCTGAATCAGCAGTGCGCTGGAAGTATATGGAGAATGAGGCGTCGGCGCTGCGTCTATGCCGGCTTCCACCGCCTTCTTCTGCAGTTCAACCACATCCCTGACAATTCCGTCCGCATCCTGCGGCTCAGTGCCGAAGACCTCGAGGAAAGTCCTCGTGTAAAGAGGAGACTTCGCCTTCAATGCAAAGCTCTCCACACAGTTGCTTATGTCACCCATAGCCCCGACTCCCTGTTCCCAAAGGGAATTCATCTCGCGAGTCATATCCTCAAGCCTCTTCTCCGGTCCTACGACCTCCCTCAGCTCGTTGATTTGCTGAATGAAGCCGTCCATGCCGGTCGCCTGCCTGAAATAGCCTTTCAGGTGCGACAGTTCCAAATGACAGTGTGCATTTGTAAATCCCGGGCAGACTATGCCGTCAAAATAATCATATTCACTTTCGTCCTGAGAATCGGAAACTGAAACTACGCGTCCGTCGTCGTCGAAGATGACGGAGCCGTTCCTAATGGGACTTCCTTCGCAGGTAATCAGGAATTTCGAGCGTATCCTTTTCATTGTCAGAATTCATTAATTCAGTATTGGAAGATGGCGATTCCTGCACCGCGCCTTTCATTGCGGCTTCTATGTCGGCGCGGGCGTCTCGAGGCACTCGCGACGGAATGACTGGCGAAATCACAGGTCCCGCCCCCAAGCCGTCAGTCCCGTCCTGATAGAAATGATGGGGCTTGAAGGAGGCAGTGTCGGAGAGCCCCTTGGCAAGCCTCCTTCCGAATATGGATCCGGAGCCAAGGCCCATGGCCATCATATAGGCGTCGGCGGCAGGGTCTACCGTCTTTTTCCTTTCCCCCAATATGGACTTCACGTCGTTGAGGAGGGCAGTCCACTCGCCGAAATCGGAGATATAATGGTTCAAGGTGGAGTAATACCTGTCCATGGTGTAGCCGTGACTCTCGATTATCGGCTTGTAGATGAAAAGGGAATCGGTCTGCGCGCGCAACTCAGGTCGCGATTCTATGTAGCCGTCCTCCATGTAAAGGTCGGCCAGAAGAACCGCGAAATCATGGCGGGGGATGTAATCATCCTTCTTGCCGCAAGAGGCAAGAATCAGCGCCGCCAAAAGGCAGAAGGCTATTTTCCTAATCGTACGCATTGTGTTACGCAAAGGTAATAATTATTACTTTTGCGAAGATAAAAACCAAATATTATGCCTCACAACGTTCTTGTTCTCGGAAACGGCGGAAGGGAATGTGCCCTCGCCTGGAAAATCGCACATAGCCCGGAATTGGGCAAGCTGTTCATAATGAATGGGAATCCGGGAACAGCATCATTCGCAAGGAATCTTGAAGGCAATGCCAAGGACTTCGCCGCAATCAAGTCAGAAGTCTCAGAAAACAAGATAGACCTGCTGGTCGTGGGACCTGAAGACCCTCTGGTAGAAGGAATATCTGATTATTTTGCGGCTGAAATGCCAAGCCTTAAGGTCATTGGTCCAGGCAAGGCGGGAGCAAGACTCGAAGGGAGCAAGGAGTTCGCAAAGAAATTCATGACCCGCCACGGAATCCCTACGGCACAATTCAGAAGTTTCGACGACCCTTCCATGTTGCCAGAAGCATTGGATTTCCTCCGCACCATGAAGCCGCCTTATGTGTTGAAAGCGGACGGCTTGGCAGCAGGAAAGGGCGTCTTGATCGTCAATACGCTTGAAGAGGCCGAGAAAGAGCTTGGAGAGATGTTCGGAGGAAAGTTCGGAGAAGCCGGGGAGAGAATAGTGATAGAACAGTTCCTGAGCGGGATCGAAGTGTCCGTCTTCGTCCTGACCGACGGACACGACTGGATCCTCCTGCCCGAGGCGAAAGATTACAAGCGTATATGGGACGGAGACAAAGGCCTGAACACCGGCGGGATGGGCAGCGTTTCCCCTGTTCCTTTCTGCACTGCGGATTTCATGGACAAAGTACGCTCGCGCATCATAGTCCCGACCATCAGAGGCATTGAAGAAGAGGGAATCCCTTACACCGGTTTCATCTTTTTCGGACTTATCAACTGTGACGGAGACCCTTACGTAATAGAATACAACTGCAGGATGGGAGATCCCGAGACTCAGTCGGTAATGCCGAGGATTGAGAGCGACCTGCTGCATCATCTGTATGCCGCAGCAAGCGGAGCATTGAAAGATGAAAAGATCGGAATCAGCGAAAAGACTGCCGTAAGCATCGTGGCAGTTTCCGGAGGCTACCCTGAAAGCTACGGGAAAGGCTACCCTATCTCCGGAATCGGAAAAGTCGAAGGATCGACAGTCTTCCAGTCGGGCACCAGGCAATCCGGAAATTATACCGTCACTTCTGGCGGCCGCGTCCTGGCCGTCACGACTTTAGCCGGAAACATCGCCGAAGCGCGCGAGAAAGGCTACGCTGAACTGAAGAAAATAAGCTTCGAGAAGATGGGCTGCCGCAGCGACATTGGCTGCGACCTGATGAAATAGGCGTATGATTTACTCATACAAGCGCGAGAACGACATAACCTTGATGACCGTACTTACGGCCCTTCTGGCTATGGGATTCTACGTGATGTCATTCTTCGCCGCCACTCCGGAGAATTTCATGTTCTCGAAGGGCATGGTACTCAACATTCTCTTCAACCAGCCTGCTTTCAGCCATCCTGGGACCCTTTCGGCCATAATCGCAGCTGCCTTCACCACAATCAACTGCTTCTCCATCTATTACGTAGGAGAAAAGGTCCTGCCCGACAAGAGCATCATATCCTTCATTCCCCTCACCTACCTTATGCTGATGACAGCCATGCCGGAGGCGAGATTCTTCACGCCTTATCACATAGTGACCCTGATGATGATATGGGCATTCTACTGCGTCGTGAATTTCCGAATGAACGAGAGGAACATCGAAGAGCTGTTTCTCTCCATCCTGCTCGTAAGCGTCGCATCCCTCTTCTATCTTCCAATGCTGTGGTTCACCCTATTGCTCATTCTCGTGAACCTTTCCGCAGAAATGGACAAGCTCAGATACCTGCTCATCACCATCACTGCCATCATTACCCCCTACATCATCTATTTCGGGCTTATCTACCTCTTCTGGAATCTCGGCGAAGTTCAAGCCAAGTTCGCCATCTGCCTTTACTACCTGAAAGACATCGACATCATTTCATTCAGGTCCAACCATCCGGCCATTATCTTCGCCTCCATCCTGGGCCTGGCCACCATCATCTCGTCTGTCGCAGTCCTCGCCAACCTGGACAAGGCCAAGGTCATCATTGAAAGGGCCTATGTGCGCATCATCATCGTCCTGCTTGGAATGATCGGAATCGTAATCGTTTACGGAGGTTCGCTCACCGACCTGTCGGGAATGATGGTCTTCTTCCCTATTCCGTTCCTGCTTTTCGACTTCTATACCGAGAGGGCAAAAAAAGTGCCCGCAACGATCTTTTTCCTGATCATCGCGGGCGCCTTGACTTATCTTAAGACCACCCAGCTGGCCTGAAAGGCCTCATTCTATCTCAATTCCGCGCCGAACTTGTCCTGGAAAGCCTTCAGAAGACGAGACATCAGGTTCTCCAGATATGCCTCAGCAAGAGTCTGGTCCGGATCCTGAAGCGTGAAGCTGAGGGCGTACTGCTTCTTTCCCGCAGGAACTCCGCTTCCTGTGTAGACATCGAACAGATTGACCTGCTTTATGCATCTCTTGTCGGCATTCAATGCCACGCGGCGGATTTCTGCATAGCTCGTGCCCTGGTCGAAGAGCAGGGCCAAGTCGCGACGCACCTCCGGGAACTTAGGCAGCTCCTTGTATTTGACCTGATTGCGTTTAACAAGAGAGAAGAAAGTTTCCCAATTCATTTCGGCGGCATAAACAGGCTGGCGGATTCCGAACTTCTTCATCAGGCGCTGTGAAACGAGCCCGATGTATGCAAGCGGTCTCCCCTGCATGGCGTACTCTACGCCTTCGGCGAAGAGGTCGGAAGGAGCGGCGCCACATTCGAAATTATAAAGGTCGATCCCGAAGCGGCGGAGCGCCATTTCAAGGTATCCCTTCAGTTCGAAGAAAGTGCTCTTCCTGGCTTCATTGTCCCAAAGCTTCTGGCTTTCGCCCGTAATGAACATACCCAGATTCAGGTGCTCGCGGTAAGAACGCAGGCTGCCCACGCCTTCAGGATTAGCCGGGTCGAAGAAATAGACATTCCCGACCTCGTAAAGCTTCATATAGCTCTGCTGGCGGTTGATATTGTATCCTATGACCTCGAGCCCCCCGAAAAGCAGGGTCTGGCGCATCACGCTCAAGTCTGAACTGAGGGGATTTATGATTCTGGCGCAATGGTCCAGAGGATATGTCTTGCAGTCAGCATAATAACCTTCAGGAGTCAGGGAGTTGTTCATTATCTCGACGAATCCATTGTCAGACAGCAGGTTGCTGAGCTGAGTGCGGACGGTCTCAGGCTCCGGCTTCACGAAAGCGTTCACCGACGAGTGCATCTCTCCGGGGAATTCGACATTGTTGTAGCCATATATCCTGAGCAGTTCCTCTACGACGTCACATTCGCGATAGACATCCACGCGATATGTGGGGGCATTCACCTCCGCTCCCCTTTCATCGCAGGAAAGGAATTCGAAGCCCATGTCCTTCAATATGCCTACGATGGCTTGTGCGCCTATCTTCTTGCCGATGAGATTTTCCATGCGAGCGAAATCCAGCTGAATCCGCTTGTTCCCAATCTTGACAGGATAAGATTCCTGCACCTTGCCTACCACGTGAGCGCCTGCATACTTTTCAAGTAGAAGGGATGCGCGCTTGGCGGCGTAAGGGAGGATGTTCACATCTGCACCGCGTTCATAGCGGTAAGATGCGTCAGTCTTCAGGCTGTGGCGCTTTGAGGTCTTGCGTATGCTTACAGGGTTGAAGTAAGCGCTCTCAAGGAAGACCTCGGCAGTAGATTCGGTGACTCCCGATTTCTCTCCTCCGAAAACTCCCGCAAGGCACATCGGATCGCTCTCATTGGCGATTACCATATCTTCTGAGGAAAGCTTCCTTTCAACGCCGTCAAGAGTGACGAAAGGCTCTCCTTCGACAGCCCTGCGCACGACGACCTTGCGGCCCTTGATCTGGGCGGCGTCGAAGGCATGCATGGGCTGCCCTATTTCCCACATCACGAAGTTGGTGATGTCCACGACATTGTTGATAGGCCTCTGGCCTATCGCCATAAGCTTCTTTTGCATCCATTCAGGCGAAGGTCCGACCTTTACGTCCTTCAGGGTAACTCCCATATAGCGCGGAGCGCCGTCGGCATCCCTCACCTCGACAGGTATGGCTTCGCCTTCTCCTTCCTTGAATCCGCTGACGTCAGGCAACTTGAGGTCTCCCTTCAGGTCATAACGCCTAAGATAGGCATAGACGTCGCGGGCAACCCCGAAATGGGAGTCTGCGTCGCTTCTGTTTGCCGTAAGGTCTATTTCGATTATATCGTCTTCTGCAAGATGCAGGTAATCCTTTGCCGGCGTACCGGGAACGGCGCTTGGGTCGAGGACCATGATTCCCTCGTGGGAAGTTCCAATGCCAAGTTCGTTCTCAGCACAGATCATTCCGTTGCTTTCGACGCCGCGGATCTTGCTCTTCTTCATCTTCACCTCCTCGCCGCCCTTGCTTACGACAGTCCCGATGGTAGCCAGAAGTATCTTCTGCCCCGCAGCCACGTTAGGCGCACCACAAACCACCTGAAGAGGTTCTCCGGATCCGATATCGACTTTGGTCACGTGAAGGTGGTCGCTGTCCGGATGCATCCCGCACTCGAGCACTTCTCCTACCACGACTCCAGCCAATCCGCCGGGAATCTCCTCCTGACGCTCGCAACTATCCACCTCCAGGCCAATGGAGTTAAGCGCATCCTGAAACTTTTCAACGCTCAAATCCGTTGAAAGATAGTCCTTTATCCAATTATAAGAGATAACCATGATTAAATGAATTTGCTTTAAGAATGGAAAATCATTCGAAGAGGGAATCAACGAACTCCTTCTTGTCGAATACCTTGAGGTCGTCTATCTTCTCTCCGACCCCTATGAACTTGACCGGTATCCTGAACTGGTCGACTATCCCTATCACGACGCCGCCCTTGGCAGTACCGTCAAGCTTCGTGACCGCCATCGCCGTGACGTCAGTTGCCTTGACGAACTCCTTCGCCTGTTGGTATGCATTCTGCCCCGTGGAGCCGTCGAGCACAAGCAAGACTTCGTGGGGCGCATCCGGAATGACCTTGCGCATCACATTGCGGATCTTGGTGAGCTCGTTCATGAGATTAACCTTGTTATGGAGCCTTCCGGCCGTATCTATCAACACTACGTCAGCGCCTTTTGATACTGCGCTGTTGACCGAATCGAAAGCGACAGAAGCCGGGTCGGAACCCATTTCCTGCTTTACGATGTCAACGCCTGCACGCTGAGCCCAGATATCGAGCTGATCGACAGCGGCGGCGCGGAAAGTGTCCGCGGCGCCAAGGACGACCTTCTTGCCCATGCCCTTGAGCTGGGCGGCCAGCTTTCCTATGGTGGTAGTCTTCCCTACTCCGTTCACGCCTACGACCATCACGACATAAGGCTTCTTGGAAAAGTCGAAAGGCTCCGTTCTAGGGGAGCCGTCGACATCCAGCAGCTTATAGATTTCTTCCTTGAGAATCCTGTTCAGGTCTTCCGTTCCGACATATTTCTCCGTCGCTACGCGGTCCTGGAGAGAATCGATTATCTTGAGCGTGGTATCCACGCCAATGTCGCTCGCTATCAGCGCATCCTCGATATTGTCGAGGACCTCGTCGTCTATCGTGGTCTTGCCAAGGACGGCGCGCTGAAGCTTGGTGAGAATCGATTCCTTAGTCTTTCCTAATCCGAACAGTGCCATTGGTCTATCTTTAACGGGGCAAAGATAGCCAAAATTACTGCTTTTTGTATTCTTCCAGACCCTTTTCCAGGAATGCAACGAACTCGTTGACGTCGAGTCCGTACGCCCGAGGATTGGTCAGCACCTTGCCGCCCTTTCCAAGAAGTACGTAGTACGGCTGAGCGTTCACGCCGTAGCTCTTGAGAGCGTAGTATGAATTCACCTTGCCCATCGTCTTGAGCACCTTGCCCCGATCGTTGGTTACCCAGTCCTCCTGATTAAGTTCGGACTTGTCATCGCAGTAGAGTGCGCAGACCACATAGTCGTCGCGAAGATGCTTGAGCACCTTTGGGTCGCTGAAGACGCGGCTTTCCATCTCGCGGCAGTTCATGCAGCCGACGCCTGTGAAATCAAGGAACACAGGTTTGCCTATATGCTCGGAATATGCCTCGGCCTGCTTTAGGTCGAAGAATCCCTTTAAGTTATGTGAAAGTTCAAGATGGTTTGCGTATTTGATGGGATAATATGCGGACGAGTTGGGATCTGCTGCAGCAGCAGCGCCGATGGAACCGGCAGCGGCAGCGCCGGGATATGAAGCCGTCCCTTCAGGAAGGAGGTTCTTGAGCTCCGCAGTGGATGGGATGACGAAATCCTGAGTCTGTATTGGAGGCAGATAACCTGAGAGCCCCTTCAAAGGATCGCCCCACATTCCTGGAATCATATAGACTACGAACATGAAGTCGAATATGGCAAGGATCAGTCGGAAGAACGAGATATGCTCTACCGGCTCGTCATACTTGAAGCGAAGCTTGCCGAGGAGATAGAAACCGAGCATTGCAAAGATAACTATCCAGAATGCGAGATAAATCTCGCGCGGAAGTATGCCCCAGTGGTAAGTCTGGTCTGCGACCTGCAGGAACTTCATCCCCAGCGCAAGCTCGACGAAGCCCAGGACAACCTTGAATGTGTTAAGCCAACTCCCGCCCTTGATCTTTTTCAGCAGGGACGGGAAGAGGGCGAACAATGTGAACGGCAACGCAAAAGCGACCGAGAATGCCAGCATCGTGAGGATTGGAGTCCAGAACTCGCCTGAAGTACTCTTGATAAGAACTGTACCTACGATAGGACCGGTGCAGGAGAATGAAACGAGAACGGTCGTGAGAGCCATGAAGAAGACTCCGAGAAGACCTTTCTTGTTCGAGTTCTTGTCCGAACCGTTGACCAGCTTCTCAGGCATGGTGATCTCGAAGGCTCCGAAAAATGAAGCGGCGAAGATCATGAATACTATGAAGAAGATGATATTAGGTATCCAGTTGGTGGCTAACCAGTTGAAAATATCGGCAGTGACTGCGTGCCCTCCGATGAGCAGCGTCAGCAGAATGATGATCGCGATAGGCAGTGTGTAAAGCAGGATGATGAAAATGCCATACATGAAGGCGCGGAACTTTCCGGATTTCTTCTGTTCCTCTTCGCTTCCGTGAAGGAAGAAAGATACGGTCATAGGAATCATAGGGAACACGCAGGGGGTCAGCAATGCGGCGAAGCCCCATGCGATGGCCTCGAGAATCAGCTTCCAGAGCGAACCGCCTGCTGCGGCAGCATTGGCATCCTTCGGGCCGTCTGTTGCTGCAGCGGCAGCGGCTGAATCGGCGGATGAAAGGGAATCTCCCTGAGCTGCGACCGCGGTATCGGCAGAAGCCTCAGGCTGGACAGCGGCTGAAACAGCCTGGGCAGGAGTCCATGTTCCGGCCCCCGCAGCTGCAGTCACTGGAACCGTGAAATCGATATCGTCAGGCGGCACGCAGGATCCGTTGTTGCAGGCCATCCACTCGACGTTTCCGGTAACCTTGGCATTCTGTGCATGAAGTCGGATGTTCTGGGTGAACTGAGCTCTGCCCTCGAAGGAGCCTATCTCCATGTCGAATGTCTCGTCATGCTGCTTCTTTGCAGGAGTGACAATGACAGGCTTTCCAACCAGCTCATAGCCTTCGCCCTTGCTGAACTTGATGACGGTAGGATTCGGGCCTCCTTCATAAGGGCCGAAATCATACATGTGGTAGCCGTTGGCAATGGTAGCATCGAGAACTATTTGATACGTATCTCCCTGAAGATGTTTGAAGCTGGTTTTCCAGCTTACCGGATTTGACTGCGCAAATGACAATGCGCTGATAAGGACGCACGCTAAAGCGAGAAGCGATTTCCTGAACTTGAGATTCATCAATTTTTATTTTAAATGATAGCAAATATCGGTTTTTTTAACCAAAATACATTAATAATACAATTATCTGAGTCGAAACCCTAACATCGATTACGCAAATAACACATAATATAGGAAGCCTTCACAGACTTCCTATTTGACACTTTTAAAGGCACAAATCCGCCAAACAGCAATATAAATCCATCAGATGGGTCAATGCTTGAAGATTTCCTGCAGCCTCACGTCAAGGCTGTCGCCGACATTGTTCACCAGTATCTTTCCTTCCTTGTCAAGGAGGAACGTATAAGGTATGTAATGTGTTCCATACATCGCTCCAACGCGTGCAGGACGGTTCTTTATCGGAAATTCGTCCTTGACGTGTATCCAAGGCGACTTGTCCTCCTCGATGGCTTTCTTCCACTGATCCTCGTTCGAGTCGTCTGAAACGCCGATGATCTCCAAGCCATCTTTCTTGTACTTTGCATACAACTCTTTCAGGTGAGGGATAGATGCCCGGCACGGCTTGCACCAGGATGCCCAGAAATCGATGATGACATACTTGCCGCGAAGGTCGGAAAGAGATATCCTGGTTCCGTCAGGCTGGCTCAATGTAAAGTCCGGAGCGACTTGTCCGGGAGCAGTTGCCTTGGCAATGGCGATGTTGTCCCTAAGGTCCTTCGACATGGAGCACTGCTGGACGCGAGGTGTCAAGGCGTCGAATACCTTCGTCATCAAATCCGGAGAGGTCACTGAGATTCCCGCAAGATATCCGCACATCTCGACGTCAGGATAAGCGGCGATGAAGGCGAGAATCGAATCGGCTATGACTGCTTCCCTCTTGTGTTCATCCTCTTCCCGCAGATTTCTCATAGCGGCGCTCATTTCATTGAACCTGTCGGAAGCCTGGACGTTCGGGCCGCCCTTCTCTACAGTCTTGAGATATTTTCCCATACCATAGGCAGTATAGTCGATTATGCTGTCCTTGTTTGCGGTGATCGTAATCTTGGCATTCTCGAGTATAATGCTCGACTTGAGAGTATCTCCTCCTTCCGGAACAATTACAAGACCGGCATAGAAAGCTTCCGGGACTACACCCTTGAAAGTGAACTTGCCGCCTGAAATCTTTACAGTGTCCGATCTTGCAGCCGCCTGAGGCGAATTTGAATCACGGACATCAGGAACCAAGGTCATTACTGCGATGCCCTTGTCCATGTTGGCGACTGTGCCTTTGACCGTGTAGCCCTTGTCCGAGGCACAACCAGCGAGCAAGAGAAGCGAAGCGGCTGCGCCGCCTACGCACATGAGTACTGAATCGATAGTGATCTTCATAAGTATTATTGTTGGTTAACATTAGAACACGCAAGCGCCCGCCATACCCTAAACAGAAAAGAGGGAATCGGATGGCCGGTTCCCTCTTTTCTGATCTTATAGTACAAATGTCATTTCTTGTCGAAGAAATCCTTGACCTTATCGGTAGGGACTACTCTTTCGGTGAACATGTAAGCACCTGTTCGTGGAGACTTGTCCATGCGGATGCACTTTACGACGTTCTTTGCCATGCCTTCGTGCAATGTTGCGACTGCTTTCTTTGCCATAGTATTAAAACTTTAAGAGTGAACTATTTGGTCTCGCGGTGAAGAGTCATCTTGCGGAGATATGGATTATACTTCATAAGCTCCAGACGCTCGGTCGTATTCTTCTTGTTCTTGGTAGTGATGTAGCGGGACATTCCCGGAACCCCGCTCGCCTTCTGTTCGGTGCATTCCAGAATTACCTGAACTCTGTTGCCCTTTGCTTTCTTGTTTGCCATAATCGTTTCCTTTTAGATGCGTTAGACAATCTTGATGTAACCTTTCTTCTGTGACTTGGCGATGGTTTCCTTCAAGCCGTGCTTGTAAATGTTTCTCATACCCTGTACGGAAACCTTAAGCGTCACATAGCGCTTCTCTTCCTCGAGCCAGAACTTCTTCTCTTTCAGGTTCAAGTCGAAATCGCGGGCCGTGCGGTTCTTAGCATGGGAAACGTTCTTTCCTATCTGAGCGCGGCGTCCTGTAACTTGACAAATCTTTGACATATCTTAACTTGTTATTTATTCAGTTTTTGGGGCTGCAAATATCATTATTTATAAATTAATTACCAAATCTTTTCTAGAGAATCTTGAAAAACCGCCTCCAGCGGATATTGCTAGGGAAAGATTTGTTCTTGTCCACCGAAAGCCAGATGATCGCAGGCTTGCCCACGATATGGTCTTCCGGAACGAACCCCCAATATCGGGAGTCGAGAGAGTTGTGGCGGTTGTCGCCCATCATCCAGTAATAGTCCATCTTGAACGTGTAGGTCGAATCTGCCTTGCCGTTAATGAAGATGGTATCACCCTTGACTTCCAGCGTGTTATCCTCGTAGACGCGAATGACACGCTCATAAAGGGGAAGATTTGCAGCTGAAAGAGTGATGGTGGCACCCTTCTTCGGAATCCAGATCGGTCCATAATTGTCCCTTGTCCAATGCATGTCTACATAAGGGAAAAGAATAATGGGATCGTCGGGATAGTCAGGAGGATATATGTCGTCGTTCTGAGTGATTTCCTTAACGAGAGGAAGCACCTTGACCTTCGCTAGGCTCGAGCTGTCGAGATTGAGGTCGGGATAACCTGGGAGATTGGCATTGAACCAGACTTCGCCCATGTTCATTCCCATGTCTTCAAGCAGCTTCGGGTTTATCTGCGATCCGTCTGTTATGACGGTGTAGGTGGTCTGAAGGCCCATGTAATGCTTCTGCGGAATGCCGTTCACGTAAACCTGGCCGTGGCGCACCTCGAGCGAGTCGCCCGAAATGGCTACGCAGCGCTTCACGTAATGGTCTTCCTTGTCAACAGGGCGGACGACGACAGGCCCATAAGTCTTCTGAGTGTAATCGCGGCCGTTTATGCGGACATGAGTGTAATAATCTTCGCTCGGAATCTTTCTGAGGACAGTGTCGCCGTCAGGGAAGTTGAAAACTACGTAATCGTCGCGCTTGACGGTCGTCCACCCCTTCAGCCTGCGGTATTTCTTGTGAATCAGAGTGGAATATGACTCACGGTGGGAAAGCGGCAGAACATTGTGGGTGAACGGGACTGTAAGCGGCGTCTGAGGAACTTTAGGACCATATCCGTTCTTTCCTACGAAGAGGAAATCGCCTGTCATCAGGGTTCTCTCCATTGAAGATGACGGAATCTTGAATGCCTGGAAGAAAAACATGTTGATAAAAGTCACGACAATGACGGCGAAGATTAGGGCATCGAGCCAATCATTCCACGCGTCATGCTTTTGTCCGGGTTTGTAACGCTTCTTCCAGAAATTCCACCTTACCTTCTTGGTAATGAATATGTCGAAAATCACTGCGAGCCCGAAGAGCCACCAATAATTACCGAGCCATATTACCCAAAGAGCATAGAGGACAGCCCAGAAAGCGAACTTAACCCACTTGTTACCAAAGAATTCCTTCAACACTGTGGTTGGTCCGTAAAGACTACTTTACTGAATTGACAATAGCTTCAAAAGCCTGAGGATCGTTCATCGCAAGATCGGCGAGGACCTTGCGGTTCAGTCCGATGTTGTTGGCAGCGAGCTTGCCCATGAACTGGGAATAGTTCATCCCGTGCTGGCGTGCAGCAGCGTTGATACGCTGGATCCAAAGTGCGCGGAATTCCTGCTTCTTGGCCTTGCGGTCGCGGTAAGCGTAAGTCTGACCTTTTTCCCAAGTGTTCTTGGCGACGGTCCAGACGTTCTTTCTTGAAAGGAAGTAGCCGCGTGTCTGCTTCATTAACTTCTTGCGGCGTTCCCTTGATGCTACAGAATTAACTGATCTTGGCATAATTTTTTGTTTTTTGGACGTCAGCGCCTTAAATCACTTCAAGGTCTTTTCGGCTGAACGCCCGGTTAATAAATTAATTGATTAGCAAAGCAACAATGCTTTGATTCTCTTCTGATCGACCTTATCGGCGATCGCCGAGTGAGTGAGGTTTCTCTTCTGCTTCTTGGTCTTCTTCGTGAGAATGTGACTCTTGTAAGCATGATGCCTCTTGACCTGTCCATTGCCGGTGAGCGTGAAACGCTTCTTACTACCGGAGTTGGTTTTCATTTTTGACATTTTACTTTATTTTATATATAACGTTTGAGTTATTTCTTCTTTACCGGAGCTATCATCATTATCATCCTCTTCCCTTCGAGTTGAGGCATCGTTTCAGCCTTGCCAAACTCCTCGAGTTCCATGACGAAGCGGAGAAGGAGCTTCTCTCCCTGCTCTGTGAACTGGATGGAGCGACCGCGGAAAAAGACGTAAGCCTTTACCTTGTCGCCTTCCTGCAGGAAGCTCTTTGCATGGTTCAACTTGAACTGGAAGTCGTGCTCATCAGTAGTAGGGCCGAAGCGGATTTCCTTGATGACCACCTTGGAAGCATTGGATTTCATCTCCTTTGCCTTCTTCTTCTGCTGATAGACATACTTCTGGTAGTCTATTATCCTGCAAACGGGAGGGACTGCCTGGGCGGCAATCTCGACAAGATCAAGCCCGGCCTCTTCTGCCATAGCAAGAGCTTCCCTCAAAGGAAACACTCCTTGCTCAGGGACATTTTCCCCAACAACACGCACCGTCGGTGCGGTTATCTGTTCATTGACCCTTGGCCCTTCCTCCTTCTTCTGTGAAGGACGCGGCTGGTTTGGTTTTACTGTAGGACGCGGTCTTGGCGGTTGCGGCCTGTAATGCGACTTGTCGATAATTTTTTCCTCCTATACGTTTAGTTCTTTTTTACATTCGTCGTTGACCTTGGCTGCGAAATCCATTATGGACATCACTCCCTGGTCACCGGCGCCTTGGCGACGGACTGAAACGGTCTGTTCTGAAGCTTCCTTCTCTCCAACGACCAGCAGATATGGAATTCGCTGAAGTTCGTTGTTGCGGATCTTCTTCCCCATCGTATCGTTGCTGTCATCCAAAATCGCGCGAATATCGTTATTATTAAGCAATTCGCAAACTTTTTTTGCATAATCGGAGTATTTCTCACTTACCGGAATCACTACGACCTGGTCAGGAGTGAGCCACAAAGGGAATTTTCCGGCAGTATGCTCGAGCAGCACGGCGACGAATCTTTCGAGAGAACCGAACGGCGCACGGTGAATCATGACTGGACGATATTTCTTGTTGTCGGCTCCGGTATATTCGAGTTCGAAGCGTTCAGGAAGGTTATAGTCCACCTGAATGGTACCGAGCTGCCATGAGCGTCCGAGAGCGTCCTTAACCATGAAATCAAGCTTCGGACCATAGAAAGCGGCCTCGCCGAGAACGACCTTTGTCTTCAGTCCCTTCTCGTTTGCGGAATCCACGATGGCCTTTTCGGCAGCGGCCCAATTCTCATCGGTGCCGATGTACTTGGTCTTGTCGTTAGGGTCGCGAAGGGAGACCTGAGCAGTATACTTGTCGAATCCGAATACCTTAAAGACATAGAGCACGAGGTCTATTACCTTGCAGAACTCTTCCTTAAGCTGGTCAGGACGGACAAAGAGGTGAGCATCATCCTGAGTGAAGCAACGGACGCGGGTAAGGCCGTGCAGCTCGCCGCTCTGTTCGTAACGGTAAACCGTGCCGAATTCGGCAAAGCGCAGAGGCAGATCCTTATATGAACGGGGCTCGCTGCGGTAGATTTCACAGTGGTGAGGGCAGTTCATTGGCTTGAGAAGATACTCCTCTCCCTCCTGAGGAGTATGTATAGGCTGGAACGAGTCTTTGCCATAGTGATCCCAGTGGCCGGAAGTGACATAAAGCTGCTTGCTTCCGATGTGAGGGGTAATTACCTGGAGATAGCCGTATCTCTTCTGTTCCCTGCGGAGGAACTGCTCCAGGCGATCGCGAAGAGCGGCGCCGCGTGGAAGCCACAAAGGCAGTCCAGCGCCGACGCGGGTGGAGAAAGTCCAGAGCTTCATTTCCTTGCCGAGCTTGCGGTGGTCGCGCTTCTTCGCCTCTTCGAGGACGGTCAGGTACTCGTCGAGCATTGACTTCTTTGGGAAGGTTATGCCGTAGATTCTGGTCAGCTGCTTGTTATGTTCGTCGCCACGCCAGTAGGCTCCGGCGATGGATGTCAGCTTGATGGCCTTTATGGCGGATGTGTCACGAAGGTGTGGCCCGCGGCAAAGGTCTGTAAATGTGCCGTTAGTGTAATATGTGATGGTGCCGTCGGCAAGGTCGCGGATAAGTTCGCACTTGTACTGGTCGCCCTTCTCGGTGAAATGCTTCAGGGCTTCAGCCTTGCTGACGTCGGTGCGGACGAACTTCTCGTCGGAGCGTGCAAGCTCCAGCATCTTGTCTTCGACGGCTTTCAGGTCGGATTCCTGTATCTGTGCAACTCCCAGGTCTACGTCGTAATAGAAGCCCATGTCGATGGCAGGGCCGATTCCGAACTTGACGCCGGGATAGATGGCTTGAAGCGCTTCGGCCATAAGGTGGGATGATGAATGCCAAAAGGCTTTCTTCGCCTCGTCGTCGTCCCACTTGTGAAGCTTGAGCGTGCTGTCCGAATCGATGGGACGGTCGAGGTCCCAAATATGGTCGTTGACGCTTGCTACCAGTACTTCCGATGCTAGGCGGGGGCTGATGCTCTCCGCAATCTGATAGGGAGTGGCCCCCTTTTCGAATTGTTTGACGCTGCCGTCTGGAAAAGTAATATTGATCATCATTTTATAGTTTTTGCCTTTGGAAGGGCAAAGGTAAAAATTTTTATTCTTATCTTTGTCCGACTGATAAAATTATTTACGATGGACGAAGATTTTTTTGAGGAGCCGCAAATCGACGAAAACGAACTTAAGAGGCGGAAAGAGAAACGAATGACCTTCTGGGGAACGTCCTCGTCAGATGGTCTTTATCTGGCGCTGGTGTCCATAGCGATACTTGCGCTTTCCTATTTCATCACTCTTCCGGGTTGGATAGGAGTCATCTTAAGCCTTGCCAAGCTCGTAGCTTCAATTTGGCTTCTGGCCCATTTCATGAAGCAGTACTGCAGATCCATAGGCAAAGCCACATACGGCCAGGCATTCGGATTCGGATTCATGACGACCGTCTTTTCCTCCATTCTCTGTGCCGCTTTCACCTTCCTCGTAATGCAGTACCTGAAGCCAGACCTTCTGCAGCAGTCCATGGCAACCGCAATGCAGCAGTACCAGGGCCAGTCCGCTGAAATGGCTTCTGCTCTCGAGCAGTTCATGGATATGTATGGAGGACGTCTGCCTCAGCTGATGTTCGTCATTTATCTTATATGGTACATAATGATCGGGCTTGTTGCATCCCTCTGCATTGCAAGCGCAGTCAAGACTGTCAGCTCGCCTGCTGAGAATGAAGATTTCTAATAAATGGACTTATCAATAGTAATATCCCTTTATAACGAGCAGGAATCTCTGCGCGAACTTGTAAGCGAAATCCACCAGGCCATCGACCCGCTGAAACTCGATTACGAAATAATAATGGTCAACGACGGCTCCACCGATTCATCATGGGACATCGTGAAGGAACTGAAATCGTCCGACCCATGCATAAAAGGCATCCGCTTCCGCAGGAACTATGGCAAGTCCGCAGCGCTTTACGTCGGTTTCAAAGCCGCCAAGGGAGACTTGGTCGCCACTCTCGACGCCGACCTCCAGGACGATCCAGCAGAACTTCCAGAAATGATCAGGATGGTGAAAGAACAGGACTACGACCTTGTATCAGGCTGGAAGAAAAAACGTTACGATAACGTCTTCCTGAAGAACATTCCTAGCAAGATATACAATGCCACCTCCCGCCGGGTTACTGGCACCCATCTCCACGACATGAACTGCGGCATTAAGGTCTACCGCGGAGAAGTAGTCAAGCACATCGAGGTTTATGGAGAGATGCACCGATACATTCCATATCTGGCGAAGAACGCCGGATACGACAGAATCGGGGAAAAAGTCGTGCATCACCATAAACGCAAGTACGGAAAGAGCAAATTCGGAGCAAGTCGCTTCATAAACGGATTCCTTGACCTGCTTTCACTTTCATTCCTGGTAAAGTTCGGGAAAAAGCCGATGCACATTTTTGGAGTTTGGGGAACATTGATGGCTCTGGTGGGAATCATCATCGCCATCTGGCTGATAATCGCCAAGCTGGTTGCGCAGGCCCGCGGAATGGTATTCCGCCAAGTCACCGAACAGCCTCTGTTCTACATCGCGCTGCTCGCGATAGTTCTTGGGCTGCAACTGTTTCTGGCCGGATTCATCGGAGAAATGATCTCGCGCCAGAATCCGAGCAGAAACGATTACGAAATAAAAGAGACTCTCTAAAATCTAAAGAAGGCTTCCGCCTCTCGGATCGTCGTCTCCCTCTTCCTGCACCTTTTCAGGTTCAGTTTCAGGCTTTGCCGCAGCCTTCGGCTCAACGACATCGCTCTTGGACATAGCTGCAAACTCGTCCTTTGCAATCATCTTGCAGGTTCCATTGAAGGCTGCACCCTTCTCAATGCAGAGCTTCGTGACATTCAAGACTCCCTTGAATACGCAAGTGCTCTTCAGGGTTACGCAATCGCCTGCGAAGACGTTGCCCTCCATTTTCCCGGAAATCTCTGCGCCAAGGCAGATTACATCTCCATGGATTTCCGCGGAGTCTCCAATGATCAGTTTGCCCTTTGTCTCGATCTTTCCGCTGAACTTGCCATCGATCCGAACGTCTCCTTCGGACTTGAGGACAGCATCCTTCAGCTCTGTTCCGAAGGCCAGCCTGGTAATGGCAGCGCCTACGGGTTCGGTTTCCTTATAGTTGCTCATATACTCTGGTATTGAATGCTTTTCTTCCTGTTCAGGTTCCTGTTCAGGCTTGTTAAATGTGAATAGTTTCATTGTGAATGGCTTCTGCGGCTTCCATTATCGCCTCGCTCATGGTCGGATGAGGGAATACGGTCCTTGCGAGGTCTGAAGCCTTTACTTTCAACTTGCGCGCCGCCACTAATCCGCCTATCATCTCGGACGCGTTTTCTCCGATGATATGCGCTCCCAGGATTACGTCTGTCCCGGCATCGGCGACCAGTTTGACGAATCCGTCCCTGGCTCCGGCTGCAGTAGCCTTTCCCGATGCTGTATAAGGGAACTTCCCTATCTTGACTTCAATGCCAAGCTCGGCTGCCTTCCTTTCGGAGAGACCTACCGAAGCTATTTCCGGAGAGGTATATGTACATCCTGGAATATTGTCATAGTCAACCGGTTCAATGTCGAGTCCAGCTATCTTCCCGACGCAGCAGATTCCCTCTGCCGATGCCACGTGAGCCAGAGCCTGAGTAGGGATGATGTCTCCGATGGCATAAATGCCGTCCACAGAGCTCTTGTACCACTTGTCGACAATCACCTTTCCGCGGTTCATATCGACCCCGAGCTTTTCAAGTCCCAGATATTCGGTGTTCGGAACGACTCCTACTGCCGAGAGGACCGTCTCCGCCTCCACCGTTTCAGTGCCCTTCTTTGTCTCGACTGCAAGCTTGCACAGCTCACCTGTGACATCAACGCTTTTTACCTGCGCAGAAACCATGACCTTGATTCCGGCCTTGCGGAACGAGCGGCTCAACTGGGCAGAGACTTCGTCATCCTCCAGAGGGACGATACGGTCGAGGTACTCGACCAGAGTCACCTCGGTACCTATGGCGCTGTAAAAGAATGCCAGCTCGCTTCCGATAGCCCCCGACCCAATGACGGCCAATGACTTAGGCTGCTTATCGGGAATGAGCGCCTGACGGTAGCTGATGATCCTCTCGCCGTCGATCGGAGCAAAAGGAAGCGAGTTCGGCCTCGATCCTGTCGCAACGATGATATTCTTGGCTGCGACATTGAAAGCCGGACCTTCGCCGTCGATTCGGACGGTCTTGTCCTCATTGATGCTAGCCTGGCCCTGCAGGACCGTCACGTTGTTCTTTTTAAAAAGGAATTCGATTCCACGCGACATCTGAGCGGAGACTTCCCTGCTTCTGGTCACCATCCTTCCGAGATCAGGAACCACATTCTCGGCAGAGAAGCCGAAAGTGTCGCCGCAAGTGGCATAGTGATAAGCAGAAGCGCTTTTAAGCAGAGCCTTGGTAGGGATGCAGCCCCAGTTCAGGCACACGCCTCCGAGCTCGGAGCGCTCGGCTACTGCGACTTTCATCCCCAACTGTGAGGCGCGGATGGCAGCTACATAGCCTCCTGGTCCGGCGCCGATGACAAGCAAATCGTATGAATCCATATTAGTATCTGTCCTTCTGTCGTTTTCAATGCTAAACTAGACCCTTTCCATGGCAGTTCTTGTACTTCAGGCCGCTGCCGCAAGGGCAAGGATCATTGCGACCGATCTTCTTCTCGACGTGGACCGGGGCATTGCTCTTTTCCTGACCGCCATTGGCAGCCAGGTCATTGTGGCCCGTCTGCATTCGGGAGAGGTCCGTGTGCTTCTGCTGAGCCTCGCTCACCTTGCTGTTGTCGTCCTGACGCAGAGGAATGTGGGCCATGAGAAGGAACGAGATGACGCCCTTGTTGATGCTGTCCATCATCTCCTCAAAGAGATTGTAGCTCTCGAGCTTGTAGACAAGCAGAGGATCCTTCTGTTCGTAAGAGGCCGTCTGAACGGACTGCTTTAGGTCGTCCATGTCGCGAAGCTGCTGCTTCCAGAACTCGTCGATCATTATCAGCGCGATGGTCTTGGAAATGGTGCGAGGAAGTTCTTTACCTTCAGAATCATACGCCTTCTTTAGGTTGACAGATACGGTCATCATCTTCTTTCCGTCGCTGACAGGAATGGCGATGTTCTGATAAATGGCTCCCTGGGTCTCGTAAACTTTCTTGATGACCGGCCAGGTGGTCTGGACCATGGTGTCGTTGCGGCGCTTGAATACCTCCTGGACATTCTCCAAGAGCTTAGCAGCAATCTGCTGCTGCGAAGAGTCCTTGTAGAACTGCTCGTCGAATTCGGGCTCTATGCTCATGTTGCTCATTATTTCGAACTTGAAGTCTTCGAACGGCAACTTTCCGTACTTTTCCATCAGGCTCTCGCAGAAATCGCCCATCATGTTCCTGATGTCGACGTCTATGCGGTCTCCGTAAAGTGCGTTGCGGCGGCGCGAGTAGACCACGCTGCGCTGGGAGTTCATCACGTCGTCGTATTCGAGCAGGCGCTTGCGGATGCCGAAGTTGTTCTCCTCGACCTTCTTCTGGGCGCGTTCTATGCTGCTGGACAGCATGGAATTCTGGAGAGACTCCCCTTCCTTCATTCCAAGGCTGTCTACGACCCTCGCAATCCTGTCGCTTCCAAAGAGTCGCATGAGGTCGTCTTCCAAGGAGACATAGAACAGGGAACTGCCCGGGTCGCCCTGACGTCCCGCACGGCCTCTGAGCTGGCGGTCTACACGGCGGCTGTCGTGACGTTCGGTGCCGATGATGGCAAGGCCGCCGGCGTCACGGACGCTTGCTGCCAGCTTGATGTCGGTACCACGTCCTGCCATGTTGGTGGCTATGGTTACGGTCTGAGGCTCTCCGGCATGTGCGACGACATCAGCCTCGTGTGCGAACTGCTTGGCGTTCAATACCTGATGCTGGATTCCACGCATGCGCAGCATACGGCTGAGCTGCTCGGAGACCTCGACGGAGGTAGTTCCGACAAGCACCGCCCTTCCCTCCTTGGTAAGCTCCACGATCTTGTCGATCACGGCATTGAACTTTTCCTTCTTGGTCTTGTAAATCAGGTCTTCCTGGTCGTCTCGAATCACAGGCTTGTTTGTCGGGATGACGACTACGTCCAGCTTGTAGATGTCCCAGAATTCGCCGGCTTCCGTGGATGCCGTACCGGTCATGCCGGCAAGCTTGTGGTACATGCGGAAATAGTTCTGGAGAGTGATGGTGGCGAAAGTCTGCGTTGCAGCCTCGACCTTCACGTTTTCCTTGGCTTCGATGGCCTGGTGAAGACCTTCGCTGTAGCGGCGGCCTTCAAGGATACGGCCGGTCTGCTCGTCGACGATCTTGACCTTGTTGTCAATGACGACGTACTGGTCGTTCAGCTGGAACATGGTATAAGCCTTGAGGAGCTGGATGACAGTCTGGACGCGCTCGGATTTCAGGGCGTAATCGTTCAGCAATTCATCCTTCTCAGTCTGCCTGGCCTCTTCAGGCTCCTCTTTCTTTGCGATGTCGGCAAGCTTGTTGCCGATGTCGGGGATGATGAAGAAGTTAGGATCATCAAGGTTGCCTGCAAGAAGGTCGTTGCCCTTATCGGTGAGCTCGACAGAATTCTGCTGCTCGTCGATGACGAAATACAACGTGTCGGTAATCTGGTACATCAGCTCGTTGTTGTTCTGCATGTAATAATCCTCCGTCCTCTGCAGGAGCTGCTTCATGCCCGGCTCGCTGAGGAACTTGATGAGTGGATTATAGCTCGGAAGCCCCTTGTGGGCCCTGAGAAGAAGGGCAGCGCCGCTTTCGTGGTCTTCTATCTTGATGTCGTTTGCAGATATCTTTTTCTTTGCATCGTTCAGGATGCCGGTGACCATCTGTCGCTGCGCATTATATACCTTTTCGACTATGGGCTTGTACTGAACGAACTGCTCGTCGCCGGCCTTAGGCACAGGTCCAGAAATTATGAGAGGCGTCCTGGCGTCGTCTATGAGGACAGAGTCGACCTCGTCGACGATGGCGTAGTGAAGCTTCTGCTGGACGATGTCCTCGAGATTGATGGCCATGTTGTCGCGAAGGTAGTCGAAGCCGAACTCGTTGTTCGTTCCGAAAACCACGTCGCACTTGTATGCCTTCTTGCGCTCAGCGGAGTTTGGTTCATGCTTGTCGATGCAGTCTACGCTGAGACCGTGGAACATGTAAAGAGGTCCCATCCACTCGGAGTCGCGCTTGGAGAGGTAGTCGTTCACGGTGACCATGTGAACTCCCTTGCCTGCCAAGGCATTGAGGAAAACAGGGAGGGTAGCCACGAGGGTCTTTCCTTCGCCTGTCGCCATTTCGGATATCTTGCCCTGGTGAAGTACGATGCCACCCATGAGCTGCACGTCGTAATGGACCATGTCCCAGGTAATCAGGTTTCCGCCCGCCAACCATTGGTTCTTGAAGACCGCCTGGTCGCCATCGATGGATACGAAGTCGTGCGTGGCTGCGAGTGTCTTGTCGAAGTCGTTTGCCGTGACGCGGATCTCAGGATTATCCTTGAACCTGCGGGCTGTGGACTTCATGATGGCGAACGCATCGGGAAGACATTCGTTCAGCGCATCTTCGATTTCAGTGTCGATCTTCTTGACGAGCTCGTCGCTTTGGGTGGCAAGGGCCTCCTTCTCTTCGGGGTCGATGTTAGAGTCCTCGAGTTGGGACTTGATTTCAGCGAGGGATGCCTCGTCCTCTGCCTTCCTATCTGATATATATTTCTTCAGCCTGTCGGTTTCAGACCTGAGTTCGTCGTTTGAAAGCTTGTCGATCCTGTCGTAAGAGGCGAGGACCTTGGCCAAGATAGGTTTCAGGGCCTTGATGTCGCGCTGCTCCTTTGAACCGAAAAGCGCCTTGATGATATCGTTGAATCCCATTGTGAGTTATTTTTCGTGTAAAGTTCGCAAATATACTGATTTTATAAATGTCAGGTCTAAACTTCAACAAACAAAGTGCCACCGGAAAAACTGTTCAAGAACTGACAATATGGCGGAACGGACACAAAAAAAAGCCGGCTCGAAAAGCCGGCTCGAATTAATTTTCCTGTATGGGATTAGTCCTTGACAATAGCGCCATTAGGGCAAACCTCAGCACAAGTTCCGCATTCTGCGCAAACGTCCGGGTCTATCTTGTAATGTACGTCACCGGCGGAAATAGCTCCAACCGGGCATTCGTCGATGCAAGTGCCGCAAGCAACGCAGTCGTCAGTAATTCTGTAAGCCATTTTAAATAAAATTTAAGTTGTTAATAAGTCGTTTCAGTGATGCAAATATAGCATTTAACTTTAAGCATACAATTTTAATACCGCGCTAATAGCCGAAGATTTCTTCAGTCTTGACGCGCGTCAGGGTTCCGTAAGGCTCGAGCGCCTTCAAGTCCAAGTCCTTCTCGTCGCCGAGGATGCCCACGGTGTACTTGCGGCCCTTGACCCACTTTTCCTGGAAATTGACTACATCCTGCATCGTGAGTGAAGGGACAGCCTCGAATACATCCTTGTCGACGTCATGGTCGAGACCGAGACGTTCGGCACTGATGTAAGACCAGAGGACGTCCATCCTCAGAGTGCGCTGGGTGCGGATTCGAGACAGGATGGCATCCTTGGAAATGGCAAGCGACTTTTCGGACTGAGGCATGTCGTTAAGGATCTGGTCGAAGGCCGAGAGTGCATCCTTCATCTTGTCGTTCTGGGTGATGATGTGATAGTTCATGGAGATGTCCTCATCCTTTCTTGCAGGCATTGCAAAGATAGAGGATGCGTGATATGCAAGTCCGCGGGCTTCGCGGATCTCCTGGAAGACGATGGTGTTCATTCCGCCGCCGAAATATTCATTGAAGAGGACTTCGACCGGATAGAGCGAAGCGTCGAACTTCTCGCCCCTGTCGCTGAATCCGAAGAGATATATGTTGTTGGCCTTGTAAGGAGCCAGGATGACCTGGGCCTTGTCGTTGGCCATGAGCTTTATATCAGGATTGTGAGGGATGACGTCAAGGGTGTCGGAAGTGCTGTGGACCTTGTCCATGTAGGCAATGAAATCGGACTGGCTCTTAGGACCGAAATACAGGATCCTGTGGGCGGTGCTTGAGAATTTGCGTATCTCACTTATCAGCTCTGCCGAGGAAAGCGAGTTCACCTCTGCGTCAGAGAGCACGTAGTTCAAAGGGTTAACCGGTCCGTATTGGACATAGCTCCTGAGCATGTTGAAATTCTGGCGCTGGTTGAGCTTGCCGTCCGCACGATTCTTGAGGATGTCGCCCTTCATGTTGGCAAGGATCGTTTCATCAGGCTGGCAATCGTCCAGCAGCTGCTCGGTGAGTTCCACCGCCTTGTCCATGTTCTCGGCAAGCCCGGAAATGTTGATGGATATGTTCCTCTCGCTAACCCTTATGGCATAATTGCATGCGATTTCATAAAACGCCTTCTTGACCTGTTCGGCAGTCATAGTGCTTGTGCCGAGATAATCGAGGTAATCTACAGCGGTAGAGATTTTCTTGTCCTCGTTGCTTCCGAAGTCGTAGTAATATGTAAGGTCGAAGAGTCCATCGCCTGTATTCTGCTTGTAAAGGACGTCGATGCCCTTATTGGTGCGAGTGCGTACAAGATCCTTGGAATAATCCACGAAGACCGGTTCGATAGGCTTGACTTGGGAGGCCTGTATGTCGCGCAGGAACTTGCTGGAAGAGTCGCGGTTGGTCAGGACCGGAGTGATCTGCGGCTTTTCCATCTTGACGATGCTCTTGTCCGTCCCCTGCTCCTTGTCGACCTGGACATAGCTGTTCGAACCGAGTACCCTGCGGGCATAGGAGACGACGTCAGCCCTGGTTATCTTTGACATATCATCGAGCTGTGTAACAGACTTTTCCCAAGGGATATCATCGATGAAGGCAGTGACGAACATGTCTGCACGCTGGCGATTGCTTCGAAGCTGGCGCATCCTGTCCGCCTTATAATTGTTCACCGTTGCGGTCAGCATATCATTGCTGAAAGCTCCTGCCTTCAGGCTGTCGATCTGAGCAAGAAGTATGTCGCGGACCTCATCGAGAGACTGTCCAGCCTTCGGCTGGCCAAATAGGCCGAAAATGCTGTAATCGGCCAGCTGGTCAGCAAAAGCACCTGCTCCAAGGACTTTCTGCTGCTGGTTGACATTGGCGTCGATAAGGCCGACGGAGCCATTGTAAAGCATGTTGGCGGTAAGCTGCATTATGTTGGAAGTGGAATCGTTTGCTCCTGGAAGCCTCCAGGCTATATAGATCATAGGAGCCTCGTCGCCAAGCACGGTATAGACTTCCGGAGTCGTGATAGGGTCTTCCGGCTTGAATGTAAGCTTCTTGAGGTTATCGTTCGGCTTCATGCCCCCGAAGTACTTGTCGATTTCGGCGATGACGTAATCCGGGTCGAAGTCTCCCGACATGCAAATTGCCATGTTGTTCGGCACGTACCACTCCTTGTAGTAATTCTTTATATTGGTTATGGATGGGTTCTTCAACTGCTCCTGTGTCCCCAGGACGGTTTGGGTTCCGTATGGATGGTTCTTGAAAAGGCCGCTCAAAAGCTTGTCGACAGATTTCTCGTCGTCGCTGGTCAAGCTGATATTCTTCTCTTCGTAAACAGCTTCCAACTCCGTATGGAACAGACGGATGACATTGTTGCCGAAACGGTCCGCCTGGATCTTCGCCCAATTGTCGATTTCGTTTGAAGGGATGTCCTCTGTGAAGACGGTCTGGTCATAAGACGTGTAGGCATTGCTGCCGTCGGAACCGATGGCAGCCATCAGCTTGTCATACTCGTTCGGGATGGCATACTTCGAAGCCTCGTATGAAAGCGAGTCGATCAGATGGTACTGAGCCTTGCGCTCGGCAGGGTCCGTCATGATGCGATACTTCTCGAACTCCTGTTCGATGCGGTCCAGAAAAGGCTTCTCAGCCTCATAGTTGCTGGTACCGAACTGTTCCGTCCCCTTGAACATCAGATGTTCGAAATAGTGAGCGAGCCCTGTGGTTTCGTGAGGGTCGTTCTTTCCGCCCGAGCGGACAGCTATGTAAGTCTGGATCCTGGGCTGGTCCCTGTTCACCGTAAGGTAAACTTTCAGCCCGTTGTCAAGCGTGTAGATCCGTGACTTCATAGGGTCGTTTGGCACGCTCTCATAATGATACTTCGACTGGGCGCATGAAACGCACAGCAACGCCGTCGTAATCAACAGCAGCGCATTGGAAAGAGTTCTGGTCATATTTTTGCAGTTAATGATAGGCAAAAGATTCGAGGTTTTGCAAAGATAATGAACTATACTATATCTTTGCCATAAATTAAAGCTACGATGAGAAGATTTCCAAAAACCCTCCTGATTGCCGCGACAGTATTGTTTGCCGCCATGCCGACTGCAGCTCAAGGCACATTCGAATTCACAAAGACACTCCATAATTTCGGGGACATCCTAGAGAGCGACGGCAAGCAGACCTGCACCTTCCCCTACATGAACAACAGCGACCAGCCTGTCGTCATACACGAAGTCATCACATCCTGCGGCTGCACCGTGCCTAAGTGGGACAAGCGCCCCATCAAGCCGGGCGAGAACGGCGAAATAAAAGTGACTTTCTCCAACGACCAGGGCCCCTATCCTTTCGACAAGACCATTACGGTTTACCTTTCAGACAGGAAGCATCCCGTCAACCTGCGCATCAAGGGCAACGTCCACCAGAAACCGCAATCCCTGAACGACAGGTTCCCGATCCGCATTTCCGGAATCGGTTTCCGCAAGGAAGTCTATGACATAGGGAACATCCCTCAAGGCGGCTTGAAGAGCGACGACATCGAAATCGCCAACACCCGCAGCAAGCCCATGAGAGTCATCATCGGCGATTGCACTCCAGGCATCAGCGCATCCATATACCCCAACCCCATTCCCTCGAAGAAGACCGCAACCCTAAGCTACACCATCGACACAAAGGCCACCAGAGGACAGCAGTGGGGCAACACCCAGTTCCACATCAGCCTCTCTACAGAAGGCAACAAGGCAGAAGGCCTGAGGATCGGCTCCTTCATAAACGACTCCTTCGACGACATGACCAGAGCCGAGATGAACGATGCAGCCCTGCCATATTTCGACAAGAGCAGCTACGACTTCGGGACCATTACGGTCAACGACGGCATCCGCAGCACTTTCAAGATGGAGAACAAGGGCAAGCAAGACCTGGTAATCCATAAGATTGAGTTGAACGACCCTAACCTCAAGGTCGACATCACCGCCCCGCTGACAGTCAAGGCAGGCGACAGGATATCCTTTACCGCCACGGTCGACAAGCCGAAGCAGGGAATGGACGTCCTCTACATCATCTCGATAATCTCGAACTCTCCGCTCCGTCCGAACGTCAATCTGTTCCTGACCGGAGACGTGAAGAAGAAATAGAACGATGGAAGAAAGTCCCAAGAAATCCGCCCTTGAGGAGATGAAAGGCATCCCTCAGCCGCCGATGGTGAATCCTTACATGGATTCAGCGCCGCGCGAGGCATTGAAGCGCCTCAGCTGCGACGAATGCATCGAAGGCATATCAATGGGAGACCGGACTATCCTCAGCAGGGCCATCACATTGATAGAAAGTTCCCATCCCCGGGATCGGGAGAACGCTGCCAGGATCGTCGAGGCATGCAGGGAAAGAGCCGGACAATGCAAGACGATGCGCATAGGCATCACCGGAGTGCCAGGAGCGGGAAAGAGCACTTTCATCGAATCCTTAGGCAACATCGCCATCAGTGCGGGGCACAGCCTTGCAGTGCTTGCCGTCGACCCAAGTTCAGAAATCAGCCGTGGAAGCATCCTGGGAGACAAGACCAGGATGGAAACCCTTGCCAACAATCCAAAGGCTTTCATCAGGCCCAGCCCAAGCACCGGGTCGCTCGGAGGTGTGGCTCGGAAGACTCGTGAGACCATACTTCTTTGCGAGGCTGCAGGCTTCGACACCGTCTTCATAGAGACTGTCGGCGTTGGCCAGTCCGAAACGGCCGTACATTCGATGTGCGACTTCTTCCTCCTTCTGCTTCTAAGCGGAGCCGGCGACGGACTTCAAGGGATAAAGCGAGGGATAATGGAGATGTCTGACATGATTTCGGTAAACAAGGCAGACGGCGACAACATCGAAAATGCCGAAATCGCCTGCCGCCAGTACGACGAAGCGCTGAAGCTCTTCCCTCCTACCGGCTCGGGATGGACGCCTGCTGCAGTCACATCTTCGGCACTTACCGGAGCCGGCTTGAATGAGATATGGGACAAGATAATGGGGTATTTCTCCCTCGTGAAGTCCAATGGCTTCTATGACCGCCGACGTCGGGAACAGGCCCTCTACTGGATGCATGAAAGCATAAACGAAAGCCTGAAAGACAACTTCTACGAAAATGCCGCCATTTCCGCAATGTTGCCAAAGTGCGAAAAAGAAGTTCTCGAAGGCCGCAAGGGCTCTTTCGAGGCAGCCGAAGAACTTCTCGAGCTGTACCGCAAACCAGAATCCGCCAAGTAGGGCTGACCGATCATGACCTGGCCTGACTTCTGGAAAATACTTCTCGATGCGCTGAAGGAAGGCGCCGGCATCACCCTGCTCGTGATATCCATAATGAGCTGCATAGAACTGGTGAATGTCCTCTCAGGCGGACAGTGGCTCGGAAAGCATCTTAAGGGGAAAGGATTGGGACAGACCGCTTTCGGAGCGGCGCTCGGGGCTATTCCAGGATGCTTCGGCGGGTTTACAGCCGTCTCTCTGTATTCAAGAAGGCTGCTGAGCTTAGGAGCCGTTACAGCAGCGTTTTGCGCATCGTCAGGCGATGCCGCATTCGTCCTTCTGGCGCAGAAGCCGAAACAGGCATTGACTCTATTCGCCATCCTGATACCTGTCGCGATATTGGTAGGATGGATCACAGACTTGATTTTCAAGCATAATCCCCAGCATTTGACGGCGGACAAGCTTAAAATGCACCACGAGGATGAAGATGAAGGGAACCACGGCAGGAACTGGAAGCATTTCCTCAGGGAACACGTATGGGAGCACGTCATAAAGAAGCACGCACTCGGAATTTTCTGCTGGTGCTTCGGCGCCTTGCTGGCTCTCGGCATCGTGGAGCATTTCGTGGACATAGGGAGCTTCACGCGCAGCAACACTGCGCTGATGATGCTGATAGCCGTTCTGATAGGCATCATTCCTGATTCCGGCCCCCAGATCGTGATAGCCACCATGTTCTCGCAGGGGCTGATTCCTTTCAGCATACTTCTGGCAAACAGCATCGTACAGGATGGGCATACTTCCCTTCCGCTGCTGGCGGAAGAGCCTGCAAGCTTTGTCAAGGCCAAGCTTATGAATACAGTCGCCGCTCTGGCTTGCGGATTCGCCTGGCAGCTTGCCTTCGCCTAAAGGACGTAATGTATTTCCTTGAAAGAATAAGTTCTGAGGCCGCCGTCCACAAGGCGGATGACAAGTTGTCCGGGGGTATTAACTCCGAGGATGGTCCCCATTACCTTGTTATCCGAAGGAGTCTCGATAAACGTGCGCACTTCTCCAAGGCGGTAAAGGCGGTCGATGTATTCCCACTTGACCCTGTCCTCGCCGGAAACCTGTCCGTCTCCTTCAAGTTCGTCGCGGTACTTGCCGATGCTCATGAGAATCTGCTCAAGCTCGGCAGCCACATCGTAGGTCTTGCCGGTAAGCAGGGAAAGGGATATAGGGTTTGGCAGGTCCTGACTGAAGTGTCGCTGGTTGATGTTGAAGCCGATTCCGATGATCATGCCTGCCATTCTGTCATTCTCAATGAAAGTGGATATGAGTGTGCCGCAGATCTTGTAGTCGCCGACGTAGATGTCGTTTGGCCACTTGATCTTGGAGGAAATTCCCTTGGTGGAAAGGTAGTCGCAGAGGCCTAGGGCGCAAACTTCAAGATAGGAGAACTGCTTGGTGGCGTGATAGTCCTTTGGCTTGAAAATGATGCTGAAGGTGGCATTGACATCCTTGTCGCTGGACCAGCTGTTACCATGCTGGCCGCGGCCGGTGGTCTGGAACTGGGCAGCTATCACATCGTGGTCCTTGAGAGTCTTTATCTCGCGTTCAGCATAAGAGTTGGTCGAGTCGAGAGTGTCGAACCATTTGATTTTAAAAGTGCGTTCCATTATATTTGTCTGATTAGTGTCAGTAAAGCTCCGAAAAAAGGGATTGGTCGGATATTTGTTATATTTGCCTTTGCAAATTTAATAAAAATGAGGACAGATAATTATCAAATCAAAACTATTGCCGAGGCCATGCTTGACAAAAAGGCCAATAACGTAGTTTCTTTGGATTTGCGCAAGTCCGGCACAAGCATCTGTGATTATTTCGTCATCTGCGACGCCGATTCCACCACACAGGTGACCGCAATCAGCGACAACATAGAAGACAGGATGCTGGAAAGATGCGAACGCAAGATATTTCGCCAGCAGGGGCGTGAAAACGGTTTCTGGGTCATTCTTGACTATTCAAACATCGTTGTCCACATATTTCTGACGCAATACAGGGAATTCTATCGCTTGGAGCAACTCTGGGCGGATGCTAAAAAGAAGACATACGATGATGAACAATAACGACAGGAACGGTCAGAACCGCCCCGGAGGCAACGGAAAGATGCCGGAGAAGACTCCTCCATCAAGAGGACAGAGAAGCATAGTGCTCATAATTTACCTGATCCTCTTCGCAGGGATATGCTACATGTGGTGGCAGACCTCGAAGTCGTCCGATCCGGTAAAGGAGGAATGGAGCGACGTCCGCAGCCAGATTACGTCTGGAGACATCGAGAAGATCACTTACACCCGCAACCAGAACCGCGGTGAGGTTATCATAAGGAAAGACTCCCTTTCCAAATATACAGGCAAGATAGCCGAAGACGCCCCAAAAGGCAGCGCCCAGTTCTTCTTCCTCGTGTCGCAGACATTCGACGCCGAAAAGGAGCTCGTCGACGCTCAGGACCAACTTCCTGAAAACCATCGATTCAAAGTCATCATGGTCCAGAAGGAAAACTACTGGAGCCACATATTCGACTGGATCTTCATCGGCCTGATGATTCTCTTCACCTTCTTTATATTGTTCAGGCCAATGCAAGGCATCGGCGGAGCCGGAGGTGGCGGGATCTTCAATGTCGGCAAGTCGCAGGCAAAGCTGTACGAGAAGGACAACAAGGTGAATGTCACTTTCAAGGATGTGGCAGGCCTCGAAGAGGCAAAGGTGGAAGTCATGGAAATCGTGGACTTTCTCAAGAGCCCTCAGAAATACACCAAGCTCGGCGGCAAGATTCCGAAGGGAGCATTGCTCGTCGGGCCTCCGGGCACGGGAAAGACATTGCTGGCCAAAGCCGTAGCAGGCGAAGCCAATGTTCCGTTCTTCTCCCTTTCAGGATCCGATTTCGTAGAGATGTTCGTCGGAGTCGGAGCATCCAGGGTCCGCGACCTGTTCAAGCAGGCTAAGGAAAAGGCTCCATGCATCGTCTTCATAGACGAGATCGATGCTGTCGGCCGCGCCCGCAGCAAGAACGGCGGGTTCTCTTCCAACGACGAGCGCGAGAATACCCTTAACCAGCTGCTAACCGAGATGGACGGCTTCGGGTCGAATTCCGGAGTCATCATCCTTGCGGCCACCAACCGCGCGGACATCCTCGACAAAGCTCTTCTGCGTGCCGGACGATTCGACAGGCAGATAAACGTCGAGCTTCCGGAACTGAAAGAACGCTATGACATCTTCAAGGTCCACATGAAGAACCTGAAGATGTCGCCTGAAATAGACTTGAATTTCCTCGCCCGCCAGACTCCTGGCTTCTCAGGCGCCGACATTGCGAATGTCTGCAATGAAGCTGCCTTAATAGCAGCCAGGAAAAACAAGAAGCAGATCGAACGTCAGGACTTCATGGACGCCATAGACAGGATAGTCGGCGGACTTGAGCACAGAAGCAAGGTCATTACTCCTGAAGAGAAGAACACGATAGCCCATCACGAGGCAGGCCACGCCACGGTAAGCTGGATTCTCCCTTACGCCAATCCTCTTCTGAAGGTTACCATCATCCCGCGAGGACAATCCTTGGGAGCCGCATGGTATCTGCCTGACGAAAGACAGCTTACGACCAAGGAACAGATGATGGACGAGATGGCCGCCGCCATCGGAGGCAGGGTGGCAGAAGAAATGGTGACGGGAAAGATTTCGACAGGAGCCTTAAGCGACCTTGAAAAGCTGACAAAGCAGGCTTACGCCATGGTAGCATATTATGGCATGAGCGACGAAGTCGGCAACATTTCGTTCTACGACTCCACGGGCCAGTCCGAGTACCAGTTCCAGAAGCCGTACAGCGAAAGGACATCGGAGCTGATCGACGATGAGGTGAAGAAACTCATCGACAGGGCTCACATGACAGCCCAGAAAGTCCTGCGAGAACATCGTGAGGGCTTTGAAGAGCTTGCCCAATTGCTGCTGGTGAAGGAAGTCATCTACTCCGACGACCTTGAAAGGATATTCGGCAAGCGTTCTGAAGAGGCCGTCTCCCCGACCAGCGTAAAGCCGGGAGAACCGGACTCTCCGGCACCAGCCGCCATCGAAACGACCATCGCATAACATACCGACATAATGAGTGAAGACCGCCGAACCGAATTGAAAAAACTGACGCCCAAGCAGAAGAAGTCTGTGACGGTCAGAAGCATCAGCGGCTTCATCTTCATGGCTTTGATGATAGTCGGCGCTTTGTGGAAGTACGCCTTTCCCATCGTAATGCTTTGCGTCATCGTCATCCTTATGGACGAGTATCTGCAGCTTGCCATTGGCGATGGGGAATGGCTTCAAAAGAGTCTTTCCGTCATCTCTGGCGTGTCCGGATTCCTGCTAGCATATCTCCATTATGGATTCGGCCTTCCCTCAAGATACATTCTGCTCTGCATCATTCCCATCCTGGCCGAATTCATCGTTATGCTTTACTTGAACAACGAGACCGAAAAATATACCAAAGGGCTTTCGCTCTTTTCCGGCATCATCTACATAGCTCTCCCCTTGACTCTTTCGAACCTTATGGTTTTCAATGCTTCGGGGAACTACGACGGCAAGATGATCCTGACTATGATGTTCCTGGTCTGGGCCAACGACTGCGGCGCATACGTTTTCGGAATGCTATTCGGTCAGAATCCGGGTCACAAGCTCTTCCCATCCATATCCCCAAAGAAATCATGGGAAGGCGTATGGGGAGGAGCATTCTTCACCGTCCTGGCAGCCATTATCCTATGCACCATCAAGTTCGTTCCTCTGGGTTGGGGACATTTCGCCATTCTTGCCTTGATTGCAGCGGTCTTCGCCGATTATGGAGACCTCGTGGAATCACAGATAAAGCGACATTATGGAGTGAAGGACGCAGGCAACATAATGCCAGGACACGGAGGACTGCTGGACAGGTTCGACAGCCTGCTCTTCGTGCTCCCCGCAGCGGTCATCTATCTTAAAATGGCATCATTGATCTAGGCAATGAGAAAAATCCACAAAGAAGGCAAGACCACGATACTGGTCAACACCGCTATTTTTACTGCTCTGGCAATCCTATTCATCCTGCTTGTCCCGAATCAATGGATCAAATGGCCGGTCGCAGCTCTCTGCTTCGCATTGATAGTCCTGATGATACTGTTTTTCAGAGTGAGCGGACGAACGCCCGTAAAAGACGATTCCCTCGTAATCTCACCTGTCGACGGCAAGGTCGTAAGCATCACGGAGGTCGAGGATCCGGAATTCCTTCAAGGCTCCCTGATAAAGGTTTCCATTTACCTTAATCTGTTCAACGAACACGTGACTACGTTTCCGGTAGGCGGCAAATGCATCTATCACAAATATCATCCGGGCAAGTATCTCTTCGCCTGGATGCCCAAATCGTCCGACAAGAACGAGCACTCCACCACAGTCATGCTTACCCCCGGAGGCGAACAGGTAATGTTCAGACAAATAGCAGGCATCATTGCCCGCCGCATAGTCTGCTACGCCAAGGAAGGAGATGATTATTCACAAGGAGAAGAAGCAGGATTCATCAAGTTCGGATCCCGCGCAGACATATTCCTGCCCAAAGGATCTGAAGTCGTCTGCAAGGTAGGCGACAAAGTCAAAAGCCGCCTCTCGATCCTCGCAAGGATATAGAGGCAGCCTTAGGACATTTCTATCATTGCAATCCTCAGCTTTTCAACGCCTCGATTGCCGCGATTGGATCGTCAGATGTGAAGATGGCATTGCCGGCGACAAGGATGTCAGCTCCAGCATTGAACAGTTCAGAATGGTTTGCCATGCTGACGCCTCCATCGACTTCGATCAGGGCTTTCGATCCCTTTTCAGCGATGAGTTTCTTCAAGCGCGAAATCTTGTCGAGCGAACCGGGAATGAATGCCTGCGCTCCGAACCCTGGATTCACAGACATCAGAAGGACTACGTCGCAGTTGCAGACTATCTCCTCAAGGGCCGAAACAGGCGTTGAGGGATTGAAAGCCACCCCCGCCATGAGTCCACGGGAATGCATCTGCTGCATTGCACGGTTCAAATGAGTGCAGGCTTCGTAATGGATGGAAAGTATCCTGACGCCGAGATCGGCGAAATTGTCTATCCATCTTTCCGGCTCAACGATCATAAGATGCGCATCCAAAGGCTTCTTCGCATAAGAAGCAATGGATTTGACTACCGGGATTCCGAACGAGATGTTCGGGACGAACACCCCGTCCATGATGTCCAGATGGAGAAAATCACATCCGGAAGCGTTCAGCAATTCGACATCGCGCTTCATGTTGCCGAAATCGGCGGAGAGCAGAGACGGTGATATCGCTTTCATCACCACAGCCTTATGCGTGTTGGAGCATTTCGACAAGAAGGTCCCAGAACTTGTCGAGAGTGGCAAGTTCAAGCCTTTCTCCGGGGGCATGTACGCCACGGAGGGTAGGTCCGAAGGAGATCATGTCTATGCCAGGGTATTTCTCGGTAAAGAGCCCGCACTCAAGTCCGGCATGTATTGTAAGAACTTGTGGATCCGTCTTGAAAAGCTTTCTGTAAGACTCCACTGCGACTTTGAGTATCCTTGAATCAGGCTTGGGCTCCCATCCGACATATCCATCAGAGTGGACGACCTTCGCTCCCGCAAGCCTGAAACAGCATTCCACTTTCTGGGCGGTAAAGTCCATTGCGGAATTAACGCTGCTGCGCTGCATTGTGGCAACCTTGATCTTCTTATGGTCGCGGTCGGTACGCACCGAAGCGAGGTTCGTCGAAGTCTCGGTCATGCCCGGAATGCTGTGGCTCATGGCCATGATTCCGTGAGGGCAGCACTGCAGCGAGCAGATGACAGCCATTGCCGTCTTGCTGTCCACGGCGGACTTCTTCCATTCGGTCGGCTCGGCGAATCCGTTGATGCCAGGATCGGTAATCTTGTACTCGTTGCGGATGTCTGCTATTGTGGCATTGAAAGTCTTGACGATCCTGTCTTCCTTGTCCTGCGGAAATGCCAGGATGACGAATGCCTCGCGGGCTAAGGCATTATGGCGGTTGCCGCCTTCGATGAAGCATAGTTCAGCCCCCTTGTCCATGGCCTTGTAGGCGAATCTGGCGATGAGCTGCACAGGATTTGCCCGGTCCTTGTCAATGTCGTCACCGCTATGACCGCCAATGCAGCCATTGATGCCGAATTTCGCTGCCACATAGCCAGCAGGGAGTTTCTTGAACTTGAAAGTGAATTCCGCCATAGTATCAAGCCCGCCTGCACTGCCGACGAATATCTGCCCTTCATCCTCAGAATCGAGGTTCAACAGTATGCCGCCAGTAAAGAATCCAGGCTGGATGCCGCTGGCTCCACCCAGAGTGGTCTCCTCAGAAGTCGTGAACAATGCCTCGATCTTGCCATGCCTGATTTCCTTGCTGTCAAGGACAGTCAGGGCCGCAGCCACGCCGATTCCACAGTCGGCTCCCAGAGTAGTGTCCTTGGCAACCATCCAGCCGTCTTCCATGACATATTGGATAGGATCCTTGGCGAAATCGTGCTTTACGCCGGCATTCTTTTCGCAGACCATGTCCTGATGCGACTGAAGGACTATCGTAGGAGTCTTCTCCATGCCCTTGGAAGCAGGCGCAGTGATAAGGACGTTTCCAACGTCGTCGGTCTTGCATTCAAGCTTGCGGTCAGCGGCGAACTTATGCAGGAAAGCCTGCATCTTCTCTTCGTGCCCGGACTCGCGCGGCACCTTCGTGATCTCTTTAAAGAAAGAAAGAACTTTTTCAGTACTCATGATATCGATTTTTATAGAATTGTCTTACAACTCTACAAAGATACGATAATCTGAGGATATTCCCAATCTGAGGAAAATGGCCTAATCGGTGGAAAGTTTCTTTTTTAGGTCGCTGACGTACTGACGGATTCCGCGGTCGGTCTCCATAAGGTCCTTGACTGTCTTGATGGCGTGAAGGACTGTGGCGTGGTCCTTGCCCCCGATTTGCGAACCGATCGTGGAAAGCGAGGAATTTGTCATTTCACGTGAAAGGTACATCGCAAGCTGGCGCGCCTGAACGATTTCGCGCTTGCGGGAATTCGAATGCAGCTGCTCGGGTTCAAGGCTGAAATAATTGCAGACGGTGCTCTGGATGGTATTGATGGATATCTCGCGCCTGGTGTCTGAAACAAGGCTCCTTACGACAGAATCGGCAAGGTCCATGGTGATGGCCTTCTTTGCGAAGATGGAATTCAGTATCAGCGTGCGATAAGCTCCGACCAGGTCGCGGACATTCGTCTTGACCTTGGATGCGAGGAAATCTATGATCTCATCGGAAAGATCCACTCCCTCGTGAAGGCACTTTGACTTCAGGATGTCGACGCGGGTCTCGAAGGAAGGCGGGAGAAGTTCCGCTGAAAGCCCCCACTTGAACCTGGACAAAAGACGTTCCTCCAAGCCGCTGAGCTGGACCGGCGCGCAGTCTGAAGTCAGCACGAGCTGCTTGCCGGAATTCTGCAGATAATTGAATATATGGAAGAATGCCCCTTGTGTGCCGACCTTGGATGCGAAATCCTGGACGTCGTCTATAATCAGGACGTCCATTCTCTGATAAAAGAGAAGGAAATCGTTCATCTTGTTCTTGCCCATCGTGGCGTCGACGAACTGCGACTGGAAAGTGCCAGCACTTACATAAAGCACGAGCTTTTCAGGCATCCTCGCCTTGATGGCGACGCCGATGGCCTGTGCAAGATGAGTCTTTCCGAGACCGGTGCCTCCATAGATGAAAAGCGGGTTGAACGTGCTCTTTCCAGGATTATCTACGATGCTCCTGCCTGCCTGTCTTGCGAGCCTGTTGCAGTCGCCTTCGATGAATGTGTCGAAATTATAGGAAGTATCAAGCTGGGAGTTCACGTCGATTTTCCTTATGCCCGGAATGACGTAAGAGTTCTCGATAGGCATTTCGGAGTCATAACCTGTTACGATTGGCCTGTTCGTCACCTGCACCTGGGTCTCCTGCGGAAGCCTGACAGGCTTCTCGCCGGACACAACGCGGACCTGATAAAGAAGCTTGGCATCCTTGCCGATTTCACGACGAAGCACGCTGCCGAGCAGATTAATGTAATTCGTCTCGATCTCATCCCTGACGAAATCCGACCCGACCTCGATGGTAAGAGTGGATCCTTCGAGGGAAACAGGGCGTACCGGGAGGAACCAAGTGTCAAATTCCTGCTTGGACACTATGCCGGTTGCCTGAATTATGTTCAGACAATCCTGCCAGACTTGCATGTGCTTAGGTTCTTTCATCAGATAGGTTTGGTTGTTCGACTTACAGAAACAAAATTGAGTAAAAAATTTTCAAAAAGGAAATTATTGCTGTTGATTTTTTGTTGAAAATTTACAACAAGCTTAAAATCAGTATAAAAATTTTTAGCTAACGTAATTAACTAATAATCATATAAATTAAAAGAATCTGAATTCTATAGTATTGTAATCAACATTTTTAGAATTTAGAATTTTTCTATTCCACTTATCATTTTTTCACAATCTTTCCATCACTGACAAAAACGAGGAAACAGTCCTTGAATTTTTTTCTGTAGACAGCCAAATCAGCCTTCGCCGACGATAATGAATCGTATCTTCCAACACAATATTTGTAGTATCCATTTTGTTCGACAGGCTCCGCGTTCCTTACTCCCTTGAAAGTCGCATCATCTTCCTTCAATTTCTTGCGTACAGCGAAAATCTGGATCATCCATGCTCCATTATCTGACGTACTTGAAGCGAGGTCTTTGTCAACAGGGACGCCATTGTCTGAAACGGCAGCTTTTTCTGATGAGGATGGATGAACGGAATCCGAAGACGCGGACGCCTGAATGGCGGACTGGCTTTCAGAGATGTCTACATTGCTGTCGTACTGTTTCTTGAATTGGCCGAAGGCCTCATAAATCCTCTCTGCAAGCCCTTCCTTTCCCTCTTCTGAAGTCAGGACCCTCAAGTCGGAAGGGTTTGAGATGAAGCCGAGCTCGACAAGGACTGCAGGCATTGCAGTGCGCCAGAGCACAAGCAGACCGCCCTGCTTTATGCCGCGATTCACATTGACCGGGCCTTTGGCAAGGCTGCTCTGTATGTCGCCGGCAAGCTTGAGGCTCTGCTCGAAATAGGCATTCTGCATAAGGGACATATAAATATAGGACTCGGCGTTGGAAGGATTGAATCCGGAGTACTTGGTCTTGTAGTCATTTTCAAGGAGAATCACTGAGTTCTCGGCCTTGCAGACCTCCATGTTCGCGTCGCTCTTGTGCGTTCCCATCACGAAAGTCTCAGTACCGCTTGCCTGGGGCGAATTCGGAGCCGAATTCACGTGGATGGAAATGAAGAGGTCTGCGTCGTTGTCGTTGGCGAATTTGGGACGGTCGTAGAGATCCACCTGAACGTCCTTGGTTCTGGTATAAAGCACTTTCACATCGGGATAGCCGTCGCTGATGAGTTTCCCGACCCTCATCGCGACATCAAGGGTGATGTTCTTCTCCCTCACTTTCCTGTCCTTGCTCAAGCAACCTGGATCGACTCCACCATGGCCGGCATCGATTACGACCTTCCTTAGACGGACTATATTTCCGACATCAGCCTTTGAAGGCAGGGATTGAACGACCAAAAACGCTGCAAGGAGGAATCTCTTCAATGCGGATGGCATATAAATTGCGAATAATTTTATACTTTTGTCTTTTGCAAATGTATTAAAATTTGCCGCATTTAACAACTCATAATGTCGTTTAAGAGCCATTTCTGCATATTTCTCCTAGCAGCTTTTGCCTTGGCAGCAAGGACTCCGGCCTCCGCACAGAGGCCGAGGACCACTCCAGTAAACCAGACCGCCACGGCAGCTTCAAGGTCCAAGCAGGACAATGCGAAGGCCAAGGCAGCCGCAGATTCGGCTGCAAAGGCGATGGCTAAGCATAGGGCCGACTCCATTGAACTCGTGAAGGACAGCCTGCGCATCGTGGCCCAGGAAACCGGCCAGAATGCGGACAGCCTCATCAATGCCCAGGTCGACACCACCCCCCCCGGCCCTCCTAAGCCAAGGGGGTCGCTTCAGATGCCAGCCTTTTCAAATGCAAAGGATTCCGTAATAGAGGATTTTACCAACGGACAGAAGATGATCTATTATTATGGAGACGTAACCGTCAAATACGGCAACATCTCCATTACGGCCGACTACATAGCATACGACCTGGAGCATAACACCGTCTTTTGCAAAGGGACCAACGACACCATAACCCACGAGATAAAGGGCAAGCCCAAGATGACAGAAGGATCCCAGGACTACGAAATGGAGACCCTGCTTTACAATTTCAACACAAAAAAGGCCAAGATCACCAACATGTCCACCAAGGAGCAGGACGGCGTCCTTCAAGGCAAGGACCTGAAGAAGATGCCGGACAACAGCTTCAACATCAAGAATGGCAAATACACAGTATGCGATGCCAAGAACCCTCACTACTACCTGAAGATGACTACCGTGAAGGTTCTTACTCAACCTTCGCAGCAAACCGTCTTCGGCCCTGCATACGTAGTGGTGGAAGACGTCCCCTTGCCGCTGGGCGTACCTTTCGGCTTCGTGCCTCAGATGCCTCAGAGATCCAGCGGAATCCTGATTCCTACTTATGGAGAGGAAAAGTCGCGCGGGCTTTACATGAAAGGGCTAGGCTACTATTTTGTCTTCGGGAACTATCTCGACCTCTCTCTGACCGGCGACATCTACACCCTCGGGTCATGGGCAGTGAACATGACCAGCCGCTATAAAGTACGATACAAGTTCGACGGCAGCTTCTCGCTGAAGTATTCCGTCGACCAGACAGGCGAAATGGACTCTCCGGACTTCTTCCAGACCAAGAACTTCGGTGTCACTTGGTCGCACTCACAGGACTCCAAGGCCAACCCAGGAACCACCTTCAGGGCTTCAGTGAACTTCTCCAGCCCATCCAACAGCCGATACAACTCCACTAGCATCCAACAAGGACTCCAGAACCAGACATCTTCTTCCATCTCGTACTCCAAGACATTCGGCTTCGGAAACATTTCGGTCAATGCCCTTCACAGCCAGAATTCGAAGGACAGTTCCTACAGCATAACCTTTCCTAACATCACGTTCAACGTCAACAGGTTCTATCCTTTCAAGCGAAAGCAGGCCGTCGGCTCGGAGAGATTCTATGAAAAGATATCCATAAGCTACAACACCTCTCTGCAGAACAAGATCAACTTCACGGCTGCAGAGGTAGACACGATGAACGTCCTGGCCAAGCTGCAGAACGGCATGCAGCACAGCTTCGCAATCGGACTTCCCCAGTTCACCTTGCTGAACTACTTCAATTTCTCCCCTTCGGTAACTTACGGCATGAACTGGTATTTCAGGGAGTTGCAAGAGTATTACGACGAGACCACCGACAAGGTAGTACAGAAATATACCGACCAGTTCAGCAGGTTCGGAGTCTCCCAGACTTTCTCATCGGGAATATCCATGTCCACCCGAATCTACGGCCTCTTCCAATTCGGAAAGAATTCCAACCTCCAAGCCATCAGGCACATGATAACTCCATCCGTCAGCGTCAGTTACAAGCCCGAACTCGGGACGCCGCTGAACGGCTATACTTCCTTTTCATACACCGACAAGAACGGCAAAGAAAAGACCGTGGAATACAACAAATACAGCGGCAACCTCTATGCACCACCGGGAAAGGGCAAGACTGCTGCACTGAGTTTTTCTATAGGGAACAATCTTGAGGCCAAGGTCAAGGACAAGGCAGACACGACAGGGAAGGGCACAAAAAAAGTCAAGCTGCTCGACCAGCTGAACCTTGGGGGATCATATAACTTCCTTGCCGATTCCATCAAGCTTTCCACGATTTCGGTATCGGCCTCGACCACCGTATTCGGGAAAATGGCCGTCAGCGGCAACATGACCCTCGATCCTTATGCCATCGACGGTCAGGGCAGGAAAATAAACAAGCTGCAATGCCTCCAGCCGGGGAAATTCAAGATGGCCCGCCTTACTAACGCCAGCGCGACCCTCTCCTATTCCCTGAACGGGAAAGGCGCCATAAATGGGAATGACGGTCACCAGAACGGTGGTTCAGGAGGTAGCAACGGCGGAAACAGTTCAAGCAGCGAATCGTCGGCTTACGCCAGAGTCTATGAAAACCCGATTACCGGGGAATACATCCCGGGAGGATGGGTATATTATCTTGACCCTTCCATTCCATGGTCCTTGAGCTTCAATCTAAATTATTCTTATTCACGCTCATATTCTTTTGCCAATCAAGAACTTATTATTAAAGATGCAAACGTCGCGACAGTAAGCATGTCAGGTCAGCTTCACCTTACTCCCAGGATGAACCTGAATCTCAATACCGGATTAGACCTTTCCAAGATGAAGATGACATCCACCCAGCTCAGCGCCACTTATGACCTGCACTGCTTCAACATCTCGGTCTCATGGGTTCCGAGCGGCAAGTGGGCAAGCTGGAGTTTCCGCATAGCGGCCAACGCATCAGCACTTTCAGACGTGCTCCAGTTCAAGAAGGCATCCAGCTACTGGGACAAATAATGTCGAAAAAGTTGCAATACATTATTTTTTGTTATATTTGCGGCATCAATCACGCCTGATTTTTCAGGTTTATTTTCCAATTTTATCTTAATGTATAACATAGACCAACTGGGCGGCAAGACTTCGGAAGAGTTAGCCGCCATCGCAAAGGGTTTTAACATTCAACGACCGGAATCCATGGACAGGCACGCTCTCGAACTCGAGATCCTTGATGCCCAGGCAGAACAGAACGTTGATGTTCCCATAAAAAAGAACACAGTAAGAAAGACGAAGATATCGTCGCTCTCCGGAGAGCCTTCCAAGGAAGACCAGCCGAAGCAGAAACAGTCTCAACAAGGCCAGCGCCAGCAGCAGGAAGCGTCCAAAAAGCGCGGCCGTCCAGCCGGCAGCAAGAACAAGTCCAAAGAGGAGGAGACTAAGGAACGCACTCAGCAGCAGCCTAAACAGCCGCAGCAGAGCCAGCCGCAGCAACAGAATCCCCAGCAGCAGCAAAAACAGGCTCAGCAGCCTAAGGGACAACGCAATCCTCAGCAGCAGAACCAGCCTCAGCAGCCCGGCCAGCCTCAGAAAGGTCAGCCTCAACTGCAAAATCAGCCGCAGAATCAACCTCAACCCCAACTGATCCAACAGAGACAGCAGCAGGACCAGCAGCAAGGCAAGCCTCAGAATCCTGAGGATCACACAGACGACGGCATGCAGAGAAAGCAGCGCCAGCATTTCAAGAAGAACATGCAGCAGCCTTCATCCAATGCTCCACGCACATTCGACAACAGGATCCTGCAGCAGGACAATGCAAAGCGCGTTGCATTGAAAGAACTGGATGAAGAGCCGGTCGAGCCGGTACAGGCTATCGATGAACAGGAGGATGAGGAGATGGTGCAGATGGCTGTCAACACTCCAGCTGTAAGCCCTGAAGTTCCAGAGACGGCAAATCAGCCTGAGGAGGAGAAGGAGTCAAGGCGCAACAATTTAGACCAGCGCCAGTTCCGCGACCAAAACCGCCCTCAGTTCCAGAACAACAACAAGCAGAACCAGAACTTCCAGCAGAACAACGGACGCAACGGCAACCAAATGCAGCAGCAGGAACCGCGTCCTGAATTCGACGGCATCGTCGAAGCCTCAGGATGCCTTGAAATCATGCCTGACGGCTACGGATTCCTCCGCTCTTCAGACTACAATTACCTGAATTCCCCTGACGACATCTACGTTTCCGCGCAGCAGATAAAGACATACGCCCTTAAGACAGGCGACACAGTATTCGGCGTCATCCGTCCTCCACGCGAAGGAGACAAGTATTTCCCGCTCGTAAAGATCAACAAGATAAACGGCCTGGATCCGGACATGATACGCGACCGCGTCCCGTTCGACTTCCTCACCCCTCTCTTCCCTAACGATAAGTTCAATCTCTGCGGCCACGGCCACGTAAGCAACATTTCAGTCAGGGTCGTAGACCTGTTCACTCCTATCGGGAAGGGCCAGCGCGGACTTATCGTCGCCCAGCCTAAAACCGGAAAGACAGTCCTGCTGAAGGACATCGCAAATGCCATAGCGGACAATCACCCTGAAGTCTACATGATCGTCCTCCTCATAGACGAGCGTCCTGAGGAAGTCACCGACATGGAACGCAGCGTGAAGGCAGAGGTGATAGCATCCACCTTCGACGAACCTGCAGACCACCACGTCAAGGTGGCAAGCATGGTGCTTGAAAAGGCAAAGAGACTCGTTGAGTGCGGACACGACGTCGTGATTCTGCTTGACTCCATCACCCGTCTTGCAAGGGCATTCAACACCGTCCAGCCTGCATCAGGCAAGGTACTTTCAGGCGGCGTCGACGCAAATGCCCTCCAGAAGCCGAAACGCTTCTTCGGAGCTGCTCGCAACATCGAAGGAGGCGGCTCTCTGACCATAATGGCCACTGCCCTCATCGACACTGGCAGCAAGATGGACGAAGTCATCTTCGAGGAATTCAAGGGGACCGGCAATCTCGAGCTCCAGCTCGACCGCAAGCTCTCCAACAAGAGGATATTCCCTGCCGTCGACGTTACGCTTTCCAGCACTCGCCGCGACGACCTGCTCTACCCTGCGTCCATTCTGAACAGAATCTGGATTCTCCGCAACCAGCTCGCCGACATGACTTCAGAAGAGGCAATGGAATTTGTCAAGACAAGGCTAGAGCGCACGGCAAGCAACGAAGAGTTTCTCATCACGATGAACGGCGACAAGCTGAAATAATCAGCCGACGCCTTTCTTGAAATGGGAACCATCCTGCTATATCTTCTTCTTGCCATTGGAGTATCCTTCGTCTGCTCCATCATGGAAGCCGTACTCCTGTCGACTCCACTTTCATACGTGAGCATGCTAGAGGTGCAGGGATCAAGCTGCGCCAAGCTTTTCAAGAAGTACAAGCAGAACAACGCCAGGCCGATAGCAGCCATCCTGACGCTGAACACCATCGCGAACACCATCGGCGCCGCCGGCGTAGGCAAGGAAGCCACGGCCTATTTCGGAGAACAGTATTTCGGATACATATCCGTAATAGTCACCGTCCTTATCCTTATTTGCAGCGAAATAATTCCGAAAAACATAGGATCGAATTACTGGAAAGGCCTAATTCCGTTTACAGCCAAGACGCTGCGAGTCCTGATAATCATCCTCTACCCTTTCGTAATCCTCTCGGAATGGATCACAAAGCTTATCAAGCCGAAGACTCCCGGCAACATCATCAGCAGGGAGGAAGTCTCCTCGATGGCGAATCTTGGAGAGAAGGAAGGAAGCATTGAAAGGACTGAGAACAAAGTAATCCAGAACCTCATCAAGCTCGACAGCGTCAAGGCTGCCGACATCATGACCCCGCGCGTGGTAGCGGCGATAGCTTCCGAGAGGATGACTCTCAAGGAGTTCTACAAGAAGAAGTCCTTCCTGCACCACTCCAGGATTCCAGTATACTCCGATTCTCCCGAATACATCACCGGCTATGTCCTGCGCGGACAGGTCCTCGAACTTCTTGCAGACGACAAGTTCGACATCACCCTCGGGGAGATCAAGCGCGACGTAGCCTGCTTCAACGAGGACGTATCAGTGAACACGGTCTGGGAATCGATGCTCGAGCTGAAGGAACAGATCGCGCTTATCATAGACGAATACGGCTCTTTCCAGGGAATAGTTTCACTGGAAGACATCATAGAAACCATTTTCGGACTTGAGATCACGGATGAGAAGGACGAAGTTGCAGACATGCAGAAGCTTGCCAAACAGCGCTGGGAAGAGAGGCTTTCAAAGTACAAGCACATCACCCCCATCGACGATGACGACGACGAGGACGAACCGGGAGAGCCAGACGACATCATCATCACTCAGAACGCCAAGATAAAGAAGAACTTCGACAAACTCCAGCAGGAAGCCGAAGAGGAACGCCAGAGGGAAGAGGAAGAGAGTTCAAACACCCTGGACAGAGACTAGATCCTTTTCATCAGGATTTTCATCTGCTTCGCCATTTCGGCTGCAGCCTTGCCGGCCGCAGATGCGAACTTTTCATCGCGCGAAGCATAGATGATACCGCGGGAGCTGTTTACCAAAAGTCCGCAATGACTGTTAAGGCCAGCATTGGCAACTTCTTCAAGCGAACCTCCCTGAGCGCCGACTCCCGGGACCAAAAGGAAATGGTCCGGACAATATTTCCTGATTTTTTTCAGGGAGTCAGCCTTTGTCGCTCCGACTACGAACATCGTATTATCCCGAGACCCCCAGAATTTTGCCTTTTCGATGACTGTCCCGTAAAGCGACTCGTTGAAGGCGTTAGGCATGTTAGGCGCCTCTCCAAAGGTTTCGAACTCCTCCGACGACTTGTTGGAAGTCAGGGCAAGAATGATGCTCCATTTTCCATCATGATCGAGAAAAGGCCTTACCGAATCGCTTCCCATATATGGATTGAGGGTTATGGCGTCGAAATCGAAAGTGTCGAAATATGCCTTTGCATAACGTTCGGCAGTATTGCCGATGTCTCCACGCTTTGCGTCGGCTATGATCAGCTTTTCAGGGTATTTCTTACGAATATACCTGACAGTCATCAGCATCTGGTCGATTCCCACAGTTCCCTCCGCCTCATAGAAAGCGGTATTCAGCTTATATGCCACGCAGTAAGGGGCAGTGGCGTCGATGATCTCCATATTGAAAAGAAGGAGCCTGTTCGTTTCCGCGAGAAAATGGACAGGAATAAGTTCAGGATCCGTGTCGAGACCGACGCAAAGGAAGGACCCGCAGGATTTTATGTTTTCAAACAACTGATTGTAAGTCATGATCCGATTTAAATATCCGTTTACTGCAAAGATAGCGGTTTTTTTACTACTTTTGCCGTCTGCCATTTTGTCTCGGCACGAAATGCGAAAAAGAGGCGAATGCCTAACTGATTTAGAAACAATCATCAAGATATGAACATTAAAGAAACAATCGTCGACGACCTTAACCGCAAGGTGACCGTCGAAATCGAAAACGCTGATTACCAGGAACAGAAAACAAAGAAATTGAAGGAATTCCGCAGAAACGCCGAAATAAAGGGCTTCCGCAAGGGAATGGCTCCGATGAGCCTCATAGAGCACCTTCGCGGCGGCGAGGCCCTGGCTGAAAGCATCAACGAAGCAGTAAGCGGAGCATTGGACAAATATATCCAGGACAACAAGCTCAACGTGCTCGGCGAGCCTATGCCCAGCGAGGAAGAGGACAATAACGATTGGCAGAATCCTGCCAATTTCTCATTCTCGTTCGACTTGGGACTGGCTCCTGCATTGGACTTCGAAGTTTCCAAGGATGACAAGATTCCTTATTACAACATCAAGATAGACGACAATGCCGTCGCAGAGCAGAAGGAAAACATGCTCCGCCGCTTCGGCAAGTTCGAGGATGCTGAAACATCCGAACAAGACGACCACGTAATTGTGGACCTCGAGCAGGGAGAAAGGAAAGTCGAGAAGGTTTACCTGACCATCGACAGGATCCAGGACAAGGACCAGAAGGCCCTGTTCGTCGGGAAGAAGAAAGGCGAATCGTTCGAGGCGGACCTTGTGAAGGCTTTCCCCGACGAGGCCGAACTCGCTGACGTCCTTCGCGTGAAGAAGGAGGAACTTTCAGCCCTTGCTCCTGCTTGGAAGGTCACCATCGTAAACGTCAAGAAATTCGTGAAGGCTGAGCCTACTCAGGAAATCTATGACCAGATCTTTGAAAAGGACACCGTCACGGATGAAGCAGGATTCGATGCAAAGGTCCGCGAACGCATCGCCGACGAATATAAGTCTGAAGCGGACTTCCACTTCATCGCAGACATGCGCGATTATTACACAAAGAAGACTGACCTGCCTCTTCCTGAAGCTTTCCTGAAAAGATGGATCTACAATGCAAACAAGGAGAAATACTCCAAGGAAGACATCGAGAAGGAATTCGACGGTTTTGCAAAGGATTTCCGCTGGCAGATGATCAGCGGCTATCTGATGAAGAAATACGAACTTAAGGTCGACAAGGACGAGATGCTCAAGCAGGCTAAGATGTTCGCCGCATACCAGTTCGCCATGTACGGACTTTCAAACGTCCCAGACGACCAGCTCACATCCTACGCACAGAACATCCTGAATGACAAGGACCAGGTTCAGCGCATCTATGAAAGGGTCGAAGAGGAGACCATTTCCAAATACGTGATGGACAATGCGACCTTGGACAAGAAGTCGATCACCATCGACAAGTTCCGCGGACTCAAATAATTGACACACAGATATGAAAACAGATTTTGAAAAGTATGCTTCGGCCAGCCGAGGCATCGACAGTCTCACCCTCGACGGCTACAAGTCGCAGGTGAACAAAGTACTGCTGCCCAAAGCAGGCTACATCAACCCCACTATCATTGAGGAAAGACAGCTCAACGTCGCTTCGATGGACGTATTCTCGCGCCTGATGATGGACCGCATCATCTTCCTCGGTTGCGAAATCAACGACGACGTGGCAAACATCATACAGGCCCAGCTGCTTTACCTGGACAGCACCGATTCTTCGAGCGACGTGCAGATCTACATCAACAGCCCCGGAGGAATGGTTTACAGCGGCCTCGGAATATATGACACCATGCAGCTCGTCTCGACTGACGTGGCAACCATCTGCACCGGCATGGCAGCCTCCATGGCATCCATCCTGCTTGCAGCCGGAACCAAGGGAAAGCGCAGCGCCCTGCCCCACTCAAGAGTGATGATACATCAGCCTATCGGCAGTGCGGAAGGCCAGGCATCGGACATTGAAATCACGGCACGTGAAATCGTGAAGCTTAAGAACGAACTATATGAACTCCTTTCCATGCACACCGGAAACAGCGTCACCCGCATTTTCAAGGATGCAGACCGCGACTGCTGGATGACAGCCCAGGAAGCAAAGGATTACGGTATGGTGGACTCCATCCTGACCAAGAAGGTCAAGAACACTCAAGCCGACAAATAATGGCTGACAAGAGCGGAAACACAAAGTATAAAGGGAAGCGCAGGTGCTCGTTCTGCGGCCGCAGCGAAGACGAAGTCGAACTTCTTCTCGAAGGGCCCGATGGAGCCATCTGCAACGACTGCGCCGAAATAGCACATAAATATGTCCAGGACTCATTGAATCCAGGAGGATCCGACAACAAGTCGAGATCGACGGTCAAGGCCCCCGAGTTCAAGCTGAAGCCGAAAGACATCACCGATTACCTCGACCAGTACGTCATCGGGCAGGAAGAGGCGAAGAAATCACTCGCCGTAGCGGTCTACAACCACTACAAGCGCATAAGCCAGCCACTTGACGCAGACCTTGAGCTGGAGAAGTCCAACATACTCCTCGTCGGTCCTACAGGCACAGGCAAGACGCTGCTTGCAAGAACGATAGCAAAGCTTCTAAACGTCCCGTTCGCCATCTGCGACGCCACAGTGCTGACTGAAGCCGGTTATGTGGGTGAAGACGTTGAAAGCATCCTCACCCGCCTTCTTCAGGCAGCGGACTTCAACACGGCTCTGGCGGAAAAGGGAATAGTCTTCATCGACGAGATAGACAAGATCGCCCGCAAGAGCGACAATCCCAGCATTACACGAGACGTTTCCGGAGAGGGCGTGCAGCAGGCACTTCTCAAGCTGCTTGAAGGCAGCATTGTCAACGTCCCTCCTCAGGGAGGAAGAAAGCATCCCGAGCAGGAATTCATCAAGGTGGACACAAGCAACATCCTGTTCATCTGCGGCGGAGCATTCGAGGGAATAGAAAGGCACATCGGCAACCGTCTGAACACTCAGGTCGTCGGATACGGTGCCTCCGTAAAGGGAGAAAGGATAAAGAAGGAGGACCTCATCAAATACGTCTGTCCCCAGGACCTCCGCTCCTACGGGCTCATTCCCGAAATAGTAGGCAGGCTCCCGGTAATAACCCACCTGCTCCCGCTGTCACGCGAAGCATTGAAGGACATCCTTACCAAGCCAAAGAACGCGCTGCTGAAGCAGTATAGGAAACTGTTCGAAATCGACGGAATCAAGCTGATCGTGAAACCCGAGGTTCAAGACCTCATCGTCGACACGAGCCTGAAGTTCAAAGTCGGGGCGAGAGGCCTTCGAGGAATATGCGAAGCCATAATGCTAGACGCGATGTACGATGCCCCTTCATCAGGAAGCAAGAGTTTCACAATCTCTCTCGACTATGCGAAGGACAAGCTAAAGAACTACACCGGGACAGGCAATTAGAAGCTTTCTGCATTATAAGTTACGGGGGTCGGACAGCAGTTCGAACCCGTTTTTTCTATAGCTTCATCTGGCAAGCCCCTATCTGAGAAGGATAGTCAATTATTCATTAATTTATAAAATTTATTAAAGCCTTTGTTGCGATTAAGTATTTATTTATAATAATTTTTTGGTAATTGATTACGAATTGTTATTTTTGTGTTACAAAACATACATAATAATACATCATGGCTGTAGATATCACTAGCATCCTTTCTGACAATGCACTCAGTATGAGAAGATCCGTCATCCGCGACCTCCTCAGCGTAGCCCAGCGCCCCGAGATCATCTCCTTTGCGGGCGGATTCCCTAACAAGAAAGCCTTCCCTGTCGAAGACCTTCAGAGAATAATGAATGATGTAATGGATGAACAGCCTTACGTCGCCCTGCAGTATGGAGCTACGGAAGGCTTTATTCCTTTAAAGGAAGAGATCCTCAAGAGATGCCGCGCAAACGGAATGAAGGGCGAGCAGGGAAATCTCATCATCACCACGGCTTCACAGCAGGCATTGGACCTGATCTCAAAGATTTTCATCAATCCTCACGACGTCGTCCTCTGCGGACTGCCTTCATATCTTGGAGCGCTCCAGGCCTTTTGGTCATATCAGGCAGAGCCTTACGGAGTCAAGGACGGCGAGGACTGCTTCGCAATAATGGACAAGCTCATCGCCGAAGGAAGAAAGCCGAAGTTCCTTTACGCAATCCCTGATTTCCAGAACCCCAGCGGCGTCACCATGACAGTGAAGGACCGCCAGTACATCATCGACCTCGCCAACAAGTACGACCTGACGATCATCGAGGACAGCCCATACCGCGAAATCCGCTTCGAAGGCGAAGACCAGCCTACCATGTACTCCATGGATCCCGAACACGTCATTCTTCTCGGCACATTCTCGAAGACATTCGTCCCTGGCTTCCGCCTTGGCTATGTCCTCGCACGCCACGACATCATCGAGCACATCGTAGTCGCAAAGCAGTCATCCGACCTCTGCACCCCTATGTTCTGCCAGATGGTTGCGGCCAGATACATGGCCAGCGGCCTTTACGAAAAGAACCTCGTGAAGATCAAGGAACTTTATCATCACAAGAAGGACCTCATGATCGATTCATTCGCTCAATATATGCCAGACGGTGTCTCATGGACGAATCCTGAAGGAGGACTTTTCCTGTTCGTCAAGCTTCCTGAACATTATGACACCCGCGAACTGTTCGACATTGCCATCAAGAAGGATGTCGCTTTCGTAATCGGCGAAGCGTTCCATTGCGACGGTTCAGGCAAGAACACGCTGAGAATCAATTTCTCCTACGCCGAAGACGACATGATAGTGGAAGGCGTGAAGAGACTCGCAGAATCTATCCGCGAACTTTACAAAATCCATTCTTAGAAGAATCCCACCGAAGATCGCTAATCTTAAATATTTTGTTCAGAACCCCGCTCGAAACGCTTTCGGACGGGGTTTTGTCGTAAAATAGACCGTCCGCTCCCATCAGCCACATCCTGTCGCTCGACTCGACTGCAATCGAAATGTCGTGAGTCGAAAACAGGACGGCCTTTCCGCGTCGATGAGCGATATCGGAGAGCAACTCGCTTACCATCACCTTATTTGCCGCATCGAGGAAGGCCGTAGGCTCGTCGAGGACTATGACATCGCCATCCTTTACTATCGCCCCTGCGATAGCCACACGCTGATACTCGCCATCGCTTAGCGAGAACGAGTCCCGGTTCTCGAACCCTTCTAGCGAGACCTCCTTCAAAGCTTCGTGGATCAGATTCCTGTCTTCCTTTCCCACAATACCGAGAAAGCCCGTTCGGAAATAACAGTTCGTGGCCAGCATTCCCTCCACGCTCAGGTTCCTTGCTCTTGCCGGAAGAGAGGGCACGTAAGCTATTTTCTCAGCTATCCGCTTGTGGTTCAATTCGACATACTGTACTCCGCCGAGCGATATGCTACCTTCGGAGCCATCCTTCCCATCACGGCGGTAAAGTGGTTCCAGCCCGGCAATGGTTCTAAGAAGAGTGCTCTTCCCCACCCCGTTGGCTCCACACAGCGCAATCAGCTGTCCCGCACAGGCAACAGTTGATATGCCTTCGAAAAGCATGTGAGAGCCGTAACCCAGGGAAAGGCCTTCAATTTTCAATACAGGGTTCATTGCATCCTCCCTTTAATAATTATCACCAGAATGACGGGAATGCCTAGAAGCGAGGCTACGGTATTGACCGGTATTACTCCACCCGTACCTGGAAGGCCGCTTATGATGTCGGTAAGAAGCATCGCGCAAGCTCCGACGAGAGCGGACGCAGGTATCATGACCTTGTGGTCGGCATTCCTGAAAAGGACGCGCGCGACATGTGGAGCGGCTATGCCTATGAATCCCACAGGCCCGCAAAAGGCTGTCACTCCGCCGGCAAGAAGGGCAGTAATGGCCATCAGCCTGCTCCTGGTTCCCTTGAGGTTCACTCCGACAGACGATGCGTACTGTTCGCCGAGAAGCAGTGCATTCAAGTCCTTCACGCTGAACACGGAAAGAGCCACTCCCACAAATACGGCAACTGCAAGAAGCAGAAGCTGGGTGCCCCCGAGGCCGGCAAAGCTGCCCATCGACCAGAGTACATAGCTCTTCAGTGCATGGGCGCTGGAGAAGAATTGAAGCAGGTTTATCAGCGCTCCCGCAATGAACCCGACCATCACGCCGAAAATCAGCAGGCTGAGATTGTCGCGGAGCCGATTCGAAAGGGATATGATGAGAAGAGTCACAAGTGCCGCTCCAATGAATGCCGAGCCGGCGACTCCAATGCTCATGAGTGCGCTGTTCGCGCCGGCACCAACTGCCGAAGCGCCCATGATGAAAAGGGCGACGCCGAGGCCGCTGCCGCTACTGATGCCGAGAATGTAGGGATCAGCAAGAGGATTTCGGAAAAGGGTCTGCATTTCAAGGCCGCAGACTGAAAGCGCAATTCCGCTGAGAAGCGCCGTCACAGCCTTTGGAAGACGATATTCCAGCACAAGCTCACGTGCAGTGGGATCTGCAGCGCCTCCGAAAAGGGAGCCAAGGACATCTCGCAGGCCAATGGATGCGCTTCCCAGGGCCAAGTCCAGCAGGAAAAGCAGCAAGGCACAGATTCCCAAGATGGAATAGAGCGCTGAAGTACGATGTGACGCAGAGATTTGCATTGGCTATCTTTTTCTGCAAATATATCCATTCTTGAACGAATATTCTTAATTTTGCGGACATCAAAAGTTCAACCAAACAACCAATAAAATGAGAAAGAAAATCGTAGCAGGGAATTGGAAGATGAATACCAATGTCTCTGAAGCAGTCGAGCTCGCAAAGGGCATCAGGGACCGCGTTTCAGAAGTTCCATCGAGCGTCAAGCTCATCGTAGCTCCTCCTTTCACGAACATAACTTCAGTCTGCGACATCCTCAGCGGCACTCCCGTAGCCGTTTCCTCGCAAAACTGCGCGGACCACGACAAGGGCGCCTACACCGGAGAGGTCTCCGCTGCCATGGTAGCATCATGCGGATGCAAATATGTCATTCTCGGACATTCTGAACGCCGTCAGTACTATGGCGAGACTTCCGAAAAGATAGTCGAGAAGATGAAGCTGGCATTCGCCAACGGACTGGATGTCATCCTTTGCATAGGAGAGAATCTCGAAGAACGCGAGGCAGGCAAGCAGGATGAGGTAACGAAGAAGGAAGTCGAAGACGTTCTCTTCCAGTTCACAGCCGAAGACATGGCGAAGGTCGTAGTCGCTTACGAGCCTGTCTGGGCCATCGGAACAGGCAAGACAGCCACCAACGAACAGGCAGAAGAGATCCACAAGCATGTGCGCAAGGTCATTGCAGACCATTTCGGAAAGGAAGTCGCAGACAATATGACAATACTCTACGGCGGTAGCTGCAAGCCTTCCAATGCCAAGGAACTGTTCGCTTGCCCTGACATCGACGGAGGCCTCATCGGAGGCGCTTCCCTGAAGCCGGACGATTTCATCGCCATCGCAAAGTCTTACTAAAGGCAGGCGAATGGACTATATTGAGGTTTCCATAACGATCGCTCCCTTCTCGGAGGAGAATTCCGACATAATAGTCGCAGAAATATCCGACCTGGGATTCGAGAGCTTCGTGACGGATGCCCCGCTTTTGAAAGCATACATTCCGCTGGGCAAGTATTCGGAAAAGAACCTGAAGACCGTGCTCAGCGGTTTTTCTTCTGGGCCCCTCAATCTTTCATACACAGCGCAACTGATCCGGGAACAGGATTGGAACACGGCATGGGAAAGCGACTACGAGCCAGTGGTCGTCTCCCGCTGCACAGTAAAGCCTTCTACTGCCAAGAACGTTCCGCGCACCAGATACGTCATCACGATCGATCCGCAGATGTCCTTCGGAACGGCACACCATCAGACCACAAGGATGATGATCGGGTATCTTCTGGAAGACGCCGATGGGATAAGGGGGAAAAAAGTGCTCGACATGGGTTGCGGAAGCGGAATCCTTGCCATTCTGGCCGCAAAGCTCCACGCAGCCGAGCCTGTTGAAGGCGTAGACATCTCAGCCAGGGCGGTGATGGCATCCAGGGACAACGCCTCTCTCAACCGCGTAGGGACGAAAGCGAGATTCGTTCGCGGAGATGCAAGCATCTTGGGAATGGGACGCTATGAAGTCATCCTCGCAAACATCTTCAAGAACATCCTGATCGAGGACATGCGCACTTACTCCAACTCACTGAAACTTGGAGGCACTCTCTATCTGAGCGGATTCTTCATCTCGGACATTCCGGACATCCTTGAAGAATGTGGCAAGGACTGTCTCAAGATAGTCTCTCAGAAATCAGAAGACGGATGGGCTGCCCTGAAGCTTGAGAAAATAAATTTTGCTCCTCTTTAAAAGTTCAATACTTTTGTGTTACGAAGCGGGTATGGCGTAATTGGTAGCCGCGCAAGACTTAGGATCTTGTGACTTCGGTCGTGGAGGTTCGAGTCCTCTTACCCGCACTCTCTTATGGACAGGCTTTTCATTATCGACGGTCACTCGCTGATCTTCAGGATGTACTATGCATTCCTAGGCAGGCCTATGGTGAACACCAAGGGCATCGACACATCCATTCTATACGGCTTCACCAAGTATCTTCTCGAACTTATCGGAAAGGAAAAGCCAACCCACATGGCTGTCACATTCGACGCTCCGGGAAAGACTTTCCGCCACGAAATCTATCCCGAATACAAGGCCACGCGCCTTGCCGCGCCAGAGCTGGTGAAATCCGCCCTCGACCCGTGCACTGAAATAGTCAAGGCTCTTGGCATTCCCGTATTCACCATACCCGGCGTCGAAGCCGACGACGTGATGGGCACTCTTGCCAAACGCGGAGCGGCAGACGGCTACGACGTATTCATGGTAACGCCTGACAAAGACCTGGCTCAATGCGTCGGAGACCATATCTACCAATATAAGCCCGGCAAGAACGGCGCTGAGAGCGAGACTTTCGACAGCAAGGGAATCTGCGACAAATACGGGATAGAAAGCCCGATTCAGGTCATCGACATACTGACTATATGGGGCGACGCCTCCGACAATGTCAAGGGCGTTTCCGGAGTCGGTGAAGTGACAGCTTCCAAGCTGATAGCAAAATACGGAAGCGTGGAAAGCATTTACGAACATCTGGCCGAACTTTCAGAGAAACAGCAGGCCGCTTTCCGCGAAGCCGAGAGCCATATCAAGTTCAGCAAATTCCTGGTAACCGTAAAGACCGACGTGCCGCTGGACGTCGACCAGGACAGCCTGAGGCTCCACCCTACATACTGCGACAAGATTGCAAAGCTCTTCGACTACTATGAATTCCCTTCCCTGAAAAGGCTGTTGCCTGAAGCGACCGGAAGCGAGGTTCCGGAGCAGATCGCCGTCAAATCGGCCAATGCTGCGCATTGCACTCCTTCAGAGCTTGTGCAGAAAGCCAGGAAAGCCGGAAGGGTGGCATTGAATGTAAAGGAAGAGATGATTCTCAGCCTGGGAAACGAGTACGCAGAATGCTCTCCCGACGAGGCGAAAGCCATCCTTGAAGACCCCTCGGTCGAAAAGGTGGGCTACCAGATAAAGGAGCAGATAAATTCCCTCAGGCTGAAGGGGATAGCATTGAAAGGGAAACTGCTCGACATCGAGCTTCTTCATTACATACTGAATCCGGAACGGACCCACAAGCTCGACATTCTCGCAAAATACTACCTTAACGTCGACGTGGACAACGAGGCGGAGATGGAAAAGAAGGCCGTGCAAGGTGACCTGTTCAGCGATGCGGGAGCACCTGCTTTGCAAGCAGGGGATCGGGAGAAAGATTACCGGGAGAGTGCTGTCCTCACGCAGCTTTGCGACGCAGTGATGAAGGAAGTGAGGGAGCAAAAACTTGAAGACCTGTATTTCAAGATCGAGGAGCCGCTCATAGAGGTGCTCGCCGACATGGAGTTCACAGGCGTCAGGATCGACGTGAAGCAGATGGAAGCTTATGGAAAGGAGCTGGAAATCGAAAAGCGGCAGCTGGAATCCGAAGCAAGGGAGCTGGCAGGAGAGCCTGACCTTAACCTGAGTTCGCCTAAACAGCTTGGACCGGTGCTTTATGAGAAGCTGAACCTGAATTCCAAGGTGAAAGCCAACTCGAAGGGAAGCTATCCAACGGACGAGGAGACACTGGACGAGATGAGGGACAAGAGTCCTATCATTGACAAGATCTTGGAATTCAGGGCAGTAAAAAAGCTGCAATCCACTTACATCGAGCCGTTGCCGGCATTGATGGACCCGCGCGACGGGAAGATACACACTTCGTTCAACCAGGCGCTTACATCAACCGGAAGACTATCCTCCTCCCACCCAAACCTGCAGAACATTCCCGTACGTACCGAGCGCGGGAAAGAAATAAGGAAGGCTTTCATTCCATCTTCGCCGGATGGAATGATCATATCAGCCGATTACTCTCAGATAGAACTGAGAATCATGGCTCACCTCAGCGGCGACCCGCACATGACACAAGCGTTCATCGACGGAAAGGACGTCCACACGGCGACGGCGGCGAAAATCTTCGGAGTGCCTGAAGACGAGGTAACGAAGGAACAGAGAAGACGCGCCAAGACTGCCAACTTCGGAATCATCTACGGCATCTCAGCCTTCGGACTTTCGCGAAGGCTGGGCATTCCTCGTTCAGAGTCCAAGGAATTCATCGATTCATATTTCGCCAAATACCCGATGGTAAGGCAGTTCATTGATGAGCAGATAGCAAGGGCAAGGGAAAAAGGCTACGTGGAAACCATCTTTGGACGAAAGAGATACCTGCCTAACATCAACTCGCGCAACGCCACCGTACGCGGACTGGACGAGAGGAATGCCGTCAACGCCCCGATTCAGGGAAGCGCCGCCGACATCATAAAGCTCGCTATGTCGGGTGTCCATGAAAGGATTGCAGAGACCGGACTGAGAAGCAGGATGGTCCTGCAGGTCCACGATGAATTAGTCATCGACGCCTTTCCAGATGAGAAGGACAAGGTTATGGCGATATTGAAGGCCGAAATGGAAAACGTGTGCAAGCTTTCGGTCCCTCTGACCGTAGAATGTAGCTATGGCATCAACTGGCTTGAAGCTCACTGAGCTGACAAACGAGGAAATCGTGAAGCTCGCCGTAAGGGAGACAGCGGGCAGAAAATCCGACTGCAAGGCGTTCTCGGAACTTTCCAGGCGGTTCAGGCCGGCCTGCGTGACATTCATCAGCAACAAGTATGTCAAGGTATTCTCTTCCGAAGAGATGGAGGACATAGTTCAAGAATCCATGATAAAAGCGTACACAGGGCTGGCTTCATACGATTCGAGGTTTGCGTTCATGACATGGCTGATGAGAATCTGCAGGAATACGGCTACCGACCACATCCGCAAGAATAAGCTGCTTGCCACAGAAGACTACATAGAGCCCGACTCCGAGAAAGCCGCCACCGTGGCTTCGCCGGAGGAGACGATGATTGCGGCGCAGGAAGAAGATTCTTTCAACAGGATGATAGGAATGCTTTCAGACAGCTACAGGGAAGTGCTGAAGCTCCAGTTCGGAGGTATGGACTGCAGACAGATTGCCGAAAAGCTCTCCATATCCGTCGCCAACGTGAAGACAAGGCTTTACAGGGCTCGGCAGGAGCTTGCAAGGATGAAAGGACAATCTGATGGAAAATAAGGACAACATAGTATTCAAGTATTTCGACGGCCTGAGCGACGAGCAGAAGGCCCAAATCATCGGCATGGAGGCTCTTTACCGAGACTGGAACTCCAAGATCAACGTAATTTCGCGCAAGGACATAGATTTCCTCTACGAACATCACGTCCTGCATTCTCTGGCAATTGCAAAGATTGCCGATTTCGAGCCAGGAATGCACGTGATGGACCTGGGGACGGGCGGAGGTTTCCCGGGGATTCCTCTGGCGGTGCTGTTTCCGGAGACGAACTTCACATTGTGCGAATCAGTGGGGAAAAAAGCCCTCGTGGCCCGAGAAGTGGCAAAAGGACTCAGCCTGAATAATGTCACTGTCGAAAACTGCAGGGCTGAAGACTTGAAAAGGAAATTCAACTATATTGTAACAAGGTCGGTAGCGACATTCGACGACATGCTGCCTTGGGTCAAGGGCAAGTGGGAGAACGGCATCATCGCGCTTAAGGGTGGAAACGTGTTTTCTGAAATAGACCCTTGCGTGAGAAAATATCATCTTGAAGAGTGCGACATAGAGATAGTAAACATAAGCGACTGGTTCGACGAAGATTATTTCTATGAAAAAAAGATAGTTTTTATCGGCAGATAATTTGGAATTAAACGCAAAAGAATTACCTTTGCAATCCATTTTGAAACAAATAAAAGAGTCATGATATGAAACGCACATTTCAACCTTCACAGCGTAAAAGACGCAACAAGCACGGATTTCGCGAGAGAATGTCCACTCCTAACGGACGCCGCGTCCTCGCATCCCGTCGCCGCCATGGACGCAAGAAACTGACCGTCTCTTCAGAAGATCTCTTCTAGTAGAGAAGGCATCCCATTGTATTTAATAAGTCAAGGCTCTTCCGGAAGGAGGAGCTTTTTTGATTTAGATATCATTCGATATTATTTGCTACTTTTGCGTTAGTAAACACGGTCAAAGATGGATCCAAAACCTACGCCTAAATATTATCACGAAACGCCCAAAGTATGGAAGAACATCATTTGGGGACTGATCGCAATCCTTGCAATCGTTCTGGTCGCACAGGGAATTCTCAGCATAATAACCAGGCACGACAAAGAGATAACTGTGCCTTCCTTCACTGGAATGTCGATGATTCAGGCCAAAAGGGCCGCCGACAGCGCCCACGTTCGCTTGGACGTAACGGACTCTGTGTTCATGCCCAGAATAGCCCGCGGGGCTGTCTTTTCGCAGAATCCGCCTGCGGGAAGCAAGGTCAAGAAAGGCCGCAGGATTCTGATCACCCAGAATGCAGTGACGCAAAAAATGGTGTCCATGCCTCAGCTGGTGGGCTTCTCGCTTCGCCAGGCGAAGACTGAAATCGCTTCATCCGGGCTTCAGATAGGCAAGCTCATATATCAAAGCGACATGGCCACAAACAATGTTCTGGCCCAAAAATATCGTGGAGGCAACATAGCGCGCGGAAAGAAGATTCCTGCAGATTCAGAAATAGACCTGGTACTTGGCCTGAGCGAAGACGACGCCATGACATACGTTCCAAACGTGGTCGGGCTCAAGTATTCAGTTGCCAGAGACATGCTTCTTGACAATTCGCTGAACAGCGGAAGAGTGCTTTATGACAGGAAAGTCAAGACATATTCCGACTCGCTCGACGCCTTGGTCTACCGCCAGTCTCCATCGCGGGACAACGCTTCGTCGCTCAGACGAGGAACCGACATAGACCTCTATCTCACGACCGACTTATCAAAGCTGAACACGGCCAATGGCAAATAACCCGGAGGAAGAGCTCAACGAAGAAGAACTGTACGAGCATTTCAGGTTCGTAGTCGACAAGGGGCAGACCCCGATGCGAGTCGACAAGTACCTTACTGACCACATGGAACAGACTTCGCGGCATCGGGTACAGCTCGCCGTTGAAGCCGGCTACGTGCGATGCGGAGAAAAGATTCTCAAGGGCAGCTACAAGGTCAAGCCAAACGACATCCTGTCGCTGGTACTGCCCTACCGCAGGCACGAATCTGAACTCACTTCGGAAAACATTCCACTCGAAGTGGTCTATGAGGATGACGACGTGCTGGTAATAAACAAGCCTGCAGGACTTGTAGTCCACCCGGGCTTCGGCCATTTCAGCGGCACACTGCTGAATGCTCTCGCGTTCCATGCGGGAATACCTGAAGGCAGGAGCGCCGAAGGCGACGCCAGGATGCCCATGCTCTGCCACAGGATCGACAAGGACACTTCCGGACTGCTGCTCATCGCGAAGAACGAAGACGCTCAGATAGAACTTGGCTCCCAGTTCTTTTACCATACGATTGAAAGGAAATACTTAGCACTGGTCTGGGGAAATCTGGATTCGGACAGCGGCACGATCGATGGCAACATAGCGCGTGACCCGAACGACAGGCTCCGGTTCAAGGTTTTCACTGACGGAGAGACCGGAAAGCATGCAGTAACGCATTACAAGGTCATTGAGAGGTTCGGATATGTCACGCTTGTGGAATGTGTCCTGGAAACCGGACGCACGCACCAGATACGCGTCCACATGGACTACATAGGCCATCCGCTTTTCAACGACGACCGCTACGGCGGAGACAAGATCCTTAAGGGAACGATCTACACGAAATACAAACAATTTATCGACAACTGCTTCGAGATCATGCCGCGTCAGGCTCTCCACGCCAAGACTCTCGGATTCATCCATCCTGCCACAAAACGACTGATGCGCTTCGACTCCGAACTTCCCGATGATTTCACATTGCTTCTCGACAAATGGAGAAGGTACACAGCAGGAAACGAGGAAGTTCAGGCAATAAACAGAAAATAGACATGCCAAACATTCCCAAGACCAATGCAGCCCGACTGCTGGACAAGGCAGGCATAGAATATGAAACCGTACCATACATCGTGGACGAAGAAGACCTTTCCGCCACACATGTAGCCGAGCAGCTCGGAGAAGACATCGACAGCGTATTCAAGACCATCGTCCTGAAAGGCGACAGGAACGGCCATTTCGTATGCATCGTGCCTGGTGAAAGTGAAATAGACCTGAAGAAGGCAGCAAAGGTATCCGGGAACAAGAGCTGCGAACTGATTCACGTCAAGGAACTGCTGCCGCTCACAGGCTACATCAGAGGAGGCTGTTCCCCTATCGGAATGAAGAAGCGGCTCCCGGAATTCATTCATGAGAGCTGTCTCGACCGGCCTTACATATTTGTAAGCGCCGGAATCAGAGGGCTGCAACTGAAATTGAAGCCGGCGGACCTGATTTCATTCATGGAAATCAAATCCGCCGACATAATCCTTTAGAAATTAAGCTATTCACCGAATCTTGGAGGTCCTCCGAAGCCATGGCCGCCCATGCCGCCATGCATTCCACCTCTGCCGCCTGGGCCGAAGCTAGGCCTTTGGAACGTTCCGAACCTGATGGTGAAGGAAAGCATCACATAACGGCCGAGGGTGTTGTTCCAAGTATCCTGGACATAGTTGTCTGTAGTCGTCCTGTAAAGATTCTTGCTCTGGTCGAGAATGTCGTAGACCTTCAGCTGAAGAGTGCCCATTCCCTTAAACAATGTCTTGGCGACGGACGCGTTGATTACGAGAGTCGGGTCGCTGTAGGATGCTATATATCCCTGGTAGAACGTGTAGTTCGCATCTGCAACGAGAGCCCATGTGCCAGGAGTGGCATTGACGCTGGCTGTGATTCCATCGGTAAACGAAGGCTTCTTGTTGGAGTTCGTCTGGTCATACCACGCCTGGTTGTAAGAGACTCTTCCGCCGAGAGACAGCTCGATGATGTCGCTGCGGTAGACGCCGCGAAGATTACCCATCGCACCGATGCTCTGATAATGGTTGATGGTATAATTTGCCAGGTTCAGATATGAAGCCGGATCGTTGCCGTCAATGGAGTTGTTGCCGATGTAGCTCAATGACTTGCTGTAGTTTAGGAACGTGAACATCATAAGGGAGAACTTGCTCTTTGCTATAGGAGTGTTGAACATAAGTCTCGCTCCAGCTGAGAAGGTGCCCTCGTCATTGTTCAAAGGAACGGTGTATTGCACTCCCGAATTGCTGTACCAGGAGCCGTTTACGATGCTGTTGACATTGTACGTGAGGTCGAGGTTGGCATTGAAGGAGGTGAAAGACTGCATATTGGTAAAGTTGTACATCGAAGTGAGGTTATGGGAGAAAGTAGGGACCAGGTCCGGATTGCCTCGGGTTATGAATGTAGGGTTGGAGTTGTCTTCGACAGGCTGCAGCTGGGTTACAGACGGCTGGGTAGTGTTACCGCGGTAGCGGATGCGCATTCCTTCATAGTCGCTGAAATCGTAGTCGAAGCGGGCTTCAGGAGAGAAGTTCCAGCGGAGAGTGTCTATGTCTACGCTCTTGTCGCCGTATGACGTGTGGTTGATGAGACGGGAAGGACGAGCCGCCGCCCCGATAGTCAGGTTATACTTCTCTTCCTGTTTCATCAAGTTCAGGCCTATGGTCTGGTTGATGCCGGTGTTGTCGATTTCGTTTGAATAGGTGGCGTTATATGTGTCATACTTGCCGGTGGCTGCATTCCAGTCGTTTGTGACTTTCTTGGACGTATTGTAGGAATAGCCGTAGGCGTAATTCCCCTGGATGAAGAAATTATGTCCGAGAGGTTCGTTGTACGTAATCCTGGCATTTACGCTATAAGCCTTCGCATTCGAGTTGTACTGCTGATTCACTATGCTGGAATCGGAAACGTTGACGCCATCGTCATAGGAATATGTGTTGGACTGGTTCAGCCCGTCGAATATCTCGTTGTTGGAGAGGGAGTAGTTCATGCGGACGGACATTGTCCTGCCTGCCTTGCCGAGACGCTGCCTCCACAGGAGGGATCCGTCAGCGCTCTGCGACTGATTGTAGCCGGAAGACTTGCTCGAGCCGCTGTTGACATTGGACTTGGCGGAAGCGCCTGCCGCCTGGCTTTCGGTATCATAGTTCGACCTTTCGTCGAAGCTGCCCCAACCGAAGCTGAATGAAGGCTCGAAAATGAAGGACGTAGTCTTGGATGCCTCCCAGATGCCCCTTCCGCCAGCACGTAGGTTATAGCTCTCGGTGCGGCTTGTGCCTTTGGTATTGCTGTACAATGTAGAACCATCTGTAAGGAAAGTCTGCTTTGCAGTACCTTCCTCAATGTAGCGGTCATTGCCGCTGAACATAGTATTTCCCGTTATCTCAGACTCGTCCTTGAAAGACTTGCTGCCGTTGAAGCCCCCCATGTAGGATGTGGTAATGCCGTTGCCGCCGAAGCCGCCGCCGCCCATGCCACCCATGCCTCTGCCTCCACGCATGCCAGACATCATGCTGCCCGCCATATCCTCGAAGCCACGGTTATTGGTATTGTTGGCATTGCCTATGAAGCTCAGCTGCGTGTCCTGGGTGAATTTGGCGACAATGCCGGAAGCCTGGAAACGCGGCTTGTCGGCGATGGTGGTCGCATCCACGATGCTGCTCTCCTCATTGGACTCCTTATTTCTAAGGTCATATCCGCCGCCGGCCGCGATGTTGCCGAACCAGCCGTTCATCATCCCCTTCATCACGCTCAGGTCGATGACGGTCTCCTCGTTGCCGTCGTCGATGCCGGTGAATTCAGCCTCGTCGGACTTCTTTTCAAGGACCTTGACCTTCTCGACGATCTTTGCCGGAATGTTCTTGGTCGCCAGCTGAGGGTCATTCAGGAAGAAAGTCTTGCCGTCGATGGTTATCTTACTGATGGTCTTGCCATTGGCGGTCACAGTTCCATCGGAAGAGACCTCGACGCCCGGGAGCTTCTTGAGAAGGTCCTCAAGCATGTCGTTGTCTGAAGTCTTGAATGAGGACGCCTGATACTCCACGGTATCCTTCTTCACGATTATCGGGTTGCCGACATCTGTAACGGTAGCGCTCTCAAGCGTGTGGACGTCGAGCGCCATCTTGATGCTGCCCAGATCGACTGCAGCCTGCTCGTCGAATGTAACTTCAGACGAATAGGCTACGTAGCCGAGAAGTTCAGCCTTCACGGTATACGTGCCCTTTCGGATCTTCTCGATCTTGGCAGCGCCCTTGTCGTCGCTGAGGACGTACTTGGATGCGGTCGTAGCCCCCTTTGGAGTCAGTGAAACAGTGGCGAACTGCACAGGATTCCCGCTGGGGTCTTCAACGAGCTTCAGGGCTAAGGTGAAGTTGCGAGTCTGCGCTGAAAGCGAAAGGACTGCGCAGAAGAGGAACAATGCCGTCAGGCGAATTGTCTTTGAAAACATACAAAAACGTTTAAAAATGAATAATGTAAATCAAAAAATCATCGTTTGTTAGACGATGAAGTCAGACAAAAGTTAAATCCCGCATGCAAAAAATCTGCCGAGAAAAGCTACTTTTTTACGCGGTCGGCGTGTTCCTTGACGAAAGCCTCCCAGCTGCTGGAATCGGCTTTGTCCGTCAGAGGATTTGCCAACTGATAGAAATGGCACATCGCGATGCCGAGCGCATCGGTGGCATCGAGGAATTTCGGCTGGATTTCTATCCCCAGGGTCTTGCAGAGAATCAATGCAAGCTGTTCCTTCGAAGCAGCCCCTTGCCCCGTTATCGCCATCTTCACCTTACGGGGAGCATACTCGAAGACCGGGATCTGTCTCTCAAGGGCAGCTGAAATTGCAGCTCCCTGAGCCCTGCCGAGCTTAAGCATCACCTGTGGGTTCTTCCCGTAAAACGGAGCCTCGATGGCAAGGTCGTCAGGAGAATAGCGGTCCATCAGCTGCCCAACGTCTTCGAATATACGCCTCAGCTTCATGAAATGGTCCTTCTCCTTTCTCAGGTCGATGTAACCCGCATCGACATAATGTGCCTTGCGGGAATCAATCAGGATGACGCCGTACCCGAGGATGTTGGTCCCCGGGTCTACGCCCATTATAATGCGTTGTTTTTCCGAACCTTTAGAGCTGTCTGCCATTGCGGCTGTCTATGCGGTCGAAACCGGTGTAAGGACGGAGCATTTCCGGAATCATGATGCCGCCGTCGTACTGGTTGTTCTCGAGCATCGCCGCTACGATTCTTGGAAGTGCTAGCGAGCTTCCGTTCAGAGTGTGGGCGAGCTGAATCTTACCGTCGGCATCCTTATATCTGAGCTTCAAGCGGTTCGCCTGATAAGATTCAAAGTTGGAAACGGAACTGACCTCCAGCCAGCGCTTCTGTGCTGCCGACCAAACCTCAAAGTCATAGGTTATTGCGCTCGTGAAGCTCAGGTCGCCGCCGCAAAGCCTGACGATGCGGTAAGGAAGATTCAAGTCCTGGACAAGGCTTTCAACGTGAGCGACCATGCTGTCGAGCGCAGCATAAGAGTTTTCAGGAAGCGAAAGCCATACGCATTCTACCTTGTCGAACTGATGCAGGCGATTGAGGCCGCGGACATCCTTCCCGTAAGAGCCCGCCTCGCGGCGGAAGCACTGTGTGAAGGCAGTCATCTTGATGGGGAATTCGCTCATAGCCAAGATTTCATCCCTGTATATGTTCGTCACAGGAACTTCAGCGGTAGGAATCATGTAGAACTTGTCGAGGTTCATGAAGTACATCTGGTCCTCCTTGTCAGGAATCTGGCCTGTGCCGAAGCCTGAAGCCTCGTTCACCATGAAAGGAGGCTCGACTTCAATGTAGCCGTCGGCAGTGTTCCTATCCAGGAAGAACTGTACGAGCGAACGCTGAAGCTTGGCGCCTTGACCGATGTAGACCGGAAAGCCGGCTCCTGTGATCTTGACCCCGAGGTCGAAGTCGATGATATTGTATTTCTTTGCGAGCTCCCAGTGAGGAAGGGCGTTTTCAGGAAGCTTCACTTCCGGACCGCCCATCTTGACAACGAGGTTTTCGCTGGAATCCTTTCCGCAAGGAACCAGCTTGTAAGGCAGGTTCGGAAGAAGGACGATCTGGTCGTTCATTTCCTTTTCAGCCTTGTCGAAAGCAGCCTGAAGGTCGCCTGACTTGGATTTCAAATCAGCCACCTGGGCCTTAACGGCTTCGGCCCCAGCCTTTTTGCCGTCTTTCATCAATCCGCCTATCTGGGCGCTCAGACTCTTCTGCTGGGCGAGATTTGCATCGAGTCCGCCCTGCAGCGAACGGCGCTCCCTGTCGAGGTCAAGCACCCTAGCAACGATGGCGCTTGCATCGAAATTCTTGACCTTAAGACGTTCTATTACGAAATCGGGCTGTTCCCTGAGAAGTTTTAGTGTAAGCATTTTCTTGATTGTTTTAACGGGCACAAAGATAACTATTTCAGAGCAAAATCATTTACATTTGCGCAAAAGAATACAATCTGGGATGCTTAGGATAGCTGTCATAACCACTTCGCGCAACGACGGGTTCTTCGCCGCAAAATGGCTTGATCATTACGGAGAACAGTTCGGAAAGGAGAATCTGTACATGTTCCTCGACGGAAAGGACCAATCGGTTCCTGAAAACGCCGGTGCTTCTCACGTGAAAGTGCTTGACCACGTGGTTCAGGATGTCGCCGCAGGCGACAAGGCCCGAATCGCCAGAGTCAACGAGTTGGCTGAACGCCTTTTCGAGGAATACGACATCGTCATCGGCACCGACGTGGACGAATTTCTGTCAATCGACCCGATGTCAGGATTCACGCTAATGGAGTACCTAAGGCAGATGAAGCACTTGAGACTGAACGGATATTCCGTTTCAGCGCTGGGAATCGATGTCGGGCAGAAAGTCGGCATAGAGCCGGACTTGGCATTGGACAGGCCGGTTCTGGAACAGAGAAGCTACGGAGTCCTGTGCTCCAGGTACACAAAGCCGATTGTGATGCTGCAGCCGGCAAAGTGGGGATCTGGGTACCACAGGATCGAGGGACACGGGTTTCACATTGACCCGAAGCTGTTCCTATTCCACCTAGGATACTGCGACCTCGCATTGCTTAAGGCGCGAAAGAACGACCAAAGCCGAATCGAGGCAGGTTGGGAAAGACACCTCGACAAGAGGGCAAGGACAATAGATTATTGCACCCATTCGGAAGCGATGGACGGCGACCGCTGCTTCGCCGAAGCCAGGAGGCTCCAGTCTGCTTTCAGGCCCATATATGCATTGAACAAGCCCGGATCCATCGGAAGCAGGAGGGTCATCAGAATTCCAGATAGATTCAAGAGGCTGGGTATCTGAAATTCACGTAAAACGATAAAGGGGATGTGGCATTGTTGCGGCCCATTCAAATTTCCAGCAATAACGTAAGGAAAACGGCGATTGATTTCTTACTTTCTGCTTACGAATTGAAATAATGCAGGTCAAAAAGCAATCAACCGCAAAGTCCGACACATAAAAAGAAAAAGGGAAAAATTTTGCCATTCCTGGAATTAACGCTATATTCGCAATCCCGAAAGGGTCATTAAATGACCGTTAAGCTAGTGATTAAGAGATACTTAAGTGTATCCGCTTACGGTTGAAACTTAAAATTACTTAAAGTTTTATGTACGTTATCGTAGACATCGCAGGACAGCAATTCAAAGTCGAGAAGGGCAGTAAGGTTTACTGCAACAGGCTTCAGGCTGCCGAAGGCGATGAGGTCAATTTCGACAAGGTTTTGCTTGTCGACAACGACGGCGCTGTTAAAGTCGGTGCGCCTTATGTTGACGGAGCCTCTGTCAAGGCAAAGGTTCTCAGTCACTTGAAAGCCGACAAGGTTATCGTTTTCAAAAAGATTCCTCACAAGGGATTTGACAAGAAGAACGGCCATCGCCAGCTTCTCACTCAAATCGAGGTTGAAGAAATCATCTAATCAAGGGGAGAAAGAATTATGGCACACAAGAAAGGTGTAGGTAGTTCCAAGAACGGACGTGAATCCCACAGCAAAAGATTAGGCCTGAAACTCTTCGGAGGCCAGACCTGCAAGGCCGGCACTATCCTGGTTCGTCAGCGCGGCACTGTACACTATCCCGGCGAAAACGTCGGAATGGGTCGTGACCACACTCTTTATGCTCTCTGCGACGGAGTCGTTAAATTCCGCGTAAAGGGAGAGGAGAAGTCTTACGTTTCCATCATTCCTTCAGCCAAGGCCGAAGAAGCAGCCCCAAAGACAGTTTCAAAGGCAAAGGCACCTAAGGTTGAAGAACCTAAGGCCGAGACTCCTAAAGAGGACGAAGTAAAAGCTGAAGCTCCAAAGGCAGAGGCAAAGCCAAAGGCACCTAAAGCTGCAAAGCCGAAGGCTCCAAAGGCCGAATAATTTCCTTAAGGGACATAGATTCAAAAGAGGCGGCTCGTCCGAGCCGCCTCTTTTTGTGTCCTCACTAATTCCTAGCGCTTTGATTCAGGCACATCGAACTTGTATTCCAGAAGGGTGACGACGCCGTCCATGGTAGACACGAGCAATTTGTTCTCAGGAATAGGAACGATGGAGTTTATCAATGCAACAGACACCTTGTAGCGCCACAGCAGCTTTCCATTCGAAGCATCGTAGCAGAATATGTTGCCTTTGTCTGTTGGAACGAAAACGAGATAATTCGTGCATGCGATAGGCGAAGGTGCGATGTCGTAGCCGAACTGCGCCTTCTTGTCAAACCACTTGTTACGAGGGTGCCGCGCAGGAGCAGTGGTTTCAACTGCCATGAGGCCGTCATTCATCGTCTTGACATAGAATTCCTTGCCGTCAGACGAGAGTCCTATGGACTCTCTCCCGCCCTCGCCTTCGAATGCGGTCTTGCCGGTCTTGGCATCAATGGCGTAGAATTTCCTTTCAGGAGTGACGATGTAGATCTTCCCGTCGGATTTGACAGGCCAGACAGCCGCAGGAGAATACATTCTTGACCCTTCAGTCTCCCACTTCCACTGAAGGGTACCGCGGCTTGGAGAAAGACTGTAAAGCGTGTTGCCCCAAGAGCCGAATACTACCTGTTGTCTATCCACTAACGGCTTGCACTCAACAAAGCCCTTAATATCTCCGTAGCTCCATACTGACTTGCCGTCCTTCAGTCTTACTGCCCTGAAAACTCCGTCGGATGCTCCGATGAAGACGTTGCCGTCGAATATGGTAGGCGAACCCAAGACTGATTTCCCGCACATTACGCTCCATATCTGCTTGCCATTCCTCAGATTCAGGCAGTATATGCAACCGTCACAGCAACCCAATACCACCTTGTTGTCCATAATGGCCGGCGTGGAGAATATCTTGCCAGGAAGCCGGACGGACCATTCCACGCGGCCGTTGTTCATTCGAAGACAAGTAACCAGGCCTGCCTCGTCCGCATAGACCACGTGGTCGCCTTTTTCATCGGCAACGGCCCCGCAGCCTATGTCGGATCCGTCCTGAACGCGCCATTCGCTGTACACTCTCGACTCAGGATTGTGCGAGAAATCCATCCATGGAAACTTGTCCGGAAGCGAATAGAAATCGGCTTCGGCGCGGGGATGGTTGCCGTCCACTTTGTCAGGTCTGCTCTTGTTGACGAGCTTGCCGTAACGGGGCTTGTTGCTTCGGGCTACCGAGAACCACTCGGGCAATGCCGCCTTGCCTACATATTTCTCCTGCACGATTATGCTGTCGGGAGTAACAGTAAATAAGGTATAGCCCGTCTCGCGCTCGTCATTGGGATCGGTCGAGCGGCAGGTGACTCCGCGAATGCCGCCATCGTAAGTGAATTCGCTGTTCCTATGCCAGTGTCCGCTGACTATCATCTGCAGATTGGTCCTGCCGAGAGTTTCCAACACCTGAAAATAGTTCAGCACCGAGGTGTCCTGAGGGTAGTGGTTAATGAAAATGACCGGCTGGTCATTGGGAATGGCTTTTGTCAGAGAGTCGAGCCACATCAGCGTCTCGTGAGGTAGCAGTGCAGGGGCCATCCTCAGGTTCGGGCCGCTGTTGGTGCCGATGAAGCGAATTCCGTCGGAAGCGACGAAAGTGTAGTTCTCGTATCCAAACACATTCTTGAAAGTATTGCAGCCGCTTTCAGACCACTTTGCATCGTGGTTCCCCGCAGATATCCAGTAAGGCACCTGCAGACTGTCGATCAGGCTCTTTGCCAGCTCTATCTCGCTGTCCGCCCCGAATTCCGTTATGTCGCCTCCGAAGATGACGAATTCCAGGCCATGGGTGGCATTGACATCCCTGATGCAGTTCTGGAGATACCCTATCCTGTTCGAGCCTTCAGAAATGTGCGTGTCGGCAATGAATGCAAAGCGCAGGGTGTCGCTCGAGACATCCTGCGCAAAACAGCCCGCTGCAAACATGCAAAGGGCTGTCAATGAAACTATAGTTCTCTTATTCATGTCCTATCCTTTATCCTGGGCAATGTCCATCAGATATTGTCCATACTGGTTCTTGAGCATCGGCTTGGCATCCTCGATCAGTCTTTCGCGCGAGATCCAGCCGTTGTTGTAGGCTATCTCCTCAAGACAGGCGATCTTGAGGCCCTGACGGTTCTCAAGGACCTGTACGAATGTGGAGGCCTCGGCCAGGGAATCGTGGGTTCCTGTGTCCAGCCATGCAAAACCGCGCCCCAGAAGTGCCACCTTCAAGTCGTGGCGCTGGAGATAATCGTCGTTGACTGAAGTGATCTCAAGCTCCCCGCGGGCTGAAGGCGTTACATGCTTGGCGACATCAACAACGCTGTTTGGATAGAAATAAAGTCCGACTACAGCGTAATTGCTCTTAGGCTCCTTTGGCTTCTCCTCGATGGAAGTCGGGTTCTGACATTCGTCGAAAGCCACGACGCCATAGCGTTCTGGGTCGTGGACCCAATAGCCGAAAACGGTGGCAAGATCATTCTCTTCAGCATTCTTCACGGCTTCATTCAGAAGCTTTACGAAGCCCGGCCCCTGGAATATGTTATCGCCGAGGACAAGGCAGACGCTGTCGTTGCCGATGAACTCTTCCCCGATCAGGAAAGCATGTGCAAGCCCGTCGGGAGATGGCTGTTCTGCATAGGACAACCTGATTCCGAAATCGGAACCGTCGCCTAGGAGATGGCGGAACATCGGGAGGTCGATCGGAGTGGAGATTACAAGTATGTCCCTGATTCCGGCCAGCATCAGCACGGAAAGGGGATAATAGACCATAGGCTTGTCATAAATGGGCAGCATCTGCTTCGAGATTCCTTTGGTGATCGGGTAAAGCCTTGTTCCCGATCCCCCTGCCAATACTATTCCTTTCATTGTTCGTTTGGGTCTTTCACTTCCTTGAGCAGGATCTCGTGCAGCCTGACCATTCCTGCTGAAGCCTTGTCCTGAATCTGATAGAACTGTTCATAATCGAGGCGCATGGGCTGCGGATCGATCAGGTAGATCTGTGTGCCGCGCTTTACATAGCCGACAAGGCCTGCCGCAGGATAGACCTGCATGGACGTACCTATTATTAGAAGGATATCGGCAGTGGAAACCTCCTCAGAAGCCTTCCGGATCATTGGGACAGCCTCTCCGAACCATACGATGTCAGGGCGAAGCTGCTTTCCACGATTGTCGCAGTCGCCAAGGTCGCAGTCGGCATAGCCGATGTTCTTGACGTGCCTGCGCTCGTCGTCATCCACAGGACGGACTTTCGTAAGCTCGCCATGAAGATGTATGACATTCGTCGAGCCTCCGCGCTCGTGGAGGTCGTCCACGTTCTGGGTGACAACGACCACGTCGTAATACTTCTCAAGCTCTGCGATGATCTTGTGAGCCTCATTCGGCTGTGCAGTCTCGAGCTTCTTGCGAAGCATGTTGTAGAATTCAAGGACCATCTTCGGATTCCTGTACCATCCGTCTATGGTGGCTACGTCCTGAACGTTGTAGTTCTCCCAGAGACCATTGCTGTCCCTGTAGGTCTTCATTCCGCTTTCGGCACTTAGTCCGGCCCCGGATAGAACAACCAGTTTCTGCTTCATGATGCTTTATTTAAAATAATAATTATCAAGCCAATATCTAAGCAGAGGATCCATGATCCGAGCATTGTCGTCAGAGTCGAATGTCACAACCTCCTTCTTCTGGAGCGCATCCTTGATGCGGAATACGTTGGCGGAAGAATTCAGCCTGTACTTTCGGATGACATCCTCGCCGCTGAACCTCTGGACTCCGTCGAGGACCGCCTTCACCAGATTGATCTGGTTCGGAGTAAGGTCGGACATGATCGACGTGAAATGGGGACGGTATATTTCGACAAGATTCTCGACAGAGGCTTCTGCCATCCCTTCCAGTACATAACCGCGCGTTCTGTTATAGCAAAGGCCGGCAAGCTGCTTCAGATAGCCCGGATGACAGTCCGAGACATTGCAGATAAGGTCGATCTGCCAATCCTCTATTACCTTTCCTGCCTTGAGGAATGTGGAGTTGATGAACTCGGCGCATCTGTTTTTCTCAATGCGCGACAGTGGGATATTCTCGGCGAAATCGTAGAGGTATTTTTTCTGGTCGAAGATATACTTCATCTCGTTGACGGCAGAACCCGAAAGGACATAGACCGTCCCATGATGCTTGCTCCAGACGGACTGCAGCTTCGCGAAGAAAGAGTCCGCATCCTCGAAAAGAGCCACGTTCTGGAACTCCTTCATCAGGGCAATTATGGTGTAGCCTTTTGTTGAACAGACTTTCTCGGCTGAAGACATAAGGTCGGAGAAATCATCGTCAGAAAGCGTTTCTGGGTTACCGGTTATCGGCAAAAGGCCCACATTGGGAAATGCGGCTGCCACCGAGTCGTGGAACTTGATGGCAAAGTCCTTGGAAGTGCGCACATTGAAAAGGTCCACCGTGCAGAGTGCGAAATTAGGAGATTCGCGCTTGAGGCCATCGTATGCCCTACGGACGAGAGATTCCTTGCCTGAAGCAGGTATATCATTGAGAATGATGTTCTTCCTCTGGCGCACAAAGCTTTGGAACCTGCTGACGTCCCCTTCCCTTCCAATAAAGTCATCGCCGGTTGCACACCCGCAGTAGTCGAAAGCTATGTCGTTCATTTATAATCCGATTTTATGCTTTAACTACAAAGTTAAGCAATAAAATCAGATTTTAGCAATGTCTGTCTCAGGAAGCCATCCCTGACGGCCGTCGGATATCTCTATCTTCGTCCAGTCGCCGAGAGTGTCGAGAATCTTGACCTTGAGCCCCTCATGTATGACGAAAACATCGGTTCCAGTACCTCCAGGAGCACTCTTGACGCTTGACGCAGGAAGCATTACGATTGCAGTACCCTGAACCGTGGCATCCTTCTTTTCACTATAGGACATTCCGGCGGAACAGAGCACGAAGGCAAAGAATACGCAGGCAAAGACCAGCGATGCCACCCTGCCTCCCCTCGACTGTCCGTAGAAATATATCAGAAGAAGCACTGCCGCAAGAAACAGGAATGTGAGAGAAGCCCACGCCCATCCGTCGGAGCTGAGAGAATATTTTAGCGAGCGCGCCCATCTTACGATGAAGAGTTCAGGGACACTGTCTATCTTGTCGAGAATCCTTGCCGTGCATACGGCAAGGTTGTTCTCCGCATCGCCATACGACGGATCGAGCTTCAACGCCCTTTCGTAATACAGTATTGCCCGGGAATTCTGCGAAAGCTTGAAATAGCAGTTTGCGATGTTATAGTACAGTTCAGGGGAGACAAGCCCGTTCTGTCCCTCAATCGCCTTGTAGCGAGAAAGTGCAGAATCAAACTGCCCTGCCGAGTAAGCTGCATTCCCCTGTTTCCAGAGTGTGTCGACCACCGGAGAGGCGCTTGCAGTGAACACTGAAGATGTCAATGCCACCAGCAGCAGTATTGCAACCGCAGCATCCTTTGCAGCCCTGTTGGCCTGCTTGGGAGCCCTTATCTTGGATTCAATTTCTGAGATGGCCTTCACGGCCTGATCATACTGATTTTGCATTTCTTGCAGATGTGACTGGTCCTCTGGAGCATAACGGGCGTACTCGCAAGCGTCGAGGACATCGTTGAAAGTCTTGATGGTATCTTCAGGGACGCTGCGCACAGCCAGGCCTCCAGAGATGTTTTCTCGAGACAGGTCGGCGAGAGGCATTGTCAGCTTATCGGATATGTAGCCCAGAAGAGCCTTGTGAAGTTCCTCGTAAAAGGCGGAATACAGGTCCTGCTTCAGGAAAACGGAAGCGGTGTTCAGGCGCTTCCGAGCCATCTTGCTGGCCTTGCGGTTCTTTGTCCCCGCGACATCGGCGCGGCGCACCGCCATAGTCTTCAGCAGGAAATATGCTGCAAAGAACAATGCGACAAGCAGTGCTGCAAGGCCCCAGAAAAGCGGAGTTCCAATGAAGAAGGATCCTGCCTTGCGAAGATGGGGACTGCCGTGGGCGATGAAGCGTATGTCGTTTGAAAGTGTCTTGACATCCTGCTGGTTTACCCCAGGGACTGCGACCCCGCCGCTGGCGATGTCGCTGCCCTTCCCGACATTGACCCGTATGGAATCGGACTTCAATGTGACGTACCGGCCCTTTGCATTGTCGAAGTAAGTATATTCGATCGGAGCAATGACATACTTGCCCATACTCCTGGGAATGAACGGGATCTCGAATGTCTTGCTGCCGCTGATGCCGGAAGCCCCGCTGGTGGAATTGTCGGAACTCTTTGCATCGTAAGTCTCGAAATCGGCCGGAAGATGGACTTCAGGGGATTCAAGCAAAGAGACGTTGCCTGTTCCGGAGATCTTGACTATCAGGGAGGCGGCGTCGTTTGCCTTGATGCTGTCCTTGCTCAGGGTTACATTCATGGCATACTGCCCCACTCCGCCCTTGAAGGAGGCAGGAGCGCCTGCAGGCAGCGGACGGACCGTGACCTTTACGGACGGGGAAATTATCTTCTTGCGCACGGTCTGGTAGTTGTCGAAAAAGTCGTCGAAGATGGAGTTGCCTGTGGACTGGCCGCGCACGCGCAGCTGCAGGCCCATTTCGACAGGATCGATGGTAAGGGTACCTACCTGCTGGGCAATCAGTAGATTGCGGCGAAGAAGTCCAACGTTGTAAATGGTGCCGTTAACGCTTTCGCGGTGAAACTCTATGTTCTGCGGCGATTCGAGGTCCTGGCTCCAGAAGCCGTTGTAGTCAGGGAACTTGACATTCTCGAATCCTGCTATGTCAGTCTTTGTATATAGCTTAATGGTGGCTACCAGAGGTTCGCCCTTCACGACGCTGTTCTTGCTTAAGGAGAGCCTGACGAAGCAGTCCTGGCCTGAGACGCCCTGTACCGACTCGCTCTTTTGAGACGAACCGGATTCGGATTCATCGGAGGACGACGATCCAGCAGACGAGCCTTGAGAAGAGGATGAGGAATTGCCTTGCGACTTCACGACCTCGACCTTTGCGCTGCGGGAGGCATAGCTCTTCCCTTCGATCTTGCACGAAGCTGCAGGCAGTGTAAAGGTACCCATGTTCTTAGGCTGCAAAATGTATGTGTAAGTCTGGCTGTAGGAAGACGTCCTCTTGCCGTTGACGAATTGGATGCTTGTGGAAGTCCCCGTCTGAGGCCCCCAGACAACGTCGAAATCTGAAGATCCGGGCCAGTTGAAGTCCGAGACCTTGCCGTCCGCCGTAAACACGATCCTGAAGCTTTCGTCGACTGAAACGACGTTGGGAGCCTCTAGCGTGAAAGTATTCTGCGCGAATCCTGCCAAGCAGGAAAGCAACAGAAAAGCAGCTATATTCAAAAAGCGTTTCATACTACCAATTCTTTTCTTTCTGTCTGGACTTCATCAGCAGGGCCTTCTCCTTCTTGACCTTGTCCTGGGTATTCTTTTCCTGGGCATCAATAGCCTGAAGCATGCGCTGAGCGTCCTGGGGACTTATCTTCTGCTGTCCCTGGCCGCCCTGAGGCTGCTGGTTCTGATTGTTCTGATTCTGGTTCTGGTTGCCCTGGCTGTTCTGATTCTGGTCCTTGTTCTGGTTTTGATTGTTCTGATTCTGCTGATTGTTCTGATTCTGGTCCTTGTTCTGATCCTGATTCTTGTTCTGATCCTGCTTCTTGTTCTGATCCTGCTTCTGCTGATTGTTCTGGCCTCCGCCTCCATTCTTCTGCTGGTTTTCGAGCATCTTCAGGGCGTAGGCAAGATTGCTCTTGGTCTCCATATCTGTAGGATTGCGGCGCAGAGCGTCCTTGTAGGCATCAACTGCATGGCCCCAATCCTTTTGTTTCAGGAAGTTGTTGCCCTGGTTGTGGAAATAGGAAGCAGCCTGCTTCGGCTTGGCCGATGGAGCGGTCATGGTGTCGCGTAGCGACTCGAACAGCTTTCCGGCTTCTGCAAAATTTTCCATACGGTAATAGTTGTTGGCGAGGTTATACCTGCCGGCGACCGAGGTGGAATCCTTCAGAAGCCCTTTCTTGTAATCTATCTCGGCATTCTGCCACTGAGACTTGCGGAACTCGCGGTTTCCCTTGCGCACTTCCTTACGGTCCGTCTGGGCAAAGCAGGCGGCGGAAATTAGCAGGCAGGTGAAAATCGAAGCTGCACGAAGCATTGAATTCAGTTTCATATAGTCTGTTTCCTCCTTAGCTTGCGGTCCGAAATCAGCATCTCGACGATGAAGAAGACGACGGCCGCACCAAAAAAGTACATGTAAATCTCATTGTATTCCTCGAATACCACCGACTCGAATTTCTTCTTGGCTATGTTCTTGACGTCATCCAGGATAGGGTTCAGGCCGAACTCGGTGTTGCCGGCGCGGACGTATCCGCCCTTCCCTGCAGCCGCGATATCCTTGAGAGTGGTCTCGTCGAGCTTGGTCACGACGATATTGTCGTCCTTGTCCTTCAGCAAAGTGCCGTCGGGCAGAGGTATAGGCTTGCCTTCAGGAGTCCCGACGCCGATGGTGTAGACGCGGATGCCCTGCTCTTCGGCAGCCTTTGCAGCTGCGACAGGATCGTCTTCGTGGTTCTCTCCGTCGGTGATGAGGATTATAGCCCGGCTCTTGTCGCTTTCAGTGCTGAAACTCTTGGCGGCAGTCTCGATGGCATTGCCCATCGCAGTCCCCTGGATAGGGACGGATTCGGTATTGACGCTGTTCAGGAAAGCCTTGGCCGATACGTAATCGGAAGTAATCGGAAGCTGCACGAAAGATTCTCCGGCGAAGATCACAAGACCTATACGGTCACCCTCAAGGCGGTCCACAAGCTTGGAAATGGCCAGCTTCGCCCGATCGAGACGGTCAGGCGTGTAATCTTCTGCAAGCATGGAATTCGAGACGTCGAGGCAAATCATCACTTCGACTCCCTCGGTCTGTTTCTTTTTCAGACGGGCGCCCATCTGAGGACGAGCGAGCCCGATGAAGAAGCAGAGCAGCGCAAGGCTGAAGAATGAGAGCTTGAGCCATCCTTTAGCCTTAGAGAACGAAGGCATAAGCTGTTCTACGAGCTCCTTGTCCCCAAACTTCCCTATCCTCCCGGCACGGGCCCGAAGGTAGAGCCAGTAAAGGAGATACAGCAGCGGAACAAGCAGCAGCAAATATAGATATGCGGGTTGAGCAAAATATATCATTGCAAAGTAACTCCTTAAGGTAAACGTTTAATTATCACAAATCTGAACAGCACTTCAAGCAGGATGGCAATAAGGGCGACCAAAGCGAACTTAGGGAAAAGCTCGCTGTAGACAGGGAAGCTGTCGACGGTAGTCCGGCTCTTCTCCATCTTGTTGATCTCGCCGTAGATTTCCGAAAGCTTGGCGTTGTTGGTGGCGCGGAAATATTTGCCGCCAGTGGTTTCAGCTATGCTATTCAGAAGGTCTTCGTCGATTTCGACCTGCATCTGCTGCATCTGTATGCCCCAAGGGGTCTGCACCGGATAAGGTGCTGTGCCCATGGCGCCGACGCCGATGGTGTAGACGCGAATGCCGTAAGTCTTTGCTATTTCGGCAGCCATCTGAGGCGCAATTTCGCCGGCGTTGTTCATGCCGTCGGTAAGCAGGATCACGACGCGGCTTTTGGCGTCGCTCTCCTTAAGTCTTGAGACCGCAGTGGCCAGGCCGTTGCCGATGGCGGTCCCATCATCGATGACTCCGGTCTGAACGTCCTTCATCAAGTTGACAAGGGTGGCGCGGTCGGTGGTAAGAGGGCACTGGGTGTAGCTCTCGCCTGCAAAGACCACGATTCCGATCCTGTCGGTAGGCCTGGAGGCGATGAACTCTATCGCGATGTCCTTTGCCGCACCAATGCGGTCGGGCTTGAAGTCACGTGCGAGCATGGAGGACGAGCAGTCCATCGCAAGCTCGATGTCGATGCCTTCGCTGTTAACTTTCTGTAGCTCGGATGAGGAACGCGGACGGGCGATGCAGAAAATGATGGCCGCGATGGCTATCATCCTCATTACGAACGGAATGTGATGTGCAATCCTCGCCATCAGCCCGCCCTTTCCGCCGCTCTTCCATTGGGAAGCGTTCGAGACAGTCATGGCAGGCCGCTTTCCTTTCACTTCACGGTAAACGTAAAGCGCTATCAGCGGCAGCAGGAGCAATTCCAGATAAAGCAGTTTCGGATATTCGAAGAACATACGCTAACTCTCCTTTTTATTGGTTTCGCCGCTCTTCGGGGCAGCACTCTTCGTTTCAGGTCCTGCCTTGGCATTGGCGTCCTTCTTCTGCCTTGCAGCTTCAGCTTCCCGCTCTTCCTCAAGCTCCTGCATATAGGTGGAATTGACGAAGCGGACTGCAGTCGGAATGATTTCTTCGTTCGTTGAGGTGTCTGCCTCGTACTTGGCGAACTTGACAAAGTCGGCCGTTGTGAAGAGGTCCTTCATCGCGTCGTAAACAGGCTTGTCGACTTTCTCCTTTGCGAGGAGATCCAACATTTCCTTGGAAGTCATTTCCATTGCAGAGATACCGTATCTTGCTGTGATATAGATTCTGAGAGCATCTGTAACCTCAGTATAGAACTGTTTCTGCTTGCCGTTCTGCCAGAGCTTGCGGCCCTTGATCCTATCCAGGGAACGCAGCGCGACCACGTGAGGAGGTTCCTGAACCTTCGGCTTTCCGAAGAAATCCTCACCCTTCTTGCGGGTGCTGAGGAAATGAACCAAAGCCCAGATGGCCAATGCTACGAGAAGTGCAAGCCCAATCCATGGAATCACTTCCTTGAACGTCACAGGATAAACCATCTGCCCTTTGATGTCGAAAGGCTTGTAAGTCGTGGTGTCAATCGGTATGGTCTTGACTTCCAAGTTAGGACCCTTGAAGAAACAGGTATCTATCGTGCCGTCGCGATGTGCGAAGAGAATCGCTATCGGAGGCAGTGCGACAGTACCGCTGTCGAATGAGGTGATGGTCATCCTGCCTTGAAGATGCATTTCAGCATCGCCTTTCTTGGCTTTCAGCGTATCAACCCTGAACGGGCCAACCTTTTCGAGAAACGGCGTAAGCTTGTCTTCAGTGAAATCCTGAAAAGCGTACTTTTCCCCCTCCTTGACCGTAAAAGGCAGAGTCCACTGGATCTGGTCCCCGATCAGGATGGTGTCCTTCGAGATGGAAGAAGGCAGGCTGCGATAGTCGGCAAGATCCAACGTATCGCGCTGCGGGTCGTTCGGGTCTCCGCTCAGCATTACCGTCTGCTGCGCAAAGGCCGGAAAAGCCGCTGCAAGAAGCATTGAAAGGACAAAAGCTGTATTTCTGAACAATCTCATATCATCCCCTCCTGTTAAAGAATGTGATAAGGCCCTTTACGTAATCCTCACCGGTGGAGATGCTCACAGTGTCGATGCGATACTTGTTCAGCACCTGCTTGGTGACGGCATTGGCCTCGGCGTTCCACTTCTCATACGATTCACGGACCTTTCTGGAGGATGTGTCGACCCAGGCCTGTTCACCGTTTTCGGCATCGGCGACGTGCACAAGACCGACGTCGGGGATTTCCCTCTCGCGGGGATCGTAAATGTTTATTGCACTGATGTCATGGCGGTTGCAAGCTATTTTCAAGGCATCCTCGTAACGGGGCCGCATTTCGGAGTCAAAATCCATCATGTCGCTCAGGAGAAATGCTGTGCAGTGCCGCTTCATGGCATTTGTAAGGTATCTAAGCGCCTCGCCGATATCCGTTCCCTGCGACTGTGGCTTGAAATCAAGCAGCTCGCTGATGATGCGGAGCAGATGGCTGCGTCCCTTCTTCGGCGGGATGAACTCCTCGACCCTGTCCGAAAAGAATAGAGCTCCAACCTTGTCGTTGTTGATGGATGCCGAGAAAGCTAGGACGGCCGCGATTTCCGCAGCGAGATCCCTCTTCAGCTCGTTCGTGGTTCCGAAGTAGCGGGAACCGCTGACGTCGACCAACAGGACGACCGTGAGCTCGCGCTCCTCTTCATACACCTTGATATACGGAGAGCGCAGGCGTGCGGTGACGTTCCAGTCCATAGAGCGGACGTCGTCCCCATACTGGTACTCCCTTACTTCGCTGAAGGCCATACCCCTCCCCTTGAACGCGGAGTGGTACTCACCGGCGAAGATCTGGTGGGACAGCGCCCTGGTCTTGATCTCGATCTTGCGGACCTTTTTCAGCAAATCATTCTGATCCATAACAGACTATTAAGGAACCTGGACGGCGTTCATGACGTCGGTGATGATGTTCTCTGATGTGATGTTTTCAGCCTCAGCCTCGTAGGTAAGGCCGATGCGGTGGCGAAGCACCTCGTAGCAGACGGCGCGGACATCCTCAGGGATGACGTACCCGCGGCGATGGATGAAAGCGTATGCCTTGGAAGCCATTGCCAGAGAGATGGAAGCACGCGGCGAACCGCCGAACGCAATCATGTTCTTCAACTTAGGAAGTCCGTACTCTTCAGGGTTGCGGGTGGCGAAGACGATGTCGACGATGTACTTTTCAATCTTCTCGTCCATGTAGACTTCGCGGACGACGTTGCGGGCGCGGACGATGTCCTCCGGCTTCAGCACGCGCTGAGGCTTCGGGAACTGTCCCTCGTTGTTCATTATTATGATCTGCTTCTCTTCTTCCTTCTTTGGATATGTGACGACTACCTTCAGCATGAAACGGTCGATCTGCGCTTCCGGCAGAGGATATGTGCCTTCCTGTTCGATTGGGTTCTGGGTTGCCATGACCAGGAATGGCTCCGGAAGAGGGAATGTGTTGTCCCCGATGGTCACCTGACGTTCCTGCATGGCTTCAAGAAGCGCGCTCTGGACCTTTGCGGGAGAACGGTTGATTTCGTCGGCGAGCACGAAGTTCGCAAAGACAGGCCCTTTCTTGATTCTGAATTCCTCATCCTTCTGGCTGTATATCATCGTACCGATGACATCGGCCGGAAGAAGGTCAGGCGTAAACTGGATGCGGCTGAACTTGGCATCGATTGCCTGAGCGAGAGTGTTGATGGCCAAGGTCTTTGCAAGGCCCGGCACTCCTTCTAGCAAAATGTGTCCGTTGGCGAGCAGACCGATGAGAAGATTCTCGACCAGTGGCTTCTGGCCGACGATGACCTTCTGCATCTCCATCGTGACGATGTCCACGAAAGCGCTCTCCTGCTGGATGCGGTCATTAAGTTCTTTAATGTTTACTGGTTCCATATCAAATGTTTTAGTATTTTTGTTTTACTTTTAACCATGCAAAATTAACACATTTGGCGGTAATGCGGCTTTTCCTCCTACTATCATATTGCGGTGCGCGCTATTGCGGCTGGCAGGTCCAAAAGAACGACAATTCTGTCCAGGCTGAAGTAGAACGCGCCTTGTCCATCGTCCTCAAGGAAAAAATCACCGTTACAGGCGCCGGCAGGACCGATGCGGGAGTGAATGCGTCATTCTACGTACTCCACTTCGACACCTTCTCCGCCGAGGGGGAAAATATCCGCGCAGATATTTACAAATTAAATGCCATTCTGCCACCCGATATTGCAATTATCGACGCCTGCCAGGTAGACGAGAACGCACACGCCAGATTCGACGCGACAAGCCGCACGTACAGGTATTTCCTGCACACGGCGAAAGACCCGTTTTCCGAGCGGTCGCTTTACTGGCCATACCCTCTTGACTTCGAGCGGATGAATGTGGCAGCGGCAAAGCTTGTGGGAAAAAAGAATTTCTCCTGCTTCCAGAAATCACATTCAGGGAGCGCAACCCCGATCTGCGATGTGACATCTGCATATTGGGAGAAACTTGGCGGAGAAGGCTACTATGCCTTCGAAATTACAGCCGACAGGTTTCTCAGGAATATGGTCCGTTCCATTGTAGGCACGCTTTTGGAAGTGGGAAAGGGAAAGAGGGATGCCGGCTGGATCGACGACGTGCTTGCATCCAAGGACCGCTGCGAGGCGGGCCAATCCGTTCCGGGAGAGCCATTGTTCCTGGCAAGAATCGAATATCCGTTCCCCCTGCCTTGGCAGCAGGATGCACGCTGAGAGCAAAGCGTTGCATTGTTTAGGAAAAACTGATTATTTTTGCACGAATTTTTGAAACTGATAAAAACACCATAATCTATGCTATTCACTCTTCTTCAGGCAGACAGCCTCGGCGCCGCGGCAGCAGCTGCTGCTTCAGCAGCACAAACAGCTCCGGCGCAAACACAAATGCACATGTCCCTCCTCGATATGGCAGTCAAGGGAGGTTGGCTGATGATTGTCCTCCTTATCCTTTCAATCATAGCCATTTACATCTTCGCTGACAGATGCGCAGTCATAAACCGCGCCTCAAGAAGCGAGAAGAATTTCATGAGGGACATCGAGGATTATCTCTCAGAGAATAAGGTAAAGAGCGCCCTCCTGCTTTGCCACAAGGCCGACACTCCGGTCGCAAGAATGGTGGAAAAGGCCCTGATACGACTCGGCGGGCCTCACGACGAGATCCAGAATGCGATGCAGAACCAGGCCGACATCGAGGTTTCGAAGCTTGAAAAGGGACTGCCAATGTTGGCCACCATCTCCGGCGGCGCCACCATGATCGGATTCCTTGGGACCGTACTCGGAATGGTACAGGCGTTCTTCAACATGGCCAATGCCGGCAACAACATCGACATCAACCTGCTTTCAAGCGGCATCTACACTGCGATGATCACCACCGTCGGCGGCCTCATCGTCGGCATTCCTGCCCTCTTCGGCTACAACTACCTGACATCAAAGATTGACAGAGTGGCAAACAAGCTCCTGAACTCTTCTGCCGACTTTATGGACATAATTGAGCGCAACGACAACAAATAGTGACAGAGGCGCATCATGAAAATCAATAGAAAGACAAAGCTCGCAGCTGAAATCCCGATGTCGTCAATGACCGACATCGTATTCCTGCTGCTGCTCTTCTTCCTGGTAACCTCAACGCTCGTGAACCCGAACGCGCTGAAGCTGCTGCTCCCTAAGAGCACCGGCCAGGTTTCCGGGAAAGCCGGATGCAGCGTCTCCATCAAGCACCATCTTGAAACCAACACATTCACCTACCACATCAACGGCGACCTGAATCCGATTCCGTTTGACCAGATCGAACCGCAGGTCAAAGCTTTGCTGGCTACGCAGAAGGAGCCCGAATTCTCCATCTATGCAGACGAGAGCGTACCTATTTCAGAAGTGGTTGCGGTGATGAACATCGCCAAGCGGAACAACTACAAGGTAATTCTGGCAACGCAGCCGGAATGATTTCGCCCCGGCCCCAGCCGCGGCATTATTAACGGTTTTATGGACGAGGACTACGACAACAGAAATAATGACAGAAAGCCAATGCTGATCGGCGCCGTTGCGACGGTCGGCGTGCATATTCTGCTTGTCATTATCCTCATCTTCTGTGGTTTGCCTTACATGTACCCACCTCCAGCTGAAGCAGGGATACTGATCAAACCGGAAGATATGCCCGAACTGACGGAAGTTGTGAAGCCGGTGATAGAAGCAAAGGCCGGCGTTGAGCCGCGCAGCCCTCATCCCAACCCAGACAAGCCTATCGAGCTGGTGCAGAAGTCGGAGGCGCAGCAAAAAGGAAAGAAGCAGAACCTTGCAGACGAGGCCACCGTCGGAGACAAGGGAGACATCGAGGTCCCTGAGCCGAAACGCAAGGAAATCGACAAGCGAGCCCTTTTCAGCAGCGCCAAGAACAGCAGCAAGGACACCCTTGCAGCACAGACGGCCGACAGAATTTCAGAGGCCCTCATCGCAGGGCACCCTGAAGGCAATGCAAAGAGCGGAGCATTGACAGGAGAGCCTTCTGCCCAACTCGCAGGAAGGCAGATATTGGGCAGCCTGCCTCTTCCGAGCTATTCAGAAAACGAGTCAGGCAAGGTGGTGATAAAGATCGTGGTGGATGCGGGGGGCAATGTGACGAGTGCATCCGTCCAGCCCAGGGGCACGACGGTCAGCAGCAGCAGGATGCGCCAGGCTGCACGGGAGGCGGCGTTGAAAGCTAAGTTCTCCACGGGATCTGCAGTGGCACAGGAGGGCACCATCACTTACATCTTCTTCTTGAAATAATGTCTTTCTGTCTGCGGCAGCTATTCGCTCCGGTATCTGATGCCTGGCATAGACCCTTCAAACCTGAAACTCACCATCGAGTGCAACCATCTGGTCTCAGGCCAGCACATCGACTTCGACGCTGAAATCAGATAAATCATATCTTTGCAGTCATGTTTGAAGGAATAAGCCACATAATCTTCGATGCGGACGACACTCTCTGGGTCAACGAGGACAATTTCCAGAAGTTCGACTCGGACTTTTCCGAGCTGATGTCGGCATACATGCCAAAAGAAATGGCATCCAAAGAGCTTCTCGAAACCGAGAAGAAAAATATCCCGATCTATGGATTCGGCGGCAAGTCGATGATGCTGTCGATGATAGAGACGGCGGCAAGGATAACCGGCGGGCAAGGCGACCTGGCTTTGGCTCAAAGGATCATAGGAATGGGCAAGGCGTTGCTGCAGATGCCCGTCGTGCTTCTTGACGGCGTCGATGAGACACTCGTCGGACTGAGCGGGAAATATCAGCTGGTGCTCGCCACCAAAGGCGACATTACTGACCAGCAGCGCAAGATCGACGCTTCCGGCTTGTCAAGATACTTCAACGACATCGAAATAATGGCCGACAAGAAGGAAAAGGACTATTTGGACCTCTTCAAGAGGATAGGAACGCCTGCCGACAACTGCCTCATGGTAGGCAATTCAATGATGTCGGACATCGTTCCGGCACTAAATGTCGGGGCCAAGGCCGCCTACATCCCCTATCACGTCACTTGGCAGTACGAAAAGCACCCACAGTCAGAAAGCGGAATCGAAAGCCCAAACTATGTAAAACTTAGTTCGATTGAGGAATTGACTACTATTTTACAGTAAAAATGAACTTCCACCCAAGCATTTGTATCTTCTCAATAGCAATATTTATGACAGCGATAAGCGCAAATGACATCTCAGCAGAGGAACGCGACTCGACAAGAGTCTTCGACAAGCTTGATTCCTCGATGGTCATCAGGGAAAAGCCTTCCCCTACCCGCTCAGTCATGGCCCAGACAATCGTTTTCGATCGCAGTCTGACCTCTTCCGCCTCCTGCCAGACTCTTGAGTCCGTGCTCAAGACATCGACTTTCAAATAACCATTCACGACTATGAGACTTCGCACTTTACTTATTTTCATGACATTTGCAGCCTGTTTCGCTCTAATGTCCTGTTCAGCCCTCAAAAGGGATCCTAAAAAAGCCAATCCGATAATACCTTTGATCCTCAAGACATCAAAGAGCCATACAGGCGAATTCAAGAACCAGAAGGAATATGAAAATGACCGAAGGGTAGCATTGGACAGCCTCTCCCCTAGCCTGAACTATGGTGACACGCTGTTCTTCATCGAAACATTCAATGACTCCGGAGAGGAATACGACTGCACGGTCTACTACTCCTTCGAGCAGTTCCCGGAATATTACATCATGCAGAAGCTGAACGGGAGCCAACGGAACCTTGTGATAGGCCGCTACGCGAAGGGAGTCACAAAAACCGTCATTCCCAAAGAAGTCAAAGCAATCCGCAGAGACAAGATGGAAGAAGAGATCGCGCGGATTCCACATGAGTTCAATCCCAATACCCACATAGTCGTAATGGTCACACTTCTAGATAGCGGATACAGCCTAAAGTACTATTCGTATATGGGTGACCTGTCAGAATAGGAAGTCAGACATTCATTCGAACATAGCCTTGAATCAGTCCGGTTTGCGGGCATCCCAATTCGACGCGTCAGTGCGTCGGCCGTAATTGCAAGACTTAAAATCGCAGCCGCGAAAAACGACTTTCTTGCCATATCTTCTGCTGGCAATATTCGCGATGGCCGCCAGGACAAAGGACGGAAGTAGTCAGCGCGCTTTCCTCCGATGAAATCACGGATCATCTTGCCGGGAAAGTAGGACAGACGGATTATCGTATAAGGAAACCGCCGGAAATGTTGATGAAGCCGCCTAGGATGTCCATTCCGACAGCCTTCCAGCCCAGCCTCTTTTCTGCGGCGCTCCGGCCGCATTGAGGACAGAAGTTGCAGTCGTAGACAGTGCTGCAGTCCCTGCACTTGTGACGCATGCGACTAGCCTTTCTTTCACGTTTCAAGAATAATGAATCTTGCTAACTTTGCAATCATTTAAAACAAATCGTCATGCACGGACTACAAGGCTTATACACCGTACTTTTACTGATCGTTTCGAACTGCTTCATGACTTTCGCCTGGTACGGGCACCTGAAACTGAAGCAATATGACTGGTTCGCATCGTGGCCGCTCATACTCATCATCCTTTTCAGCTGGGGAATCGCATTCTTCGAATACTGCTTCCAGGTGCCTGCCAACAGGATAGGCTACGTGGAAAACGGGGGCCCATTCTCACTGGTCCAACTTAAAGTCATCCAGGAAGTGGTATCGCTGACAGTCTTCACGGTGTTCAGCCTGGTCTTCTTCAAGACCCAGACATTCCGATGGAACCACCTCCTAGCGTTCTTCCTGCTGTTCGTGGCAGTCTGGCTGGTCTTCAAGAAATAGTTATCTACTAGGCTTATAAGGCTTTACGATCTTCAAGACTTTTGCCTTTATGATCTTCACGTCCTTGATGGGACAGTCGTTGCCATCGGTATAGACCTGCTGTATCTTGTCTACGACTTCGAAGTCCCGGTTTACTGATTCGGGAAGTTATCGTCTAGCCATCTTATGAATTCCGCCTTCCAATGTATGGTCTCGCTGGTAGCCCACGGATCATAGGCACCGAATCCATGGCCTCCCTTCTTGTATTGGATATAAGTGTGCTTTACATTATTTGCGACAAGCGCGCTGTCCAACATTACTGAATTGTGATAATCGACCTTCTGGTCATCGACGCAGTTCATGAGGAAGACAGGCGGGCATTGTGGCTTGACATGCTTTTCCAGAGAAAGCGAATCGAGCAGGGCCGGCTTCATTCCGCTGCCCTCGCCAATCAGTCCGTATCTTGAACGCTTGTGGACATATTTTTCCTGAGTCATAGTCACCACCGGGTAGATGGGAGCGACAAAGTCGGGTCTTAGCGATACGTCCGGCTTTATACCCAGGGGCAGCAAATAATCCGTATCGCAATATTCGGCAGATGACATGCTCAAGTGGCCTCCGGCAGAGAAACCCATCACGCCGACGATCCTGCCGCTTCCCTCGCGCTCCCTGACAAGTTCGATGGCTCTTTGGACGTCCTGGAACATATCCGGAAAACGGACGCCTCGGAAGACACGCCTGTAAGGCAGCACGCAAGCCAGATAACCTGCCGTGCGATACGACAGTACATAACAGTCGATGCCATTGCTGTTCAGCCATCCAGCCACCTCCGACCCTTCGTTCTTCATTCCTAGATAGTGGTAGCTGCCTCCTGGACAGACGATGACCGAAATCCCACGGTCCTTTATAGTTGGATCGACATGGTAATAGTGCATCGTAACACGGCCGAGGCCATTGCAGACGCCATTCCAAATATGGATGGTGGTGTAAGGATGATTATTGGCGCCAGTCGCTGAAAATCCGAAGAGCGCCAAGAAAATGAACAAAAAAAACTTCATTGACAGAATGTCCCTTGTCTTCATATTATGAGGTAATTGAAAAATGACTAGCCGATGGTGTAGCTGCAAACGGCAATTGGAGATTTGCATGCAAGATTGCTAGAACCCGAACCTTTATGCAGCGCGCTGCATGGATTCGATGATGTGAACTCCGAAAGGACACCTGTCTTCGCAGAGGCCGCACTGGAGGCAGAACTCAAGTCAGGATTGGATGAATGACAGTCGAAAAAATTGATTCCAAGACTTTCAGCAAAATCGAAGTCGCTTATGACTAGCTCCGGAGTTTTTCCCATTAATCCTTCACATCCCATGGCGATTGCGCTGACGCGTAGGCCGGTGTTACCCAGATACCTATATTGCATTAGACTGATTTTAATTACACTTATGAATGCAAAGATAGCAAAAAGAACATCTGAACATAATCTATGAAAAGGACGGGCACAATCTCACTGAAGTCAACAATCTCCATCATCACTGTAGCTATGCAATGCGCATAGCCTGCATTTCGCGGCTGAAGAAATGCTTTTCATTCCACAGCCTCGTTTCAAGCGCCTCTGGTACGCCCCGATACTGCATATCGCAGGAAGGAGCCTGAGGTGGGAATGCTCCCGTACAGAACCACAGCACCCTCCTCGCGCCAGGCATTGAATGAAATCCGCATAAGGCAAACTCCTTTTGTATCTCAAATGTAGCCGAATTTCGCACAAATGAGTTATTTTTGCGAAAAGGAGAATTTACAATGTACTCGTATAAGGCAGTCTCGGGCGGAAAATATGTCCTGAGCATTGGGAATCACGAAGAAATCACCGCGGCGCTGACAGCGTTCTGCGATGAAATGTCCATCAGGTCCGGCAACATCATCGGACTCGGAGCTGTGAATGAAGCCATTCTGAGATGCTATGATCCCAAGACGAAGCAATACTCGGACAAGACATTCATCGAGCAGATGGAGCTGGCGAACCTGACTGGAAACATTTCCCGGAAAGATGGGAAAGTATACCTGCACCTCCATGCAACGTTCGGGAGGGAAAATTTTTCAGCCGTTGCGGGGCACCTGCTTTCAGCGAGGATAAGCGGTGCATGCGAGCTGGTGCTTGCGGATTCCGGCTGCGATTCCATCGGCCGCCGCTTCGACACGGAAACAGGGCTGAACCTCTACGACTTGGAATGACCATGGCATAACATTACAGCAATATGAAAGAAATGAAGAAATACTGGCCGCTGCTGATTGCGATCGGCCTTATGGTCGTATACCTTATCGTCAACGCAGGAAAAGTCTGCGAACCGTACATCTGGCGCTTCCTGATCACTCCTACCTGTCTCGTCATCGTCGCATGGTCGTGCATCAGACATAAACAGGCTTTCACGGGCGTCATAATCTGCCTTGCGTTCCTGTTCTCCATAATCGGCGACCTATGCCTGCACAATTCAGGATCAAAGCCCATGCTGTTCATCATCGGAGTGTCTTCATTTCTAGTGGCACACGTGTTCTACATTACATTCTGCACAAGGAACGGGAAAATAAACCAGCTCGTGCTCGGAATAGTTACGGCTCTTTACCTGATATATTTCTTCTCGATCCTGGTACCGAAGTTGGACGGCCTGCCTCTTGCCATCGCATGCCTCGCATACCTGCTTACCACCTGCATTTCCTTGGGAGCCGCCGCAGGACTGAAGACCGGCAAGGCAACAAAATGGCTGTTCCTCTCGGGAATCATCTGTCTGGCATTGTCCGACACGCAGATCTCAATTCACAACTTCCTTCACGCCAAGTGTCTTTACGAAGTGATGCTTCCGCTTTACTATGCCTCACAGACTCTCGTCACGGCAGCTATCATCCATCTGAACTCTGAAAAAGCCTGATTGTCTCAGGACGTTATGGAAAGCACTTTCATTTTCCGTCAGGCGAATGCTGACGACTTCGGACAGATCTGGCCGATAATACTTCAGGCGAAGGCCCAGATGGCGCGATTGCAAGTCAAGCCGCAGTGGGATGAGACTTACCCTACAAAGGCGGGAATAATGAAGGACATAAGCGACGGAGTCGCCTACGTCCTATGCAGCAATGGCGATTACCACGGTGTCGTGGATGGCGAAATTGTCGCATACGGAGCCGTGATATTCACCGGGGAGCGGACCTATGACCGCATCAACGGTGCCTGGCTGACAGCCGACGACGCCCAATACTCAGTCGTCCACAGGCTTGCGGTATCGGATAAAGTAAAGAATCGCGGCCTTGCCACGACCTATATCGAGGAATCCGAGAAGCTTACAATAGAAAAAGGCGTCCATAGCGTGCGCATAGACACCAAATACGAAAACCCTTACATGCTGAAGATTTTATATCGCCTGGGCTACAAGCATTGCGGGATAATCGACCTGGTCCGCGTCCCGGAAACAAGGGATGCGTTCGAAAAGATACTCTTTTGACATAGGCTAGAATAAGGTCAGCTCTATTGCGTCTTCATCGCCTTTTCCGGCTTCGTTCTTCGGGGCCGGCTTCATCGGTTCGGAAGGTTTTGCCGGTTCTGCAGGAATTCCGGATTCCGCACTGAGCGTTGCATTGTCCTCTTCTTCTGCCAGATCAGGTTCAATGCCACCTTCAGAGACATCTTCAGGCTCTGGACCTGATTCGGATTCAGGCTCTTCCTTCTGAAGGGGCTCTATGAATACGGCCTTCTCAACTTCATAGGAGGAGAGGCGCTTGCCTTTGGCTCCGATTCCCTTGCGGGCAATGAACTGCTCGGCATCGACGGTCTCGGCGGAACGCTCGACATTCTTGCCGCCGAAAGTCACAAGCACCTGCGGATACTGGTCTTCTGAAAGGGCGACGAGATATGATCCGGCGCCGTCGGAGATGAATGAAACCTGACTGTCGGACATCTCGAAGCCGAATCTCTTCAGATAAAAGAACTTCTGGGCGCCGTCAAAATAGATGGCCGAGAAGGTCTTGTCCTGGTCGAATTTCTGGATGAGCAGGATTTCGTTCGGGTAATGGTTGGAAAGGTCGAACGATGTGGTAAGATAGGTCCCGTCCTTGCAGACGACAAGTATCTTGTCTCCATCGAAGAACTCCCCGATAAGGACGCCGCGGCCGTCTTCGTTCAGGCGGTTGATGTCGGAGTCGAACCAGATGTTCTTGCCGCCGATGGTGGAGACTCCAGCCTTGGCAAGCTGGATGGTGCGGACAGGGTTCTTGGAGAGCACGTTGCCGCGGGAACCGCGTCCCTTTATGGCCAGGGTGGAGAAATCAAAATGGAACGAAAGCTTCTTGAGCTTCGGCTTCGGGCGAAGGTAGACGTTCACGGTCTCCGCCTCGCCATTGCCGTTTGCAGTGAACCAGATGACCGAAGATCCCTCCTTGCCCTGCGTGAGGTCATATTCCTTGTCGCGGGTCACACCGGTAACGCTGAAGCGCTTGGCGTAGCTGATGCCGCCCTTGCCGTCGCGATAAATGACATTGTAGACAGTACGCTCGTCATTGCGGTGGAAGACTGCGGCATGAATTATATCCTTGCCGACAAAGACCTTGTCAGCCACCTTGACGACCTTGTACTTGCCGTCCTTCATGAAGACTATGATGTCGTCGATGTCGCTGCATTCGAACACGTTCTCGGCGTTCTCGTCCTTGCGCATCGGAGCGCCGATGCCGATGAAGCCTTCTGCACGGTTGCAGTAGAGCCTTGCGTTGCTTGCGGCCACCTTGGTAGCCTGTATGGTGTCGAGGGAAGATATCTCTGTCCTGCGCGGATGTTCGGCTCCGTATTTTTTCTTGAGCATCTCGAAGAACCTGATGGTGTAATCGACAAGATGCTCCAGGTTGTTCTTCACTTCGTCGATGTCTGCCTCAATGCCACGGATCTTCTCATCGGCAGCCTTGATGTCGAACTTGGAAATCTTGCGCACCGGAAGCTTGACAAGTTCAAGGATGTCATCGTGAGTGACAGGCCTGCGAAGCAGCGGCTGATAAGTGCGCATCTTCGCCTCTATTTCTGCAATCTGGGCATCCCAAGTCCTTGCATCGTCCTCGAGGATGCGGTAAACCTTCTCTTCGAAGAATATCTTCTCAAGGGAGGAGGTGTGCCAATCGTCTTCGAGTTCGCCAAGCTGGATGTTCAGCTCCCTGCGGAATATGTCGACGGTATGGTCGGTATTGTGCTTCAGGATCTCGTCGACGCCCATGAAGCAAGGGTGCCTTTCGAAGATGACGCAGGCATTGGGCTTGATGGAAACTTCGCAGAGCGTAAAGGCGTAGAGTGCGTCGATGGTCCTGTCAGGGGAAACGTCGGCGGAAAGATGGATGACTATGCGGGCGTTGGCCGCGGTATTGTCGTCTATCTTCTTGACCCTGATCTTTCCTGTGTCGTTAGCCCTCACGATGGAGTCGATGAGCGTGGAAGTGGTGGTACCGAAAGGTAATTCAGTGATGGCAAGAGTGTGCTTGTCAACCTTTTCGATCCTGGCGCGAACCTTTACCTGGCCGCCCCTGAGACCATTGTTGTACTTGGAGCAATCCGCTATGCCTCCCGTCGGAAAATCAGGATACAGAGTGAATTCCTCGCCGCGAAGGTAAGCGATGGATGCATCCAGCAATTCGTTGAAATTGTGAGGCAGGAGCCTTTCCGCAAGACCGACGGCAATGCCTACGGAGCCCTGCGCAAGCAGAAGCGGGAACTTGACAGGAAGCGTGACAGGTTCCTTGTCGCCACCGTCATAAGAAGGAGCCCATTCAGTTATTTTCGGGCTGAAAGCCACATCGAGAGCGAACTTGGACAGTCTTGCTTCAATGTAACGCCCCGCCGCAGCATCGTCACCCGTCAGTATGTTTCCCCAGTTCCCCTGAGTGTCGATGAGAAGATTCTTCTGCCCCAATTCGACGAGCGCATCCTTGATGGAGGCGTCGCCGTGAGGATGGAACTTCATGGCGTAGCCGACTACATTGGCTACCTTGTGGTAGCGTCCGTCCTCCATCCTGAAAAGGGAATGAAGGATTCGGCGCTGTACAGGCTTCAGGCCGTCTTCAAGATGAGGGACAGCTCGGTCCAATATGACATACGAAGCGAAATCGAGGTACCAGTTCTTGTACATTCCTGCCAAACGGTACTTCTTCTCTCCATCTGCCAGTATCTTGTCGTATTTCCCAGTAGCTTTCGCCTCACCCTCTATGGGCTTGTCCTCCAGCGCGTCGCTGAGGTCCATATCTTCTTTAATCATCCTTCTTTCCAAGCGGTTTCGGTAAACAATGTCAATCTTCGCGGATGTAGCCGTACTTCTTCAACTCTCTTTTGTTCTCTCTCCAGTCCGGATCGACTTTGACAAATGTCTGCAAAAAAACTTTCTTTTCAAAAAAAGATTCCATCTCGATACGCGCCTCTGTCGCTGTCTTCTTCAGCGCAGAGCCGTTCCGGCCGATGATGATGCCCTTTTGGGAATCGCGCATCACGTTGATGACGGCGCTGATGTCGTACCGCTCCTCCCCTTCCTTAAAAGTCTCGATGACTACTTCGCAGCAATAAGGGATTTCCTTGGAGTAGTTCGTGAGGATTTTCTCGCGAAGGATCTCAGAGGCAAAGAAACGCATGCTCTTGTCGGTGAAAGTGTCCTTGTCGTACCAGTCAGGAGCATAAGGGAGATGTGCGACGACAGCATCAAGCACTGACTCGAGATTGAACTTCTCCTTGGCGGAAACAGGGATGACCTCGGCTTTCGGCAACAGGCCGTGCCAACGGTCGATCAGGGCCTGCACGGTCGGCTGGTCCGACACATCTATTTTATTGATTACAAGTATTATCGGACATTCAATCCGATTCAGTCTATCGATATAGTCCTGATTCTTCTCTGATGTTTCTACCACGTCCGTGACATATAGAATCTCGTCAGCGTCGTCAAGTGCGGAATCCACGAACTGCATCATGGCTTCCTGCATCTGATATTTCGGCTTCAGTATTCCGGGGGTGTCGGAGTAGACGATCTGGCAATCGTCTCCGTTCACTATCCCCATGATGCGATGGCGTGTGGTCTGGGCCTTTGCCGTCACGATGGAGAGCTTTTCTCCAACCAGCGCATTCATAAGAGTGGATTTGCCTACATTCGGATTCCCGATGATGTTGACAAATCCAGCCTTGTGCTTGCTTTCGGTCATATCCTATTGATAATTGCCGCTCTTTAGCATCGAGATTTCCTTCTCGGTGAGGGGACGCCATGCGCCGCGGCGGAGCTTGCCTTTTGTAAGGCCGGCGAAGTAAACGCGGTCAAGACGCTTCACATTATATCCGAGAGCCTCGAACATCCTGCGGACGACGCGGTTTGCGCCGCTGTGGATCTCGATTCCCAGCTTGTCCATCTTGTCGTCGACGTACGAGAGCTGGTCGGCGTTCATGACGCCGTCCTCGAGCTCGACGCCCTTGAGGATAGAATCGAAGTCATTCTTGGTGACATCCTTATCAGTCACGACCTCATATATCTTCTTCTTGTTGTAAGAAGGATGAGTGAGCTGTTCGGTGAGTTCGCCATCGTTGGTGAAGAGAAGCACGCCTGTGGTATCCTTGTCGAGACGGCCGACAGGATAGACTCTGGTCGGGCACTGCTCTGGATCGATAAGGTCCATGACAGTCTTTTCAGCATGAGGGTCGCTTGTAGTCGTCTCGTAATCCTTAGGCTTGTTCATCAGGAGGTAGACTTTCTCTTCTCCCTTGATGAGCTGTCCGTTGAAGCGGATTTCGTCGGTCGTGATATTGACCTTCGTTCCTAGGGTAGTGCAGACCGTGCCGTTCACGGTGATTACGCCTGCCTGGATGTACTGGTCAGCCTCGCGGCGCGAGCACATTCCGGAATTTGCGATGTACTTGTTAAGACGTTCCACGTTCGGATCCTTTGGCTCAAGCTGCTTTGGCTCGGGAGCCGGCTTGCGTTCCTTCTTCACAAAAGGCTTGCGCTCGTAAGGACGGTCGCCGTCGAAGCGGCGATGAGGGCGGAATCCTCCGTCGCGACGGTCGCGATCTCCGTAAGGACGACTTTCCCTGTAAGGTCTGCGATCTCCGTAGCTGCGGCTTGCATTGCCTTCGTTTCCTTCTGTAGACACGGGACGTTCTGTCTGGGGCGCTCCATCGGCATTGCCGTTGTCATACCTGCGGTATGGCCTTCTGTCGGAATTGTAACCGCGATCCGAATGATAGCCACGGTCGGAACGATACCCTCCATCGTTGGAATGGTACCTTCCGGTGTTCGAGCGATAGCCGCCGCCATTGGAATGGAAGCTCCTGTAAGGGCGGTTCTGTCCTTCATTCTGAGTTCCTTCAGCCTTATTTCCTTCTGTCTGTGATGATGCGTCTCCGCCCTGGGCATTGTTGTCATACCTGCGATAAGGACGCCTGTTGTCGGAGTTGTAGCCTCCGTTAGAGTGTGAGTGATACCCGTGATCGGAATGGTATCCGCCATTGGAGTGGTAGCCGCCGTTCGAATGATACCCGCCATTGGAGCGATAGCCTCCGTTGGAATGATAGCGCGGCCTTTCGCCGTTTTCGCTGCTGCCTGCATTGTCTGTTGCGCCAGTCCCGGCGTTGTTGCCGCTTTCGTCATAACGGCGGTAAGTCCTGCGGGGTCTGTCCCCGTAGCTTCTTCTTGGACGGTCGGATCTCTCATCCGAATGTCCTTCAAAATCTTTTTCCATTAAAAATAAATATGTTACGCTTATAATAAATAATAAGTGGCGGCAAAGGTATGTTTTTAATTTAGATTTTCATACATTTGAGAGCTAATTTTTGAATTCAGAGAGATATGAGAGGAAAGAGATTACATATCATGACACCCATGCAGCGGGAAAATTTCAATGTGGCACTCAAGTCAGTGTCCGGAAACAAGCTGCGTTCATTCCTTACCATCGCCATCATAGCCATAGGCATCATGTCGCTTGTCGGCATTCAGACAGCCGTACAAGCGCTCACCAAACAGGTTTCCGACAGTTTCAGCAGGATGGGCGCAAGCTCGTTCTCAATCTCTCAGGACTGGGAACGCGGAGGGACCCATAGGCGCGTACGCAACGCTACGGCCTTGAAATATGACGACGCACTGCGCTTCAAGGAAAACTTCGACTCGACGGCGACAGTGTCGATATCAGCAACCGCCATCAGGCTTGCCACCATCAAGTCCGGCAGCGAGCAGACGGAACCGCGTGTGAACGTGATAGCCGGAGACGAGAGCTATTTTCCGGTAAACAGATACACCATTGCGGAAGGAAGGGGCATGGACCGGGGAGATGTGGACAAGGCCTCTTTCGTCGCCGTAATTGGAGGATCTGTCTCAAAAGCGCTTTTCAAGAAACAGAATCCCGTCGGAAAGGAGATAAATGTAAACGGGCGCAAGTACACGGTCATTGGGAAAGCTTCGAGCCAGGGCGCCTCGTTCGGCGGCGGATTCGACAATGTCGTGCTTATTCCGATTTCGAACGGCAGGTCGAATTTCCTCAGCGACGGGACGTCGTTCACCATTACCATAATGCCGTACGGCAAAAGTGTCGAGACTGCGGCAGGAGAGGCTAAAATGCTATTCAGGTCTGTCAGGAGGCTCTCTCCTCAGGATCCTGACGATTTCCGCATCGACACTAGCGCAGAGATGCTGGGAGACCTGAAGAAAATGCAGCACTCACTGATGATAGCTTCGCTGATAATCGGGCTCATCACAATTCTTGGGGCGGCAGTTGGACTTATGAACATCATGCTGGTTTCGGTAAAGGAGCGTACCAGGGAAATCGGTCTCCGAAAGACTTTGGGAGCCACCTCGCAGACCATCAAGAACCAGTTCCTGCTCGAATCGGTTGTTATCGGACAGATAGGCGGACTTGCCGGAATCCTGCTCGGGGTGGCGGCAGGCGACATCGTAGCCGCAATAATCAAAGTCCCTCCGGTCATTCCTTGGCTCTGGATGCTGATCGCGGTCGTAATCTGCTTCATTGTCAGCATTCTCTCCGGATACGTTCCTGCAAGCAGGGCAGCGAAGCTCGACCCTATAGAATCTCTAAGATATGAATGATTTTTTTATCGGAATTTGCAGCATTTGCAATATTTTTGCATTGTCATGATATGAAAACAAAAAGACCGAATATGAAAAAGAACCTTATCCTTGCCTTCATGGCATCGCTTCTCCTTGTGACATCCTGCAATTTCGACGATGGGGAAGATAGCTACTATACTTTGAACACCTCTTGCTTCAACATAGGCTACTGCCGCCTGAGCAGCATTTCAGGCACATTCCTTGATTCGCTTGACGCCATTGTCGTATCCCGCATCCTAAACTCATCCGAAGCTTATTATTACAACTCCGAGAGCAGGAACCTCACTAATTTTGCAGACATGTGCGCAAAATACGCCGACACCACTTACGACAAATCCCGCACTTACACCTTGGATCAGCTGGCTCCTGCATTCATTGCGGACGAATTCGACACAGTAAAAGTCACAGCTGTAACCAATTACGATGCTTCACATCCGGCCGGCTCCGACATGGGCGACATCGTCACGATAAACACCTGCTCGGAGTATCCTTTCATTTCCAGCCACTACAAGACCACACACGACTGGAGCACCATCGACGAAAGCGACATCTGGGGACGCTGGTATTCCAAATCCATACTCATGGACAACTATCAATCGCCGGTGCTCAAGCTGTTGAAGGACATCAAGCCTCACGACCTCGCCATGATTGGCGGGAAGCTCTATTATGGAGCCAATATGCCGTTCTGCATTCTCCATTTCAATTCCAAGCCAACTGGGAGCAACACGCAGACGTTCAGCATTGAATTCAACACGGACGACAATCCTGCCATCACTTACGACTGTCAGGTGACCGGTACCTTCAAATAGACTGATGGTCATATCTCTGACCGGTTTCAAAGGCTCGGGGAAAAGTACCGTAGCAAAAGAGATGGGGTGCCTTCTGGACACCCCAGTCTTTGATTTGGACGAGCTGGTCTTCGCAAAATACGGCGACATCGAGAAGCTCATATCCGACTGCGGAGAAGGACATTTCAGAAGAATTGAAATGCAGACATTGCAGGAGCTTTTCTTCCTTCACAGGGAAGATTTCATCCTCTCACTTGGAGGAGGCACCATACTCAACGAGGAATCATTGGACATGATACGCAACGACTCCGTCTGCGTGTACCTTGAAGTCCCATACGAAATCATGCTCGAGCGCATAGGCGATTACCGCAAGTACGCCATATTCTCAGGATGCCGCAACCGCGGCGGAGTGCGCAGGCTTTACGAAAAGCGACTGCCTATTTACGAGGCAGCCGCCCATTGTGTGGTCCGTTACCGAGACCGTTCCATAAAGGAAACAGCTTCGGAAGTCATCAGGACTGTTACTTGTTTTCGAAACCAATGATGTAGACAAGGCTGACCTGAGCCTGGGTAAGTCCCCAATAGCCGCGAGTCTTTGCAGTCTTGTAGACATAGCTTCCGTCGGTCAGGGAGTAAATGTCATAATCTCCGCCGATGTAGCCTGCTGAAAGTCCGAGATCAAGGTTTAGGTGCTTTGCGATTGGGAATGCATAACCATAAGTCAAGCCTGCTGAATAGGAGAAGTCGCTCTTGTTCTCTTCATTGTGAAGCATGGCGACGTCATAACTGCCGATGAGGCCGTAAAGTCCGATGTGATGGCCACGAAGAGGAATTCCACTTTCATTGCCAAACCATCTGCGAGCTTCGAGTCCACCTGCAAGGATGTTCCATTTCTTGTTCATCTTGCTGAAATTCCAGCCGGCATACATGAACTTGCCTTCGAGGGTCCAGTTCTCAGCTGTAGGGACTTCAATAGCGATGTTAGGAACGAGTGCGAGATCGTAAAGCATGTTGGTCTTGATGCCTAACCAGCAATTGTCGCAATAATCGCACACAGGCTCAGCAGGAACGACAGCTACAGGAGCTGGTGCAGGTTCCGGTTCCGGCTCCGGTCTTGGTTCCGGCTCCGGCTTAGGTTCAGGTTTCGGCTCCGGTTTCGGCTCCTCAACTACTGTAGTCACGTCATAAACGACTTCAGCTGTAGCTGAGCGGTATTCAGCATACTGGTCAGCGCTAGGACAAGAGAAATCAGGTCCCTTTGAAACTTCGCTCGTAGCGACACCATTTACATCTGCATTCTTCTCGATGTATTTCTTGAGGGAAGAAAGACGGTTCTTGGAAAGGCGTTCGTTCAGAGTCTTAGGGCCTTCAGGAGAAGCGGAGCTGACATAGTTCAGGCCGGTGACGGTCTTGTTGGCATCACCGGCGATTTCCTTAAGGAGAGCGACGAATCTGTCCAGATTTCCCTGGTTGTTGCTGAATGAAGGTTCAAGCTTGTCCTGGCTTACAGCATAGTAAACCTTGACAGTTTCCTTCTTAGTCTCCGTAATAGTCTTCTGCGCATAAATTGGCATGGCTGCGACGACTAAAAGCAGCATTAAAGATAAAAATTTCTTCATGGTGTTGATTATTAGATAAATAAGTATTTTTTATAAGTTAGGCATATAAATATAAGTAAAAATACTATTAAAAATCTAAAAAACAAATTCTTAAGCCTCCAAGACAGTCCTAAGTAAAAAAAGGACATTGCCCAAAAGACACTACTTACATAGTAAGAGTCACGATTTTGTCCTACATACCATTCGAAGGCAAGATAATTCAAAAATAATACGGCGTCCTGATTATAGGACGCCGTATTCAAGTCATATACTGATCAAAAGCAGATCATTCTATTGTCCCAACTGAAGGATCGGCCCCTCGACAAGCGCCTCTCCTTCTGCCGGAGCCGGGTTGTCGTTGCCTTGCCAGCGTACAGTGCCTCCATTAGGTGCAGACAGAGGTCCCTTTCCACTCGCCTGCCAGTTGGCGGCGCAAGTGAAGCGCACCAGGACGTTGCCGTCAGGTATTGCCGCAGTGAACGTCATCTTCTGGTCGATGCTCAGGTTGTCGGTATTGTTGAGGGCGTGAGTATAAGTCACAGAAGCCGAATACGTGTTGTAAGTGACCGTCTCTGTCCTTGCCGTCCCAGCCGTCTTCCATTCGCCGCCGTCCTTGTACTGCATCAGCCAATATTTCATTCCCGTGCCGGATGCTCTCAATATTCCCGTAAATCTGACCACGGTTCCGGACTTGAAATGCTTTACGGGAACTGAAAATTCCCAGTAGTCCCCAGGCCAGACGCCAGTATTGTATGGCTGGCCGGTGCCTCCGATGACCCTTGCTTCCTTCTTGGCATTTGCCTGGTCAAGCGTCGTGTTGTCGGGGAGAAAATAGAATGAAAGGTAACCTGTCCCGCTCCTTGCAGGCAGGGCATTGTCAACGACGTATTTCGCCACGGAAGCGGAAACCGTGTCGTTGACGTTGAAATTCCATTTTACAGCTTCATCCAAGCCTGTCATAGGCTCCTCGGCATTGGCGAGCTTTACCACGATGTTGTCGAGGAATATGCGGTTCTTGCCTGCGCCGACTCCCGTCAATGGGAAGTCCGCTCCAGCAAGGAACCTTATCTGAGTTTCAGAAGTGGCTCCAGTCACATTGAACGTACGCCTTGAAATGGAAGGATCCCACGGATCGTAACCGGTTCCCTTGGCTCCCTTTGGATCAGGATAGTTGTCTACCGTGAACGAGCTTTGAGATACCGTGCCGGGTCCTACGACTGAAACCATCAGGACTCCATCGTCAAGGGTTCCTCCTGAAGACGAATAGCCGATAGCGTCGAATGTCACGACGATGTCCTGAGTTCCCGAAATGCCTGTAAGCTTCGGAGATATGAGGTCTCCTGCCCAGGATGTCTTGCCCAGCTTTACGAAGCCGGGGCGGGCATATACCAAAGGAGTGTCGTTCGTGCCGTCGTTTACGTATGTGGAAGTCCAACCGTGAGCCTTTTCAGCGTCTGTCCAGAGATCCATTCTCGTTTCGCCCGTAGTGGTCCAAGGAACAGCCGAGCCATAGTTCAGCCAGCTGAAATCCTCGCTGAGCAATATCGAGGCATCATTTCCGGCCTCTTCAATGCTGAGCGAAGCAAGAATGTCGGCCTCAGCTCCGGTGAAGGAGACAGATCCGGTGCGGCTAACAGCAAATGGATTTGCCCCGACCGTAACGGTATAGACGTTGCCTGCATTGGAGACTGAAATCCAGTCTGCACTTGGCTCTGCAGTCACCGTCATATTTGTAGTCACATTCACGGAAACGATGCCTCCGGCAGCAGATACCTTAGCGGAAGCAGGGTCAATGCTCAGGACAGGGTCCTCTCCCGCCTGAACCAACGAGACTGTCTTGATCTGGTCTCCTGCCTTGATGATGATGGATGCCTTGCGGTTGAGCCCGGCATTGGCATCGGCAGAAATGGTAATCTGATTGAAAGTACCTGCTGTTCCTGAAGCAGGTTCGATCTTGAGCCATCCCGCTTCGGTCTCGGCAGTCCATGGATAGTTGGACTCGACTACGAAGTTGGTGGCTCCGCCTGCCTTAGGCAGGGAGACCGGAGTGCTTACATTCAGTACGACCGGAGTGGCAGCCTGCACGATGGTCAAAGGGAACTTTGCATTGTTGCATGTGAAGTCGATGACGCCGGTCCTTGGAGTCAAGGCAACATTCGCAGGAATCGCAAGGATGGCCTTCACTTCGGCTCCGGCAGTTCCGGAAGCAGGATTCAGGGCAATCCAATCGGCATCAGCCGCAGCTGTCCAGTCAAAGTTGCCGGAAATCTTGATTTCCTTCTCGCCTACACCTTCAGCAGCAATTTTGAGAGTGTCGGAAACGTTGAATTCGACGAGAGGCTGGTCAGCTGCTATCTGCTTTACATCAAGCACCCTGACAGCATCACCACTATATCCTTTGGCTGTAATGGTGATATTGCCTTCCCGTGCTTGCTGGGCGAAGTTCTGTGCAGCGGTGACGGCCACGATGGTCTCGTCATCCCCTACTCCCTTTGCAGGGCTGATGGTCAGCCAGTCTGCGTCGCTCTCAGCGACCCAGTCGAAATTGGAGGTAACCCTCAAGCCTCTGGACTGCCCTTCGGCATACATGGAGAGATCTTCATTGTCTACGCTTATGTAAGCGACAGGCGTTGCAGCCTGCTGGACGGTGAAAGTGGTTGTGGCTATGCCTCCTGCCGTTATGGTTACAACGGCAGTACGGGCTGCGCCTTCATTCGTGGCTGCGATTACATTTACCGACATGTCCTTGGTGGCTCCGCCCGCCCCGACAGGGAAGAAAGTCAGCCATTCGGCATCAGTGGTGATGTTCCAGGAGGTATTTGAAGTTACAGCGACTGTCCCGAAGCTCTTCAGCCCTTCGACAGCGACGGAGGCAGGAGTGACAGACACCTCTGGGACAATTATGTTCTGCTCACCGCAAGAAGCGAGGCACAGAATTGCGACAAAAGCCGCTATGATATTTATAATCTTTTTCATGGCGATTATTCGTTTGGATTGTACGTAACCTCGAATTTAGGGGAGGTGTCTGATTCATAGGCTCCAGACCAGCGATGAGTGCCTCCGTTAGGAACTGAAAGAGCACCAGATCCGCCGGCCTGCCAGTTCCCAGCGCATATGAAGCGCATGAAGAAGTAGCCGTCGGTCACGGTATTCTGAAGCTCGAAGGTCTCATCTACAGTAATGTCGACAGCGTTGGACATTTCGTGGGTATACTGCACTTTCGTTCCGTTCAGCGTAGTGTCCTTCAATGCAGGGACATCCCTGAACTTATAAGTGGAATCGGCATTCATTCCGTCGGAAATCTGCATCCTCCAGAACTTCTGTCCGGTGGCAGAAGGTCGCGTCTTGCCTGTAAAGCGAATCTTGGTCCCCTTTGGAAGGTTCGGAGCAGGTATCTTGAATTCCCAGTAATCTCCCGGCCATACGCCTGTCACGTAAGGCTGACCGGTACTTCCGACTACGCGCGTGCGAGCCTTGTTGACATCCACCGACTCATCCACGAAATAGAACGAGATGTAACCCTCGCCGGAGAATGCCGGAAGAGAGTTGGCTACAGTAGCGGAAGATGCCGAACTTGAGAAAGTGGAAGAATAATCAGCCATCAGAGAAGCGCTGAAAGCCCATGAAACAGGAAGGTCAAGCAGGTTGGATCCCTGTATGATCTTGATGGACCAGACGAGATTCGAGTAATCGCCCTTTCCCACAAGTGTCAGAGTTCCCTTGCGTGGAGCCGTTGCGGGGTCTACAGCTATCGTCACGAAGGTGCTTCCGATGGAAGTTACGCGGAACCAGCTTTCAGCTGGATACTTGAAGTCGAAATCGACAGTGGACGTTACAGGTATCTTGACCGTGCCACCGTCCTTTGTGCACTTGATCTCGTCGCTTGCCGAGAGCATAGGCACGTTCGCAGGCTGGGTGACTGTAAGGAGCGTGGGCTGCTCCTCCCCATCTACAACATAGGCGAAATACGCCTTTCTTTCAGCGAAGGTAAGATTCTTGGCGACATACACCTTGAAGATCCCGTCGAGCTTGCCTTCGGCAGGGTATACCTTTATCCAATCATAAGCTGCCTGAGCCTTGACGACCCAGTCGCGATTGGAACGGACAGTGAAGACTTCAGGACTGTCCTCGTTGCCTGCAAGAGGAGCCGTAAAGCCGGCCTGCTTGTCTTTCTCTATTGTGAAGGCAGGGTCTCCGTCATACCTATGGTCGGTCGTGTCCTTGCAGGATGTCAGAACGACAGCCGAAAGGGCAACGGCCAATGCTATAATACTTATCTTTTTCATAATCAAGGACTTTAGATGTTAGTTTCCAGACTCGATGGATTGTTTGCTCCACCACACCGGAGTTCTCATGGTATTCTCGGCGTTCGCGTCTCCCATCCTTACTAGGGCGGCCTTTGCATTATCGCTGTTGGTCGACATCGTTACGTTTGGGTAAGCGAAGCGAGTAGGAAGCACGCCATCATTATAGGTAGCTCCCTTGCCGATGGTCAGTACAGGGAAACCCGTACGACGGTACTCGTGCCACTGGTCCATTCCTATCGCGAAGAGGCATAGGTACTTCTGCTCGCCGATGACCTGAAGCTTGTCTTCATAGCGGTCCCAGCTGCCGAGATCGGACTTGAGGTATGTCTTGATCTGGGCGGAAGTGATGATAGTTCCAGCAGCGCTGTAGGCAGCTCCCAAAGCCGACCATCTCTCGCATGAAGCTGTGACTCCTGCTTCGTAATAAGCCTTTGCTGCGTTCGCGCCTCCGGAAACAAGCCCTCTCTGGGCGGCTTCGGAAAGGATGAGCTCGACTTCTGCATAATCCATATAGGTCACAGGCGCATCCTTGCGGCAGAGCATCTCGTAGTTGATCCACGAAGTGCCAGGGTCGCAGGTGGTCTGTTCATCCACAGTACAGCCGGCAATGGTACCTTTCCAGATGTTCTTTGGGTTCGTCGAAGTATAAGTGCACTTCTTGCACTCGATAGGCAGGCGCGGATCGACATAATACTGTTCACCCGAAACGTCGGCAAGAACCGTCATCTTGATCCATTGCCTGGTGAGTCGGCGTTCTTCGATGCCTGCCTCTGTAGTCGTACCATAATTGCTTATATATGGGTCGATCCCCGTGAACTTGACAGTCGCGTTGTCGCTGTTGGACTCGAAGACCGGATATTGTACCGGATCCGAAACGATAGCGGTCAGCTTCTCTCCGACATTCATCGCAGTGCGGCCGCTAATTCTCATCAGGAGTCTCATATACAGCGAATTGTTGAACTTCTGCCACTTCTTCATGTCGCCTCCGTACATTCCATCCATTTCTGGCTTGAGGAAAGTCGGGTCCTGCGCATAGAGCTTGTTGGCTGTTTCAAGGTCTGTCATCATCGCCTTATATGCCTCCTCCTGAGAATCGAACGTCGGAGTGAAGGTTCCGCCGACCTTGCGGCCGGTAAAAGCCTGGGAATAAGGTATATCTCCGAACATGTCGCTCAGCTGGGACATGAACAGCACCTTCAGCGTCAGAGCGCAGCCCTGCAGGGCGACATTTCCGTCCTTGACGGCCAGCTCGTACATGTGGTCGGCATTGTTGGCATATCTTGCATAGAAATTCCACAATCCTGACCAATCCTGTTCCTCGATCTTGTAGCGGTGCTCCTCACGGGTATAGCCTGAAGTATGAGCTGTCACTTGGATCAATTCGTTGTTGTAGTAAATGTTGTCTCCAATCCAATTGTTGGCAGACCAGTAAAGCAGAGGCTCGAACATTCCTGTAGCCTGTATCGAACCTACAGTGGTCTTGTTAGGGTTGGTGTTGATCTCTTCAAAATTGGCGGTGCAGGAAACGAGGGTTCCCAAAGCCAATACTGTCAAAAGTATTCTTGTAAACTTTTTCATGTCTGTGCCGCTTTAAAATTTGACTTTAAGGTTGAAGCCGTAAGTGCGGGTCATTGGGAAGGCTCCCGACTCGATGCCTTCGAACACTTGGCCGCTCTGCATCACTCCGCCTTCAGGATCGTACTGAGGCCAATGGCTCAGGCAGAACAGATTCGTTGCGAAAACGCCGAGGGAAATGCCCTGAATGACCTTCGTCTTTGCCACAAGCTTGTCAGGCAATGCATAGTCGAGGCGGGCTTCCTTGAACTTCAGGAACGAAGTGTCATAGGTGTGCGCCTCCATATTGTAGCGATAGAGAGCATAGCTCTGATAATAAGTATATACGTTGCTCGTGATGGTGTTGTTAGTCTGGCAGATGGAATTTCCGTCCGAATCGGTCCCCACGACGTTGACTCCGTCAGGAACGAGGCCGTCATAGCGTCCTTCGAGGGAATTCTTCAGCTTGCCCTGGTAACCGAGGATGGCGTCCGTCACTGAATAGCGGTGTCCGCCCCATTGGTATGTGAACTGACAGGCGAGAGAAAGGTTCTTATAACGGAAAGAAGTGCTGAAACCACCCTTCCAGTCAGGATTGACCTTTCCGAGATATTGGTTAGGAACCAATGTAGGCAGTCCTGTAGACGCGTCGATTATCGTCTTGCCGGAGCAGTCAACCTTGTTTCCGGCTGAATCAAGACAATATGACCCTTCCGGAGCCTTCTTCGGCGCATAGCCGTAGAGTTGGTGCATCTCCTGCCCTACATAAGAGTAGACGTAGAGACGCCCTCCGATGGTGGTTCCCATATCAGTCTGGAGCGGTGTGGAGTTGTCCCAGCCGTCCTGCAGGCTGACGAGCTTGTTGATGTTGCGTGCCCAGTTGCCGTCGATGGTCCATTCGAAATTCTTCGTGCGGACCGGAACGATGTGCAGCGAGACTTCAAGTCCCTTGTTGGTAATCTCGCCGGCATTGATGGTAGTGGAAGTTGCTCCGCTTATCTGGTCGACGTCCACATCTACGATCTGGTCGGTAGTGGAAGAGTAATATGCAGCGACGTCGAAACCGAGGCGGTTGTTGAAGAATTTGTTCTCCAGCCCGACTTCCCAGCTCTCGACGTTTTCAGGACGAATGTTCGGGTTGGGGATGTTTCCCGGCAGAGTGAAGCCGCCAGAGATGGAGCTGTTGCTGTAATAGCTGTCCAGAGAATAGGCTGAAGTGTCGTTGCCGACGTTAGCCCAGCTGAGGCGAAGCTTTGAATAGCTCACCCAAGGAAGATTTTCCTGGAAGTTGAAAAGCTTGTGGAGCAGGATGCTGCCTGCAACCGATGGATAGAAGTACGACCAGTAGCCAGGAGAGAGCGTCGACGACCAGTCGTTCCTGCCTGTGATGTCAAGGAAGAAAGTGTCTTTCCATCCGAGCGATACAAGTCCGTATAGGCTGTTGACGACCTTGTTGTTGCGGTATCCGTAAGGCGTCGGATAAACTCCGCTCGCCACGTTGTTCACATTGTAGACGCCGTCGATGTTAAGCTCTTCGAGAGTGATGTCCGCACGCTTGTACTGGTATGTCATGTTGTTGCCTCCGAAGGCAGCAGAGAAAGTCAGCCTGTCGTCAAGCCACGAATTGTTGTACCTCAGCAGGAAGTCGGAGTTAAGCTCGTATGCATTAAGCGTCTGCTCTGCATAATAGCCGTTCTCGTATCCGGCTGTAAGCTTTGGAAAGCGTTTAGTACGGAACTCTAGCTTCTGGTCGAGACCCGTCTTCGCAGTCAATGTAAGGTGAGGCGTGAAGTGGACCGTGAAGCCCACCTGCCCGACCAAGTGGTCCTTGTTCGAGGAGTTGATGTTCTCGTAAAGGTTGCGGTATGGGTTATATGAGCCAGTCCCGGCAACCACGAGGGACTTTCCATCGGCGGAAATCGTGGAATTGCGGTTTTCGGCTGTCCATCTGTTGTTGAAGTATTCGTCCTTCCAGCAGCTCATTGGGTTCGTGTTGTACCCCCATACGAGGTCGTACATGACGGTAGTCTCGTGGTAACCCGCAGCAGGCATGTTGCCGCTGTCGGTCTTGTAGTAGTTGATGTTGGCGTTCAGGTCGATGTACTTGTTGACTGGAGAGGTGAAGGAGAAAGAGATGGTCTCCTTGGTGTAGCCGGTGTTGGGAAGTATCCAGTTGTTCCGAGTATCCGTAGCTGCGAAGCGAACGTTCGTGCCCTTGCCGTTGCTGCCGGACACCTCGATCTGGTTGTTGTAGGTTACGCCAGTACGGAAGATGCCGGTATACCAGTCATCGGCATAAGCCCAAGGGAGTGCGGTGTATTGGCCGGTCGTCCAGTTCTTGCTGGCATACTGATAACGGTATTTCGATGAATCGAACTTTTCGCCCCATGCATATCTTGAAAGATTGCGGGTAGGATTGTCTGCCGTTCCCGTCTGGGACTCATCGAGAGTCCAGAAGCAGTACTCGTTCAGGCCCATATCGGAGCCAGAACCATATTCAGTCTGGAAATCAGGCCAATAACCGGATTGTTCAAGGACGACCGAGGAGTTGAAGGTAACCCCAATCCCTTTTTCGGAACGTCCTTTCTTGGTAGTGATGACGATAGCTCCGTTTGCTGCGCGGGAGCCGTAAAGAGCTGTTGCCGCAGGTCCCTTCAGGACGGAAACGGATTCGATGTCGTCAGGGTTGATGTCAGTCGCCCCGTTTCCGAAGTCAACAGGAGCGGAGGAAGAAGTGTAGCTCGATCCTGAAACCGCAGTCATTCCGGAATTGATTGGAATGCCATCGACGACGAAAAGAGCCTCGTTGGATCCATAATTCAAGGACTGGTCGCCGCGAAGAGTTACGCGGAGAGAGCCTATAGGCCCTGAACTGGCCGACTGGAAAGTCAGGCCTGCCACCTTTCCGTTCATGCCGTTCAACCAGTTGCTTGAAGCTGTCTGCGTAATTGCCTTGCTGTCGACTTTCGAGACGGCATAGCCGAGTGACTTTTCCTCGCGCGTCAGACCGAGGGCGGTAACCACCACCCCTTCGAGCTGCTCCGATGACAACTTCAATGAGACATTGACCACGGTCGACTTTCCGACCACGATCTCTTGAGGCTCATAACCGAGACATTGGAACACAAGCACATCGCCGGCTTTCGCCTTGATGCTGTAAGATCCGTCAGTTTCGGTCATTACGCCCGTTGTAGTGCCCTTGATCAGGACGCCGCATCCCAGGACAGGAGTCTTGCCGTCAGTCTCAAGGACAGTTCCCTTCACAGTGATTGTCTGTGCAAATGCGGCATAGCTGAAAACCAGCATGGAAAGAACCGCAAGGAACTTGATCAGGTAATTTTTGGAACTCATAGGTTTTTTTATTTGTTAGATATTGTCGTATTTATTTCATGGCTGCAGAGAACTCCTTTGGCCGAGTCATCGTCTGGGTAAAGACGTCCCCGTTCGGCTCCGTCAGAGTGATCACCAGAGTCGTGCTTGGTGAAGAAGCCGTACACTTGAACATGTGGACATTCGTCTCGGTGACGAAACCGCTCGTCGGGCTTGTTCCAGAATTCAGTCTTGCAGCTTCATAGGAGATGATGTGAAGCGGATCCTTTCCGGAAAATCTGGTCACGGAAAGTTCCCTGCCATCCTCCGTCACTTTCAACGAAGCTCCCTTCTCAAAATTGAATACATTGATTATTACTTGATTGGCAGAACTTGCAGAGCCGTAGTCTGAAACGTAGCTCGCAAATTCAGTCTTATTGTCAGAGCTTCCGGACGGCACGTATTTGTCGGCTGTAAGCTGGATTGTGTTCCTGTCGTAAGTCCGGAACTGGTAGTCGTCGTCATAGAGCATGCTCTTGTAGCGGTAATGGGCGCTCTTCCCGTCTATGTCGAAGACTCCGTAGCCTCCCTGCGATCCGTCAAGGCAGATGTGGTTGCCGGTTATCTTGCCAGTCCACCACCATGTGGCGCAAACGCCGGCTATGTTCCGCTCGATTGTGCTGTTAGTCACCGCGGCATCGGTCGCCTTGCAGTCGAAGTAGCTGTTCGTATGCGTATGTCCGGTAAGATATTGGACGTTGGAGAACGAGTTGGTCATCGCAAGCAGTCTTGATGCATTTGAGACCCGGTATGAAGTCAGCTGCTCCCCGTTGGACAACGCCGAAGGGGTGTTGTGCATCTGGATGTGCATCGCCACGAAAATCGGCGTAGACTTGTCGGCCACCAGATCCAGGTCCTTCTGCATCCACTGCAGCTGGTCTTCCGTAACCGTGGCGGCATAATTCCTATCGCCTATAGTACCCTGGCTTCCACCAGTATTTATGTAGACGATGTCGTCGAGAACCACATAGTGGCAGTCTCCAAGGTTGAAGGAATAATAGGAAGGCCCCACATACTTGCGGAACTGGGCAGACGCCTCGAGGTCGTCGGTGCAATAAGGGTCATTGTCGTGGTTGCCCATGATATTGAAGACCGGGGCACCTACAGAACCGATGGTATTCAACCAGTCGGGCAGCCTGTAATTATTGGAATACCAATAAGCGTCCCACGTCTCGTCGCCGAGCGTCAGGATATAGGTCTTGAGTCCCGAGGCCTTGCGCGAAGAGATCTCTGCACTTACCTCGTTCAGGAAGTCTGTCTGGAACTGGCTGATGTCGTTGTTGCGGTTTGCGAGATGGATGTCCGCCATCGCGATTAGCATATATTTGGAATTGTCCGTCTGGAACAACTCGAAATCGCACTGTTCCACTACATTGGCTGCATACTGCAACTCCTTGAAGAACTGAGGGATGCTGGCTGTGACGGTCGGCTCATAGTTCTTCGGGATAGTAATGAACACATAACCGTACTTCTTTGCCGAAGGAAGGTAATAGATTCCTTTCGCATCGGTAGTCGTAACCTCGACTCCGTCAGAAACAGGCACGTTTGCGACTCCCTTTCCACCGCAGTACACCACTCCCTTGACTGTCATCCCGTCCTTGTCAGGAACGCTGACGTCGGCTGCAATCGTGACAGCTATGGTCCCCAGTGAAATTCTCTTCGTCCCCCTGCAGGCATAAAGCTTGTACGATCCCGACTTCATGTCCGTTGGAATGTCGAAAACGACTGATGTCTCGGCTGCAGATGTCAAGTTGGCCTTATACTGCAGGGTGGTATCTGCTGAAGATATGAAAAGCACGAAGTCTCCTGTCTTGAACCCTTTGGCAGTCAATGTATAGCTTGAGCCAAATGTCACCTGCAGCGTTCCTGGAAGCGAAACTCCGGTAATCTTGAAGGTGTCGGCCGGCGTAGGAGTCGGGGCAACGCTCGGGCAGCCTGTGCAGATAAAGAGCATCGCAGCGAGCATGAATGAGCCGAGGGTTGCATTGAATGTCCTATCTTGTCTTGATTGCATTTTCTTGAGCATTTTGAAGTTCATTCTTGATCATGTCTTCCTTTTCCTGCCTCCAAGTCGTAGCGCAGAATGCCGCGGCCAGAATGCAGGCGACGGCGAACATCCAGAAAGTGGCATTCCAGCCGAGCTTGGAGTCGGCTACGGCGCCCATTACTATCTTCGCCAGGATTGCATCTCCGAAAAGATATCCGAAGAGCCCTACGAAGCCGGCAGCCGTACCTGCGGCATTCTTCGGAACGAGGTTCAGCGCCTGGATCCCTATCAATGCCACCGGGCCGTATATGAAGAAACCTATTTCTATCAATGAGACGAACACCACTATGCGAGTCGCAGCAGCAGGATCTCCGCCCAGGAAGCTTACAAACCAGTTCGCTATCGGGCCTGCCTGCCAATAAGTCAGCACTCCGACCAGCACGAGAACCATGTACAGCACGTTTGCGGGAGCGCAGCGCCCCTTGAACCACTTAGTGGAGATGAGTCCGCACACAATCGTGCCTAAGACCCCTGCATAGTTATGCAGAGAAAAGGCAAGCCGGCTCTGTTCGCCGCTCATCATTCCGGTTTCCTGGAGATACGTGGGAGACCAGTCTCCTATTCCGTAGCGTACAAGATACACGAATGCGTTAGCCAATGCAATCAGCCATAGCATCTTGTTCTTGAAGACGTAATCGACGAACAGGCGCTTGAAAGGAATCTTTACCTCCTCCCCCTTCTTTCCCTTGACGCCGGTATAGTCGTGGCGATAATCCTCGATTGCAGGAAGTCCGCATGATTCCGGTGTGTCCCTCAAGGCCCACCAGCAGAAAACGGCAATCACGATGGCCACGATGCTTGGAAGGATGAAAGCTCCCCTCCACGACTGGGTGAGTCCCCAGCCTGCAAAGATCGCTATGCCCGCACTGCCCAGGATGCCCATCGTCCCGCCGCCGAAAGTGTGCGAGGTGTTCCAGAGGGACATCTTGAACGCACGTTCATCCTGCGAGAACCAGTGCGACATGACCCTTCCGCATGGAGGCCATCCCATACCTGAGAGCCATCCTACGATGGCCATCATGATGAACATCAGCACCACATTGAAGCCCACGTTGTTGGGACTGTAAGGGATCAAGCCGGTGACGATCATTACGACAGCCGAGGCCACTAGGCCGACGACAAGGAACTTGCGGCAATCGCTCCTGTCGGAGACGCTGCCCATGATGAACTTCGAGAATGCATAGGCGATGGACACTGCCGAAGCTGCTATTCCGAAGCCTTCCTTGGTAAGAAGTCCCTGAGCTATCATGTCCGGCGCAGCCACTGAAAGGTTCTTGCGCACCAGATAATAGGCGAAATACCCGAAGAAGGATCCCAGGAAAACCTTGAGACGCATCTTCTTATATGTGCTGTCTATCTTGTCGGCGGGAAGCAGCGGCTTGGCAGCCGGCGGATCGAAAAACCTTGCCATTTATATTAGTCCTTCAGGAAATAATTGTTTGAAATCGCAGTGAAGTCGGCAACTTGGGCGTCTATCCATGCCTGGTCCCTGCCCAGTTCCTTCGCCATAATTTCAGCGACCTTCGGAGCTGCCTTCTGGGCTTCCCTTGCGTCGATGAAGAGCAGACGCACGCGGCGTGCAAGGACGTCGTCGACGGTCTCGGCCATTTCTTCGCGGACGGCCCAAATTACCTCGGCGACTGTGTATCCGTACTTTTCCGAAAGCTTCTCACCCATCTCAGGATTCTTTGCTATGAGCTCCTTGATCTTATCCTCGTCGCTTCCGTAAACGTAAAGATGGTCGTTCAAATCGGGATTCTTGTGATATCCGTGCAGGTGATGGAACCTTGTCTGGCATTTCCTCTTATCGAGAAGGCCTATTTCCATAGCCTTGTCGAGCGTATCCTCGGCCATCTTGCGGTATGAAGTCCACTTGCCACCGGTTATCGTCACAAGCTTGTTTCCTGAAACGATGATCTTGTGGCTGCGGGAGAGTTCCTTGGAGCTCTTCCCTTCCTTTTTCGGCGCTGCCAGAGGACGCAAGCCGGCAAAGACCGACTGGATGTCGGCGCGCGTTGGAGCCGGATCCATGTAAAGCCCTGCCGTATGAAGGATGAACTCGATCTCCTGGTCAAGAGGCTTCGGCTCTTCCGAGCAAGGGACCCCCGGAGTGTCTGTGGTCCCGACCACTACCTTGTCGTGCCAAGGGACAGCGAAAAGGACCCGGCCGTCGCTGGTCTTTGGGACCATTATGGCATCGTCGCTCCCGCCTATGAATTTCTTGTCCAGAACGATGTGTACGCCCTGGCTTGGAACTATCATCTTCTGATGCTCCTTGGTATCCATCCGCATCACGTCGTCGCAGAAAATGCCCGCTGCGTTTATGACGCACTTGCACTTCAGGTCATAGTCAGTCCCGTTCATCTCATCGTGTACGCGGACCCCGCAGCATTTCCCGCTTGCATCGTGAGCTATTGAAGTGACTTTCATCCTGTTGATGACCGTCCCTCCGTCTTCGACGCAAGTCTGGGCAAGGGTGACTGCCATCCTGGCATCGTCGAACTGTCCGTCATGATAGACCACGCCTCCTTTCAAGCCCTTCCTGACGCTGGTAGGGATACGCTTGAGAACCGCCTTAGGGTTGATGTATTTGCTCCTGCCGTAGCCGAACCCGAGAGATAGGATGTCGTAAACGGCGAGTCCGCAGAAATAAAGGAAATTATGCCAATAAGTGTAATTCGAGATTACGAATGCCTGGTCCTTCACAAGCTGAGGGCAGTTTTCCTTCATGATGCCCCTTTCGCGAAGCGCCTCCTTGACGAGGTCGACTTCGCCTGCCTGCAGATATCGCACGCCGCCGTGGACGAGCTTCGTGCTCCGGCTTGAAGTGCATTTAGCAAAGTCATGCATTTCGAACATGGCGACGCTGTATCCGCGCACCGCAGCATCGACGGCGCATCCCAGACCGGTAGCGCCACCACCTACGACCACTACATCCCAAATCTTGTTTAAATCGTTCAGTTTTTGAAGTTCAACTTCCCTTTTCATGATAGTTTAATAAATGAATTTCAATGATTTAACTATAAAAATATCCTTTCATTCGAAATGTGACATACATTTCGAAACGAAAGCGAAGATAGCGTTTTTTCAAAAACAAAGCAAACCTTTTCCAAATATTTGTTCAATATTCACACAATCTTAACATTGGGCTAAAATGCCCTGATTTTGATATTTCATTATTTGTTTTTACTTTTGTTCAAGTTTCACAAAAATTCTCAAACGAAATGAACGAAGAGCAAAACAATTCGCGGGAACAATCCAACACACTTATTGATAGGCACGAAAAAATCATTGAAATACTGAAGCAGAACGGTTCGGTTTCGGTTTCGTCATTAACGGAGAAACTGGGAGTCTCGGAAGTTACGATTCGAAAAGACCTGTCCATGCTGGAACAGCGCAAGAAGCTTCACCGGACTCATGGGGGAGCCATTCTTGCCAGCCCTTTCATAAGCGACAGGCACGTGAGCGAAAAGGAGAAGCAGAACATCGATGAAAAGCAGGCGATAGGAGCTGCTGCCGCCACTCATATAACCAAGAACGACTCGATTCTCATAGCCTCGGGAACCACCGTCCTTTACTTTGCGCGTGAAATTGAGCCCAAGTCCCATCTCACTGTCGTGACGGCTTCAGTCAACGTAACATCAGTGCTTTCCCAGCTCAAGGACATCGACGTCATCCAGCTAGGCGGCATCGTACGTTTCAGTTCGCTTTCGGTGGTGGGGCCGTTCGCCGAACAGATGCTCGACAACTTCAACTGCAGCAAGCTCTTCATGGGCGTCGACGGCATCGACCTGAGCTTCGGGCTAACCACTACGAATGCGCTGGAGGCCAGTCTGAACAAGATGATGATCAATTGCTGCCAAAGACTTGTCGTCCTTGCCGACAGCACCAAATTCGGCCGCCGCGGCTTCAGCAAGATCTGCGACCTAGAAGCCGTCGACGAAATCATCACCGACGACAAGACTCCTGCCCGATCCATCCAGGAATTGGAAGAGCGGGGCATCAAAGTCACAGTAGTGCATCCTTAAGGAATCAGAGGATCGCCTTCCTCATCGCCTCATCGTCGGGCTCCCTGCCGGTCATTAGGCGGAAGCCTTCGACAGCCTGTTCAAGCAGCCATTCACGTCCCGAGACATATTCCCCGCATCCGACACCGGACAGGGCAGGATCCCTGTAGTTCGCCTCCAGCAGCGCCTTTCCCGAAAAATCCAGCATTATAATCTCTTTCAATGCCACAGGAAGTGCATAAACGACTATCCCAGCCCTTTCAAAAGCTGCGGCGAACTTTCCATCATTCAATGCGACGGCCTCAGCCCTTTCATCCCGAAGTCTCATGACGAACTCTTCAGCAGTTTCGAATGTCCTGTCAGCGACGGCGACACTACGACATTCGAGGTCGACGGCTGCAATGGCAGCGGCGCGTCCAGCTCCTCCGCAGCCTATCACAAGCACACCGGCATCACGAAGACGGACATCGCGTCTGCTAAGAATATTGCGGACGCCGGTAAAATCGGTATTGCAAGCCACCGTGAGTTCCCCTCTCCTTATAAGGACGTTGGAAGCTTGGGCACGGAAGCTGGCGGGATCGCATTTTGCGGCAGACTCGAAAGCGTCCCGCTTGAAAGGAGCAGTCACGTTGACTGCGTCGAATCCATCACAGAAGCTGCGCCACGCATCGCTCCAAGCCTTGCATAGGACAAGCTCATAGGAATCCCTTCCGTCTGGGTAGGCCGCACGGAACAATGTGGGACTCAGGCTGTGGCCCACAGGATTGCCGACGATGCCGAATCTCATTTTGAAAGACGTTGGCGGACAGCTTCGTAACAAAGCACGGAAGCCGAAATTGACACATTAAGGGAATCCATCTTACCCAGCATCGGAATAAGCACGTGGGCGTCGGAAGCCTCGCGCCATGCCTGGGTGAGACCGACATCCTCGCTTCCGAGGACAATGGCGCAGGCGCGCTTCATGTCAGTCTCGTAATAGTTGGTTGAATTCTGGAGCTGCGCTGTATAGATGGCTATATCATTCCTTTTAAGCCACTTGATGGCGTCAGCTGAAGAGCAGCCTACATTAGGGACGGTAAACACCGAGCCTATGCTCGCGCGGATTACATTGGGGTTGAAGATATCCGTGGGGCAGTCGCAAAGGATGACGGCGTCAGCCCCCGCTCCATCTGCCGTACGGAGCACGGCTCCGATGTTGCCTGGCTTTTCAACCTTTTCCATCACGACTATCAGAGGATTGGCCTTGGAGATTTTCAAGTCTTCGAGAGCAAGCTGCTTCTCCTTGATTTCAGCTACCACTCCCTCGGTTCCTCCACGGTAAGCGATCTTCCAATAAATTTCAGGAGTCACCACGAATACGCGGTTGTCCAGCCAATCCGTGCTGTCAAAGCGCTTTACGGCCTCTGTCTGAAGATATTCCAGGACACTTGGGTCGGATATGTCCGGGCAGATGAACATGCTGTCCACCTTGAAGCCGCAATCTATGCAATGCCTTAGCTCACGGTACCCCTCGACCACGAACAGCCCCTGCCCGCGGCGTTCCTTCTGCTTTTCCGAAAGAGCAATGAGGTTCCTGATCTTTGGATTCGAGAAGGACGTAATCCGGTTGTTGATATATATCGGCACTACTCAGGTCTCATCTGAGGGAAGAAGAGCACATCCTGGATGGATGTGTTGTCTGTCATGAGCATTGTGAGGCGGTCTATGCCGATTCCGAGTCCGGAGGTAGGCGGCATGCCGTATTCAAGCGCACGCACGAAGTCCATGTCCACATACATTGCCTCGTCGTCGCCCTTTTCCTTGTTCTTCACCTCGTCGCGGAGACGCGCGAGCTGATCTATCGGGTCGTTGAGCTCGCTGTATGCGTTGGCAAGTTCGTGGCCGTTCACAAAGAGCTCGAAGCGCTCTGTAAGGCCGGGCTTGCTGCGATGCTTCTTGGTCAGAGGAGACATCTCGACAGGATAGTCGATTATGTAGGTAGGCTGGATAAGCTTGTCTTCGACATACTCTCCGAAGATTGCATCGATCAGCTTGCCCTTGCCCATGGTGCGGTCGAAAGGCACATCTAGCTTCTTGCAGGTCTCCACAAGCTGCTCCTCATCCATTCCCTCGACATCCTCGCCTGAATACTCCTTGATGGCCTCCATCATGGGAAGGCGGCGGTAAGGCTTCTTGAACTCTATCATGTTGTCGCCGATCTTGATGCAGGTCCTTCCGTCGTTGACTGCCTTGCATACACGTTCGACCATCTCCTCGACATATTCCATCATCCAGATGTAATCCTTGTAGGCGACATATATTTCCAGAACGGTGAATTCAGGATTATGAGTGCGGTCCATGCCTTCGTTGCGGAAGTCCTTGGAGAACTCGTAGACGCCAGGATAACCTCCCACAATGAGGCGCTTAAGGTAAAGCTCGTCGGCGATGCGAAGGTAAAGCGGAATGTCGAGGGCATTGTGGTGGGTGATGAACGGACGGGCGTTGGCTCCTCCGGGAATAGGCTGAAGGATGGGCGTCTCGACTTCCAGATAGCCGGTCTCGTTGAAATAGTCGCGCATTGTGTTCACGATCTTCGTGCGCTTTACGAACGTGTCGCGCACCTGGGGATTTACGATCAGGTCGACATAGCGCATCCTGTAACGGAGTTCCGGGTCGGCGAACTGGTCGTATGTCTGACCATCCTTCTCCTTCACTATCGGAAGCACGCGAAGCGACTTGCAAAGCACCTTCAAAGTCTTGGCATGGATGGTCAGGGCGCCTGTCTGCGTGAAAAATGCGAAGCCGGTCATGCCGACGATGTCGCCTATGTCGAGAAGCTTCTTGAATACTGTGTTGTAAAGGGTCTTGTCTTCGCCTGGACAAAGCTCGTCGCGGTTGACATAGACCTGTATCTTGCCCCAGCTGTCCTGCAGCTCCATGAAGGAAGCGGCCCCCATGATGCGGCGGCCCATTATCCTTCCGGCAATGCATACGTCCTGGTAGTTATTCTTTTCAGGGTCGAAACCCTTCCTTATCTCTGCGCTGTTTGTGTTTACCGGGTAAAGCTCAGCTGGATAAGGGTTGATCCCGAGATCCAGAAGAGCCTGCAATGAAGCCCTTCTGCCGAGTTCCTGTTCGTTCAGTTCCTGATTCTCCATGATTATGATGATTTGATTGCAAAATTAACCTTTTAAAATAAAAATCGAAATATATTGGTACCTTTGCAAAGATACGATGAATAGGAAATGGATAGTCAACGAGCCTGGCAATCCCGCACAGGTCAGACAGCTTTCTTCAGAGCTGGGAATAGACCAAGTGCTCAGCAATCTCTTGGTCCAGCGCGGAATCGCCACATTCGACCAGGCAAGAGACTTCTTCAGGCCATCTCTTGCCAACCTTCATGACCCGTTCCTGATGAACGACATGGACAAGGCCGTGGAAAGGCTTTCCAAAGCTGTTTCGAACAAAGAGAAGATTCTGGTCTACGGAGACTACGACGTCGACGGCACCACAGCCGTCGCCCTGCTTTTCTCCTTCCTCAGGGACCAGACTGACGACAACCGGCTCTACTATTACATCCCTGACAGATACGACGAAGGCTACGGCATCTCCTACAAGGGAATCGACTGGGCCCACGATCAGGGATGCTCGCTAGTGGTTGCATTGGACTGCGGGATCAAGGCTGTCGAGAAAGTCAAGTACGCCAGCGGAAGAGGCATCGACATGATAATATGCGACCATCACCTGCCCGATCCCGAGCTTCCTCCGGCCATCGCAGTCCTCGACCCCAAGCGTATCGACAACACCTACCCCTTCGACGACCTTTCAGGATGCGGAGTGGGCTTCAAGCTGGTCCAGGCTTATGCCCAGACCCATAACATTCCTTTCGACAACATCCTTCCCCTCCTCGACCTTCTGGCCGTCAGCATAGCCTCCGACCTGGTTTCGGTAACCGGAGAGAACAGGGTGCTCGCCTACTACGGCCTTCAGCAGCTCAACGAAAGCCCTCGCAAAGGGCTGGAATCCATGATCAAGCTTTCGGGCCTGGAGAACCACAAGATCACCATCGACGAAGTCGTTTTCAAGATAGGTCCCAGAATCAATGCAGCAGGCAGGATGGAAAGCGGACGTACAGCCGTCGACCTCCTGATTTCCAGAAACGACGAAGACGCGCGCAAGATCGGTGGGGAGATCAACACCCATAACAACGAGCGAAAGAGCATCGACCGCGAAATCACTACAGAAGCCATTGAGATGGTCCACACGATGCCCGACTTCGCACAGCGCAAATCCACGATCGTCTTTAACCAGAACTGGCATAAAGGCGTCGTGGGAATCGTTGCCTCAAGACTTGTTGAAGCATATTACCGTCCCACCATCGTCCTGACCGAATCCGGCGGGCTCATCACGGGATCGGCAAGGTCGATACCTGGATTCGACCTTTATGAAGGCATCGAGTCCTGTTCCGACCTGCTCGAGAACTTTGGCGGCCACATGTACGCAGCTGGACTGACCATGAAGCCCGAGAACTACAAGGCTTTCTGCGACCGGTTCGAAGCTTATGTGGAATCGAAGATTTCCAACGATATGCTCACTCCTTTCGTAAACATCGACACATATCTCGAATTCAAGGACATCACGCCTAAATTTTTCAGGATACTCAAGCAGTTCCAGCCTTTCGGACCTGGCAACCAGTCGCCTGTATTCATCACGGAAAACGTCTACGACAACGGCAACGGCCGCAAGGTAGGCAGCGACAACGGCCATCTGAAGCTCGAGCTGATACAGGAAGACGCACCTTACCGCGCAATATCCGCAATTGCCTTCAACCAGTCCGAGCATTTCAGCCACATCCAGGCAGGAAACCCCGTCGACATCTGTTATTCCATTGCCGAAAACTACTACCGCGGCATCGCAAACATACAGCTCCGCATCAAGGACATCAGGGACCGCGAAGAAATCATCTAGCATATTTTCAAAAACTACATATATGGCATTGAATAGAGTCCTCCTGATCGGGAATGTAGGCAAAGAGCCTGAGGTCAGACATTTGGAAGGCGGAGCAAGCGTCGCCAACTTCACGCTTGCAACCACGGAACGGTTCAGGGACCGCAACAACGGAGAGACCAAGGAGACCACCGAGTGGCATAACATCGTAGCTTGGAGACAGTTGGCGGACCTCTCGGAAAAGTTCATCCACAAGGGAAGCCAGATCTTCGTAGAGGGATCCATCCGTACCCGTTCCTATCAGGACAACAACGGCCAGACCCGCTACGTCACTGAAATCGTTGCCAGCGGCATACAGCTCCTGGGCCGCAAGGGCGACAACCAGGCCGCTCCTGCCGAAGGAAGCCAAGCATCTCACCAGAGCTCTTCCTACTCATCCGGTCCATCTTACCAGTCTCCACGTCCTGCATCGGCCGCACCTCAGCCTTCTCCTGCTCCGGAGCCCCAGCCTGCTCCTGCACCTGCTCAGGAAGAACCGATAGACCTTAACGTAGACCAGTCGCAGGACGACCTGCCGTTCTAGTTCAATACTGACCTTTAAAAAACAGGCTGGAAAGATTCCAGCCTGTTTTTTAGTACCCATCTGAATGCTGATGTCACTTCTTGTTCGGGACATCGAGTTCCAGGTCCGGACGCTTGTCCGAAGCCTTACACAGGCAAAGGGCTATCACAACAGCTACGACGCCCAGGATGATGAACAGGTATTCCGCATTGACAGCTGAAGCGTATGCAGCCTTGGCCTCCATGGCCGGAGTCAAGTCGGCAGCGCCGGTGATGAACCTTCCGTTAGTCTTGTCTATGACCTTTCCGACAATTATCGGCACTATCAGCAGACCGATGTTCTGCACCCAATAGATGAGTGAGAATGCTGTCCCGAGATTCTTTTCCGGAATGATCTTAGGCACAGAAGGCCACATTGCTGCCGGCACGAGGGCATAGCCAATGCCGAGCATCCCTATTCCGAGATATCCGCACCAGGCCATTCCTCGCGGTGCGAAAGCCACTATCAGATGTGCCACAAGCACCATTATCGAGCCTGTGAGCATCAGTCTCGTTCCACGCCCCTTCCTGTCGACCACATAGCCGAAGATTGGAGTGAAGACCATCGTACAGAACGGTATCAACGCAACCATGATGGATGCGACGTCCTGATGTATGCCGAAACGCGGGATGATGATGGAAGTGGCGAAGCGCCTGAATGAAATGATGCAGCAGTAGAAGAAGACACAAAGCAGGGATACGAGAATGAAATACTTATTGGAGAGTATCTTGCCTATGTCCGAAAACTTGAATTCGTCCTTTTCCTTCTGCTTGCCGTCGTTCTTTGCGGCCTCTTCGGCAGCCTTTACACTGTCGAACTTGGAATCCATCGCAAGGAACACTATCCAAAGCGCCACTCCGATTGCCATAAGGACCAGCCCGACGTGAGCCGGACGGATGGTCTCGGAGAATGGCACCCTTCCGTTCGAGACCGTCACCAGATAAGGTACAGCCACCAGAGCGGTTGCCGTTCCCAGCCTGGCCAATGCAAGCTGCAGCCCCATTGCCAGGGCCATCTCCTTGCCTTTGAACCATTTTGCCAGAGACCGCGTGACCGCGACTCCGGCAATCTCGCTGCCAAGGCCGAAAATAGAGCATCCCGTAATGGCCAATGCCAAGCTCGGCTTTGCAAACGCATGTCCGAGCCACCTGCAGAAGCCGCTGTTCGCGAAGCTTCCGGAAATGGCATAAGTGACAAGCGCAGCTCCTCCTACCATAAGCCCGATAAAGAGCGAACCTGTGAACCTGACACCCCACTTGTCAAGGAGCATTCCGCAGATGATAAGTCCGCCGCACACGCATAGAATGGAATATGCCCCGCCATAGGAGCCGTACTCTGCGGCGTTCCAGCCAAGGTCCACAAACAATCCCGGATCGCTGAAGATGTGGCTTACTGACGAGAAGATGTCGTCGAAGAAATAGGAGGCGAACATCGAGACCGAAAGAAGTATCAGCACCAGCCAACGCGCCCCTTTGGAGTTTTTCATAGATCCGATGACATTGCTCATAATAAAAAGGATGGTGATTTAGTTATAAAAAGACGTCCCGAAGAGGATAAATTCGAATCTTCGGAACGCCGCTGAAAATTTTCAGAAATTACTTGGATTCTTCCGCAGACTTCGCTTCAGCCTTCGCCTCAGCTTCGGCTGCTGTCGCAATGACAGGACGAGGCAAGTCAGGATGAGCTGCAAAATATTTGTCGAGGGCATCCTTCTTGTTTGGAAGCTCGAGCCCGTAGTTGTGCTTCTTGTCTTCAGCCTTGAGCCAGAGTCCGAGGAAGAATGCAAACACTCCTAGGGATGCGAATATCAGCATCGGCACCAAATAGTTCTTCTTATTGGGATTAATGACGCCTACGTTGGTGGCGTCAAGAGCCTTGCCGATGAGGATAGGGAATCCCCAGAGGCCGATGTTCTGGATCCAGAAGATGACGGAGTAGCCGGAGCCGAGGTACCTGTTCTCTACGAGCTTCGGAACTGAAGGCCACAATGAAGCCGGAACGAGAGAGAACGAGATGCCGAGAAGGACTATGGCAGTGTATGCGACGATCTTTCCGACAACAGGTGAGCCGCCGGCGATCTGAGGCAGGAATGCAAACGTCAAGTGGCAGACTACCATCAGGATGGCGCCAAGCATCAGCATAGAAATGCCCTTGCCCTTATTGTCAAGATAGCTTCCGAGCAACGGAGTGATGGCAGCGGCGCCGAGCGGGAACACAAAGAATATATTTGATGCCTGCGTCGCAGTAAGATGCAGGTTGCATTGAAGCATGTTGATGGCGTACTTCTGGAACGGGAAGATGGCGGAGTAATAGAGCACGCAAAGGGCGCAGACGAGAAGGAATGTCTTGCTGGTGAAGAGCTTGCCAAGGTCGGAAATCTTGAAAGGATCCTCCGGGGCTTCGCCCTTCTCTCCCATCTGCTTCTCAAGCTTGCGGTCCATGAAGAAGTATCCGATGAACATGCAGAGTCCGACGCAGAGGAGTATGAGGCAGAAGGCCACAGGCTTCGAGACCTTGTAGGCGCTGGTGGCGATGGAAGCAAGGCGCGGCGAAGTGAGCATTATTACGGCTACCCCTACGCGTGCGATGGCCATCTCGATGCCCATTGCAAGAGCCATTTCCTTGCCCTCGAACCATTTGACGATTCCTTTTGACACGGTGATGCCAGCCATCTCAGAGCCGCAGCCGAATATCATGAAGCCGAGGCAGGAAAGCTTGCAGGATCCAGGCATTGAAACCCACCAGGAGTTCAGCCAAGCCTCGAGTCCGGAGCCCGCGAAGGCAGGGGTTACTGCAAAATACTTCAATGAGGCGCCGAGCACCATTACCGAACCCGAAAGGACGATGGTAAATCGAACGCCCTTCTTGTCGAGGATGATGCCTGCAAAGATCAGGAACAGTGCAAAGACGTTGAGGAAGAACTCCGAGCCGCCTTCAAGGCCGAAGTTGGCTGCAGTCCAGTTATATGGCTGAGATTCCAGCAGTTCCTGCAGAGGCGACAGGACGTCGACGAACATATAGGCGAAAAACATTCCGCCCGCAAGGAGTATGAGGGCAAGCCACCTGAATCCGGGGACGTCCCTCATTAGTTTTTGAACTTTTTCCATAAGGTATTTCAAATAATGGTTGCTAAGGTATTTATTTTAGCACAAAGGGCAAAAACAATTCTTTTATTTTTAGGTTTCGGGCGAAGTTGCTATCTTCGCAAGTCAAAATATTCAACAATGAAAGCAGACGTAGTATTGGGATTGCAGTGGGGAGATGAAGGCAAAGGCAAGATCGTCGATGTTCTCGCAGGCCGCTATCCTATCGTAGCAAGATTCCAGGGCGGCTCCAATGCCGGCCACAGCATCCATTTCGGAAATACGAGCTTCGTGCTCCATACGGTTCCAAGCGGAGTTTTCCACGAAGGGACCACCAATATCATCGGCAACGGCGTAGTCTTCGACCCAGTCATCTTCAAGAAAGAGTGCGAAGACATAGCAGCTCTTGGCGTTCCTGTAAAGGAGCGGGTAGTGCTGGCAAAGAGGGCCAACGTGATTCTCCCGACTCACAAGCTCCTCGATGCAGCTTCTGAAAGCGCCATGGGAAAGGGAAAGATAGGCTCCACTCTGAAAGGCATCGGACCTTGCTATACCGACAAGACCGCCCGCAGGGGCCTCAGGATCGGCGACATTCTCGAGCCTGACTTCATGGAAAGATTCAAGGCTCTGAAGGCAAAGCACATAGATGAACTGAACCAGTACGGCGGATTCACATACGACGCAGAGGAACACGAACAGAAATGGCTCGACGCCATCGAATATGCCCGCGGCTTCCGCGTCGTCGATGGGGAATACTTCATCAACGAAGCTCTGGAAGAAGGCAAGGGTTGCCTTTGCGAAGGCGCCCAAGGCACGTTGCTCGACGTAGACTTCGGAGAGTATCCATTCGTGACGTCTTCGTCCACCATCTGCGCCGGAGCCTGCACCGGGCTAGGACTTCCTCCGAAATCCATCGGCACCGTCTACGGCATCTTCAAGGCTTACTGCACGCGCGTAGGCAGCGGACCTTTCCCCACTGAGCTTTTCGACGACACCGGCGAGACTCTCCGCAAGAACGGGATGGAATATGGCGCCACTACAGGGCGTCCGCGCCGCACAGGTTGGCTTGACCTCATAGCGCTCAAATATGCGGTAATGGTAAACGGGGTCGACGAACTCATAATGATGAAGGCCGACGTCATGGACGCCTTCGACAAGATAAAAGCCTGCACAGGCTACATTGTGAACGGAAAGCCGTCTATCCAGGTGCCATTCAACACCGACGCGTCCATACTTCCTCAATACACCGAATTCGAAGGATGGAAGACTCCTCTGTCAGGCATAAGGAATGAAAAGGACCTTCCAGAGGCCTTCAAGGACTACGTCTCTTTCATCGAAAAATCGGTTGGAGTCCCCGTCAAGGTCATTTCCCTGGGTCCGGACCGCGACCAGACATTATTCCGCTGATATCATGAGTCTCCTCGAGCGAGTGAATTCACCGGAAGATGTCAAGAAGCTCGACAAGGACGGGCTCTTGCAGCTATGCGATGAAATTCGCAGCTATCTGATCGAGTGCTGTTCAGCCAATCCCGGTCATCTGGGAGCCAGCCTCGGAACAGTCGAGTTGTGCGTTGCATTGCATTACGTATTCAATGCTCCAAAGGACAAGATCGTATTCGACGTAGGCCACCAGGCTTACGCACACAAAATAATTACTGGCAGGCGCGAAGCCTTCAGGAAGAACAGGATGGCGGGAGGGATCAGCGGCTTTCCGAAAATGTCCGAAAGCCCGTACGACTCTTTCGGAGTCGGACATGCTTCCACTTCCATCTCGGCAGCACTGGGAATGGCCGTAGCGGCGCAATACCGCGGCATTGAAGAACAGGTCGTGGCTGTCATTGGCGACGGCGCGATGACAGGCGGACTCGCCTACGAAGGCCTGCTGAACGCAGGGAGTCTCAGGACAAATATCCTGATAGTCCTGAACGACAATCAGATGTCCATAGACAAGAGCACTACCTCGATGCACAGCTATCTGGTCAAGCTCACCACAGGAAAAAGATATAACAGGATCAAGGAGAATGTCTGGACGAAACTTGGCCATACAGTATTCAGAAGATGGATACAGACAAGGGTGAAGAACCTCAAGCGGGTCCTGTTCAATACGAACGAGACCGCCACATTGTTCGACTCTCTTGGGATCAGGTACTTCGGTCCGATCAACGGCAATGACATCGAGCAGCTCGTCTTCGCCCTCCGAAGATTGAAGGACATCACGGGGCCCAAGATCCTCCACATCGTCACAGTGAAAGGCAAGGGCTACAAGCCGGCAGAAGACTCGCAGACCGTCTGGCACGCCCCGGGCTATTTCGACCCGACCACAGGAGAACTGCATCCTCACGACCATCGCGGCCGATGCCGCTATCAGGACGTATTCGGCGAGACTCTTCTCGACCTCGCCCGTGCCAATGCAAACATCGTAGGCATAACGCCGGCCATGCTTGCAGGATGCGGAATGTCAATAATGCAGCAACAGATGCCCGAAAGGGTCTTCGATGTAGGCATCGAGGAGCTTCACGCCGTGACTTTCTCCTGCGGACTGGCCTCACAGGGACTCCTGCCCTATTGCAACATTTACTCATCTTTCATGCAGCGGGGTTTTGACGGCGTCATCCACGATGCCGCCGTTCAGAACTTGAAAGTGGTTTTCTGCCTCGACAGAGGAGGACTTGTCGGCGAAGACGGAGCCACACACCAGGGGGCTTTCGACATGGCGATGTTCCGTCCTATCCCAAATCTCGTCATAGCATCTCCTCTGAATGAACACGAATTGCGCGACATGCTTTTCAGCGCCGCAATGCCGGAATGGAAGACTCCGATAATCAGATACCCGCGCGGATACGGAGAGGGAGTCGAATGGAAGGGGACCGAATTCAATGCAATCCCGGCAGGAAAGGCAAGGAAGCTCAGCGAAGGAAGAGGAGTAGCCCTGCTAAGCATAGGACCGATAGGCAACAAGGGAGCAGAAGCAGTTTCAAGGCTCCGCACAGAAGGATTTGAAGTGATGCATTATGACATGAGATTCCTCAAGCCGATCGATGAGGAGGCTATTGCCGATGCCGTCGGCAATGCAAGTATCATTGTCACCCTGGAAGACGGCGCGCTTCTCGGTGGGCTGCACAGCTCCGTTTCAGAATATGTGGCGGAGCGGAGCATTGACTGCGAGGTCATCGGGCTCGGAATTCCGGACAAGTTCATCGAGCAGGCCACACAGGAGGAGCAGTACTCTGCATGCGGCTTCAATACCGAAGACATATATAAGGTACTGGCTTCAGCATTGAAAAAATAAAAAAAATCCAAAATGTTTGCAGATTATCAGAAAACACCTATATTTGCACTCCATTTTTAAGAATGGGCAATGAATCATTGCCGGAGTAGCTCAGTGGTAGAGCAGCTGTTTTGTAAACAGCTGGTCGGGGGTCCAACTCCCTCCTTCGGCTCTGTTTTTTGAGGATAAGTTTTTTATTGGGGAGATACCAAAGTGGCCAACTGGGGCAGACTGTAAATCTGCTGGTGTACGCCTTCGTAGGTTCGAATCCTGCTCTCCCCACTTTTTTTGTGTATTTTTGCGGGAGTAGCTCAGTCGGTAGAGCA